>ERZ1023200.2-NODE-2-length-479322-cov-672.017560_pt1 | contig 479322 bp, 466 predicted proteins | sample MGYA00380443_ERZ1023200 | MGnify/ENA primary metagenome ERZ1023200 (study PRJEB33173, sample SAMEA4830292) | metagenome | study: EMG produced TPA metagenomics assembly of the PRJEB25223 data set... | reverse complement strand
GTGTTCCTCTTTTCACTTAATACATGTGTATTTAGTGTTTCTTATACATGAGCCTTAGCTCATGTGTTCCTCTTTTCACTTAATACATAAGTATTTAGTGTTTCTTATACATGAGCCTTAGCTCATGTGTTCGTTTGCTTCTTTTCGAACATTACATATACATTCCGCCGTTAACATGAATTGTTTGGCCTGTAATATATTTAGCTTTATCAGAAGCTAGGAAGGCAACAGTATTAGCTATATCTGTATCTTCTCCAAAACGTTTTAAAGGAATTTGCTCTAACATTTGATCCTTCAAATCATCACTTAAAGCATTTGTCATATCTGAAACGATAAAGCCAGGTGCTACAGCGTTCACTGTAATACCTCGTGATGCTAGTTCTCGTGCTGCAGTTTTAGTTAATCCAATAACACCTGCTTTTGTTGCAACATAGTTTGCTTGTCCAGGATTACCCATTGCACCAACAATACTAGTTAAATTAATGATTGCACCACTACGTTGACGTAACATTTGTGGCGTTACTTTTTGAATACAGTTAAACACGCCTTTTAAGTTCGTATCAATCACGTCATCCCACTCTTGTTCTTTCATGCGCATAAGTAAGTTGTCTTTAGTTATTCCTGCATTGTTAACTAATACGTCTACAGAACCAAATTGACTTACCACTTCTTTAATCATTTCTTTAACTTCATCGCCTTTTGCAACATTGGCTTGTATTGCAAAACTTTCTACACCTTTAGCTTTAATTTCTTCAACAACTGCTTCTGCTTTATCTTTACTTCCAGCATAATTGACAGCTACATTATATCCTTCTTCCGCTAATTGCAATGCAATGCTTCTACCTATACCACGAGAAGCACCTGTAACTAAAGCACTTTTATTCATGATTATTATTCCATCCTTTCACATCTTCAAGTGTTTGAATTGAAGTGATTTTTACATCTCGATTAATTTTTTTGATGAGCCCAGATAATACTTTTCCAGGTCCAATTTCAATAAAGTGATCGACACCTTGATTAATCAACCACTCCGTTGATTGAATAAATTGAACAGGTGAATATAATTGTTTAACCATATTGCGTTTAATTACTTCGGCATCGGTTTCTCCCTTTGCATTAACATTCTGAACAATTGGATAATTAGCATTATGCCACTCAAATTGATTAATGAAATTAGCAAAATCCTCTTCAATAACTTTCATCATTGAAGAGTGAAAAGGACCGGAAACAGCTAACGGAAGAACGCGTTTAGCTCCAAGTTCTTTGCCCTTTTCTACTAATTCATCAATTAAAGGTTTATGTCCAGACACCACGATTTGACCTGGTGAGTTAATATTAGCAGGTTCAATTAACTGTTCATTTGTAGATAACGTTTGACATATTTTATCAACATCATCATAGTCCAAACCTAATACTGCTGCCATACCTCCAACACCGTTAGGAAACGCTTGAGCCATAAGTTGGCCACGTTTACGTACAATTCTAACTGCATCTTCAAAAGCTAATACACCACTAGCAACTAAACTTGAATATTCTCCTAAGCTATGTCCCATAGTATAATCTACTTTTAAATGATTTAAAGATTCTAGTAACGCAATACTATGTGTTAATAGTGCAGGTTGTGTATTTTCTGTTTCTCCTAATTTCCCATCATTATCATTAAACATCGTTTCTAACAAATCAAAGTCTACTGTCTCTTGAGCTAAATTTAATACTCGAGTCGAGCGTTCTTCTTCGTTATATAAATCACTAGCCATCCCTACTTTTTGTGCACCTTGACCAGGGAATACAACTGCTATTTTACCCATTTTACTCACCTACTGTATCTTTCATAATTTGAACGATATTCTCTTCACCAGCAATTTTTGCTTGTCTAATTGCAGAATAAAATGCTTTAGCGTTTGAACTACCGTGAGCTTTTACAACCGTACCATCTAAACCTAATAATACTGATCCACCATATTCTGAGTAGTCCATTTTCTTAGCAAATGTGTCTAAATCTTTTTTCAACACTGCACCAGCTAATTTATTTTTGAAGCTACTCATTATTGTTTCTTTCAACATTTTACCTATAGACTTTGCAGTGCCTTCAAGATTTTTAAGGACCATGTTACCTGTATAACCATCTGTTACTACGACATCAACATTTCCATCCATAAGTGTTTTTGCTTCAATATTACCTGTAAAGTTAAATGATTGATTTTTCTCAAATAAATCATATGCTTTTTTAGTTAAAGAATTTCCTTTAGCTGCTTCAGTGCCAATATTAAGAAGTGACACCGAAGGATTTTGAATACCGCGAATTTTTTGAGCGTAAATATTTCCTAATTGCGCATATTGTAGTAAATGTTCTGCTTTAGCGTCAGCATTGGCACCAACATCTAAGAACACAAACCCTTTGCCATCAGTAGTGGGCAATGTTACAACTAACGCAGGTCTTGCTACGCCTTTAATACGTCCAACAATAAATAACCCAGCTGACATTAAAGCACCTGTATTTCCCGCTGATACACAACCATCAGCTTCACCTGATTTTACCGCCTCAGCCATCTTAACCATGGAGCTATCTTTTTTACGTTTAATGGCACGTACTGGTTCATCTTCCATTTCAATCTTTTCGGTACAATGTCGAAACTCTATACGCTCATGACTTAAATTGTATTGTGATTCGTCACCAAAAAGAATAATTTCCAAATCTTTAAAGTCTTCGACAGCTTTTTTAACTGCATCTAATACAATACCAGGCGCATCATCTCCACCCATCATATCTACTGCAATTTTAACCATTTCATTCATCCTCACTTGTATAGTACATTTTGAATTTCCCTTTAAAAACTAACATATCTGAAACATAAGAATTCACTTCAATAATATAATGTTTATCTGTTATATCTATGACACGGGCATCTGCTCGAACTGTGTCATTTAATTTTACTTTTTCTTTAAATTCAACTTGACTTTCATGTGTCAATACTATTGGTTTATGTATAAGAGCTACACATAATGAGTTAGCTTGTGCAAATAAGACATGCCCTCTAGCAATCTCACTTTTTGCAAAAACAGAATCAATTGTAATTTCAATTAGAGATTGCGCGCTAACATCAGGATTCACTTGAATCAAATCACCTATAATTTCATTGGCCTCTATTGATTTGATTCGGCCATAATTCTGTTCAGCGACTAATTTAATTCTTTTACGTAACTCAGGAATATTTAAATGTGTGCGATCTAAACGTATGGTTTGAATACTTACATCAAACTTCTCACACAATTCATAATCAGTGATGAAGGGGTTTAATTCGATAGCCTCTTTAATGGCTACTCGTCTATCGTTTTTCTTTAATTTCACACGCTCACCCCTCATTTTAGTACCAAGTCTTAAATATTCCTTAAATATCATAACACTTTCTTTATCTATTACTCAACAATAAACTGTATCAATCTATATTCAGCTGATCGTATCTTTTTATAAAATCAAAATATATCTTTGAATAGTATAATATTTTTTTCTAATCAAAACGAATGTGGCGTAAGTTTTTTTTAATAAACTCTCTTAAATGACTATATTGTTGTTCGAAAAATTGGCCAGATTGTATAAGTTCTGCTGCTTCATCTCTAGCAACTTCAAGCATACGATAATCTTCTACTATATTTGCTACAAGAAAGTCTGGAAGACCGCTTTGTTTTACTCCAAAGAAATCCCCTGGACCTCTCATTTCTAAATCTCTTTCACTTAATTCGAATCCATCAGTAGTTTGAGTCATAATGGTCATACGTTCAATACCTGTTTCAGTCTTGGGAGATGCAATTAATACACAATAACTTTGATGTTCACTACGACCAACACGCCCACGTAATTGATGTAATGTAGATAAACCAAATCGATCTGCATCATAAATCATCATAAATGTTGCATTAGGTACATTTACACCCACCTCAACTACAGTAGTAGAAACTAAAATATCTATTTCATGTTCACTGAATTTTTGCATGACTTGATCTTTATCTTCAGCAGTCATTTTCCCATGTAATAATCCAACTTTTTCATTACCGTAATCACTTTGTAAGGATTCATAAAGTGCCACAACATTTTGTACATCTTCTAAATGCTCAGAGCTTTCAATTAATGGACAGATGACATAGGCTTGTCTACCCTTTTTTAATTCATTCGACATTTGTGCAAGTACTTGATCATATTGCTCATGTTTTGCCCAACTTGTTTTTATAGGTTTTCTGCCTTTTGGTAATTGTTTAATTGAAGATACATCCATTTCACCGAAAACAGAAATAGCGAGTGTTCTAGGGATTGGTGTCGCTGTCATAAACAGCACATTGGTCATCGCACCTTTTTCTCTTAAAATTTGTCGTTGGTTAACACCAAATCGGTGCTGTTCATCTGTAATGACTAATCCAACATTATTGAAGACAACATCATCTTGTATCAAGGCGTGTGTACCAATCAAACAATCGATAGTTCCATTTTCTAATTGCTCTAGAAGAAGTCGTCTTTTTTTCCCTTTAACAGAACCAGTTAATAAAGCTACGTTCATTGTATTACCAAATAGTTGCATCAAACTTTCAGCGTGCTGTTCAGCTAAAATCTCCGTTGGAACCATTAATGCAGATTGATATCCTGCAGTTTTTAAGGCGTACATACAAATTGCTGCTACCACAGTTTTGCCGGATCCAACATCACCTTGTAACAACCGATGCATACGAATAGGCGCCTTTAAATCACGAAATATTTCATTGACACTAACTTTTTGAGCATCAGTTAACTCAAATGGCAAACTATCAATAAATTGTTTTACTTTATTTATATCGTAATTAATTTCAATAGCTTCATCTGATGTCTTTTCTAAGCGATTTAACCATTGCATACGTAGCTCAAACATAAATAGCTCTGTAAATGCATAAGTTCGTCTAGCTCTTAGCAAGTTTTGTTTATCAATAGGATGATGTAATGTTTGAATTGTATATGCTAAAGTTTCTAATTTATACTTTTCTCTGAGGTCATCAGTCAACCATTCATGAATTGTAACATCACTAAGTGCCTGTCTAATGTTATCTCGTAACTGCTTTTGTTTTATTCCTTCTTTAACTCGATATACTGGTTCTAAATGGGCATCCTCTTGATTTTTTTGATCATTAAAAAAAATACGATTACCATTAATCTCTTGTTTATTACGATTCCATTTCCCTTTTATAGTGACAATACTATTTAGTTCAAGTTTCTTTTTTAAATATGGTTGATTAAAAAATACGCATTTAACAGCGATATGATTTATCATAAGATGGACAGTTAATTTCGATTTATTACGACCAAAAAAAGCAACAGTTGGACTGGAATAAACCTCACCTTGAACTGTTACAGTTGCTTGATCGTCTGCTTGATTTAAATCAATAACAGTATTATCTTCATAACGTGTCGGTAAGTATAATACCAAATCTTCAACTGATTTAATATTTAATTCTTCTAACAACGCTAAACGTTTTGGACCTATACCTTTAATTTTATCTAATGCATACGGGCTCTCAATAAGATGAACTTTTGACATGATGAATCACCTATTATTTTTCATTATCTTTAATCTCAACATCTATTTTACCATGTTCAATTGATTAATTTGCGTTTCACGGGTTAATTATATCAACACTTCACTATTAAAATTCTCATTATATATAAAAATAACGATTAGTGATTTAAATTCACTAACCGTTATTCCGACTATTTATTATCAAAAGGTAAATAGTATTTCATTTATTCTACTGCGAAGAAATACTGATAAATAGGCTGTCCACCTTCGTGTTGTTCTACTTCTACATCAGGGTACTCCGATTCAATCCAATCAATGATTTGGTTTGTAATTGAATTATCGGCATCTTCGCCTGAAATCATTGTTAAAATTTCGCTATCTTCATTAAGTAGTTTGCTGAGTAGACCTTTAACTGCATGAAATTGATTAAAGTCACTTATCACAATTTTATCTTCAGCTAGACCCATGAATTCATCTTTCTTGATTTCAATACCGTCTATTTTAGTATCTCTAACTGCAAAAGTAATTGAACCAGATTGAACAGTTTCCAAAGCATCATTCATGTGGCTTTTATTATCTTCTAAATTAGATTCTTGATCATATTGGAATAAGGCTGATATTCCCTGTGGAATCGATTTAGTAGGAATCACTACAGTTTCAGCTTCTACTATACTAGCCGCTTGTTCACTGGCCATCATAATATTTTTATTGTTTGGTAAGATAATTGCACGTTTACATTTTGATTGTTCAATAACCTTAACTATATCTTCAGTAGAAGGGTTCATTGTTTGCCCACCACTGATAATGTGCGTTGCTCCCATAGATTTAAATAATTCAGCAATACCATCGCCTACAGAAATTGTAACAATGGCTGTTTCAACTGTTTTGGATTCATAAGTTGCTTTATTTTGAATTCCATCTTGTTCCTTACGAATAACTTCACGATGTTGTTCACGCATGTTTTCTACTTTAAGTTTAATTAACTCACCATATTTTTGACCATAATTAAATACATCACCCGGATGTTCTGTATGTACGTGCACTTTAACAATTTCATCATCATTAATTACTAATAACGAATCACCGAATTCACTCATATCATTACGAAATTCTTGCTCATCAAATGCTTTTTTATTTTTACCAAATCGAACCATCATTTCCGTACAATAACCGTAAACAATGTCCTCTGTATTAATAACCCCATGAAAATCATGATCGTCATTAACAAATGATTCAGTATCAAGTTTAGGTGCTTGTGCTTCTACTTTTTCGCCTTTGAGACCCTTTAAGAAGCCTTCATAAACGCATAATAAACCTTTACCACCACTATCAACAACGCCTACTTCTTTAAGTACTGCTAATAAATTAGGCGTATTATCTAAAGACTCGCTTGCAGCTTCAATCACGTGTACCATTAAATCAACGCAATCTTCAGCTTGATCCACGTAATCCATTGCGGCTTTTGCTGCATCTTTGGCTACTGTTAAAATCGTCCCCTCTACCGGTTTCATAACTGCCTTATAAGCTGTTTCAACTCCAGCTTGAAAACTCTCAGCAAACTGTTGCACGCTTATTTCTTTTTCTCCTTCAATATTCTTACAAAAACCTCTGAATAATTGAGAAAGAATAACACCTGAATTACCACGAGCTCCCATAAGTAATCCTTTTGAAAATGTTTTACCTAACTCTCCAATATTTTGAGATAAATTATTTTCGACTTCCTCACGACCAGAAGTAATAGTTAAATTCATATTTGTCCCTGTATCTCCATCTGGAACAGGATAGACGTTTAATGAATCTACTAAGTCTGCATTATTTGATAAATTTTGTGCCCCTTGTATAATCATATCGGCAAATAATTTACCATTTATTTTGCTAATCATTTCACGTTGTCCTCCTAAACCTTTTTCACTGTCTCATTAACACGTACACCTTGTACGAAAATGTTTATTGAATTAACTTTCACATTTAGTGTTTTTTCTAAAGTATATTTAACAGTTGATTGAAGATTGCTTGCTACTTCAGAAATTTTCACACCATAGCTCACGATGATATACATATCTACATCAATAATTCCGTTGTCTTCTCTAACTTTAATGCCTTTAGCATAGTTATCGTGTCCAAGGATTTCAGCGATACCATCTCTAACTTGTTGTCTTGATGCCATACCAACAATTCCATAACTTTCCACGGCTTTGCCACCAACTACTGATGCAATTACATCATTTGAAATATCAATTTTACCGTAGTCATTTGAAATTTCTAATGTCATATCTGTTCCTCCTGAAAATTTCAGAATTTTATTTTTAAAGCGTTGTGCCTAGGTTATTTTATTAATGCCTTAAATACTTTAAAAATCAAATCATTGTTGATGCTTTAAATTAATAAAATTTGTATTTTTAAAAATTAGGTTTACTTTGTTTGTAAATTTATCTAATTAATTTAACTGTTTCTTTACAGTATCATACTATATAACTCCACATCACACAATTATAGCATAATAAATTGCATTTTATTGTAATTTTTATAATTTATAAAAGTCTTTATTGCCGACAATCTCATTATGTGTTATCTTATTAAAGTATATAAGTAGTAGTGTGTATTTATATTTATTAAAGGAGGTACTTTCATGGGTAAACAATGTTTCGTAACAGGTCGTAAAGCTTCGACTGGTAATCATCGTTCACACGCTTTAAATGCGAATAAACGCAGATGGAACGCTAACCTTCAAAAAGTTAGAATCCTTGTAGACGGCAAACCTAAGAAAGTTTGGGTTTCTGCACGTGCTTTAAAATCTGGTAAAGTTACTAGAGTTTAATAAATATAATGCACATAATAAAAATATCCTTATGTGGAGGATAAATTTTAAGACCTTAAAGGTGAGCCCTTTAAGGTCTTTTTTTAGTCACGACTACGTATTTTTAAAATTGATCCTTGTTCAACTCGAATGATTGCTTCATTATCCATTACCTCATTTGAAATTGTGAGTGTAGAGCCTAAATTTAAGTGTTCTTGATTTAAATTATATTTGAACCCCTGTAAAGTTAATATAGCTTTATCGTTGAGAGGGATAAACGATATATATGGATAATTACTATCTCTGTTGATTACATACTTACCTTCACCTAATAATTGAATATGATTTTGTTGATCAATGACTTTTATTTTTATAGACTGATGTAAGTATTGAGGTTTTTGTAAAATTTGAAGCACACCCATAAAGTGATCTAACCGACCGCCTGTTGCACCATAAATTGTAATTTCTGTGTATCCTCTTTCAACTGCTTGAGCTACTCCTAAAGCTAAATCAGTATCATCTTTTTCAGCTTCAACCGGTTCGATATGAAGATTTTGCATCAACATCAAACGTTCTTCGTCATTCACTGAGTCAAAATCACCTACAGAAAATATAGGTTGAATACCTTGTTTTACGAGTATAAGCGCACCTCTATCAATACCTGCCCAATTAGAATCTTTTTCTTTTTCGAAAATATGATTAGGTAACAAACGCTGAGAACATAATAAATTAATCTTCACATTATCATTCCTTTAATAAAGATGTTATTTTTGCATAATCCTCTTGTTTAAAGAAGTATGAACCAGTGACTAACATTGTAGCACCCTGTTCTACACATCGTTTACTCGTTTGATCGTTAATTCCTCCATCTACCTCAATATCAAAAGTTAAATGATTTTCATGTTTGAGTTGATTTAATTGCTCAATCTTAGTCACGCATTGTTCTATGAATGTTTGTCCGCCAAAACCAGGATTTACAGTCATTACTAAAACATAATCAACAATACTCAATATAGGTAAAATTGTTTCTACAGATGTTCCGGGATTGATGACGACACCTGCTTTTTTCCCTAATTGTTTAATTTGTTCAATTGCCCTATGTATATGTGTTGTCGCCTCAACATGGACTGAAATCATATCAGCACCATGTTCAGCAAAAAGATTAATATAATTTTCAGGTTGTTCAATCATTAAATGAACATCTATTGGCAAATGAGATTGTTGTCTAACAGCATCCAATATTGGAATACCAATTGAAATATTAGGGACAAATTTACCGTCCATCACATCAAAGTGTAATCCGTCTACCTTGGCTGCTTCTAACAATTGAAGTTCTTCTTTTAAATTTAAAAAATCTATAGATAAAAGTGATGGTAAAATTTTAACCATTTAGTATCGAACCTTTCTATTGGAAATTTCATTATATAATTGCTGATAATGATCATATCTAAATTGTGGAATTTCTCCTTTTTCAACGAGTGTCTTAACATGACACTGTGGTTCTTTTATATGATTACAATTACGAAACTTACATTGCTCTCCTGCTTCATGAATATCTATAAAAAAATCTTTTAGTTGCTCTTTTTCAATATGATTAAAATCTAACGCGCTAAACCCCGGTGTATCAGCGATGTAACCACCTTTTCTATCGTATAATTCGACATGTCTTGTAGTGTGTTTACCCCTATTTAATGACTTAGAAATATCATTTGTTTCTAATTTCAACTGAGGCTGATAACTATTTAAAAAAGTAGATTTCCCCACTCCAGATTGGCCACTTAATACTATTAAACCGTCAGACCATTCATCAACAGTAGCAGTATAATTACTATCTTTTCCAATAAACTGCGTAGCATATCCTATTTTTTGATATATTTTTATTGTATCTTTGATTTTTAGAATTTCTTGTTCAGAAGCTATATCATGTTTAGTGATTAAAATTCTAGGTTTGAGATGATAAGAATGAGCAATCACTAAATAGCGATCTAATAATTGTGTTGAAAATTCAGGCTCGACTGCACTCATTACTATCACTAACTCGTCAATATTACTTACTGGTGGTCGTTTTAGTTCATTATTTCGGTCATGTACATGATGAATATAGCCCTCTTTCGTATTTTGAACTTCAAAATCTACGATATCGCCCACCACAGGTGAAAACTTCTTTTTTCTGAATAAACCACGTGGTTTGGTATCAAATCTCTCACCTTCTACATCTACTTGATACACACCACTGATTAGTTTAACGATTCGACCAGTCTTCAAAAAGACACCTCTCATTTATGTTTTATTATTCATATTATATCAAAATACTAGTACTTATAATATAACAACTCAATCCAAGCTCATTATTTACTTACTAGTATATTGTTTTCAATAAATTTTTAAAGACAAATTGTCTCACATTAATAAAACGAGCCTGCAACATATGTATTCATATGTACAGACTCTTCATCTTTTTTAAGGATTTTTCATTTTAATTAGATAATCATTCAAAATTATCTCTATTATAATCATCATTGAAAAGTTACACTACAAATTTATTATCTACTTCCCATTAGTTGTTACTCATTTAGCCATCATAGCTCACATCTTTATCAGCTACAATTTTATTATCAACTCTTATGGTGTAGCCAGCGTCACTTCCTTTTTTAATTTTTAAAGGAATATTAATTGTCTTATCACTTTTAATATTAAACGTTTGAACTGCTGAATCACCTTTGTTATCAATATCACGAATAAATACTTCTACTTTTTGACTTTTATTTTTTTTACCGGTATACGGTACTTTAACAGTCTCATTTTTAGTCGTTGTATCCTTGTCCTCATCATCATCTTCATCAGACTTTTCTCCTTTAGAAACTACTAATAGTATAGTAGAACCTTCGTCAACAGTTTTATCCTTTGGAGATTGAGAAATGACATTACCTTTTTCGACATCATCGTTGTTTTCTTTTGTCACTTGAACTTTAAATCCTTTATCTTCAAGTTCTTTTTTTGCTGACTCATATGACTTATTTTCATAATTGTTGACATATACTTGTCGAACACCTAATGATTCATAAATTGTAATATGATGATTATTAACGGAAACTTCACTATTAGCTACAACACTTTGTTCAGAAATTAATCCTTTTTCATATGTTTGACTATAAGCTTGCTCAACGTGAATATCTTTAAATCCGATAGCCTTTAATTTTTTTAGCGCATCATTTTTCGACATACCTAAAACATTTGGCATCTTAACCTTCTCTGGTCCTTTGGATAGAACGATATCAACTCTATCCCCTTGTTCGACGCGTTCTCCACTATCTGGATTTGTTTTAATAATTTGGTTTTCAGGATATTTATCACTATAATTTCTTGATATGTCACCTACTTTTAGATGATGACTATCTAATACCTTTTCAGCTTGTTTTTCAGTTTTCCCTTTAAGGTCAGGCATTTCTTCATATTTATTTCCAAAAACAGCCATAGCTACAAAAGAAAATAAACCAATTAATAATATTACAAAAATGATTGATAAAATTGCAATTTTCATTTTAGAACGTTTTTTGTCGCTTTTTTGATAATAACGTGGTTCAGACGATTGAAATTCTTGTTGTTTTATTGAATCATTAACAATAGGTATTTGCATGGTTTTATTAAGGTCATTTTGATTTTGTTCATCATAGATTTTATGATTCAAATCATCTTTAGTGAGTGGTACAGTTTTAGTTTTATCTAGTTCGTATTTTTCTTCATTCAAACGGTTCTCATGTAACGCACTTGTTAAATCGTCACACATTTCTTGAACAGTATGATAGCGATGATATTTATCTTTCTCTGTTGCACGTAAAACGACATTACTCAATGATTGAGGTACATCATCTCTTTTATCCGTTGTAATATTTGGGATGCTATCTTGAATATGCTTTATAGCAATACTCACTGCAGTCTCTCCATTGAATGGTGGCTCTCCAACTAACATCTCATATAATACAATACCAATTGAATATATGTCAGTACTTTCATCAGTAGCTTCGCCTTTAGCCTGTTCAGGTGATAAATATTGAACGGTTCCTAGAACATGATTCGTTTGAGTCAGCGACGTTTCACTCAATGCTTTAGCAATACCAAAATCAAAAATTTGTAATTTTTTATTCTTATCAATTAATATATTCTGTGGTTTAATATCTCGATGAACAATTCTCATGTCATGCGCATGTTTGATTCCACTCAAAATTTGTTCTGTAAACTGAATAGCAGTTTCTACACTAAGTGGACCATGACTGTGTATATATTCCGCTAAAGTAGGACCTTCTATGTATTCCATAACAATATAAAAACAATCATCTTCCTCATCTACATCAATCATACTGACTATATTCTCATGAGAAAGTTGAGAAGAATTATGTACTTCTCTTTCAAAACGTTTAAATGTCTCTTCTTTTTCACTTGGAGGAATCGAAATCGCTTTAATAGCAACTTTTCTGTTAAGTATTGAATCTTCAGCTAAGTAGACAATACTCATCCCACCACCACCGAGTTTATCGGTAATAGTATAGCGTTCATTTATGACTTTACCTATCATACTTTATCACCTTCTAACTTTAAAAGGATAAAGCTGACATTATCTTTTGAATCATGAGCAAGCGCTAAGTCCAATAACTCATTACCATGTACGTCTAATGAACTATTTGAACTTAGTAATTCTTGGATTTCATAATCTCTGACATAATCAGTAAGTCCGTCAGAGTTCAAAAGAAGATAATCATAAAAATGAGTTCTCTTGATAAACAAATCTGGAGAAACACGTTTATCTGTTCCCATGACTTTAGTAATAATATTACGTTGTGGATGATGAAATGCTTCATCTTTAGTAATTTGCCCCGTCATTACTAAGTGATTAACAAATGAATGGTCGCTCGTAATTTGATCCATCTGTCTCTGATTAATTACATAAGCGCGCGAATCTCCTACATTTGCTACAACAACTTGTTTATCATAAATGATGGCACAAACGAGCGTTGTACCCATACCTCTGTACTCTTCATTTTCTTGAGCATAGTTGTACAGCTGAAAATTGATTTCTTTAATGTTCGAACGCAACCACGATTCAGCACGATTTATTTCAATTAGATTTTCTTCTTCAAAACGCTTTTGAAGTTCATAAGTGACAAACTGACTAGCTATTTCTCCAGCTTGATGTCCACCCATGCCATCGCATAATACTAGCATTTGTTGCTGTGTTTGATTGTAAAATATACCGCCAGCGTCCTCGTTTTTCTCACGATGTTGCCCAGTATCAGTGAAAAATTGTGCGTTTAACATATGTCTTTACCTCGTTTCTACTTGTCGTTCCTTCGCTCTTAATTGTCCACATGCAGCATCAATATCTGACCCTTGCTCACGTCTAATTGTAGCATTAATTCCTAATCTCTTTAATTCCTTCTCGAATTTAAAAATATCATCTTTTGGTGTCTTTACATAATTTCTTTCAGGGACATGGTTAACTGGTATTAAATTAACGTGGCAATTGAGATTCTTAATTAAATGTGCCAAATCCCTCGCATGTTCAAGTTGGTCATTAACACCACCAAATAATCCATATTCAAAAGTAACACGGCGATTTGTCTTTTCTTGATAATAACGAATAGCTTCCATTAACTTATCAACATTATAAGCACGATTGATAGGCATTAATCTTGATCTTATTTCGTCTTTAGCGCCATGAAGACTCACAGCAAAATTTATTTGTATATCTTCTTCGGCAAAATCATAAATTCTTGGAATAATTCCTGATGTAGATACAGTAATATGACGTGCACCAATATTTAAACTGTTATCATCATTAACAATTCTTAAGAAATCCATCATTTCATCGTAATTCTCGAAAGGTTCACCTATGCCCATAATGACAATTTGTGATACACGCTCATTCGTTTCGTCTAGTGCCTTTTGTACAGTTAATACTTGGGAGACAATCTCTCCTGCTTCTAAATTACGCTTTAATCCGCCCAAAGTAGAAGCACAAAACGTACAACCAATTCTACATCCTACTTGTGTTGTAACACAGACAGAATTTCCATATTCATGTCTCATTAAAACAGTTTCAATAGTATAACCATCTTGTAATTCAAATAAAAACTTGATTGTTCCATCTTTGCTTTCTTGTTTAACAACAGTGGTCAATGTCGTCATTGCAAAATGATCTTTAAGAGTTTGACGTAACTCTTTAGACAGGTTAGTCATTTCATCAATAGTATTTACACGCTTTTGGTATAACCATTCAAAAATTTGTTTTGCTCTAAATTTTTGTTGTCCATGATCAATAAGCCATTGTTGCATCTCGTCATACCTTAAGGAGTAGATTGATTGTTTTTCGAAATTAGGCAAGAATTTGTTTTTCTTCTTTTTTTCTGCAGTTATCATTTCTAACTTTCCTTTCTTTTTATCTTGCTAATAAAGAATCCATCAGAATTAAAATCTTGTGGAAGTATCTGTAACGTTTTAACTTGTTCACCAGTTGCTGGGTTTTGGAATGGTTCAAATTCAAAATCTTTATGTTTCTTTAAAAAAGTATAAATGACATTTTCGTTTTCCATTTGTTCTATTGTACATGTTGAATACACTATTGTACCACCAGGTTTAATATTATCTTTAACATTTTCTAAAATTTGTAATTGTAATTCTACTAAAGACTTAATACTATTTTGTGATTGACTATATTTAATTTCAGGTTTGTGTCTAAGAACACCTAAACCACTACACGGTGCATCAACAAGAATCTTATCATACATTTTATCGTATACTTCTGTGGCATCATGTTGAAAAGCCTTGATATTATTCAATTTCAATTTTTTAATATTTTGTTTAATAAGATTTATTTTATGTTCATGAATATCTGTTGCATCGACGTGACCTTCTGGTGACAGAATTTCTGCCATATGACAAGCTTTACCACCAGGAGCGCTGCACGCATCTAAAACTTTATCATCACGCCCCAGGTTCATTACATAAGCTACCATCATTGAACTTTTATCTTGAATAGAGATATAACCTTCTTTAAAAGCGTTTGAATTAACCACAGGCAAGCCTGATATATGAAGACAAAATGGTAACATATCGTCTTTTTTAACGTGGTAACCTTCCTGTTCTAACTTAGAAATAATTGAATCAATAGAACCACGAGATATATTGGCACGCACGGTTGTAGCTATAGGCTCTAAAAAAGATTGTGCAATGTTTTCAGTTTTTTCTATTCCAAAATGTGTCACCCAATGATCAACAATCCATTTGGGAAGACTATATTGAATTGCAATTCTTTTTTTAGTATCATCTATATCTTCAAAGCTTGGTAATTCAGTGCGCATTACTGTTCGTAATATACCATTAACTATATTCCCTGTGTGATAGCCACCGCGTTTCTTTGCTATATCTACCGCTTCATGAATAATAGCATGGTTAGGTATTTTATCTAAATATAAATATTGATATAAACTCATCCACAGTAATTGTCGTACCCATGATTTGATTTTAGTTTTGATAAAAGGCTTAAGTAGATAATCTAATGTGTATTTTCTTTTTAGTGTTCCATATACTAATTCTGTGAACAAATTTTTATCTACTGTATTAATGTTATTTGTAGATAGAACCTCATTAATTTTTAAATTACTATAAGCACCTTTATTTAAGACGTCGTTGATTGTTTCTAATGCATATGTTCGCACTGATTTCATCATAATAGAACTTTCCCAACTAACGACTCTTGTACACCACTTAAATAATCAGTAACTTTCATGCGTTTTTTTCCTGCAGGTTGAATCTCAGTAAGTGCGATCGCATCATCAGAACCAGTAGCTATGATGAGTTCATGCTTAGTAGCTTCAATAATTGTTCCTGGATTACCTTTTTTCCCTTTCACAATGAAAGCGCTAAATAATTTGAGATTCTTTTCGTTCATAGTTGTATAAGCTACTGGCCAAGGAGACAGTCCTCTAATATGGTTATGAATTGCTTGTGCACTCATATTCCAATCAATTCTCTCGTCTTCACGACGAATATTAGATGCAAATGTTGCAAGTGCATCATCTTGGGGGATGCTGTCATTGGTATTATCAATGATACTAGGAAGTGTCTTCTTTAATAATTCGGCACCTAAAAAGCTTAATTTATCATGCATTGTACCAACATTATCTTCTTCTTCAATACGAATTGATTGTTGCGAGATGATATTACCTGCATCAAGTTTTTTAACCATATACATAATCGTGATTCCAGTTTCTTCCTCGCCATCAATGATAGCCTGATGTATAGGTGCTCCTCCTCTATACTTAGGTAGCAATGATGCATGGACGTTAATAGCTCCTAATTTAGGTGCATTGAGTAAGGACTCTGGTAATAGTTGACCGAACGCAGCCGTTACTATTAAATCTGATTCTAAAGAAAGTAACACGTCTAATTCTTGAGAATCTTTAAGTTTTTCAGGCTGGTAAACCGGTATTTGATGTTTTGTAGCTACTCTTTTTACTGGTGGTGGTGTCATCACTTTCTTACGTCCCACTGGTCTATCAGGTTGTGTCACTACAGCGATAACTTCATGCTCAGCAATTAACATCTCTAAAACTTTCGTTGAAAAATCAGGTGTTCCCATAAAAATGATTTTACTCATTGTCAAAATACGCCTCCACTTCAGTTTCATTTAATATATGATGTGCTCTTTTGGTAAATTGAATTCCATTAAGATGATCAATCATATGTAAAATCATGCGTGCAATATCATCATATGCAGTTAATTCAACTGCATTTCCATTGATATCATAGCTTTGTACAGTGATCATTTTGCTACGTTTAACTTCTCCATATATATGAGGTAAACTGATTGAGCCTTCTAAATCAGAAACAGTCTCTTGAGATTGACTTTTAACAACAGGATTAATAAGTTGTAATAACCCTTCTTGTTCCATATCGATGAGTGCAACACTTTGATCTACTCCAATTTGAGGTGCACTAATTGCAGCGGCTTCCTCATGATATAGTGTATCTTCCAAATCTTCCAATAACACTTTTAGTTTTTGATCATACGTGCTTACAGGTTGAATCGTTTTATTCAAAATAGGATGTGTTGATTTTACTAATTTCTTTACAGTCATCACTTAGGCTCCTCATTAAAATTCATCATATCATTATAACTTACTTAGTATGAAATTGCGACCTTTCAAAGTAAGCTTATATCATTATCTCCTCTTCGTTCACGTCATACTTTAGAATGAAATATCAAAGTTATAAAGTAAAATAATTGCGTAATTTTGATTAAATTATAAAATAAGAAATGTAAGATATATAAAGCATTATGCTAAAGGAGTTGATATAAATGGAAGTTAATAAAGTCATTTATATTTTATTAGCAGTCTTTCTTGGTAGTTTTGGCATCCATAAATTTTATGCTGGCAAACCAATTCAAGGATTATTGCATATTCTATTTTGCTGGACTGCTATCCCGCATGTGTTAGCAATTATTAGTGCAGTTTTAACATTATTCAAACCTGCCGATGCTAACGGAAATGTCAGAATGTAAATCAATTGAATATCCATATGGCGCACTTAGTTTGATTTATAAGAACAGCCTCAAAAAAACATCTAAAGTGATGGATTTTGAGGCTTTTTGATGTTTGACATTTCATTCACATCATCATTTGTGGATTAATATCAATTTTTAATGATAGTTTATCCTTTACATATTGATCATGATAATAATCATCTAAATATTGTAACGCTTGATGTAATTGAGGCTCACTCTTATATTTTACTAGTATTTGAAAACGATATTCATTGTTAATTCTTGCTAGTGCTGCTGGTGAAGGACCTAGCACGAATGCTTTTTCACTTAAGTGCTGTACTAAAATTTGATGAATATGCTTAGAAGCCACCATGACCTTTTTTATATCTGTATGTGAAATGGTAAAGTTAATCAAGAAATAGTAAGGTGGATATTTTCCTAATTTTCGATAATTCATTTCTTTTTGATAAAAAGAGAGATAATCGTTTAATTTCACATCCTTTATTGAATAATGATCAGGATTGTACGTTTGTATGATAACTTGGCCTTCTTTTTCATGACGACCTGCGCGTCCAGATACCTGAGTTAAAAGTTGGTATGTTCGTTCACTGGCACGAAAGTCAGGTAAATTTAACATAGTGTCAGCATTGAGCACACCAACTAGAGTAATGTTAGGATAATCCAAACCTTTAGCAATCATTTGCGTACCTAATAAGATATCTCCTTTTCCTGCTTCAAAGTCATTTAACAATTTCTCATGTGCACCTTTTCTTGAAGTTGTATCAACATCCATCCTTATAATACGAGCTTGAGGGAATTCTTGTTGTAATAATTCTTCTACACGTTGCGTTCCAGTTCCGACTTGTCTGATATGATCACTTTCACAATTTGGACATCGAGAAGGTGGATTTTCTTGATAACCACAGTAATGACATTTTAATTGATCGGTTGTTTTATGATATGTTAACGAAATATCACAATGGGGACATTGGGGAACGTATCCACAATCTCTGCATAACATAAATGAAGCATATCCCCTTCTATTTAAGAATAGTACTATTTGTTCTTTTTTATCCAACCGTTCTTGTATCGCTTGTCTTAGTGCTATAGAAAACATGGAACGGTTACCTTCACTCAATTCTTCTCTCATATCTATAATATCAATATGCGGTAACGCTTGTTGATTGACTCTATGTGGCAATGACAACAATTCATAAACATTTTTTTCTGCTCTAGCATATGATTCAAGGCTAGGTGTTGCGCTACCTAAAACGACAGGACAATGATGAAATTGACTTCTCCATTGTGCAATATCACGCGCATGATATCTGGGATAATCTTCTTGTTTATATGTAGATTCATGTTCTTCATCAATAATAATGATGCCTAAATTTTTAAACGGTGCGAAAATACTTGAACGAGCACCTACACTCACTCGAGCTCGACCGTCTCTAATTTTTTGCCACTCATCATAACGTTCACCTTTTGAAAGTCCGGAATGTAATACCGCTACATCATCTCCAAATCGACGTTTAAATCTTAGCACCATCTGAGGTGTTAAGGCGATTTCCGGCACTAACATCATGGCTTCTTTACCTTTATTAAGAACTTCCTCTATTGTTTGAAGATAGACTTCGGTTTTACCTGAACCTGTGACTCCGTGTAATAAAAATGTTCTTTCTTTTTCATCATGAATATAATGTTTAATAGCTTCAAATGCATCTTGCTGTTCTTTAGTTAATATCCTCTTTTGTTCTTGTTCAAATATACGATTTGCATAAGGATCTCTAAAAACCTCGGCGGTATATTTTTCAATATAACCTTTTTTGATTAAAGAATCTAAACTCGAGTGAGAGAAACCCATATCATTGATTTCTTTTAAAAACACTGTTCGATGAGACTCTTCTAATAAAAATGCATACAAATCATATTGTTTTGTATATTTCTCGAGTTTTGCAAGTACTTCATCACCATTCAACGTATTAACTACGCCAACAGCTTTTTGAGTTTTCTTTTTTGTGTTTTGAGAAAGTATCGTGATCTCTTCAATCAATCCTTGATTTAACAAAGTCAACATTTCTTCTAAATCATTGTTTTGCTGAGCTTCTTTATATAAGTAATAACCGTCATTGTTAAATAGCGCTCTGGTTTTTGAAGATATATTTTTTGTATCAATGATTGAAAAAGCTTTCTTATACTTTGCTTTAATGGCACTTGGCAACATCGCTTCTAAAACAGAAATACGTTTCATCACATGATAATGGCTCATCCATTCGCTTAATTGAATCAGTTCGGATGTTAATTCAGGTTTAATATCACGCACTTCTTTTATTTCTTTTAGTTTTGATATATCCATATTTCCATCTGGTTCTTGTTGAATATTCATGACGTATCCTTGTATAGTTCTAGGACCAAAAGGTACCACAACACGAACGCCTATTTGAATCACACGTTCTAAATTTTTAGGAACAATATAATCAAATTTAAAATCGACACTTTTCGACGGAATATCAACAATTACTTTTGCAATCATTACTGCCACCTAGTTTCTAAAATTTCTATAATTTGATGTGCTAAAGCTGATTTTTTCCCTTTCTTAATATTTACTTTTTCATTATTTTTAAAATGCATAGTTAATTCATTGTCATCTGAACTAAAGCCTATTGATGTATCACCTACATTGTTCGAAATGATAACATCTGCATTTTTTCTTTTGAGTTTGTCTAGAGCATACTGTTCAATATTTTGTGTTTCAGCAGCAAAACCAACAAGATATTGGTGCGTTTTATTTTTTCCTAAGTATTTTAAAATATCCTTTGTACGCTTAAATTGAACAGATAATCCTCCTTCTTGTTTTTTTAATTTATGTTCAAGTATGTCCATTGGTGTATAGTCAGACACAGCCGCTGCTTTAATCACTATATCTTGTTTCGCAAAGCGTTCGGTTACAGCTTGAAACATATCATCTGCACTCTCAACTTTAACAACATTAATCCCTTCAGGTAGAGATAAGTGGGTAGGACCACTAATTAAAGTTACGATTGCCCCCTTATCTCGTAATGCTTCAGCTATAGCATATCCCATTTTTCCTGATGAACGATTGGATACGTATCGAACTGGATCAATAACTTCAACTGTAGGCCCAGCGGTAACTAATGCGTGCTTTCCAGAAAAAGAGCTTTTTACAACATTCTCCTGTTGAGTAAAAAATTTATTAATAACAGATAGGATTTGCATGGGTTCTTCCATTCGCCCTTTTGCTACATAACCGCATGCTAAATAGCCACTATCAGGTTCAATAAAATAATATCCGTCTTGACTTAGCACTTTCATATTATGCTTAGTACGCGGATTGTTATACATATTTACATTCATTGCGGGTGCAACGAATTTTGGTGTTGTTGTAGCAAGTAATGTAGAAGTAATTAAATCATCAGCAATTCCAACACTTAATTTTGCGATAGTATTAGCAGTTGCTGGCGCGACTATAATCGCATCTGCCCAGTCTCCTAATGATACATGTTGAATCTCTTCAGGATTTTCTTCTTTAAATGTATTTGTGTAAACAGGATTTCTACTGATTGCTTGAAAAGCTAGTGGAGTAACAAACTCTTGAGCATGATCAGATAGCATAACTCTTACATCATAGCCGGATTGTATTAATTTACTTGTTAAATCAATTGCTTTATATGCTGCGATACCGCCTGTAACAGCTAATAAAATATGTTTCATTATTTATATTCTCCCTTAATACTTTATCGATATGCCTAAATTAGAAATGGAACGGAATAATTTAGTTATGAGTTATCTATTAAATATCAAATTTAAAGGCAACTTTGGCTAAGCAAAAGCATGTCCCTCGTAAAAAGAGAGCGGAATAGAATTCATAATGAATTCATTATCCCACCCTCTCGCAATATGACCTTAAATAGAGAATCTAACAAAATTTTCATAACAGAAACTCAGACCCTGAAACGTTTTATTTTAAGTATATTTTCAGGATAGTTAATCTATTGCGAAGAGATTTAATGGCTAAAACTAGTCATTTATGTTTCAGATTCATTGACGACTTATTTATAATTATTATACACAAATTAATCATTAAATTAAAAAAGTGACTATTACTAAATGTAACTTTCAAGATGGACAAAGAATTTTAGTCTGATTTCAAGCTTGTTTTAAGCGCTATTCAACTCTTTTATATGTCTCTAGTAATTAAAAAACCTAGGACAATTTTTATGTCCCAGGCTCTACCAATATAAATAAAACTTTATCCTAAATATTCTTTCGGTACAACAGGTTCTATTTTACCATCAGCAATTTCTTCTAAAGCTTTTCCAACAGGTTTAGCTGAATGGTATTGATCTAAAAGCGCTGTTTCGCGTCTTTCATCTAGTTCACGTGCTCTTTTAGCCGCCGTAGTGGCAATAAGATATTTTGAATTCACCTTTGCAGTAAGTTGGTTTAACGGTGGATTTAACATTATTTTTTGACCTCCAGTAACATTTTTCTATATTTAGCTTCGATTCGCTCTCTTTTTAAATGCTCAGCTTCAACAATTGACTGAATTCGATTCTTAGCGAGTTCAACCTCGTCGTTAACTACAACGTAGTCGTATAAATTCATCATTTCTACTTCTTTTCGCGCCTCGTTCACACGGCTTTGAATCTTTTCATCTGATTCAGTTCCTCTACCAACAAGACGTTCTCTCAAGTCATCTAAACTTGGAGGCGCTAAAAATATGAACAAAGCATCTGGAAATTTCTTTCTTACTTGCTTAGCACCTTCAACTTCGATTTCTAAAAAGACGTCATGACCTTCTTCCATAGTATCCTTTACATATTGTACAGGTGTACCATAGTAATTACCTACATATTGTGCATACTCAATAAACTGGTCGTCTTTAATTAACGCCTCAAATTCTTCCTTTGTTTTGAAGAAGTAATCTACACCATCAATTTCACCTTCACGCATATGACGTGTTGTCATTGATATAGAATACTTATATGAAGTAGTTGGGTCTTCAAATATCTTTTTTCTAACAGTTCCCTTTCCAACACCTGAAGGGCCTGAAAGAACAATTAACAGTCCTTTTTCCTTATCCATGCCTTACGACCTCTCTAAGCTATTCTTCTATTATTTAAATATAATATCATATTGCTACGATATATGTATAGCCGTACTTTGTTATAGAGTCAAATTCATCTTATTTCGTCATATTTTTAAAATTTTTATGCACTTCATTTCACCTTTATAAATTGCTTTAAACATTAAGAATATTCAACTTTAAAATAATTTACAGTCTTTAATCATGACCTCTCACTTTACGCATGTTACAATATGATGAATGAAAAAGTATAAGGTGGCAGATAATTATGGCATATGATGGCTTATTTACTAAAAAAATGATTGAATCATTACAGGGTTTAGTCTCAGGCCGAATTCATAAAATAAATCAACCAGAAAATGACACAATAATAATTGTAATTAGACAAAATCGTAAAAATCATCAACTACTTCTATCGATTCATCCTAGTTTCTCTCGTTTACAATTAACTACTAAGAAATACGACAATCCATTTACACCACCAATGTTTGCAAGAGTTTTCCGTAAACACCTTGAGGGAGGCTTCATAAAAGCAATTCGACAGGTTGGTAACGATAGACGTATAGAGATTGATATCGAAAGTAAAGATGAAATTGGTGATACAATATATAGAACTATTATATTGGAAATAATGGGTAAACATAGTAACCTTATCCTTGTCGATGATCAACGTAAAATCATCGAAGGGTTTAAACATCTAACTCCTAACACAAATCAGTACAGAACCGTTATGCCTGGCTTCAAATATGAAGCACCACCAAATCAAAATAAAATCAATCCTTATGAATTAACAGGGCAAGAGGTATTAAAATATATTGACTTTAATGCTGGAAAGATTGCCAAGCAATTACTTAATATATGTGAGGGCTTTAGTCCACTAATCGCTAATGAAATTGTGAATCGTCGTCAATTTATGACTCAAGAAACATTACCTGATGCTTTTGATGAAGTCATGACCGAAACCAAATCGGCATCTACTCCTGTCTTTCATAAAAATCATGAAACAGGTAAAGAGGATTTCTATTTCATGAAACTTAATCAATTCTATGATGATATAGTTGAGTATCATTCACTTCATGAACTATTGGATCGCTTTTATGATGCACGTGGTGAGAGAGAAAGAGTAAAACAACGTGCAAATGATTTAGTCAGATTTGTACAACAGCAACTGCAAAAACAACAAAATAAATTGAGTAAACTTATCGATGAGTATGAAAGTGCTAAAAACAAAGAAACTCAGCAATTATATGGAGAATTGATTACAGCTAATATATATCGTATTCAACAAGGTGACGATTCTGTTATAGCGTTGAATTACTATACTGGTGAAGAAGTAAAGATTCCACTTAACCCTACAAAATCGCCATCAACTAACGCTCAATACTATTATAAACAATATAATCGTATGAAAACACGAGAGCACGAATTGACTCATCAGATTAAACTGACTAAAGAGAATATTGATTACTTTGATAATATTGAGCAACAGTTAAAGCACATTACCGTAGATGATATCGATGATATTCGCGACGAACTTGCTGAACAGGGATTCATGAAGCAAAGAAAACAAAGTAAAAAGAAAAAGCAGTCTAAAATTCAACTTCAAACGTATCATTCTACTGATGGGGATACGATTTTAGTAGGTAAAAATAATAAACAAAATGATTATCTTACCAATAAAAAGGCACATAAAAATCATTTATGGTTTCATACAAAGGATATTCCAGGATCTCATGTTGTCATACTCAATGAAAGTCCAAGTGAAACAACGATTAAAGAAGCGGCAATGCTAGCTGGGTATTTCTCTAAAGCTGGTAGTTCAGCTCAAATTCCTGTAGATTATACGGAAATTAGACACGTTCATAAACCTTCTGGGGCAAAACCTGGATTCGTGACATATGACAACCAAAAGACCCTATTTGCAACACCTGATTATGATCATATTCAACAAATGAAAGAATCATAACATAAAAAAAGACAGCAGAATTGAATGCACATATCATTCAACATTCTGCTGTCTTTTTAATCTATTTGTTTTCTGGTAAAGCAAGTTGAAAACTCACACCAAATTTATCTTGAACCCATGCAAACTCTCTAAATGGTGGCATTTCTGTTTTAGGCATTAAAATGGCACCCTCACTTTTCAAACCATTAAATAAACGTTCCATCTCCATAGTATCCTTAACAGTGACATATAGTGACATTGCTGGATTCATAGGCAACTCTTCCCCACTATTTGCATCTATCGCCATAAATACTTGGCCATTTAACGTAAAGATGGAGTGTTGCACTGAGCCAGGCGTGCCCGGTCCTTCTTCGCCATACTTCACCATTGTAATAATTTCACTATCTTCAAATAAACTTGTGTATAATTGAATTGCTTCTTCAGCTTCATCATTAAACATTAAAAACGTCGTAATTTTTGGTATCTCCATATGCTACTCCCTCTTTTATATCGTATTCTTGTTATTTAAAAATCAATCTTACTTATTATTTTAACATGTATATCCTTTCATTGTAGAATGTAGTTATATAGGATTTTAAAAAATAGAACTTTAATATAGTTTGATTCTTAATTTGATTAATAGTTCGATTAAGATTGGAGGCGTTGTTATGCTCATACATTATGGTGTACCATTATTAATATTTGCATTAGTTCTATTAATAGGATGGCTAATGACTAAGATGTTTATACGTTAATTTTGGGAAATTATTATAACCTTTGTTTTATCGTAAATGATGCGTGTAGAATTTCTTGATTTGAATATAATTATTTCAAATATGCATTGAAGGTAAAGTACAATTGTACGGTGAATTAGAATACTCTAGTGATTTTTCTTCTCAGCTTATTTCCACAATTCATTCTGACTTTTTAATAAAAAATTTACTATGATTTCGCAGTTAATTCATAAAAAACACTCCAAAAGTTAATTGATTCATCACTTTTGGAGTGTTTTTACAATATCGATTTATAGTTAATGATTTAAATTTTTCTTGGCACGTTTAAAAATTTCAATTGAATGTTTAAATACTTCATCATTCATTGTTTTTGAAATATTTTCTTTACTAGAATGGTCTGATTGAGAATAAGATGGAATTCTATAATCATCTCGTCTATAAAGAAACTCATTACAATGTTTTATTAAAGTATAAAGATGATTATTATCATTGTTTTGTTCCATTAGACGCCCCCTCACCATTCATATATTACGATAAGTTATCTCGCCAATCAACTAATGTATGGATGTCATTTAAAGAGATTTTACCCTCATCTTTCGCAACTTCTATAAGCTCATTATAATCACTTAAAGTATAAAACGGAATATGAGCCTTATTAAATGTCTCGTCTGCTTTTGCAAGACCATACGTGAATATAGCAACGACTCCAAGCACATTAGCTCCCGCTTCTTCCAATGCTTCGACAGCTGTAATCGAAGAACCTCCAGTGGAAATTAAATCCTCGACTACAACGACATTTTTATTCTCGCTTTTTGCACCTTCTATTTGGTTTTGTTTACCATGGCTTTTACTTTTTGATCTAACGTAATTCATAGGTAATTCCATTTTTTCTGAAATGTAAGCTGCATGAGGGATACCAGCAGTGGCCGTACCCGAGATAATTTCAACGTTAGAAAAATGTTCTTTAATTAATTGAATTAACCCATCTCTAATCGCATTACGCACTTCAGGGTACCCTAAAGTTATTCGATTATCACAATAAATAGGCGATTTAATTCCTGAGCTCCAAGTAAATAAATCATTTGGAGATAATGAAACTGCCTCTATGTCTAATAATGCTTTAGCAATATTTTTAGCCATTTAACTTAACCAACTTTCTTTTATTTTATGATAACTGTCAATTGGATGCTCACTTTGAGTGATAGGTCGACCTACTACGATATGTGTTGACCCCAAAGTTTTAGCTTCCTCAGGTGTTGTAATTCGTTGTTGATCATTACGAGCTGCGCCTTTCGGGCGAATACCTGGTGTCACTTTTAAAAATTCAGAACCTAGTTCTTTAGAAATCATCTTAGCCTCAAGAGGAGAACATACGACACCGTCTAATCCAGCTTTTTTAGTAAGACGCGCATAATTTAGAACTGCCTCCTCTATAGAGGTTTGAATATTTTGTTCTTCATGTAATTGTCTTTCAGTAGTTGAAGTTAATTGAGTAACTGCAATGATTTTAATATCAGCATTATGTTTTCTTAACCCTTTTTTAGCTTCTTCCATCATTTTAATACCACCGGCAGCATGAACATTGACTAAATCAATGTCTAAACGTGCTAAGCCTTCCATTGCTTTGCTCACAGTATTAGGTATGTCATGTAATTTTAAATCTAAAAAGATATCATGACCTCTTTTTTTAATGGATTTAATTAAAGCTGGCCCTGTTTGATAAAATAACTCCATCCCAATTTTGACGCATAACGGTTCATTAAACTTATTTAAAAATGTATGAACCTCGTCTGCTGATTTAAAATCTAATGCTATAATGGGTAGATTTCTCACACTCATCTTCTCCTTTTAACTTCTATCATTAAGATTATACATTTCTCATAGTAAACGTCATGCTTTCAATGACATTTGTTAAAGCACTGGCAGTATCTAATGATGTTAAACAAGGCACACCATTTTCAACTGTTGTACGTCGAATTTGGAAACCATCTCGTTCGATTTCTTTTCCTTTTGTCATAGTATTAATGACAATTTGCACTTCTCCATTTTGAATTCGTGTCAGTAGATCATCCTCGCCACCGATTTTACCTACGACCTCAACTGGAATATTATGATCTTTTAACTTTTGTGCTGTTCCACGAGTCGCCAATATTTTGTAGCCTATTTCATTTAATCGATGTGCAATCTTGACTATTTCATCTTTATCTTTATCACTTACAGTCATCAATACTGTACCATGATCTTTCACTTCAAATCCGCTACCAGTGAGACCTTTGTATAGCGCTTTTTCAAGTGTAAGGTCTTTACCCATAACTTCACCTGTAGACTTCATCTCTGGTCCAAGCGTAATATCTACATTTTTTAATTTATTAAAACTAAATACGGGTGCTTTAACATATACGCCTTCAGAATAAGGTTGGATACCTTGCTTGTACCCCATTTCAGCAAGCGTTTCACCCATAATTGCACGCATCGCTAATTGAGCCATTTGAATATCAGTAATTTTACTTAAGAATGGTACCGTACGGCTTGAGCGCGGATTAACTTCTAACACATAGACACCGTCGTGAGCTATGACAAATTGAATGTTAATAAGACCTTTAATATTTAAACCTTTTGCCAATTTAATTGTGTAGTCTTCAAGCGTATTAATTTCGTCTTGAGTCAGTGTTTGTGGCGGATAAACTGCAATAGAATCTCCACTGTGAACACCTGCACGCTCTATATGTTCCATAATTCCTGGAATCACGACAGTCTCCCCATCTGAAATAGCATCCACTTCTATCTCTTTTCCTGTTAAATAGCGGTCAACCAATACAGGATGTTCTGGACTTGCTTTAACAGCTTGAGTCATATAATTTTCAAGCTCTTGATCATTATCAACAATCTCCATTGCACGGCCACCAAGCACGTATGAAGGACGAACTACAACTGGATAACCTATTTCTCTTGCATTTTTAAGAGCTTCTTTAGGTGATGTAGCAGTTTTCCCTTGTGGCTGAGGTACAGATATTTCACGTAATAGCGCTTCAAATTCTTTTCTATCCTCAGCTCGATTTAAATCTTCTAATGATGTTCCAAGAATTTTAACACCATGCTGTGCTAATTTATCGGCTAAGTTTATTGCTGTTTGACCACCAAATTGTACTACAACACCTTTAGGTTGTTCTAAGTTAATGATATTCATGACATCTTCTTCTGTAAGTGGTTCAAAATATAATTTGTCAGAAATTGAAAAGTCAGTAGATACAGTCTCCGGATTATTATTTACAATAATAGCTTCGTAACCAGCATTTTGAATCGCCCATACTGCATGTACAGTTGCATAATCGAATTCAACACCTTGGCCAATTCTAATTGGTCCTGAACCTAGTACTAGAATTTTCTTTTTATCAGTTACTATAGATTCATTTTCATCTTCATACGTACCATAATAGTACGGCGTTGTGGATTCAAATTCAGCTGCACATGTATCAACCATTTTATAAACTGGTTTAATATTTTGACTCATACGTAGTTCATATATATCTTTTTCTTCCATATCCCATCGATGAGCAATCACTTTGTCACTAAAGCCATAATCTTTAGCGTATTTTAAATACTCTAAATCGCCTTGATGATTTTTAAGTTCATGCTCAATGTCAATAATGTTTTGGAACTTATTTAGGAAGAAATAGTCAATTTTTGTCATATTATGAAGTTCTTCAAGAGATGTTCCTCTACGAATTGCTTCTCCGATAAAGAACAATCTTTCATCATCTTGATGTCCGATACGCTCTTTAATGTAATCTAATTCATAACTTTCTCCATTTGGTAAACCTAAATGATGAACACCATATTCAAGTGAGCGAATGGCTTTCAGTAAAGATTCTTCATATGTACGACCGATTGCCATGACTTCGCCTGTCGCTTTCATTTGAGTTCCAAGTTCACGTTCACCTTTTTCGAATTTATCGAATGGGAAACGTGGAATTTTAGAAATAACATAGTCTAAAGTGGGTTCAAATGCAGCATATGAAGTTCCAGTGATAGGGTTAAGCATTTCATCTAGTGTTAAACCTACGGCAATCTTAGCGGCTAACTTTGCAATAGGATAACCCGTTGCTTTTGAAGCTAACGCTGATGAACGAGACACACGTGGGTTGACCTCAATGATGTAATAATTCAATGAATGCGGGTCAAGTGCGAGTTGCACATTACATCCACCTTCAATACCTAAAGCACGAATTACCTTTAAGGATACGTCTCGTAGCATTTGATATTCTACATCTGATAGTGTTTGACTCGGTGCAACAACGATTGAATCTCCAGTATGAATGCCTACAGGATCTATGTTTTCCATATTACATACTACGATGGCGTTATCATTTTTATCACGCATCACTTCATATTCAATTTCTTTATAACCTGCAATTGATTTTTCTATTAAACATTGTGTAGCAGGGCTATAATGCAAACCATTACTAACAACTTCTTTTAATTCAGCATCATTATGACAAATACCACCGCCAGTACCCCCCATCGTAAATGCAGGACGTACAATTAACGGATATCCAACTTGTTCTTTAAATTCAAATGCTTGTTCTACTGTATTAACGATATCGCTTTCTGGTACAGGTACATTTAAATCATTCATTAATGTTCTAAACATTTCACGATCTTCAGCTTGTTGAATAGACTCTAGCTCTGTGCCCAACAACTTTACATTATTAGCTTCTAACACGCCACTATCATGAAGTTGAATCGCCATGTTCAACCCAGTTTGACCACCTAAAGTAGGTAATAATGCATCTGGTTGTTCTTTTCTAATAATACGAGCAATAAAATCGTGCGTTAATGGTTCTATGTAGACCTTATCGGCAATTTCTTTATCTGTCATTATTGTTGCAGGATTAGAATTAACTAAAATAACTCTGTAGCCTTCTTCTTTTAATGCTAGACAAGCTTGTGTTCCTGCATAGTCAAATTCTGCAGCTTGTCCAATAATAATTGGGCCTGAACCGACTACTAAAATTGTCTGAATATCATCTCTTTTAGGCATTGATTTGACGCTCCTTTTCTTTGAAATCCTTCATCATTGTTATGAACTCATCAAATAAGTAATTAGAATCACTTGGACCTGGTCTTGCTTCAGGATGATATTGGACTGAAAACGCTGGAAGTTCTTTATGTCTTAGTCCTTCAACAGTACCATCGTTTAAAGCAATGTGTGTAACTTCAAGGTCAGTATTTTTAAGCGAGTCACGGTCAATAGAATAGCCGTGATTTTGGCTCGTGATATCTATTTTACCTGTTCTTAAATCTTTAACGGGATGGTTCGCACCACGATGTCCAAATTTCATTTTGAATGAAGTTGCGCCTTGCGATAATGCAAAAAGTTGATGACCAAGGCAGATACCAAAGAATGGTATCTTTCCTAATATGCCTCTGATCATATCTAAAGCAACGTCAACTTCGTCTGGATCACCAGGGCCGTTTGATAGCATGACACCATCTGGAGACATGCTTAAAATCTCTTCAGCTGACGTATCATATGGTACAACTGTGACGTTGCAACCACGTAAATTTAATTCACGAACGATATTTTGCTTTTTACCAAAGTCGAGTAAAACGACACTTAAATCGGAACCTGTTGATACATATGGTGTTTTTGTAGAAACCGTTTGAACTTCATCTCTAGGTAACTCAGCAGTTTTCAACTGTTCAACAAGTTCCTGAATGTTATCTTTATTATCTGTAAATCCAGCTCTCAAAACACCATGTTTTCTAATTTTACGAGTAATACTTCTAGTATCTACACCTGATATACCAGGAATATGATATTGAGCAAGTGTTTCGTGTAATGTTTTTTGGTGTCTAAAGTTACTAGGGTGTGTACTTGCTTCCTTTACTACTACCCCATTTAATTTAGGTGTTAATGATTCAAAATCATCGCGATTGATACCATAGTTTCCAATTAGTGGGTACGTAAAAGTTATGATTTGACCTGTGTAAGACGGGTCAGAGATTGTTTCTTGGTACCCCGTCATAGCAGTGTTGAATACAATTTCGCCTATAGATAAGTCATCTGACCCTAAGCGATATCCTTCGTAATAAGAGCCATCTTCCAGTACAAGATAACGTTTTTCAAGCATCTACTTTTCCTCCTCGAATACTACTTCACCTTTAAGCATTGTTAGTGTTGGATTTCCATAAACTTTTTCACCAATAAATGGAGTGTTATCGGCTTTAGATAAGAAATCTTCACTTTTGATTTCTTTTTCAGTATTTAGATCAATAATTGTTAAATCAGCGTAACTATCTTTGTGTAATTTTCCATAATTTAAGTTGAAAATAGTAGCTGGTTTAATAGTGAAATAATCAACTAATTGTTGCAGTGACCAATTACCTCGTCTTACAAAGTGTGTATAAAGTAATGGGAATGCTGTTTCACTACCTACGATACCGAAAGGTGCTTTTGTCATAGGTTGTTCTTTTTCTTCTTTAGCGTGAGGTGCATGATCCGTTGCAATACAATCAATTGTTCCATCTAATAAGCCTTCTAAAAGTGCTTCTCTATCTTCATTACTTCTTAATGGTGGATTCATTTTGTAGTTTGAATCATCACCAGGAACATCATTTTCAGTTAATAATAAATGATGTGGTGTAACTTCTGCTGTTACATGGATACCAGCTTTTTTAGCGTCTCTGATTACTCGAACACTTTCCTTAGTTGAAACATGGCACACATGATAGTGACAACCAGTTGCTTCAGCTAATAGTACATCTCTAGCAATTTGTACAGATTCAGCAATATTTGGAATACCAGGTATGCCTAATTCTTCACTACGTTTACCTTTATGCATTGCACCACCGTAGATTAAGCTATTATCTTCGCAGTGTGCGACAATCGGTTTTTTAACTTTTGCAGCTTGCTTCATAGCAGCATACATCATACTTGCTGTTTGAACACCCACACCATCGTCTGTAAATGCAAACACACCTTCTAGTGCTAATTTTTCAAAATCAACAAGTTCAGTACCTGCTTGTCTCTTAGTAATAGCAGCATAAGGCAACACCCTAACTTGTGCTGTTTCAGAAATTCGTTGTCTTAATTCTCTAACATGTTCAACTGTATCTGGTACAGGTCTTGTATTAGGCATAGGACATACTGTAGTAAAACCACCTCTTGCAGCGGCTTTTGTACCACTTTCTATTGTTTCTTTATGTTCACCACCTGGTTCACGTAGGTGCACATGAACATCTACAAAACCTGGAGCAATTAAATTTCCTTTTGCATCAATAACTTCAATATTTGAAGATGAAGCATTTATCTTACTACTAATTTGTTTAATGCGTTTACCATCGATTAATATTTCTGTGTCTTTTAGGATACCGTTTTTTAAGATTTTTCCGTTTTTAATTAATTTCATGTAGAATTAACCCCTTTCTATTGTAAAAGCGCACTTATTACTGCCATTCTTAAATACATTCCATTTTCCATCTGCTTAAATATTCGAGACTTAGGTGCTTCAACTAGCTCACTTTTAATTTCAACACCTCTATTTACAGGAGCTGGATGCATTACAATGGCTTCCTCTTTTAATTTATCATATCTAGCCTGTGTTAAACCAAATTGTTGATGATATTCCTCAGCAGCAAAGTTAGCTTCACCTGAAATTCCATGTCTTTCATGTTGAACTCTAAGCAACATAACAATATCTACTTTATCAATGACTTCATCAATTTCAACATAAGGCGCCTCTAATGTATTATCTACCCATTCTTTTGGACTTGAGAACATTACGTTGGCACCTAATGATGTTAAACTATGATAATTACTTCTTGCGACACGAGAATTTTTAATGTCACCACATATTAGAATATTCAATCCTTCAAACGAACCATATTCTTCATATATTGTCATTATGTCTAATAAACTCTGAGTAGGATGTTGTCCACTTCCATCACCTGCATTAGCAATTGGAATATTTAATTGATCCAGTTCTTCGTAATAAGAATTTTGGGAGTGACGTATGACAAGTAAATCAACACCTATGCTTTCAAGTGTTTTACATGTGTCATAAAGTGACTCACCCTTTTTTACAGACGATGTACTTGTTTCAAAATTAATAAGTTTTAATCCTAATTTTTGTTCTGCCATCTCAAAGCTACACTTTGTTCGCGTTGAATTTTCGAAGAATAAGTTTGATACGTATTGACCGTTAAATTGAGGTAATGGTCGCTCACCAGATTTGAATTGGCAAGCAATAGTAATTAAATCATAAATTTCTGAATTAGATAAATGCTCCATTGATAATAAGTGTTCCATAAAGCGCCTCCTATAGAAATAAAGCTTAATTTATTTGGTTTTTCTCTTTTGGCAAAATTAAATTTAATATTATTCCTGAAAGTGCTGATAATGCCATTCCTTCAATTTGTAAATTGATACCTATGCCTTTTAAATTGATAAGAAGATTACCAATCCCGACAACAAGCACAACTGATGCTATAACTAAGTTGCGATTGCTTGAGAAATCTACTTGACTTTCAACAAGCATTCTTAAACCACTAGCTGCTATAATACCGAATAATAAAATTGAGACACCACCCATCACTGGCGTAGGTATTGAAGATATTAAAGCAGTGAACTTACCAATAAATGCAAGAATGATAGCTATAACTGCCGCACCACCAATTACGTAAATACTGTATATTTTGGTAATCGCTAGTACACCTATATTTTCACCATAAGTTGTACTAGGAGGCCCTCCGATCATACTTGCAAACATAGTTGAAACACCATCACCAATGATTGATTTATCTAAACCTGGATTTTCAAAGAAATTTCGTCCTACTATTTTGTTAATTACCATTTGATGACCAATATGTTCACTTACCGTCACAAACACCACGGGTATCATCACGAGAATGAGTCCTAAATGAAAAGATGGTGTGTAATCTTTAAATGGTAGATAAATATGAGGAAAATCTATCCATTTCGCTTGTGCTATTGGAGCAAATTTAACTATGCCCATGAAAATGGATACAATATATCCCACTATAATACCTATAAGTACAGGTATAAGTGATAAAAAACCTTTGAAGAATCCTTGGACGATGATGGTTACTGCTAATGTAATCAAAGCAACAATTAAGTAACTTAAGTTATACCCTTTCATCTCAGCAGAATTTTCAAACATAGCCATGTTTACTGCTGTAGGAGCTAAACTTAACCCAATAACCATTATTACTGGTCCGACAACTACTGGTGGTAACAAGTGCATTAACCAATGTGTTCCACTCAATTTAATGAAAATACCTATAAACACGTACATTAATCCACTCATAAATAATGCAACCAGCATATCTCCAAGACTATGTGTACTTAACCCTGTGATGATAGGTGTAATAAAGGCAAAACTTGATCCTAGGTAGGCAGGAATTTTTGCTTTTGTGATTAATATGTATAAAAGTGTACCAATACCTGATGCCAATAAAGCTGCTGATATAGGCAGATGTGTTAAAAATGGTACAAGTACAGTTGATCCAAACATTGCAAATAAATGTTGAAGGCTTAGAAATGCCCATTGTGCTGGTTTTGGTTTATCTTTTACATCAAGAACTGGCTGAACGGTACGCTCAAACATTTGCTCATTTTCCATGTTGATTCATTTCCTTTCATAAAAAAAGTCTCTTCACAATCAGTAGAGTGTAAAGAGACTAAAATGAAATATATCTAAGTGTAATGTTAAGTTAAGCTTTTATCATCACATTTATCAATGAAGCTTCCATTGGATATTTATAGTTTACATAATCTTTTTATAGTCATATGTTCATCTATCCATATGAATTACTTCACCTTTTTCAGTCTCTCGTACTGTTTTAAAAGGATAATTATTCAATGACGACTGCATTTCTGTCGTCAATTTCTTCTAAATAAACTGAAACAGATTCATCTCGTGCAGTAGGTATATTTTTTCCTACAAAATCTGCGCGTATAGGGAGTTCACGATGACCGCGATCCACAAGTGCTGCAAGCCCTATTTTAATAGGTCTTGTATGTAATAAAATCGCATCTAATGAGGCTCTTACTGTACGTCCGGTATACAAAACATCATCAATGATAACAACCACTTTGTTATTAATATCTACATTAATATCAAAAGCGCGTTGATCAGCTTGTTGCACTACCTTATCAACGTCATCTCGAAAATGTGTAATATCGATAGTACCTGTTGGTACTAATTGTTGTTCAATTGAATTTATTTTATCTTGTATACGATGTGCTAAAAAAGCACCCCTAGTTTTAATGCCTAATAGAACTAAATCTTTGGTTCCCTTGTTATATTCTAGGATTTCATGAGCAATTCGTGTAATTGTACGTTGTATCGCTGCATCATCTAAAATAATTCGTTCAGACATTGTTTCACCTCTTTTAATATAAAAAAACTCATATCTTTAATAAAGATATGAGACAAAAAGTTAAAGAGAATAAGCAATATTCCCTATCATATTCACATTCTTAAGTTATAAACACAGCAAAAGTATTAGTAACTTAATCATCAAAATATTATTATCCTAATTATTCATATCTTCGGAGCCTCTCTGGACCCTCAATTAAAGATGACGTTTTTATATTTAAACTGTTATAAGTTTAAATCTTTTAATAGTATAAGTCAATGGCAAAGTTAGTATTTATAATAAAAAACGATGTCATATTCGTTTAAGCATCTCTACGTCTTATATCATCTAGTAATTTTTCAAAATCGTTAGGTAATGTTGCATGCTTCTCAATGTATTTATGTGTTACAGGATGTTCGAAACCAATGATACCAGCATGTAAAGCTTGTCCACCGATATCTAACGTTTTTTTAGGTCCATACTTCGGATCCCCTACAAGAGGATAACCAATATATTTCATATGTACACGAATTTGATGTGTACGCCCTGTTTCTAATTGACATTCTATCAATGTATAATCTTTAAAATGCTCTAATACATTAAAGTGTGTCACAGCTTCTTTACCGTCATCAACCACAGCCATAGCTTGTCTATCGTTTTTATTTCGACCAATTGGCGCGTCAATTGTGCCATAATCATGAGGTATATTACCATGAACTAACGCCGTGTATTTTCGTTTAACAGTTTTAGACATAAGTTGTTCAACTAAATGACGATGGGCAACATCATTTTTAGCAACCATTAATAAACCAGACGTATCTTTATCTATTCTATGAACTATGCCAGGACGTATTTCGCCATTAATTCCTGATAAATCTTTAATTTGATACATTAATCCATTTACTAATGTCCCGCTATAATGGCCTGGAGATGGATGTACAACCATACCTTTTGGCTTATATACAATAGCAACATCTTCGTCTTCATAATAAATATCTAAATTTAAGTTTTCAGGTTTGATATCTGCCTCTACGACTTCTTTCTCGGTTACAACAATTTTGTCATTTAACTTGACCTTATAGTTCGATTTGATTACTTTACCATTTACCTTGACTAAACCTTCTTTAATCCAATCTTGAAGTTGACTACGTGACCAATCTTTATTTAAATCTGAAACAAGTTTATCTATACGTTGTCCAACTTGTGATTGTTCAATAATATTAAAATTATAATTTCCCATAACTAGACCTCCTTCTTATTTATGATTGCATCTTTAATGAGTGTGATGATTACGAATATAACTCCAATTGTTAAGCTTGAATCCGCAATATTAAAGATAGGAAAATCGTAACCGAATATATTCGTATCAATAAAATCCACAACTTCACCATGTAATACGCGGTCAATAAAATTTCCTAAGGCTCCAGCGAATAATAGGCTTATTGCAACCTGCATAAATAAATTAAATTGTGCTTCTTTAATATAAAAAATAACTAAAACGATTAAAATAATGATAGTAATAATATAGAAAAATAGCATTTTACCACTCAAAATCCCCCATGCTGCACCGTTGTTTCTATGGGATGTAATATTTAAAAAGTTAGGGATAATTTCATATGAATCTCCAACCTTCATTGAGATTGTAATAAGCCATTTAGAAACTTGATCGAAAACTAGTACAATGAATGTCATAAGTAAAGAGATGCTAATATAGTATTTCTTTTTCAAAGAAGTGCCTCCATTCTTTTTAATGTCATCTAAAGCAACACTTAACATTATATCCTAGAACGTAATTTTGAAAAAGCTATCTTGTCTATTATGTTTTTATCTTTTGAGGATGAATATAATAATAATTTTTAATTTCATAGGTATGAATTGTACGTTTTGTGATTTCATAAGGTTGTGTATAGTTCATTTCTGAAACTTGTATAGAACCATCTTCATTTATTGTTTCTATATATGCAACATGACCGTATTTCCCTTTAGAAGATTGTAATATTGATCCTTTTTTAGGGTTACGGTCAACAATGTATCCATCATCAATTGCTTTTTTATCCCAATGCTTGGCGTCGCTCCAAGTATTGTTTATCTTATTTCCATCATTTTTAACACGTTCAAAGACATAATATGTACACTGACCCTTTTTATATGTATTGATTTGCATAGGATGATGTGACGTAAAACGACTTTGAACACGCTTCATATCTTGAATCATAAACTCGTCAATGACGGCTGCTATTGTCAAGATAACACTAACAAAAACCATTACTATGATTGCTTTTTTCATATCATCACACTTCTTTTATTCTATTAAATCTAAAATAAATACCATCAGGTCCTTTAAGATTTTTATGTGTTGTTTTTGGATAGTGAAAATCTATCATAGCTAAACCATAGGTATGTTCATTATCTACTCGTTTTGTCGCAGATAACCATTGATTAACAGCCAAATGATTATAATAATCGTTTGAAGATAAAAATAGAGAATAATCGTCCATATATGCTGATTCTTCTAACCCAAAATAATGTAAATAATATGATTTAACATCAGAAATTCGAATGGACTTAATATGCAATGAACCTAATTTAGTTTCATCTGGTATGCCTTGCCATTGGGTATGAGAGACGTTTTGCAATAATCGAGGTACATTAATTGGCGCAATATCCATTCTAATTCTGCCTTCTTTCTCATCAATCCATGATTCTGTCTCACGATCGACATAAAACTTTATGGCATTGCCCTCTGGATCCTCAATAAATAGACATGTTGCAACACTTTGTTGTCCACCGTTCACTGGTACTTCAAAATCACTTAAATGTACGAGTAAATCAGCTAATGTAGTCAATGTAGGCAACAATATACCAATATGGAAAAGACCTGCTTCAGACATTAACGGTTCTCGTCCATTCTGTATTTCAATAAAAGTAATAAATTGATTTGAATCGCCAACTTCAAATTGTACAGCAGTTTTAGATTCATTGATAAGATTAAATCCTAAAACATTCTCATAAAATGTTTTAATAGTTTCTTTATCTTTAATATTGATAGTTACACCATTTACAAAATTTGCATTTTTGTTATGAAACATCTTATTTTCCTTTCAATGATTACTTTTCTTTTAAATAATTAAATGATTACTTTGTTGAAAGTGTATGTTTATCTTTTAAGCGCAGTAATAAAAAATATGTATGTGTTTCTTCTCTTAACATTTCTCTTTGTTTATCATTCACATAATAAAGATAAATGAAAACCTAAATGCTATCTATATTTAGCAACAATGTTTATTAAAAAAATTATGCCTGTGTTTTTTTAAAATTAAATATTTTTGTCCAAGACGTTTGATTATGAATTGTATCTATACAAAAATTTAATACATATAGATAAAATTATTATATTGATGCTTTTATTATTAAAGCCTAATGAGTTCAATCAGTAATGTGAACAATTACTACACTATCTAACACTTTGTATTTTATATATTATGACTAAAAATGAAATTGAACTCAAATGATTGATTTATACCTTATTAATATTGTTATCATTTTATGTCTGAAGATTCAATACAATCACTGTGCTTATAATGAGAAAAATATTCTATGACAAAAAATGTAATGAATATGAATTTACGAAACTTGTTCAAGTTCATTAAAAATCAAACATTAAATAGAAAAGTCTGCTTTATCAACTTACCTTTAAAAAGCTAGTGAAATTTCTTTATTTGAAATCTTATAACTTCACAATAATAACTATAAAATAAGCCCAAAATGAATTTCATTTTGGGCTTTCTTATAGTATTTAAACAATCATTTAAAATTTATTTTCTTGAAATACACGCTCACTTGTAAATACGTTTTATTATACCAAAGTTTTTACTACTTCTTGACATCGAGGGCATAAATGTTCAAGTTCACCTACTGAACCTAATTCTTCTGTATAGTTCCAGCATCTTTCACATTTTTCGCCTTCAGCATGTTTAATATGGATATCTCCATATTGATATGATACACCATCATTCACTTTATCTTTAACTTCAACTTGTGAAACGATGAATAATTGTTGTAAGTCATTAAATTGTTGTAAAAATTCCGCTGTATTAAATGATTCATTGCTTCCAATAACCACTTTAGCTTCTAATGACTTACCAATTACTTTTTCATTACGTGCTTGTTCTAATGCACGATTAACATCATCACGTAAATTCATAAATGTATTCCATTTTTCTAACAATTCTTCGTCTACATCAACAACTTTAGGCATATCTGAAAGGTGTACACTTTCTTCTTTTACATGAGGTGTATGAGACCAAACCTCTTCAGCTGTATGCACTAAAATGGGTGCTAGTAATTTAGTCATGTCAACAAGTATTTGATATAAAACGGTTTGCATGCTACGGCGTTTATGAGAATCTTTTTTCTCAATATAAAGTATATCTTTACCGTAATCTAAATAGAAGTTACTTAGTTCAACATTGATAAAGTTTTGAACTTCTTGATAAATATTCAAATAATCAAAATTCTCATAGTTATTAATCGTACTCGCAGTGAATTCACGTAAACGATTTAGTAAATAGCGATCTACTTCAAGTAGATTTGTTTCAGCAATACTATCCGTTTCAGGATTGAAATCGTTAATATTACCTAACATAAATCTTAAAGTGTTTCGAATTTTACGATATACATCAGACGTTTGTTTAAGAATTTCATCGGAAATACGCACATCAGAAAGGTAATCAGTACTGCTTACCCATAAACGTGCAATATCAGCGCCTTTTTGTTTAACAACTTGATCAGGAACTATAACGTTACCCAATGACTTACTCATCTTCTTACCTTCACCGTCCATGACGAAGCCATGTGATAACAAGAATTTATATGGTGCTTGACCACGTGTAGCTACAGCAGTTGTAATTGAAGAGTTAAACCAACCGCGGTACTGATCACTACCCTCAAAATAAAGGTCTGCTGGGAATGAAAGTTCAGGTCTCGTTTCTAATACACCACGATGTGATGAACCAGAATCAAACCAAACGTCCATAATATCAGTTTCTTTAGTAAATTCGCCGTTAGGGCTTCCAGGATGACTAAATCCTTCAGGAAGTAATTCTTTAGCTTCTTTTTCAAACCAAATATTTGAGCCGTGTTTTTCAAATAAATCTGCAACGTGATTTACTGTCTCTTTAGTCATAATGATATCGCCATTTTCAGCATAAAATACCGGTAAAGGAACACCCCATACACGTTGACGAGAAATTACCCATTCGCCACGATCACGAATCATATTGTAAATTCGTGTTTTACCCCAGTCTACTTTAAAGTTCGTGTCTTCAATTGCATCAAGAATATCCTGTCTTACTTTATTAATGGAAGCAAACCATTGTGGTGTAGCTCTAAAGATAACAGGTTTTTTCGTACGCCAATCATGAGGATAACTATGTGTAATAAAGTCAAGTTTAAGTAGTGCGTCTTTTTCTTTTAAAAGATCAGTCACGGCTTTGTTTGCTTTGTCGTAGAACATTCCTTCAAATGGTCCACCTTCTTCAGTGAATACACCTTTATCATTTAAAGGACTAATTACTGGTAAATCATATTTTTGACCTACAATATAGTCATCTTCCCCGTGACCGGGAGCTGTATGGACACATCCCGTACCAGCGTCTGTCGTAACATGTTCACCGTTAATTACTAATGAAACACGATCTAGGAACGGATGTTGTGCCTCTACAAATTCCAATTCTTTACCTGTGAATTCTTTCTCTAATTGTATGGAATCTTTATCCCAACCTAATGCTTCAGCGACTTCTTCTGATAATGCTTGGGCAACAATGTATTTATGTCCATCAACATTATACTGACCATATTTCAGCTCTGGATGAACTGTAATTGCGACATTTGATGGAATTGTCCATGGTGTAGTTGTCCAAATAATAAATTGTGCATCAGAATCAACTTTACCTTTACTGTCTTTTACGTCAAAAGCAACGTAAATTGATGCAGAACGTTTGTCATGATATTCTATCTCAGCTTCTGCAAGTGATGATTCACTTGAAGGTGACCAATACACAGGTTTTTTCCCTTTATAAATCAAACCTTTATCTGCCATTTCTCCAAATAATCTTATTTGTGCGGCTTCATATTCAGGTGTTAATGTAATGTAAGGATTATTAAAATCACCACGTACACCAAGGCGCTTAAAATCTTTCTTTTGAATGTCGATTTGTTTTAATGCAAATTCTTTACATTTCTCTCTAAATTCTGCAACTGACATTTTTTTGCGATCAACGCCTTTTTTAGTTAAAGCCTGTTCAATTGGTAAACCATGAGTATCCCAACCCGGCACATACGGTGCATAAAAACCTTGCATTGTTTTATAACGAACAATAAAATCCTTTATGATTTTATTTAATGCATGTCCCATATGTAAATTACCATTGGCATATGGTGGTCCATCATGCAAAATAAATGATGGATTATTTTTATTTTTTTCTAACGCTTTGCGATATTGCTCATCATTATCCCACATTTCTTGAATTTGAGGTTCTTTATTAGGTAAGCCACCTCTCATAGGAAAATCAGTTTTCGGCATTAATAGGGTATCTTTGTAATTCATTATATTCACTCCTTGTAATGATAAAAAAGAACTCTAAGTTCAATTAAAAGGGACGGTTTATCCGCGGTACCACCCTACTTAACTCAACTTAGAGTTCTCTTAAGAATATTTATAAAATTGAAAAGCCAGTGATATAAGAAACAAACAATATGCTAGGCTCACACCATTCCTAGCTCGCTGTACTATGTTCACTGTTTCTTACGCGTCTGTCTTTATATCATATCAATAAATTGTTATTTAGAAAATGCATTTTTAATAAACAATGAAATTTCTTCGTTATTTTTACATCAAATGGTTAACTTGTGTTTCGTTTTTAATTATTTGATGTTGATTGTGATGATTCGCTATTTGTATTTGATTGACTCACAGATTCTGAACTTGATGTAGAAGGTTGATTAGCCGGTAATTCTTGATTTTGCTTTTGTTTCATTGCACGTTCTTCAGGTGTCAAATCATTATCATTAAGATGATGAATATCTTCTAATGTCACTTGCTCGGCGTCTAAATCATAATTGAGTAAGTAATCCCAATCTTCACTTTTGAGTAAGTCAAGTTGTGCTTCAACAAGCATACGGAAACGTGAGCGGAAAACTTTAGATTGTCGTTTCATGTCTTCAGTTTGGAAAGCTAGACGACGTGCTTTTTCAATTGCATCATTCACAATACTGTCAGCTTGTACTTGTGCTTTTGATAAAACGGCTTCAGCTTCTTTAGTTGCTGCTTGTTTTGTCTCTTCTCCTACTTTTTGTGCTTGAATAAGTGCATCACTTACTGATTGGTGAACATCTTTATATGATTTAATATTGGAATCTCTATCTTCAATGACTTTTTCAAGTTGCTTTTTATCTTCTTTTAAACGTTCGATTTCATTACTTAGTTGCTCTAAGTAATTTGCAACTTCTGTAGGTTCTAAACCATTTTTTACTCGTGTAAATTCTTTATTCTTAATCTCACTTGGTGTAAAAGGCATGATAATCCTCCTTGATTAATAGCTATTTAAATAGTGTTTGATAATGAATGTGTAACTTGTTCTTTTTCGTTTTTCCACCTATTTCAACAATTTGAGCTCTACCATAACCTTGAATTGACAATAAATCATTCTGCTCTAATTGAAAATCTGTGGAATCTATTACAGTATGGTTAACTTTGACTCTTTTTTTTATAATTAATTGTTGTGCAATATTTCGAGATTTATGAATCATCTCTTTCAAAACTACATCTAATCTCAAAGCGCTCACAGTTGTACTATGAACTTTCCAATTCTCTTCTGATTGTATCATATCTTCAGTAGGAATAGAATTAAGTTTAACTGTGGCTCCCTTAATACGCGTTAGTTCAGATATAATATATGATTCTAATTGTTTTGTCAAAACAAACTGTATATCTTCTCCAACTATAATATCACCGAGTTGATCTCTTTGTATTCCCAGTGACATGAGTGTTCCAAGAACGTGTTGATGTTGTATTGTTACAAATTTCCTAGGATATTGAAGTTCAAATAAAGTTAATTCAAAGTCCTCAAGCTGTGGCTTAAAATATAATGGTGCGATGATTGCACGTTTCCTTTCTGCATGTGGTCCACCAAAAAATGTGACATGTAAATCTTGATAACTACGCGTAATGACCTCAAGTATATATTGACCTCGCGGGTCCAAGAAATGGGTTAGAACCGGAGCATAATTAGCATCAGCCTGCTTACATTTATCGATGAATTGATCGATAGCATCTTGTTCTTCCTTTCTAAAATGCTGATATATATCGATGGTTATCTACTCCTTTTATGTTGAAAAATTTTTAAAAACACTACGACTATAACACTGTCAACAATAAGTCATATGATAAAACGAGGTCAAAGTCTAGCTACTTTGCCTCGTTATGTTGAATAATATAAAGTTAGTGCGTGTCATATTTTAAGATAAATATGCAAGAATTAAATTAAATATTTTTACTAAACCACTTTGGAATAAAACTAGAACGAAGATTGCCGCGATAGAAGAAATGTCTATAAAGCCAATAGGAGGAATAATTTTACGGAAAGGTTCTAAGAAAGGTTCATATAACTTTCCTAAAAATTCTCCAAACTTAGACTCTCTTATACTCGGAACCCAAGAAGTAAAGAAATATATAATCATTCCAAAATAATATATTTGAACTAAAAATATAATAAATCGGAAAATTGTACTTAGCAAACCAATATCCATAGCTGAACTCCTTATTCGTAATGTTGCTCCATATTCTCGATGTGATCAGTTATACTGCCGGCTACTTCAACATTATCAGGTGTGCATAAGAAAATATCAGTACCCACGCGCTGAATATCTCCACCAATTGCGTATACCGTACCACTTAAAAAATCAATAATACGCTTTGCTGATACTTGATCAATGCGTTGTAAATTTACTAAAGTTGCACGTCTATTTTTTAATTCGTCGGCAATATCTTGAGTATCTGAAAAGACACGTGGTTCAAACAGACACATTTTTGAACTTTCCTGAGCAGTATATGATTGTGATGCTTGATTCATTGTTACAACGTTTCTAGAATTATTTTTTGAATTATTATTCATACGATAATTCCTTTCTTCAGAAGTTGTATTCGATCTCAAAGTGTTCTTTTGAGGTACAGATTTAATCGCTTGTTGCTTATTGTTAAAAGTTTGTGGTGTCGCTTGATTCTCATTACGATTGTAATCTTCGCGCTCTTGAACACGTTCACGTGATCTAGAAGATTCTCGCTCTTCAGGTCCTTCAACTTCCTCTTCTTCTTCAACTACAAAAAAATTATTAAATAAATCCTTTAAAGCCAAGGGGGGCTCACTCCTATTCTCCTACAAGTTTAGTCCCAATTCTGACAAAGGTTGCACCTTCTTCGACTGCCATTTGATAATCATTACTCATTCCCATAGATAATTCTGTACAAGGCGCATGTGCTAAATTGAATTGTTGTACTTCATTTCTTTTTTGTCTTAACTCTTTAAATAAATTTTTTATGTACGATAGATCATCAGTCAATGGTGCCATCGTCATTAATCCAATAATTTGGATATTTTCGTATTCTTTGATTTGATTTATAAATTGATTTACTTCTTCAAGAGCTATGCCATGTTTAGATTCTTCTCCAGAAACATTTACTTGTAAGAAACATTTTATAACATGATTTGCTCTTTTGTTAATCTCCTTAGCTAGACTCAAACGATCTAAAGCATGAAAATAATCAACTTCATTTATAATATCTTTAACTTTCCTTGATTGTAAAGAACCAATGAAATGTAATTTAATATCGCTTGGTAGAGATTCTTTCTTCTCTTTGAATCCATCTAATCGATTTTCACCGAAATGTCTTATTCCTGCTTTATACGCTTCTCTAGCTCGCTCTATTGTAACATATTTTGTTACTGCAATCACGTGAGGTTGTGCTGAATGGGCACTTTTTTTAACGCTTGCATCAATTTCCGTTTCAATCTTAGCAAGATTCTCTTTAACATCCATAAATTATTCACCTACTTTATACACTTTACTTCCGTCCAATAAATGCTAACATACGTCCCGTCTGTCCTTTTTCAACACGATATGAAAAGAATAAATCTAAGTTTTCTGAAGTTGCATATTCGGTAATGTATATGTTTTTTGATGGAACTCCAGCTTCTTCTAGAAGAAGTGCGTTAGCCTTTTTCAAATCAATACCATGTTTATTTTTGCCTCTGCTCTCAATATATAAAGTTGAATCAATGGTTAATTCCTCAAATTTATTTTTTATATCATCATTGATTTCATAAGAATTTGAAGTTGCTGGACCGATTACAATCTTTAAGTCTTCATAATCAAAATCCACTTTTTTTAGCATTTCTTTTACTATTTGACCATATGTTCCTCGCCAACCTGCATGTGCTAATCCAATATAGCCATGTGATTCACTATAAAAATATACCGGTACACAATCCGCGTAACACATAGTAAGGAGAATGTGAGAATCGAAAGTATACATTCCATCTATGCCATGTAAATCATCAGTTAGTTTATCAATATTTGTTCCTTTATGTTCACTTGTAACTTCAATGATGCGATTATCATGTGTTTGTATAGGAAAAACCCATTCATCTCTTGGATAACCAATAAGATTCGCTAAGATATCTTGATGATGTGTAATATGATGTGCACTGTCGCTGATATATCTCGCCATATTAAAACTATGATTAGGATAAGGACTTAAACCATTTTCTCGAGTAGTGAAACCTAACTTAATATCAGTATGCTCATCAAATTGATAGTCTAGATAATGAGTTTTCTTAATAAATCTCTCTTTCAAAATATTTCACCACCCCTATATATATACATTCCACTGTACACTTAATTTCAAATCGAAATGTTCTACAAATAATCTAAGTATTAAGTAACCAATTATAAAACAATTATATATCATACTTAAATTTATTTAAACTTGTATCAATTACTAACTTGCAATGGTTACCTAAATGATGCACATAAGATAATAAATACATTAATTATTTATATTAATAGTTCTATCGATATATGAATGTTATTTTGAGAATTAGCAGCAAAAATTTATATAAAGTGTTGTCTTATCCTTCAAAACAGAAAAATTTAGTTAAACATTGATTTAACTAGGTTTTCAGGTTAGTTAGATACTCCAACACGAAAAAAATGCCTGAGACTATAAAATGTCTCAGGCTATTTAAAATACAGTGATTATATATACTGACGATTAGCGTCTAGTTCTTCTAGAACGTCTTTCTTCTCTATTTCTAATAAAGCTAGGAATATCATCATCTTTAGTAGTGTGGCTTCTTTCACTTACACTTTCACTTGATTGTGAATGAGAAGTGTGTGCAGAGAATGAATCTTCTTTAGCACTAGCACCAGATTGATGATTAGAACTACTATTTACACTTGAACCAAAACCAGTACTTGTAGCTTTACGACCTTGTGAAGAAGGTTTATCTTCAAAACCAGTTGCGATAACAGTAACTACAATTTCATCTTGGAGCTCTGGGTTAATAACTGTACCGAAAATCATATTCACATCTTCATCTGCAGCATCTTGAACAATATCAGCAGCTTCTTGTGCTTCAAATAAAGAGAGTGATTCTCCACCTGTAATGTTCATAAGTACACCTTGAGCACCTACAATTGATGTTTCTAATAATGGAGATGAAATTGCTTTTTTAGCGGCTTCGACTGCTCTGTTTTCACCAGATGACACACCGATACCCATTAACGCAGAACCTTGATTAGACATAATTGTTTTAACGTCTGCAAAGTCTAAGTTCACTTCACCTGATACTGCAATTAAATCTGAAATACCTTGTACACCTTGACGTAATACATTATCCGCTTCTTTAAATGCTTCCATCATCGGCGTAGATTTGTCAACGATATCTAATAAGCGATCATTTGGAATAACAATTAATGTATCCACTGCTGCTTTCATAGATTCTACACCAGCTGCCGCTTGTGTTTGGCGCTTACGACCTTCGAAACCGAATGGACGCGTAACAACACCTACAGTTAAAGCACCCATTTCTTTTGCAATTTTAGCAACAACCGGCGCAGCACCTGTTCCAGTACCGCCACCCATACCAGCAGTTACGAATACCATATCAGCACCTTGGATAGCATCTTCAATTTGTTCTCTTGATTCTTCTGCTGCTTTCTTTCCAATTTCAGGATTAGCACCAGCACCTAATCCACGTGTTAATTTTTCACCAATTTGAATTTTTGATTCAGCTTTTGATAAGTTTAAAGCTTGTCCATCAGTGTTGATAGCAATAAATTCCACATTATTCATACCATGGTCAATCATTCGGTTAACGGCATTATTTCCGCCGCCACCTACACCGATGACTTTCAATGTGGCTAAATGATTAAATCCTTGTTCAAATTCTAACATTTAATTTTCCTCCTAGTCTTTATGGCCAATAATCATTCAAATAGAGATTTCATTAATTTTTTAAACTTGCTTTCTTCTTTGGCTTTGCCTTCTGTTTGTTGTTCATCTTCTAGATGATTTTCACGGTCTTCATAAGACTCTTCACGAGGCGCTTCTGGAGCTACCTCGTCATTTTCTTTTTTGTTTGATTTACGCTTAAACCAATCAAAACCGCTTGATTTTGTTTCAGTATCTTTATCAGATTCGATAACTTCTTCTTCAAATTCTTCATTATCTTGATAACTAATTGTAACATAATCTAATAACTCGTCAAAAGCGATACTACTAGAAATTGTAGAAATAGCAGAAGAAAATTCCGGTTTTCTGATACCCATTTGTGACGGTGTATGAATTCTCACTTTTTCACTAACCATATCTTGTAGTAATTCTTTTACACCTAGTAAATTTGCAGATCCACCAGTAACTACAAATCCTCCGTTTACTTTTGTAAGTCCTAGGTCTTGTAAAACATCAAAGACTTCAAAGAATATATCTTCGACTCTTTGTTCAATAAAGTCACTTAAATCTTTTTGAGTATATTGAACATGTTCATCTGAATCAACTTGATCTACTGAAAAGACATCTTGATCTGAAGCAGAGTCATAAAATGCATGACCATATTGATGTTTTACCTTTTCAGCTGTGTCATATGTAGTATTTAGTCCTTGAGCAATATCATCCGTAATGTCTCGACCGGCCATTTCTATAGATTCAGCATCTACAAGTTCTCCTCGTTCATAGAAAGCAACTTGCGTTAAATCTTCACCGATATCAATGACACAAGCGCCTAATTCCTTCTCCGTTGGTGTAAGAATAGAACCATAATTATACGCATCAGAATAAACATCTAACACGTCAACACCACATGCCTCAACACATTTAATCATATTGATTAAAATAGATTTTTGGATTGCGATGACACCTGCATCTACTTTTAATGAATGTCTTGCAATTAATTCTTTTGGATCTGAAACTTCATTGTCTTTGTCAACTACAAAACGAATTGGGAATACATTTATCACTTCAGTTTCAGGCACATCATTTTTATCCCGGATACCTTCTAAAACTGATTCAATATGCGTGCCATCAATTTCAGTATCCTCGTAAAATTCAATTTCATTTGATTCATCATATACTTCGGTACCGATGATAGGTAGTTTTAAAAATACATCTTTTATATCTACACCAGAGGCAATTGAAGCCTTCTTAATTGTATCTTTAATTGCTTGTCTTGCAATATCAAAATCATCAATTAAACCATTCTTGATACCACTTGTGTAGGTTTGCCCTGTACCTATCACATTAATTCCGTTGTGAAATTTTTCGCCTACTATTGTTTTTACGCTTGATGAACCTATATCTATGCTCACATAGTAATGTTCCTCCATAGATAGGCACCTCCTGACAAATTATACTATTTAAGTACACTATGTTTAGTGTACAATACGTTGAATAGCTTGTGAACTATAAACACATACTATTATCGAAATTTTTTAATTATTTTCTTTAGATTGTTTATTAATTTTATTCAACACATTTTGAAGTTCTTCTTTTGCATCATTTTCTTCTTGTGTTGACTTGGTTACATTTTGTTCTGTACCCGATTGAACAGTTGATGAACCTTGATAAGGAATAAATGACGCTCCAACCGATAAATCAATATACCCATTTGTCTTAAGTTCGCCAGAATCATCTCTGCTTAATGATTGTGACATTTGAGGATAATATTGCATTTTGTCTGCAATCGTTGTAATGTCACCAATGACTTGCATATTATCTTTGGTAAAAATCTTTATGCGACTTTGTTTATTTTTAGTTGGTGCGTAACTCACCTCTGCTATTAAGTTTCTCACTTTAGGTGACATTTCAGATAAAGCTTTTATAATTCGTGTTTTTTTGTCTCCTTTGAACCCATCAATGATAGGTCCATCATGTGAAACTTCATCTTTGTATTCTGTTAATTCTTTACCATCTTCTATAATTGGCACATATTTATCTTTATTTTTTTCTAAACCAACAATTTGGTACTCAGTCACGTTAACAGTTAACGTGTTTGGTAATTGTTTATGAATATCAACTTCTTTGATTAAAGGATTCTGTTTTAAGTTCCTAATCGCTTTATTTTTACTAAAAGTATACATTCGTGAACGTGAAGTAACGTTAAGTTCTTTCTTTATTTTACTCGTACTTACGTTGTTATTACCTTTAATATTTACATTTGATATTTTACTTAGTGGTGTAAACATATAGAGTAAAATGAGAACAATGATAAGAATGAGTAGTGTGATAATTGTATATTGGATTCTTTTTTGCTTTTTACGTCTTATGGCTCTTTTTTCTTCTAAACTAAGCGGTTTAATTTGAGTTACCTTCTCATTACTATTGAACGATGTAAATGTTTCCTTTTCTTTTTTAGAAGTAAATTTACTTAGTAATTTATGTTTTTTAGAATGACGAGAGTCTTTAGTTTGTTTTTCGCTCTGATGATCAGCTAGAAATTCCTCTTCGTCTTCATTACTTTGACGCGTTTCGCTTGTTTGTTGAACACTACGGTCATTTAATTTATCATTATTATATTTTTGATTGTCATCTTCATCATTAACATTATCCTCAATTAAATCACTTTTTATTTCTTTATCTTGATTATGCGACTTGTGATTATCAATAAATTTATCCATTGGTTTAGTTTCTAACTGTGATTGTGTAGACGTAGCATCTTTTTCTTTACTTTGGTTATCTATGCGACGTCTTCTGCGTTGGCGAGCGTTTTTATTCCGTCTAAAAAGCTCTAAGTCTTCATTACTTTGACTATCATTCAAATGGATTGTATTATCGTCTTTATTCGACATATTCTCATTATTAGGTTGATTTTTATTCTCTTCCATGAGCATTCACACTCCTTAGTATGATGGCAAGTGCGCTCGGAATCTATCGATAAACTTCTCACCACGTTCTTCAAATGTATGATACTGATCCCAACTTGCACAAGCTGGTGATAATAAAACAACATCATTGGGCTCGACTATATCTTGAATTTTATCAACAGCATCCTCTACGTCTGTTGCTTTAATCACATACTTACCTTGACTATTTCCCAATTTAGCAAATTTATCTTGTGTTTCTCCAAAAACAACCATCACACGTACATTTTCCATATAAGGAATAAGTTCATCGAATTCATTACCACGATCTAATCCACCACACAACCAAATTATTGGTTGATCAAAAGAGTTAAGCGCAAATTGAGTAGCTAAAGTATTAGTTGCTTTTGAATCATTATAATATTTATTTGTGCGATTTGTACCAATATACTGAAGTCTATGATCAATACCAGAAAAAGTAACAAGACTATCTACAATAGCTTTGACTGGCACACCAGCAATGATCGATGCTAATACAGCTGCTAAAATATTTTCCAGGTTATGTTCTCCCGGTAGTACTAAGTCTTTAGTGTTAATTATGCGAATACCGTTAAAAACGATGAAACCATCTTTAATGTATATCCCATCAACTTCTTGCTGTGTTGAAAAATAAAATGTTTTTGCTTCTAGATTTTCTGATTCAATTAGGTGTCTTTGGTGATAATTACAAATGAGATAATCATCTTTAGTTTGATTTTTATATATTTGCTTTTTAGCATTTTGATAGTTCTCTAACGTTTCATGGTAATCCAAATGTGCAGAATAAATATTTGTAATGATAGCGATATGTGGTTTATATTTCTCAATACCTAATAATTGAAAAGATGATAATTCTGTTATTAAATACTCATCTGATTTAACTTCTTGTGCAACGTTTGAGGCTACATAACCAATATTTCCAGAAAGCCGTCCAGTTAACACGCTTTTTTGGAACATATCACCGATTAGTGAAGTGACAGTTGTTTTACCGTTAGTTCCAGTAACTGCTATGATTGGTGCCTCAGAAATTAAATAGCTAAGTTCAACCTCTGTTAAGATTTTAAGCCCTCTTTTTGCTGCTTCTTCAATAATTGATACAGTATATGGAATACCTGGATTTTTCACAATGATGGGATTATCATCTAATAAAGAAAAAGGATGACTACCGCTAATTACCTCAATGCCCATAGATTCTAAATCTTTAGCATGTGCATCCTGTGAAAGATCCTTTCCATCATTGACTTTAACGTTAGCACCTAATTTAAGGAGAAGTTTCGCCGCTTCATATCCACTTTTTGCTAAGCCTACTACTAAAACATTTTTATTTTCTAATTCAGTGTAATTTAGCAATTTAATGCACTCCAATCCATAAACCTATTAATCCTGTAATTAAACCTACCGTCCAAAATACTGTTACTACCTTCCATTCACCCCAACCACTTAATTCAAAGTGGTGATGTATAGGACTCATCTTGAAAATACGTTTCTTCGTTAATTTATATGAGGCTACTTGTAACATTACAGATAATGTCTCAACTACAAACACAAAACCAATTAATATTAATGATAATTCTTGATTCAACATGATTGAAATCGTCGCAAAAATACCACCTAAAGCAAGACTTCCTGTGTCTCCCATGAAAACTTTCGCTGGATTTAAATTGTAAGGTAAGAAACCTAGTAAAGCGAAAATCATTATAATACAAAATATGCCAATAGCCGGTGAATCTAACATGTAACTCATTACAGCATACATAGCAAAACCTATTATTGACAAACCAGTTGCCAATCCATCTAAGCCATCTGTTAAGTTTACAGCATTTGAGAAACCAACTTGCCAAAAGACAATAAATATCACATAAGCAAATGACAACGGAATATCAAAATTCACAAATGGAATATGCAAATCTGTCGTAAAATGTACAAGGTGAAAAACATCACTTAGCACAAAAAATATAACTGCAATAATTATTTGTGCAAGAAACTTTTGTTTACTAGTTAATCCTTGGTTATTCTTTTTAACTACAATAATATAGTCATCAATAAATCCAATAAGACCAAAACCGATTGTTACAAATAGTAACAAAATAATAGGGTTAGAGTGGTCTACAAAGATAATTGCAATGATGGAGGTAATTATAATACTAATTAAAAATGTAAGCCCACCCATAGTAGGTGTACCTGTTTTTTTCATATGGCTTTGAGGCCCTTCTTCACGGATACTTTGTCCAAATTTCATACGTTTCAATGTTGGAATAAGTATTGGGACTAAAATAAATGTTATCAGTAATGCGATGATCGCGTATATAAAGATCATATAAATCTCCTTTTCTTCACTTTCTAATTTTAGTTCTTTTTATTTGTAAATAACCTTTAATATTTTATCAGTTTTTGTTTTATTTTAATATACGACATTATCTATTTATTAAATAAGGTTGGGACCATTCGTGAGCTAATCCCTAAAATGTTAATCCCAACCTGTTGTTGATATCAAGTTCTCTTAAATTAATTATTTCTCTCAGAACCTGATGTTTCATTTGTGCTGTCATCAGAATCATTTTTCGAGTCGGCGTTCGACTTTTCATTCTTACTTGATGAGGACGCATTTGAATTATCCTCATCAGCTTTATCTTTCTTTGATTTTTTATCCGAAGAGTCCTCATCAGTTTTCTCTTGGTCATCATCCGTATCTTCAGCAGATAATGACACTTCTATCTTATCTTTATTTTTAATGATTTGACCTTTTGAGATACTTTGATTCGTGACAAATCCATTACCTTTAGTAGAAACTTTAATTTTCGTTAAATCTTCAAAAGCAAGTACATCTTCCTTTGTCCATCCGGTCATATCCGGCATTGTTAATTCCCCGTCTGTCATTAACATTACTTTACTGTGCGGTAGGACTTTGGTACCTGACTTAACTGATTGTTGTTTAATTTGTTTGCCATTACCAATCGTAATAGGTTTAAGAGATTGAGCATTGACGCTATCCTCTGCTTTTTGAACTTCATCTCCTTGCACGTTAGGCACTTTACTATAGTCAGTTTTTGATGAAGTATCACTAGATTTTCCAACATTTAAATATTTCAGCGTATTCTCCATAATTGGTTTAAATGCTTTGCTTACACCCATTTCATATGCTTCTTGATCATTTTTTTGAGCAAGACTCATACCTGCATAGACAATGACTTTAGGATTTTTCTTAGGTGCATCCCCCATGAAACTTACAAAGTAAGGATTTTCACCTTTAACATAACCGCCTCCATTTGAATCAGCTACTTGTGCTGTTCCTGTCTTACCTTCAATATCATAACCTTTTACGCGATAATTCATGGCATGACTCTTCTTACTATTTACTACTTTATCAAGTTCTTCTTCAACTTTATTGGCTGTTTCTTGCGTTACTGGTTTACCGGCAAACTCTTTTTTACCAGAGTAATAATTCTTTTTAGTTATTGGATTATCGATACTACTTACAAACCATGGTTTAAGCATATTTCCTTTATTAAAGAATGCCGATTGTGCTTGAATCATTTGAGCAGGAGTAACAGTTGTTGATTGACCAAATGCTGACGTTTTTTGTTGTAATTCATTTGCCCAACCAATATTACCTGCAGCTTCTCCATCAAACATACCACCCGTTTTTTTGCCAAATCCAAAGCGTTCATACCAAGATTTCATTTTATCAGCACCAACCAAATCTTGTAAGTGCATCATCAATGTATTTGATGAATAAGTAAAACCTAACGACATGGGTATACGTCCCCAACCAGTTTTATTCCAATCGGAAATTTCAGAGCCCATAATATTTCTATGACCTGATTTATACTTTTCATCCGGTTTGAACTTACCTTCTTGAATTGCTGCAGCTAAGCCGTATGTTTTAAAAGTAGAGCCCGGTTCATATGTATTTTGATATAAATCGTTCGCCCACTTTTTGCCAAAATCTTTACCTGTTTCAGGGTTAAAAGTCGGACGTTGGCTATATGCAAGTATTTCACCAGTTTTTGCGTCCATTACTACTGCAAATAAATCTTTTGGAGCATAGCGTTCAACCATATCATCAAGCGCTTCTTCCACAAAGACTTGGATATTAGAATCAATTGTTAAGTGTACATCGTCTCCACGTTTAGGTTGTTGCTCTTTCTTCGTATTAGGTGCAATGTAGCCCCATATATCATGTATATATTTAAGTGCACCTCTTGATCCATTTAAATAACTATTAAATATTTTTTCAACACCTAATGCACCATTTAATTCACCAGTATCAGGATCTTTCTGTGCCATCCCTATTAAATGGGAAGCAAAATTACCATTAGGATAAAAGCGCTCAGTTTCTGGGTAAAGTGCTATACCAGGTAATTTCATTTTCTCTATTTTTTCTTTTTCTTGATAAGTTAAATTAGTACCTTTCTGACCAAATTCGATTTGAAAGGCTTTTTTATTATTAAGTCGTTTTTCTATTTCATCAGCATCCATATCTATGATTTCAGCTAATTTTTTTGCTGTCTTTTTTTTATCAACCACGTGTCGAGGCTTTTTACTTTCTTTACTTGCTTTTTTATCCACAACTGCAACAAGTTTATATCTTTCTACATCTTCTGCTAAAACTTTACCATTACGATCATAAATCTTACCTCGTTCTGGTTGTTGAGAATTTTTGACTAAATATTTCTCATTGGCTTTCATAATTAAATCTTGACCATTGGAGTGGCCAGTAATCATTATATAAGAAAACCTTAGCACCAATATAAAAAAGAGCAGTCCGAATAAACCAACAAGTAGGACTGCTCCTATTTTATTTTTTTTAATTTTAATTTTTCGCTTCGCCATTATTACGCACTACCTTTACATTGTCGTTCTCTAGGCTCATGCCCTGCTTCTTAGCCTTGTCGTAAATGCGTTCATATGAAGAATTTTTCTTAATTTCAGACTTTAATGCGCTGTTTTCACTAGATTGTTTCTCTATTTTTTGATCCAAATCTGCAATTTTTCCTCGCGTATCGTACGCATCCATTTTTAAAGATAGCATATAAATACTTATTAGAGCAATTACAGTTATTAATGCTATGTATAAAATTTTTTCAAATCTAGTAAGTTGAACAACAACTTTTCTTTTAACGGTTTGTTTTTCAGGACTCGATTGTGGTTGTCTTTGTGGGATACTGGTTTGTGTCGCTTCATCATAAGGTTGATAAATTTTTTCTACAGCCATTATACTTACTCCTTATTTTAATATTTCTGCTACGCGTAACTTGGCGCTACGTGCTCGATTGTTTTCGTTTAAATCGTCATCAGTAGCGGTAATCGGTTTACGATTCACTCGTTTTAACTTAGGTGTATATGCTTCAGGAATAACAGGTAGACCTCTTGGTACATCTGGACCTTTCTCAAACTCTTGGAAAATTTGTTTACACAAACGATCTTCCAAAGAGTGGAAAGTAATTACTGATATTCTACCTCCGACCTTCACACATTCAATGGCTTGCTCAACTGAATCTTCAAAAGCTGACAACTCATCATTCACAGCAATTCGAATAGCTTGGAACACGCGTTTTGCAGGATGTCCCCCTTTCCGTCTTGCTTTCGCTGGTATGCCTTCTTTAATGACATCAACTAGTTCTAAAGTTGTTTCAATCGGTTGTTGTTCTCGGTGGGCTTCAATTCTACGTGCAATTTGTTTAGAAAATTTCTCTTCGCCGTAACGATAGAAAATCTTAACTAATGCTTCATAAGACCATTGATTAACTACTTCATATGCAGAAAGTGATTGTGTTTGATCCATTCGCATATCAAGTTTCGCATCATTGTGATAACTGAAACCTCTTTCAGGCACATCCAATTGAGGACTTGAAACACCTAAGTCATAATAAATACCATCTACTTTATCAATTTCTAATTCATTTAAAATATTTGTTAATTCTCGAAAGTTGTTATGAACAAAAGTGACTTTGTGCAAATGTTCTTTTAAAACTTCTTTCGCATTTTCTATGGCTGTTAAATCTTGATCAATCGCAATAAGTCTACCTTTATCATTTAATTGATTAAGTAAATAGAGGGCATGTCCTGCTCCACCTAACGTACAGTCAACATACACACCATCTTCTTTAATATTTAAATAATCAATGGTTTCGTTTAACATGACGCTCACATGATGAAACATTTAAATTCCTCCATTTAAAAATCAAAATCTATTAAATCTTCAGCAATGTCTTCGAAACTTTCTTCAGATTCATCATAGAAATCATTCCAAGTTTCTCTGTCCCAAATCTCAATACGATTTGAAACACCAATTACTGTACATTCCTTACTTAAATTGGCGTATTTTCTTAAATTTTGCGGAATATTAATACGCCCTTGTTTATCTAATTCTACTTCTACAGCACCTGAGAAGAACATACGCATAAATTTACGCGCGTCTTTTTTTGTCATAGGTAAGGTTTTCATCTTCTCTTCAATTTGCTGCCATTCTTCTAGAGTGTAACCAAATAAACATTTATCAAGGCCTCTTGTGATAATAAAACGTTCATTAAGATCATAACGAAACTTGGACGGTATAATCATACGTCCTTTTGTATCCAATTGATGATCGAATTCTCCCATGAACATTTTTTATCACCTCACCTTATTTATAATTTACCACATCTCCCCACTATCCTCCACTAATTATACAAAAAAGGTGCAAATAATTTGCTCAAACATAAAAAAACCCGTTTTATCTTTAAGATAAAACGGGTAAAAAACACTGTCATATCAAGGTTTTATAATCAAATGATCAAACGAGTAAGAAAGTGGTGGATAGGTGGAGGGACTGAACACATCTATCCCAAAATCATTCATAATTTGAAGTGGATTCCAAACTCTTTCTTGTAGACCACCCATTGGATGGAGTGTTTCACTGATTTCTCTAAACTGTCGCATACTTATATCATTTTCTCTTTCAATATTCAGTAGGTATCGCTTGATTAAATAATCGTATTGATTGAGATGAATTTGATTATTTTTTTCTAAAAGAAGTTGGTTGTCATGGTTATTTTCCACATAAGTTAATAATTTATTATAAAGTTCTTGTTGCTGAGTTTTCATTTCTTCTACTTCATTTATAAAATTATTTGACGCTTTTTCACGAACAAAACGTTGACGTTCCTGTTCTACTCCATTTGCAATGACAGTCTCTATTGATAAATTATATTGTTTTAATAACTTTTTAGTTCTAGCATACAAATACGTGATTCTTAATCTCGGCATAACAATAGGCATTTCTACATTTAACGTATCGAAAACACCTTTTAATTCTGCCCAATATTTGATTTCGCTTGGACCTCCGATAAATGCTACTGTGTTAAACAACCATTCCTCTACAACTGGACGTGTAACAACATTATTAGAAATTCTTTCAGGCTCTCTTTCTATGATATCTAACAAATTTTGTTTCGTGTAACGTTTCTCAGTTTTATTCAGTTTAAAATAAGTGCCATCAAAATTTAAAAGCTGTCTCATTCCGTCTTCATGGATAAACAAATGCGTGTTTGTCTCTGTTTGTATCATTGATGGAAGTTGTTGTTGAGTTGTTCGTATCTGAGTTTCACGAAAAGATTGATCGACTTGATCCCTCTTTTCTAATATCTCTTTAAACAACGGTTTCTCCATCTGTCTTAATTCAGGGTATTGAGCATCAATGAGTAGAATGCCATAGTCCTTAAACACTTCATGTATCAATCCCTTAAAAATATCAGTCCATGAATCATATTGATTAATAATATTGACGCACATTTGATAAACATCTTGAGTATGTACAGTTTCCTTTATTTCTTTAAAAAAGTGATTTAATGATGCTTTTAATTCGTTCTTATCAGGAGTATATCTTGAAACATTACTATCTGGTGGTGTCATCGTATGATACTTTACTTTTTTCAAAGTAGTTTCTTTATTATTGAATGCATACGTATGATTTACCTCTTCAAAATCATGGTCCTCACCAGCAATCCAAAACACAGGTACAATAGGCGTATCGTATTTCTCAGAAAGTTGACGACTTAAAGTTATAATTGAGAAAATCTTATGAAACGTATACAGTGGACCCCCAAAAAGACCAGCTTGTTGTCCACCAATCACTACTTTTGCACCATCAGCTAAAGCATCTATGTTATTCAGTTGCTGATGTGTTAAATTTAATTCATTCATGTAAGATTTAATCACTCGTGATAAATGAAATTCCCTTCCGTTATTAGGTGTTTTTAATCTTCTATCAAAGCTTTCTTTTTGCGCTGCATCATATTCATAAAAAGATGTAATTTGAGATTCACTATTTTTTATTTTATTAATGAACTGATCCTGTTCAGTTAACTTTAACGTATTACACTTCATGTTTTTACTCCTTCATTATCACTATTCCTCATATAGTATAAAGATTATATTTCTTATTGACAATTTAACGGCTTATACATTAATTTATCTAAATTTTTGACAAAACAACTAAGTATGATTATTAAATGAAAAAGCATTTTAAAGAGGGTATAATAAAATAAAGAAACAAAGGGGGAAACGATATGGGTGAAGTTAAACATTTACAAATCAATTACAAAACTGATGAGCTTTTCGCTGATTTCAGAGAATTTGGTAACAAGAACCTATATATGATTGAGGAGTTAAAGGGACAAATGATTGATGCAAGTTCCGATTCTCCTTTTTATGGAATTTTTGTAGGTAATAAATTAGTTGCGAGAATGGCATTACTTGATAAAGGGGAAGTAGAAGAAACTTATTTTCCTAATAGCAATGACTATATTCTACTTTGGAAATTAGAAGTATTAGATACTTACCAAAGACGTGGATATGCTAAGCAACTATTAAACTTTGCTAAAGAAAATAAAAAACCAATTAAAGCTATTGCTAGAAATAACTCAAAAGCGTTCTTTTTAAAACAAGGTTTTAAAGATGTAGCAACCAAAAATCCTGAGGGGCACGACATCCTAATATGGAATCCATAATGTCGTAACAATAATATATCAATTAAACTGAGCCAACACTTGTAGTGATAAATTTTACAAGCGTTGGCTCAACTTACACTTCTTCAATTGTCTTTTTCTCCCCTATTCACTCAACAATGTGAACCATTTCTGATAAGTCATTAATGATATAATCCGGTTGAATAGACGTATGGTTTTCTTTTTGTCTGATATTAAACCAACATGTTGATATATTAGCATTTTTACCACCTAAAATGTCAGACGTTAAAGAATCTCCCACAATCAGAGTTTGATTCCTGTTATTCTCTCCGATATGTTCAAACACAAAATCGAAGAACTCTGTCATCGGTTTTTGAAATCCAGTTTGTTCAGATATAAAGACGTCTTGAAATATTTCATTAAATTGTGTCTGAGCAATTCGTCGTAGCTGTGTTTCTGTTACACCATTGGTTACTATATATAGAGAATGATTTAATTTTAATTGTTGTATAACTTCTAATGTATGATCAAATAATTTAACCGGTGCCTTTGCCAATTCATCTCTCAAGCACTCATCAGCTTCTTTTCCATTTACATGAATATGATAGTCATTAAAATAATTAATAAATCGTTGTGACAACACTTCATCTTTAGTCAATTTATTTTGTTGAAATGCTTCCCAATGGGCTTGGTTCACTTTCCTAAAATGTTCGAAATCCTGTTGACTTGGCTGATGATTATATTTCTGCGCTAAATTGTAAAACGCTTTTTTCTCAGCATCATAAAAATCCACTAATGTATCGTCGAAATCAAATAATATATTTTTGAATTTCATATTCAAATCTCCTATTTATTAACAATCTTTTTTAATAAAATAGTAACAAATGGCACAAAAAAAGACCAGAGCATTCGCTCTGGCCAATAATTAATCGTATATTAGAAACCGAAGATTTTACCTAATACGCTAACGCCACTTTCTACGATGTCAACGATACTAGTTCCTAATTTAGTCCAATCTTGATCTTGTGCTGCTTTTACTGTATTTGCAATAGCTTCTGCTAATTTTGACATGTTTATCTCTCCCTAATTAATTATTTAAATTTTAAAGTTTTAATTTTTAAATTATTGACCTAATAATTTAGAAATAACACTAATACCATTTTCAACAATACCAGCGATACCTGAAGCTAATTGAGACCAATCTTGGTTGATTCCTGCATCTACTACACTTCTAATTGCGTCAAATAATTGTTCCATTATTCAAAACTCCTTTAAATAAATTTTATTATTATGCGAGATCGTTGATGATGAACTAATTTCCCAAAAATCGATTCACCATATCAACGCTACTTTCTATGATGTTAACAATACTTGCCCCTAATTGAGTGCCATCGTTAGTGATGGCTGCTTCTAAGATGTCTTTAAAAGCGTTAAATAATTTCATTATTAACACTCCTAAATGAGTTAATAACTCCAAAACGATTGGATACGATTGCGATTCGTTATCTCTATCGTTTTGTTACCTTTACTATAAAGTTAATTTGACTCAATTTGTTGCATTTTTCATACTAAATAATTAAGAGTTCCTAACTGTTACTTTCCTTAGGTTTTACAACAGTTAGGCATGCACAACTGTATTGCACTCTATTTTATTGATATAAACATATAGGATTTTATATCAAATTAACATTTATGTATAAAAACCTCTATTATAGTGAAAAATATAAATAATTTTTATTAGGTACCTATTGCTAAAAGACATATATTTAGATATAATAATTCTTGTGTTGAAAATGTCCTGGTAGCTCAGCTGGATAGAGCAATGGCCTTCTAAGCCATCGGTCGGGGGTTCGAATCCCTCCCAGGACGCTATAAAAAAGGAGTCTCATTGAATGAGGCTCCTTTTTTATTATGTAAAGTACAATAATATAATTCAACAGAGATTAAAACTCACTATATATTACCAAAGAGCAAACTTAATAATGCGTAAACATCATGTAAGTTTAACTTAGCCATCGATGACCACATCATTAATAAACCTGAAACATTTTAATGTCCCAGGTTTATTCTTTATATAAAAGTTTTGCTCTTATTATTCCTAACTGTCTAATATTCAATCTTAACTGTTTCGATGACCTGATTTTCTCTATTTCTAAAATTCAAAATGATAGTATTTTCATCATCCTTGTATACGAGCTCAGCAAAAGTTTCTTCGATTTGACTACGTGATTGAGAAATACTACCAGGATTAATTACATGGATGCCACCTATTTGCTCATATTTTGCCACATGTGTATGTCCATAGAAGGCAAACAAACATCCTAATTCTTTTGCCTTTTCAGCAAGTTTCATTCGTGTTTGGTTTACTTGATAAAGATGACCATGAGTATAAAAGGCACGGACTCCGTTTTCTTCAGTGATTGCTTCTTCTAAAAACTCTGGATAAAAATCACAATTACCTTTCACACGCTGATACAAACTAAGTTCTGTGTCATTATAACTAAATTCAGAATCCCCTAAATGTAAAAATTTATCTGCATCTTTATGTAGATCATAAATATGATATAAGATACCTGTTTCTTTGTGATTATCACTAAGAATAATCCACTTAGACATGTTGTTCACCCTCTAAATATTCTTTTAACAGTAGAATAGCATTTCCACGATGACTGATTTTACCCTTTTCCTCATTTGTAATTTCTGCCATCGTTTTATTTAATTCTGGAACGAAAAATATTGGATCATAACCAAAACCATTTTTTCCATGTCGTTCAGTTGTTATCACTCCGGAAACTGTTCCTTTAAATGTTTTTGTTTTTTCATTAGGCGCACTCATACTAATCACACAAACAAATTGAGCACGACGGTCTTGAACATCTTCTAAGTTCGTTAACAACTTTTCAATATTATCTTCATCATTCTTACCTAATCCTGCATAGCGCGCTGAATATACGCCTGGTTCCCCATTTAATGCGAACACTTCAAGTCCACTATCATCTGCAATGACACGCTTATTTAATGCATGTGCTGCCGCTTCGGATTTTAACTTAGCATTTTCTTCAAATGTGGCACCTGTTTCTTCTACATCAAAATCCTCAATCAACTCAGAAATTCCAATAACATGTTGATTTTTAAAAATAGCTTTAAAATCGTTTATCTTACCTAGATTATTAGTTGCAATAACAATATCTTCCATATCATTCTCTCCTTCTATGAATCATTTACAGTTATTCTTTTGACTTCAACTTTCATATTTAACCATTCATCAATAATATTTTTAATATGTGTGGTGTCACCAGTCGCAAAAAATCGATGTTGGGGATGTTCTGTGTAACTGGCATGCTCATTGCTAAACGTGAGTAATGCACTTACTTCTCTTGCTGTTTCTAAGCCAGATGAGATAACTGTTTTAGTACCACTAAAATATTCATAAATAGGCTGATATAACAACGGATAGTGTGTACATCCTAAAATAACCGTGTCCGCATCACTGTTTCTCCATTGCTTCAACGTTTGATGAATCACAATATTAGTGATTGTAGGGTCTTTATAGCGCATTTGTTCAACTAGAGGAACAAAGCCGGGGCATGCAACACTATAGACATTCACATTTGGATTTATCTTTTTTATATGTGTGCGATACGCTTCTGATTTAATTGTTCCTTCGGTTCCTAAAACTAATACATTTTGATTTTTTGTAGTCATTATCGCAGTTCTTGCTCCAGGTTCGATAACACCAATGACAGGAATAGGTAATATGTTTTGTAAATAATCTAACGCAACTGCCGTAGCAGTATTGCAAGCAATAACCAGCATTTTTATATCAAATTCCATCAATTTTTGAGCTAGTTCCGTTGTGAATTTTTTAACTTCTTCTCCTGGTCTTGGACCATATGGACAACGTGCTATATCACCTAAATAATAAATAGTTTCATTTGGTAACTGTCTCATAATTTCTTTAGCAACAGTAAGACCACCAACACCTGAATCAATGACTCCAATAGGTTTATTCATACTTCTTCACCCTTATTTTTACAATTACCTTACATTGTATCACAGTATCATATAACTGTAGATATTTACGTTTATAGTTCTTGTAAAGTGAAATTCCTATCTTTATTCTACAATCAGCAAAAAATGACCAAGGCGAAGTTGCCTTGGTCACTATAAGCTATATTAATCTACTTGATGGTCTGAACCAAAGAATGATTTAAACATATGGAAAGAGGTTTCTCTATTCATTGCGGCAATTGACGTTGTCAATGGTATACCTTTAGGACATGCATTCACACAGTTTTGAGAATTACCACATTCTTGCAGTCCACCTGCACTCATCAATGCATCTAAACGCTCATCTTTAGTCATGGAACCTGTTGGATGTAAATCGAACAAACGTACTTGAGAAATAGCTTGTGCACCAACAAATTTATTGTTTTTTGTGACATTTGGACATACTTCTAAACATACACCACAAGTCATACATTTAGACAACTCATATGCAGTTTGACGTTTTTTCTCTGGCATACGTGGTCCAGGTCCTAAGTCATATGTTCCATCAATAGGAATCCATGCTTTCATTCGTTTTAAGTTATCGAACATTCTTGAGCGATCAACTTGTAAATCTCGAATGACAGGGAAAGTACTCATAGGTTCAAGACGAATAGGTTGTTCTAATTGATCAACAATAGCTGAACATGATTGTCGTGCACGGCCGTTGATTACCATTGAACAGGCGCCACATACTTCTTCGAGGCAATTCATATCCCATGTGACTGGTGTCGTTTTTTCACCTTTAGAGTTGACTGGATTTCGTCTGATTTCCATCAAACATGCGATTACGTTTAAATTTTCCTTATAAGGAATTTCAAATGATTCTTCATAAGGTTTTGATTCGCTATTATCTTGACGTTTAATTATCAATTTTACTGTTTTTTGTTTTGGTTGTTGATTTTGACCTTGTACTTGAGTTTGTGGATTACTTTGAGTTTTTGGAGTTTCTTTTAATGATTGATTAGCCATTATTTATTACCTCCTTTAGACTTACTTGTGTAGTCACGCTTACGAGGTGGAATTAAACTTACATCTACTGGCTCATAAGTAAATTCTGGCTTTTCACTTCTACCTTTATAACGAGCCATGGTTGTTTTTAACCATTCTTCATCATTACGTTCTGGGAATTCAGGTTTGTAATGTGCACCTCTAGATTCGTTACGATTATACGCACCAATCGTAATCACACGAGCAAGAACCAACATATTCCATAATTGTCGTGTGAAGAATACTGCTTGGTTGCTCCATGTTTGCGTATCTTCCATATCAATATCTTCATAACGTTTCATAAGTTCTTGAATTTTTTTATCTGTTTCAAGTAACTTTTCATTTTCACGAACCACAGTTACGTTAGCTGTCATAATTTCACCTAATTCACGGTGAAGTTTATAAGCATTTTCAGTACCACGCATATTTAATAAATGATCAAATTTTTCTTTCTCTTCTTTAACACGAGCTTCGAAAATACTGTCATCTAGATTTGTATACGATTTTTCAACATTTTCAACATATTTGATAGCGTTAGGACCTGCTACTGTACCTCCATAAATAGCTGAAAGTAAAGAATTAGCACCTAAACGGTTACCACCATGTTGTGAGAAATCGCATTCTCCAGCTGCAAATAACCCTTTAATATTAGTCATTTGATCATAATCTACGTATAAACCACCCATTGAATAATGTACTGCTGGGAAAATCTTCATTGGAACTTTACGTGGATCATCACCTGTGAATTTTTCATAAATTTCAATAATACCACCTAATTTAACATCTAATTCGTGTGGATCTTTATGAGATAAATCAAGGTATACCATGTTTTCTCCATTGATGCCTAACTTTTGGTTAATACAAACATCGAAAATTTCACGTGTCGCTATATCGCGTGGAACTAAGTTACCATAGTCTGGATATTTTTCTTCTAAGAAGTACCAAGGTTTACCATCTTTATACGTCCAAATACGGCCACCTTCACCGCGAGCTGATTCACTCATAAGACGTAATTTGTCATCACCTGGAATCGCAGTCGGATGTATTTGAATGAATTCACCATTTGCATAAATCGCACCTTGCTGATAAACGATGGACGCCGCTGAACCAGTATTAATCATTGAGTTAGTCGTTTTACCAAAGATAATACCAGGACCACCTGTTGCCATGATGACAGCATCTGAGCCGAATGATTGAATTTCTGATGTTGTCATATTTTGAGCGACAATACCTCTTGCAGCATCTTCTTCGTCTTTAACAATACCTAGAAATTCCCATCCTTCGTATTTAGTTACTAAACCATCCACTTCAAATGAACGAACCTGCTCGTCTAATGCATAAAGTAACTGTTGACCTGTCGTTGCGCCAGCAAATGCTGTTCTATGATGTAGTGTACCGCCAAAACGTCTAAAGTCTAATAAGCCTTCTTTCGTTCTGTTAAACATAACCCCCATACGATCTAACAGATGGATGATTTTAGGTGCAGCATCAGCCATTGCTTTGACTGGTGGTTGATTAGCCAGGAAGTCTCCGCCATAAACAGTATCATCAAAGTGAATCCACGGTGAATCTCCCTCACCTTTAGTATTAACAGCACCATTTATGCCACCTTGTGCACAAACAGAGTGCGAACGCTTTACCGGTACAATGGAAAATAAATCTACATGTGCACCTTGTTCTGCCGCTTTAATTGTTGACATCAGACCGGCTAGTCCTCCACCGACAACAATAATTTTTTTCTCTGCCATAGAAATGTCACTCCCCTGAATATTTAAATCTCAAGCCCTACTTTTAATTTTCAGATATAAACTAACTACGAAACAGTTAATCTTTAACGTTTCATAATTTCTTAGTAGTAAATTTATCTATACTCACTTATTTCAAAACGAAAATTCATATATTTATATAAACGCAATAACGGCTGCAACACCAATATAAGAAATCACTAAAAATACTATGAGTGAAATCCAAGTGAAAACACGTTGTGATTTTTTAGATTGTAAAAAGCCCCATGTTACACAAAATGACCATAAACCATTAGCAAAATGGAAAACAACAGCAATGACACAAATAATGTAAAAGATTGCCCATAACGGATGTTGTAATGTTTCATGCATTAGATTATAGTCCACAGATTTACCATAAAAAGCTTTTTGCAAACGTGTTTGCCATAAGTGCATTGCAATAAAAATAAATGCTAAAATACCACTTACACGTTGGAAGAAAAACATCCAGTTTCTAAATAATGAGTAATGCCCGATGTTCTCCTTAGCAGTGAAAGCGATGTGTAAACCGAACAAACCATGGTATAACAATGGTATATAAATAAGTATAAATTCCATCACAATAAGGAATGGTAAAGATTCCATAAATCCTGACGCTCTATTAAAAGCTTCAGCACCTTGCGTTGCTTGATGGTTTACCATTAAGTGTACAATTAAAAATGCACCTATCGGAATAACCCCTAATAACGAATGTAATCTTCTAAGGTAAAATTCATTCTTTGATTGAGCCAAAAAGAGTCCCCCCTGCGAAACTTATAATTTAAATTGCTAATTCTTAGAAACTTGTATGCAAAATGCCCTAAAGTTTTACATAAAAGACCAGCGTTGATTTACTTTTTTATTTAGTACTTGTCTTTATAATTAATATCGACCTATACACAAGTAGGACTTAAAAAAGTAAAAAGCCAGTCAGTGAGCAGAAAGTTTAAAGTTTTGGAAATCTATTAGTTGTGACAATTAACATGAAGTGATAACTTTTCTCATTTAGAAAACGCTTCCATACAACTTTAAAAAAATTAGCTTTTGATACGTACATTGTAACATTAATTTCACAATTTTTGGGCATGAGAATGATTCTCATGCCCACTTTTTAATAATTATTTGTTTTGTAACGCGTTTTGAAGGTTTTTAGCAACCTTTTCAGGCAATCCTGCTTGTCTTAATTCATCAAAAGACGCTTCTTTCATTTTCTTAATCGATCCAAACGTACGTAATAATGAAGTTTTTCTCTTAGTTCCAATACCATCAATGTCATCAAGAACAGATTTCAAACCTGTTTTTTGACGTGTTTGTCGGTGGAATGTAATTGCAAATCGATGAACCTCATCTTGTATGCGGTGTAATAGATAAAATGCTTGACTATTCTTTTTTAAAGGTACTATTTCAGCACTTGCTCCATAAAGTAGTTCAGATGTTTGGTGTTTATCATTTTTTTGTAAACCAGCAACTGGTATATCTAGCCCAAGCTCATTTTCGAGTACATCCATCACACCATTCATATGACCTTTCCCACCATCAACTATTATTAAATCTGGTAGAGGTAGCCCTTCGTTAAGTACACGAGTATAGCGTCTACGAACGACCTCTCTCATAGATTTATAATCATCAGGTCCTTCCACTGTTTTAATCTTATATTTTCGATAATCTTTTTTATGAGGTTTGCCATCTACAAATGTAACCATTGCTGAAACTGGATCAACACCTTGAATATTTGAATTATCAAAAGCTTCAATTCTTATTGGTGTTTGGATACCCATACGCTCTCCTAGTTCTTCAATTGCTTTGATGGTTCTTGACTCATCTCTAGCAATTAATTCAAATTTATTATCGAGTTGCACTTCAGCATTGTGATTCGCTAAATTAATCATGTCTTTTTTAGCTCCTCGTACTGGTTGAACAATCTTAGTATCTACCACCGACTGAATGATATCCTTATCAAGATTTTTAGGTACATGAACTTCTTTAGGTATTAGATGCTGATTTAAACTATAAAATTGACCTATAAAAGTATAAAATTCTTCTTCCTCTGTTTGTTGTATTGGTATCATTGTAGCATCACGTTTAATCATATTACCTTGTCTAACGAAGAAGACTTGAACACACATCCAGCCTTTAGAAACACTATAACCAAAAACATCTCTAATTGTATTATCCGAAGACATAATCTTTTGTTTTTTAGTTAAATTGTGAATGTGTTGAATCATATCCCTATATTCTTTTGCTTGTTCAAAATCTAACTGTTCACTCGCTTTATTCATGCGGTCTTCTAAATGATTCAAAATTGTTTTATCTTCCCCATTTAGAAAGTCCGTAATTTCTTTTGTCATTTGAGCATACTTCTCTAAATCAACATCATAGACACACGGTCCCATGCATTGTCCAATATGGTAATAAAGACACAGCTTATCTGGCATATTATCGCATTTTCTAAATGGATAGATACGATCAAGTAATTTCTTTGTTTCTTGTGCAGAATACGCATTAGGATATGGACCAAAGTATTTACCTGAATTCTTTTTTACAGTACGAGTAACAAGTAATCGTGGGTGCTTTTCTTTAGTAATTTTAATAAAAGGATAACTTTTATCATCTTTTAATAAAATATTATATCGGGGTTGATACTGTTTTATAAGATTAAGCTCTAGCAGTAGCGATTCTGTCTCACTTGATGTCACGATAAATTCAAAGTTACGTATTTCTCCAACTAAACGGGTTGTTTTAGCATCATGTGCGCCCGTAAAATAAGAACGTAGACGATTTCTTAAACGTTTTGCCTTCCCCACATATATAACCTGATCATTTCTATCTTTCATTAAGTAACAACCCGGCTCTAAAGGGACTACGTTTAATTTTTCTTTTATTTTCTTTTGATATTCCTCCAAAGGGCTCCTCCTTTCCATTATCAAATTAATTAATGAAAACAAAATAAAGCTGGAGCAATTACTCAATGTAATGCCCCAGTCTTTATTTATGTTAATCTTATAGATGTTTATCTAATACTTCTGCTAAGTTTTCTTTAGGTTGGAAACCTACAACTTTATCAACTGGTTCGCCATCTTTAAATACAATTAAAGTTGGGATACTCATTACTTCATATTTCGCTGCAGTTGATGGGTTTTCATCAACATCTAATTTTAAGATGTCAGCTTTACCATCATAGTCTCCTGCTAGTTCTTCTAAAACTGGTGCAATCATTTTACAAGGTCCACACCAAGTCGCCCAGAAATCAACTAATTTAACACCAGATTCAATTTTGCTATCAAAATCAGAATCAGTTACTTTTACGATTGCCATAATGCCAATCCTCCTTAATTTTCAATGATGAACAAATTATAACAGAGATTAATCACCTTTGCATTATAGATGCTCTTAACAAACATAGCGAGTTTAGAGCGACTTAACACATTAGTTATTATGGTAATGTGCGCCCTTGTCCTTTCGTTAAACTTTATACTTTAAGTTAAGCACTGTTATTAAATATTTTTAATACTGAGTTCTATAAAATCGTTCATTTAATTATTCAGATATAGTCACATTACTCATATCTAAAGGTTACTTGAGTTCTGCAACAGTGACACCAAATCCACCTTCACTAGGCATACCTCCCCTAAATTGTCTAACGCTTTTATGTTTTTTCAAATGTTGTTGAACACCTTTTTGAAGTGCCCCCGTACCTTTACCATGAATAATATAAACTTGTTCGTAATTGCTTAAAACCGCCTGATCAAGATATTGATCTAATTCATTTAAAGCTTCTTCGTAACGATATCCTCTTAAATCTAGTTCTGTTTTAATAGTTTGTCTATTTTGTCTTGTTACCATTTTTGTAGGTTTTTCTTTTTTCTTTTTCGTTTTTTCTAAATCTTCAATAGGTAATTTCATTTTAATGATTCCCATTTGTACAACTGCTTCTTCGTCACCTACAAGTTCAAGCACTTCACCTTTTTGACCGTAAGATAGAACTTTCACTTCATCTCCAGTATGAATCGTATCATACTTTTTCTTTTGAACATGTTGCTTAATTGATTTTACCTCATATTGATCATCAAGTTGTTTCTTTTTATCAATTAATTCATGTTCTTTTACCTCAGCGCCCTTATAATCTCTTAGATTTCTAAGTTCTTTAAGAATTTCGTCCGCTTCTTTAGTCGCAGATTTCACACGCTGATTAGCTTTTTCTTTAGCTTCATCCATCAATGATTTCTCATAATTTTGATACTGTTGGTATTGTTTAGACAAAGCATCGTGGGTTTGCTGTGCTTCTCTCACAAGTCGATCTAATTCTATACGTTGTTGATCAACACGTTTTGAATTTTGTTCTAATGATTCAATCATGGCATTGATCTCTTGCTCGTCTGTCCCTATCATTGTCTTAGCTTTATTAATGATGTTGAGACTTAGACCAAGTTTTTTCGATATATCAAAGGCATTAGATCTCCCTGGAACACCCATTAATAATTTATAAGTCGGGCTCAGTGTTTCAACGTCAAATTCAACACTTGCATTCATGACACCTTCACGATTATAACTATAAGCTTTTAATTCAGGGTAATGTGTTGTTGCCATAACTAAAGACCCTAAACGGCGTACATAATCTAAGATACTCATTGCGAGTGCCGCACCTTCACTTGGATCTGTACCTGCGCCTAGTTCATCAAATAAAATGAGACTATTTTGATCTGCATCTTGTAATATTTCTACTATATTTTTCATGTGAGATGAAAATGTTGATAATGATTGTTCTATAGATTGTTCATCTCCAATATCACAATATACATTTTCAAAGATACTTAATTGACTTCCATCCAGTGTAGGAATTAACAATCCTGATTGTGCCATGACAATTATCAATCCTAGTGTTTTTAAAGTAACAGTCTTACCACCCGTGTTTGGTCCAGTAATTATGACTGTTTCTACATCGTCAATAAATTCAATTGTATTTGCTACAACAGTATCTTTGTCTAATAAAGGGTGAAATGCATTAGGTAAATATATCGTTCGATCCTCTTTAAATGTAGGTTTTGTCCCTTTTATAGTGCGCGCATAACGAGCTTTAGCAATTAAAAAATCAATTTGACCCATAACCGATTCAGCAATGAGTAATGCGTCAGCTTCCGCCGAAACAAATCCCGTCAATTCAGTCAATATACGTTCACGTTCAACTGCTTCATCATTACGCAAACGACTGATTTGATTATTCATCTCTACAACAGAATTCGGTTCAATATATAGTGTTTGTCCTGATGCCGATTGATCATGAACAATACCATTGAAATCTTGTCTATATTCAGCTTTCACCGGAATAACATTGCGATCATTTCTTACTGTTACAATTGCATCAGATAGTTTTTTTTGATTCCCTTGATTTTTCACTATTCTATCTAAATTTTGACGAATTCGTTGGTTTGTTCTTGAAATTTTACTTCTAATACTTTGTAAAGTATAACTTGCATGGTCAAATAAATCGTGTGCATCACATTTTTCATTAATTTCTTTAAATAAATCTGTAAGTATCGGTAGATGATTCATTTTATCATGCAGTATAGGATACTTAACCTCTTCATCTTCTTCTAGCATTTGATTGTAAAATGTTTTAAATTGATTTTGCACTTGAACTAGGCGTTTAATTCTGTTTAATTCTGCCACATTTAAAACGCCTCCTATGCTGGCCCTATGAACAAGTGGAGACACTTTTGCTAGACCACTTAAACTTGGTAATCGATGCTTGTTATAGATTTGTGAAATTTCGTCTGTTTCATTCATTTGAAATTCTACTGTATCAAAATTACTAGCGGGAGCCATCTCTTGTACTTTTTCACGACCTAGATCACTTATAGTTTCATCTGCCACAAATGATTTAATCTTTTCAAATTCCAAGACATCTAATGTTTTTTGTCTCATGCAATCCCTCTATTTCTTATATTTATTCGTTTCAACAAATGAGCGAAAGGCTTCCTTCGTCATTGTATTAATGACCCTCTCTTTATTGACAAATCCTTTTTGTGCAGTAGCAACACCATATTTCATGAAATCAAGATGATCTGTATGATGAGCATCCGTATTAATTGTTAACTTAACCTTTGGATATTTACGAACGATTTCTGCATTTAAATCTAAACGATGTGGATTTGCGTTAATCTCTAAAATTGTATTTGTTTCTTCGGCTAAATTCATTAACTTTTCAATATTAGCTTTATAACCTTTTCTACGTCCAATAATACGGCCGGTTGGATGAGCAATGTGACGCACATATGGATTTCTACATGCTGTTTCCAAACGTTTCATGATTTCGTCTTCAGATTGATTAAAGCTTTGATGAATAGCTGCGATAACATAATCAAGCTGTGCCAATACTTCCTCATCGTAATCTAATGTTCCATCAGGTAGAATGTCCATTTCTGTTCCTGAATATATATCTATTTCCTTATACTCTTCATTTAATTGCTTTATTTCTTCATTTTGTCTTAGCAGACGGTCGACTTGTAATCCATGAGCTACTTTTAAACTTTGTGAGTGATCTGTAATGACCATAAATTCATAACCTTTTGCAATATTTGCCTCAATCATTTCTTTAATCGAAAAGGCACCATCACTATATGTTGTGTGCATATGCAAATCTCCATTGATGTCACCTAATTGAATGATTTGACTCAGATCTTTATCAAACTCACTACCGTCTTCACGCATGGCAGGCGCAATCCAATCTACACCAAAATGATGATAGATCGCTTCTTCACTTTGTAATTGTAATAGCTTACCATCTTGTTGTTCGATACCATACTCACTAACCTTTTCGTCACGTGCTTTTGCTAATTGTCTTATTCTAATATTATGATCCTTCGAACCGGTGAAGTGTTGTAAAGTATGGTAAAAAGCAGCAGGTTCTATCAATCTAAAATCAACACCAATCGTCTCATCATCATAAGCTAATTCCAGAGAAATTTTAGTATCCCCAACAGCAACATCTTTGACTTTATTCGGAATACGGAGTAATTGTTGTTGAACTTTTTTAGGCTCTGATGTACTAATTATGAAATCTAAATCTTTACTCATTTCCTTATATCTTCTAAAACTACCAGCAGTTGAATATTGTTTAACTCCTTCTAGCTGTTCAATAAATTTTACAATTTCTTGGTTGAGACCTCTCATTAGCTCTATAGGATAACGATCCTTTTTAGCACCTATCGCCTTCACTGCTTCTAAAATGTTTTGCTCTGTCTTTTTTGCAAAACCGTTTAAAGCACTGACTTTACCTTCTTCACAGGCTTTTTGAAGTGTTTCTTTATCAGTAATTTGAAGTTCTTGATATAGTTTTGCTATTTTTTTACTGCCTAATCCCTGTATTTTCAACAGTGGCACTAACCCTTCAGGTACTTCATCTTGAAGTGCTTGAAGCGTCGATGATTGACCTTTTGTTTTAAATTCATTAATAACTTCTCCTACGCCTTTTCCAATGCCTTTAAGTTCTGTTACATCATCAATCTCTTCTAATGTACGCTCATCAACCTCTAAACTTTGTGCAGCTTTTCTATACGCTGAAACTTTAAATGTATTTTCTCCTTTTAGCTCCATATATATAGCTATTTTTTCTAATAATTGAATTACATCTTTTTTTGTCATCAATATCACTCCATAAAAAGAAGACCAGGACATAACATTAACGTTCGAACTTGTCCTGACCTCATGTCATTACTTTATAAATTTAAAATAAATTGTGATAAATAAGGAATTTGTTCAATCACAACTCGACTTAATAGCGATTGAGATAATTGGTACTGTATAAATGAATGCGGATATAGCGATAATAAATAAAGTCCAATTTGTAAATATATAAAAACCGCTATGATACTCAAAACGACACTCGATATCCGACTTACTAAATGTATCTTTTTATACGTTATTATATTATCAAATGTAACAACAACTAGATACAAAATAAGCTTACACATACCAAATATTATAATAAATGCTATCACTTTTTCAAATCTGTATTGCAAATGATCATAAGGTATAGTATAGACCATATCAAACGCCACTGTTTTAGGAAATGGCACAAAAACAACTAAACGTTGCGCAATAGATTGATAATGTTGTGACGCAATAAATAAAGATACAATTGAAGAAGCAAAGTGCAATATCGATAACCAAATACCTCTACGAAACCCTATCACTATAAAGTAACAAATAATAAGAAGAACAACTATATCAATGAGCATTTATTCATCTCTTTGTTTTAATTGATTTATTTCTTGCTGTAATCGTCTGTTCTCTTCTTCTAAAATAACTTTCTCATGCATAATATTCACAGATGTTAAAATCGCTTTTCGAGTTGTATCTAAACCTGCTGATCTTTGACCTAATTCTTGCATTTTTTCATCAACAAGATGTGCTACATAACGAATATGTTCAGGGCTATCTTCGCCAATGATTGTGAAATGTTGATCATTAATCGTAACATTTATTCTATTTTTAAATTCACCCATACTAATTTCTCCTGACCTTGGATTAAAATGATTTTAACTTAAACAATTATTCAAATTCCAATTTATTAAATTGTAAATTGTAGTATTTTACATAATTTTACTTATCATCAAATATTATACATGAGTGTAAATACCAATGTAAACGTCTGTTATTAAAAGATAATACAGATGACATATTCAACAATATCATTTAAAACTATCTTCAATATTAAAATTTGATAAAATATAAGAGAATACAAAAAAGAGAGGATTCAATTAATGGGAAATGTCGTATACAAACTCACGTCAAAAGAAATTCAATCATTGATGGCTCAAACTACTTTTGAGACGACGAAGTTGCCTCAAGGTATGAAAGCTCGTACAAGATATCAAGGTACTGTTATCAATATCTATAGTTCTGGCAAAGTAATGTTTCAAGGTAAGAATGCTGAGCAAGTAGCGAGTCAATTGCTACCAGATAAGCAATCAACAACTGGCAAACATACATCATCAAATACAACTAGTATTCAATATAATCATTTTCATTGTATTGGTAGCGATGAAGCAGGCAGTGGCGACTATTTTGGTCCATTGACTGTGTGTGCAGCTTATGTGAGCCAATCACATATCAAAATCTTAAAAGAACTTGGTGTAGATGATTCAAAAAAACTAAACGATACTAAAATCGTCGATCTTGCAGAACAGCTCATTACCTTTATCCCGCATTCTTTATTAACATTAGATAATGTTAAGTATAACGAACGACAGAGTCTAGGATGGTCTCAAGTTAAAATGAAAGCTGTCTTACATAATGAGGCTATCAAAAATGTGATTCAAAAAATTGAGCAAGATCAACTGGATTATATTGTTATTGATCAATTTGCAAAACGAGAAGTTTATCAACATTACGCATTATCAGCATTACCTTTTCCTGACAAAACAAAATTTGAAACAAAAGGTGAGTCTAAATCACTAGCAATCGCGACAGCAAGCATTATTTCTCGCTATGCATTTGTTAAACACATGGACCACATCTCTAAAAAACTACATATGGAAATCCCAAAAGGCGCAAGTAATAAAGTAGATTTAATTGCCGCTAAAGTCATTCAAAAATATGATATTCAACAACTTGATACTATTTCAAAAAAACATTTTAAAAACAGAGATAAGGCAATTCATCTAATAAATCAAAAATACAATAAATAAAAGGACTTACGCACTAGTATTTATTACTAATGCGTAAGTCCTTTATGATAATTATCTAATAATAGCACCATGCTTTTTAAGTGCTTCTAAAATTTTATCATGCACAGCATTTACACGTTCATCGGTAAGTGTGTTTTCTGTATCTAGATAACTAAGTCTAATTGCAATAGATTTTTTCCCTTTTTCTAAATGTTCACCCTCGTATACATCAAATACGAGTGTATCATTTAAAATATCTTCACCATTCTCATGAATAATGGATAACAATTCAGATGAAGTAACTTCATGATTAACTTCTAATGCAATATCACGTGTTGCACCTGGAAATCTAGGTATAGGCTCATAATTAATATATCCTACAGAAACTTCCATCATTGCATCATAATTAAGTTCAAATACATACGTGCGCTTTAAATCATTGTTAGCAGCCAACGTAGGGTGTAGCTCACCTATGAAGCCAATATCTTTACCATTAAGTGACACAATTGCCGTTCTTCCTGGATGTAACCCATCTATTTGACCAGCTCTAAAATCGAATTGAAGATTAAGCTTTTCAGCAACACGTTCAACAATACCCTTAGTTAAATAGAAATCAACGGGCTCTTTCTTGCCTTGCCATTTGTTATTAACAAAGTCTCCAGTTAATATACCGCTCAAGTATTCTACTTCATCTGGTAACTCACCTTCACCGTTACCAAAGAAGACACGTCCGATTTCATATAACTTAACATTTGTATTTTTACGAGCAACATTGTATGATACTGCATCAATTAAATGCGGCAATAAACTTTGACGTAATGTGGAATGTGCTTCACTCATAGGCATAAGTAATTCAATTGTAGGACGATTTTGTAATGCAAAATCTGTAGCATGATTTTTTGATACCAATGAATAAGTAATAGCTTGGTCTAGCCCAGCGCCCTCAAGTGTTTCTTTAACAGTACGCGTTTTAAACTGTCGATCTGTTAGTTCTCCACTTGTAACATCTTTAAATACAGGTAGCGTTGATGGTATGTCATCGTATCCATATATACGCGCTACTTCTTCTATTAAATCTTCTTTAATAGAAATATCTTTACGTCTTGATGGAACATTCACGATAATGTCACCATTTTTATTTTCAGTTTTAAATCCTAATTGCTCAAAAATATCAATGATTTCTTCATCAGTTAAATTAAAACCAATTGTACGGTTAACTTTGTCAGCAGTGATTTTTATTGGAGTCACAAATGATCCTAAATCTCCATATGAAATTCGATCTTTTAAAACTCTTCCTGAAGCATATGTTTCAAGTAAATAACAAGCTCTGTCTACAGCTTCATCGACGAATTCAGTTGCAATCCCCTTTTCAAATCGACTCGATGATTCGCTTCTTAAATTTAAACGACGTGATGTATGTCGAATAGATACAGGATCAAAGATAGCCCCTTCTACTACAACATGTCGTGTTTGTTCAGAGACTTCAGAGAAATCTCCTCCCATAACACCTCCTAATGCTATAGGATCTTTACCATTTGTAATGACAATGTCAGTATCTAACAATCGACGTTCTTCACCATCTAAAGTTCTCATTGTCTCATCTTTTTTAGCTTGTCTAACTTCAATAGATTGCGAACCAATTTGTTCTTGATCAAACATGTGTAAAGGTTGGCCATATTCTAAAAGTACATAATTGGAAATATCTACCACATTATTAATTGGACGTATTCCCGCTTTAATTAATCGGAACTGCATCCATACTGGAGAAGGACCAATAGTCACGTCATGAACAACACGTGCACTATAGTAAGGTACTTTATCTTCGTTTTTAACTTCTATTGTTAGTTCATCTTTAGCAGACTCTTGACTTTCATTGCTTGTTAACTTAGGTTTATTCATTTTAGTTTGATATAAAGCTGCGACTTCATAAGCAGTACCTATCATACTTAATGCATCAGCACGATTAGGTGTTAAATCAAATTCCATCACTTGGTCATTAAGATATAGTGCTTCTAGCGCATCTGTTCCAGGTTTAACTGCTTCTGGAAATACATATATACCTGACTCAAAAATTTTAGGAGTTACATGACTTGAAATACCTATTTCTTGTAATGAGCAAATCATACCTTCAGAGCGTTCGCCACGTAATTTGGCACGTTTAATTTTAATTCCACCAGGTAAACGACCACCAACTTTAGCAACAATCACATGTTGCCCTTCATCTACATTTGGTGCACCACAAACAATTTGAACTGGTTCTTCTTCACCTAAGTCTACTTGACAAATATTTAATTTATCAGCATTGGGATGTGGCGTCTTCGATAAGACATGTCCAACTACTAAGTTTTTAATATCTTTTGTATAGTCAATAATATCATCGACTTCAATTCCAGTTCTTGTAATTCTCTCTGCTAACGCTTGAACTGACTGGTCAACATTCACATAATCTTTTAGCCATTCATTTGAAATTAACATTATTGTTCACCTCTATCTTCTACAGCTTTAAATTGATCTAAGAAACGGACATCATTGGTATAAAAGTGACGAATATCTTCAATACCATACTTTAACATTGCAATTCGATCTGGTCCCATACCAAATGCGAAGCCAGAATATTCCTTAGAATCGAATCCGGCCATTTCTAATACATTCGGGTGAACCATTCCTGCTCCTAAAATTTCAATCCAACCTGTGTGTTTACAAACATTACAACCCTGTCCTTTACATTTGAAACATGATACATCTACTTCAACTGATGGTTCAGTAAACGGGAAATAACTTGGGCGTAAACGAATCTCGCGATCTGCACCGAATAATTTTTTGGCAACTAACTCTAAAGTCCCTTTTAAATCGCTCATTTTAATATTTTTATCAACTACTAAACCTTCAATTTGTGTAAATTGGTGGCTATGCGTTGCATCATCTGAGTCACGTCGATAAACTTTACCAGGGCAAATAATTTTGACTGGTCCTTGTCCTTTACGTTTTTCCATAGTACGTGCTTGTACTGGTGAAGTATGTGTACGCATTAAAATTTCTTCTGTGATATAAAAGCTATCTTGCATATCACGTGCTGGATGCGATTTAGGTAAATTTAAAGCTTCAAAATTATAATAATCCTGTTCAACTTCATAACCATCAACAATTTCATAACCTAACCCTAAGAACAAGTCTTCAATCTCTTCAACTGTACGTGTTAAAGGATGCTTTGATCCTATTTCAATATGACGACTTGGCAATGTGACATCAATTGTTTCTTCAGAAAGCTGTTGATTTAATTTCTCTTCTTTGATTAGCTTTTGTCTTTCATCTAATTCACTCTGAATAGTTTGTCTTAATTCATTTACCTTTTGACCATACGTAGGTTTTTCTTCATTAGGTAAATCTTTCATATTTTTCATTAAGGCGCTAACAGAACCTTTTTTACCTAAATATTTCACCTTTACTTCTTGTAACGCTTGCGCATCATTTGCTTCATTAATATCAACTAAAGCTTGTTGCTTCAACTCAGACATTAGATCATTTTGAGTCATGACTGAATTCCTCCTTATATAGTCCCTTCAATTATTTACAAATCAATACCGCCACTTGTTAATAACAAAAAAGCTTTCATCCCCTGTTCAAAAGGGACGAAAGCTTTCCGTGGTACCACCCAAATTTATGCATGCGCATACACTTGTAAATCTATTGATAACGGAATGACTATTCCGACTTAAATTTCTTTAAGTTACCAAAAAGATGAAAAAATTATTACAAGTTGGAATGACTTTCAGTCTCGATCATTCTCCCTTTTCAACTTTCTAAATAATTTATGTCTTTTTATAGGTTATTATTAATATGTTAAAGCGATAGTAATTTTGAAATTTCATTCATTATTATAGTCGATGATAACATCAAAGGTCAACCTTTCAGCTGATACATTAAGATACTTCCAGCAATAGCTACATTTAAACTCTCAGCTTTGCCATAAATAGGAATAGTAAGATTTTGCGTTGTTTCTTTTAATAAATCTGGGTTGACACCCTCTCCTTCATTACCTAATACAAGCGCAAAATTGGCTTGCGCTTCAACATCATTGAAGCTCACTGCGTTTTCAAGTGCCGTACCATACACTGGACCATTAAATTGATGAATATAATTATTGATGTCATCAAAAATGACTGGTATATGAAAAATACTTCCTTGACTAGCACGTATCACCTTATCTTGAAAAGGGTCAGCCGTCCCCTTCTCCATAACTATCAAATCTAATCCAGCAGCATCAGCTGTCCTAATTAAAGTTCCTAGATTACCAGGATCTTGAATACGGTCAATTAATAACACTTGTTTGGCTTGTGTCTTATCATAAGTTGGTTTTTTTATAATGGCAAAGAAACCTTGAGGTGTAACAGTTCCAGAAAGTGCTTCAGCAACTTTTAGATTAATTTGATACACTTCTTTCGCATAATCAACTATTGAAGATGACATTCTATCGGGATCAACGATAAACAATTGTATTACTTCAATTTGACTTTGATAAGCTTCTTCTATGAGATGAATCCCCTCTATTAAAGCAAGACCTGTTTTATCTCTTTCACGTTTCTTTTTTAATTTATTCGCATTTTTTATTTTACTATTTTGAGCAGAAGTAATTTGTTCCATTAAAATATGTCTCCATCTTCAAAAGTTTATAATTCTATTGTAAGTGAATATGTATCATTTTCAAAGTCAATAATAATGTATTCTTTAAAATTGATATGTCCCTTGAAAATCAATCAATTTTGTAGTTCTTTCATTTAAGCGATTTTAATTTTAACACGTATGATGATTGTTTTGAAAACAGAAAAATTATTCAATAATTATTTTATATAGTTGTTTGAAGTTAGAAAAATATGTTAATATATTGACATCTAATACAAACTTAGATAGATTTATTTCAATCTAGTTTAAAAAATCTCAAACGCAACTGAGACAACTACATTCAAAGGAGAGATTACATTATGAAAAAATCTAGTAAATTTTCAAAAGATTTCCCTACTAGAAAAAATCATTACGCAATTAGAAAATTCACAGTGGGCACTGCTTCGATTATCGTAGGATCATTCTTATTTTTCGGACAAACACAAGCTCATGCTGAAGAATTCGAAAGAGTAACTACTGGTACAGTTGACACAGGTGGACAGCCTGCTAGAGCAGATCAAGGACAAGAAGGACCACAAGCAGGCGCGGATACGCACAATACAGCAAGTCAACCTGGTGCTACAGGTCAAGATGCACCAAATGAAAATCATGCTGGTGACCAAAATGCTGCAGTTACACATCCGGCTGATCAAGAAAATAATGCACCTCAAGCTGGTGTTGGTACTCCTGGTGCTGAGAATACACCACAAGCTGGTGGTGAAAATCATAATCAAGATAATGCAGTAACTGCAGCTGGTACTAGTGGGGAACAAAATGGTGGTAAACCAGCTACGTCAACGACTGGTCAAGAGGCCGCTCAACCCAATGGACCTCAAGGTACTTCAGTAGCTCAACCTGGTAATGATGCTTCTAGCCAAGGTCATGATACACCTCAAGCTGATGCTGGTACTCATAATACAGAAGGCCAACCTGCTGTAACTACTGGTGAACAAGCTAGTGGTAAACCTGCTGCAACGAAACCTGAAGGTGCCGGTACAGAAACTGCGCCAGCGCCTAATACTGCTGATGAAAGTCACGCTCAACCTTCACCACAATCAGGTGGTATTACAGCAACACAAGCTGGACAAGTAAAACCATCTGGAGATTCTACGCCTACCGGTAAGCCAAACACAGCAGACGATCAAGGTACACAAATTAAACCTACAAGTAACCAAGGTACTACAGTAACAACTGGTGAAACTGGAAATCAAAAACCAAGTGGTCAAACAGGTAATACTGAAAACACACCTAATGATGGTACTCAAGTAAAACCTAATCCAGATCAAAATAATAACCCAACTACTGGTCAAGACGCTGATCAAACAGGTCAAGGTACTCAAGTAAAACCTAATAACGATCAAACAGCAACTGGTACTCCAGCTGGTGCTGATAATCAAAATACGCAACAAGGCAATACTGAACAAAACAATCAAAATGCTGAACTATCAGCGCCTGGAACAACTGATCAAGCTGGTGCGACGGTTAAACCTGGCTCTGCTCCAAATCAAGACGCTGAAGTAAAACCTAATCCAGATCAAAATAATAACCCAACTACTGGTCAAGACGCTGATCAAACAGGTCAAGGTACTCAAGTAAAACCTAATAACAATCAAACAGCAACTGGTACACAAGGTGCCACTGGTGATCAAAATACGCAACAAGGCAATACTGAACAAAACAACCAAAATGCTGAACAAGGTAATACTGGGCAAGAGGGTTCTAACCCTAATCAAAGTGCTCAGTTAGGTGCTACGGTTAAACCTGGCTCAGCTACAAATCAAGATACTGAAGTAAAACCAAATCCAGATCAAAATAATAACTCAACTACTGGCCAAGACGCTGATCAAACAGGTCAAGGTACTCAAGTAAAACCTAATAACAATCAAACAGCAACTGGTACACAAGGTGCCACTGGTGATCAAAATACGCAACAAGGCAATACTGAACAAAACAACCAAAATGCTGAACAAGGTAATACTGGGCAAGAGGGTTCTAACCCTAATCAAAGTGCTCAGTTAGGTGCTACGGTTAAACCTGGCTCTGCTCCAACTCAAGATACTGAAGTAAAACCAAATCCAGATCAAAATAATAAACCAACTACTGGTCAAGACGCTGATCAAACAGGTCAAAGTACTCACGTAAAACCTAATAACAATCAAACAGCAACTGGTACACAGGATGCCAATGGTGATCAAAATACGCAACAAGGCAATGCAGGTAATAAAGGCAATACAGGCAATGCAGGTAATAAAGGCAATACAGATAAAGATGCTAAAGTAAATACTAATGATGATGAAACAAAAACAGATGTTAAAAATGGTACTGAATTACCTGAAACAGGACTAAGTAATGAATATGATTATACAACTACAGTATTTGGTTCTATCGCTTTAATATCTTCACTTCTATTATTAAGACGACAAAGAAAAGAATCTAAATAATACTTAACATCTTTATAACGAGTAAATCGCAATATCGATTTACTCGTTATTTTAATTTCTTAAAAAATTAATTTATCGCAATATTAAATATTGAATAACTACAAAAGACGAAGAAACTGAATAAGATAAAAAGAGAACACATTCGGTGACAACGTTGATGATTCACGATATAGAGTATTAAATTGCTCTATTCAATTGTTAAGTATTTTTTACATTCGGTCACACATAAATCAATACTCTGTTTTAAAATCAACTAAATTTCTATAAATATAAGAGGCATATTTAAATTAGTTTGATTTTATTATTTATATATCCTTAAAAAAGAGATTCCTTAAATATAGATATGAAGTGTATTGGTAAGACATGATAAATACTTTATTATTGTACTAAATTCCTATAAATAAATTATTCTAGCTACTCTAATTCAAAACAAAAAATCCAACAATCTCACACGAGATTGTTGGATTTATTTCTTGTGTTCTATTATTTAGAAACTACTTCTTCACCATTGTATGAACCACAGTTTTTACATACGCGGTGAGATAATTTGTATTCGCCACAGTTAGGGCATTCAGTCATACCAGGTACTGAAATTTTAAAATGCGTACGGCGTTTATTTTTTCTTGTTTTAGACGTTCTTCTTTTTGGTACTGCCATGATTAATCCTCCTTAGAATAGACACTTAATTCAAAATGTCAGCTCAATTAATAATTATTATATCATTAATTCAACTGCTATTGATCTTTATCGTATAATTGTTGTAATTTTTGAAGCCTTGGATCAACTTTTCTTTGTTCAGAATCACTATCTTGCTCTTTTTGAACTTCAGTCAATTGATCTTCATCAATGACTTCCCAACCATTGCCTTCAGTTAACATTTGATCACTATGTTCAGAATAGGCACGCATAGGTTTTTCAATAATTACAAGTTCTTCAGCAATGTCTTTAATATTAATCATACCGTCAGTTACAAGATGATAATGTTCATCTTCTTGATCGTCACTATCGGTATAACCATCATAGCCTTCCAAATCAAATACTTCTGAAGTAGATACATCAAGAGGCACATCAACTGGTACTAAAGTACGAGCACAAGGCATTGTGTAAGTTCCAGTAACATGCATATCTGCAATCACTTCATTTGATTTGACTGTCAACTGTCCTTCAACATTGATATCTGAAAGATCAATTAAATCTAATGATTCTCTTAAATGCTCAAAATTAACCGTTTGATTAAATTCAAATGGCTTACCTTGATATTTTCTCAATTGTGTTATTGACCATTTCATATGGCTTCACCTCTAACAAGCACAAAATTTATTTTAACTTTCTAAACAAAAGTTGTCAAGATTTTTTCTTAACATACCTCGTTCTGTTACAATACTTATGATGAATACTGAAAAGGAGAAATGCAAATGAAAAGTGTTGGACTGATAACTGAATATAATCCTTTTCATAACGGGCACTTATTTCACGCTTCATTGTCAAAACAACGCTCTGAAACTAATGTAACTATTGCCATTATGAGTGGTAATTTTGTGATGCGTGGAGAACCAGCAATCTATCATAAATTTAAACGTACTGAAATGGCTTTATCTGCCGTAGATTTGGTCGTTGAGCTACCATTGATAGGTAGCCTATCTTCAAGTGATACCTTTGCGGAAATTGCTATTAAAACAGCTCAGTATCTCGATATAGATATTATATCTTTTGGCAGTGAAAGTGCGTCCTTAAAAGATTTACAATATCTTGCAGCACAAATGATTGCCTATGAAACACATCCAGATTTTAAAGAGAAATTAAAACAAGGTAAAAGCTATCCACGAATCTTAAGTGAGTTAACACATAACGACACACTTTTGCAATCCCCAAACAATATTTTAGGAATAAGCTACCTTAAAGCAATGCAGCAATTTGCACCTCGCATGTCAGCATTGACTATTAAAAGAGAAGGTTCACTTCATCACCAAAAAGTAATTGATCACCATCATTTTGCAAGTGGAACATCTATTAGGCGTTCTCTAATGAATGATAATGAAGACTGGAAAAATGTGGTCCCAATCCAAATACAATCTCTATATTGTACACCTCATACTACGGTTGAGGATACATTTCCTTTTATCAAACACCAATTAATTACACAGCCAAAAGAGAGCCTTCATTCTATATACACAATAAATGAGGGCTTTGAAAACCGCTTGCAAACAATGATTCATCGAAGTGATTCCTTTGAGTCTCTAATATCAAACCTTAAAACAAAACGTTATACGCAGACATATATTCAACGTGTATTAATGAATGTGTTATTAAATATAACGAAAGATGATGTTAACAAGGAAATTAACGCTGTTAGAGTTTTAGGAATGAGTGAGAAAGGACGCTCATATTTAAAATATTTAAAAGCGACTTATCCAAATCGTCACTACATTACTAATGTAAATCAAAAGACTGCACATTATTTTAAAAATGAAATTAAAGCGACTCATGTATATAATCTATTAAGTAATCAATCACTGACAGACTTTAACACACCCTTAGTACGCATTTAAATGTTATAAAAGACCCGAAGTCTTACAACTCAAGCATAGTGTTAGATACAAATAATAATTGTAGTTTAATACCATTGTAGTCAACGTTATTCTTTCACTGACCTGAGCTTTTTTGTCAAATTTCGTATATAGAGTTACCTTTCATCTTTCTATTAACTTTATAATAAAAGAATCTGCTCTATTGGGTGTATCACTTCATATTATATATATCTTGCTGTAATCATTATGAACAGAAACTGTAACATCTTTTTTGTAGTTTTGTTGTTCATTATAACTAAAATCCCTCAATAGAGTATCTTGTAATTAGATACCCTATTGAGGGATTTTTGACTGGATAGTTAAGAGGTGACAGCCATTTCATATATAGAACTAAATGACTGTTAGACACCCCTATATGTACAGTCGCCTCAGACATTAAATTTCTTTTTTAATGCTCTTTCGACATGAGGCGGTACAAAAGGTGAAATATCCGCTTGATATGCAGCTACTTCTTTAACTATACTTGAACTTATAAATGAATAGTTTGCACTTGTCATCATGTACATTGTTTCAATATTACTATTTAACTTTTTGTTCATAGAAGTAAGTCGTAGTTCATATTCAAAGTCACTTACAGCTCTCAAACCTCGAATAATTGTCTTTGCACCTACTTGATCACAAAAATCAACAAGCAATCCATTAAAATGATGCACTTGAATATTAGGCAAATGTTTAACTGACTCTTCAATCAACGCCATGCGTTCTTTTGAGTCAAACGTTCCACCTTTACTACTATTTTTTAGTACACAAACATGGATTTCATCAAAGCGATCGGCGCTTCTTTCAATGATATCTAAGTGACCATATGTAATTGGATCAAAACTACCGGGAATAACTGCTCTTGTCTTACTCATATTATTCTCCTTTTTCAAGTAACAAAGTATCTGTCAAACCATAATGATAACGCTTAATCATTTGAAATGGCGCAATTGTTATTTCTTCATTATGACTAAACTCACAAACGATAATACCATTTTCTTTTAATAAGTTAAACTCTGCTATACGAGAAATCGCCTCATTTATAAGCCCTTTATTATAAGGTGGATCTAAAAAAATAACATCGAATTGTACTTCTCGTTTAGCAAGTGCTTTAAGTGCTCTGTCAGCATTATTTTTATAGACTTCTGCTTGTGACATTAAATCCAATTGATTAAGATTAGCTTTTATAACCTTGACCGCTTTAAAATTTTGATCTACAAAAATCATTTTATCCATACCACGTGATAATGCTTCAATGCCTAGTGCACCACTACCGGCAAATAAGTCTAATCCTAAACCAGAAACATCATATAAACTATTAAAAATACCTTCCTTAACTTTATCCATAGTTGGGCGAGTATTTCGCCCCTCTAAACTTTCTAGCGCTTTACTTTTATGCTTACCCGCAATTACACGCATTGACTCACACTTCCATTTCATTCATTTATTTAATATAATTTGAAGATAAAGGAGTTTGATTTATTTATGAAACAATCATTTATTAAAATTGGTGAAGGTTTAACCGATTTATTCGAATTTACTACTCTTATAGAATATAATCATACGCGAATCAATCGTATTGTATATTTCCATACACCTCATTCTGAGAAACAATTATCATCCGTCGCAATAATAATGAACCCTACTGCTGAAAAACATTTCCAGGCCATGTACATCATGACAAATGCATTAAAATATCCCTATCCAGAGGACAACAAAAAATTCAAGATGATTAATTCAGCTGCAGAAAATTATGACATTCCAGTTGTAGGTATCGACGTACAACCTCCTGATGTGTACCCAGACTTAGAATTATATTTTAACTACCTTATCAGTGTTTTGCGTCTTCAAAGATGGATACCACCTTTGCAATAAATTGATACTCTATTGTATTTCATGTTTTTCTTTTTCATATGTTTTTTTCAAATATTTATATGGAGAACCTTGAATGTCGTGAACGTACTTGAGTTGCATAAGTTTATGAACAATATTGTCAGCATCTGCTTCATTTATATACATCACAACATATTTTCGTTGACGGTTTGAGTGCACGATGTGACCATATTTTCTAATTTGTCGCTCATGTTTCATATGTTTTAAATAAATAATTAAACTCGTTCTAGGAATTATATTCATTTCTTACTCACTCCATTATTTATACATTTGTTATCATATCATGACTTTATAAGTAATGAAATAACTAAGGATTAACCTAAACGATAAAAGTAATATTGAAATTCTATGACTTTAAACTTTATCTATCTTAAAATAATGATGAGAAAAAGTAATCATAACCATCGTACCCAACAATAGTATTGGGGTACACTCACTTTAACTATCACTAGGAGGATTCGATTATGGCTCATTCAAAAAAATGGTTTATTAATGGTACTTTAGCAACAGCCGGTATTATAAGCAGTCTATTTTACTTTTTTAAAAATAAAAATAAACCACCGCAACAATTAAAATCAATTCCACCTTTCTTCTCAGGTCAAGCACCTTACATACTTGCACATAGAGGTGGCATGGCAATGCGTCCAGAGCAAACACAGTTGGCATTTGATAATGCTGTTGAATATGGACTGGATGGCTTTGAAACAGATGTACGACTAACTAAAGATGAACAACTCATTGTTTTTCACGATGCACTTGTCGACCGTACAACTAATGGTTCAGGTAAAGTGAGTGAACATACTCTAGCTGAACTAAAACGCTTAGATGCGGGATATCATTTTACTGATATCAATAATCAAACCCCTTATCGCGGGCATGATAAAGCTAAGATTTTATCATTCGAGGAACTGCTTGAATTGTACCCTAATATGTATATCAATGTGGATTTAAAAGATGCGCCGGACACATATGAAGGTCGTATCGCACCAAAAGTGATTTTCGATAATATCATCAAACATGGGGCACAACATCGAGTGCTCGTTACAAGCTTCCATAAAAAACAAATTCAACGTTTCGCTGAGTATAACCAAGCTGACATTGCTATCGGTGCTAGTGAAGCCGAAGTTGCTGAAGGTTTTCTTAAATTTAATGGCATGTTAGGTCATACATTTAAACCCCAAGCGGACACATTCCAAATGCCAGTTGCATACAAAGGAATTTCATTAACTTCTAAGCGTTTCATTCAATGGCTTAACTTAAATAATATTGTACCCGGTTACTATGGTGTGAATAGTATAGATTTAATGACAGACTTATATCATAAAGGTGTTCATACCTTAGTGACAGATCGCCCAGATTTAGGTCAACAATTTAAAGAAACATTAAAATAAATTGTAATATAAGTTTTTTAATGATTGCTCATTATTAATTTAATTCAAAATACCTAGGACATCCGAATTGTCCTAGGTATTTAACATATCTACCGCGCGTTTCTGAAATGAAAGTACATTTACTTTTAGTCTTTTAACATTAATTTATCTTTAGCTAAATAATGCAATATTTACGATGTCATTATTTAATCTATTTTACTTTGTATATAGTTTGAGCGGTACAAGTATTTTTTTATAAATGAGCATCGTTAAAAATAGAAATGACTTTGATAGAGTGCGAATCTAAAATTTTGTTTTATAAAATGTATATACAGTAGACTTACCTTTCATAAAATTATAATGGACAAAAAGAGGTGTGAAATAGTTTATTAATCCATTTCACGTCTCTTAAAAATGATACAAACCGTTTCCTTCAAAGTAACAAATTCTTAATTACAAAGATTTATCTTTTGTATAACATTAATTACACAAACATAATTCTTTGATATTACTGATTAATTAATGCTTTGATCATGCGTTTTAATTACAATGAACAGTTACATGTGCCACCAGATGCACATCCATCATGTCCAGTTTGGAAGAAAGGATTACCTGTTTCAATTTTTACATGCTCAGAAACAGCAAATGCGATTTTGGACATCACTTCGTCAATTAAATTTTGTAATGCCACTTCCTTTGCTTTATACTCCATTACTACTGGAAGCATTTCATAAGCACGTTTTCGTTGTCGTGTTTCTAACATAATATCTTTGTAGTCGGGATGATATTTTCCAAATCTCATCACATCATCATACTTATCTTTCACTTTTAGAAAAGCTTGATAAAATAGACTTGCCTCATCATCAGCATCTAATTGTATTTTAGCTCGTCGGTATGATACATAAATATCAGATTGTACAATCATATCTGAGATATCCTCAATATCATCTAAAATGTCTAATGTTTCTTCAGTAATCACAGAATCATCCTTTATTTACTTTACTTTTCTACAAATATTAATGAGTAGTAATCACTCATCACTTCTCCACCCATTTCATCATACTTATTACTTAACAAGCGCGAGCGATGAATATCAGAATTAATCCAACTATGGATAAGTGTAGGTACATCGTCAAAATCATAACCTACATTTTGACTTGCCGACTTATAACTTACATGGCGCTCATCCAGTTGCTGTGTTAAAGCATTCTCAGTAAACTCCACACTGTCAGATCCTTTATCCGTTGCTTCATACAAATTGATAGCAGCAATACGAGCAATATCGTTATTAACTTTAAGTGATTTTAAATTTTTCATTTCTCTCATTTTATTCGTTACTTCATAGAGTGTAATCAATTGATTAGGATTTTGTTCATGAGGAATTTTATCGTCGGAACTTTCACTAATTCGTCCCTCATCTTCTACTCTATTTAACTTATATGGTTGTAGTGTTGCCAATGTATTTGCATCTAAAAATCTCACTGCCAAAATTTTATTAGTCTGTTGATCAGAATATATTTGAGCATAAACATCTCCATATTTAATTAACGTCTGTGTCTTTAAATCTTCATCAGACATTTCAAATTTATAAGTTTTACCTTTCGTCTTGACAGTTGGTTCTGGATTAATACTCGTATCTTCAAAAATATGAGATGAATTTTCGCCTATTTTAATTGGGCTCACTTTTACACCTTTACCTGTGGCATAAACTGATGTGATTGTTCCCTTATTAGTACTGACAATATAATATTCATCTTTCTGTTTAAAGACATAATTTTTTAAACCATTTTTATATGGATAAGACCGGTCAGCTTGTCCATAATGATGCGTTAGAGTTTTAATATCTTTTCCAATCCAAGTCCCTATCCCTTCTTTAGGTTTAGGGTTCTCAGCATCCTTATTCGCCTGTTTAAATTGCTCTGTCTTAGTTGTCTTGCTATTTTTATTAGGATTCTCTAGAACATCAAACTTTAAACGTGGTGAGTAAAAGAGATAAATTAAAAATGTCACTAATAATATAACACCAATAACTTTAATTATTAACTTCTTCATCTTTCACCCACCTCTTAATAATTATATATATTGTACAAAAATGTCTTAACCTTTTTCAACATAAGTGAAACGTGTAAACATTCCCCATCATTATTCTTATAAAAAATTTTAAATGCTTTTGTATTCTTTATTTATACCAAAGTAAACATGAATGAATTTTCAAACATCTTAAAAGCTAAATATTGAAAAGATATATATCGTATCAGTAAAAAACGACTTCAGTATGATTACAGATCTCGCTTCAATTTATTTAAAATATTTAGATAGGATTTGAGTCATATGTGATATGTATGTAACTGTAGAAATAGTAGATAATGATTAGGAATAAAAAATTTGTTTATTGTATAATTTATGACAACCTGACAACTAAGTTATCTTCGTTCAGTACATAAAAATACCTGAGACAACCATTTGTGTCTCAGGCTCTTATAAAGAAAATTTATAGACCTAATGTAGCTTTAAGCAATGATGTTGTTTCTCCACCTGGATACAATATATATAACAATACATAAACTGCAACACCAGTAATTGCGGTAAAGAACCAAATTATTGAAGCCCAAGGCCCAATCTTTCTGTGAATATGAAGTTTATCTTTGAAGGCTAAAATGATTTGAATTAAGCCTAAAACGCCACCAACTGTTGCAAGAATGATATGGAAAACTAAGAAAATAGTGTAATAAACTTTAATAGAACTTGGTCCACCGAAAGCTGTATTACCGATAAAAATAGTTCTTGCTGCATAAATAATAAAGAATGTTAAAGCGAAAAAGGCAGCCCATAGCATAATGTTTTTATGCTTATGAACTTGACGTTTCCAAATCAATGTCCAACCAATAGCGACTAAAATCGCACTAATAACAATACACGATGTACTTATCGTTGGTAAAATGGGTACGTTCATAAGTTTCATCCTTACTTAAGTTAATTTATATCATCTTGATTAATGAAACAACTACAACGAGGGCAAAGAATACTACTAAGTAGTTCAATGAATAAATGAACATTTGCGTTGCCCATTTAGTTTGATTAGATTCTTTTCTGAACGTTGTAAAACCTAAAGCTAACCATCCTAAATTAAGTAGTGTAGCAATAACAACAAAAGTTACACCTAAATTAGATAATAAGAATGGTAATGGTAATAATAACACTAACCAAATAAACATGCTTACTCTTGTCCGTTTGAAACCTTTCACTGATGGTAACATAGGAATATTTGCAAGCGCATACTCATCACTACGTTTAATTGCAAGAGCGTAGAAATGGATGGGTTGCCAACAAAAGACAACTAAGAAGAGTGCTACTGCTGGTAAACTTAATGATCCATCGATAGCTACCCAACCAATTAATGGCGGTACAGCTCCAGGAAAACTTCCAACAACAGTATTCCAAGTTGTGTGACGCTTAGACCAAATTGAATAGTAAGATACATATCCAACAATACCAATTAATCCTAAAACACCAGAAGGTATATTTAATAAGAATAAACATGCTTCACCTATTAACATCATCCCAAAACTTAACATTAATAAGTTTCTATCAGATATTCTATCATTTACTGTTGGTCTACTTTGCTTACTTGGCATAATGCGATCAATATCTTGATCATAATAATTATTTAAAGCACAAGCGCCCCCCATAATAAGCGTAGAGCCAACTAGCATCAATAGTATTTGTGGAATGGAAGATAGGAAGGAATGGTTTGTCATTACTATTGCAAGCCATGCGCCTGCAAAAGCAGGTATTAAATTACCTTGAACAAGGCCCATTTTAATAATTTGTTGTAATTCTTTGAAGGATACACGGCCCGTAGTATGTGACAAAGTTTGATCTTTGTTCATAATTCCCCTCCTTAAATTTCTCATATAGTATAATGATATAGTAAATCACATAAAAAGACTAGGTTTTATAAAATTAAATTGTGACACTTTTACGACATTATAAATCGTCAATTTTGTGACACACTTAAAAATGTTATTCTTGATATAATAAGTTAAAAGTAAAAATATGTACATTAATTTAAAGTCATTTTTCTTCAAGTGTCGTATTAAATGAAGTATCAATTAACGAGTCTTTCAATGACTTTATTCTATTATGTAATATTATAATTTAATACTTTAAATTAATGATGGGGTGTTTATCATTGTTTAGAAAGCAAAACCTTAAATGGTTAGGTGTTTTAGCTACGATTATTATGACCTTTGTACAATTAGGTGGCGCCCTCGTAACTAAAACAGGATCAGAAGATGGTTGTGGCTCGTCTTGGCCTTTATGTAACGGCGCTCTACTTCCAGAAAATTTACCAATACAAACAATTATAGAACTGAGTCATCGCGCAGTATCAGCCATTTCACTTATAGTTGTATTATGGCTTGTAATTACAGCTTGGAAAAATATTGGATATATTAAAGAAATCAAACCACTCTCTATTATTAGTGTTGGTTTTTTATTAGTTCAAGCACTTGTGGGTGCTGCTGCTGTGATATGGCAACAAAATCCTTATGTATTAGCACTACATTTTGGTATATCACTTATCAGTTTCTCTTCTGTTTTCTTAATGACATTAATTATTTTCTCAATTGACAAAAAATATGAAGCTGACATTTTATTTATTCACAAACCTTTACGTATCTTAACTTGGTTGATGGCTATCATAGTATACTTAACTATTTATACTGGTGCTTTAGTTAGACATACTAAATCAAGTCTTGCTTATGGTGCTTGGCCTATTCCATTTGATGATATCGTTCCTCATAATGCGCATGATTGGGTACAATTCTCGCACAGAGGTATGGCCCTCATCACTTTTATCTGGATTATGATTACATTTATACACGCTATTAAGAATTATTCAGATAATCGAACTGTACGCTATGGTTATACTGCATCATTTATACTTGTTATCCTTCAAGTTATTACAGGTGCTTTATCAGTCATAACTAATGTCAATTTAATTATTGCGTTATTCCATGCTTTGTTTATCACATACTTATTCGGAATGATTGCTTACTTTATTTTACTAATGTTAAGAACTACGAGAAGTCTAAAATAATTTATTTTTTTCATAAATTTATAACAATTAAAAAGACACGCCACTCAAAATACCATAACGGTAAGATAAGTGGCGTGTTTTAATATATTTAAGTAAAAATAGACCATCTAAATATCTTACTAATCTAGATGGTCATATTAACTATGATTGTTTTTCAATTTCCACTAATAAATCTCCTGTGGCAATGGCATCTCCATTAGCAACATTTATTTGCTTAATAATTCCATCAAATGGCGCCTGAATCGTCGTTTCCATCTTCATTGCTTCAGTGATTAATAATGGTTGATTAGCTTGAACTTCATCGCCTACAGACACTTTAACTTCAGTTACAGAACCAGGCATTTGAGCACCAATATGATTTGGATTTGATTTATCCGCCTTTGGTTTAACATTAGCATTCGTTTTTACATTTTCATCTTGAATATAAATACGTCTTGCTTGACCATTCATAGCGTAATAAATTGTACGTTTACCATTCTCATCTGGTTCACTGATTGTTTCTAATTTAATAATTAGACGTTTACCAGTATCAATTTCGATTTCAACTGTTTCACCATTACGCATGCCAAATAAGAATGTCGGTGTATCCAGTAAAGATACATTACCAAATTGCTCTTTAGTTTGAATATATTGTTTATATACCTTCGGATAAAGTACATAACTAATTATATCTTGTTCTGTTACCTCGTCTTGTTGTATGTCGCTTAATTCTTGACGGATTGCTTCAAAATCGACTGGCTCCAAGTATTCCCCTGGTCTTTCAGTAATTGGTTGCTGTCCTTTTAAAATAACATCTTGCAATTTCTTGTTGAATCCATTGACAGGTTGTCCAATATCACCTTTAAAGAATGACACAACAGATTCTGGGAAATCTAATTTATAACCATCATTGATGACAGTATCTTCATCAAGATCATTTTGCACCATATATAGTGCCATATCTCCAACTACCTTTGAAGATGGTGTTACTTTTACAAGATCTCCAAACAGGAAGTTGACACGACGATACATCTCTTTGACTTCATCAAAACGTTCACCCAATCCTAAACTTTTAGCTTGCTGACTTAAGTTTGAATATTGGCCACCCGGCATTTCATGTTGATAAATTTCTGTATTTGGTGATTTGATATCACTCTCAAAGTCTGCATAGTAAGGTCTGACTACAGACCAGTAATGACTTAATTCTTCTAAACCATCAATATCAGTTCTTAAATTACGTGGGAATCCATTTAGTGCATAATATAATGAGTTTGCACTTGGTTGACTCGTTAAACCACTCATAGATGCAACAGCAGTATCTATAATATCTACGCCAGCATCAATGGCTTGTTTATATGTCAACAATCCATTTCCACTTGTATCATGTGTATGTAAATGAATTGGAAGATGTGTTGCCTCACGTAGTTCACCAATTAATTCAAAAGCTGCCTTCGGTTTCAATAAACCAGCCATATCTTTAATTGCTAAAATATGGAATCCTTCTCTTTCCAGCTCTTTAGCCATTTTAACGTAATAATCTAAAGTATAAATATTAGAACGTTCAGCATTTAAAATATCACCTGTATAACAAATTGTACCCTCAGATACCATTCCCGCTTCTTGAACAGCTTCATTTGCTACTTTCATTTGATCAACCCAGTTCAATGAGTCGAAAATACGGAAAACATCTACACCAGCTTTTGCACTTTCATGAACGAATTTCTTAATTACGTTATCAGGATAGTTTTTATAACCTACTGCGTTCGAAGCGCGTAATAACATTTGGAATAACACATTCGGAATGGCTTTGCGCAATCTTTCTAAACGTTCCCATGGATTCTCTTTCAAGAAATTATAAGCGACATCAAATGTTGCACCACCCCACATTTCTAATGAAAAACTATCTTTAAACACTTCAGCAGTTTTAGATGCAATGTTCATCATATCTTTTGTTCTTACTCGTGTTGCAAGTAAAGATTGGTGTGCATCTCTAAATGTAGTATCGGTAATTAAAACATCTTCTTGTTCTCTCACCCAATTTGCAACACCTGTTGGTCCATGTTGCTCAAGGATTTGTTTTGTTCCAGATAACTGATTGATTTTCTTTTGAGAAATTTTTGGGATTTTGGTAGATTCATATTCTGGTTTTGGACGCTTTTCTACATTAGGAAATCCGTTTATCGTCACATTACCAATATACTCTAAAGTCTTGGTACCTCTATCCAATGTCGGTGCAATATCGAAAAGTTCAGGTGTTTCTTCAATAAATTTAGTAGTATAATCACCACTTCTAAATTTATCATTACGCATAACATTGATGAGAAATGGAATATTCGTTTTTACACCACGAATTCGCATTTCGCGTAATGAACGTTCCATTTTCTCTTCAGCTTGTTTAAATGAAACGGCATGTGTAGAAAGCTTAACTAATAGTGAATCGTAGTAAGGTGAAATTTCTGCACCTTGGAATCCATCACCTGCATCAAGTCTCACTCCAAAACCGCCACTTGATCGATATGCAATAATTGTGCCAGAATCTGGCATAAAATCATTAGTAGGATCTTCAGTTGTTATACGACATTGTATCGCATACCCTAAAGTTTGTATTTCATTTTGGTGTGGCATAGAGATTTTATCTCCAAATAACGATTCTCCATCAGCAACTAAAATTTGCGTTTTTACAATGTCTATACCAGTAATCATTTCAGTAATTGTATGCTCAACTTGAACACGTGGATTAACCTCAATGAAGAAAAATTCATCTCCAGAAACTAAAAATTCCACTGTTCCAGCGTTGACATATTTAATATTTTTCATCAGTTGAATTGCGGCATCACAAATTCGCTCTCTTAATTTGTTAGAAAGACCTACTGAAGGTGCAACTTCAACGACCTTTTGATGACGTCTTTGCACGGAGCAATCTCTTTCATACAAATGAATGATATTCCCGAATTCGTCACCAATAACTTGAACTTCTATATGTTTTGGATTATCAATATATCTTTCAATATAAACTTCACTATTACCAAATGACTTTTCGGCTTCTGATTTCGCACGATGGAAAGCGTCTTCTAACTCGCTTGATTCACGAACGATTCGCATACCTTTACCGCCGCCACCGCTAGTGGCCTTAATCATAAGTGGGTAACCTGCTTCATTAGCAAACTGTTCTGCAGCTTCAAAACTTTCAATAGGACCATCTGTACCTGGGATTACAGGTAAGTTAGCGTTAATAGCAGTTGTTCTTGCCTTAACCTTATCTCCGAACATGTCTAGATGTTCTAGATGCGGACCTATAAATTTAATGCCTTCCTCAGCACATCGGCGTGCAAATTGCTCATTTTCACTTAAAAAACCATACCCAGGATGAATTGCATCGACACCCGCGCGAAGAGCTACTTCGATGATACGTTCGATATTCAAATAACTTTCAGCAGGTCCTAAGTCACTTCCCACTAAATAGGATTCATCTGCTTTATATCTATGTAACGAACTTTTATCTTCATTAGAATAAATTGCTACTGTACTAATATTTAATTCTGCTGCCGCTCTAAAAATTCTAATAGCGATTTCACCACGGTTAGCAACAAGTAATTTCTTTATTTGTTTCAAAAGCCAAGACACCCCTTAGAATGTTACGAATTTTCTAAATAATTAGATAATAAAATTTTATCTCAAATGATTGAATAATTCTATAGTTATTCATGAAAGAATCATATCATTTATCAATTTGTAACATTTAATTAAATAAATTAGTTCAAACTGACTACACTATGTGTAAGTTAAGTTGTCAGTCAATTACTAGAAAACTTATAAATGTTAATAATTTAATATTATCATCTATATAAGAATGACGCTAGTTAAAGTATGCAGATTTACAGAATCTTAAATTGTGATCATGAGTAGTGACTAACTATACCAAATATTATGATATGAAAAACCCAAGAGGAATAATTTACATTCATCTTGGGCTATAGTCTTAACTTGATATTATAAATTTTATATACTATTTAATTAATTATATCGACGTTTAATATCTACCTTACGTTGTTTCAGTCGTTTATCATCTTGTTTTATCTGTTTTGCTGTAATAAGCAGTAATCCCATGGCTATACTTAAACTGATCATCGATGAACCACCAAAACTAATAAATGGTAACGGTACACCAGTAAGTGGAATTGTGGCAGAAATACCACCGATATTTACGAATGTTTGGCTTCCGATATAACTGGCTATCCCAACGCAAACCAATTTATAAAAATACGATTGCGTTTTATTAGCAAGTTGGAAAGCACGATATACAATAAAGTACTCTAAAATTAAAACGATTAAGCCACCGATTAATCCCATCTCTTCACAAATAATAGCAAATATGAAGTCTGTATGTGGCTCTGGCAAATAACCAAGCTTCATAATACTATTTCCTAGACCACGTCCGAACAACCCGCCATTACCAATTGCCAAAAGAGAATTAGAAATATGATATCCTGTACCTGATTCTTGACTAAATGGATTGGTTAACGTACTAAAACGTGCCTGCAAATAACTTGGAACCATGTCTAACATGAACATAAATGTAGCTACGATGATAAAACCAATAGCTACCAAAGTACCCCATTTTAGTATATTCTGCACACCGATACCTGAGTAAAAAATAATTGAGAAGAATATGATTACAATCAGCATTGTTTGACCAACATCTTTTTGAAAAAGAACAAGTATCAAACATGTTACAACAAACAAAATTGGTCCTAATATTAATTTAATATTATGTCTCACCGCAGGCATCTTCTTTTCAATCATAAATGGTATGTATAGAATTATTGCAATCTTCAATAACTCCGAAGCTTGTAAGTTCATGAATCCTAAGTTAATCCAACTTTTAGAACCATTGATATTTTTCCCTATTACTAAAGTTAGTAGTAAAAGTATAAAAATTCCAATCATCATACCTTTTTGAACATTAGGTTTTTTTAATATTTTAACATTCATAATAAAAGCCATAAAAAATACGATAATAAAGCTCATGATAACGTATAAAAGTTGTCGATTGTAAAAGTATGTACCAGAAACTGGTACTCCCCCGGTTAAAGTACCTTTTGTAGCTGCAACCATGCTTGCGCTATAAACCATTACTAATCCAATCAAACAGAGGACAATATAAGTTATTAACAATGGATAATCGATAAATTTAGAAGTCTTTCCAATATATCGCATTATATTTTTAAAGTTTTTCATATACTAGATCTTCCAATACTAAATGATTAAAATTTATCTCTTTGTTGACTTAGTAAAACACATCGCTACTAAAAAGCGTTCTTATCTATTATATACTTCAACGTATATATTAAACAAATATAAACAAATACATCTACCATTAAAATCCATGATTTAAATTTACTTTAACAATATTTGAGAGAAGTGAGCGTTTTTTAGTCTTCTTTCAAATCAATTTCACTTTTAAAGCTTATAACAAAAAAGACCGAGAAAGATATCAGAATTAATATCAACTCAGTCATTTATGAGATGATTGACTCGCACAATTAATCATCTATCAATATTTTCTTTAAACATAAGACATTATGCATACTCTCAACTTAGCGAATACATTATTTTTACAATTAATTACAAATAAAAAGTTTAAACATTCGTAAATGCTTCGTGCAATTTAGAAAGTTCTTTTTCAAGTCTTAGCATTAATTGCTTACCATCTTCTTTATCAACTAATCCAAGTTGAACTGCGAAATCAACTTCCTTTTGTAAACCAAACATTTGAGTATCTAAAACCTCTTCATAAAGTGGACAAGAAGGTAAAGTTAAGTTATCCATTTGAACTTTAATTAGATGTAATATTCTGTCTGCATCTTTATTCAATTGGTCATATGCCGCACTATTTAACTTCGATTGGTTAGACATGACATATTCCCCCTATCGTTTCAATTAATATCTTCACAATAGAAGTTTATCCTACTGAAAGTTAAAAAGCAAGCGAATTTAAATTAAGTGAAAGCGATTTTGTGTTAAAATAATAAAAGATAAAAATTTAGGGAGTGGGCATTTATGATTCAAATAAAAGGAGCAGTCAATTTCCCTATTTCATTGGATAGTACGACTTGGATATTTGACGATAGAAAAGTTACTATTGATGATTTAGAACGTGGGGTATTTGATGGTAGTAGACCCATCAACTTTGATGATAACAAGGAATGGAACCGTGCTATTTTAGAAGGACAAACAAATCCACCAACGCTTGATTCTGAAATTAAATATAAAAAACGTTCGGTTTTAGATGAGACATTTGTGATAAATATGACACCATTTTTCAAAAATGCTGAACCCATGGAGAATGCTAGCACAATAAAACTTTCTAATAAAGATTACTCTATCAATGTACCCATGGACTTATTACCTTATTTGTTCTTTCAATTTTCTAGGAATGGCAAACGTTTATATAGTGATAATGCCGTTGATAGTTTTATATATATACCTGAGGAAGGATACTCTCATCAATTTAAGTATGTCACACATATAGAGGTGCTTTAATATGAGAAAGGTTCAATGTATTATTTGCGATACTAAGGTTTTTATTGATGAACATACAGTCGAGGCTAAACGCTTAAGAAATAATCCTATACGCACTTTCATGTGTGATGATTGTAAAAGTAGACTCGATACACCTAAACAAAGCAAACGAGATTAAAATGATATATTTGAAAATTTCAAAGTATCTAACATAAATAAATGGTGCAACCTTAATAATGAAAATTATTACTGTGGTTGCACCATTTGTTATATAACTAAATTATTGTTCGTCTTGCATTAATTGTTTAACTCTTTTAGCTTCTTTTTCACGAGCAGATTTATTAAGTATTTTCTTTCTTAAGCGAATACTTTCAGGAGTTACTTCCACCAATTCATCATCATTAATAAATTGTAACGCTTCTTCTAACGTTAAAATTCTAGGACGATTCATCGTTTGCGTTTGATCTTTAGTAGCTGAACGTACGTTTGTTTGATGCTTTGCTTTAGTAATATTTACTGTTAAATCGTTTTCACGGTTATGTTCACCAACAATCATACCTTCATATACTTCAGTACCTGGTTCCATAAAGTTAACACCACGATCTTCTAAGTTAATAATCGCATAGGAAGTGGCTTGACCTTGGTCCATAGAAATCAACGCACCATTACGTCTACCACCGATTTGAGCTTTAACTCGTGGCCTAAATTCTTCAAATGTATGGTTAATAATTCCATAACCACGTGTCATAGACATAAATTCAGTAGTATAACCAATCATACCGCGTGCAGGTACCATAAAGATTAAACGCGTCAAACCATTGTCGGTTGTCATCATATCTAACATTTCACCTTTTCGTGCACCTAATGATTCAATCACTGCCCCGGCATTTTCAGAAGGCACTTCACATTGTACACGCTCAAATGGTTCACTTAACACACCATCGATTTCTCTTAAAATAACTTGAGGTTTAGAAACCTGTAATTCAAAGCCTTCTCGTCTCATGTTTTCAATAAGAATAGACAAGTGTAGTTCACCACGACCAGCAACAACCCATGAATCTGGTTGATCAGTCGGTGTAACTTTTAAAGAAACATCTGTTTCAAGTTGTTGATCTAATCTTTCTTGAATTTGTCGAGCTGTTACATAATCACCTTCACGTCCAGCAAATGGAGAGTTATTTACTTTAAAAGTCATTTCTAGGGTTGGTTCATCAATACGTAACACAGGTAATGGGTCACGATGATCATGTGGTGTAACTGTTTCACCAACGTTAATATCTTCCATACCTGAAACAGCTATTAAGTCTCCTGCTTGTGCTTCTTCAATTTCTTCACGTTTAAGACCAAAGTAACCAAATATTTTCGTCACACGAAAGTTCTTAACTGTACCATCTAATTTAATTAGTGATACATTATCACCTACACGCATTTTACCTCTAAACACACGTCCAACGCCTATACGACCAACATAATCATTATAGTCTAGTAAAGCAATTTGGAATTGTAATGGTTCATCCGAATTATCTACTGGTGCCGGTACATAGTCAATAATCGTCTCATATAGGGATTGCATATTTTCGTCCTGGTTTTCAGAGTCTAGACTTGCTGTTCCATTCACAGCTGAAGCATAAACAACTGGGAAGTCTAATTGCTCATCATTCGCTTCCAATTCAATGAATAAGTCTAATACTTCATCTACAACTCCCTCAGGTCTAGCTGCTGGTTTATCAATTTTATTCACAACTACAACCGGTTTTAGGTTTTGTTCTAAAGCTTTTTTAAGAACAAAACGAGTTTGAGGCATTGTACCTTCATATGCGTCAACCACTAGTACTACACCGTCAACCATTTTCATGATACGTTCAACTTCACCACCAAAATCGGCGTGTCCAGGTGTGTCTAATATATTGATACGCGTACCTTTATAATCTATCGCTGTATTTTTAGCAAGAATCGTAATACCACGTTCTCTTTCTAAATCATTAGAGTCCATTGCACGCTCGTCGACATGTTCGTTTTCACGAAATATACCTGATTGTTTAAGCAACTGGTCTACTAATGTTGTTTTACCATGGTCGACATGCGCAATAATCGCTATATTACGAACATCTTCTCTTAAATTAGTCATTTTATAAATTCCTTTCTTTTGTATACTCCCACTTTTAATTGCAACTGTTTTATTATATCATATATTATTGAAAAGATAAGTAAAAGGTGGGGTATGGGATGCAACAAAAAAAATCTAAAGGCATTTTCTGGATCTTCTCAATATTGGCTGTCGTTTTTTTAACATTATTTAGTTTCGCATTAGGTGCTGCTAATGTTCCAATGATGATTTTAACATTTATACTTCTCATTGCAACATTTGGTGTTGGGTTCAGTGTGAAAAAGAAATATCGCAAAAACAATTGGCTTTAAAAATTTATTTATCATTATATTGATTTCATTAAAAGCACGCAAAGACAGTTATTGAACGTAATTATAATACTGATATGAACTTGCATCTTTAAATCAAATATTATAAGTCTTGGACACTATCAATTTTTGATTTACTAAATTTTAAATCTAACACTTTTCATAACAGTGAGTTATTTATGATGAACATAATCAATCGAGATAGAGTAGACGTAATTTAACTTGAATTCGTCGTTCCACTCGGGTAAAGATTCTTTACCTACATAATCCGTAGAATGAACTGAGTGAAATTCTCTTTAATGTAACATACAATTCATTATGAAATAACCCTCATATCAGAACATTTTCAATTCAGTCATTGACCGTCTATACATTATGAAAGCCTAGGACCATAGCTGTGCCCTAGGCTTTCATATTTTTTATAAAAAGATAACTCAAAAATACTTATATCAAATATTTAGTGATTCTAAACTCCTTATAAGACGTTCTTCAAATTGAGGTTTGAAGAACAAAGAAATTTGAAATTTTCATATTTAAAGAAAATAGATAATTCTTTAACTCTATTGATTCCGTCTTTCTATCTATTTCCAAATCTTTTTTCATGGAGTGTAATAAGCGTATCTCTTTGCTGATTTAAATGATGGTTTAATATTTCACGATGAAGGCTAGGATTTGCTATTAATATTGAATTTGGTTGATTGAAGTCTAATTTATCGCCTAATAAGTTGGTTCCTATCCCGCCTACTTCGTTCAAAATCAACAATCCACCTGCAAAATCCCACGGTTGTAGTCTAGGTGTAACGTAAGCCGCCAATTGACCTTTCGCTACACTAATAATTTCTAATGCTGCACTACCATATGCTCGTGCACTTCTTGCCTCATTCACTATTGAACTAAAAATATCACTAAGTATTGGTTTCGTTAGCCAATTAGGATTAATACCTATAATACTTCTTTTAAGTTCGGTGTTTTGAATCATTTCAAGTTTATGTGTGTTTTCAAATGCACCCTGTCCAACCTTTGCATGATATAAAACATCTTTCATGACATCATAAACAAAACCTGCATAAGGCTTCCCATCATGATAAATACCAATAGAGATGGCAAAATTTTCTTTTTGGTGAACAAAATTAAGCGTTCCATCAATCGGATCAATAACCCAAATAACCCCATTTAAATACTCGAGATTATGACCATGCCCCTCTTCGCCAATAACCTGATGATCTGGATAATTATGAAGAATCGTTTCATATAGATAATTCTCTGTCGCCTTATCCACATTTGTAACTAAATCATTAGGATTTGATTTAGTCTTAATGTCTAATTCTTCTTGCATCATCAATCTTACCTTATTTCCTGCTTCTAGTATCAATCCTTTTGCAAAATCATATAAAGCCATCGTATCATCTCCTATTACTACATATTATACATGAAGAACTATGTAAATTTATATGAATTCACACTATTTTACCTTTAAAAAGACTTCGTAAAACAAGAGAATAACCATCCTTATTTTAGATAAACTTTAAAAGTTTATGCTACAATATCCATAATCATATTAAAAGGAGGCATATTATGACCCAATATACTTTTTCACCTAAAGATTTTAAAGCTTTTGAAGTCGAAGGATTAGATCAAAGAATGGAAGCACTTAATGACTATGTCAGACCTCAACTTCATCAATTAGGATCTTATTTTGAAGAATATTTCACTACACAAACAGGTGAAACTTTTTATGCTCACGTAGCTAAACACGCACGTAGAAGTGTCAATCCACCTATCGATACATGGGTAGCTTTTGCTCCTAATAAACGTGGTTATAAAATGTTACCACACTTTCAAATCGGATTGTTTAGAAATCAGCTTTTCATTATGTTCGGTATCATGCACGAAGGTAGAAATAAAGAAGAAAAAGTGAAAATATTTGATAAACATTTTGATAAACTGACATCTTTACCAAGTGATTATAGTGTTTCTCTAGATCATATGAAAACTGAAAAGCACTATATCAAGGATATGAGTAATGAAGAGTTGCATGCTGCTATCGATAGAGTCAAAAATGTTAAAAAAGGTGAATTTTTTGTTGCCAGAACATTATCACCTACTGATAAAAGATTACAATCTGATAAATCTTTTCTAAAATTTGTTGAGGAAACTTTTGATGAATTTTTAAAATTTTATCAATAAATTTAAAATGCTTGAGTGATTTAAATTATGAAAAGTCATTCAAGCATTTTTATTGCCCCAATATTTTTAGGTTGACCTAATATTTTCTTTAGGTTAATATATTCTCATATATTAATGGGGGTGATTTTATTGAATATCAATAGTAACAATCAGGAACAACAACGAAGTTTAGATGAAATCAATAACACCATCAACTTCAATCATAATGATAGTGCAAGTCAAAAATTTCTGGCTTTTTTAGGACCAGGATTGCTTGTCGCTGTTGGTTACATGGATCCCGGAAATTGGATTACATCCATGCAAGGAGGAGCACAATATGGCTATACCTTGTTATTCGTAATCTTAATCTCTAGCTTATCTGCTATGTTGTTACAAAGTATGACTGTGAGATTAGGAATAGCAACTGGTATGGATTTAGCACAAATGACACGTCATTTTTTAAATAAGCCTGTAGCAATTATGTTCTGGATTATTGCAGAATTAGCAATTATCGCTACTGATATTGCAGAAGTTATAGGAAGTGCTATCGCATTAGATTTAATCTTTGGCATACCATTAATTGTAGGTGCATTAATCACTGTATTTGATGTATTCTTATTATTATTCATCATGAAATTTGGCTTCAGAAAGATTGAAGCTATCGTGGGAACGTTAATCTTTACCGTATTGGCCATTTTTGTATTTGAAGTTTATATTTCTTCTCCACAAGTAATGGATATGCTTAATGGTTTTGTACCCCATAAAGAAATTGTTACAAACCAAGGGATACTTTATATTGCACTAGGTATCATAGGTGCTACTATTATGCCACATAACTTATATTTACATTCTTCTATTGTACAATCGCGAAAATATGATAGACACAGTATTCATGAAAAAGCACAAGCGATTAAGTATGCTACCATCGACTCTAATATACAGCTATCCATCGCTTTTGTAGTCAATTGCTTATTACTTACACTTGGCGCTGCGCTATTCTTTGGAACAAAAACTGAAGATTTGGGTGGTTTTTATGATCTTTATTCGGCTCTAAAAACAGAACCTGCTTTAGGTGCATCGCTTGGCGGTATTATGAGTACTTTATTTGCTGTTGCCCTTTTAGCTTCTGGTCAAAATTCAACTATAACGGGAACGTTAGCAGGCCAAATTGTGATGGAAGGATTTCTTAAATTATCCATTCCAAACTGGTTACGTCGTCTTATCACTCGGTCTTTAGCAGTGATACCTGTTATCATTTGTCTTATAGTATTTAAAGGAAATACTGAAAAAATTGAACAATTACTTGTCTTTTCTCAAGTGTTTTTGAGTATTGCTTTGCCATTTTCGTTAATACCGCTTCAATTAGCTACAAGTAATCAAAATCTTATGGGAACTTTTAAGAATAAAACATGGATTAACATCATTTCCTGGTTACTCATAATTATCTTAAGTGGACTTAACGTATATCTTATCATTCAAACATTTCAAGAATTATGATTAAATGAATAACAAAGAATATGTATCCTCTATTTTGAAATGATGAATTAGAAATATAGCTACTGTTGAAAAAGTACATAATAAAATTCAATTTAGATAGTGACGTTATATTTTATTAAAAAAGTCATTATTTTTCACCATTTATACACATACTTAACTTCAAGTTGTATAGTCCCTTTCTTACTTTATTAAAAAATACGCCCTATCAATTATTTTTACTGATAGGGCGTATTTTTATGGACTGTATTCAACATTTATTAGTCAAATATCAATTCTAAACCTATTAATATATATATGGATCGTCCTTTTTTTGTTTGTTGATTTCTTGTTCAGGATCCCAAACATCTTTCTGTTGTTGATTTTGTTGATGATTCAGATCACTTTGGTCCTTTGAATGGTTTTGACGAAGTTGATCTGTATCATTTTCATTTACATATGTTTTATCTTTTTTTGCAAAAAGTCTAATCGCAGCAATCATCCATAAAACCATCGCGATTAAATTAGTTGTAAATAAACCTACAATAGCCGCTGCTATAAGTAAACTAGCAGCAAGATTTTTTCTTCCTTCAATTACCATTGCACCAACAAAACCTAATAGCGTTGAAAAACCTAAAATGACTAATGATGCAATAAGAGAAACTAAAAACATTTCAGATGACATATCTTGATTATTACCTGAAAACTGCTTCATTAATTCATTATATTGTTGTTGATTTGATGCATTATTAATAACAAATATCGATAGAATACCAAAAATTAAAAATAATAGGCTTAAGATATTAGCAATCCACGCTAATCTTTTTTCTACTTTTCTATTCAATTAATATGTGCCTCCTAACTCTTAAAACTATGGTTAATTTAATCATACTAAAAATTTATCTTTATCGCGAATAAGTTCATTTCCCATATTGATTAAGAAGTAAATAAGTTGCTGTGGTGTCAAGTTGATTTTTCCAGAGTCCAACTCACTTTCTTTGAAATGGCGATATAGGCATCCTCACTTTTATTAAGTAATACGGTTAATCTAAAATTAGAAATATTGAATTCATCCTATATAAAATCTAGTTACAGAGGATGAATCTTTTAAAAATGCCTAGGACAGCAATAAATGTCCTAGGCTATAAATATTAATTTTCTTTTTTTGAATCTTCCTCTTGGTTTAAGTTATTATCTGCATCTTCATGTTCATTATTAATCATTTGTCGACGTTCTTCATAATTCATACGTCGTTGGTTAACAGCACTTGGCTGGTTTTTTCTTCGTTCTTTCATACGTTTATTATATGCTTTTCTCTTTTCTTTTTTCTTAGCACGTATTTCTGCTTTTTCTCTTTTTCTTTGCGCTTTTAGTTCTTTAGGATCAATTTGTGGTTCAATAACTCCTACGTCATCGAGTTGATTACCTTCCATATGTTCCTGTTGTACATCTTCAAAATCCGTATTTTTAGATTTTTTATTGTACTTAGCTTGTCTTGACATGACTGTTGGTTCATCTTCAGTTTGTTGAGACGCATATTCACTTTCAACTGCTCTTTTTGGAAATTGAGAATATTTATCTTCATTGTCTACATATTCGTCTGAATAAAGTTGATTGGAAGATATATCTTCATCAGGTTGATTATCAGTTATACCATTATAGGAATCTTGTTGCTGAGCATTTCTATTGAATTGACGTCTTGTATTTCTATCTTCCTTTTTAGTGTGCATAGGTTCATACAAATCATCATTATATCCATGTTCATTTCTTGACTCTGGTTCATAAAAACCTCTCTCATCATAGTATGTTTGATCATAATCATTATAATAAGATGGCACTGTTTCTATTCTATCTCTTCTTGCAAACATCATCATTGCAATGATAAAGAATAGGATAGGAATGATTAGAGTTACAATCAACAATACAAGTGGAATTGTGACTATAGCAGCTATTAAAAAAAGAAAACCAGACAAAATTCTTATATTCATAGAAATTAACGCTAAAAACGAGATGAGCAAACAAACAATAAAATAAACAATAATTGCCCAAACTCCATTTTGTAACCAAATCACAAATTGAGTTGTACTTAAATCATTATTGGCTAAAATTTGTTGTACGAGTTCATTATTATTAAGTGTGTTTTCTAAATTGGCAATTGACGTATCATTACTAAAAGATACGAGCGCAATAAACATTGAAACAATAGTTAATATGAGTAAGAATACCCAACTAAACCAACCTAATATTTTTTCAGTTAGCCGATTTGCTGGACGCTTAATTTGTGTATATTGCTCTCCTAACATTCGTTACAACTCCTTAACTTACTTATCACATTATTATATTAAAAAATTCTAAAAATAACTACCATTTGCTATTTTAAAGACATTTTAAAATTTAAAAAGCTTTCATTATAATCACTGAGAGACGATTGACCTAAATCTTTATAGACTTCTAACCGTTGCTGTTCTTGCTTTGATGGGTAGAATCTATGATCGTTTCTTACCTCTTTAGGCAACTTACTTCGAGCTGCTTTATTAGGTGTTGCGTATCCTACCCATTCTGTATTCTGGGCACTATTTTGCGCGTCTAGTAAGAAATTCATAAACTTATACGCACCTTCTTTATTTTGTGCAGTTTTAGGTATCACCATATTATCAAACCAAAGATTGGAGCCTTCTTTAGGTATCACGTAATTATAACGAGTATTTTCCTGTACAAGTGGTGCAGCAACGCCACTCCAAACTACTGCAACATGTCCTTCGTTTTGTTGAAGCATCATGGTAATTTCGTCGCCTACTATACCTCTAACTTGTGGAGCTAAATTATGCAAATCTTTTTCTGCTTGATGAATATGGGTCGGATTTTTGTCATTAAGGCTATACCCTAATTTATTTAATCCCATTCCAATTATTTCACGTGCACCGTCTACTAATAAAATATCATTTTTGAATTGAGAATGATACAAATCGTCCCAACTATCAAACGTTTCATTAGGATATTTCTCTTTATCATATAAAATGCCTACGGTTCCAAAGAAATATGGAATTGAATATCGATTGTTTGGGTCATATGACAAGTTCATATAATCATTGTCTAAATTTCTGATATTTGGAATTTTGTCATGATTTAAAGTCTCAAGCAATTTAGCTTTTTTTAGTTTTTGAACAGTATATTCACTTGGAAAAGCTACATCATAGTGTGTGCCTCCATTTCGAATTTTCGCTTCCATTGCTTCATTTGAATCAAAGGTTTCATATACGACTTGTATACCTGTTTCTTTTTCAAAATTCTTAATTAAGCTAGGATCAATATATTCTCCCCAATTGTAAACATATAACTTCTCATTTGCGTGGGTATTATCTTTTGATTTAAACCAATGACTAATCATTAAACATAAAATACCAATAACCATAGCAGAAATGATAAGTTGAAAAAATCGCTTCATTCATTGACACCTCGTTTCATCTTTTTCTGACGATTAACGATATGTTGAATAAAGTAATATCCAAATACTCCAAACATAATAGCAATAAATATTATTGTAGAAATGGCATTAATCTCCATACTTATACCTTTTCGAGCCATAGCATAAACTTCTACAGACAATACACTAAATCCGTTTCCGGTAACAAAGAAGCTTACTGTAAAATCATCTAAAGAATATGTTAATGCCATAAAGAATCCTCCTATAATCGAGGGCATAATATTAGGTATAATAATGCTACTTAATAATTGTGATTCATTAGCACCTAAATCTCTTGCCGCATTTAACATGTTATCATTCATTTCATATAATTGGGGTAAGACGATGATAACAACAATTGGAATACAGAACGCTATATGAGATGCTAGCACTGTTGAAAACCCTAAACCTAAACCTGTGAAATGTCCTATTGCAGTGAACATAATTAAAAAAGAAGCACCAATGACTACGTCTGAAGATACCATTAATACATTATTCATCGTTAATAGCGAAATCTTAAACCGTTTGTTGCGTAAATAATATAAAGCGATTGCACCAAATGTACCTATAACTGTAGCAATCGATGCAGATAAAAGTGCCACTGCAACAGTATTAAAAATCACCGACATCAACCGATCATTATGAAAAAGGGAGTGGTAATGTTCTAAAGTAAAATGTTCGAAGTGACTCATATTACCCGCAGAATTAAAAGAATAAATCATTAAAAAGAAAATAGGAATATAAAGCACACTTATTAATAGAGCTATATATAATTTTCCATACCATTTCACACTAATCACCCCTTCCCATTAGATGATTTTGATTTTGTAATAATGAGTAAAAAGGCCATAAAAATAATAAGAAAAAGTGCTATAGTGGAACCTAATCCATAATTTTGTATAGTTAAGAACTGTTCTTCAATTGCTGTACCTACATTGATTACTTTGTTCCCAGCAATCAACCTGGTAATCATAAACAGTGAAAGAGCTGGTATAAACGTTACTTGCACACCAGTTTTAATACCTTCTCTTGTTAACGGAACGATGACTTTACGAAACGTAGTAAATGTACTAGCACCTAAATCATTAGATGCTTGCAAAATATTGTTAGGAATTGCTTTCATGCTGTTAAATATAGGCAAAATCATAAATGGGATATATATATAACTCGCCACCAATAAAAATGCACCACTTGTAAACAACAAGTTTAATTTAGGTATTTGAAATATATGTAGAGCTTGGTTAATAAATCCATCATGCCCTAACAAACCAATAAATGCATAGGTCTTGAGAAGTAAGTTAATCCAAGTAGGTATAATTAACAACATGAGCAGTATATTTTGAAATCTTGAATAAGAAATAAAGTACGCAGCTGGGTAACTTATTACTAAGGTAATCATTGTAATTAAAACGGCATACCATATTGAATCAATAAACATTTTTAAATATCTAGTTGAAAATACCTGCTCATAATTTGTAAAACTAAAGTGACCATGAATATCTATAAAAGAAAAGTAAACAAGTAAAATGACTGGAATGATAATAAATATAACCATCCATAATAAGTAAGGAACCAGTAACCATTTATTGACATTACGCATGATGATAGTCCTCATAACTTTCAATTCGCTTATCAAATTCTTCTTCAGTTTCACCTGGTACCATGATGTGTATTGCTTCTGGTTCAAAATACAGCCCTACTTCACTACCTACATTAGCTTTTTTTGTTGATTGTATTACCCATTCATACCCTTTTCTGTCTTTGCAACAAATTTCATAATGTACACCTCTAAATAGCATAGAATCAACTTTGGCTTTAAATAGCCCATCATTTTTAGAAACAAGTGAAATGTCTTCGGGTCTAATTACAACTTCAACTTTTTTATTTTCTGTTATTCCCATATCTACACAATCAAAATTTTGACCATAAATATTGACGACAAAATCTTCAACCATTGTACCTTCAACTATATTGGACTCTCCTATAAAATCAGCAACAAATCGGTTAACTGGTTCATCGTATATATCTATTGGTGTCCCGAATTGTTGAATTTTGCCATCTTTCATAACAAAAATATAATCACTTAATGCTAAGGCCTCTTCTTGATCATGAGTTACAAATATAAAGGTTATACCTAAACGGGATTGAAGTTCTCTCAATAAATATTGCATTTCTGTTCGTAATTTTAAATCTAAGGCGGATAAAGACTCATCTAATAATAATATTTCAGGCTCATTAACAATTGCTCGTGCAATGGCTACACGTTGTTTTTGTCCACCACTCATACCTTGTATTTGCCTATGTTCATACCCACTTAATTTCACCAACTGAAGTGCCTCAGTAACTTTACGCTTAATTTCTGACTTACTTAATTTTTTTAATTTTAAACCATATGCAATATTGTCGAATACATTTAAATGTGGAAACAATGCATAGTCTTGGAATACAGTATTTACCTTACGCTTATTCGGCGGCATTTTACCAATAGGTTTATCTTTATATATAATATCTCCACTATCGGGATATTCAAATCCTGCTATGAGTTTTAAAATTGTTGTTTTTCCACAACCCGAAGGACCTAAAAGTGTATAAAAATAGCCTGGTTCAATATCAATATTAATTTCGTTTAGTATTTGTACATCTTCAAAGCCCTTACTGACATCTTTAAAAGAAAGCAATGGATTCATAAAGTTTCCTCCTATAAATATGAAGCTGTGGCAACGATTAAAACCTTAACTTCTTTATTTGTTTCGTTATATAAGCGATGTTTATCTTTCGCTTTAAAATAAAGTACATCTTCTTTACAAGCTTTATATACTTGATTTCCTAATTGAAGTGATACTTCACCATTTAAACAATAGATAAAAGTATCTGATTCAGATGGTTTAAAGTTTTTATATGAGGCATTGGGTCGTAAAGTTAGAATCAATGGTTCCATGTCAAACTCATTAGAATTCGTTACAAGCCAGTTCAAGATATAACCTTTATCATACTCATCATAAATGGTCTGTTCGTTCTTCTTATAGTGTACCTTCTCATCTGACGATTCTTTAAAAAAGTCGCTTGCAGAAGTACCAAGTACTTCTATTAAATTTAAAAATGTTTCCATACTAGGTGAAGCATGATTACTTTCAATTTGCGATATATATCCTTTTGATAAATCAGTTCGCTCTGCTAATTCCTCTTGTGTCAAATTTTTTATTCTTCTTAAATTACGTAATTTATATCCAATATCCATCTTTCTGACCACCTAAAAAAGCTATATCATGTTTACTTATATCAAACATTTTGTTTAATGCTTAATAAAAATAACAGAATATAGCTACGTAATCAATAGTTTTATATTAACTTATTATCGGGGATTTAATAGAAAAAGTTAGTCGATATCTTTACTAAAAATAGTTTGATTTGGATTTTTTTTAATTTCTTGAACTACTTTGTAACTATTATAACCACTTTTATTTTCAAATTCTTTAAAAATCTGTTTTTCATCAGCTTTTCCAGGCACAATATGTTTAAAATTTTTATAAGCATTTAAAACTTCGTCACCCTTTACAGATGACTCATAATAATTTTCGATTTTATTAAAGAAATGAATTACTTTCATCATTTCATCATTAGTCCAATCTAAATCTAATGGATATTGATATTCCATAGTATCCTCTCCTTTATATACTTTATACTTTTATTTTTCAAATTTAGATATATTAAAAATAACACAGTATACCTTTATTGGCATAAAAAGATGGGATAAAATCCATTTTTGAATTCTATCCCACCATGAATAAATACCCCCAACAGATCGCTATGATTTAGAGTAGCTAAATGCTGAGGGTAATATTTTGAAATGATTTATGATACGTATAACTATGACAGTCTGTGACTATACATACGAAAAAGTAATATACGTACAAATCATAAATAAATCATATTAATTTAAATACATTTATCATTATTAACTTGTAATTACATAGTATGAATTGGATAACCAATTGCTTTTTCAGCAGCTTCCATTGTCATTTCACCTAAAGTTGGGTGTGCATGCACAGTTAATGCGATATCTTCAGCATTCATACCTGATTCGATAGCTAAACCTAATTCAGAGATAATATCAGATGCACCAGTACCTACAACTTGTGCTCCAATAAGTGTATCATCTTCTTTAAGCGTGATTAACTTAACAAAACCATTTGTATCATCTAATGATAAAGCTCGTCCATTAGCTGCATAAGGGAATTTAGAAGCTTTAATTGATAAACCTTCTTCTTTTGCTTGAGCTTCAGTATAACCTACTTGTGCTAATTCTGGTTCTGTAAAGCAAACTGCTGGCATACCAATATAATCTACCTCTGCGGCTTGACCATCTATCGCTTCAGCAGCAACTTTACCTTCGTAACTAGCTTTGTGAGCTAATGGTAATCCAGGTACAATATCTCCAATCGCAAAGATATTTTCAATAGAAGTACGACTTTGTTTGTCCACTTCTAGTAATCCACGATCAGCAAATTTTAGACCAAGTTCTTCTAATCCTAATTCATCAGTATTAGGGCGACGGCCAACTGTAACTAAAACATAATCAGCTTCGATAGTTTGTTCCTCACCTTTTGCCTCATAAGTTACTTTGACACCATTTTCAGTTTCTTCAGCAGATTTTGCCATTGCTTCAGTAACGATTTCGATACCTTTTTCCTTCATACCTTTTTTAACAGGTTGTGTCATTTGCTTTTCAAATCCGCCTAGAATATCTTTTGCACCTTCAAGGATTGTAACTTCAGAGCCAAAGTTTGCAAAAGCAGTACCTAATTCAGAACCGATATATCCGCCACCAACTACAACTAGTTTGTTAGGTACTTCTTGTAGATTTAAAGCTCCTGTTGAATCGATAACACGTTTACCGAATTCAAAATTTGGAATTTCAATTGGTCTTGAACCTGTAGCTATAATCGCATGTTTGAAATTGTAAGTTTGAGCACTCTTTTCATCCATGACACGTAAACTATTGTTATCAACGAAATAAGCTTCACCTCTAACAATCTCTACTTTGTTACCTTTTAAAAGTCCTTCAACACCGCCAGTTAATTTATTAACTACGGAAGTCTTGAATTCTTGAACTTTTTGATAGTTTAAAGAAACGCTTTCAGCAATTACCCCTAAGTTTTCTGAATTTTGCGCTTCAACAAAGCGATGAGAAGCATGAAGTAATGCTTTTGAAGGTATACAACCTACGTTTAAGCACACACCACCTAAATTACCTTTCTCAACGATTGTTACCTTTTGTCCTAATTGAGCCGCACGAATGGCTGCGACATATCCACCTGGACCTGCTCCTATTACAATAGTATCTGTTTCAATTGGGAAATCTCCAACTACCATGTTTTTACCCCTCCATTAATAATAATTCTGGATTATTTAATAAGCGTTTAATGTGATTCATAGCATTTTGTCCAGTAGCACCATCGATTTGTCTATGGTCAAAGCTTAATGATAAAGCTAATACTGGTGCAGCTACAATTTCTCCATCTTTAACGATAGGTTTTTGTGCGATACGGCCAATTCCTAAGATAGCTACTTCTGGGTGATTGATAACTGGTGTGAACCATTGTCCACCAGCGGAACCGATATTACTAATTGTGCATGTTGCACCTTTCATTTCTTCTGAAGTTAATTTACCATCACGTGCTTTTACAGCTAGTTCATTAATTTCATCAGAAATTTCGAATATTGATTTACGGTCGGCATGTTTAACTACTGGTACTAATAATCCTTTATCCGTATCTGCAGCAATACCAATATTCCAGTAATGTTTGTGCACAACCTCTCCAGCTTCCTCATTGAAAGAAGTATTAAGTGCTGGATATTTTTTAAGTGCAGAAACTAGTGCTTTAACAACATATGGTAAGAAAGTAAGTTTTGTACCTTGTTCAGCAGCAATTTCTTTAAATTTCTTACGGTGATCCCATAGTTCTTGCACATCAATTTCATCCATTAATGTAACATGAGGTGCAGTGTGTTTAGAATTAACCATTGCTTTAGCAATTGCTTTGCGCATTGCAGGTATTTTTTCTGTAGTTTCTGGGAAGTCGCCTTCTGGTAATGCTTGTGATGCTGAAGCATTAACGACATCACTAGAAGTTGATTCAGATGCTACGCTAGTGTTTGAACCTTCTTCGGAACTACCACCATTTAAGTATGCATCAATGTCTTCTTTTGTGATTCGTCCATTTTTACCAGAACCATTTACAGCTTTAATATTGACACCATTCTCACGTGCATACTTACGCACTGACGGCATCGCTTTAACAGTTTTATTTTCATCTACTTCTGTCTTTTCTTGTGATTGAGATGATGAAGTTTCTTCTTGCACAGGTGATTCTTGTTCTTTTTCTTCTTTCTTAGAATCCTCATCATCGCCATGACCTTTAAATTGCATTTCTTCTGCATCAGGTGCATCAATTTTAACGATGACATCTCCTACAACTGCCACTGTTCCTTCATCTACTAACACTTCTTCAACAGTACCACTTACTGGAGAAGGAATTTCTACTACAGACTTATCGTTTTGAACTTCTGCTAATACATCATCTTCTTCAATTGTGTCGCCGGCTTTAATAAACCATTTAACAATTTCACCTTCGTGGATACCTTCCCCGATATCGGGTAATCTAAATTCAAATGCCACGTTCTTGTCCTCCTAAGATTTACGTATTTAAATTATTGAAAATTTATACAAAAGTTGTAAGGTAAGGAAGACCTTACAACTAAATGTAAACTTTATTTGATTGATATTTTTACGTTTGCTTTTTTAATAATTAGAATTCTAAAGTTGCCTTAGCCTGTTCTATAATATCTTTTTTATTTGGTAACCAAACGTTTTCAGCTTGAGTAAATGGATAAATAGTATCTGATGCGGCTACTCGAGCTATTGGAGCTTCTAATGAAAGAATTGCTCGCTCTGCTAATTCTGCTGCCACTTGTGCACCTACACCAGCTTGGCGTTGAGCTTCTTGTACAACTACAGCACGACCAGTTTTCTCAACAGACGCTACTAGAGTATCGATATCAATTGGTTGTACAGTACGTAAGTCAATAACTTCAACTGAATAACCATCTTTTTCTAACTCTTCAGCAGCTTTTAGTGATTCTTGTACCATTGCTCCGTAAGATATTAAAGTAATATCATTACCTTCTTTTTTAACATTGGCTTTTCCAATGTCAATTTTGTATTCTTCTTCAGGAACCTCTTCACGGAAAGAACGATATAATTTCATATGTTCTAGATATACAACTGGATCATTACTTTGAATAGAAGAAATTAATAATCCTTTAGCATCATAAGGACCTGATGGAATAACTACTTTCAAACCAGGTGATTGAGCTAAGATACCTTCTAAATTATCAGCATGCAACTCTGGAGTGTGGACGCCACCACCAAAAGGTGTACGAATTGTAACAGGCGCTGGTTTAGTTCCACCTGAACGGAAACGAGTACGAGCAATTTGACCAGCTACTTCGTCAAATACTTCATAAACAAATCCTAAGAATTGAATTTCCATAACAGGACGGAAGCCAGTCACTGCTAAGCCTAGTGCAAGCCCACCAATTCCAGACTCTGCTAATGGTGTATCAAATACTCGATCTTCGCCAAATTCTTTTTGTAAACCTTCAGTAACACGGAATACACCACCGTTAACACCAACGTCTTCACCGAAAACTAAAACGTCTTCGTCTCTTTTGAGTTCACTTTTAAGCGCATCGTTAATCGCTTGAACCATTGTCATTTGTGCCATGGCTTACTTCGACTCCTTCTCTTTGTAAATTTCATATTGTTCTGCTAAATTTTGAGGCATTTCTTCATACATGATATCCATTAGAGAAGTAACAGTTTGTTTTTCTGTATTGTCAGCCTCTTTAATAGCTGCTTTTATTTCAGATTTTGCACGTTCAACCACTTCATTTTCTTTGTCTTCATTCCAAAGACCTTTAGCTTCTAAATATTTTCTGAAACGTACTAATGGGTCTTTTTTCTCCCATTCAGCATCTTCATCTGAAGTTCTATAACGAGTAGGATCATCACCAGCCATAGTATGTGGTCCATAACGATAAGTTAAAGTTTCGATAACAGTAGGACCTTCTCCTGCTACTGCACGTTCACGTGCTTCTAATGTTGCTTGATAAACAGCTAAAGCATCCATACCATCAACTTGAATTCCAGGGATACCAACTGAAATAGCCTTTTGTGCTAATGTTTCTGCAGCTGTTTGTTTACTACGTGGTGTAGAGATGGCATAGTTATTGTTTTGAATTACAAAAATTGCAGGTGCTTTGTATGCAGATGCAAAGTTAATTCCTTCATAGAAGTCACCTTGTGATGAACCACCATCACCTGTATAAGTAATTGCGACTGCATTTTTGCCACGTTTTTTAAGTCCAAACGCTACACCGGCAGTTTGAATATATTGTGCACCGATAATAATTTGTGGGCTAAGTGCATTAACTCCCTCAGGGAATTGGTTACCTTTGAAGTGTCCTCTTGAGAATAAGAACGCGTCTGTAAGAGGTAAGCCATGCCAAATAATCTGAGGCACATCACGATAACCAGGTAAAATGAAGTCTTCACTTTCTAAAGCATACTGAGATGCTAATTGTGAAGCTTCTTGTCCTGCTGTTGGTGCATAGAAACCTAAACGTCCTTGTCTATTTAACGAAATAGAACGTTGATCAAGAATTCTAGTCCATACCATTCTTTCCATTAATTCCACTAATTGTTCGTCTGTTAAATCAGGTACTAAGTCTTCATTAACGACATTTCCGTCTTCATCCAAAATTTGAACCATTTCAAATTTCGATTGAGTCTCATTTAAAACTTTAACTGCATCGAATTGAGCTTTTAACTTAGGAGCCATTCAATTCACCATACCTTTCCCATGTAAATAGAAATTCATTTTATCCTCCTTAATTGTATCACAAATAAAAATCTCTGTTAAACGATTTCATAAAGTTCTGTTCCACATAAAAATAATACAGTTACACGACCTGTTATATTAAAAATCACGTAACTGTATTAACCCCTTATTTATTTTAATTGATCTACATCTTGTTTTTCTCTTTTTACTTTCTCAATGGCTTTTGAGTAAGCATTAAATTTATTATTCATTTCTTTATATGCTTTAGAAAGATCTTTCGATTTTCCGTCTACTTCCGATTGTGTTGCATTATCTTCATTCAAATAAGAAAACAGTTCTTTTTCCTTATTAAGTGCTTTTTTGTAAGCCTTTGCATAAGCATCATGTGATTTATATTTTTCTTTAATAGCACTATCAAGTTGTTCAACTTCTTTTTTCTTTGCTTTGTTTTCTACATGTTCAAGATATTGCTTGGCTTGTTTAAATTCTTTTTCAGAATTATCTAGAGCCTTCTCTTCTTTTTCAAATTCTTTTTGTCTTTGTTCTACATTTTCAACGATATCTTCAGCTGCTTTTTTACGTGTGCTTTGATCTTTATCATTTACCTTTTTAAATAATTTTTGTTTTTTCTCTTCTAATTCGTTTATTTTTTTACTTACTTGATTAACGGTTTTCTCTTGGTCCATAGCTTTTTGTACTTGATCATCATATTTTTTAATTTCTTTTTTATCTATAGTACATCCAGCTAATAACACTGCTGACGTTAGGACAATTGCTAAAGTCTTTTTAAAATTCATGAACTGTTACCTCCTCAAAGTTGTTCGCTTGTAATATTAAATAATAAATTATAATAAATCAATATAAAGCTATCATTCTATATTCTAGTGCAAGCATTTAAAGCAATAAAATCTTTGAGTATCTATTAATGTACTTGTGTCTATCTTATCTGATATATTATTTAATAAGGAAGGTGTATGACATGATAACAATGAAAGATATTATAAGAGATGGTCATCCAACACTTCGTGAAAAAGCGAAAGAATTAAGCTTCCCACTTTCTAACAATGATAAAGAAACATTGCGCGCAATGCGTGAATTTCTAATCAATAGTCAGGATGAAGAAACGGCAAAACGTTATGGTTTACGTTCTGGCGTAGGTTTAGCTGCGCCACAAATTAATGAACCAAAGCGTATGATTGCTGTCTACTTACCTGATGATGGAAACGGTAAATCGTATGATTATATGCTCGTAAATCCTAAAATAATGAGTTACAGTGTACAAGAAGCTTATTTACCAACTGGCGAAGGTTGTCTAAGTGTTGATGAAAACATCCCAGGTTTAGTGCATCGTCATCATAGAGTCACTATTAAAGCTCAAGATATTGATGGAAATGATGTTAAATTACGTCTCAAAGGCTATCCTGCAATTGTATTTCAACACGAAATTGATCATCTAAATGGCATTATGTTTTATGATTATATTGATGCCAATGAACCTCTAAAACCACATGAAGAGGCCGTAGAAGTCTAAATCATGAATTATATTAAAACACTTCATTAAGTTGTATTTTATACTTACTTAATGAAGTGTTTTTTTAAAAGTAATTCAAATGTCATTAGGATTAATTTAAAAACAACAAAGTACATGCAAAATAAAACTGCTTTATTTATTCAAAAACATCATGTAAAATATAACTTAACTGAAATCTTAGTAAATTGATACTAATTTCAAATCTTGAACGACATTATTACCCTAGAGAACATACTGGGCAGTGAGATTAAACAAGTATAAAAATAACGTTTAGATTGAGCTGGTATGTTTCTAACAAATTAAATTTAGAACACAAAAATTATTGAAGAATAATACTCTAATGGATATGTAAAAAATCTTTAATAACCCGAGTATTCACAACTAGGGTCGTAAAAAATAACAATTATAATTTATAGGAGGACAATACAACAATGGCAGTATTTAAAGTATTTTATCAACATAATAAAGATGAAGTCATCGTTCGTGAAAATACTCAAACAATTTATGTTGAGGGACAAACTGAGGAACAAGTGAGACGTTATTTGAAAGACCGAAATTTTAATATTGAATTTATTACTAAATTAGAGGGCGCACACTTAGAATATGAAAAAGAACATTCAACACACTTTAATGTGGAGAACGCCGAATAATGAAACAACTACATTCAAATGAAGTAGGTGTATATGCACTTGGTGGTTTAGGTGAAGTTGGAAAAAATACCTATGCTGTTGAGTACAAAGATGAAATTGTAATCATTGATGCTGGAATCAAATTCCCTGACGATAATCTTTTAGGAATTGATTATGTAATTCCTGATTACACTTACTTAGAACAGAACCAAGATAAGATTGTCGGTCTGTTTATTACTCATGGACACGAAGACCATATAGGTGGTGTGCCCTTCCTATTAAAACAAATTAATGTACCTATTTACGGTGGTCCATTAGCGTTAGGTCTCATTCGCAATAAACTAGAAGAACATCATTTGCTTAGAACAACTGAATTACATGAAATAGATGAAAGTAGCGTAATTAAGTCTAAGCATTTTGAAATTTCTTTCTATCTAACCACACATAGTATTCCAGAAGCATATGGCGTTATAGTCGATACACCTGAAGGTAAAATTGTTCATACGGGAGACTTCAAATTTGACTTTACTCCTGTAGGTGAGCCTGCTAACATAGCTAAAATGGCCCAATTAGGTCATGAAGGTGTGTTGTGCTTACTATCAGACTCAACAAATGCACTAGTTCCAGATTTCACTTTAAGTGAACGTGAAGTAGGACAAAATGTCGATAAAATTTTCAGAAATTGTAAGGGTCGTATTATCTTTGCAACTTTTGCTTCTAATATTTATCGTGTTCAACAAGCCGTTGAAGCAGCAATTAAATATAATCGTAAAATCGTTACATTTGGACGTTCAATGGAAAACAATATCAAAATTGGTATGGAACTAGGATATATCAAAGCGCCACCAGAAACGTTTATAGAACCTAATAAAATAAATAGTGTACCTAAACACGAGTTACTCATTCTTTGTACTGGTTCTCAAGGTGAACCTATGGCTGCATTATCAAGAATTGCAAATGGTACACATAAGCAAATAAAAATTATACCGGAAGACACTGTAGTATTTAGTTCTTCACCTATTCCAGGTAACACTAAGAGTATCAATCGTACAATTAATGCGTTGTACAAAGCTGGTGCAGATGTGATTCATAGTAAAATATCAAACATTCACACTTCTGGACACGGTTCTCAAGGTGATCAACAATTAATGTTACGTCTGATTCAACCTAAATACTTCCTGCCAATTCACGGTGAATATCGTATGCTTAAAGCTCATGGCGAGACTGGTGTTCAATGCGGTGTTGATGAAGATAATGTATTTATTTTCGATATCGGTGATGTACTTGCCCTAACTCATGATTCTGCACGAAAAGCAGGAAGAATTCCTTCCGGCAATGTACTCGTTGATGGCAGTGGTATAGGTGATATTGGCAATGTTGTCATCAGAGATCGTAAATTACTTTCAGAAGAAGGGTTAGTTATTGTTGTTGTGAGCATTGACTTTAATACTAACAAATTACTATCTGGCCCTGATATTATTTCACGTGGTTTTGTTTATATGCGTGAATCTGGTCAATTAATTTATGATGCTCAACGTAAAATTAAAGGCGATGTCATTTCTAAACTTAACAGCAATAAAGATATTCAATGGCATCAAATTAAATCTTCAATTATCGAAACATTACATCCTTATCTTTATGAAAAAACAGCTCGAAAACCTATGATTTTACCTGTGATAATGAAAGTAAATGAAGATAAATAAACACTTAAATATATTTAGTCAAGTTACAATGAATTTATACTACTTTAAATGTTTCCATCACTCTAATAATATTAGATATTTTTAGTAGTAATTAATTATTTTGAGTTATTCATTTAATATGATTTGAGATTATATCTTCTAACTTTGAATTTCTTATAAAAAAAGAAGTCTAGAACTTAAAGTTCTTAAACTATTAAAAAGAGACAATTGCCATATTATTTCATATAGCAATTGTCTCTTTTATAATTTTCAAACTATAATAAGCTTGTTGAGATACTATCTTACTTATATAAGTTCCTTTAATACAAATCCTATTCCTTCTTTGACTAGCTAATTGTTTTTTTGTATAGGTTCAGAAAATTTCTTAAAGTAATGTCTCTATATTCCAATCAGAAAATACTGATTATGTATAGAATATATAAAACTACTTTTAACAATATTTTACGATGATATAACGGATTGTAAAATAATGGTGTTCAATTTCATTTAACTCGGGATCTATAATTGTTTCAATAATATCATTCACATATCTAAACATATCATTTATGGAGATGAGTACTGAAGTTTCTATTAGTATGGTAAATTGAATCATGTTATAACCTTTATTTACAAAGTATGTCATACAATACTTAGTATTGTATAAATAGAGAAAAGCAGTAAGGTAATTTTCAATCAGAAAATATCTTACTGCTTTTTTGGGATTAATGTCCCAGTTTACTTTTTATAATTTTGAAATATTTATTTACAGGAATAACATTTAATAGAAGTACAAATAATTAAGTGTACTTTATTATGTTTAAGCCTAAAATAATACAATTTTATTAATCTATTTAAATACTTAAAAAGATTCAACATTATAAACTAGATTTTCATTTACGATATTCTAAAAACAAAAAGAAACAAATTTCACTTTTCAACAATTCACTTATGCTGTACACATACATCAATTTAAAATTGGATTATGCAAACATTTACTTACTTATATTTTTTTCAAAGCGACCTAAGTCATTATCATGACCAATCATAATTAAAATGTCCCCTATTTCAATATTGATGTTAGGATCCGGAGAAACTATAAATTCTTTAGCTCTTTTAATTGCTATAATGTTAATACCATATTGAGCTCGAATATCTAATTCAATAATTGTTTGACCTGCCATTTTTTCTGTAGATTTTAATTCAACGATTGAATGCTCATCAGCAAGTTCTAAGTAATCAAGTACACTAGCACTAGCAACGTTATGAGCAATACGTCTTCCCATATCTCTTTCAGGGTGCACAACAGTGTCAGCACCTATTTTATTTAAAATCTTAGCATGATAATCATTTTGAGCTTTAGCAGTAACCTTTTTGACACCTAACTCTTTAAGAATTAACGTCGTTAGTGTACTAGATTGTATATTCTCACCAATAGCGACAATAACATGATCGAAATTACGTATTCCTAAACTCTTCATTACTGCTTCATCAGTTGTATCAGCAACAACAGCATGTGTTGCTATATCACTATATTCGTTAACACGATTTTCGTCTCTATCAATAGCCATAACATCCATGTCTAATGCGTTAAGTTCTCTAACAATACTACCGCCAAAACGCCCTAGTCCAATTACGACATACTCTTTATCCATATTCGTCCTCCACTATATAAAAGAGGAATGATTACTAACATTCCTCAGAGTCTTATTATTTCTTTCCTTCCACATATGCTTTGTCGAAAACAAATAATCTTAATAATAATATTAACGATGGAATTAATAAAAGTAAACCTAAAACAAAAACAATAACTAATGATAATCCCATTTCCGGATTGACATGAGAGTCTGTAATTTTAATAAACGGATAAAGTAAATATGGAAGTTTACTCATTCCGTAGCCAAAGAATGCAAATAACATTTGCAATATAACCATGATAAAAGCTAAACCATGTTTCTTTTTAAATATAGTCAGTAATCCAGCTATTATAAAAAATATAAAGCTGATGGCAAACATCCACCAATAATTAAAAATAGCAGTTCTAAAGTGATCAGAATTTTGAATTCTAAGAGATAAGAAAACAAATAATGAAATCACAATCATAGGTGGCCCCCAAAAAATATGCCATTGTCGTGTCATATCATAAGCTGGTTGATCATTTGCTTTATGAGCATAATATGTTAAAAAACCTGATGAAATATAGAGCACTGAAATTATGGCTAAGAATACTACAGACCATGCAAATGGACTTAATAATAATTGTATCCAATCTAAATCAATATGTGTGCCATGCTCATAGATATAACCACCTTCTGAAATTGTTAGAGCAGTTGCTAGAGAGGCTGGAATTAATAGACCTGTTAAACCATATAATACAATCCAGGGCAGTTTAGTATCTTGACCATAATTTTCAAAAGCATAAAAACTACTTCGTATAGAAATAAGAATTAAAGCTATTGATCCAGGAACTAATAAAACTGTTCCTAAGTATTTAGCAGAATCAGGAAAAAAACCAATAAATCCTACAAAAAAGAAAACGAAAAAGACATTTGTAACTTCCCAAACTGGATTGAGGTATCTATGGATTAAATGATTAACCTTTTTCTCATTACCTGTCATTTTAGAATGCAATGCGAAAAAACCTGCACCAAAATCAATGGAGGCGATGATAATATAACAAAATAAAAATACCCATAATACTGTTATACCGATATAAGCGTAAATCATTTTGTTTCACCTCTCTCTTCAATCACTTTTTCTACATCTTTATAAGCAGGTTGATTTTTAAACATTCTAATTAGTACATAAGCCGAAGTAACTAGTAATAAAAGATATAGTAAACCGAATAACGTCGTTACTAATGTGATTCCCCCCGCCTGGGTAGCCGCCTCTGATACGCGCATATATCCTCGTATAATCCACGGTTGACGACCCATTTCAGTTAAGAACCAACCAAATTCTATCGCTAACATTGATGCGGGACCAGTTAACAAGATAGCGTATAACATCACACTACTAGTTACATATTTACGTAACTTTTTAACAATTAAAAATAACATATAGAGTCCTGAAATGATAAAACAGAATATTCCCATTGATACCATCAAATCGAAAAAGTAATGAACTATCATAGGAGGTAATTCATTTTTAGGAAATTCATTTAAACCTTTAACTTTTGTATTAAAACTATTATCTGCTAAAAAACTAAGTAATCCAGGAATCTCTAGTGCTCCTGAAACTTCATGTGTTTTTTCATTTAATACACCGAAAAGAACTAAATTCGCATGAGATTGCGTATCATAATGCCACTCATATGCTGCAAGCTTATCTGGTTGAACTTTGTGTAAAAATTTAGCAGATAAATCTCCTGCAATCATCGAAAGAACGGTATTGATGAATCCAACAATCATGCTTAAATTAAGAGCTTTTGTATGGTATATTCTATCTTCTTTATGATTATGACGTAATAATTTAAACGCTGCGATGGCAGCTAATATAAACGCCATCGTCATACCTGCAGTTGCAACTACATGTAAAGCACGAACCATAAACGATGAATTAAACATTGCTTCTAATGGTTGAACATTTACCATTCGACCATTTTTAATTTCAAAACCCGCTGGGGTATTCATAAATGAATTGACTGATGTAATAAAGAATGCAGAGAATGAACCTCCTATAATGACGGGTATAGATATGAAAAAATGTGTCCATTTATTTTTAAATCTTTCCCAAGTGTATAAATAAATACTTAAAAAGATTGCTTCAAAAAAGAATGCAAAAGTTTCCATGAATAGTGGTAAAGCGATAACATGACCGCCCATTTTCATAAACGTTGGCCAGACAAGTGAAAGTTGTAAACCAATAATGGTACCTGTAACGACTCCAACAGCAACGGTTATTGTGTAGCCTTTCGACCATCTTTTAGCCAATGTAATATAATTCGCATCATTTTTCTTTATGCCAATAAACTCTGCTATTGCAAACATAAGTGGCATACCAACACCAATTGTTGCAAATATGATATGCACTGCAAGTGTCATACCCGTCAACAATCGAGCTATTTCAACTGAATCCATCTATAAATCACCCTTCATTTTTATTTTTTAGTTATTGGAGTGACAAGTGATTAAAATTATAAGTCCTTAGTACTATTGAACTAAATTAAATTGCTTTAAATCATTGTGACGATTTTATGTCTTTTCACACAACGTTCACAAAGTTGAAATGACGTCTCTTTTTTTATATAGTATTGTAAGATAAATCATGAGAGGATGTAATGTATGACTGATACAGTGATTATTTATACACAAGATGACTGTCCACCTTGTGCTTTTATTAAAAATTATTTAGTAAATAAAAATATAAAATTTACAGAGAAAAATATCAAAAATCCAAAATATAAAAATGAAATGATGGATTACGATGCATTTGCAACACCTTTTATTTTGCTTAAAGGGATACCAATGTATCAAGTAGATATGGAAAAATTGAATGATGAATTGAATATTACACCTTAATTTCTATTTTTAATTTTCGCCTGTTTAATTTCAAATTTTCAAACTAGCTAAACAAATATTGTCATCTTCAAGTAATTTATTAAATAAATATAATATATTAAAAAAATATTCTAGGACATATTTTGCAGAAAAATAGAATTTAACAAACTAATATGATTTAAACCATTATAAAAAGACAATTTCTATATTATTTTAATAGAAATTGTCTTTTTCTAGTCTAAGAACTTTATGTCTTATACTCTTAAAATATTCTTTTTAAAGTCAATTATTTAGCCAATTGGTTAACTAATTCAACGACTTCCTCTTGCGTTGAGCATTCAACAGCTCTATTAGCAAGTTCAGCCATTTCATTTTTACTTAAACCATTGATTTGTCTTCTAGCTTTTAGGATAGAAGTCGCACTCATTGAGAACTCATCTAAACCTAAACCTAATAATAAAGGCACAGCTGTTTGATCTCCAGCCATTTCACCACACATACCAGTCCATTTACCTTCTTTATGAGAAGCTTCAATAACTTGTTTAACTAATCGTAAAATTGAAGGATTATATGGTTGATATAAGTATGAAACTCGTTCAGACATACGGTCAGCAGCTAATGTGTATTGAATTAAGTCATTCGTTCCTATACTAAAGAAATCTACCTCTTTAGCAAATACATCAGCAAGTGCCGCGGTAGCTGGAATTTCAACCATAATACCTAATTCAATATCATCTGAAACTTCGTAACCTTCGCGAAGAAGATTTTCTTTCTCTTCAAGAAGTATTGATTTAGCGTCACGGAATTCTTTAATTGTTGCTACCATAGGGAACATAATATTCAATTTCCCATAAACTGAAGCACGTAGTAATGCACGTAATTGTGGTCTAAAGATTTCCGGCTGTGCTAAACATAAACGTATCGCACGATAACCTAAGAATGGATTCATTTCTTTAGGTAAATCTAAGTATGGAAGCTCCTTATCTCCGCCAATATCTAAAGTACGTACAACTACACGTTTACCGTCCATAGTTTCAAGTACCTTTTTATAAGCCTCGAATTGTTCTTCCTCAGTAGGCATTTGGTCTCTACCCATGTACAAGAATTCTGTACGGTATAAACCAATCCCTTGTGCACCGTTATCAATAACTCCTGATAAGTCATCTGGAGTACCAATATTAGCAGCTAGTTCAGCATGGACACCGTCAACTGTTACTGTATCAGCATCACGCAATTTTTGAAGTTCTTTCTTATCTTCAAAGAAACGCTCACGTTTGTTTTGATAAGCAATTAACTCATCTTCTGTAGGATCAATGATAACATCTCCGGACATACCATCTACAATAATCATATCACCTTGTTTAACTTCTTCAGTGATAGATTTAGTACCGACAACAGCTGCAATCTCTAAAGAACGACTCATAATTGCAGAGTGGCTTGTTCTACCCCCAATATTGGTTACAAAACCTTGAACAAATTCTTTATTCAACTGTGCTGTATCTGAAGGTGTGAGGTCATTACCTACAATGACAGCACTTTCATTGATTAAACTAGGATTAGGTAAATCTACACCTAGAATATGAGCCAATACACGTTTAGAAACATCTCTGATATCAGCTGCACGTTCTTTCATGTATTCATTATCCATTGACTCAAAAATAGAAATAAATTGTGTCGTTACTTCATCCAAACCAGTTGCAGCATTGACTTTGTCATTTCTAATTTTGTCTTGAATAGGTTGTATTAATTCTGGATCATCTAAAACAAGTAAATGTGCATCAAAAATCGCTGCTTTATCAGCTCCTAATTGAGCTTCGGCATTATTTCTTATTTTAGTTAATTCAATTTTTGAAGCTTCGATAGCGTCATTAAACTTTTCAACTTCACTTTCTGTGTCAGTAACTTTTTCGTTACTGTCATAAGATAAGTCTGGCTCTACAATTAAGTAAGCTTTTGCGATTGCCACACCATCTGATGCAGCAATCCCTTTAATTAATTTAGACATAATTATTCAGCTAAACCTTCTTTTGATAAGACATCAGTGATAGATTGAATTGCGTCAGTTTCATCGCTACCGTCAGCATAAATAGTTATTTCAGCATCTTTACCTACACCTAAGCTCATTACACCCATGATTGATTTTAAATTAACTTTCTTCCCGTTATATTCTAATTGAATATCTGAATCAAATTTTGATGCAGTTTGTACTAGCATTGTAGCAGGGCGAGCATGAATCCCTGTTTCGTCTGTGATTACATATGATTTTTGTTCCATATTAAACTCTCCTTTGTACAGTTAGAATCTTCAATATTATTACAATCTAACAAAATATTTACAACTTAACTTTACCAAAACCTATAGCTAAATTCAATTCGTTTAAAATCGTTTTCAGCATATAAATTTTGCACCTCGAGACGATTATAACACTTCTATAAGTTATTGATAACTTTTTCACATTTATTGATATGATCTTTACCCAATTTGCTCATAAAATAATAGCTAATGGATGCAGATACAGCTTGCCCTACAAAAGGGAACCATTTTGTTTGTTTGGCAGCTGCTCGTTTAGCTACATCTTTAATCACAACTTTAAGCAACGCCTCTGATACCTTACGTCCAATAAATTGACTTCCTTGAATTGCTGCTGCAGACATAATTCTTTCTTTCACTTGATCACTTAGTGAATTAACTTGATCGTGATCTAAACCATAAATTTTATTTACATCCTCTATAATATCTCTCATTAGTTTAAGATCTACTCCAAAATCAAGTCCTGGAATAGGAACTATACTAGCACCGGAGGAAAGTAGCGATTTCTTTTTAACTAAAGTTTCAGCTCTCTCTCTACGTTGTCTAAGTTGTTCCTGTGTAGTTGGCAAATCACCTTTCTCTTTAATTTCCTCTATGTTCAATAATGAGTTCCCTACTTTATTTGTAATATTATTAGTTAGTTTACTTCTAATTCCCATTTAATGACATCCTTTCAAATAATACTTTAACAGTGATTTATACCCATATTTATAGAAAATTAATTTTTTATTGTTACAAATACTGCTTTTAAATATTTTGAAGGTTTGTAGTGAGGATGAGTTTTAAAATCTTTAGGTAACCCCATTACTTCATTTATTTCATATTCAATATTATTTCGGGCTAGTGTTTTCTTTATTACATTTTTAAATGCCTTAAGAGAAAATGCACTTGAATTGGTACATAATAGTAAAGTACCTCCAGGCGATAAAATGTTAAGGGCTCCTTCAATTAATAAATTATAATCTTTTTGAACTGAAAAAGTTTTTTTCTTATTTCTCGCAAAGCTAGGTGGATCAATAACAATTGTATCGTATTGATGCCCATGTCGTCCTGCATAATTATAAAAATCAAACGTATCCATAACATAAATATATTGAGATTTAGGGTTGATACCATTTAAACCAAAATTTTCTTCAGTTAGCCCTCTAGAGCGATTTGCTAAGTCTACACTTGTTGTTGAGTTTGCATTTTCAGCTGCTATTACTGAAAACGCTCCAGTGTAACTAAATAAGTTAAGTACATGTCTTCTTTCTGAAAACTGATCTCTTAATTTTTTTCTAACTTCTTTTTGATCTAAAAATATACCAGTCATAAGACCATCATTTAGGTCTACGTTATAAAAAGTAAAATTTTCTTCTATAACGATAGGAAATTCAGGCGCATTACCTTCTACAAAGCCACCAGTGTAGGAAGAACCTTTAAAACGCATTTTCTCAAAAATTGAAGTGTATTCATATACTTCTTTGATTGCTTCTAAGATAGGAAATCTAAATTTATATATCCCTTTCGAATACCATTGAATTAAAAGATGTCCGTTATAATTATCAATTGTCAGACCACCTACACCGTCACCTTCAGCATTAAATAATCTAAATGCGTTTGTACCTTCTATATTGAAATAGTATTGTCGCTCTTCTAATGCAGCTTCAAATAAACGTCTAAAAAACAAAGTGTTAATCTCTTCATTTTGATTATAACTCAATACCCACCCTAATCCTTTATGTTGTCTTCCAATATATCCAGTAGCTATATATTGTTGTTGCTCTTTCACCAGCGTTATCAAATCACCTTCTTTAAGATGATCATGTTCAAATAAATCTTCTTCATCTATTAATGGATAGTGGTTTAAATACTTTGTTTCTTTGCCTTTATTTAGCGTAGCAAGTTTCATAAATGAATACCTCTCTTAATTTTTATCACTGTTTAGTTATGATAATTTTGTTTCGTAAATCTAGTTAACACCATATAATTTCATCATCATTTTAACAAATAACTTTAGTGAATCACACAAAAAAAGAGTGGGACGAAATTCATTCTGAATTCACTATCCCACCCATGAAATGTATTGCTCACATAGAAACTTTTCTGTGAATATTTCTTACTGGTCATTGAATATAAAGTTAGATAAATACAATCATTGATTTGAAAAGTTAAGTATTTTTACCAATGATTAATGTTTATAAATCAAATTTAACCTATTTATTTTTCTCTCAACTGTAAAGAATAAGCAACAATCATTGCAATAAGCATTAATAATAAGATTGGCGTAATGAAAATTGATAATAATAATCCATGTACCATAATATTGATAAATTCTGTAAGAAATTTAAAGAATAAAATACTACCCATAAAGAGTTGTAAATAATAATATTTATCCCTTAAATAATAAGTTAATGTAGTTGCAATATAAATAATAATAATGAAAAGTAGCAACAATAACGTTACCCACTCAACTACATATTGCGTTTGTGATAACTCCCATTCACCAGTTAAGAATAATGCATTTCTATTATTAAATTCTAGAAAAGCAAAAAACAGAATAATTACACCACAAAACAATTGAACATACATAGGTTTAACCCATTTAGGTTTTTTCATCCAATTTGGAATATCGTCCTCTTGTATATCTACTATGCTGTTAATTTTTTGCTTAAACTTGTCCCTTTTGGTTCTAATTTTATCTAAATCAACACTTCTTCTGGTCTTACGTGCATACTCGGTTGTCTTATCTTGTAGTTGTTTTAAGTGAACTTTAGTTTGATTAGATACATTGCCTTTATTAGTTCTTGAAAGTTCAGGTTCCTCTTCGCCTAACTCTTCTTTAGTAAGTGGTAATGAACGTCTTAAGAATAAGAAATTCCATATAGCCATCTGACCTAATAACCACATAATAATGAAGAAAGTATTCACACTTAAAATATCAATTGATTCAATTTCATTTGCGTCAATACGTCCATATAGCGAAATTTGTGTAATAAGATAGCTCATTCCATAAGTTACAATAATCCACATATAATGGTTCTTACGATTGTCTTGGTTCAACTCATCTTTATAAACTATGTAACCAATATGAACTGTAAAAGGAATAATAAAGACGATTGCAAAAAAGCCATACACTTGTGTCATTAGCAATAATGTAATGATAAAGTACATAATGCCAATAACTAAAAAGAAAATTGAAATGTCATAATCGTATTTAATAGTTCTAAATAAAGTGTGACCTAACAACATCACTAAAATACCAAATACGATGATTACTATGGCACTTGTAATTGGAAAGCCACCAATAAATTTGCTCATCACTTTTATAATCTCGGCAAAAAAGGCATTTAGGAATTCCCATACGTTATGCACATGCGTATCAACCTTTTTGTCACCTTTAAATTGTTTGATTAAAGGTAAGTTAATAAAAATAATGAGACCTGTAAAAAGTGAAACGATACCGATAATATAACTAAATATAATTTCGGTGTGTTTCCTAAGAAAAGACATACTGTTCACCTCAAAATTATTATATATGAAGATTGTTTAATTGTCTTTAAAATATCATGAAATACATCTATAGACCTACAAACGTTTATTAATAGAATAACGGGGTAAATCATTTGTGTAAACAGAAATCCTATTAAAGAGGTGAATTTTTATGACAAATAAAGAATTTGAAAAAAAATCAGCAGAAAAAGCCAAAGAAGTAGAAGAAAAACTTAAAGAACAAAACGAAGAAAAAACAGATGATATCGAACAAACAAAGAAAGATATTCAAGATACACTAGATTAATTTTATTAATGATATAAGTGGTTATGCTAGATAAAAAAAAGATTTGTTAGCATTTAAATCGTTGAATCATTGAGTTCATAAGTAATATAAAAAGACAATTTCTATTAAAATTTTTGATAGAAATTGTCTTTTTTCGTGATAATACATAAGACCTTCATCTATGATTATCTTTTTAATAATTTCTTTTAATACAAATCTACGTTATTATTTAACCTTTTTTATTTCACAGTTGACATTTAAGTAAATTTCTTTAGAATATTTATTTATTCTAAAGAAATAACATAACTATTTTACGACTACTTTTTCGAAAGATTTGCGTCATAGTTCTTAAATCATGACTAATATCATTTATAAATAAAAACTGTTGCCAAAATCCTATATTTTGGACGACAGTTATATTGATTACCTAATTGCACTATAGTAATTTATGTTTACGTAACAATTCTTCAATAAAAGTACCACGTATTTTCTTCAACACTGTATTTAATACTGATCGTTTGATAAAGTTTTTATTGACAAGTTCATGTAAAGATTTACGATCATTTAATTCATAAAATGCATCCATCAGTACGCGTGCATCAAATTCAGAAGCATAAACTTCAGGTACACCTCTATCAACATCCAATAATTGATAAACAGCTTCCATAGCTGTTCTAACTGAATATTCTGTAGTGAATACCGTATCTCGTTCTGTTTCTGCAAAGTTTCCAATAAATGCTAAGTTTTTAGAGCCATTCGGTACTACTAACGGTCGATCTTTGTATGCTCTAGGCATGAAATATGCAGTTATATACGGCATATAAACAGGAATCGTGTTACATTCCGATTGAGCTAATTCAACAATTTCCTCTTGTGGAACACCCATATGATATAACCATTCTTGACAGATTTCACTACCAGTACATTCCGTGATTGGCTTTTTAATGAAGTCTCCTTTTTCGTCAGAGTATAATGCGTAAATCCATACACTAACTTGATTTTTAGGTTGTTTCTTAAATTGTTGCTGACGGTTTACTGTAAAACTAAGTTGCCAACTCGAATTAGCGACAGAAATGATACCACCTGTGACTGTCCGACCAGATAAAACATCTCTTTTACACAATTGTTCGATATATGAGATTATCTTTTTATTATCTGTTGTTGCCGTTGCTGATACAAACCAACTTTTAGCTGGAATGTGATCACAAAATTTCTCAGGTCTACCAAATTCTGGACTTTGATTAGCTAAGTTTTTCCATAATGTCCAACTACCACCTAAAGAATGTGTTATAGGAGCAGGGTGGTCATTATCACCATAGGTTGAACTTTCAGTAATACTTCCGTTAGTAACAAATACCAAGTCATTAACTGTTAACGGGATAGATTCTGTTTTACCATTTTTGTTTACAAGAATCTCTCGTGCAATTTTCGTAGATGATGTTGCATCAACTAAAATATTATTCACTTGTACTCCAAATTCAAAGTTCACGTTATGTGATTTTAGATATTCTACCATTGGTAATACTAAAGATTCATATTGGTTATATTTAGTGAATTTTAAAGCACTAAAATCTGCCAAACCACCAATATGGTGAACAAAACGCATAAGATATCGACGCATTTCCATTGCTGAATGCCAGGGTTCGAAAGCAAACATTGTTTTCCAATATAACCAAAAATTAGAATTTAAAAAATCTTCAGTGAAAACTTCGGAAATTTTAACATCTTCTAAAACTTCTTCTTTTTTCATACATAAACTTAAAATTTCTTTAATAGCTTTTTTAGACAATGTAAAATCGCCATCAGTATCAATGCGTTTACCACCACTATTAATGGCTCTGCATTTAGAATAGTTAGGATCTTCCTTATTCAACCAATAAAATTCGTCTAACACGGATGCATCAGGTTGTTCTAATGATGGAATACTTCTAAATAAATCCCATAAACATTCAAAATGATTTTCCATTTCTCTACCACCACGTACGACAAAGCCATGATGCTCCATATTAATACCGTCCAAACTTCCGCCTGAGATATCTAACTCTTCTAAAATATGGATATTTTCGCCTTTCATTTGTCCATCTCTAATTAAAAAACATGCTGCAGCTAAAGAAGCTAATCCAGACCCTATTAAATAGGCTGATTTACTATCAACATTTTCAGGTTTTTTAGGTCGAGCAAACGCTTCGTAATTACTATTTGTATAATACATAGAAACATCACTCCAATTAAATAAAAGTTTGAAAATCTGTATGATATCGCTTTCAAGTATATTTTACCCCTCATTGTGTAATAACACAAACAATTGGTTATTTTTTAATTTAATTCACTTAAAACTATACTAATCTTTTTTATTTAGCTATTTTTAATATCAAATTAAAGATTTGTTAGAAAAATTTAAATCATTAATTCTATAAACTTCATCATGATACACATTTATTGCAATTCATCTCTAAAATAGTAAATATATTTCTTGTTTAAATAACTATACTTGAAAGAACCTTGACAATATATGATAAAAATCATACATTTAAGTTAATTAAATAATTGAACGCACTAGGGGTGTATTCTTTACTGAGATGAGGCTAACCTCAAACCCTTCGAACCTGATCTAGCTAGTTACTAGCGTAGGAAAGTGTTGTTATACATCTAATGAATTATGATTAGGTGTTGCTTCTGACGCACAACTTTCCTAGAGATGGTTGTGCGTTTTTTAGGAGGATGTTTTTATGTCAAAAGGTTTAAAACTATCTGAAATTCTTGTGACAGTTTTAATTTCAGTAGTATTTGCCATCATTTATAACTTATGGTGGTTTGTTTACAATATTGTACAAGTTGCGGGTATTCACTTAGAACAACTTACATATGGTGTATGGTTTATGGCAGCAGTCGTTTGTTACTTAATCATTCCTAAGCCAGGTATAGCATTATTAGCAGAAATCGCAGCTGGAGCTGGTGAAACGATTGTCATGGGAAAATTTGATATACCTACTATCATATATGCGATATTACAGGGACTGGCTTGTGAAATTATATTTGCTATTTTTAAATACAAATCACGTTCTGCTGCTGTAGCAATGCTTGCTGGATTAGCAACTGCTTTAATCTCTTTCCCAGTGGATTACTTCTATGGTTACTTAAACGAAGTTGCTGGATGGAACTTACTACTATTTATCATTTTCCGTTCAATTAGCGGAATTGTATTAGCTGGTTTAGTTTCATACTGGATTGTCAAAGCATTAGATAAAACTGGTGTAACTAAATTCTTCAGACCAGCATCACAACAAGATTACGATAACCTATAAGGGGATTTTTTAATTGTTACGTGTTAAAAATTTACGTTTAAAGTATCCGAATGGTGATAGAAAAATATTCGATAACTTAAATCTTGAGATTAAAAATAAAGAAAAAGTGCTTTTACTCGGTCCTTCTGGATCAGGTAAAAGCACATTACTTAATGTATTAAGTGGAATAGTACCTAATTTAATTGAACTTCCGATGAAATATGATGAATTGAATATTGATCATGATAGTGGCGTTATATTTCAAGATCCAGATAATCAATTTTGTATGCCAAAAGTATATGAAGAACTTGCATTTGTTTTAGAAAATAGAAATATCCCTAGAAGTGAGATGGATCAAGAAATCGAAGACGCGCTAAAGTCTGTAGACCTCAATGTTACTCATAAAACATATGTCAACAATCTAAGTGGCGGTATGAAACAGAAGTTAGCTATTGTTGAAACAATACTACAAAAATCAAAGACACTTTTTTTAGATGAGCCTACTGCAATGCTCGACGTAAAAGCAACTGAAGATTTATGGAAGAAATTAATCAATCTTTGGGAAGATCAAACAGTTTTAATTGTTGAGCATAAGGTTGAACATATTTGGCAACATGTTGACCGCGTATTGTTATTAAACTATGATGGTCAAATTGTTGCTGACGACACCCCTGAACAAATCTTAGATCATTATGAAGAGTTATTAACTGAATACGGAGTTTGGCACCCTAGAGCATGGCAGAGTGCACCACGCCCCATCCCATTACCTAATCAAACAAAGAATCTCTTATTTCATTTTGACGACGGGCAAATTATTAGAGGTAAAAAGACACTTTTTTCATCCAAGGAGCTTAAACTGTATTCAGGTGAATGGTTAACAATCACTGGTAAAAATGGCGCTGGTAAAACCTCTTTACTAGAAGCTATGTTACAACTGATTAAATATGAAGGTAACATGTTTTATCGCGACCAATTATTATCTAAAATTAAACAAGCGGCAAAGCATATGTATTTGGTATATCAGAATCCTGAATTACAATTTATTACGAATTCTGTTTATGATGAAGTGTATATTCATTATAATCACTTAGATCCTAAGCATGCGAATGATGAAACTATGGATCTATTAAAATTATTACATTTAGATCAAGTTAAGGATCATCATCCTTTTGAAATATCAACAGGTCAAAAGCGTCGTTTAAGTGTTGCAACAGCATTAAGTTCAAAGGCAGAGATTATTTTATTAGATGAGCCAACATTCGGCCTAGATAGTCATAATACATTTCAACTTATCAAGTTATTTCAAGAACGCGTTAATCAAGGTCAAACAATTATCATGGTGACACATGATCCAGAAATTATTAAACGATATCCAACAAGACGATTACGCGTGGAAGATGGGTATCTTAAAGAAATGGAAGGTGAACGCATTGTTTGAAAGATGGAAAAAACGCCACACCTTCGTTGATGATGTAAATATCATTACTAAGTTACTTTTAGGTATCGCATTATTCTTTTTCATTATATTTATCCATAACTTCGACTTTATGATTTATATCGTCATATTAATGTTTATGTTCTTACTTTTATTTAACGGTACAGAATTTAAAATAACTGCAATATTTATATTAGTCACAACACTCTTTGCCTTGATGTCGTCATTATTTATGATTTTATATGGTGATGGAGAACATATGCTTGTAAAATTTGGTATTTTGCAAATAAGTACAGAAAGTATTGTACGAGGTCTTCATCTATCTATGAGAACAATTACCGTTTCAATGTTTGGTATACTAATCGCACTAACTTCACAAATTGTAATGATTTTTTATAGTTTAATGCAACATTTAAAGGTGAAGCCTAAATTTGCTTATGCTTTTATGGCAGCGATTAGAATGGTTCCACTTATAATAAGTTCTCTTATTCAATTAAGACGTTCCCTAAAAATGCGTTATCAAATGATAGATGCATCTAACTATAAAGGAATCAAGCGTCTTAACCACTTGGTCATACCTTTATTAAGTCAAAATATTCGACGTGCACATCAACTTTCTGTTGCAATGGAGTCTAAAGGCTTTAAAGATGGTCCAAGAACATACTACTATCGGGTTCCATTTTCATATAAAGATATCATCTTTGTTGCTTGTATATTAATTATCATTACTTTGTCATTTGTCTTATCATCATACCTTCCAATTACCGGTATTCATGATGTCCGTTTTGGACAATTAGACTAATAATTACACACCCAATATTTAATTAAAAGTAACTATTCATTTTATTCCAATGTAAATAGAAATCATAAAAAAATGTCCTTCGTTGATCATATCCAATCAACGAAGGACTTTATTTCGAATTGAACAACCAATTTTACTTAGTAATGGCTTTATTCCCAATATCAGTACGATAAAAAAGATTGTCACTTTTTATTTGTCGTGCATGTTCATATGCGTTTGCTTGTGCTTTTTCAACTGTTGGACCTTCCCCTATAGCTAGGATAACTCGTCCGCCAGAATTCACAAAACATTGACCTTCTTTCTTTAATCCACTCACATAATAATGAGAATCTAGATTAAAACCACTTATTTCATGCCCTTTTTCATATGTACCAGGGTATCCTTTAGATGCTAGCATTACTCCTACAACAGCTTCATCTTTCCAGTTAAAATGAATAGGTTTACAATTTTCCAAATCGATAATGAGTTGCATTAAGTCACTTTCTAAACGTGTTAATAATACTTGTGCTTCAGGATCACCAAAACGTGCATTAAACTCGATAACTTTAGGTCCATCTTTTGTTAAAATTGCACCAATGTATAGTAATCCAAAGAAGTCATGACCTTCTTGTACCATAGCTTTAGCAATAGGTTGAGCAATCTCCTTATTAGTTTGCTCAAGAACAGATGCATCAATGTGTGGTACTGGGCAATATGCGCCCATTCCACCAGTATTTGGTCCTTGATCATTATCAAATGCTCGCTTATGATCTTGAGCAATACAGTCGAAAGGAACCGCATAATCTCCATTTACAAAAGTCATTAAAGAAAACTCTTCTCCTTCTAAATAACTTTCGAAAACGACTTTTCCTTTTTCTTCTTGATAAATTGTTTCGACCCCTTCTAATGCGTCTTCTCTTGTAAAAGCAATAATAACCCCTTTACCTGCTGCTAAACCGTCTTTCTTTATTACGATTGGTAAATCACAAGTTTCAACATATTGCAACGCCTCGTTACGTGAACTTACTTCTTTATATTCTGCTGTAGGAATATGATATTTGTCCATTAATTGCTTGGCAAATAATTTTGAACCTTCAATTTGAGCCGCATCTTGTCCTGGGCCAAACACTTTAATATTTGCATTTCTTAATAAATCAGATAATCCGTCTATTAAAGGTTGTTCAGGGCCAATGATTACCCAATCAATTGCGTTATGCTGAGCAAAATGTAAAATAGCTTGATGATCTGATTCAGCAATTTCACCGTGCACTTCAGCAATATTGACCATTGCATCATTTCCTGGAATCGCGTAAACCTTATCTACTATTGAAGATTGATTGATCTTAGAAGCTAATGCATGTTCACGTCCACCAGCTCCAACTATTAAAACTTTCAATAGATTACCCCTTTCTTTTCAAAAATTAATGTTTAAAATGACGCATCCCTGTCATAACCATTGTAATGCCGTATTTATTAGCCATATCAATAGAATCTTGATCTTTAATTGAACCACCTGGTTGAATAATTGCCTTAATACCATGTTCGGCCGCATATTCAACTGTATCTCCCATTGGGAAGAAACCATCTGAAACAAGCGCAACATTATCGTTAATTTCTATTGCTCTTTCGATTGCAATTTTAGCGGAACCTACACGATTCATTTGTCCTGCACCTATACCAACTGTTTGTTTGTTGTTACTCAATATCACTGCATTACTCTTAACGGCACTTACAACTTTCCAACCTAGGAGCATAGCTTCCCACTGTGCTTCTGTAGGTTGAGTGTCGGTAGCAACAGTCATGTCGTTTCGAGTCACATCTTTATTATCTTTATCTTGTACTAAGTAACCACCTGAAACGGAAACAAATTCTTGTTCAGCATTATCAATTGTCATATCTATTTGTAATAAACGAATATTTTTCTTTTGTGTCAATATTTTTAAAGCTTCCTCAGTAAATTGAGGTGCAATAATTACTTCTAAAAAGATAGAATGTAATGCTTCAGCTAATTTAACATCTACTGTTCTATTCAATGCTATAATACCACCAAATATTGATTGATTATCCGCTTCATAAGCATGTTGAAATGCTTCATCAATCGACTGTCCAATTCCTACTCCACACGGGTTCATATGTTTTACTGCTACAGCAGTTGGCTCGTTGAATTTTTTTACTAAACTGAGCGCTGCATCTGCGTCTTTAATATTATTAAAACTCAATTGTTTACCATGTAATTGTTTTGCACCAGCAATCGTATGTTTGCTATCAGATGTTCTAACAAAATATGCAGATTGCTGAGGGTTTTCACCATATCTTAGTGTTTCTTTATTATCTTTGAAATAGTTAACAATAGCATAATCATATTCATTTGTATGTTGGAAAACTTTAACCATTAGCGATTTTCTATATGCTTCGTCCAATTGTTGATTTTTAATTCTCTCAATAACCTCGTTGTAATCGGAAGGATGTACGATAGTTGTAACATGTTTAAAGTTTTTAGCAGCTGCTCTTAACATTGTAGGTCCACCAATATCAATATTTTCTATTGCATCAGTTTCTGTTACCTCAGGTTGAGCAACAGTCTGTTGGAAAGGATATAGGTTGACCACTACCATATCAATTAAATCAATATGTTGTTCTCGTAATTGCTCTAAATGACGTTCCTTATCTCGATCAGCTAAAATACCACCATGGACAGCTGGATGTAGTGTTTTAACACGACCATCCATAATTTCTGGAAATTGTGTTAACTCTGACACGGACTTAATATTGATATTCGCATCTTCCAATACACGTTTTGTACCACCCGTAGAATACAGTTCATAGTCTAAGTTAGTTAATGCTTTTGCAAACTCGACAATTCCACTTTTATTAGAAACGCTTAATATTGCTTTTTTCATTCTATAAGATACTCCTCTATTTAATGATTTTAGCTATAACTCTTGGATAAAGTTCATATTCTAAATGTTTTACTCTATCTTCTAATTGTTCTTTAGTATCGTCCGGTTTTATATCACATTGCTGTTGTTCAATAATTTCTCCCGTATCCATCCCACTATCTACATAATGGACAGTTGATCCAGTGACAGTATCTCCACTCTCTAACGCTTGTCCTATGGCATCTAAACCTTTGAATTTAGGTAATAATGAGGGATGTATATTTAATATCCGTCCTTCATAAGCTTGTAATAAGTCTTGTCCAATTAATCTCATATAACCAGCTAATACAATCCACTGAACTTCCTCACTGGATAATAATTTAAGTAGATGCTGTTCATATAAAGATTTGGATGAAAAGTCTTTTGGCTTGTTAATATGAATTGGAATATTTAAATTTTTAGCTCTATCAATACAGGGTACCCCTTCATTATCTGTATACATTGCCGTTACATTGATACCAGACAATTGCCCTGATTGAATATGTTTTACGATATTTTCAAAGTTACTACCTGATCCTGAGGCAAAAATCGCGATATTGGTCACTATTCTACCTCCAATAAATGAATAGGTGTATCATCATCTTTTATAATTTCACCAATTTCATATGCAGTTGTATCCATTGCACGTAATGTTGTTAATGTTGTTTGAACATCTTTTTTGTCAACAATAATTATATATCCAATGCCCATATTAAATATGTTATACATTTCATTCGTTGAAATGTTGCCCTGTTTTTGAAGCCAATCGAAGACTTCTAACGTTGGGAATGATTGTGTATCTATTTTTGCTGATAAACCTTTAGGAAGGGCACGCGGAATATTTTCATAAAAACCTCCACCGGTAATATGGCTCATCGCTTTGATATCAACATGTTCCTTTAATTCAAGAATAGGCTTTACATACAATTTTGTTGGTGCAAGGAAGGTTTCTAAAAAGGTTTGACCATTAAATTGATCATGTAATTGAACTCCTGACTCTTTTATCATTTTTCTGACTAGACTATAACCATTTGAATGAATACCATTTGAAGCTAAACCAATAATTGCTTGTCCTTCTTCAACATTCGAACCATCAATATAGTCCTCTTTCTCTACAGCGCCTACTGCAAAACCAGCAATATCATATTCACCTTCATGATACATTTCTCCCATTTCAGCAGTTTCACCGCCTATAAGTGCCGTATTGGTTTGTTCACAACCGTCACTTATACCTTTAACGATTTGCTCTATGGTACTTGGCACTACTTTATTCGTGGCAATATAGTCTAAAAAGTATAAAGGCTCAGCACCTGTTGTTAAAATATCATTTACACACATTGCGACAGCATCAATACCAATTGTGTCATGCTTTCCATAGTCAATTGCTAATTTTAACTTTGTACCCACACCGTCAGTACCTGATACCAGAACTGGCGCTTTCATATTTAATTGGGACAAATCAAATGTTGCACCAAATCCACCTAAACCACCTAATACTTCTTTACGCAATGTACGTTCAACATGACTTGTTATTCTCTCAACTGCTTCATATCCTGCTTGAATATTTACACCAGATTCCTCATATGCTTTAGACATGCAAATTTCCCTCACTATCAAAATAATGTTTATTATTAGCTATATATGATTTTTGACGTTCACTTAAATGCTTTTTATAATTTTTTTCATAATCGTAAAGTCCTGCTGGATAATCACCTGTAAAACTTTCTACACACAAGCCATGATATGGCGCATCATAATCAAGTCCTATAGACTCGATTAAGCCATCAACACTTAAATAAGCAAGAGAATCTGCACCAATATGATTTTTAATTTCCTCTGGAGACTTACTTGCTGAGATGAGTTCAGCTGTTGTAGATACGTCAATACCATAAAAACTAGGGAACATAAATTCGGGAGAAGCAATTCTTACGTGAATACGGTTAGCTCCTGAATCCTTAAGCATTTTAACTATGCGTTTAATCGTTGTACCTCGAACAATCGAATCATCTACAAGTACGATATCTTTACCATCAACAATATCCTTAACAGCCGACAGTTTTACACGTACACCTTGCTCTCTTAATTCCTGAGTAGGTTGTATAAAAGTTCGAGCAACATATTGATTTTTAACTAGTCCCATTTCATATGGCAGTCCTATTTCTTCAGCATAGCCACTTGCTGCAGATAATGATGAATTAGGTACGCCTATTACCATATCTGCTTTTGCTGGGTTTTCCTGTGCTAAACGTTTACCTGATGCTTTTCGTACTGCATGAACATTTTTTCCAGCAATCGTTGAATCAGGTCTCGCAAAATAAATATATTCCATAGCTGATATTGCAGTTGTCGTTTGTCTTGTGTATGTCTTAACTTCTATACCTTCATCCGTAATAACTACATACTCACCTGCATGGATATCTTGTACAAATTCAGCACCTAAAACATCAATCGCGCATGTTTCACTTGCTAAAATATAAGCACCGTTCTCCATTTTTCCAACTACTAATGGTCGAATAGCATTAGGATCTACTGCACCGTACAATGCATCTTTTGTTAGGATTGCAAAAGTAAATCCACCCTTAATGAGTCGCAAACTCTCTTTCAATGCTTCTTCAAATGTCGGCGCCTTACTGCGACGAATTAAGTGCATAATGACTTCAGTGTCAGAAGAAGAATGGAAAATCGCACCTTGTTCTTCTAAATTTTGACGTAGTGATTTAGCATTAATTAAATTACCGTTGTGACATATACCTACGCTCATATCATAAAAGTGATATAAAAATGGTTGGATATTTTCAATGCCTTTATTACCAGAGGTTGCGTAACGAACATGTCCTATCGCATGTGGATAACCTTTTATATTTGACATATGTTCGTCTTTAATTGCTTCAGTTAATAAGCCTAATCCTCGTTCACCTTTTAGCGTTTCGTGATTTGAAACTACAATACCTGCACCCTCTTGACCTCTGTGTTGCAAACTATGTAGACCCATATATGTTAACTGTGCTGCTTCAGGATGATTCCAAATACCGAAAACGCCACATTCTTCATTTAATCCTGAGTAGTTAGACATTGAACTATAGCCCCTTCCCATTTTTGTTTGATATCTGAAACGTTTTCTTTTATTTTTACGTCTGAGTTTGATATATCAAATGACTGCTGATGAGTTAATTGCCCAATTTCTTGAGCTTGATCTATATCCAACGTTTGCCCTTCTTTAACAATCACAATATATCGTCCTTGAGTTTCACTAAATAATTGTGCATTGGTCACATCTAATTGAGCTTGCATACCTAAATGATAATGGGCACTAATTTTAGCTAAAGTAACTAATAAGCCTCCCTTACCAACCGTTTGTACATGAGATGCAATGCCTTTACGAATAGCCTGTTTGATTGATTTTCCTTTTGAAACTTCATCACTTAAATCAATAGATTCGAACTCATGATTAACTGATCCATACAACAATTTTTCCAATTGACTACCACCAAAGTCATCACGTGTTTCACCAACTAAATAAATTTTATCTCCTGCTTTAGGTTTAAACTCTTTTAGATAGCTCACGTCTTCAATAAGACCAACCATTCCTACGACAGGTGTAGGGAAGATAGAGGTTCCACGTGTCTCGTTATATAATGAAACATTTCCTGAAACTACAGGAGTTTGAAGCACTTTACACGCTTCTGACATCCCTTTAGTGGAATCTATTAATTGTTGATAGATTTCTTTCTTCTCTGGAGAACCATAGTTTAGACAATCAGTCATAGCTAATGGTGTCGCCCCGACTGCAATTAAATTTCGATAGGCTTCAGCAACAACCATTTTCCCACCTTCATAAGGTTGGTTGAAAACATAACGTGCTTCACCATCTATAGTTGAAGCAATAGCTTTTTGTGTTCCTTCTACGCGCACAACTGAAGCTTGTAAACCTGGCTTAATAATTGTATTTGCTCCTACTTGTTGATCGTATTGTTCATATAAATGATGTTTAGATGCTATTGTAGGGTGTTGTAATAACTTGATAAACGTATCATGTACATCTATATTGCTGTAATCGTTTTTAGATGTATTATATTCCTTTTCTTCTCCTTCTAAAATATACACTGGTGCCTCATCAGCAAGAGGTTGCACAGGAATGTCTGCATACACTTCATCATCGTATGTAAGCACGAATCTATCAGTGTCTGTTACTTCGCCTATTACTGCACTATCTAGTTCGTGTTTATTGAATAAATCTAAAAACTTTTGTTCTGTACCTTTTTCTACAACTAACAGCATTCTTTCTTGTGTTTCAGAAAGCATCATTTCATATGGGGAAATTCCTGGTTCTCTTGTTGGAACTTGATCAAGTCTTAAATGTAAACCACTACCACCTTTAGCTGCCATTTCAGATGAAGATGAAGTTAAACCAGCTGCTCCCATATCTTGTATACCTACTAGTTCATCAAAGGTAATTGCTTCTAATGTTGCTTCCATGAGCTTTTTGCCTACAAATGGATCACCAATTTGTACTGAAGGTCTTTTACTTTCACTTTCCTCAGTAAGTTCTTCAGATGCAAATGTTGCGCCATGAATACCGTCACGCCCAGTTTTTAAACCTACATATATAACGGAATTACCAACACCCTTAGCTGTTCCTTTTTGGACCATATCATGATCAATGATTCCTACACACATAGCATTGACTAATGGATTACCATCATAGCGTTCATCAAATTCAATCTCACCAGCCGTAGTAGGAATGCCAATACAGTTTCCATATCCCCCAATACCACTTACAACACCTTTAAGTAATCGTTGATTTTGTTTTACAGTTAACTCACCAAAACGAAGACTATTTAATAAATTAATTGGACGAGCACCAATTGAAACAATATCTCTAATAATACCTCCAACTCCAGTTGCCGCACCTTGATAAGGTTCAATTGCAGATGGATGATTGTGAGACTCGACTTTAAATACTACGGCTTGATTATCGCCTATATCTACAATACCTGCACCTTCTCCTGGTCCCATTAATACGTGCTCTCCTGTCGTAGGAAATTGTTTTAAAAATGGTTTAGAATGTTTATATGAGCAATGTTCGCTCCACATCACTGAGAAAATTCCTACTTCTGTGAAGTTGGGTTCTCTACCAAGAATTTCAACCACTTTGTCATATTCTTTATCACTTAATCCCATATCTTGATAAAGTTTTTCAAGTTTAATCTCTTCATTACTTGGTTCGATAAATTTAGACATTTTGTTCCCTCCAACTTTTCACCATTGATTCAAACAATTTCACACCGCTATTTGTTCCTAACAATGTTTCAAGTGCGCGTTCAGGATGTGGCATCATCCCACAAACGTTACCCTCTTTATTAACTATTCCTGCAATATCTTCATAAGAGCCATTAGGGTTATTCGTATATTTAAGGATAATTTGATTGTTGTCGTTGAGTTCACGATATATTTCATCAGTACAATAATAATGACCTTCACCGTGTGCTACAGGATAAACAACATTCTCATTTTTCATATATAAATGCGTAAAAGGAGTTTGATTATTAGTAATTTTTAAATTTTCGTTTCTACTAATAAATAAATGTGAGTCATTATGAAGTAATGCGCCTGGTAACAATCCAATCTCAGTTAAAATTTGAAACCCATTACATACTCCTAAAACAGGCTTACCTTCTTTCGCAAATCGCTTAACTTCTTTAATAATCGGAGCAACACTTGCCATAGCTCCTGATCTCAAATAATCGCCAAATGAAAAACCACCAGGTATTAAAACACCATCAAAACCATCTAAAGTCGTTTCACGATAATCGACATACGCTGTATCAACACCTGATTTAATAGCTGCATTATACATGTCTCTATCGCAGTTTGAACCAGGGAACACAAGAACTGCAAATTTCATATTATGCTTTCTCCTTTTCATCGATAACTTTATAGCTATATTCTTCAATGACTGTATTAGCAAATAACTTTTCACTTAATGTCGTAATAATATTATCAACAGCCTCATCAGTTGGTTCATTAACTGTCATATATAAAACTTTACCTACTCGAATGTCATTCACTTGTTCATAACCAAGATCGTGAACTGCTCGGTTTAAAGCTTGTCCTTGTGTATCTAAAACCTGTGGTTGTAAAGTGATATGTAGTTCAATCGTTTTCATTATTTAAGATCCTCCAATTTATTTAAAAATGTTTGATAAGTTTCAATCAGCGAGCCAGTGTTGTTTCTATATACATCTTTATCAAAGTTAGTATCCGTATTTTTATCCCATATTCTACAAGTGTCAGGAGAGATTTCATCTGCAAGTAAAATTTTTCCACCATTGGTTTTACCAAATTCAATCTTAAAATCTACAAGTCTCAAACTCATTTCATTCATCAATTGAATCAGTACTTGATTAATATCTTTTGCCATTTGTTTAAGTTGTGTTATTTCTTCATCGTTCGCTATGCCGAGTAATTTTACATGGTCATCAGTAATAAGCGGATCATTAAGTTCATCTTTTTTGTAGAAGAATTCTACTAAAGGTTCTTCAAATTTATGCCCTTTTTTAAAACCAAGACGCTTTGTTATCGAACCAGTGGCAATGTTTCTAACAACTACTTCTAAAGGTATAATATCAACTTGTTGGACGAGTTGTTCTGTTTGTGATAGTTGTTTAATAAAGTGATTGTCTATATGATTATGAGTTAAATAATCAAATATAATAGAAGTAATTTGATTATTTAACTTACCTTTGCCAATCATAGTATCTTTTTTTGCACCGTTTCCTGCTGTTACTTCATCTTTATATTCAACTCGTAATTGACCATCAATATTTGTCGTGAATACTCTTTTAGCTTTACCTTCATATAACAATGACACTTACTTGTCTCTCCCTTCAAATTTCATTAACATATATTGTTCTGTTTGATTGACATCATCCGTCAGTAAAGTCATATGTCCCATTTTTCTATCAGGTTTTCTTTCTTTCTTACCGTAAATGTGAATATGCCAATCTGGATGTCTGCTAAATTCATTTTCAAGCAAATCCAAATCCCGACCTAATAAATTCATCATTACTGTTGGCTTTAATAATTCAATGGCTTGCGGAAGTTTTTGACCAGTTATGGCTAGAATATGTGTATCAAACTGTGAGTAATCACAAGCTTCTATAGAATAGTGTCCAGAATTATGTGGTCTAGGCGCAATTTCATTTACATATAAGTTATCTTCTTTATCAATAAAGAATTCTACTGTAAAGGTTCCAACAAAATGTATTGCGCGAGTGATTTTCTCAACTTCCTTACGTGCTTCATATTCTTTATCAGTTCTTGCCGGAACGACTGTTTTAAATAATATTTGATTTTGATGCTCATTTTCTTGAAGAGGAAAGTATGTTGTTTGTTGTTCATTTCCAATTGTTACTGTAAGAGATACTTCCTTTTTGATATCAAGATATTGTTCAGCAACACATTCTTGCTTCTCAACTAGCTGGTATGCTTCGTCTAATTCCGAATCATTTCTTACCAAAATTTGTCCTTTACCATCATATCCACCAAAACGTGTTTTCACTATGAACGGAAAGCCTAATTTTTCTATGGCTTTTAATAAGTCTTGATTTGTTTGAATTTGTACAAAAGGAACAATTTGAGTATTTGCTTCTAGTAATGTTTGCTTCTCGGTTAGCCTATCTTGTAATAGTTCAATAGCTTGGTACCCTTGGGGAATATGATATAACTGAGTGAGTTTTTTTAATTGTTCAGACGAAATATTTTCAAACTCATAAGTAACAACATCAGAATTTTTACCTAACTGATTTAAAGCTTGCTCATCATCATAATTTGCATGAATAAACTGATGTGCGACATAACGACAAGGACAGTCTTCATTAGGATCTAAGACAATCACCTTATAACCCATTTTTTGAGCAGACTGAGCCATCATTTTTCCTAACTGCCCTCCGCCAATGATTCCTATTGTCGCGCCAAATTTAAGTTTACTGAAGTTCATTTTGCATTTCCTCCACTTTTGCGACTAAAGATTTTTCATAATTTTCCAAATTATTTTGAACTGATTCATTTGTTATTCCTAACATTCTTGCCGCTAATATCCCAGCATTTTTAGCACCTGATTTTCCAATTGCTGTGGTTGCAACTGGTATACCACCAGGCATTTGGACGATAGATAGTAATGAATCTAAACCTTTTAGACTTTTAGATTCAATTGGTACACCAATCACAGGCAATGTTGTCATGGAAGCTACCATTCCAGGTAAGTGTGCTGCTCCCCCTGCACCGGCAATGATGATATCAAAACCATTTTGACGTGCTTGACGAGCGAAATTGAACATCATTTGAGGCGTACGATGAGCTGAAACGACTTTCTTTTCGTACGGTATTTCAAATTCTTCAAGCATCGAACAACTTTCTTTCATAATTTTCCAATCTGAGGAACTGCCCATAATGACTGCTACTTTCACTTTGTACACCCTTTCGAAACTTTTGGATTGTTATTAGGAATAGTTGTATATTACACATATAGCATAACAATCCATTCGGTATTTTTCAATCAAAAATCGAACTTTAACACTTATTTAAATATTAATTTACGTATTTTGACTATCATTTTCTTTTTGATTAATGTTAAAGTTAAGATATTAATTAACAATTAGGAGGAATTTAAGGTGGTTGCTAAAATTTTAGATGGTAAGCAAATAGCAAAAGAATATAGACAGAGACTTAAAAATCAAGTCAATGAATTAAAAGAACATGGTTTTACTCCAAAATTATCAGTCATATTAGTTGGTAATGATGGTGCAAGCCAAAGTTATGTAAAATCAAAGAAAAAAGCAGCAGAAAAAATTGGAATGATATCTGAAATTGTTCACTTAGACGAATCCACGTCAGAAGAAGAAGTTTTAAGCGAACTTAATCGATTAAACAATGACGATACTGTTAGTGGTATTTTAGTTCAAGTGCCATTACCTAAACAGGTAAGCGAACAAAAAGTACTTGAAACTATCAATCCGAACAAAGATGTAGATGGTTTCCATCCAATAAATATTGGAAAATTGTATATTGATGAGCAAACCTTTGTACCATGTACACCCCTAGGTATTATGGAAATTTTAAAACACGCAGATATTAATTTAGAAGGAAAAAATGCAGTTGTTATTGGTCGTAGTCATATTGTTGGCCAACCTGTTTCAAAGTTATTGTTGCAAGCTAACGCAACTGTTACGATTTTACATTCACGTACAAAAAATATGAATGCACACTTAAAACAAGCAGATGTGATTGTTAGCGCAGTAGGACAACCTGGTTTAGTTACTAAAGAAAATGTTAAAGAAGGCGCAGTAATTATAGATGTTGGTAATACACCTGATGAAAATGGTAAATTAAAAGGAGATGTAGCATATGATGAAGTAAAAGAAATAGCTAGTGCAATTACTCCGGTACCAGGTGGTGTTGGTCCTTTAACTATTACAATGGTACTTAATAATACCCTTCTTGCAGAGAAATTAAGACGTGGCTTAACAAAATAATATCAGTGAAAAAGCCCGTGACATGAATACGTAGTCATGGACTTTTTCTTTATTACTTCCAACTCATAAATGAGTTGAACATAAGTTTATGAGTTGATTTTATTCTATTTTTTCTTTATCAATCATTTAATATAACAACGAATTTTCGTCTAATTCACAATACTTATTAATTGAGCACTAAACTTCGAATTCAATTTCAGTAAATGTTTTCAAACAATTCACAATTTACATAATCTTTATCAAATTTTCATAAAAAAGGATTTAATTTTTATGTTGATTAAGTTATATTAAGACCATAGTATGATGTCGGCAAAATAAAAATAGGGTATATTAAACTTAAATTATAGATGATTCAATACACGGAGGTTAAGTTATGAACAAATTACTACAGTCATTATCAGCACTTGGAGTTTCAGCTACATTAGTGACACCCAATTTAAATGCAGAAGCCACTACTAATACTGAACCTCAATTAAAAGGTGTTAACGATATCGTTATTGAAAAAGGACAAGAATATAATTTACTTAAAGGCATAAGTGCTTACGATAAAGAAGACGGCGATCTTACTCATAAAATCAAAATTGATGGTCAAGTTGATACATCCAAAGCAGGTAAGTATAAAGTGAAATACCAAGTTACCGATTCTGATGGTGCTGAAAAAACTTCTATAAGAAATATTGAAGTAAAATGAACCTCTCCTCTTAATCACACATAATCTTTGTTTAATTTCTACCTATTATACATTTTGATGAAATATAAATTACGAAAACGTTTATACAAAAATGAATTGTATAAGCGTTTATTTTTGTAATTAGAAATTATTTCATATGACTATGCTTCACTTAAGAGAACATTCAATCAATAAACTAAAACGATATATCCAAATATTAGCCTACCTAAAATCAGATACATCTTATAGACAAATTCTTCTACTTAATTCTTTCTATATAAGATTATATTTTTCTATAAGTAATATTCCTTTTTTGTATCTAATTGATAAGATTTATCAATAATGTGTTGTATTACATGTAATTTTGCTAAATTTGTCTATTTTCACAAAATGTACACATAATTTTAACAAATCTTACAAACCCCGTCATATCTAGGACTAACAGACATCAATTATATTAATAAGTAATTTTTTTTGAACATACTCTTGTAAATATTGTGTAATAAACTAAAATTATTGGTAAGCCCTACATTTGTAGTATTAGGAGGTCAAAAAAAGTGTCAAAATTTAAGTCTTTGCTTCTATTATTTGGCACACTAATTTTACTTAGTGGTTGTTCAAATATAGAAGTTTTTAATGCAAAAGGGCCAGTAGCAAGCAGTCAGAAATTCTTGATTATCTATTCAATAATCTTCATGCTTGTTATTGTTGCTGTAGTGCTTTCCATGTTCGCTATTTTTATTTTTAAATATAGCTACAAAAAGAATAGCGAATCTGGTAAGATGCACCACAATTCTTTAATTGAAACAATTTGGTTTGTGGTACCTATTTTAATCGTAATTGCTTTAGCTATTCCTACAGTTAAAACTTTATACGATTATGAAAAACCACCAGAAAAAGACAAAGATCCACTTGTCGTTTATGCAGTAAGTGCTGGCTATAAATGGTTCTTTGCCTACCCTGATCAACATATTGAAACTGTTAACACATTAACAATTCCTAAAGATCGACCAGTTGTATTCAAGCTTCAATCTATGGATACAATGACAAGTTTCTGGATTCCACAATTAGGTGGTCAGAAATATGCCATGACTGGTATGACTATGAATTGGACTTTAACAGCTGATCAATTAGGTACTTTCAGAGGTCGTAACTCAAACTTCAATGGTGAGGGATTCTCTCGTCAAACATTTAAAGTTCACTCTGTAAGTCAAAATGATTTTGATAAGTGGGTAAAAGAAGCTAAAGGTAAGAAAACTTTAAGTCAAGATACTTTTGATAAGCAACTCTTACCAAGCACTTCTAACAAAGAATTAACATTCAGTGGTACTCATATGGCGTTTGTTGACCCTGCGGCTGATCCAGAGTATATCTTCTACGCTTACAAACGTTACAACTTTGAACAAAAAGATCCTAACTTCACAGCTGAAGAGGATTTATACAAAGATGTAAAAGATAAACCAATCAAACCTGCACGTAAGGTTCATATAACAAACCCTAACTATGAACGTCATGGTATGAAACCTATGATTCTCGGCAACAATGAAAAATACGATAATGAGTTCAAAAAAGAAGAGGATCATAACTCTAAAGAAATGGAAAAAATTTCTAAGGGAGCAAAAGACGAAAATGCGTCTAAACTTCACAAAAAAGAACACGATGATCATGGAGGTGGACATTAATGAATTTTCCATGGGATCAACTACTAGTTAAAGGAAATTGGATGATTATCTCAGCACAAATTGCTGCGCCATTCTTAGTCATCGGCCTTATAGCAGTTATATCTTATTTCAAATTATGGAAATATCTATATAAAGAATGGTTCACATCCGTAGACCATAAAAAAATCGGTATCATGTATTTAATTTCTGCCGTATTAATGTTCGTTCGTGGTGGTATCGATGCGTTGATGTTACGTACTCAATTAACAATTCCAGATAATAAATTCTTGGAAGCAAACCACTATAATGAAGTATTTACTACGCACGGCGTAATTATGATTATATTTATGGCTATGCCATTTATCTTTGGTTTATGGAATGTTGTTATTCCATTACAACTTGGTGCACGCGATGTTGCCTTTCCTGTAATGAATAACGTTAGTTTCTGGCTATTCTTCGCTGGTATGATTTTATTCAACCTATCATTTATTGTAGGTGGATCACCAGCTGCTGGTTGGACTAACTACGCACCACTTGCTGGTGAATTCAGTCCAGGTCCAGGTGTTAACTATTATTTAATTGCAATTCAAATATCTGGTATCGGATCGTTAATGACTGGTATCAACTTCTTTGTTACGATTCTAAGATGTAAAACGCCAACAATGAAGTTTATGCAAATGCCAATGTTCAGTGTAACAACATTCATTACAACATTAATCGTTATATTAGCATTCCCAGTGTTCACTGTAGCACTTGCTTTAATGACTGCTGATAGAATTTTTGGAACTCAGTTCTTCACTGTAGCAAATGGCGGTATGCCAATGCTTTGGGCAAACTTCTTCTGGGTATGGGGGCACCCTGAAGTTTATATCGTTATTTTGCCAGCATTCGGTATGTACTCAGAAATCATCCCTACTTTTGCCCGTAAACGTTTATTCGGTCATCAAAGTATGATTTGGGCAACTGCAGGTATCGCATTCTTAAGTTTCTTAGTTTGGGTTCACCATTTCTTCACTATGGGTAATGGTGCGTTAATTAACTCATTCTTCTCTATCTCAACAATGTTAATCGGTGTTCCAACCGGAGTTAAACTATTTAACTGGTTGCTCACATTGTATAAAGGTAGAATTACATTTGAGTCACCAATGCTATTCTCATTAGCATTCATCCCTAACTTCTTATTAGGAGGGGTTACTGGTGTAATGCTTGCAATGGCATCAGCTGACTATCAATATCACAATACTTATTTCTTAGTAGCTCACTTCCACTATACATTGGTTACTGGTGTAGTATTTGCCTGCTTAGCTGGTTTAATCTTCTGGTATCCAAAAATGATGGGCTACAAGTTAAATGAAACATTAAACAAATGGTGCTTCTGGTTCTTCATGATCGGATTTAACGTTTGTTTCTTACCACAATTCATTCTAGGTTTAGATGGTATGCCACGTCGTCTATACACTTACATGCCTTCTGATGGTTGGTGGTTACTAAACTTCATCTCAACTATCGGTGCATTATTGATGGCAATTGGATTCTTATTCCTAGTTGCAAGTATCGTTTATAGTCATATCAAAGCTCCACGTGAAGCTACTGGAGATAACTGGGATGGACTTGGTCGTACTTTAGAGTGGTCTACAGCATCAGCTATTCCACCTAAATACAACTTTGCTATCACTCCTGATTGGAATGACTACGATACATTCGTTGATATGAAGGAACATGGTCGTCATTATTTAGACAACCATAACTACAAAGATATTCATATGCCAAACAATACTCCAGTAGGATTCTGGATGGGTATATTTATGACTATTGGTGGTTTCTTCTTAATCTTCGAATCTATTGTTCCAGCACTTATCTGTTTAGCAGGTATTTTCATTACTATGATTTGGAGAAGTTTCCAAATTGATCATGGTTACCACATCCCTGCTTCAGAAGTTGCAGAAACTGAAGCTCGTTTAAGAGAAGCTCGAATTAAAGAAAGGGAGGCTGTAAGTCATGAGTCATGATGCAAATACTATTGATTCTCGTACACACGAAGGCGAATTAAATAAACTTGGCTTTTGGATTTTCCTTACAGCTGAATTTGCGTTATTCGGTACCCTATTTGCAACGTTATTAACGTTACAACATGGTGGCGGATATGGTGGTAAATTAACTACCGATTTATTCGAATTACATTTGATTTTAATAATGACTTTTGCATTATTAATTAGTTCTTATACTTGTGGTATTGCAATTTACTACATGCGACAAGAAAAGCAAAACTTAATGATGTTTTGGATGATTATCACAGTTATCCTAGGTCTTGTATTCGTAGGTTTTGAAATTTACGAATTCGCACACTATGCTTCTGAAGGTGTTAACCCAACTATTGGCTCCTTCTGGTCTAGTTTCTTTATATTACTAGGTACGCACGGTGCACACGTATCATTAGGTATTGTTTGGGTTATTTGTTTGTTAATTCAAATCGGAACTCGTGGTTTGGATTCATACAATGCTCCTAAATTATTTATAGTAAGTTTATACTGGCACTTCCTAGATGTTGTTTGGGTCTTCATCTTTACTGCCGTATATATGATAGGGATGGTGTATAGCGGATGAATACAATCGTAAAACATACAGTAGGTTTTATTGCTTCTATCGTACTAACGCTTTTAGCAGTTTTTGTAACTCTATACACTAATATGACATTCCATGCTAAGGTAACTATCATCTTTGGTTTTGCTTTCATTCAAGCTGCCCTTCAATTATTAATGTTCATGCATTTAACTGAAGGTAAAGATGGACGTTTACAATCGTTCAAAGTTATCTTTGCAATTATCATTACTTTAGTAACTGTTATCGGAACATACTGGGTAATGCAAGGTGGACACTCTTCTCACTTATAAAGATGAGTTTTCCAAGGTTGATTTCAATAAAGAATGAATTTGAATATATTTGTTCTTTATTGATTCATTTCCACCTTATATGTAAAGAGCCTGAGACTTAAAAGTCTCAGGCTCTTTTTATATCGTAACAATCCCATACCATGTTATGCTTTAATTATTACGATATACGGAGATGATGATATGTCTATTCCCATTATAATTGATACAGATCCTGGTATAGATGATGCTACAGCAATTAGTATCGCACTGTCACACCCTCAATTTGACGTTAAAATGATATCAACTGTGAATGGTAATGTAGGTATTGAGAAAACGACAGCAAATGCACTAAAGCTTAAAAAGTTTTTTAATAGTTCTGTTCCTGTACATAGAGGCGCATCCCAACCATTGATTAATGACATTTTTGGAGCTACATCAATTCATGGTGAGTCTGGTATGGATGGTTACAATTTTCCACAAATAAATCAAGATGATTTAACATCGATTCATGCAGTTGAAGCAATGAAAAATCTATTAGTAAATACTCAAGAACCTTTAACCTTGATTGCCATAGGTCCACTTACAAATATTGCTATTCTATTAACTAGTTATCCTGAAGTTCAACCATTTATTAAGGAAATTGTTTTAATGGGTGGTAGTACCGGTAGAGGCAATGTAACGCCTTTGGCTGAATTTAATATATATTGTGATCCAGAAGCTGCTCAAATTGTATTTAACTCTGGATTACCTTTGACTATGATTGGTCTTGATTTGGCTCGTGAAGCATTGTTTACTCACCATTTTGTAAAAGACTTCAAAGATACAAATGCAACTTCAAGCATGTTATATAATTTATTTCAGCACTATAAGAGTGAAGATTTTGATATAGGATTCAAATTATACGATGTATTCACTATATTATATTTGTTGGATCCAGAAGCCTTTAATGTCAAGGAGGCGTATACTCAAATAGAATTAAATGGCAACTTTACAAGAGGAGCCACAGTGGTAGATTTTAATACGGAGTATCCCAATTGTACAGTTGTTTTAAGTCCTGTTGAAAGACAGTATGAGGATTTATTCTTAAACGCCCTTTCTTATTGTAAATAATTAAATTGCAATTTGAATGTTATTTTATTAATCATATAACAAATGCCCGGTTACACTTCACATTGAAGTCCCGGGCATTCGTTATATATAATTTATTGAAGACTAACCTTGTAAATAAAAAATAACGAGTCTAATCCATTATTAACAAAATTACAATTACTCAACTTTAACACCTGCTGTATTATACGGCTTTTTCTGGTCAAGAATATTATAGAAAATATGTCTCATTTTGTTTTCATTACTTACTAATCCAGGTGTATTACTTACATTCGTCCCTAAAATGACAATATAACGATCATTAAAGTAAACAGTAAAAATTTGACCAAAGAATACCCCGTTGACTCTATTTAAATACGGAGTTATGTAAAAACCATATCTATATTCTTCTGGATATTCTTGAGTCCCAAATTCATGTAAAATAGGTCGAGTTTGACGCGCATTAAAGATTTTATTTTGTTGCAATGTATAAATTAATTTGCCCATATCATGTGGCGTCATATATAAATTACCAGCTCCATAATATTGATCTAATATATTAGGTTTAAGGAATGAAAAAGTATTATTTTTAAACTTATAACCTTTTGCCATCTCACTTTGAAGAGGTTTTTCGTCATAAAAAGCAGTATGTTTGAGATTATATTTATTACCTAATCGTTCATAATAATTTTTAACATATGGTTTTCCAGTAACATTTTCAATAACTTTAGCTAAAACTAAATAATTAGCATCATTATACTGATGCTTATGATAAACTGTATCATCAATACCTCGAGCTTGAATTGCTCTAACAGCTTGTTCTAAATTTTTGATATTAGTTGAAGCTTCATATTTATATAGTCCACTTTTATGTAACATTAAATCTTTAATTGTAATTTCTTTATTTGTTTTAAACCAAGGAATATATTTAGTGACTGAATCTTGCAAATTCACTTTATTTTCGACTTCAAGTTGCTTTAGCATTAAACCTGTTGTAAATTTTTGCGCTGATCCTATTAAATACATTGTATTTGCAGTGTTCTTTTTACCTTTCTCTATATCTTGATAACCGTATCCTTTATTCATTTTCACTTTTCCATTATCAAATACAGCTACAGTTCCATTAAATTGAGTTTTTTCTAAATATTTGTTTATCGATTTAGAAATGGGATCTTTTTTATCATATTTAGTTTTTAGTTTTTTAGGCTTCTCAACAGTCTTATCTCTCTTTTCAATATAATTCGTATTTCCACTTTCTTGACTTAACGTTTGTTTTTTTAATTCTAGGTGTCTTGTCCATTCAACACCTAATATACCTATTGACACGACTAAAGTTAATAATACGATAATAAAAAATACGATTTTAAATTTATTTAATTTCATCTTTATTGTTTGCCTCACACTTTAATGTCTTAAAATTTTGTTGACTATTCACATCATATGTCAATATATTATTCGTTATCATTTTTAAGGTTAAACCCCAAAATACTTGAATAAATAATTACCTGATGAGATATCTAAAATAAATGCTTATATATACTCCTAGCTAAAATGGTAATGACTTTTTTATTTAATTACACGACTACACTTAACCGATTAGAAAGTTTTAAATATTTTAACTGTAAATTCATAATGCTCTGGTTATCTTTGACATATCCAGTTACTTTTAATAATTACAATGCAACTAATATTATGATATTCATAACGTCAATGAATACACATACTTGTTCAAGAACGTTATAATATATCTAACTACTATATTAATTAATAAATACTTTTTTGATCATCAGATTTAAGATTCGTAATTAAAGAATATTACTTACAGATATATTTTATGAACAACTAATCCGTCTGCGCTTTGTTATAACAATGTTTATAGCTATTAAGCTAAAGTTTATTATAACTTAAAGCCATAAACAAATCACTTTAATTAGATAATACACTTATTTAAAAATAAATCTATAGTACTTTGGTACTATATGAAAATTAAATTAAGCAATAAGTAGTTTAACTCAATGTTATAATCATTCATCAATAATATTTTGTAATAATAAAATGTTGATGAGAGTTGTAATTTGATTAATAAAGTAATACAATTTAAGGCTATAGTGTACTTAATAAATCATAACTTTTTATGTATCAATCATTTGTGAAATATTTAAAATTTAACTAGGAGTACTAACAATGAACAAATTTTTAAAATATTTTTTAATATTATTATCTTTTGGTCTCCTCGTTGTTCCAATTATTTTTGCTACTCAATTATATCAAAGTTCAGAATCTGCATTTGAGTCATCTCAAAACACTAAAGATTCTCAACGAAAGTCTACTTTAAGAGATACAAAAGTTGATCCTGAAAAACAACCTATATCAATTTTATTCTTAGGTATAGACGATAATGAAGGTAGAGAAAAAAACGGGCAAAGTGTAGAACATTCTAGGTCAGATGCTATGATATTATCTACTTTTAATCAGAAAAAGCATCAAATAAGAATGCTAAGCATACCTAGAGATACAATCAGTTATATACCTAAAGTTGGCTATTACGATAAAATAACACATGCGCATGCATATGGTGGACCTCTTGCTGCTATGGATTCAGTTGAAGCAACAATGAATGTACCGGTAGATTATTATGTGCGTATTAATATGAAAGCCTTTGTTGAAGCAGTTGATGAATTAGGTGGTATATATTATGACGTACCGTATAATCTAAATGAACCTAACAGTGATGATACTGGTAGAATTAAAATCAAAAAAGGATACCAAAAGCTAAACGGCGACCAAGCATTAGCTGTAGCTCGAACTCGACATCATGATTCAGACCTTAAACGTGGTCAAAGACAAATGGAACTTATTAAAATATTGTTCCAAAAAGCTCAAAATTTAAATTCTATAGATAAACTTGACAATGTTATTAGTATTGTAGGGAAAAATGCTAAACATAATTTAACTCAGAAAGAAATTAAGTCTCTAGCAAAAATGTATCTTGGTGGTAACACTGAAATTAAAACATCACAACTTAAAGGTAAGGATGACTATTTAAATGATATATACTATTACCACCCAAGCGTAAAAAGTATTATGGAATATTCAAATCTTTTACGTAATGATTTAGGTTTATCTAAAATAACAAACAAAAACGATTTCTTAGATCAAAGAGTCATTAAACGATATGGTTCACTCGTACCCCTAACAGAATTAGATGAAGACTTATTGCGTAAGAACCAAAAGGAATCGACTGATAGTCAGAAAGAGGCTGATTCTTCATCACAAAATAATGATGAAGAAGATCAAACTAACGAACAAACAGACCAAAATACTTTAAACGGGAACGAGCAGTATCCAAATCAACAATACAACAATCAGGACAATGGTGAAAATGGTATGATAAATAATGACAATTATCCTTACGCACAATAAAAGCTATATAAACTTATGTGGTAAATATACTTAAAAGGAGCGCAAATATGAGTCGTAAAACATATGAAAAAATTGCTAGTATAAATGGTATGTTCAACGTACTTGAACAACAAATCATTCATAGTAAAGATATGGCATTATTTAGGAATGAATTTTTCTATGTAAACCATGAACACAGAGAAAATTATGAAGCGCTTTTGATCTACTACAAGGATAGTTTAGATAATCCCGTTGTAGATGGCGCATGCTACATTCTTGCTTTACCTGAAATATTTAATAAGGTTGATGTGTTTGAGTCTGATTTACCTTTTACCTGGGTTTATGATGAAAATGGGCTCACTGATACCATGAAGAGTATCAGTGTACCCCTTCAATATCTTATTGCAGCCGCTTTGGAAGTGACTGATGTAAATATATTTAAGCCTTCAGGTTTTACTATGGGCATGAACAATTGGAATATTGCCCAATTACGTATTTTTTGGCAATACTGCGCTATCGTTAGAAAAGAGGCTTTATAATACTATCAATTAGTAATAAACGTATCGTTTTTTAATTCTTTGGTTTATAAATTATATATTTTTCTAATTATCAGAGTGAGGTTAGGACATAATTCCTAACAAAATGGCCAGTAAATGAGTTTTTTGTAAATTCATTTACTGGCTTCTTTATTTATAATACTTCGTATTGTTGGCTCTCTTTCTTAGGGGACAGCTTCAGTCTGTAGTCTTCAACTTGTCTTGTTCCCTCAAGAGTCTCGCCAAAATATTTTGCCTTTACCATGTAATTTAACATTGAAATACTTAAAAAATAAGGCCCTTTCGTATAATTTAATAAATACCATTAAACAAAATTAATAAGATACCTAATGTATAAAGACTATAATATGACTCAACTTAATTTACCAAGGAAACTTCAGTACTTATCCCCGCAAATGATATTTCACGATATGTACCGGACTCATTCTTTTTTTGGTGATGAACTAATTATGAATTTATAATGAACCTGCTTTATTCCATTTTTTTTAAATTTTCATTTTCAATATGGTTAAAATAATTTTTTAAGGGAAAACCAGTGAAAATGGAGGTGATACTGTGTTTCAAATAGCAAAAAACGAAACGATGCTAGAGGATTGCTTTGAAATAAGAAAGTGTGTTTTCGTCGAAGAACAAGGCGTACCACTCGAAAATGAATTTGATCAATATGAAGATTACTCATTCCATATAGTGGGATATATAAATAGAGTTCCTATGGCAACTGCTAGAATTAGACCTTTGAATACTCATGTTTGCAAAATTGAACGCGTAGCAATCATCAAGTGGTATCGCGGTCTTGGCTACGGTAAAAAATTAATACATGCTATTGAAACAATTGCAAAAAAACACCAATATAATAAACTCACTATGAATGCTCAATTACAAGCTCGAAACTTTTACTTAAAACTAGGTTACTCACCTTTTGGCAAAGTATTCTTAGAAGAAAATATAAAACATATTAGTATGAATAAGTTTTTATAAATCGATTTACATTCTATATACAAACTTAGCAATTTTAAAAATTGTAATAATCTTTATGTAGCTTACAAGCTTATAATAAACGTAAATAGTGATTTGGCAATGTTCACAGCATAAAAAACAATATTTCTGTTTGAGGCACAGGTTAAAATTACATTACAAATATGTTAAAAGCCATACAGTGTTAAGCCTTAAAGATTATAATTGAAACAAATCATATTAATGCGAGGAGTAAGAAATAAATGGCGAAGAAATTCAATTACAAATTACCGTCTATGGTTGCTTTAACGTTATTTGGCACAGCTTTTACTGCACATCAAGCAAATGCTGCTGAACAACCACAGGATCAGTCTAATCATAAAAATGTATTAGATGATCAAACTGCCCTCAAACAAGCAGAAAAAGCTAAAAGCGAAGTTACACAATCAACTACAAATGTATCTGGTACACAAACATATCAAGACCCTACCCAAGTTCAACCTGAACAAGATACACAAAGTACTACATATGATGCATCATTAGATGAAATGAGTACTTATAATGAAATTTCATCAAATCAAAATCAACAACCTTCATCAATAAATGATGCGAATCAAAATCAAACGAATTCTTCTACAAAAAATCAACAAGAAGAAACAAATGATTTGACACAAGAAGATAAAACATCCACTGATACGCATCAATTACAGGAGACACAATCTGTAGCAGATGAAAATGAGAAAGATTTAGAAGCTAACGCGGGTACTGAACAACAAGACAAGAAGATGACAGCAAGTCAACCTTCCGAAAATCAAGCAATTGAAACTCAAACTGCTTCTAATGATAATGAAAGCCAACAAAAAAGTCAGCAAGTAACTTCTGAACAAAATGAAACTGTTACACCTAAAGTATCAAATACAAACGCATCTGGTTATAATTTTGATTACGATGATGAAGACGATGATAGCTCAACAGACCATTTAGAGCCTGTATCATTAAACAATGTGAATGCTACATCTAAACAAACTACTTCATATAAATATAAAGAGCCAGCTCAACGTGTAACAACTAATACTGCAAAAAAAGAAACAGCATCTAATCAAGCGACTATAGATACAAAGCAATTTACCCCATTTAGTGCAACTGCTCAACCGAGAACAGTTTATTCTGTATCTAGTCAAAAAACATCATCATTACCGAAATACACACCAAAGGTTAATTCTTCAATAAATAACTATATTCGTAAAAAGAATATGAAAGCACCAAGAATTGAAGAAGATTATACGTCATATTTCCCTAAATATGGCTATAGAAACGGCGTAGGACGTCCTGAAGGTATCGTTGTTCATGATACTGCAAATGATAACTCAACAATCGATGGCGAGATTGCCTTCATGAAACGTAATTACAACAGTGCATTCGTACACGCATTTGTTGATGGCAATAGAATTATAGAAACAGCTCCGACAGACTATTTATCTTGGGGTGCAGGTCCTTACGGAAATCAACGTTTTATCAATGTTGAAATCGTCCATACACATGATTATGATTCATTTGCACGTTCAATGAACAACTACGCTGATTATGCTGCAACACAATTGCAATATTATAATTTAAAACCTGATAGCGCTGAAAACGATGGAAGAGGAACAGTTTGGACACATGCTGCTATCTCTAACTTCTTAGGAGGTACTGACCACGCTGACCCTCACCAATATTTAAGAAGCCACAATTATAGCTATGCAGAATTATATGACTTAATTTATGAAAAATATTTAATTAAAACGGGTCAAGTAGCACCTTGGGGCACAACATCTACAAAACCGTCACAACCTTCTAAACCATCAGGAGGAACTAATAATAAGTTAACTGTATCTGCTAATCGTGGTGTTGCTCAAATTAAACCAACAAATAATGGCTTATATACAACTGTTTATGACAGTAAAGGTCATAAGACTGATCAAGTACAAAAAACACTATCCGTTACTAAAACTGCAACATTAGGAAATAACAAATTCTATTTAGTTGAAGACTACAATAGCGGAAAAAAATACGGTTGGGTTAAACAAGGTGATGTTGTTTATAACACTGCTAAGGCACCAGTAAAAGTGAATCAAACATATAATGTTAAAGCAGGGTCAACACTTTACACAGTTCCTTGGGGTACACCAAAACAAGTTGCTAGCAAAGTATCTGGTACTGGAAATCAAACTTTTAAAGCAACTAAACTGCAACAAATTGATAAAGCGACGTATCTTTATGGTACAGTGAATGGTAAATCTGGTTGGATTAGTAAATACTACTTAACTTCAGCATCTAAACCTAGCAATCCAACTAAACCTTCAACAAATAACCAATTAACAGTGACTAACAATAGTGGTGTTGCTCAAATCAATGCAAAAAATAGTGGCTTATACACTACAGTTTATGACACTAAAGGAAAGACAACAGATCAAATCCAACGTACATTGTCAGTAACAAAAGCTGCCACACTTGGTGATAAAAAATTCTATCTTGTTGGTGATTATAATACTGGTACAAATTATGGTTGGGTAAAACAAGATGAGGTCATTTACAATACAGCTAAATCACCTGTGAAAATCAATCAAACATACAACGTTAAACCTGGTGTTAAATTCCACACAGTACCTTGGGGCACATATAATCAAGTGGCTGGAACAGTTTCTGGTAAAGGCGATCAAACTTTTAAAGCAACTAAACAACAACAAATTGATAAAGCAACATATCTTTATGGTACAGTGAACGGTAAATCTGGTTGGATTAGTAAATACTATTTAACTACACCATCAAAAGTTCAAACTTTGTCTACTCAATCAACACCAGCACCTAAACAAGTACAATCATCTACACAAACTGTAAATCAAATTGCTCAAGTGAAAGCTAATAATTCTGGAATAAGAGCATCCGTATATGATAAAACAGCCAAAAGTGGTACGAAATACGCAAACCGTACATTCCTTATCAATAAACAACGTACTGAAGGTAATAACACGTATGTACTACTTCAAGATGGAACAAGTAATACGCCATTAGGATGGGTAAACATTAATGATGTGACAACTCAAAATATTGGAAAACAAACTCAGTCTATAGGTAAATATTCAGTAAAATCTACAAATAATGGTCTATATTCTATTGCTTGGGGTACTAAAAACCAACAATTACTAGCACCTAATACGCTAGCCAATCAAGCATTTAATGCTTCCAAAGCTGTTTACGTTGGCAAAGATTTATATCTTTACGGAACAGTCAATAACAGAACAGGATGGATTGCTGCTAAGGATTTAATCCAAAACAGTACTGACGCTCAGGCAACACCATATAACTATACTTTTGTTATCAATAATAGTAAAAGTTATTTCTATATGGATCCAACAAAAGCAAACCGATATTCTTTAAAACCATATTATGAACAAACTTTCACAGTCATTAAGCAAAAAAATATTAATGGCGTAAAATGGTACTATGGACAACTTTTAGACGGTAAATATGTTTGGATAAAATCAACTGACTTAGTTAAAGAAAAAATTAAATATGCATATACTGGAATGACTTTAAATAACGCGATAAATATCCAATCTCGTCTTAAATATAAACCACAAGTACAAAATGAGGCTTGGAAATGGTCAAATGCCAATTATAGTCAAATTAAAAATGCTATGGATACAAAGCGTTTAGCTAATGATTCATCCTTAAAATATCAATTCTTACGTTTAGATCAACCACAATACTTGTCAGCACAAGCTCTCAATAAATTATTAAAAGGCAAAGGTGTACTTGAAAACCAAGGTGCTGCATTTAGCCAAGCAGCACGTAAGTATGGTCTAAATGAAATTTATCTTATCTCACATGCTTTAGTAGAAACAGGTAATGGAACTTCACAACTTGCTAAAGGCGGAGATGTTTCAAAAGGTAAATTCACAACTAAAACAGGTCACAAATACCATAATGTCTTTGGAATTGGTGCATTCGACAATAATGCACTTGTAGATGGTATTAAATACGCTAAAAATGCTGGATGGACTTCTGTCTCTAAAGCAATCATTGGTGGCGCTAAATTCATTGGAAATTCATACGTGAAAGCAGGACAAAATACGCTATATAAAATGCGTTGGAATCCTGCAAACCCCGGTACGCATCAATATGCAACTGATATTAATTGGGCAAATGTCAACGCACAAGTATTAAAACAATTTTATGATAAAATTGGTGAAGTCGGTAAGTACTTCGAAATTCCAACATACAAATAAATATGAAGTAAGGCAGCTCTCATAGTTAATGAAAGTAGAGCTGCCTACTTTTTTGATGATTATTTATCATGTCACTGCTTCGAATATAACAGATGCTAAATATTAAAGTTTTTCAAATAAAAAAAGCTAAGCACACTTATATGTAATTTAATATTACAATTCAGTTGCTTAGCTTTATATGTTTATATATAATTGAATGTATTTTACACTTAACATCATAATTAAAAACCGATATATATCAGATGAAAATGTGTCTACTATTAAGTTTGTTTAATAATTGATTTAAACTTGCAATTTCGTCTGAAGATAAACATTGACATCTCGCTTCAATTAAATCGCATCTCGCCGTGTTGATTTGCTGAATTAAAGCCCTTGCTTCTTCAGTTAATATCAGTTCTTTACATCGTAAATCTTCATGAGATTGTTGACTCATGATATAACCTTTTTGTACTAACTTTTTAATCCATCTTGATACAATTGATTGTTCCCTACTAATCTTCATAGTTAAATCGTATTGAGATAAACGATCATAATTATATAAAATACGTAGTAACTCTAATTGTTCAGAAGTAATGTCAGTTCGTTGACCAAAGCGTCTATTAACTAAATTCAAATCATTATTTGTTAGTGTGATAAGTTTTTCAAGTTGTTTATACATGTTGTTCTACTCCACTATATTAAGTTAATAATATTATATGCCTTATTTATAAATTATACAATACAAATATACACATTACACAAATTCGTTGCATCATTACCTATTTTTATACTACATTAGAGTATGTCTAAATTGTAAAAAAGGAGAGCGTTTATGACAGCCATCAAAGATAGGGATTATTTTTTCGATAATGCTCGAGCAATATTGATATTTCTAGTCGTATTAGGACATTTATTACAACCTTATACATCTGAAGATAAATTTTTACAAGCTTTATATTTATTAATATATAGCTTTCATATGCCTACCTTTCTATTTATCTCAGGCTACTTTGCTAAGAATTTAGATAAACCTAACTATTTAGAAAAAATTGCAAAAAAATTACTTCTTCCTTATGTAATATTTTTTGCGTTTTTCTCACTTTATTACTATTTCACTGGTAAAGAAGATGCAATTCAATTAGATCCATTTAATCCAGTTTTTGCATTATGGTTTTTACTCACCCTTTTTTTCTTTCACGTTGTTTTAGTTATAGTGAGAAGGTATAATCCGTATATTGTACTATTCATATCCGTACTTGTTTCTGTATTAGCTGGTTTCTCTGGCAATATCGACAGTTATATGAGTATATCAAGAACCATTGTGTTCTTCCCTATCTTCTTTATAGGACATTTGGTTACACAATCACATACGGAAAAACTTAGAAATAAAAAATGGATTCCCATTTCTATTATCATTTTGATTACCTTCTTTATAGGATATACAATCCATCCTATTAATGGAGATTGGTTATTAGGAAGTACACCTTATACTTCTTTAGAAAGTAACGGAGAGGATGTTTATAGTCCTCTTAAACGCTTATTACTCTATGTCATTATACTTTTAACTATGTGTGCATTTCTAAATCTAATGCCACAAACTAAGCGTATTTATACCTATATAGGACAGCGCACAATGTTTGTTTATTTATTACACGGTATCGTTATAGGAGTCATTCGCGGGTTTGGTCTATATCCATTTAAGGATCAGATTTCTATCTTTACCTATCTTTATTTATTTATCAGTGCGAGTGTGATTGTATTAATATTATCTTCAAAATGGGTTTGCAAATGGACGAATCCGTTCATTAATTTAAAAAGGCCTTCTCAATTTAAAAATTAAAATTTCATAAAACAATTCAGTAAATCACCAAAATGTAGAGATTAAAATATGTTATGATAGTAATAATTTGAAAGAATTATGAGACTATTTAAACAATTTAAATACTACATTTTGGTATTTTTATATAGAGAGGTTTTAGCAAATGAAATTATCATTAAATTCAAGTTCAAAATTTTTAAGATCCCCTAGTATTCGTCAATTTTCTAATAGAATTAAAGCGATTGACGATTGTGTTAATTTAACAATTGGACAACCCGATTTTCCTATGCCAGATGTGGTCAAAAATGCTTATATCAAAGCAATCAAAAACGATAAAACAAGTTATTCTCATAACAAAGGTTTATTTGAAACACGACAAGCTATTAGCCAATATTTTAAACGAAAATATGATTTCTTTTATAGTGAGGAAGAAATCATCGTTACTAATGGTGCGAGTGAAGCATTAGATACATCGTTAAGAAGCATTATTGAACCTGGCGATGATATCCTTATTCCAGGACCGATATACGCTGGTTATATCCCATTAGTTGAAACTCTAGGTGGAAATCCAGTATATATAGATACTACACAATCAGATTTTAAAGTAACACCTGAACTGATTGAGTCGCATCTAACGCATAAAACTAAAGCGATACTTCTAAATTACCCTACCAACCCAACAGGCGTAATACTCGAACGCTCTGAGGTCAAAAATATAGTAGACACACTTGTAAACAAACAAATTTTTATAATCAGTGATGAGATTTATGCTGAAAATACGTTTAAAGGACAACATACATCTTTTGCTGAATTTCCAGAAATTCGTGATCAATTATTACTGATAGGTGGTTTGAGTAAGTCCCATTCTGCAACAGGTATTCGAATCGGCTTTTTACTTGGTCCTGAATATTTAATTGAAAAATTAACCTTTATGCACGCTTACAATTGTATTTGTGCAAATGTACCAGCTCAAATTGCTTGTACTACCGCTTTAAATGAAGGGATAAATGCCCCCCTATACATGAATCGTGATTATATCGAACGTCGTAATTACCTGAAAGAAAAATTAGAATCATTAGGCTTCGAATTAACTGCTCAACCTGAAGGTGCATTTTACATCTTCCCTAGCATTAAAAGATTCACGGAAAATGATTTTGAATTTTGTGTTGATGTGTTGGAGAAAGCACACTTAGCTATGGTTCCTGGTTCCTCCTTCACCGATATTGGCAAAGGGTATATTCGAATTTCATATGCTTATGATATGGAAACATTAAAAAAAGGAATGCATCGATTAGAAAATTATTTACGGCAACATTATCCAGATCAAATGACCACTCCAACTAAATAAATAGTCTGGAAAACGTTTATTTCTGAAGTGAAATTTATGAGTGTAACAAGCCCACATAACAATAGGTTTAAATGTGTCAAGTGTGTGCGCTAATCTGAGATTTACACTTGCAAATCGAGAGCATTCACTTTAAATAGTACATTTTCATTTTTAACATTGGTGATTACTTATATCTACCAATGTTGCTAACAGTTACTTATACTTATTAATTCCAATGAAATAATAAAATCGCCTAAGACATAATTCATGTCTTAGGCGATTTTAAATAATTGCTATTCATTAACTAGATTGGAATTGTAATTATAATATGCATTTTCAAAACCAGTCTATTATTCAACTATTGCTTATGGGAATTTAGGGAATTGGTCAAAATCAGGATTACGTTTTTCTTTAAACGCATCACGTCCTTCTTTCGCTTCATCAGTAGTATAGTAAAGTAAAGTCGCATCTCCAGCCATTTGTTGTAAACCAGCTAAACCATCAGTATCAGCATTCATTGCTGCTTTTAAGAAACGTAAAGCAGTTGGTGAATGTTGCATGATGTCTTTACACCATTTAACTGTTTCGTCTTCAACTTGTTCTAATGGAACTACAGTATTCACTAATCCCATATCCAAAGCTTCCTGTGCATTGTATTGACGGCATAAGTACCAGATTTCTCTTGCTTTTTTATGGCCAACTATACGAGCTAGGTAGCCAGAACCGTACCCAGCATCAAATGAGCCTACTTTTGGTCCAGTTTGCCCAAAAATAGCATTGTCTGCAGCGATTGTTAAATCACAAACAACATTAAGTACATTTCCTCCACCAATTGCATAGCCTCTAACCATTGCTATTACTGGTTTAGGAATCACACGAATTAAACGTTGTAAATCTAATACATTTAAACGAGGAATATCATCTTCACCTACGTAACCACCGTGTCCACGTTTTTTTTGATCTCCACCTGAACAAAATGCTTTGTCCCCTTCACCAGTTAATACAATTACTGATACATTTTGGTCATCACGCGCACGTGAAAATGCATCAATCATTTCAGCAACTGTTTTAGGAGTAAATGCATTTCTTACTTCTGGACGATTAATCGTTACTTTGGCAATCCCTTCGAAAAATTCATATTTAATTTCATCATATTCTCTAAGTGTTTCCCACTGTCTAGTCATTTTGCTCCTCCTTTAAAAAACCTAATATTATTGTATCAAATTCCGTGCTATCTTCCACATGAATTGTATGTCCGACATTAGAAATTTGAACTTTATGACTATCTTGTAAGTGATTCTCTAATTGTTGTCCTATTTGAACAAACTTTTTATCTTTTTCTCCTACTATAATTAAAGTAGGAATGCGTATCGATGATAGATGTGGCCATAAATTAGGCATATGACCTGTACCATAATCACGAAGTGCTTTGGCCAATCTATGAGCATCTTGATTCATGCGATTATTGCGAATACTTTGGCGTATCTCAGGAGCTAGATTATACTGCGAACGAAAAAGTGGCAACTTTTCCCAATCATTCACAAAAATATCTAAACCAGCAATTTCAAGTACTTTCGCACGTGCAGCATCCACTTGGGCACGTTCCACTTTATCCGTCTCATCTTGAATACCTGCTGAAGTACTCTCTAAGAGCAACCCTGATAGCGTTTCATTACCATGTATGGCATAATAAAGCGCTACCCGGCCACCCATAGAGTAACCTAGAAGAAACACATCATATGTTTGATATTGTATTAAAACCTCATCAAGTTGACGTGTAATAAACGGGAAATCCCACACATCATCCATACTTGAGGTATCTAAGCCATGGCCAGGTAAGTCAATTGTTAGCACGTTCGTATGTTCTACGAGGCGTTCTATATGTGAATGATAAGTAGTAGCATCACTTATGAAACCATGCAACATCACCAATAGTTGCTTACTTTGGTTCTTAGATTCATAAAAATTATAATGTAACATTAACAATCTCACTCAATTTCTGATATAAATATTGATGTTGATGCAAATTTTCGTCTCTATTGGTCATAACTTCATACATGTGAGAACCCATTTTGGATAATTCAGCATATTTAAAGTCAGTCAAATTATCAAAACGCTTAAATGTAAAATCATATAACAGTGCAGTATATTCAAAGTTTAAGCCTGTTGGTGTTCCAAATAATCGCTCAAAATATTTTGTAGCCGAACGTTTTTGAGGTAAATATGAAAAGATACCTCCCCCATCGTTGTTAACTAATACAATGTTAATATGAAGTTCATTTAATTTGGCCATTAATAAACCGTTCATGTCATGATAAAAAGATAAATCACCAATAAGCAAGGTCACATTCTTATGTGCCGCCATACCTAGCGCAGTTGAAACTACTCCGTCAATTCCATTGGCACCCCGATTAGCGTATACAGATGCCTCACTATCAAACAGTAAATTATCGACATCTCTAATTGGCATACTATTTCCGACAAATAATGTGTCTTCTTTTGTAAGTTTTTGAATTAAACTCCCCACATATGCCGCTTCATCTGTCGCATGCTTTAAGTAATCACTTATCTCAATGCGTGCTTGTTGTTCAAGTGATTGCCATTGTTGTAACCATTTTTTTCGTTCAACAAGCGGTTCTTCCATTAATGAACGGAAAAAATCATTTGCTGAAATCTCATAAGAAATATGAGGAGGTGTTGGAAATACATCAATTTGATCATTATTCTGCACAATAATTTGATACGCATCGGTTTTCTTCAACCATTGATTTAATTTTTTAGAAATAACTGGCTTACCTACACGTATGACATAATCTACTTCTAAATTTAAACCAGCTCGATACAATAAATCATAAGTGGTTATAACATTAGGATGTTTCTCCTTACGAAGCTGACTAAGGGGATCTGCTAAGATTGGCAGATCATATATAGTTGAATACGTTAATATTTGATCAATGGCTTGGTGTTGCATATCTCCGACAATGATAAGACCATTTTTTTCTTGTAATATGTCTTTTATATCATCTACCGAAATCGATTTCTGATAATGAGGTAACGTTTTAGTTACAGATGTTAATAAATCGACACGATCTAAATCTGGTGTTAGTGGTTCTCTAAATGGTAAATTAAAATGAATCGGTCCTCGGTGTGGTCCATATAAATATTGACTTGCAATTTGCATTTGATAATTAATTGTATCAATTGTATGTTCACTTCCATCAGCAATCGGCAAATCAAATTGAAAGTTCACATAATTACTAAACATATTTACCTGATTAATTGCTTGAGGTGCACCCACACTGCGCAGTTCATGCGGTCTGTCGCTCGTTAAAACAACGAGTGGCAAACGACTAATTTGACTTTCAGCTATAGCGGGCGTGTAGTTCGCAGCAGCTGTTCCAGATGTACAAAGAATTGCTACAGGTTTTTCGCTACCTTTAATAAGACCTAAAGCAAAAAATGCAGCACTTCGCTCATCAGGGTGAATCCACGTTTTAATACTTGGATGTGCTTCGAAAGCAAGTGCTAATGGTGTTGAACGTGAACCTGGACTAATTACTACTTCTCTTACACCATAAGCATAAAGCTCTGAAGCAAATGAAAATACTTGTTCAGTTAAAGCTTCACTATGATTCATCATTATTATCTACTCCTAAGGCGTTCATCATTGGTGAGAATTTAACTGCAGTTTCAGCAACTTCACTATCAGGATTCGAATTTTTAACAATGCCACATCCAGCGTATAAAGTTGCTTGTTGCTCTTTAATTAGCATAGAACGTATAGCAACAATGAATTCACAATCATCATAAACATCAATATAGCCCACCGGTGCGCCATATAAACCTCGAGTACCAAACTCTTTATTCTCAATAAAATCAAGTGCTTCTTCTTTAGGATAGCCACCTAGCGCAGGTGTAGGATGTAAACGATCGATTAAACCAATGTATGATTCGTCATTTAAATTAGCTTTGATTTCCGTATATAAATGATACATATGATCATTTTTTAAAATATTAGGTGTTTCATTGTACTCTACATCCTGTACAAAAGGCTCAATATCATTTAAGATACTCTCTACAACAAAACGATGTTCTCCTAAATTTTTCTTATCTTTAAGAAATGCTTCTATATTCTTATTATCTATTTGCTCATTATGTGTACGTTTAATGGTACCTGCTACAGCTTTTGTAGATAAAACACCATCTTCAACTTTGATTAATTGCTCAGGCGTTTGAGAAAAGAATATTGACTGATTAGCTTCTAATAAAAATATATAACTATTTTTTTCATTTTCAAGAGCTCGGTTTAAAACATATGGAATATTGATTTTTTTATCAAATTTAACTAAACGACGACGCGCGAGAACGATTTTTTTATTGTCGTCAATCGTATCAATCGCTTCTTTCACAAGCTCACGCCAATCATCCTTATAAATATCTTCCATACGCGTCACATCTCCAAGTGTTTCCTCTGGATTATCCATGGTTGTTTGTTCAAAATGTGCCACTAAAGTTTTAAATGCTTGTAAATCGAAATCTTGTCGCTCTGTAGTATAAGTTAGATAAGTACGCGTACCTTCATTAGAAATTAATACTTTAGGTAAAACAAAATGGTTTAAACCATATTCTCTCCATTCATCATCTGATTTGTGACTCGAAAATTGAAAACCGCCACACAATCTAAGATGATGATATCTATTATGTGGATGAACGAGTTCAATATTATTTTTTAATTTTTCCCAGTCCCTAAAAATGGATTGCTTATTCTCAAAGTCGTTTTTAAACCTATGAATAGCATGATATCCAAAATACGAAGAATAATTATCATTTAAGCGCATGTAAAAACGGTCCCCAGCATCTTTTTCAGTTAAATGAAACAACACACTAGGTTTCATAGTTTTATTTAATTCAACTTCAACTGAAACCCAATCTTTTGTACTTTCATATAACTTATCGAGGATTGCCTGTTCGTCTACATTCACATCCATTTTTTTCACTTCTTTCTCCTCCGAATTTTACTCATTATTACATTGTATCATTTTTAATCTTTTATGTAGTTATTAATGCTTAAACAAAACATGCAATTTTTCACGTTGATTGACCTTTACTGGTGTTTCATTTAAAATGTTGATGATAAAACTATATAAATAAGAGGTTGTGCATATCATGTCAGATCAATATCAACAATATTCCACTGTTAAGAAGTACTGGCAATTGATGAGACCTCATACTTTAACAGCCGCTGTTGTCCCTGTACTCGTTGGTACTGCAGCAGCTAAAATATATTTACTCGGTAGCGAAGACCATCTAAAATTTAGTCTTTTCTTAGCTATGTTAGTTGCATGTTTGTTAATTCAAGCTGCAACAAACATGTTTAATGAATACTATGACTTTAAAAAAGGTCTTGATGATCATACCTCTGTGGGTATTGGTGGTGCTATTGTACGTAATGGTATGAGTCCAAAACAAGTAATGAATTTAGCAATTGCTTTTTACATCATTGCAGCACTTTTAGGTATCTTTTTAGCAATACAAAGCTCATTCTGGATTATTCCAGTAGGCATTGTTTGTATGGCAATTGGCTATCTATATACCGGTGGCCCTATTCCAATTTCATGGACACCTTTTGGTGAACTATTTTCAGGATTATTTATGGGTATGATTATCATACTACTTTCATTTTTCATACAAACCGGTAATGTTCAAGGATATGCCGTTTGGTTAAGTATTCCAATAGTCATCACAATTGGTTTAATCAATATGGGTAACAATATTCGTGACCGTATTAAAGACAAGGCTAGCGGTAGAAAAACTTTGCCTATACTTTTAGGTAAACGTGCTTCAGTTATTTTTATGGCAATGATGTATGCCGTCGCATATATCATTGTCATCATTACAGCCTTTTTTAAACCTGCGGGATCATTATTTTACTTGTTAGTCTTATTATCATTCCCAATGCCTATAAAAGCGGTGAGACGTTTTAATAAAAATGATACGCCTGAAACAATGATGCCTGCGATGGCTGCGACAGGTAAAACGAATACATTCTTTGGTTTATTGTATGCATTAGGAATCTATATTAGTGCACTTTTAGGTGCAATCTAAACTTTCACACGAATGAGTCTGGGACATTAATCAATGCCCCAGGCTTTTTTATTGCAAACACAGACAACAATTTAATTTAAAAACACACTAAATATCAAGTTATTTCAGCATTGGTCTAAACCCAGAATTTCAAACAGAAATTCTACAGACAAGGCAAGTTGGGGTTCGGGGCCCCAACATAGAGAATTTCAAACAGAAATTCTACAGACAAGGCAAGTTGGGGTTCGGAGTAAGTTTAGACAACGCGCTTATAACTTATAACCCACTGAAACCATTTATAAAAATTCAATCTGTAAACAAAATTGATGGGTACTCATTTATATACACCACACACCTTTCATTATGATGTGATGTTACTTATTATTCAATGTCATATGAAAATATTGATGGCCATATAAATGAATTGTCGCATCCTCTTTGAACCCTAATTTGTGATATAGATGGCGTGCTTTATTATTATCATAATCACAATTCAATCCCCATTTTTCATGTGCATGAGTGGAAATTACATACTTTAAAAGTTGTGTTGCAATACCTTGTCCTCGATATTTTGGAGACGTTACTACTGTTTCTATATATATTTCATCATCATATGATTCTTTTTCAGGTAATGGTGTACCTAACTGAAGAATATCTTCTTCAAGTGGTAACTTAAGCCATTGTTGTTCATAATCCATTTCCTCTTTCCCAGGATATGCAATTACACATCCAGCAACAACCCCGTCTTTCTCATATACCCAAATATGCTCATAAAACGACCGATATCTTACATTCACAATACTTAATTCTATCGCTTCAATAATACGATCTTTAGTTATTTCCTTGGTAATATCTAATTCCATATCTCTCCAAATAAGATAACATAACTCTGCAATCTGTCGATTATCACTCGTTTTCGCTTTTCTAATCACTTTTGACTCCCCTTTTAGATATTGATAACTAAGTTTATACTCAATTTCTAAATAAAAAAATAAATACGACATGATGTTGACATCTTAAAATTAAACAATCACTATAAATTGAAACCTTCACTTTATATCATAACATCTTCTTTAATACTTTTACTTTGATAAACTAAATAATTATCTGTAAAAATAAAGATAAGACTAAAAACTAAATTAACCATACGGAGGCAGACATAATGAAAGTTAACAAAACAATTTATATTATAGTAGCATTGATTTTAGGTGGTCTGGGCGTGCATAAATTTTATGCCGACCAAGTTGGACAAGGTATTCTACATCTCGTCTTTTTCTGGACTGGCATTCCAAGTGTTGTCGCAATCATTCACGCTATCATTGTTATTTTTACTAAAAAAGCAGATGAATACGGCTACATAACTTTTGATAAAAAATAAGATCTAAAAATATTTCTTCATATTTTCCAAAAAACAAATTTTACTTTTAGCTCCTACAAAAACTGGGTATAAGATATCAAACAAAATATAAGGGGAGTTAACATGCAGAATATTGTTAAAAGAGTGATTAGAATTTTAGTTTCCGGTTATATTGTCAAAATGATACGAAACCTTATTTCCAAAAATTCTAACGATAGAAATAAAAACAGTCACAAATAGAAATATTAGAAACGGAATTGATTAGCAATTCCGTTTTTTTTTTATATTGTCCGTTGCCAAAAATATTCTTTTTGTATTGTTATGCACATGCCAATTGCTCAACTTATCGAACTACATCTTTGGTACGTTTCTCTTATTTTCTTCATTCTTAATTTACTAAAATATTAAATATTGATTTAAACTTTTATTATTAACTTTAGTATTCAATATTAGTTTAGGATTATCAAAATTACTTTTTTGGGTCTAAACGACCGTCTATTTCCAAAAGAGATTTATAGTTATATAATTTTGTGATTTTCTCAGTGTTTTCGACAGTACTAGATAATTTTTAAAAAACTTACTCTCCCCATTTTTTCTAGTTTATTTATTAAAACAGATTTTCTTTTACTCATAATACTTTCATCAAGATTTAAATCTTGATGAAAATATTGCAGTGTGGAGAAACTTTCAGTATTATCGTTAATACTTTTACGTGGTGATGATAATAAACATAGACATTTGCTTGTAGAATTTGAGGAGTTCGACAGAGCAAATGAAGAAAAACACGCAAAAGTTGAATATCATAGTTTTAAAAATAAAACAGATACATTATAACACGTAAAGCACTGCCCTATTTTGAACAGTGCTTTACGTGTTATGTACATCCATCAGTTTGCCTTAGCTCTAACTTAAAATTCCAATAATATTTTTTAATATAATTAATCCTACAATAATAACAATAACGCTTGAAACTTTATTTAAAATAACGATATACTTACCACTTTTATCAATTTTTCCTGTAATTCTTCCTAAAATAGCTAAAAAGACAAACCAAATCCAAGATACAGAAATTGTAGCCAATGAAAAAACGACTTTGTCATAACCATCATAAACTGAAGCACTCGTTCCAATGACACCAACAGTATCCATTATTGCATGAGGATTTAATAAAGAAACAGATAAAGCAAATAAAATCTGCTTTTTAGCTGGCATAGGTTCTATTTCTTCGATATTTGAAGGCTTTTCTGTCCATAAAGACCATGCCATATACATCAAAAACAAAAACCCGATGATGTAAATAAAAAGTTGTAAAGTTGGCATAGATATAAGTATTAAAGATACTCCTAAAATAGCTATTACAATTAAAAAAGTATCACACAGTCCGGCTGTTATAATTACAGGTAATGCTTTACTAATTTTTTTTTGGTTAGCTCCTTGATTAAATACAAATACATTTTGAGCCCCTAAAGGTAAAATTAAACCTAAAGCTAATAATAGTCCATGTATCAAAGGTTGCAACATATTCTAACTCTCTTTCCTTTCATAGTTCGGTGTACAAATATCTTTAACTACACTATAAAAGCCAGGCAATGTAGTTTTAAAAAAGCCAGTACAATGATGAGCATTTCGATATGCTGTATCTTTCATCAAAATTTCATGTGCCTTTTTAAATTATAGTGAGGTATAGCCGGGAATAAATGATGAACTAAATGATAATTATCATGATGTGGGTGAAAAATAAAAATAGTCCATGGCATACCAAAAGTATTCCTACTAGCAGTTAACTCACTTTTATTATTTAAACCTGAATGTTCTGCCATTTCTGCCCAATATCTTATAATCTGAAACGTTGTTAAAATTGGAATTAGCCAATACAATATAAGATACAGCCAAAAATTAAAAATAACTGATGAAGTAATAATAGCAATCCAGAAAATATTTTTAACCCAAATTTCAGATTTTGGAACCTCTTTAGTATATAGGTTAGCTGATACAGTACCGACTATGTATTTAGGTACATGAAATAACAAGAGAACTTTTACTATGTGATTCTTTACAAACATTTTTGTACTCTTCTGTGGCTTATCTAAACCAACCAATCTATATCTTTTAGTGTCAGGATCATTCTCTTCATCCCATAAATTTCTATGATGTTGAAAATGTGAATTACAATATGCTGTATAACTAGTAAATACTGAAAATGCAACGAATAAACAAGCTATCCATTTATTCCAAAACTTATTTGTAAATAAAGATCGATGACAAGCTTCATGCATTAAATTATCAAATGCTCTCATTCTACTACCAATTAATATAATAGCTACAAGATAGATCAAAATGTTATTAAAAGTTACAGAAATTAAAATACTACTAAAAATAACAAACCAATCAAATAATAACGCAATCACGTTATTATAATTGTTCTTTTTTATTAAAGGTTTTAACTCTTTCCTTATCTCTTTTGAAAACACTGCTTTTTATTTATCGTAATATTAACAAAATTCAGAATTTTAATCAACTATATGTGCATGTTATAAATGCATACCTCTATCCGTTTTTGATTCTTTTGTTCTTGTAGTTGTTCTAGCTCTGAATAGAATTCTGGGTTCATTTGTTTATCTAAGTGTCCTGCTAACCCATTTAGTTTTGGTTCATCTTCTGTTAACTTATTAACTCTTTCCTCAAATGTGTTTCTTCATAAAACTCTTTCTAGCTCTTTTAGTAAGATTTTTAAAAGCTTTAACACTATTTCTACATTCTCTTTAAATGGCTTTGCCATTTCGTAAAGTCGGTTGAAATTATCGTCTATATTTTCAATACACTCAACTGCTTTATTTAATAAATCATCTTTCTCTCGTATTTCCTTCTCTTTATCTTCTAAGGCGCTTACAGATTTTATACATTCGTAATCTTCCATAATTCTTTGTGCTATTTTTATTACTCTTGAAACTGATTAAATTCATCTTTGTTTATAACAACATTCGCAGTCTCTTGTAATTCTTTATCAAACAAACCGCCTACTTTTTCTGTTTCAACCTCATATGGATCGTTCAAAGACTTTCTAAGCGTTTCTAGTGATTTTAAGTAGTCTTATTGTATCAATTCTTCGTTATTTTGTTTTATATGGGCTAAATTTTATCCCTCACGTTCATATTCTTTCTTATGATATTCTGTTTTTTGTTTATAACTATTAACTTGATTGTGTTGTCTATTTGTTAATTCTATTGAAGTTCCTCTTTCTAATTCATAACCACGTTCATTTACATACTCATTAAATTTATCTTGAAAGCTTGCTAATGCTTTTTTATTACCTACAACATCTTTAGCACTTAATCGTCCATCTTCTGTAATTGGTACAATTTCAAAGTGCACGTGAGGCGTTTATCCATATGAAGCTTTGCGTATAACAAATTATCTTTCCCGTATTCTTGTTCTAAAAATTCTTTAGCCTGTTCAAAAAATTTTTTATTTGCTAGTGTCTGATTACTAAAAAATTTATTATCTGATGTAATCATACCGTCTATATGTTTTACTGCGTCTTTTCTAATTTTTCTTTTGCCTGTATAGTTCCGCTCAATTTTTTCATCAATCAAATCATTAAAATTTTGTTTTTAGTCATTTATCAAATCATAATTTAGATGTTTTTTTGAATGGTCTATATCTTCATTTTCATAATTAAATTTTTCTACTTTGATAATCGAATAAGACATATTAAAATCGCTCCTATACATAAAGGTTTTGCGTGTATTTTATAATTAAAAGTCTAACAGACAAGACTTATTTTCAATAAGTCATTAATACATGTGCTCTGCCGAGAGCAAAAAATATCGCTTATAATGGATTTAAACCATTATAAGCGTCATTACAGAAAAGACTAGGTCATGCAAATATTGAAATTACTTGGCGTGTTTATAGTCATTTATTAGAAGTATTAAAAGGTGAAGAAGTTGCAATGCCCGATAGTATAATATATTTTTAAGTGCTCAACGAACCAGACAACTTGTCTTTAATTTAATCAATATTGACTACGCATTAATCAAAATATTTAAAATAGACTTTTACAGATTTTCAACAAAATAAAAAAGAACGCTGATATATCAACGTTCTAGCGTAATTTAGTTAATCAGAATTAAACTGATTTTTATTAATGAACGGAAACGTAATTTAATATTGCGAGGGGCGTTTTTATCAATTTAACAATATAGAGGAACGTTTAGTTTAACTTACGAGGTTTAACGATAGATAACAAGATATAACAAAACCCCGTCAAATCAACGTTTTGTTTCACGAGATTTAACGAGGTATAAACAAATAACGGAAACGGAGGGATTCGAACCCTCGCGCCGCTCTCGCGACCTACACCCTTAGCAGGGGCGCCTCTTCAGCCAACTTGAGTACGTTTCCATATGGCTCCGCAGGTAGGATTCGAACCTACGACCGATCGGTTAACAGCCGATAGCTCTACCACTGAGCTACTGCGGATAAATAATAAGTAAACTATCTCTATCAAGCACAAGTATTATTATATCAATCTTGTTGAATTTTTCAAGAGTTATATTAAAAAAATATACGGAACATTTACACTTATTTAATATTAACGTCCCGCATATTTTAAATTGAAACACTGTCATCAATTTTTAAAATCAATAGTTTGGGAAAAAAGCTAATTTTCTTCAAAAAGAGAGTAGCGTGAAAGCGCCTCGAAAATATTTAAGGAGGACTGATTATAGTCAATAGGTTGTTCAGGGTTGTTAGATTTCATTCGTGATTGCTTATCTACCATGTAATAATAGATGATTGCATTGGTGTATTGATGCCACAAACTATGAAATGATACATTGAGTGTTAAAGAATCACCATTCGCAAAAATTATTTTACTCTTCCGATTTTTAAGTTCTTTAACATTTTCAATATAATGCATATTAATCCATATATTTTCTTCTTGACGGTCCGAGTGAGTTGGAAAAAAGTAAGTAGGAAAAAGAGGTGTAAGTAAAATAGGTGGTTTACTAGAAATTCCAGTAATACGATTCGTTTCTGCTTTTTTACTAATATAATTATTGCCATAAAACTTACATGATCTTTCGATAATTCTCTGTACTTTAAATGGACTTTCTTTTCGGGTTTGATCAAATCTGATAATCTCAGTACCATTTGTCTGCTGATATTCATCATATTTAGGTCGTATTACCATATCACCTTTTCGTATAACATAAATCGTTTCGGGTAAATGTGTCATTAAAAAACCTCACTTTATTCAATTACTTAGATGGTTATTAAAACTAAAAAATAATAACCTAATAATATTTTATCCGAGCGCAAAATAAAGTCAAGTTCTACTTTTGTTTTCTTTTTACACATATTTCTTTTAAAATGTCAGAATATTCATTGATTTCAAAATTTAAAATCAGTATAATACTTATATATTAAATAATTGAAAGGTCGTGGTCTTTATGAATCACAATACTGAGGTCAAGTACACTACATTAGAAGATTTTGTAATGACAGTGAACGATTTAGGCGTTGAACTCGTCATTGAAGAAGCACTCAGAAATGCAAGAAAAGCTAAACTTAAACTCTTAATTGACGAAGCGCTCATCAATAAAAACGAGAACGATTTTATTCAATATACTAACGAATTTAAACAATTGGAGGCATTTTTAAGTGAATAAATTAGACTCGAGTCACTCATCATAAAAGGTCTATTCCCTACTTTAAAACAAGTTGAGAATAGACCTTTTTATCATACTTAGGACATCAATCTTATAATTTCATACTTATCTATATCCCCAAAGTAGTGATAGAAATCATAATTTTGAAGTGCCTCTTCGATATGTTCAAAATCATGTAAACAACCTATTAACGCATGTTCAAGTTCGGTTACATCACCTTCGCCGAAGAAATCTCCAAATAGTTTTGCCCGTTCAATTCTTCCTTTTTTTACATCTAATTTTATTTGAATAAAACCTTTCTCAAATTTCTCTTCACGCTCAATATTATATTTTGGATTGCTGCCATAATTCCATTCCCACGTACGATACTTCTCATTACTTAATTGCTTAATATTCTTCCAATCTTCTTCTGTTAGTACATATTCTTCAACTTCATTTTCACCAAAAATAGTTTTAAGAATAATTTGTTTGAATTCTTCTATATCTATTGGCTGTTCTAGAAATTCTTCAATATTGGCAACTCTTTTTCTAACAGATTTAACGCCTTTAGATTTAATTTTAGCTGGATTCACTTTTAATGCATTTTGAACTTCATTTAAATCACAATTTAGCATTAATGTACCGTGACTAAACATTCTATTTTTTACTTTAACCATAGCATTACCAGATATCTTAGCTTGCCCAACTTGTATATCATTCCGTCCAGTCATTTCAGCATTAACCCCCATTGATTGTAAGGCTTGTACAATGGGGATTGTAAACTTTTTAAAATTATGAAAGCTATGACCATCATCATCTGTGATAAAGCTAAAATTTAAGTTTCCAGTATCATGATAGACAGCCCCACCTCCAGAAATACGTCTTACTACATCAATTTGATGTTTATCAATATACGCTTGGTTAACTTCTTCAATTGTATTCTGATTCTTTCCAACAATAATTGAAGGTCTGTTAATATAAAATAAAAAATAACTTTCTTCAGAAGGTAAATTTTTAAGAACATACTCTTCCATTGCTAAATTGAGGGAAGGATCATTAATATTATTGTTGCTAATAAATTTCATAACATTCTCTCCTTAAATAAGTCTCTCTATATGCCCTTACCCTAGTTATGAATGATTTATAAGAAAAATGCCACTCTTTTACTCATTTATGAATGATATTTTATAATTTTCTTTTAGTTCACTTCTTTTTCATAGAAATTAGTTTATTTGTCAAGTAAATTTTAGTACAATATAATCTAGCTATGATTTAAGGGAGGACTCGTAATGACTGTTGCAGAAGTAGGTAATATAGTAGAATTTTATGACGGTTTAAGAGGCCGTGTCGAGAAGATTAATGATAACTCTGTTATTGTAGATTTAACTATTATGGATAATTTTAATGAATTAGATTTACCGGAAAAGACAGTTATCAATCATAAGCGATACAAAATCGTTGATCAAGAAGGTTAATTAAAATGAAAAATGTTTCTAAAGCTTTGATTTGGTTTGTTATAAGCTTCATCATCTTTCACGCAATATTATTTGTGATGTGGGGAGAACATCAGGAATACTGGTATTTATATACTGGCATTATGTTAATAGCTGGAATAAGTTATGTTTTTTACCAAAGAGACATTGCATCTAAACGATTATTAACTTCCATAGGCATGGGTATAATAACGAGTGTCGCACTCATTATTATACAATTGATTTTTTCACTTATTTCAACAGAATTATCATACGCATCTTTAATCAAAGAATTATCACGAACGGGTGTCTACTTTAAATGGCAAATGCTCGTTACTTTATTATTTGTGATACCTTGTCATGAACTATATATGAGAACTGTTTTACAAAAGGAATTAATAAAATATAACTTACCGAAATGGGCTAGCATTTTAATTGTTGCAATATGTTCAAGTTCATTATTTATATACTTAGATAATTGGTGGATTGTATTCTTTATTTTTGTAGCTCAATTCATTCTATCTCTTAGCTATGAATATACGAGACGTATTGCTACAACTACAATTGGTCAAATTGTGGCTATCATTTTATTATTGATATTCCACGGATAAAAAAAGCATTTCTTAGACTCATGAATTTGAGCTAAGAAATGCTTTTTTAAATTAATTAAAGAAAAAGTGACACATACACCGTTATAAATAGTACGAGGAAGATTAATAAACTTTAAAATTATGATTTAATTTCACAGAATACGTGTCACATTTTAAATTTTTTCTAATCAATCCACCCATCGTTTCCGAATATGTGTCGTGAACGATAGCTTCTTGTAAATACATTTTGTAGTTTCTATAACAATAATCAGTCATTGTTATTCTATACGAATCTTCTTCATTTAGACCATTTAATTTCACTCTATTAAACGGTGATTGTGACATGTCTATACAATAATCAAACCCTTGCCAAACTGTAAATAACGTTTCATCTATCATTGTCATACTTAATTGTCGCTTATTAAAATCAATATGCGCATAACTGTATTCAAGTATATCTTTGATATTTTTACCTTTGACAGTGATATCTATAGGTTTATCTGGATGAGGATATGCATCGTATATATCTCTATTTCTTATAGTTCCTTTTAACCCTTCTTCACCATTCTTAGGTATATGCACACAAGAAATATCGTAATTATAGGCTAATCGAATTGCATCATGTAATAACTGAGTAAAAGGATGCGGCTTACAAATAATATCTTCAATACATTGAACTGTTAAGCCATTGTTTTTGTTTGAAACAACTGAATTTGCCCAGTGTTTAACTGCCTTACGGTCATAATATGTTTCTTTCAATAATTGTTCATCTTCATGGTAATCATTTAAGTCGATAACTTTTGAATCGATGTGCTCAATTTCATAAGAAGTTGTCCGTTTCTTAAATTTAATTGAAAGATGTACTAATTCCTCAGCATTTTGACCTGCTTGAACATATATAGTTTCATGATCTTTTCCAACAACTGTTTGATGTTGATGAGCGGTAATAATTACATCAATAACACCAAGTTCTTCCATAATTTTTTCAGCTTCATTTGCATTTTTTTCATTTCTTTTATTGGTACTACTTATTTTATTTAACCCACCATGATAAATAACAATAAGGAAGTCTGGCTCTTCAACTTCATGTATGTATCTAATCCAACGTTTAGCTGAAACCAAAGTCTTCTCAATACAGACATCTTCTTCCATTTCTGCGTACTCGTTCTTCATTAATCCATCTGAGGTTAAACCTACGATAGCAATTTTCAAATCTGAATACATTTTGATTGTATAAGGCGTAGAAAAATATGGCTCTCTAGTAACAGTATACTCTATATTTGCTGATAGCCAGGGAAACCTTGAGAGTGCAACTGAACGTGTCAAAAAAGATAATCCAAATTTAAATTCATTAGGGCTAATTCCACTAGCATCATACTGCATTGCATTCATCAACTTAATCATAGGATGACGTTTATATGGTGCAACAACGGCGTAATAAAATGCTGCAAGTGATCCCGCCAAACTTCCCCCACTATCTAGTAATATGACATTTTCATTATTTTTTCGAGCTTCATTAACATAAGTACCAGCTCGATAAATATTTGAGCCATAATCACCATTTAAGAAGTGACTATGCATATCAGAAGTTGCAATCACATCAACTATTTTATTTTCATTTTTTTCCATAGAGCCACTCCTCTCCTTAAATTTAGTGTAACATGTACCATTCATTAAATGTTATAAAACTATTATCGCATTGATATCATTCTAAATAAAAAACTATTAGCAAAGGTGTATGTATGCCTTTGCTAATAGTGTAATGATTATCCAATTTGTATACGTTCTTTAGGATAGCTATATTTTTCGGGTTCTTTACGTCCAGCTAACATAATGATGAATGAAATGAGGCCTACACGACCTATAAACATTAATATCATTAATACAACCTTGGTAATATCGTTGATATCGCTTGTCACACCTAAGCTTAAACCACATGTACCAAACGCAGACATTACTTCAAAGAAAATTTGTAGAAAGGACAACTTGCCTTGTTCAGTGGCAGATATAATAATCATGCTAATAAATGTAATTAATGACGCCATAGTAAATACGGCAAATGATCTTTGTACATCCATAATATGTACTTCTCTGTTGAAAATTTTAATACCTGTTTTGTCACCAGTATTATTAAAGTTAATAACAAACAAAATTAAAATAGCAAATGTTGTTGTTCTAATTCCGCCTCCTACAGAACTAGGAGATGACCCTATAAACATCAATAATCCCATTACAATATTTGTTGCGTCGCTAAAATGTGACACATCTATCGTTTGCAAACCTGCACTTCTGGTCGTTGATGATTGGAACAATGCATAAAATAGTGATTGATGCCAACTCAATCCTTTAAATGCATTGCTATGTTCTAATATTAATACAACAATAACGCCAAATAAAAATAAGAATAAGTACGTTGTTGTCGTTATTTTTGTGAATAATGAGAATCTAAAATTAGTTACTCGATTCTTAATATATGCTTTTAACTCCAACAAAACTGGAAATCCTATAGATCCTAACACAATTAAGAACATTACTATCGTTTGTACAAAATAGTCTTTTGCATAGGGAACTAAAGATTCACCAGTAATATCAAGACCACCGTTAGTCGTAGCAGATACTGACACAAAAACGCCTTGCATTAATGCGTTTTTTAAATCAGGATTATCCCGATAAAAGTAGAACGCGAGTAAGAGTGCACCTATAAACTCAATAATAAAAATTGTTCTTACAATTTCTAAAATTAGTTTAACCGTTCCACTCATAGTATCTCTATTATTATCTAACATAATGAGTTGTCGCTCTCTAATTCCAATATGTTTGCCTAAAACAACCCAAAGCATGGTTCCAATAGCCATAACACCTATACCACCGATGTTCAAAATAATAAGTATGATAATTTGACCAAAGGTTGAATATGTGTCGACTATAGTAATTGGTGATAATCCCGTAACACTAATACCTGATACAGCTACAAAAAGTGTATCAATTGGATTAACCTCAACCCCTTGCTTATGGACATATGGCAAATTTAATAATAAAAATGCAACGACTATGGCAAATAGATAATAGAGTATAATCCCTTGTTGAGGGCTAGATTTTTTAAGCAGCTGACTTAAAACTGACATGATTTTCACCTCAACATTTATTTCAATTTGATTTTAATATTTTTCTCCGCACCATTTCGATAAATTTTAGCAGTGATTGTTTTCTGATCATCATAATGACTATATATGACTTGTCTATATCGTAAGTTATCTTCAATCTTCTTACCATCTAATTCTACTATTACATCACCTTTTTTTAAACCTGACTTGTCTCCTAAACCATTTTCTTTCACTTCACCGATTAATACACCATGATTCACTTTAGTTGGTAAGTTGATTGCATTACGTTCAGAATCGTCAAGATCACCAACATTTTTGATTTTGATTTCAGTATTTGGATAGTTCACTTTACCTTTATGCTCTAATTCTTTCGCAATCTTACGTACATCATTAATAGGTATCGCAAAAGCCATTCCTTCTACATTATGCATATCAATTTTTAAAGAAACTATACCTATGAGTCTACCATCTCTATCGACTACAGCACCACCTGAATTTCCCGGGTTCACAGGCGCATCAATTTGAAAAGCTTTCATCAGAGCATCATAGTTATCATTTTTATCAATGTCAACAGGTACATGACGATTGAGTCCAGACACAATACCTTGAGAAACACTTCCTTTAAAGTCTGTGCCTAGAGGATTTCCTATAACTAAAATAGGTTCAGCCAATTTAATATTATTAGAATCCCCCATAGTCATTGGTTTAATATTTTCGTCAGCAACTTTAGCTTTTACAACTGCTAAATCAGACCATTTATCTTTACCAATCACCTTACCTGTCACAGATTTATCATTACCATATGTTACTTTTTGTTTTTCTTGATCACCAACGACGTGTGCATTAGTAAAAATATAAATAGAGTCGCCCACTTTTTTGTAGACGACACCTGAACCTATCTCATTATCAGATTCATTTTTGTTATCAGACACAGTCGTGTCATTAGACAAATCATTCTCGACTGTTACAACTGACTTAACAGAGTTTTTAGCAATTTTCATCGCTGTTGTTTCATCTTTAGTTGTACCGTTAAATGCACTATCATTTGTATGATCATTTTTATTAACTGTAGTGAATATGGCATTTAATATTAAAAGTAATACTATAATACCTATAATAATTAACATTTTAGGCCAGTGTTCTTTAAAGAAAGCTATTACCAATTGTTTAAATTCATTAATTTTTTTAATATTTTCGGCTCTGCTATCTTGTTCGCCTTCTTTTTTAAGAAATTGCGCTTGTTGAGTATTATCGTTGTCTTTATCTTCTGGTTGTGAATAGCTATGTTTTGAAGAATATGGTTGTGTACCTCTTGAATCTTGCTCTGTATGATTAGAATTTACACCTAACATGGAGTCCTTTGAAGTCAATTTAGTATGTTGTTTACTTTCGTTTCCAGAAGTATTATCATGCTCTTTTATTGATTTATTTTCTGAGGATTCAATTACTTTATTATGATATTGATTTTCCTTTGATTGATTATCATTCAACTGTTTTGACTTACTTTGATGCGGTAACGTGGAGGTGTCACTTAAAACTCGAACATCATGTAGACTTTCTTCTCGAATTTTATTATCGTCGTCTTTTGATTTACTCATTTGATTATTTTGTTTATAACTTTTATCATCACGTTGTTGATGTATTTCCTCTTGAGTCAGTTTTTCTATTCTTGCTTTTCTCAAATTATCTTTAACACGTTCCTCATTGACTTTAGTTTGATGCTGTTCTCTTTTAGCTTGATTCTCCTTCTCTATTTTCTCGCGTCTAATGCGCTCTTCTCGCTCTTCGTTATGAAAGTACTCACGTCTTTTACGGCGATATTGACTGCGTGGTATGACTTGTTTTTTATCGTTATCCACTAGAAGACCACTCCTATAGTTTCTTTAACTCATTCTTTATCTGTTAAATTTAAGTTATTTTAATACTATATATCATCATTTTAAATTCGTTTATAAACTAAAGTTTAATATTTTAACTATAAAACTGCAATGTTCTAATAAAAATTAAAATAAAAAGAACCTCCACTTAATTTATTATTAAGCAAAGGTTCTAGCGTATCAATCAAATTATTTTTGGTTACCTTTTTTCTTGTTGCCAATTGCTGAAGTTAACCATCCTATTAATACTAAGCCAACTAATACTACCCAGAAGATTGTTTGCCATAAAGCACTATGTGGAAATGCTTCTGGTAAAACGCCAATATCAGGATGTGCAAGTACCATTACAACAAGTTTAATACCTACCCAACCTACAATTGCAAACGCAGCACCTTCTAGTCCTGGATATTTATTCAACAATTCTACAAACCAAGTTGCAGCAAATCTCATCAGGATGACACCTATCATTCCACCGAGGAACATAACAATAAATTGACCTAAGTCCATACCACCAAAATGTATGCCAACTTTTGGTAATGTAACGGCTATAGCTAATGCGGCAAGCATCGAATCAATTGCAAACGCGATATCGGTGAACTCAACTTTAAATACTGTTCCCCAAAAAGATTTAGGGCCCACTTCTTTTTCGTTACCTGTTTCATCGAAGTGATGTTCGTCTCCTGTTTCTTTATGATGTTTTTCATTTGACTGATGGAAAAATTGCCATAAATTTTTAATAGACATATAGATTAAGTAAACAGCACCAGCTGCTTGAATCCACCAGAAGTTTGCAATAATACTTATTAAGAATAAAGCAATAAATCTAAAAATAAATGCACCTAATAGGCCATAAAAAAGTGCTTTTTTTCGTTGTTTAGGTGGTAGGTGTTTAACCATTACCGCCATTACAATTGCATTATCAGCTGCTAATAATCCTTCTAAAAATACAAGTACTAAAAGTACCCATAAATAAGGTAAAATCAAACTCGGATCCATTGTGGACAACTCCTTTTAGTTTAAATACAAATAAAGAGACCTATGCTAATTAAATAGCAAAGGTCTCACTTAGCAATAGTTTTGCCCACTTTACCGGAAGACTTATCTTCGTAATGACGATAAAGTGTTGAATAGTTATTAGCAGTTTAAATGCATTGAATAACTATTCTCAAGTTACTCCCCTCTGACAGTTTTGTCATAGGTATTTATTTGTTATTTTCAGTATACATACTATGACACCGCATAGCAATATAAACATTTTTCATATACTACGGTGTGCCCGAATAGTGATAAGTTTAAACATTCAATTATAATAAGCTATACAGTTTAATATCAGAGAATTTTTCTTCAAACCAACGCGTTGCAAATTCATTTTCAAATAGGAATACATAATTGTCGTATCTATCTTTTACTAAAATTGATCTAGAGGTATTCATATTATCTTTAATATCTTCTTCATTTTCAATCCAACGCGCAATTTTACGTCCGACTGGTTCCATAACCACATCTACATTATATTCATTATTCATACGGTGTTCAAAAACCTCAAATTGTAATTGACCCACAGCACCTAAGATAATTTGATTAGTGTGCAACGTTTTATAATATTGAATTGCACCTTCTTGAACAAGCTGTTCAATTCCTTTATGAAAATGCTTTTGTTTCATTACATTTTTGGCAGAAACCTTCATAAATATTTCTGGAGTAAATTGTGGTAACTCTTGGAAGCTATATTTCTGCTTACCGCCAACTAAGGTATCACCTATTTGATAGTTACCTGTATCATACAAACCAATAATATCGCCTGCTACAGCATGATTAACAGTTTCTTTATCATCAGCCATAAATGATGTGGAACGAGTTATTTTTTGTTTTTTATTTGTTCTTTGTAAGGTTACATCCATTCCTCTTTCAAACGCACCACTTACTACGCGCATAAATGCAATTCTGTCACGATGCTTCGGATCCATATTGGCTTGGATTTTAAAGATAAACCCAGAAAAATCTGTGTCGAATGGACTAACATCAACCTCTTCTTTAGTTTGTCTCGCATTAGGCATTGGTGCATGATCAACGTATGCATTTAAGAAATTTTGTACGCCAAAGTTTGCTAATGCCGATCCAAAGAAAACAGGTGTTAATTCACCGTTCAGTAACGCTTCATTATCAAATGCTTCACCCGCTTCATCGACAAGCATCATTTCTTCAATTGCTTGTTCAAATGCACTATCATTTTTTATCGCGTGTTCTTCTTTAAGTTCGTAATCTTCGTTTAAATGTAATAAATTTTCTTCATCTCTAAATGGCTCAATCGTTTTAGAGTGTCTATCAATAATACCAAAGAAATTTTGTCCCATACCAACAGGCCAATTCATTGGATAAGTGTCAATATTAAGTGTTTCTTCTATTTCATCAAGTAATTCAAATGGCTCTTTCCCTACTCTATCCAATTTATTGATGAATGTAAAAATAGGGATACCTCGCATTTTACAAACTTTAAATAATTTTAATGTTTGTGGTTCTATACCTTTAGCACAGTCAATAACCATAACCGCACTATCTACTGCCATTAATGTACGATACGTATCCTCTGAAAAATCTTCATGTCCCGGCGTATCTAAAATATTTATCTTATAATCATCATAATCAAATTGCATTACAGAGCTTGTAACTGAGATACCACGTTCTTGTTCTACCTTCATCCAATCACTTGTTGCAAATTTACCCGTCTTTTTCCCTTTAACTGTCCCAGCTTCACGAATCGCTCCACTGAAATACAACAATTTTTCAGTTAAAGTGGTTTTACCAGCATCAGGGTGTGAAATGATGGCAAATGTCTTTCTTGACTCTATTTCTTCTTTTAAATTCATTTATCATTCTCCTTTGGATTCATTTCTAATCAAATCAGTTATATTACGTGCCAATGTATCTGCTTCAACTTCAGTCAACAAATTGAATAATTGCATCACTAATTCTTCATATAGTTGATCTGTATCTAACTCTTTGGATAATTCAATGGACCAAAAAAGTTCTGGAATAGCTAACATGATTGAATCATTAGACTGATGGTGATATACGTTCATCATCATTCCATGAAACTGAAGTGATTTAATCTTCAACAGGTCCACCACCAAATTTTTGATATGCTGCTTTTAAACCAATTAAGTCATCGCGATGTGGGACTTTAACATGACCAGGCATAATTTGATAAGGCTCTCTACCTTTTGAGGCCAAAACAACTGTATCTCCTGGTTCAGCAATATCAATCGCGTGTCTAATACCTTCTGCACGGTCATCAAACTCTATATAATTCTCATGCGTTGCGCCTTTAGCTAATTCAGCTGTCAACATTTTAGGGTCATCGTTAGCAGGATTATCTGGAGTAAAAATAACATAATCTGCTCGACATGCTACTCTCCCCATCTCAGGTGTTTTCGTTAAATCTCTTTCCCCAGCCATACCTACTAAAAAGATCAGCTTTTGTTTAACAAATGGTTGTACAGCATCAATCAGTTTATTCATACCATCTGCAGTATGTGCATAATCTATAATCAAATCTATAGGAAGTGATGGGTCGAGTACTTCTAAGCGACCCTCTACAGGTTCAAGTTCAGTAACAGCATTAATAATTTCATTTAAATTTGTTCCCTTACTCCAAACCGCAATCATAGCAGCCATAATATTTGAAATGTTAAATCTACCTACATAAGGAGATCTAACTGGAAAACTTCCAAAAGGAGTAAAAAATTCAAATTCTACACCTTGCAAAGATTCTTTAATGTTTTTAGCCATAAATTGCGCTTCGTGTGTAATACCATATGTAAATACTTCATAGGGGGTCACACTTGCTAAATAATCGGAGAAGTCATCATCATTATTTAATACAACATATTTTTCTTTAGATAAATCTTCACCAAGCTGGCTAAATAATAACGATTTAGCATGTCCATAAGCTTCCATCGTTCCATGAAAGTCTAAATGATCTTGAGTCAAATTTGAAAAGATAGCAACGTCAAATTCTACGCCTCTAAGTCGTCCTAAGGCCAATCCATGACTAGAAACTTCCATGGTCATTGCTTCTGCATTGGCATCAACTGCTTCTTTAATCTTTTTTGTTAATGCTACTGTTTCTGGTGTTGTATTCGCACCTTTTGTTTTTGTTTCATTAACTTGAAATCCATTCGTACCTAGATATGCACTATTTTTATTCAATTTTCTATAAATTAAATGAATCATAGTTGCAATCGATGTTTTCCCGTTCGTCCCCGTAACACCATATGTCGTCAGTTGGTGACTTGGAAACTCATATAATTCATGTGCCAATAGACTTGCAACACGTAAAGTGTCTGGAACAACGACTTGCGTCACATTACCTTTAAGTTTGAGTTCTCTATTGACAACAACAATACTACAACCTTGATCTACTACATTTTGACAAAACTTATGACTATCTACCGTATATCCTTTAGATGCTACAAATAGACTTCCCTCTTTAGCTGTACGTGAGTCAGTGGTAATATCGTCCACCTGTATATCTAATGTACCAATTACATTTTTTACTCTAATTTTTTTGAACAACGCACTTGCATTCAAAATGTATCGCTCCTTTTTTTACAATAAGTCTATTATACACGTTTTATTATCGTTGATAAATTTATAATTATAAGTCTTATTAATTTATTTTTAATCATAATTGACGTAATATATCCAAATCACGTTCTATTAGATAGCGATAAAATCATTCATTAAAGACTGTTAAGGTAGTGTTAAAATATACTTAAAATTTTGTTGCGCTCACCTTTAAATAATTCATTCCTTATTTAAATAATGCTAAGATATACATGTATTAACATAATATATAGCAAATACTAAGATTTTTTGAAGATAATACTAAAATCATGCAGAATGTGTTCAAATTTAGTTTCGTTATCTTGCAACCATACTTAATAAATAATGAACACTTTATAAAGCAAATTTACGACAAAGCATTGTATTGCACGCCGTATTTATAGTATTTAAATACAATAAATGGTACACTTCTTTTCCTTTTACAATGTATGAAAATACGTTACAATTATTATAAATTTTAGAAATTAACGGAGGGTGGCTATAAATGGTTACTCAAAATAAAAAGATATTGATTATTACTGGATCATTTGGTAACGGTCATATGCAAGTCACGCAAAGTATTGTCAACCAATTGAATGAGATGAATCTCAATCATTTATCAGTCATTCAACATGATTTGTTTATGGAAGCTCATCCAATTATGACTTCTATATGTAAGAAATGGTATATCAATAGCTTTAAATATTTTAGAAATACATATAAACGATTTTATTATAGTCGCCCTAATGAGCTCGATAAATGTTTTTATAAATATTATGGATTAAATAAACTCATCAACTTACTTATTAAAGAAAAGCCTGATCTCATATTATTAACATTTCCAACACCTGTGATGTCAGTGTTGACCGAACAATTTAATATAAATATCCCTATTGCGACAGTTATGACAGATTATCGCATGCATAAAAATTGGATTACACCCTATTCACAAAGATATTATGTAGCAACAAAAGATACTAAAGATGATTTCATTGAAGCTGGCGTTCCTGCTTCATATATTAAAGTGACAGGCATTCCTATTGCTGATAAATTTGAAGAATCTATTGATAAAGAAGAATGGTTATCGCAACAACATTTAGATCCTTCCAAACCTACTATATTAATGTCAGCAGGTGCATTTGGCGTTTCAAAAGGCTTTGACTATATGATTAATAATATTTTAGAAAAAAGTCCAAATTCGCAAGTGGTCATGATTTGTGGACGTAGTAAAGAACTTAAACGTTCATTAAAATCTAAGTTCAAAGATAATCCAAGTGTAAAAATATTAGGATATACAAATCACATGAATGAGTGGATGGCATCAAGCCAACTAATGATTACCAAACCTGGTGGTATCACAATTTCCGAAGGACTTAGTCGTTGTATTCCTATGATTTTTTTAAACCCTGCACCTGGTCAAGAACTTGAAAATGCATATTACTTTGAAAGTAAAGGATTTGGAAAAATAGCAGATACTCCAAATGAAGCAATTGATATTGTTTCTGACTTAACAAATAACGAAGAGACTTTAAAGGTTATGTCATCTAAAATGCTAGAATCAAAGGTAGGGTATTCTACTAGAAAGATTTGTAAAGATTTATTAGATTTAATAGGTCACTCATCTCAACCTGATGAAATCTATGGAAAGGTTCCTTTGTATGCAAGATTCTTCGTCAAGTAATTACTCAAGTAACAGAAACTTTGTTATGATGTTGGTAATTCTGTTTCTGATGGAATTTGCAAGAGGTATGTACATATTAAGTTATATAAACTTTTTACCTACAGTGACCTCTATCGCAATAGCAATCACATCATTTGCTTTTTCCATTCACTTTATCGCAGATGCTGCAACAAATTTTGTCATCGGCTTTTTACTTAAAAAGTTTGGTTCAAAATTAGTACTTACATCTGGATTCTTACTTGCTTTTATAAGCTTGTTTTTAGTGATATGGTTCCCGGCATCACCATTCATAATTATTTTCAGTGCTATTATGTTAGGAATTGCTGTTAGTCCGATTTGGGTTATTATGCTATCTAGTGTAGATGAAAGAAACCGCGGCAAACAAATGGGTTATGTATACTTTTCATGGTTGCTAGGTTTATTGGTAGGTATGGTTATCATGAACTTACTTATTAAATTCCATCCTACTCGTTTTGCATTTTTGATGGCCTTGGTTGTGCTTATTGCATGGATTCTATACTATTTTGTTAATATCAACTTAACAAATTACAATACTAAACCTGTGAAAGCACAATTAAAACAAATTGTAGATGTTACACAACGTCATCTTATCCTATTTCCAGGTATCTTGTTACAAGGAGCAGCTATAGCAGCACTTGTACCTATTCTCCCAAAATATGCAACGCAAGTTGTGAAAGTATCAACCGTTGAATATACAATAGCAATCATTATTGGTGGCATAGGGTGTGCTTTCTCTATGTTATTTTTATCAAAAATCATCGATAATAATAGCAAAGGTTTTATGTATGGAGTTATTTTTAGTGGCTTTATACTATATACAATTCTTATATTCGGGCTATCTACAATTACAAATATATATATAGTTTGGACCATAGGGCTGTTTATTGGGCTTATGTATGGTATCCTCTTACCGGCTTGGAATACCTTTATGGCTGGTCATATTAATCCTAACGAACAGGAAGAAACGTGGGGCGTGTTCAACAGTGTTCAAGGCTTCGGTTCAATGATAGGTCCACTAGTCGGAGGTCTAATTACTCAATTTACTAATAATTTAAATAATACTTTTTATTTTTCAGCGATGATTTTTCTTGCACTTGCAGTATTTTACGGATATTACTTTATTAAAACAAACAGAAGGGTTAAACCTTAAAATCTATAAATCATTTATATAAAGATGAGTTGTATATATTAATGAAACGTCATTGATATGCATTTGAAATATGAATATTCAATATAAAGCGTACATTAATCTTTTTGAATGATTAACTATACAATATAATTATGTTTCATATAAAAACGCCAAATCCTACTGAAACACAATAGGATTTGGCGTTTTTAGTTGATTTAAGCGCTCTTCTTGTATTTAACAATATGATTCTGTAAATTCAATTTCACTTTACAATTTTGGATTTCTTATCCCAATGTAAAAGTTTCAATAATAGTCCATTTGTCTTCTTCTTCACTATATTGAAGTAACGATAGTTCTTCGATTATTTCTCTATGGTCTACCCCTGCTAATTTTACTTGACCATATATATCTTCAAACTCTTGACTTGTTAGACCTTGGGCAATTGTAAAATGAGGTACAAAAGGATGTTCAGCAGTACCGTAAAAATCTTCTGTATTAAATTGATTAAATAATTGCTCTAATGGTTCTGTTTTAGCAACTTTGAAGTATATAACATTACTGATTGGAGCAAAATTAGATGCCTTTGTAGCATGTACTTCTACTGGTTTTATACTAGAAATTCGATTTTTCACTTCATCTTTAATTAAATTAAAATCATGATCATCGATTTCAAATTGAGGTTTAATCGTGATATGAGGCATTATTTGAGCATAATGATTGTCATATCGCTTGCGGTAAGCATTCACCTCATCTTGAAATGACTTTGACGGAACCAATGCTAATCCTAAAATCATTTAAATTCCTCCTTTGTTTAACTTATTCCTATTATATCAAAACTTTTTGAAAACCGTTACTTTTATCATGAAAACAATTACATTTCTGAAATTAATAGATTTATCGTATTTAATAACCCTTCGCTAACATACTATTTTATTTATATTACTTTATTAAACATATTTTCCATTTATTTGATTACTTAGAAATTTCAAGAGAATATCTCCTAGCAGTGGTTTCCATGATTTCCAATGATGTCCACCCTTAAATTCTTTATAGAAATATTCAGTATTACCTTCTTTAATCAGTTGGTTCAATTCGCGGTTAGGTGTTAAAAAGTTAGCTCTTTTACCATTAGTTGGTAAAATAAAATCTTCTTCTTCTAAACCAATGGCATGCCATATCGTCAATTGATCTTTATTCATACATGTATCAAATTTTTGCTTAATATTTTCATTATACATTGGGCTCAATAACGCAACTTGACTAAATATAGTTGGATAAGTCATTGCAGTCATCAAAGCGATACTTCCTGCTAAACTATCTCCAATAAGTAACCTTGTATTACCTACTTTATAAGTTGGAAATGTCGCATCGATATAAGGAAGAATTTCTTTTCCCATTGCTTTAATGGTTAAATTAGAACGACTTCCTGAAGGATGAAATTCTTCCCTACGTTTTTCAATATCTTCGTAATGGAATCCTACTATAATTGCACGTTGTATTGATTGCTCTTCACGTAACTGTTCATATATACGTTGAATTCTACCAAATCTAAAAAAATCTAAACCATCAAAGCAAAAAATCAACTGATATTTAAATAAATTTGTATAATCCTCAGGTAAATAAATCGATAATGTTATATCTCTATTTAAAATATCACTATGTATTATTTTTTTATTAATCTTACCTACTTTAAACTCCGACATAAACCGATGCTCCCTTGTAATGTTAATACTATTGTATCAATACTTATAATACTTTTAAATTTATAGCAAGCTCGTATACAAATTAATTTCATACTAGTTTTTTCATTTTATTAAAAATACAGTGCATTCAGTTATATTGTAAAAGTATTTACTCTTTTTAATGACTGAGTTTTGATATATACTTATTGAGTATGAAAAAGAATAAAATAGGAGGATCACAATCTATGTTCAATAAGGTTTGGTTTAGAACAGGAATATTTTTTATTATGCTGTTCATACTCATCAAACTATTTATGGAAGTACATGAAGTATTTGCTCCAATAGCTACTATCATTGGTTCAGTCTTCCTTCCATTTTTAATTAGTGGATTTCTCTTTTACATATGTTTACCTTTTCAAAACATATTAGAAAAGTGGGGTTTTCCACGTTGGGCTAGTATAACAACAATATTCATAGGATTAATAGCTATCATCGCTATTGTGGTATCATTTATAGCACCTATCATTATTTCCAATATTAATAACTTAATTAAACAAACACCATCATTACAAAGAGAAGCCGAACAATTAATTAATTTCTCGTTAAGACAAATGGATAAATTACCAGATGATGTCACACATCGTATTAATAAAGCAGTTAAATCCATGGGAGATGGCGCAACGTCTATTTTATCTAATTCAGTGTCATATATTACGTCTTTCATCTCAACTGTATTTTTATTAATAATGGTGCCTTTCTTCCTGATATATATGCTAAAAGATCATGAAAAATTTATCCCAGCAATCGGTAAATTTTTCAAAGGAGAACGTAAAGTTTTTGTTGTAGATTTATTAAAAGACTTAAACTTCACTTTAAAATCATATATTCAAGGTCAAGTGACAGTTAGTATCATCTTAGGTATTATTTTATATATAGGTTATACGATTATAGGATTACCATATACGCCTTTATTAGTATTATTCGCCGGCGTAGCTAACTTAATACCATTTTTGGGTCCATGGTTATCTTTTGCACCGGCAGCGATACTAGGTATCATTGATGGTCCTTCAACTTTTATTTGGGTATGTGTCGTAACATTAATCGCACAACAACTTGAAGGTAACGTGATTACTCCTAATGTAATGGGTAAATCATTAAGCATTCACCCATTAACTATTATTGTAGTTATACTTGCAGCTGGAGATTTAGGTGGATTCACACTCATTCTTGTTGCAGTTCCATTATACGCTGTAATCAAAACATTAGTGAGCAACATTTTTAAATATCGTCAACGTATTGTCGATAAAGCAAATAGTAATGTTAAAGATTAATAATAGCTATAATCATAAGATTGAAAATTATACCACCAATTCAAGCCAAGGACATAATTAGATGTCTTTGGTTTTTTTATACACGTAAGCAATGAAACATATCATCTTATAGAGCTCCGTCATTTCTACTGTTTATATGGAATTATGCATTTAATAAAATTTTTAACCCCCGATACATTTCTAACAACAAAATAAATAGTGCATCTAAAATTAATAATTATACATTAAATATATTATAAATATCAAAGTAGAATTGCGATTGTCAATTTATTTTTTGAATAATTAAATGTCAAAACGCATTCTTATACACAAAAACAGGGATGATTTTTAATTTCAAATCATCCCTGTGCACCAATTGTGAGATTATGCTATCTGATTTTTTAATTTATCAATAATTATTTAATGGCGTGGAATCCACCATCCACGTGGATGTTCTCTCCAGTTACGCCACTTGAAAGATCACTTAACAAATATGCAGCTGTCTTACCTACTTCTTCTTGGTCAACGTTGCGTTTTAACGGTGCTCTTGCTTCAATTTCTTTAAGAATTGTATTAAATCCACCTACACCTTTAGCGCTTAAAGTACGAATTGGCCCTGCAGAAATTGCGTTGACACGAATATTATCTTCACCTAAGTCTAAAGCTAAATATTTAACATTCGCCTCTAAACTTGCTTTAGCTACACCCATAACATTATAGTTTTGAACTGCTGCCTCACCACCAATATAAGTCGTCGCAACAATACTTCCACCTTCAGGCATAAGTTTTTTGGCTTCGTGAGCTATGAGAGTAAGTGAATATGAACTAATTTCTTGTGCAAGTAAGAAACCTTCGCGAGATGTTTCTGAAAATCGACCTCGTAAATCTTCCATATTGGCAAATGCGATTGAATGATAAACACCATCTATCTGGCCTACATCTTTTCCGATTTGAGCAAAACCATTAATGATATCCTCATCATTTTGAACATCAATTTCATAGAGATAATGTTCAGATTGATTTAATTGTTCTAATAATTTTTCTAATTCTTTACGACTACGCTCTTTACGATATGTAAATACTAGTTTAGCACCTAATCGATCTAATACTTTAGCGACGCCAAATGCGATACTACGTTTATTCGCAATACCCATAATGACGTAGGTTTTATTTTCTAGATTTAACATGATAGAGTCTCCTTAATTTAAATTGATTATTACTACAGGCTGGTTAACTTTATGTTTACTAACCCTTTATACCCTTAATAGTTTAACATTTTTAGTACCTGATAATAAAGCAAAATAAAATGACCACAATAATCATATTCATTGTATATTTTTAACGATTTACGAACAAAATTTATTTTATTATAGGTAACTTATGATAATTATGACTTATGTTAAATCAATCCGTAACTATCTTTTTGTTGAACAGTACCACGTTGAACATCTTCATCCAAATTATCCATCATCTCTTTAAATAATTCTTGAAATCTTGTTTCATCTTGATCAGAATAACCTTCAAATATAACGTTATCAAAATTCTCTTAGTTGAAATAGTATATTTGATCTTCTACAACACCAACTGGATACTTACATGCTGAATAATCGAACAAATACTTTTGACCCTCAATTTCTACAATTGGTCCACGATTAATAATCATTAATTTTTAAGAACCTTCTTTTAAATATATAATGCTTCCTATTGTTTCCATTTTATTTCACCTATCTTCCTACATTTTTAATTTCGCATGCACTTTTTTATCAGAAATCGAAACTATGTTCATAATAGTAAACAGAAACAATGTAACTAACCAACCTATATAACCAAAAATATTTTGATTATCATCAAAAATCATTTGAATAGGAGCAATTGAAAAAAATAGGAACATGAAATAACAAAACACCACCAGTATCATATTTTTAAACGATGGAATCAACATTACCTTTTGTGTGCTATTTTGATTAAATGCTGGATGATTCAATTTCTTACTTATAGATAGACGTAACGCAATCACGGCGATAAACCCGAGTAAAAACATTATTACTAACCAAATTTGACTAATATTAACATACATGAAACCTATTACGCTTCTTAAAAGCACACTTATAGTGACACCAATGCCAGCGACCATCATACCTTGACTATTGTGGCTACGATTATTAAAAATATTTATATTATTAAATTCTTGATCAGTCAACTCGGTGTATTTAATAGGAATAAGCCAATTCAACATAGGGCATAGGTATGAATACCAATTTTGTTCTAAGTCGACCATTAAATAGCGATTACCTTTTTGGATAATTTTATATCTAGGATTTTTATATATCGTGTATATATTATCCATTTATTTTCACCAACTCCATTTCATGGGATTTGCTACTTTTTTTGACATTGTTGACTGCTTCACCAACATTTTTTAACCTTTTTTGCTTTATTACTAAAATAGTTGGCACCATTTTCAACACCTTCGACAATCTCTTGAGAACTATCCTGTAACTTGTTTTTCATATATAATGCACCCTTTGCTTTCAAGGTAATTTCCTTAGTTTTAAAATCAATATATTTATCAATTCCTTTGTCAATTTGATGACCAGCCCAATCAACACCATCTCTAGTACCAAACCAATTATTTTGATAAGCTAAATCATCATACATAACTAAACCGAAGCCAACGCCCATTGTAGTATAACCACCTGCTTTACCAATATTACTTACTAAACGTCAATGCTTTATCATTTGATTTCCTGATTTATTGGTAACTTGAACAAAGCTGTTTTTACCTTTGGGTCCTTTAAATCCACCGTAAGTATTTAATACACCAGCAAACTTTTGCATATTAAAACCAACTTGTTCTACTCCACTTGATGCAATATCAAGTCCTAAGTCTCTAGTAATTGAATCTTTATTTTGTATCATATATTCTTTTAAGTTTTTAGGAACATCTTCTTGGGGATGGCTTTGTGCGTATCCCATAACTATCTGTAAATCATTCTTACTTAATTTCTTACCATCCTTGGTTTTCTGGTTAATCTTATTCATTCTTACTTCTAATGCTTTCTGCTGACTGACTTTAGCCCATTCCATATCTTTGCCTGCAGGAATATTAAATGCTTGTTTCCCTGGATCCCATGCAGTTTTAGCTTGGTTAATGCCTTGTTGTACGTTTTTCTGGAACGATTCGACATCTTTAAATATATCGGAATAGTAAATGTTAATGGTTCAGTACTATATACTTTTTCATTCTCTAAAAATTTTTTATTATAAAATGGATTACTAGAAATATATTCTGCTAATTTACTCATGTTAAATATTTTCAAGTAAAATGCATCTGCTTTACCATAGTTATTTAAATCTGTTAAATCTTGATTATTTTTTGGAGTAATATCAAAATAACCATAGTTAATTAAAAAATTAGTGCTAAATAAATCATAATACAATTTTTTCAGGGTTTGTTTACTTTTCATAACCTTTATCCTTTAATTATACTTCTATCTTTGCATTCTTCTACTAACCAGTGTTATAATTTAGTCAACAAGAGCTTCGTGCATTATATGCACCAATCCCCTCACTATTGCGAGTAGTGAGGGGATTTTTAGGTGTTGACTAATATCGCCTATTTTTTCTTATTGTTACGTGTACGTAGCCAATGCGTAAATAACGCAACAATACAACCACTGATGACTGTGGTCGTGATGTGAACAAGAGCTTCGACCATCTGATATGCACCTCCTCTCTACGTCAACTTGACGCCTGAGAGATAAGCGACTCTATTATTATACCATCTGTGAATATACAAACATATCTACTTCCGATAATAATCTATTATGTTAATTACTGTCAGATAGTAGTTGAATAAACTTCAGGAGATATACATAACTAGGTTCTGTTGCAAAGTTGAATTTATAGTATAATTTTAATAAAAAGAACCGCAGGTCTCTTCAGATCTACGGATTTTCGCCATGCCACGAAATTAGGCATATGTTAGCCAGTTAAGGGAACAAAGACATGATAAAATGGTAATTAGCTATATTTTTCTAACTTTGCAACAGAACCGTAAAAACAATAACCTAAATCGTTCGTTATTGAGAAAAAATATAGAAAAAAAGAGAGGGCAAAAACGCTCTCTCTTTTTCCTGTCTTATTATTAAAATCTCATAATACATGATTAACATGTATTTTGGAACGCTGTGAGAAACGCTCATTTGCATTGACAATCAATTTATCAAGATAATCCCTTATCATGTTTAATTCTATAAACTGTTTGTCTTGTGATATTAACTTCTTTCGCAATCTTACTAATCGCTTTGCCTTCTTCTAACATTTCCACCACGCGATGATAAATAACACGTTTCTGTGGGTCTTTAGCATTTGGTGAATAAAGTAAGGGGCGTCCTTTATACACACCTTTTTCTTTCGCAACTTGAATACCTTGTGCTTGTCTACGTTTACTTTCATTTCGTTCTTGTTCTGAAACCATTGCTAATATTTGAATGATTAGGTCTTTCATAAATTTATCTAATAATGGATTGCCAATCACTTCATTCATCATAGGTAAGCTAGTAATCATCAATTGAACTTCTTTGTCTTTTAAATAATAAACGGTATGAATCATTTCATCATAATTACGACCTAAACGAACAATTGGTTCCATTACAAACCGAGCCCCCATTCTCACAAAGTTAAGTGCTTCTTGAAATATCAGTCTATTTTCAATTGACTTACCAGACTGTTTTTCTGTAAAAATTTTTTCAGTACCAAATGACTTTAAATTTTCAAGTTGTCTTTCTAATTTTGATTGATAGATGATACTCTCGCATAGCCAACAATCATTGATCTACACCTCATAATTAATATACACCTAATCATACGTTTTAGTTACTATAAATTCAATAACTGTATTTATATGATTAGGGTGTGCTTAAAACATACAAATTATAACAATTACTTAATCTAATAAGATAAGTAATATTCAATCTATATCGCATTAAGTTTATTCATGAATTTTAGTCTGTTATATAGTGACTTCTATCTCTCCAGAAATAAGTCTTTCGACAATACTATTATAAATAATACCTACAAAAGTTTTTGCAGAGTTTGTAGAAACACGGATTTGCTTTTTATCATCATCAAAAATAACTCTTTTATCTTCATCTAATTTATTTACTGCTTCTTTAACTTTAGAAATCTCGTAATCATCATTTTTATGAGAGTATTTAGATAGACGTCTCATAGATCTAGCACTTTCTAACAGTTGCTGTTCTACTTTATCTTCTTCTAGTCCAACAATAGTATATTTGTTTTTTGAAACTTTAAAAGTCCCATCTTTAAATTTTCTTATTGTAGCCTTAGATTTAGCTTTTCTATTTTCATTTAAAGTCAGCATTTGTTCAAACTTATTTACATCATAAACAAAAAGTCTATCCTTTTTTAAATCCAATCTTGCCGTCACTGCTGGTGGAATTTGAACCCCTTTAGGCACCTCTGTTAATGTAGAATTTTTATTTATTGAAAGCGTCAGTATAGATTGGTTTTTTAATACTGCATTGTTCGATATCGACAAAAAGTTTAATGAGTCTTTTTCTTGTATAATTAAAAACTTTATACCTTCTTTTTCTTCGAAATTACTTATTTCTCCGTTCCCCAAAATCTGTTTAGTAAATTCTACCACTTTTATACTTTCCTCAGTCGATAATTCATTTATTTTTTCTTTAAACTCATATAAGTAACTTTCTTTATCTATTGTATTAAGGTCAACATAGTATGGTAGGTCTTCAATTAAGGACTGGTTCTCCAATTGTGACATCTCTTTTTCATTATTCATTTTAGTTCTCAAGTCTTCTTTGAAAATATCATATATTTTATTTTTTTCTTTATCTCCTGTTTGTAATAAATAAATTCGATTAAGTTTTGAATTTTTTGAAGTGCACACATATATTCTTTCTACGGTCATAGTTTCAATCCCTTGTTTCATATTTTGTTATATATAATTTAGATATAAAAGGTTTTCCTATTTGGTAAACTTTGAAAGTATCATTTTTAGATTTTTCGTAAAATACAAAAGAATACTTTCCTAAATTAGTCTGTATGATATCTACTCTACATAAAATCAGTATAACATTCGGGAATATATCGGTACTATTCATAACTACTTTAAAAATTAAAAATTGTAATACAATAAAAAATATTACGCATATTATTATGTTATTTTCTATTATTATTACAGAAGGAAAAATATTCCCTAGTAAAAATGATATTACATTTCCATTCTTCTGTTGTATATTTCCAAAATTGAACTGTTCTTTATTTTTTATCACTTGCTCATTAGTTCCCTGTTTGTATTGGTATATTAAGATTTTTTTTAACAAAAAACCTAGTATAAAAGCTGCCAAGGGAATTGATACTGTGGTAAATATTATTATTGAATCATAAGAAGCACACCATAATTTCTTACTTAAAACTTCTGCGTATTTTCCTTTTAATTGTAATAAAAATAGGAAATAAGCTGGACTCATAGCTGTTAGAAAATATAAAATTTTATAAAATTTTCTTGTCCCTACAAACAATACACTCAACTCTCTTCCGTAATCAGATAAATATATTATTAATTGTAATACATTTTTGCATTTCTTCACTAACCAGTGTTATAATTTAGTTAACAAATAGTGTACTAGCATGATAAACACCGAGCCCGATAACTACTGTGAATAGTTATCGGGCTCTTTTGGTGTATTAGCTATATGTCGCCGCTAAATTACTGATCACGATTATTCAGCCAATGAGAAAATAATGTGAGTATAACTCCTACTACGATAGGAGCTATAATAGTTACAAATAGTGTACTGAACATGATGTCACCTCCTTCCATGCTAAATACAGCACAGAAGTGAACGACGACCTTTGTATTATATCATTTCTAATAATTGAGTTACAGATGACTTCCGACAAGTGATTTTATGTAATGATAGTGAGATTTATTTCTATAATATCTAGAGGCAAAAGAGATACTTTATAAGTATATTTCAAGTTTATTATAGTAATTAAATACATCACATCACTATAAGTAAATAAATTTACTAGTTTACTAATGACCATATGACAGATTTATATGCGATATACAATTTAAAATATTTCCTTAATCTCCTGAAAATATAGCAATAAATAGTTTTCACTGTTGTCATATAATATACGATGACTTTTACTAAGTGGTTTTACGTCTATATAAGTATTAAAAAGTAATAATAGCGAACTTGATTTTAGTAAAATAAAGGTAACTTCAAATTTTTCTCAATCATTCAAACAACAATCAATTCTTCTTTTGAACCTCATTTAAAATTAAATTTTCATTCTCACTTTTAATAGCATTATTAATTTTATTCTTATTTACCTATAATACTTTTTTAGCACCTTTTAAAAACAAATATGCTTTTCTTTACTCCTATATACTCTAAAATTTGCATCATTTGGTTTAACAGCTTTCCTAGTAATTTTCGCTTTAAACATTAGAAAATTGATGATGGTTTATGTTTTCTTTAGCTTTAATTTATAGGAGAAAAATCATGATTCTTTTAATTTATGAAATCTTGTTATTTTTTATAATTTCATTCTCATATTTTTTAATTCAAACTGGTTTTATGAACATACATTTTGGAATCTTAGCTTCAATATTGGAAATGTTTACAGCAAATTTGTTTATGTATTACATGCTTCTATATCAAAGTCCAGAATACAATGACAAGAAAATCTTTAAGATTTTTATAAGCTTAATCAATCTCGTAATAATAATTATTAGCTTAATAATACTCAATTTATTAACTGTAAAATAAGTACAGAATTAGAATTGAAATTAATGTATTAACGTTGATCTTTGAAGTTCTTAACAATTTTCAAACTTGTAAAATTGTCGACTAAATCGCTCACACCATACGACATTCATCTTAAAATTTAGTTAAGCAGACTCACAACATTATTAAAATTTCTTAGCATAAATGTGTATTCTACTTTTGTTTTACGCTTGTCTAACATATGAAAAAACGGCGCATAAATCATTCAAAAACCGATCAAAATATTCCATTACTTCGTTCGATTGTTTAACAAGAAATCATGAAAAAAATGCAGAAATTGTTAATGACTTAAAATGAATTTTATATCGAAAACGTATACTAAGTTTTGGTGTATTACTTAAATAAAAACATAAACTTTTAAATTTAGATAACACTGAAGATGGCAATTTAATTCAAACAAATGATAAAGAAAAAAACATATTCAATTACAGCAATTAGGCACTTCGAAAACAAAATTATCTCTTAAAAAAATAGGGATCTTTAGCTAAAAAAGCTAGCGTTTGTTATTAAAAAGTCGTAAAAAAAGGATGGGTACAAAATGGGTACAGACACAATATGTAGGGGAACATTTTGGGTACAAACACAATTTATAGGGGTACATTTTGGGTACAAACACAAAATGTAGGCACCAAAAGAAAAACTCTGAAACCTTTGAAATGTCTGGCTTCGCCAGACCTACCTTTGTAAAAGGTGGCAAATTTCCCTTATGCTCTTAAATCATGATTTGGGTTCAAATCAAAATTTTGGTATTTTTTAAGAACAATGTCTCCGAAAAAACTAAAAACAAAGTTGGTTTTTAAATGATTGTATGCTAAATTTTAGTTTACATGTAACTGGCGATACCTAAAAAGTAATCGCTAGTTTTAATCCATATTCTGATTTTTAAAATCAAAATATATTTGTTTAACTCATATTTTCTTTTTAAAAGTTGATATATATTTATGAGTAAAACAACTGTATCAATATACTTTATCTCCTCTAAATAATCACTCAAAATCAAAAATAAAGTTATTTAAAATTTAAATAACTTCTGTGATAAGATTTATAAAAAAGGAGATTAAAATATCTTAGAAATTCTTTATATTTGTAAAAAACATCGATGTTTTATTTGATTTAGTAACAATTTTTGAAGAAGAAATGGCAGAATTATTCGAGTTGAAATCAAAACAACTTACTATCCTAAAAATTCAAATAGTAAATAGCAATTATAATTAAAAAGAGGTTTAAACTGTGAATTTAACTACTGATGATTTAATTACTTTACATACAAATATAAACAGACAAGTAGGAAAAGAAATATTTCCAAGTGGACTTAGGGCTTATGGCGAAAAATCTATATTAAAATCTATTCAAAAATTAATAGAAGACGATAAATTAGTTATAAAAAAAGATGTAGAAAATAGTTTGAATTATTTTACAGTTTCACAACTAAGAGAGTTACTTAAAAATAATAATCTTCCTATATCTGGAACTAAACCAAAACTTATTCAACGTGTTAAGGAAAATTTTGGTTCTATACAAAATATAGAACTTCCCTCTTATTATGACGCAACTGATGAAGGAATATTTTTAATAAGTGATACAAAATACTTAATGCACTTTATAACTAGTTGGGATGATATAAGTTACAAACAAGCTTTTTATATAGCTGAGCATTATATAGATAATACATGTGAAGATAAAATTTTAGCAATATATGATTATAAACTAAGTAAAAAAGATAATAATAATGACTTAATAGCGATATATAGAGCTTTATGTGACTATTACCTAAATGAAAAGAAAGATTTAGATAATAGTAGAAAATATTTAAATTTAATATATTATGATCACTTAAAAACATTAATTAACACTTTAGATTCAGATAGTATATACAATTCATATTATGATGAAGAAGATAAGTCATTAAAATATGAGTCAATAAAGACAGTAGTAAAAAATTATATAAAATATGATACTTTTGTAAATACTTATGAAATATTAATCATTGATTTGAACTATTCTATTGATGAATTAGTAAGTATGTTTAAAGAAGATATTAGTGAGTATGAAAATGAGTTGAGTAACGAGCTAATTTATCATTTTATAAGCTGCATAGTGGCATATACTTTAGAAGAAAATGAAACAGAATCTGTATCAAAATTATATAAATGGTTAAAAAATGAATATCCTTATAAACACACAGATGAGGATTACGAAGATTACGAAGATAACTATGACGATGGCTTCATTCCAATAGATATTCAAGAATTAATGAAAATAAAAGAAGATATCAATATACATATTGATAAATATGACGGACGCATTATTCTATATTTAAAAGAAGAAAGACTAGACACATTTTTGAATGAAAATGACCATGAATATTAAAATAAAAAATGGTTAATAACTATTTTACAGATGATATCAAAATCAAGATAAGATGAAACTCGTTTTTAAAATCTACGCTTTATTTCTGAACAAAATAAATTATTAAAACTATGATTATAGAAAGTGGAATTATTATCTTATCTGCATTCATCATAGAATTAGATAATCTTTCAAAATCTTTGTCCTCAGACTTATTCTTTTTTAAATTTAAATACTTTCTTCCAAAATAAAAAGCTGGCAAAGTATTAATCAATAAAAAGATTATTAAAATCATTAAAATCATACAAAAACTCCTTTTAATTCTAAGTCTATTAAAGACTTTGTTTTATTGACATAAATACGTCGTAAAATAACAGTTTGAGTTTTAGTCCCATCTTGATTACCATTTTTATATTCTCTTAAAACAAACGCCATGGAGTAATTACTAAAACACCTAAAATAATTACAAAAATTTTTATGTCCCCTTAAAAAATTTATCATAAATATTCTTGGTATTTTAAATCATTTTATTTTTAATTTTAAGGGAGATTAATATTATCTCTATTCAAAAAAGTTTATCAACTTTTAAAAAGCAAATGTGAATAATTAAAAAAAGATACTGCAAATCCTCTTTGTACTTTATCAAGATCACTTACTATTTCAGTTTAAAATCGTGCTCGCTATTATGCCAAGAAACTTTTCAAGTGTATGCAGGCACACACTATACATGCATACAATATGCGCGCATATTGTATGCAACAGCTAAATACGATACATCGTCACAAGTTAAATAAGTATACGAGTATATAATGAACGTCTAAAGAATAGATATACGAGATTAAATCATCTATTTTTTAGACGCTTATGACTAAATAAAGATACAAAAACTTCATTCATGAAAACGTGTGGTTACGGGTATGTATAAAACCTAAACAAACGATAACCACAGACAAAAGGCACAAACACCTTAAGATTAGTGTTTGTGCCTTTTGAGTTAGTTGACATAATTGCTTAATCATAGGTAGTTAGTTTGTATAAATACTAAAAACACAAACGTTGTTAAATTAATCTTTGTGTCCTTTAATATAAGTAACATAATAGTTACTTATTACGGTGAGAAAAACCATAGATAACTAAATATATAAGCATAATAAATATGAAATGAATAGCTCCTAAAAATAATGCAAAATCGTCAGCCATAAAAGGTTCAAAGTAAAATTCCGGCTCATAATGGCTCATAAACCAATAAACACATTCCCAAGAAAGAAATATTCCAATGCATCGACTTATTATAATACTTATATTATTTTTTAAGCCGAATTTAAAAATAGATATACTTATTAATATAGCAACTATTATAAACGGGATGTAACCTATTAATAAACCTGTTTGATAATCCGTAAATAATCCTATAAATTCTATTGGAACTAAAGATAAAGTTAATATAATGATTTTTAACCATTTCATTTTAAAATTTCTCTTTTCAATATTATTCTTCTTTCAATATCATTTTATTTAACATAATTAGGTAGAAGTCTACAGCGTCTCTAGGTGGTAGATGAATGATCTCTATTTTTTATTATGTTATACATTTATATTATTTTCTGTAAGGTTCTGATTCTAAAAGATATTTATAATAGGAGTCTTTCTTTTGTAAATCTGTTTCCCCCCACACCTTATATTCTTTATCATCTGTCCATGGTGCTGGTGCTGGTGTCACGTTATACTCATACTCACTATATGGTTGATCTTTAAAAACAATATCTTTTTCAGCATATCCCATCATAATATTAAAACTCATTTTTTCATTTTTTATTTTTTTATCCCAACCCTTACGTTCTATAACGTGATCGATGATTTTCTCACTCTTGTGTTTCTGATAAGTAATCACACTAAAAGTCCAAATTGTTAAGGTAATAATGATAACAATTATAAAAGCTATTAATATTTTTAAGATTTTCTTCATTTTTGTATAATTCCTCTTTTTAATAATTTTTTATGATAATGTCTATATGTAAAACATTTTATCATAAAGGAGTTAAATAATATTGAATACTTACCAAAAATTTCTTTTTAAAATCTGTTTAATTACATCAGTAATAATTATTATGTTACCCATGCAATCTCATGCACAAGAGTATAAAAATCTACCACATGATTTTCGACAACAATATGATAATTTAAGAAAGAATAATTTAATTGATAAATCTACCACTTATAAACAGTGGAAAAAGTTCCAAGAAGAAAACTATCGTGCTAAATATCAAATGGAGCAAGAAGCTCAACAAGAAATGAAGGAAGAACAATATCAAACATTTTCAAAAAAGAAAAAGTTTAAGCCAAGACGTGGAGATATTTTAATAACCAATAATGCTTCTTATGCAAAACTAGGTATTCCAGGTCATGCAGCAATATATACTGGAAAAGGTCATATTGTAGAAATTAGAGGATATGGTCACCATCCAGCGAGAAACTCTTATAAAAAATTTATACATAACAAAAGAGCTAAACGTCATGATAAACTGTGGGTAAAAGTTTATCGAACTAGTAAGAAAAAAAGAAATAAAGCTGCTAATTGGGCATTAAAACAAGCAGGTCAAAAAAGAAAAAGTATTACATATTCTTTAAATTCCAATATAAATGATACATATCACACATATTGTTCAAAACTTGTTTGGCAATCGTATTATTTCGGTGCAGGTAAAAAGTCTGTAAATTCAACAGGTGTTTATCACTACTTTAACCCATATAATCTTCCTAAAAATATTAAAGGAGCTAAAAAAGTTAAAACATTTTTCTAAAATTAAGCAATCATGTAATCTAAAATAAAAAAAGCAAGCGACTACGATGATTGATAGTCGCTTGCTTTTTATTGTTCTTTTAATTGTTTAATCGCATTTTTTAGTGAACGATCATCACGATATGTACTGAAATCCATAAATGCTATACTATCAAACTGTTCTAACCAAACATGAAATTAAAGAAAAGTAACATAATTAAATTTATAGGTAGTTACTTTGTATAGCTTATTCATTTCTTTGATATAGTATTTCTTCAATTTCAACTATTTTTTCTAATACATTTTTAATATCGATTTTTGAAAATTCATCAATATAATCTAACATATTTTTATGTGCTAATTTAATATCACCTCTGATACCATTAATCACTTTTTGATGATAGCCTTCATCTTGAAAATTAGCCTGATCTCCAGCTTTATTATGTTTGATATACTCTAACGCATTACTTAATTCTTCATTACAACGATTTACTATATCCAATATAATCACCCTTTTTTAAGTTAATTTACTTCAAATACTTTTTATATTCTGCATAACTATATGGGTCTTTCAACTTTTTACCATTTACATAAACAGTTGGTGCCTCTTTAACCTTTTTATCTTTATAAAGTTTTATATCTTTCTGAGCATCTTTCCAGGATTGACTATTTTTAGTTTTATAATCTTTTTTAATTTTTCTAGCTTTTTTATTATTAATATTGAGTTTATCAATTTGTCGGTCAATTAATTGTTCAGTTAACCACTCATTTTCATGATTAGGTTGTTTAGAAAAAATTAATTTTTGAAATTCTAAATAATGATTAGGGGCAATATTTTGAACTGCATGACCAGCTCTAGATCCTTTGATTGCATCTTTACCTAAGAAGGCCATATTTACAAATTTATAGTCAGCTTTATCTTTATCAATATAATCTTTTTGTAATTTAGGTACAATATCAGTTTCTACTTTTTACAATAAGGACACTTGTAGTCTCCATAAATAATTATTTTATTTTCTTTTTCTTCTGAGCATCCTACTAAAATAAAAACGAGACATATTATTAAAATTACGTTACTCTTTTTCATATTTTCTCTCCCATAAAATATATGGCACATCAAATATTAAAATATTTGACGTGCCATAGTTTGATCTTATATATTCAGTATAATATTAAAGTATAAATATATAGAATATAAGAACGACTACTATATTAATAGGTAACAACGTAAAACATATTTTTTTTGCTTTTTCCTGTAGTGAATATTTTTTGCTTAAATCACGTTCAATAAAAAACGTACTTCCAATTATGATAATAAATAATAAAATATAAAGTAAAAGACTTTTACTCAATAAGTTTGTCATTGGGAGTGCAAAAATAAATAAGATAGTTGCTTGACTTATAGTAAAAAAATATTTATTTATTAATTTTTTCATATTTTCACCTACGCATGATTACAAGCAATAGATCCTCCAGCATATAATGCGCCCATTCCTGCTCCAACTCCCCAGCCAACAGGTCCGCTAACTCCTAATGCTGCCATTGCTCCTGTTGTAGCTGTAGTATGAGCAAAACCAGTTACAGTTAAAGCATCACAAGCATCTCTATTACTTGTACTCGTATCATTTTTTTGTTGTTGTTTTTCAATTTCTTTATTAAAAGCAATCAAATTTTTCTTCGCTTTTTCACCATTTTTTCCTTGCATAGTTTTATTATATTGCTCTATATAGTTTTCAACATCTTTAACCGTAATATCTAAACCAGAATCACTTAGTTCATTCTTTAAATATTCTTTATCAATAATTTGTAATTCACCTTTATCATTTTTTTCGAGATTATTATAAATAATATTGGCAATATTTTGATTGATTTTGTAATCCTCTTGATTAGCACTAGATTGTGTCGAATCAGCATTAGCAATATTTTCACTTACAATTACTGGTGAAACAGCTAAACTAGACGCAATTAAAATACTACCTAATCCTTTAAATAATTTCGAAGAATTTAACATGAATTAGCCTCCTAATATTTTTCTATTTATACCTTAACAAAAAATCATAGTATATTTAAATATATAATTTAACTTTTCTTATTTATTTATAAAATTTATAATAGTGGCTAAAGACGCAACTGTTGGGCGCAAATGTCAATCAAATTGTGAAATATTGCAACCAACATCAACATGAAGCACCAAATTACAAAGCATTAAATCGAAATATCTTCGAATTATGCGAAAGGATTGATGAGATATGGAACATGATCCAAAAATAAAAATGATTGTAAGTGCTATTTTATTTTTGCTGTGTTTAATTACATTGTTTTGTTTTATTTTCTTTGATCCACAATTTCCGGTGATTTTGTGTTTTTCACTTTTAACTTTTATCACTGGTATTGATTTATATATATCATATCAAAAGAAAAAAGCGCGTGATAACAATAGCAACGACTAAATTAAGTGCCACCAAATCGACGTCATGGGTCATCAATTACGCTGAAAAACGTTCAGTTGAGAAAAGTGAGATTATGCCAAGTCAAGTTTTAAAGCGTCTCGTGAATTATATGGCAAAATGGGGGGTAATCAAGAAAAGAAGAAAGAAAGGGTTAATTATGCTGAATATCAAAGATCAAAATTTTTTTAAAAGAGCATTAAAAATCTTTATATTATCAACGGCTTTATTACTAGTAACAATTCCTATTGCTTTAATTTTTCATCCTTCAGAAGAATTTATAAAACAATTAGGCTCCAGTTCACCCGAAAACGTTAGTAAAGCACAAGGACTAAAAAAAGTTTGGGGTTTTATACAAAATAATGGCTTTCATGTACCAATACAAATGCTTTTGTTAGCATTAATACCAATACCATTTTTATATACTATAAACTTAATAGTATCGGTTATTATTCCTGGAATACTATTTGGTTCTTTCATCCATTTTGATACATACAAAGGTCTGACCAATTTAATCGCTTATATACCACATTACACTTTGGAAATTATGAGTTTTTGTATATTTACTAGCGGTCTTTATATGCTAAATAAATCAATTATAAGAAAAATAACCAACTTGTTCAGTAAAGAAAAAAAGGAAAATCACTCTTTCAAAACAAGTTTATTTAACCTCTTGAAAGCATATTTATTTGTATGTTTACCAATGGTCATATTAGCAGCATTCACTGAAACATATATAGCAGATATGCTTTCAAACTTAATGAATTAGATACAAATAAATAATTGCTTTATTGAGTTGAGCCTCGGAACCCTTAACAATCAATAAATTTTCTCGGTATAAATGTCACGTTCTATTTTTTCTCTTTCTTTGTGATTTTCACTAATAATTTCGCTGTTTTTTCTTCAAAAATTGTTGCTAAAGCAACTAAAATATCTATGATTTTTTTACAAACATACAAAAATTCCAAAATATTTAAAGCTCCTTTTTAAATAAAATTTATCACAGAACTATTTGAATTTTAAATACCTTTATTTTTAATTTTAAAGGGGCATTTTAAAGAATTAAAGTTATTTATATATATTTTTAAATTATCCCTTAAAACGCAAATGAGAACCAAATAAATATAAATGTGTTTCACAAACAAAAATTTGAGCAATCACTCCTGTTGAACATTATAATTACAAAGAAGTTAAAAATAAAAAATAACGCTAGCTTTTGCTAACGTTATTCCAAGTGTATAAAATATATTAAGTCAAAATTAGTCTTCTTTTTCTTTAAAACCATCTTTTTTCAATTTCTTCTCAGTTTTCTTCATACTAATGCTTGTCCCTGTATTACCAGCAATATTAACAATACCTTTAGATTTTAAAGTATCAATATCTGCCTTTTCAAAATCTACATCTATAGTTTCTACGAATCCTTCATCATTCTCTTTAGTAGATTCTTTTACACCTTTAACGTCTTGCATTTTTTCACTTTGTCTCTCTATTGCTTCCTTAACTCTTTTTTTAGATGTATTATCAGAAATACCAAAATCACTATATTTCAAAGTACTTACAGATTTTTGTTTAATTATTTTGTCCCCTTTATATGTATAAGTTACCTCCACTTTCACATTAGATTGTTTCCCAACAAATGTTTTAGTTTTTTCATTCCCACAGGCAGATAAAGTAATTAAAACAACAATACTTGCTACCAAACCAATAATTTTTTTCATAATTTAATCTCCTTTATTTTAATATTATATAAAACATTACATATCTTTTCCCTATATATAGGACTCTTAAACTAATTAAAAATATATTAAGTTTAATGAGAGCTAAATAAATATATTTTAATTTCAAAAACAAAATTTGAGCAAAACCAGTGTTGAATTTTTTAAACACTGCACATCTACATGCAAATTTAAAAATTGGCATAAAATCATTCAAAAAGTAGGTCTGATTTTTAGTTCTTACAGGGGTATTCTTCTTTAAAAACACCAAAATAATTTGAATTTATGAAAGAATATTTGAATTATTCATTAAAAATAATATTTAGGTATATTTTAACGACGCATATTTAGCGCATGTATTTCTTCTAGTTCAGTTTTAATCGATTGCATTAACTAACCTTGCATAGCTTCAACTGTTTCATTCTTTTGTAGCAACATCGCTTTAAAACCTTTTAAAACATTAATAATTTAAAATTCAACATCTTCTAAACGATAATATGTATTATTTGTATTATTAAAAAGCTTTTTTCCTTTTAGTAAAAATTTTTAATGATACAAATATCTTTAACTTCAAAATTATTTAAATAACTTTTTGTTTGATATGGCAATTCTTCAAGTATTTGAAATTTTAAATAATTAACCAACGCTACAGTAATAATATCTTTATATCAAAGTGTATATGCGTCGTAGTTTCATCTATATGTACTATTAAATACGTAATATTGTTTCTATAATTAAAAAATGACTTCTTAAAAACAAATTAAAAAGTCGTTCACTAATATATACCTTGAATGAATATTTTGTTACTTTACCAACCAAAACAAGCTGTGGCTACTCTTCCTAAAGAAAATAATTCAAGTAAAACTTGTCTAGTAGCTTTAGGAAAAGCTTTCATAGCTACTTTTGTTCCAGATTTTAATGTTACTTTCCTTGATTTACCAAGATTTCTTTGATGTTTATATGCTACTTTGATTTTCCCAGATAATTTTTGAATACCACCAACAGCTTTAGTTGCTTTTTTGACTTTTAATATCTTAGCCCAAGGTATTGCATTTTGTGCAATAGCATTACCAATAGCTAGAACACATGCTCCTTTACCATATGTAACAATAGTTTTACCATTTGGAACTAATTGAATATTTCTGTCTGTAGCTATAAACTTATATCCCTTATAATCCTGTCCTTTATTTTGATTTAACCATTTAACTCCTGAGTCTATCCCCTTATTTGCTACACTATCTGGCATTTTTTCAATTAAAAAAATAACTGTTAAGACCTTGTTCTAATTTATCTGCCTCTTTATTAATTTGAGATTAACTTACCTTATCTTGTTGTATCTTTATACCATTTTCAAAATTTGTCTCTTGAGCTTGGGCAAATGTTTCACCTATAAATCCAAAAATCATTGAAGCAGTTGTAGTAACTAACAAACTTTTTAAAACATATTTTTTCATTTGAATATCCACCTTTGGAATTATTTGTTATATTATTATCAAATCACAATAACATATAGATAAAGACGCCTTACTTTGAATAACTCATTCAAAGTTGAGGCGTCTTTTACATATATATTTAAATTTTAACATTTTTATATTTAGAAATTTTTTCCAGAAATTCATCCCCCCAATCACAAATTGCATAAACTACTTTATCTAGTGTTTTCCTATGTTCGTTTACTTATACTCAACTTTTGTGGAACTACTGAATTGACAATTCTTTCAATAATTTCATCATGCTCTAATTCTCTAAGCTGTCTAATAAGCATTCTTTAATTAATCTCAGGCAACAATTTTTCAAAAACACTAAGTCGTAAAACTTCTGTTTGTAATAACTGATATATGATAGGTGTTTTCCATTTTCCTCAAATAACAGATAAAGCTAAATCTTTAGATGTATAAAATTTCTTGTTATGATGTTCAACATTTTTATATTGAAAGAACCTAGGATGAGAAAAGAGTTGATTGAATATAATAAATATAAACTCATCCAACTCTTCTATTTTTACTGTTTGATATAGCGTTTCAAGTGTTTAGATGTCAATGTTTCTGAACTATCAATGAAGTTTTTAGGTGTTCCACTAAATTGGACCTTTCCGCCATCCAACCCTGGGCCTGGGCCGACATCGATGATCCAATCTGCTTCACACATAATCGATAAATTATGTTCAATCAAAATAACAGTATTGTTTTGATCAATTAAATCATCAAAACACTCCATCAATATAGGGATATCCGATTCATGTAGGCCTGTAGTTGGTTCGTCAAAAATAAAAATACTATTCTTTATCTCTTCATCTAAATGTTGTCCTAGTTTCACGCGTTGAATCTCTCCACCAGACAAAGTGGATAAAGGTTGTCCTAGTGACATATAATTCAAACCTGTCTTACTTACAGATTGTAATTTTGACTTAATATCATTCTTTTTATCAAAGAAAATGATACCTTCGTCAACCGTCAAATTGAGAACATCGGCAATTGAATACCCGTCTATGGTAGCATCTAATACTTCTTGTTTATAACGTTTGCCATGACAAACTTCACATGTCTGTGAAAAATCACCCATAAAAGCAAGTTCCGTTTTAATATAGCCCTTTCCACCACAATTTGGACAGGCACCTTTTGAATTATAACTAAACATAGCTTTATTTAAGCCTGTTTCTTTACTGAAATAGCTTCTTACACTATCAAAAACACCTAAATACGTTAATAGGTTAGATCTATTAGATCCTTGAACTGCTTTTTGATCAATAAAGATGGTATGGTCATTATTTTCAAAACCTGCTTTAACAAGGGTACTCTTACCTGAACCAGCAACACCTGTTAAGACTGTTAATACGTGTTTAGGTATAGACGTTTTTACGTTATTTAAATTGTTTTGTGTCACAGGACCGATATTATAAAAGTGGTTAGCTTCACGAATATTCTCTTTTAAATTATGTTTGTTACGTAATGCGTTACCTGTAGAAGTATTTGAAGATAGTAATTCATTATATGTTCCTTCAAATGTGATTTCACCACCATTTTTTCCTGAACCTGGTCCCATATCTATGATATAGTCTCCTTCTTTAATAACATCGGGATCATGTTCAACAATTAACACAGTATTGCCTTTGTCTTTTAAAGATTTTAAAATTTCATTGATCTTAGCTATATCTTCCGGATGCAAACCAACACTTGGTTCATCTATAATGTAAACTAAATCCGATAAAGAACTATTTAAATGACGTATTAATTTAAGCCGTTGCGCTTCACCGCCTGATAATGTCGTTGTTACACGGTTAAGCGTTAAATAACTTAATCCAATATATTCTAGTGCTTCTAACTGCTTTTTGAGAGGATCAATAATATATTTGGCTGTTGGATCCTCTAATTTATTAAGAAACTCTAAATTTTCCTTAATTGTCATTTGTGTGAAATCAGAAATATTTTTACTCATAATTTTAGAACTTAATATTTTCGAGTTTAGACGTTGACCTTTACATGTTGGACAGATTTTATTATTTACTACATTTTTAAGATGTTTGGCGTAGCGTTTCTTATTAAATTCTTTATCACCTAAAAATATTCTACTGAATCTATGTATTAGTCCTACATATTTAGCTGACTTTCTCCATTCTTTAGGAGGATTTTTTAATGTCATTGGCTCTTGATATAAAAACAATTCTAATTCATCTTTTGTATAATCTTTCAATTTTTTATTATTATCAAATAAACCACTATCTCTATAGGCTTTACCACGCTCTTTGTCTGGTCCAAAAGAAGGAAAGTCTATTGCACCTTCATTTAAAGACTTATCCCAATCTAGCAATTCATCTAAGTTAATGTCTTCAATATATCCTAATCCCTCACAAGTTTTACACATGCCCTTAGGACTATTGAAGGAATATGCATCTGAATAACCAACAAACGGTTCGCCTATTCTAGACCACAGTAATCTAACAGAGGCATATATATCCGAAACTGTTCCTACCGTGGAGCGAGAATTCCCATTGAATCTTCTCTGATTAATCGTCATTGCTACAGGAAGATTTTTAATTTTCTTTACTTTCGGTCTGGGTTGTTGATTTAAATGAAATTGAATATAACTAGAATAACTTTCATTTAGTAGCTGTTCAGACTCCGCAGCAACAGTATTAAACACTAAAGATGATTTCCCTGAACCAGAACGACCTGTAAATACCGTTACTAAGTGTTTTGGGATATTTACATCTATGTTTTTCAAGTTATTTTGTGAAGCACCTGTAATATTAATAAAATCCATTAATTGTCCTCCCTTTATAAACTTTATAACATTGATTATTGCATATTAATTAAGGATTAACTACTCATTCAAAACACGACAACTTTAGGTCTTTTATATTACAAATTATTCCACCAATTCAATCCGTCTTCACTAAGTAATTTTTCACTTTCTTTAGGCCCATATCATCCAGAGGCATAATTAGGAAACTGTGGCTGGTCTTGTTTCCATACATTTTCAATATCATCAATAAATTTCCAAGAATTTTTAATTCTTCCCAATGCGTAAATTTTGTTTGTTCTCCAATTAATATATCGTAAATAAGATTTTCATATGCATCAACTGTGTTCATTTTATCTTTAATCGGCATAGTATAAGAAAGCTTCACTTTTTGCATTTCATTATTTTGATTACTTATCTTACCGTTCACACATAAAGAAAATCCTTCATTAGGTTGTACGTTGATGACTAATAAGTTTGATGCATTCTGTTCACAATTACTATAATAAAATTGCATTGGATTTTTTAAACTCTATAACGATTTGGATAGATTTTTTTCATTCTTTTTTCTGTACGAATATAAAATGTAACACTAGCCCATTTAGAGTTTTCAATTTCTATTTTACCTGCTACAAAAGTTTCAGTATTAGATTGTGAATTTACATTAGGTTCATTTCTATATGCAGGAACGAACTCATTATTCATCATTCCCCCATCATATTGACCACGCACGAAACTTTCTTTAATTTCATTTGGATTAAAACATTTCAAGGATTTTAAGACTTGAACTTTTTCTTTTCTTATATCACTACTTTTTCTACTAATTGGAGGTTCTATTGCAAGTAATTAAACCATTTGTAATAAATGATTTTGAACCATGAATTTTAGGGCGCCGCTTGATTCGTAGTAAGCACCACGATCTTCTATACTAATCGTTTCTGAAGAAGTTGCTTGTATATTGGAAATATACTTATTATTCCAAAGTGGTTTAAATATAGTGTTTCAAAATCGTAGACGTTCAATATTTTGAATCATTTCTTTACCTAAATAGTGATTAATTCCAAATATTTCTTCTTAAAAGACTTTCTTATTTGATTATTTAATTTTTTTGCAGATTTTAAATCATCACCAAATGGTTTTTCTATAATTATTCGCATCACCCCTTTTACGTTCGTTCATCCAGACTCTTTCAAGTGGTTTGTTGCAACTCCAAAAAATTTAGGGGACATTGCAAGATAGAACAATCGATTTCCTTTTAGGTCAAACTTATCATCTAGTTCTAAACTCATTTCCAACAATTTTTGGTAGCTATCTTTACTATTAGCGTCCTGTTGTTTAAAAAATAAACGTTTTAAAAACGCACTAATTTCCTTTGGGTTTTCAATATTATTTTGAATAGCATTTTTGACTTTTTCTCTAAATTCATCAGTAGTTAACTCATTTAAACCACTGCCAATAATTGTTAGTGAATTTTCAAAGTATCCTTTTTGAAACAAATTATAAATAGATGGGAAAAATTTTCGATAGCTTAAATCACCTGTTGCTCCAAATAAAGAGTTTCTTATTCAGTAGAAACAAAGTATAAAGCCGTTGAAATGAAAGCAGCAGGATTTTCAACAAAAGAAATTTTGAAAGTATTAAATGTTAGAAATAGAACACAAGTAAAAACTTGATGGCTATGGTATCAAAATGAGGAAAGTATGTTTGTTTCATATCTTTATCCTCAGTCATTAATTATTTATCTATCTTTGCATTTCTCTACTAACCAGTGTTATAATCTAGAAAATGATTAGCAATTAATGTACCAACCCCCACACTACTGCAATAGTGTGGGGGTTTTTATGTGTGTCTATGGTTGCCTATTTATTATTGCAATTACATAGCCAATGCGTAAATAATGCAATAATACAACCACTGAGGACTATGGTCGTGATGTGAACGAAAATGATTAGCAATTAATGCACCTCCTCTCTTCGTCAATTGACGCCTGAGAGATAGGCGACTCATATATTATATCATCTCTGAATATTCGATTATAGATAACTTCTGATAATCATGACTTAAGTTAAATCAGTCCGTAACTATCTTTTTTGTTGAACAGTCTCACGTTTAATATCTTCATCCAAATTACCCATCATCTCTTTAAATAATTCTTGAAATCTTGTTTCATCTTGATCAGAATAACCTTCAAATATAACGTTATCAAAATTCTCTTAGTTGAAATAGTATATTTGATCTTCTACAACACCAACTGGATACTTACATGCTGAATAATCGAACAAATACTTTTGACCCTCAATTTCTACAATTGGTCCACGATTAATAATCATTAATTTTTAAGAACCTTCTTTTAAATATATAATGCTTCCTATTGTTTCCATTTTATTTCACCTATCTTCCTACATTTTTAATTTCGCATGCACTTTTTTATCAGAAATCGAAACTATGTTCATAATAGTAAACAGAAACAATGTAACTAACCAACCTATATAACCAAAAATATTTTGATTATCATCAAAAATCATTTGAATAGGAGCAATTGAAAAAAATAGGAACATAAAATAACAAAACACCACCAGCACTAAATTTTTAAATGAAGGAATCAACATGACTTTTTGTATACTATTTTTATTAAATGCTGGATGATTCAATTTCTTTCTTATAGATAAACGTAAAGTGATCACTGCAACAAATCCGATTAAAAACATTATCGCTACCCATATTCGACTAATATTAATATCCATGAAACCCACAATACTTCTTAATAACACACTGATAGTAACACCAATACCGGCAGCCATCATACCATGACTGTTTTGTCCCCCATTATTAAATATATTTAAATTGTTGAACTCTTGATAAGTCAATTCTGTGCATTTAATAGGTATAAACCAGTTCAACATAGGATACAGATATGAATACCAATTTTGTTCTAAATCGACCATTAAATAGCGATTTTCTTTTTGAATGATTTTATATCTAGGATTTTTATAAATTGTGTATACAAAATCCATCTTGTTTCACCAACTCCATTTCATTAGATTTGCTACTTTTTTGATATTGTTGACAGCTTCTCTAACATTTTTCCGACTTATTCTGCTTTATTACTAAAATACCTGGCATTATTTTCAACATTTTTTACAACTACTAGAAAATTATCCTATAATTTTTTCATAATACAATGTACCTTTTGCTTCTAAAATAAATTGCTAAGTTTTAAAAACAATTCTTTTGTCAATTTATTGACCAGTCCAATCAACTTTTTAACTCGTACCTAATCCTTTAGTTGAATTTACTATGTCAACGCCAACAAATTTTCGCATATTAAATCTAATTTGTTCCCCTTACTAGTTACAAAAACGGCTGAAAAGAATTATATCCAAGAATCATAAGCTTATCCTTGTGACCCACCCGTTCCACAATGACATGATACTTTTTTGAAGATAATCATATCTACTTGAAATACTTTTTACTATATTTTCAACATCAGAAGAGTAGCATTTTGATGAAAAAAAAGTATTAAGCAACTGACTAAAAGTGCTTAATACTTTTTGTTATCGAAAAAGCGACGTCAACATAGAAACAAAACTTTTAAACAATTTATTCTAAGTTATGATGCTTATTAAAATACATTTAACTTTTTATCTTAAATAAATAATAATAATAACGTACATAACCGAAACCTTATAAAACACAAACAATGCCATGTTTAATAATAAAATTCCAATTCTTGCTTTAATTCATCTACATATTCTTTAGTTCCCGTCACAATCAAACGATCTTTATAGCGTAACTGTGTATCACCATGAGGTACGATTGAATCATTATCTCTTATAATACGAACAAAAATAATATCGCCACCAAATGGGAAGTTACGTAATTGAATATTTTCATATTGATAATTTAACATTTGAATTTCATATAGAGATGTTTCTACATTACTTAATAAATTCAGCATATTAGGTGTTTCTATTAAACTTTTTAGTAAGATTTTATTACTTAAATAATTACTAAACACCTCTATACCTTGATGTTTCAATGTTGGATCTTCGTTTGTACTTTCAAGTCGACATATAACACGTTTAACACCGTGGTTTTTAGCCATTAACGCAACGCTTTTATTTATATTGTCATCATTCGTAGAACATACAACAATATCTCGCTCGAAAAGTCCCAAGCGTTCTAGTAAATCTTCCTCGTAATCTGCTATTTCTATCATAGTAATATCGTCAGAGAGCTTTCTACTATCACTCAAATCTTTTCGATAGTATAAAGAAACATCATATAACTGAGAAGTTAAATTTTGTGCTATTGGAATAGTTAATTGATTCTTACCAATCATACTTATTTCTATGCGGCGTCCCACTTCATTAGGAATTGGGAACAGCTTCTTGAATATCACGGGTACGAAGACACATGTGATTACAGCACTAAGAATTAAAATGCCAGAAGTTTCCGGAGAAATCGCTTTTAATTTTTCAGCAATTTTAGCCGCAGCTATAACAAGTGATAAAGTTGATGTAAGCAAGAAAGCAGATGCAATGGTAGTTTTAGTGTCAAACCAGCGTCTAATATAAAATACTGGTATCAGTTTTGAAATGATAAATGAAAAAATGAGTACAGGTATAATGAGTAACAATGACGGTTCTTTAATTAAGCTCGGGATATCTAAATCGACGCCTACCATGATAAAGAAAATTGGAATAAAGAAACCATAACCAAAGGAATCTAATTTTTCTACCATCTCTTCATTAGGTTTAAGTAAAGAAACAACAACACCGGCTAGGAATGCACCTAATATGTATTCAGCACCAACACCTTCAGCAAGTGCTACTAATAAAATAATAAGTGCAAATACCGCTCTAATACCTATTTGCGTTGTACCATCCATTAACTTTTGTAAGAAGGACATACGTTTAAATAACACACCGATTACATAAAAGACAACTGTAAATACAACTAAAATACCTGTAAGCCATATCGTACTACCACCTTCACCATAAATGGCACCATAAACAGTTAGTAAAATCATGGTAAATAAATCTGCTAATACAGCTACTAGTAAAATAAATTGTCCTATCGTTGTACGCATAATGTTCATTTCTTTAAGGGTTGGTACTACAACTCCTAACGAAATTGTAGAAATGATAATCACCATTAAAAGGACATCATTAACTAATCCTAACCATTTAAATGCAAAAGCTAAAACAACGGAAATCATCATAATAAATGCAAATACTGTCAGTGCCAGTTTAAGATGACCAGGTACATCCTTTTCATGTTTATCTTCTCCTTGTCTTGGACGTGAATCCTTTTTAAATGCATTAAAGTCAATTTCTAGACCACTTAAAAACATTAAAAAGATAAACCCAAGCGTAGATAAAATATTAAGAAATGCATCTCTTTCCACTAAATTGAGAAAAGAGTGTCCTATCACAATCCCCATCAATATTTCAGCTACAACAACAGGAAGAAAGTTTATATTAAAACGATGCACAATGATTGGAGTCATAAATGCAGCTACGACGACTATAACTAAAGATAAGAATTCCATATGACCTCCTTATGTTAGGTATGACATGAATGATGTAGCTAATCCAAAATAAATAAGCATACTCACAATGTCATTAATTGTTGTAATAAAAGGACCACTTGCAACAGCAGGATCAATTTTACATTTGTTCATTACTAAAGGAATCATTGAACCAACCAATGTACCTACTGTCATTGCGCATGTCAAACTTCCACCTACTATTAAAGCTAATAACGGTTGTCTGAATATGACCACAATAATTAAGAAAAGGATAATTGCACATACAATACCTGATAATAAACCACTTCCCGCTTCTCGCAATGCAATCTTAAATTTACTCTGTTCATTTATTTCACCAGTAGATATATTACGGACAGAAACGGCTAATGATTGTGTACCAGAATTTCCTGACATACCGCTTATAATTGGAATAAATGCTGCAAGTAATGCTACTTGAGATAATGTATCTTCAAAACTACCTAATATAGTAGCAGTGATCATACCCAAAAATGTTAACACAATGAGCCATGGTAACCTTTTACTCGCCGTTTTAAACACTGAGTCACTTGTAGAATCAATGTCAGATACCCCAGCTAATCGTGAGTAGTCTTCACTTGCTTCTTCATCCATAACATCCAGGATATCATCAATGGTAATAATACCTAGTAAATGATTTTGATAATCTACAACTGGAACTGCTATAAAATCGTAGTCTCTCATTAATTGAGCGATATCTTCTTGGTCATCACCGACATTAGCACTGATGACACGTTCACTCATAACATCTTCAATGTATGCATCATTCTCAGCTACAATAAGATCTCTAAGTGATAGAACACCAACAAGTTGTTCATCTTCATTTACTGCGAATATAACATATATTGTTTCAGCATCAGGCGCTTGTTCTTTTACGTGAATTAACGCTTCTTTAACAGGTGTAGTTGATTTTAAAGAGATAAACTCCGTAGTCATTATACCGCCGGCAGTATCTTCTTCATAATGTAATAAAGCTTTGATTTCATTAGCATTATCTTTGTTCATTAATGTTAGCAAACTCGCCACTTTAGGTTTAGATAACTCATTTAAAATATCTACCGCATTATCATAAGACATTTCCTCTAAGACATGACTAGCATAGGTAGCGTCCATATTATCAAAAAGACTCTCATAATCATCGTCATCAAAGTCTAATTGATCAAAGAAATTTGCTACTTCTTTGGGTGATAAAAACTCGAATATTTTTTGTCTATTTCCATCATCCGTATCTTCAAAGTATTCACTTTGCTCATAGTTATGTAATTCTAAAAATTCTTTTCTGAATTCATCTATATCATTTTGATCTAATAATCGATCAAATAATTCTTTATCATATACGTCTTCACGAACGTTGTCTTTCATTTCAGTTTCGTTAGACATGTTAACACCTCCAAAACATATTTATTATACCATGTTGAATAATTTAATTAATTGTTTGTAATCAACATTTATCAGATAATGAGACCTGTATATGGGGTGGATAAATTCGACTGAACAGCAATGTAACGCTTGTCCATGAACACAAGGATGATTTCCACCGTACAAATCATCACCAATTAATGGATGACCAATATACTCAAAGTGAACTCGAATTTGATGCGTTCTTCCAGTAAGCAATTTAATCTTACATAAACTAGCAGTCTCATTTTGCATAAGCTTTTGATAGACAGTTTTTGCACACTTTCCCTTTTCATTAACTTCTCGCTTAATGATACTATCACTCAGCCTTGCAATAGGCGCTTCAATAACACCTGAAGATTGTGTTTGGCCATAGGCTAAGGCAACATATTCTTTTTTAAATTTCACCTTTGAAAACAAATGGTGTACATGTCCAAATTTAGCAAATACAACTAAACCTGAAGTGTTTCGATCAAGTCGAGTCACAATATGAGGATTTATTTTTTCGCCTTTTTTTGTATAATAAGCAAGCACTTGTTCTACTAAACTGCCATGGGGGTGTTCTCTAGAAGGTGCACAATTTTGCATTTGTGGCTTGTTTACAATTATCAAATACGCATCCTCATAAATGACTTCTAATTCCTTATCGTAGGGAATCAAATTCTCACTTGGTGTTTCACTTGGAAAATGAACTTCTAATCTATCACCTTTGTCCATAACATGTCTGACAGTTACAGGTGAACCGTTTAATAGTAAAGCGCCATTTAATTTAATGGCGCTCAACGTGCGTTTAGAATAATCTTGATTTTTCAAAAAAGTTTTCACTGGTTCTGACTGTACAATTTGATATGTTAAAATCATCGTTCATCATCACTAGAAATAAATGAGTCATGTACCCTTTTCCAAAACGGAAATGGACGGAATCTAGCAAAACGCACTTTCTCATTAGCAACTCTATACTGTATTGCATTGACGTTTTTGTGCTTAATGCTAACATGATCGATTGTGGTTCTAATCGTATCGTGATTTACCGGCGTAATTAAACACGTATGATGTTTAGGAAGTACTAATGGCGAGCCTACCGTTCTAAACACTCTATTATTAATAGATGCAATTTCAGCAATTTGCATCGCTTCAAGTGATGGATGTATGAGCGCACCACCTAAAGCTTTATTATAAGCTGTCGAACCCGAAGGTGTAGATATACACAACCCATCTCCTCTAAATCGTTCGAAATGTTTACCTCTTATATTGACGTCTACAACCAATGTTGAGCCATTTTCAGTTTTCATTGTTGCTTCATTTAAAGCAAGGTATCTCGTTTCATAACCATTATCGTTATACCTGACTATTAATTCTAAGAGTGGATATTCAATAACTTGAAACTCCGAATTATTAATTTCAATAATAAGCTTTTCAACTTCATGAGGTAACCAATCTGCATAAAATCCTAAATGACCGGTGTGTATCCCGACAAAAGCAACTTTGGATAACATATGACTATATTGATGGAAAGCTTGTAATAACGTTCCATCTCCCCCAACTGAAATGACAATTTCAGGATTTTCGCTATCTTCTACCATTTGAAAATCTTTCATATGATTGATCATTTTATGCTTTAATGCATTTGATTTTGAATCACCTTTAGTAAGGATTGTATAACGCATGATTTACACCTCATTAGTCATTTTCATGTTTCTTAGCACGCTTTTGCGTGTAATACTTTTGCGCTTCTTGAATTTCATCTTTAATTTCGGACATTTCTTCATCTAATAAATATGCCGCTTCTGCTGCTCTCTCTAAACGATGTTGAATCTCATCTGGATATGCCCCATCATATTTATACCTTAATGTATGTTCGATTGTAGCCCAGAAGTTCATTGCTAAGGTTCTGATTTGAATTTCAGCCAATATGTGCTTTTGTCCACTGAGTGTTTCAATAGGATATTTGATTATCACGTGATAAGAACGATAGCCACTTTCTTTTGTATTTCGAATGTAATCTCTTTCTTCTATAACCTTGAAATCTTGACGTTGTCTTAATATATCAACAACTATGTCAATGTCATCCACGAATTGACACATAATTCTAAGACCAGCAATATCGTACATTTCTTCATGTAAACAATCAAAAGGGATACCCCTTTTGTTCGCTTTGTCTATAACACTTGAAATAGGTTTTACCCTTCCAGTCACGAATTCAATTGGAGAATTATGTTCTCCCACTTCGTATTGTTTTCTTAATCCTTTAAGTTTTACTTTTAACTCATCGACAGCTTGCTTATATGGCGTTAAAAATTGATCCCACTGGTTCATTTTGTTTCACTCCGCTTCACTCTAGTTCGAAAGTTTTTTCAACAGCTGAAACAAACTCCTTACCATAGTTATTGTTTCCTTCTATGTTATTCAAAACATAATCTAATTCTTCTTGGAAATGCTTAAGTTCTAAATGATTATTAATAATGATTTTTTTATCTCTATTCTCATGCAACATCGACCATGTTTCCTGAACAAAAATCAAATATGAATATGATTGTCCATCATCTAAAAGATAAGCAAAACCATAATTATCACTATCAACAAGCATTTGACCTACCTCTTCTAATCCTTCTGTAGATTCCTCTGAGAAGCAATAAACGCCATCATCTTTTAATTTAATTTCATTTATGTAAATACGCATGCTTGTTTCCTCCTTATTCCATACTAGTTTAACATATTACAACCTATCAAAACACGCTACAACTCACAGAAAAAATCTTCTAGTCTCTCATGTTTTTACTGTTATCATTACTCATTCTTTTATGATGATTTAGTGATTACCACAATCTTTTGATCTTCTAACTCACCTAGCCAATTTAAGTTTCAACTTTTACCTATAGTGTTTGACTTTAATTATAAATCAAAATTCGTCATAATAAGACATGCTAAATTTACAATAGCTAAAACTTGATAGAGGTGACTTTTATGTCTACGAATAATGAGATTGAATTTAAACAAATACTAAATCAAGATACTTACTCAAAAATCTATGAACTCTATTTCAAAAATCAATCACCTTTTAAGCAAACTAATTTCTATATCGACACAGAGAATTTTAAATTAAAGCAACATCAGGCTGCTTTGCGTATAAGAGTCAAAGATGATATGTATGAGATGACTTTAAAAATCCCTGCTGAAGTTGGATTAACAGAATATAATCACTCAGTAAATATAGAACCTAAACTTGATATGTCACTTCAACTCTCTCAATTACCCAAAGATATTAAAAATATTTTAGAACACGACTTTAATATTTTAGAATATGAGCTTAAAGTGTTAGGAAACTTAACTACCTATCGTTTAGAAACTGATTATCAAAATGAATTACTAGTATTAGATAAGAGTGAATATCTCGGCAAAACTGATTATGAATTAGAGTTTGAAGTTCATTCTTATGATGAGGGATATTCAAAATTTAAAAGTTTACTTCAACATTTTAATCTTCAACATCAAAAACCTTTGAATAAGGTGCAACGTTTTTTTCAAGAAAAACAAAATGTAAGCAATAAAAAGTAACAGTTGTCGATAAGGCAAATTACTTTTAAATGTAAAAATTCATGTTATATTAGATATATATTAATGGAACACGGTGATATTATGTCTAAAACACCATATGAGTTGATTGGTCAAAAAGCCTTGTATCAAATGATTGATCATTTCTATCAACTTGTCGAGAAAGATTCTCGTATCAATCATTTATTCCCAGGCGATTTCAAAGAAACCAGTCGAAAGCAGAAACAATTTTTGACACAGTTTCTTGGAGGTCCTGACTTATATACACAAGAACATGGTCATCCCATGTTAAAACGAAGACATATGGAATTTACAATTAGTGAGTATGAACGTGATGCATGGCTTGAGAACATGCATACTGCTATTCAACACGCAGAACTTCCTGCGGGTGTAGGCGATTACTTGTTTGAGCGATTAAGACTTACTGCACATCACATGGTAAATTCCTAAATTTAATTGTAGGTGAAAATACATGGCTGAAGAATTAAGAATCATGGAGAATAAGAGTCGTGAAGATACTAATCTATCACCTGTTAGCAAAATAGAAATCTATTCTTTTTTTGATCCTTTTAGTAAAGATTGTTTTAAATTATCTGCAATCTTATCAAAATTAAGAATTGAATATAATAAATATATAAAGGTAAGACATATTTTAAACCCTTCTTTAAAGGTATTAACTAAGTGTCAAGCTCAAAGTACTTCGGATTTTGACAATATTGCACTTGCCTATAAAGCCGCTGAACTTCAAGGTCGCATCAGAGCAGAAAGATTTATACATTTAATGCAAAATGAAATCATTCCAAAACGTGATATTATTACCGAAGATATGATTTCTGATTGTATTAATAATGCCGGTATTGACTATCAAGTTTTTAAAGAAGACTTGCAAAAGGACAAGTTGACTGACAGCTTGAAAGTTGATCTTCACATTGCAAGAGAAATGGAAATAGAACAAGCTCCCTCACTTGTTTTTTTCAGCGAAAATGTTCATGAAGAAGGTTTAAAAGTCGAAGGATTATATCCTTATCATATCTATACTTACATTATTAATGAGTTAATGGGACAACCTATAGAGAAAAATCTTCCTCCAAAATTAGAATACTACATTCAAAAGAAACAACTAGTAACAATGGAAGAACTTTTAACAATTTATGAATGGCCTGAAAAATTATTAAACAAAGAATTAAAGAAACTCACACTTCAACAAAAAGTTGAAAAGTTGCAATATCCAGAGGGAGAATTTTGGAAGTCTAAAATGCCTCAGTGTTAATGATAGATATGATGAGAGCTATACAAATTTCATTTTGAAAAATAAATCTTAATTACGATAGCGTGGACGCTCAAGTATAAAAAGAATATTTCACATTTGTTTTTAACTCAGTTATCTATAAATTAAAAAATCGCCTATGACACGAATAGTTGTCATAGGCGTTTTTTAATATTTACTGATGTATTTTTTCATTAAAAATATACACAATAATGTATATATGATGTATAGCAACAATTTTTATATTCAATTTAAAAATTTTCAAATAAAAAAACGCCGTGTCTGATTACACGACGCTAAACAAAGGGGATGGGAGAAATTTTTCACTTCAAACAAAGGGGTATGTTTGTTATGTGATTAATTTCATGTTCATAATATAACACGGTAAAATATCCTTTTCAACCCTTGTTTATTCATAAAATCAAATTGTCACAATCTGTTCATATTGTAAGCGAATTCAATTCTGCTAAGCTTTCATTAACTTTTCAAAAGCATCTAATTTCTGCTCAAATACTTCACAAGCTTCCTCTATTGGTTGAGGAGTTGTCATGTCAACACCTGCATTTTTTAATATTTCGATTGGATAGTTTGAGCTACCCTTTTTTAAGAATTCATTGATATAACGTTCAACAGCAGGTTGACCCTCAGTTAAAATTTGATGACTTAAACTTTGAGCAGCACTATAACCAGTAGCGTATTGATATACATAATAATTCATATAGAAATGAGGAATACGTGACCATTCTTTACTGATATCTTCGTCAGTTTCTACCGCTTCGCCGAAATACAATTTATTAAGTTTAGCATATTCTTCATTCATACGATTTGGCGTTAATGGCTCCCCAGCTTCTTCTATTTGATGTATTTTATGTTCAAATTCAGCAAACATTGTTTGACGGAATAGTGTTGCTCTAAATCGTTCTAATTCTTGGTTAAGTAACAATAGACGTCGTTCATCATCCAAATGTTTATCCATGTAGTCACTCAGTAAAGCCTCATTACAAGTTGATGCAACCTCAGCGACAAAGATTGTATAATCGCTTAAATTTGATGGTTGATTTTGTCTACTAAAGTAACTATGTGCAGAGTGACCAAATTCATGTACTAAAGTATATAAATCAGAAACAGTGTCAGACCAGTTAAGTAAAATAAAAGGATTAGTTAAATGCCCACCGGATGAATATCCGCCTGAACGTTTACCTTTATTTTCATATACATCGACCCAACGGTTATCTAGACCTTCTTTAACCACGTTTAAGTATTCTTCTCCCATTGGCTCAAGTGCTTTTAACATCCAAGATTTTGCCTCTTCATATGGCATTTCAAATTTAACATCTTTAACAAGTGGTGTATAAAGATCATACATTTTTAAATCGTCTAAACCTAGTAACTCTTGTCTAAGCTTCGTGTATCTGTGTAATAATGGTAAGTATTTATGGACCGTTTTGATTAAGTTATCGTAAACAGCTTCTGGAATATGATTATTACTTAAAGCTCTTTCACGTGCTGAACGATAATGATGCGTTCTAGCATTAAATACATTTTTCTTAACCTCACCAGCTAAAGTAGCACCTAGTGTGTTATTATGCGCACCGTATGCTTTATAAACATTTCTAAATGCAGAAGCTCTTAACTCACGATCATCAGACTCTAAATACTTGATAAATGTACCTTGTGTTAAAGGATAAGCTTGACCATCTTTATCTATAGCATCTTCAAATTCCAAATCTGCATTGCTAAACATTCCATATACATTAGAAGGCGTAGAAAGTGCGTCTTGTGCTTCTGTTAATAACTTTTCTGTATTCGCATCTAATATATGCGGACGTTTCTCATTAATCAATTTCAAATCAAATTCATATCGTTTTAAATCATCATTAGAATCGATAAAAGATTGAATAGTAGCTTCATCTAGTTGTAAAATTTCAGGTACTAAAAAACTCCATGCAGAGCTATATTTAATAACAAGTTGATGTGCACGTGCTTCTAAACCGGTATACTTATCATTTGCAGTATCTTGATCTTGTTTTAAATGTGCGTATACATATACCTTTTCTAATTTTGTACCTAGCTCGTCTTCAAGACTTAGCGCTTCATATAGTGTTTCGGCACTTTCACCAAGATGACCTTTAAATTTTTCTTCTTCACCTATTTTAGCTTCAATACTTTTAAAAGCTTCTTCAAATGCTTCATCGCTTTTAAATATAGTTGTTAAATCCCATGTATATTCAGGATATTTACGTTCCTGTTCTTCTCTTGTTAATTGTTGACTCATAATGTAAACCTCCTTAATAATCTAATAGCTTAATTTTCTCATTTTAGCACTACTTTTGCACGTTTAAGCCTTCGTGTTCATATAAATAATCAAATTCACGTAAAATAGTGTTTAATATTTGACGTTTGTCGTATTGAAACGTTACAAACACCCTAAACTTAACTTTACTAAGAAGTTGTTTACATAATTCATTATCATTTAATGTTCTTCTTAGCAACAGATATTTTAATTGCCATTCTATTGGATGCGTTATTAAATATATTTGATGTGGTACAACATATCCTAATTTAGAAATTACATCAGAATCACACATATTTAATTGATACATGGCACTGAGTGTAGGTTCTAAAACACTGTGGCGCTTTCTACAATAGTTTATATAACGTTGTATATTAGAAGCAGACAACCTAAAATTGGGAACATTATTTGATTGAAAAGTCATATTTATTATATCCTCAAATTTTAAAACTTTTCTTTGTGCAACAAAATTTTTACCGCCTACATGTTGAAGATGACTATATAATATTAATACAAACTTTTTTGAATCCCATGTTACTAATGTTCTATTAATTGGATGAATAAAAGCACTTTGAAATGGTGATAATTTAACGTATTTATCTTTCAAAGGAACATCTTTAATAATCCAAATCACATTCAAACCTATTCGCTTTAAACCAGTTGTTCGACGAATAATATTACTGATACTTATTTTAGAAAATTGAACTTCAATTGCATTTTTTTGATTAATCACAATATCTGGATATTGCAAAACTTCTTTGCAATAAGGTTCAATTTCCACGTTGAAATTCAAAGCTTCATAAATTCTTGCTAAATATAACTTTGCTTCATAATGTTCAACTGATTCTGATTTTGAACAGTGGTGATTAAAACGTGTTTTATGGGCAAAGTGGGCTATTAAAGTCATTCCTTGCTTGAGTATCACCTCAGACTTACAATGAGGACATTGGTATTTATCAAATTTATTTGCATGTTGCGCTAAAATTTTCTGACCTTGATGATTAATTGCCATTAACATTTCTTCACCCCATTATTAAAAACGGAGTACATCATAGTTTTACTTTTTAAAATAAAAAAAAGGTGCTCAATGGCACCTTTAAATCATTATTATTCATTTGTATCAGTAAAGTATTTACGTACTTGAGAAGTAACATTGTGACTCATAATAATCTTAGCGTAGTCGTTTAAATATATATTTGTTTTATCAGTTGGATAAGCAAACTCCAATAACTGACTATAACTATCGTTAATCATCTCTTGTGAAACCGAATCATCAAAATGAATTGAGTAATAATATTTATTATCAATCATATATAATAAATCTTCATATTCATCAGTATTTTGATTATTATGATAAGCATAGTCGATAACTTGCTCTAAATCGTCAAATTTCACTATAATATTTCTCACATTTGATGGCTTATGCGCACGTCTTTGTTGTTTATCTTGATGGTTTTTCTTTTGTTGTTTACGTTGTTCAAATAAATCTTCTAAACTTTCTTCACCTTCAAGTGTTTGAGCCAATAATTCATTTACCTGATCATCAAATTGATGATTTGTATCATCGTCTGACATATTCATAGCATCTTCATTTTTTGATTTAGAAATTGTCACTTCCACACCCTTTTCAAAAGCGTGTACTTGAATCCAAAGTGGACCTTCAACTACAAAATCCTCTTCTTCATTAATTTCATCCATCATTGACCAGAAGAATTCTTCACCACGTTTACGGTTACTCCATAGGTCTTCACGACTAAAACCACGTGCTTCAATGTCACTATATGTTATAAACAATTTTACTGTTGTATCATCAACACGTTCTATTCTCATATCATCTCACTCCTTACAGTCGATGAATAGTAACCATATTGTATTAGAACGGAGGTTAAATTACAATTTATTTGTTTGATTAAATTTAACTATTATTCATTTGGACATCTATTTTAACATATTCCCTGTTTTAATAACAAAAAACTTACTTTTAATAAGATTATATATAAAAGAGCCTAGGACCAAAAAGTCCTAGGCATACTTTAACGAATGGCAATCGATGACTAAATTGTTAGTACGCATATGTTAAGCGTTGTTAAACACGATTCTTCGTTATCAAAGTGGAAGAATGAAATCAGCAAGAATTCTATTCCACTCTCAAATATCTTTCAAAGAAGTTGTTAATATTATTGTTAATCAACTAGACGTTGCGCTTCTTGTAATTGGAATGTACGTACTTTTCGTGGTAAGAAACGACGAATTTCATCTTCGTTATATCCAACTTGTAAACGTTTGTCATCTAAAATAATTGGACGACGTAACAAGCCAGGATTATCTTGAATGATTGAGTATAAATCTTGTAATGGTAGTGAATCTATATCCACATTCAATTTTTGATATGTCTTAGAACGTGTTGAAATAATTTCGTCAGTTCCATCTTCAGTCATTTTTAGAATTTGTTTAATTTCATCAATTGTTAAATGTTCAGAAAAAATGTTACGCTCCGTATACGGAATATCATGTTCTTGTAACCATGCTTTCGCTTTACGGCAAGATGTGCAACTTGGTGAAGTAAATAATGTTACCATACATCTCACTCTCCTATAGAATGAATTTAATTCATTATTTTAAAATTATTTGTTAATTAAAGAAATTAAGTTTTTAGCTTTCTTAATCTTACACTTATTATTATAAATGACTAAGATTAAAATTAAATGAGAAAAACCTAATTTTTCTGAGAAATCTTAAAAATAAATAAAAATGTATACCTCTCTTTAATGATATACCCAGATATAGATATTTTAACACAACTTACAAATTAACGAAATACTGTTATAATGATACATAAACAATATTAATTAGAAAGTAGGCATCTAATATGGAAACTTTATTCTCAGGAATTCAGCCAAGTGGTATTCCAACAATTGGTAACTACATCGGTGCATTAAAACAATTTGTAGATGTTCAAGATGACTACGAATGTTTTTTCTGTATCGTAGACCAACATGCTATAACGGTACCACAAGACCGCTTAAAATTACGCAAGCAAATACGTCAACTCGCAGCAATTTATTTGGCATCAGGTATTGATCCAGATAAATCGACTTTATTTATTCAATCTGAAGTCCCTGCACACGTGCAAGCTGGTTGGATGCTTACAACAATAGCTTCTATTGGTGAATTGGAACGTATGACGCAGTTTAAAGACAAAGCTCAGAAACGCGCAGATGGCGTACCTGCCGGTCTACTCACTTACCCACCATTGATGGCGGCTGATATCGTGATTTACAACACTAACATTGTTCCAGTTGGTGATGATCAAAAGCAACATATGGAACTGACACGAAATTTAGTAGATCGTTTCAATAGTAGATACAACGATGTATTAGTAAAACCAGAGGTACGAATGCCAAAAGTTGGTGGGCGTGTGATGAGTTTACAAGATCCTACTAAAAAAATGAGTAAAAGTGATGATAATCAGAAGAATTTCATTTCTTTATTGGATGAACCTCATGTCGCTGCCAAAAAAATTAAAAGCGCTGTAACAGACTCTGACGGTATAATAAAATTTGATCGTGAGAATAAACCAGGCATTTCAAATTTACTTTCAATTTATTCTGGTCTAACTAATGACTCTATTAAGAATATTGAATCTAAATATGAAGGTGAAGGTTACGGTAAATTTAAAGGTGACTTATCGGAAATCGTTAAAGATTTTCTTATTAATTTCCAAGAAAAATATGCAAGCTTTTATAATTCTGATGACCTAGATGATATTCTAGATAAAGGTAAAGAAAAAGCTCAAAAAGCTTCATTTAAAACATTGAAAAAAATGGAAAAAGCAATGGGCTTAGGTCGAAAAAGATAATACTATATAATATAAAAATGCCTCGGAAATAATTTTCGAGGCATTTTTATACTCCTATTTACCTGTCTCCCTATTGATTGATTTATCAATATAGACATGTTTAAGCGTCGTTTCAGGCCCTACTTTGTGATATTGTAATCCTTTTACTTGCGGATTCGTTAAGTGTGCCTCTCCTTTTTGATAAACAGGAGCGACTGGCGCTTCATGTAATAAGATATATTCCGCTTTTTGTAATGAGATATTACGTTCACCTGGCTTTCGTAAAAGCTTGCTGTTGGCTTCTTTGAGTAATTGATCGTATTCTTTATTACTCCAATCTGTATTATTCTGTGCATTATCTTTGGTCATTGTTTGAAGAAATGCTGTTGGATCAGGATAATCAGGACTCCAACCTGAATAACTTGCTTCATAGTTATTTGCTAATTCTAAAGTAGTTTTTTGTTTAAATGGCATTTGTTTAATTTTGAGTGTCACACCTGGTAAATTCTTCTCAACTTGAGATTTTATATATTCTGCAGCAATTTTTGAAGCAGGTGTATCCTGTGTGTTCATCGTAAAAGTAAATTTATTTTTTCCTAATTCTTTTTGTGCTTCTCTCCAATTCTTTTTCGCTAAATCAGGGTTGAATTTTAATGGTGATTTGATGGTTCTTGCAAAATCTTTGCCATCCGGAGTATCGGCAGTTCCTATACCAGTAAAATTATTTGATGGTAGCGAACCATCATTTAAAACAGAATTGACATATCCTTTTTTATTTATTGCTTGAGCTATAGCCAATCTTAAATGCTTATTTTTAAATTCAGGAACTGTTTTTTGATTCATTTTAATAAAGAATGTTGCTGCTGTTAAACGATAATTCAATGCAGATTCTCCTCTATATTTATCAACTTGTTCAGAAGTTATAATAGTATCATCGACCGAGCCAGTATCATATAACGATGCACCTGCTTGTTGATCTTTTAATACTTTATAGTTCACTTTATCTAATTTTACATTCTTTTTATCCCAATATTGTTCATTTTTAACTAATTGAATTTTATCTTCCACTTTCCAATTTGTTACCTCAAATGGTCCATTGTACACTGCTTTTTCAGCAGTTGTACCATATTGTTCTCCAAACCTTTTAGCAACTTTCTCATTTTGAGGATTAAATGTATTAAGTGCTAATAGTTCATTAATATAAGGTACAGGTCTTTCTAAATCAACTTGTAATTGATATTTACCTATAGCCTTGATACCCAAATCTTTGACTGATTTTTTACCTGCATTAACTTCATCTGCATTTTTTATATCGCTCATTATGTATGCAAACTCAGAAGCCGTCTTAGGATTAACTACCTTTCTCCACGCATATACGAAGTCATATGCAGTTACCGAATCTCCATTGGACCATTTTGCATTTTTTCTTAAATTAATCGTAAGTGTTTTGCCACCATTACTCTTCTTTGGAAAAGATGTTGCAATGGCTGGCTCAGCTTTATCCTCTTTATTTAAAGTATATAATCCTTCAAATGCTTGAGCTGCTATATCACCAGAAACAGCATCTGTGATTAATGCAGTATCAAGTGTCGTCATATCTTGTGAAATGACCTTCCTAAAAACTTGCCCCTGATCTGAATATAAACTCTGCTTATTACTACAAGCAGATAAAACTATGCATACACTTAATAAAATAATTAAGCCTTTCAAACTTTTCATCTTTTAATTCCCCCTTTCTTAACTTATTTAACAGACAAACCATACTTTTGTTTCAATTTAATTGCTTCGTTTTGAGTAGAAAATACATAATGTTGTGGTCTAATTTCATTTAATTGTCTTTGTTCATTAAGCTTTACATCTTCATGATATAAAACACGTTGACGATTTCTCTCAACATCAGGATCAGGCTGTGGAATGGCACTTAATAATGACTTAGTATAATCATGTAATGGATATTTATAAATATCATCAGCCGGTCCAATTTCTACAATTTTACCGAAGTGCATTACTGCAATTCTATCGGAAATATATTTCACCATTGATAAATCATGAGCAATAAACATTAAAGTAATATCACGTTCACGTTGTAGCTTTAATAAAAGATTAACGACTTGAGCTTGAATCGATACATCTAATGCTGATATCGGTTCATCTGCAATAATAAATTCTGGCTCTACAGCTAATGCACGTGCGATACCAATACGTTGTCTTTGTCCGCCTGAAAACTCATGTGGATAACGATTCGCGTGTTCTTTACCTAAACCGACTGTTTCTAAAAGGTCGTATACACGTTTCTTTCGATCCCGCTGACTACTAGCAAGTTTGTGAATATCTATTCCTTCAGCTACGATATCCATAACCTTTAACCGAGGATTTAGAGATGCATATGGATCTTGAAATATCATTTGAATTTTTTTATTAAACTTCAATCGCTCTTTACGTTTTCTAATTTGATGAATATCTTTACCATCATACTCAATTGCACCATCAGTAATATCATTTAATTTGATAATGGCTTTTCCAGTCGTTGATTTACCACATCCAGACTCTCCTACAAGCCCTAACGTTTCCCCTTTATAAACATCAAAACTTATATTATCAATCGCTTTAACTTCATTATGTTTACCTTGATTAAAATATTGTTTTAAGTTTTTAACTTGTAATAATACATTTTCATTACTCATTAAAAGCCACCCTCTCTACTCTTTGTGGTTGTTTATAATTATTTGGCATTGTTCTTAATCGTTTTTGAACCATTGATGGTGGCGTAACTTTCGGAGCTCTTGCATCTAACAACCAAGATTTTACAAAATGAGTGGGTGACACTTTATACCAAGGCGGTTCTTCCTTGAAATCAATATCTAAGGCATATCGACTTCTACGTGCAAAAGCATCACCAATAGGTGGATGAAGTAAATCTGGTGGTGTACCTGGAATTGCAATTAAATCCGTGTCATTACTGGTTGTTAAATCAGGCATTGAAGAAAGTAATCCCCATGTATAGGGATGTTTAGGATCATAAAATATTTCATTCACATCCCCTGTTTCAACCATCTGTCCCCCATACATTACGGCTACTTTGTCCGCAATATTTGCTACAACGCCTAAATCATGCGTAATAAAGATAATTGAAGTTTCAATCTTATTTTGTAGTTCTTTCATAAGATCTAAAATTTGAGCCTGCATTGTCACATCTAAAGCAGTTGTAGGCTCATCAGCAATTAATATTTTAGGCTCACATGCCAATGCTATTGCAATAACTATTCTCTGACGTTGTCCTCCTGAAAATTGATGTGGATAGGCTTTAAATCGTTTTTCAGCACGAGGTAACCCAACTAAATTCAAAATTTCCAATGCTCTTTGCTTGGCCTTTGCTTTACTTAATTTCTTATGTTTAATCAGAGGTTCCATGACTTGCTTTCCGATTTGCATTGTTGGATTTAAAGAAGTCATAGGATCCTGAAATATCATTGAAATATCTCGACCTCTTAGCTGTATCAGTTCTTTTTCACTTTTCTGAGCTAAGTCCTCACCTAAAAATAAGATTTCTCCCTTTTTTATTCTTCCTGTATCTTTTTGAAAAAGTTTTGTAATTGCCTTAGTTGTTACAGATTTTCCAGATCCAGATTCTCCAACAATGGCTAACGTTTCCCCTTTATTCAAATGAAAATCCACGCCTCTGACAGCTTGCACTTCTCCTGCAGCAATATCAAAGGAAACGTGCAAATCATTTACTTCTAATACCGTTTCTGTCATTATTTTTACCTCCTTTATTTTCGCATTTTTGGGTCGAATGCATCACGTAGTCCATCACTAAATAGATAGAAGAATAAAATCAATAAACTTAAAATGATTGCTGGAATAAATAATTCATGCGGATGTATCAACAACATTGCACGTCCATCATTGACAAGAGATCCTAATGACGTCTTAGGTGCAGGCACCCCTATTCCAATAAAGCTTAAAAATGCTTCGAAAAATATTGCACTTGGAACGGTAAACATTGATGTAACGACAATAGCTCCTAAAGTGTTAGGTAGTATATGTTTAAAGATTAACTTGAATTTAGAAGCACCCAATGTTTGAGATGCCAAAACAAATTCTTGATTTTTCAATTTTAAAAATTCTCCACGTACCACTCTACTCATCCCCAGCCAGCCAGTAATTGACATAGCTAATATAATAGTCCAAATTGAAGGTTCAAAAATAAGTACGAATAAAATAACGACAATTAAATTGGGTATAGAAGCAATAATTTCTAAAATTCTTTGCATCACATCATCTACCCTGCCTCCAAAGAATCCAGAAATGGCTCCATATACAACGCCAATACAAATATCTAATAATGCAGCAACTACACCAATATAAAGTGAAATTTGCGCACCTTTCCAAGTACGTGTCCATAAATCACGTCCAAGTTGATCAGTACCAAACCAATAGTTTTCTTTCGCACCTGCTTCTTTGTAAGCATTTTTACCGTCCGTACCTTTACCGTCAAAAGGTAAAAATGAAACATGATCTAATAATGGTATTTTTGCTGGGAGATTACGATGATCAACATTCTGCTCAGCAAAATCGTGTTTATTCATTAATGGTCCTATAAATGCCATAATAACTATAAGCAACAAACCTATCATTCCGATTACTGCTAATTTATTACGTTTCAATTGTGACCAAGCATCTTGCCAAAAATTCTTACTTTCACGCGGCATTTCCGGCTCTTGATTCAAGTCTAAATCTCTAATTATAAAATCTGTATTCGAAATATCATTACTTGTATGTGACATCGTGCCATTAGAAATATCGCCATTAATGTTTGTAACATCTTCTTTATTACTCATTATTTCTTGCCCCCTTGCACACGAATTCTTGGATCGATAACACCATATAAAATGTCTACAATAAAGATCGAAACAATAAATAAAGTACTGAATAATATCGTAGTAGCCATGATGACTGAAAAATCATTTGTAGTTATAGAACGAACAAATTGATCACCTAAGCCTGGAACACCAAAGATATTTTCAATTGTTAATGTTCCTGTTAATATACCTGCTAACATAGGTACAATGATTGTAATAATAGGAATTAATGCATTTCGTAATGCATGTCCAAAGAGCACTTTTAAAGTAGAATTTCCTTTAGCTCGAGCTAAAAGTATGTAATCTGAACTGAGTACTTCAATCATTTCAGCTCTAATATATCTTGCAACAGTTGCTAAAACTGTAGCTGATAGTGCTAGAGAAGGTAAAATAGCTGTAGAAAAACCTTCCCATCCTGCAACTGGAAACCATTCTAACTTAACTGCAAATACATACTGCAATAAAACTGCTAAGACAAATGACGGCACTGATACTGCGATAACAGAGATAATTGTTGTTGTATAGTCTACCCATGTATTTTGTTTAGTAGCAGCAGCAACACCTAATACTAAACCTAAAACAACACCAATAACCATAGCCGTTATTCCCATCTCCATTGAAGGTATCAATCGTGGTTTAACTAAATCCCACACTGGCATATTATGATATTGAAATGAGTTGCCAAAATCACCTGTTACTACATTTTTCAAATAATTAACATATTGTAATGCTACTGGATCATTCAAACCGTACTTTTCATTTAATATTTCTTTTTGTTGCGCATTAAGTTTTGTGTCATTAAACGGAGATCCTGGCATTAATTTCATTAAGAAAAATGTAATTGTTATAACAATAAATAACGACACAAACATATAACACAATCGTTTCAACACATATTTAGTCATATACACCCTCCTAAATTAAAGAATATTCAAAATTGACATTCCCTTCATAATTTTCAGAAATATTAATCTTTATTATATCTATAATATTTATACAATTGCAATATCATTTTGCATTACAGTACTATAGTAAATATAGATAAATGACTTTTTGTTTTATTCTCTTACTTTTGCAATATAAAAATCCACCCTTTTCTAATATTAAGTTAAAATACATCTAGCATAGATAGGAGGTTTCATTAATGTCCATAAATTCTTATTTGATTTCGTCATTATTTACGCCAGTTTTATCAATAATTATATGGTTATTTTATTCAAATCACTTTATAAATTTAATCAATATCTTATTTTATACATCATTCATTATTTTTATAGTTGCTTTCCTTATTTTACTCATTCAAGAAGGAATATTTGATGCTACAAGTTTTGGATTTCGTCGTTTAAAGTATCAACTTTCCTCAACTAAGAGAAAACGTATGATGAAAAATGACCACTTTTTCAATCCACAAAAAGTTAAAAAAGAAAGTTATATAATTTCCCCATGGGTAGTTCCAACATTGATTGTTAACCTCACTTATATAGTTGTGAGTATCGGAGTATCCTTATTATTATAAAAAAATCTTCAAGTGAGTAGCTAAATTAATAACTCATCACTTGAAGATTTCTGTTTACATTTATTTAATTTTAGTCTTCAAATTTCTTAAATACTAACACTGCATTATGTCCACCAAATCCTAAACTATTACTCATTGCATAGGTAATGTCTAAGTCTTGGGCTACATTCGGAACAATGTCCAAATCACATTCTTCGTCTGGTGTGATTGCATGTATTGTAGGGGCTACCTTTGAATCACGAATTGATAGAGCAGAAAAAATAGCTTCAATTCCACCTGTAGCACCTAATAAATGTCCAGTCATTGATTTAGTTGAACTTACTTTTAATGACTTCGCAGCATCACCGAATGTATTTTTAATCGCTTGAACTTCATATAAATCTCCAACTGGTGTACTTGTGCCGTGTGCATTTAAATACTGTACATCTTGAGCTTTGATTCCAGCATCATCTAAAGCAGCTTGCATAGCTCTTGAGCCACCTTCACCTTCAGGCGCAGGTGCTGTAATATGATGTGCATCGCCAGAGGAACCATAACCTACAACTTCAGCGTAAATTTCAGCGCCTCTCTCTTTAGCTGAATCTAATGATTCAAGTACAACAATACCTGCCCCTTCACCCATAACAAAGCCATCACGGCCTTCTTGGAATGGTCGACAAGCCGTTTCAAGGTCATTGTTTGTAGATAATGCACGACTAGCACTAAACCCTGCGATTGCCATATGTGTAATAGGTGCCTCTGTTCCACCAGTCACCATTGCATCTGCATCACCACGTTGAATAATTTTAAATGCTTCACCTATTGAATTAGTCCCCGTAGCACAAGCTGTTACTGTAGAACCATTAGGCCCTTTAGCACCTAAATCAATAGAAACTTGACCGGTAGCCATATCAGGAATTAACATTGGAACGAAAAATGGACTTACTCGACGTGGTCCTCTTTCTACAAGTGTTGTATGTGCAACTTCGAAAGTTTCCATACCACCGATACCAGAACCAATCCATACACCAATACGGTCGGCATTTTTTTCATTAATATTTAATTGTGCATCTTTAACCGCTTCTCTTGCAGCAACCACCGCGTATTGTGTAAAACGGTCCATACGGCGAGCTTCTTTTCTATCAATGTGGTCTTCTATATTAAAATCTTTCAATTCACCAGCAAGATGTACATTATAATCATCAGTATCTATTCTTGTGATTTTATCTATACCGTTAACACCTTTTAGTGCATTGTCCCATGTTGTTTTAGCATCGTTACCAATTGGAGATAAGGCTCCGATACCCGTTATAACAACTCTATTATTTTTATTCATACGTTATCCTCCTATTTTCCCCATTTAATAACGATTGCGCCCCAAGTTAGACCTCCACCGAAGCCAACTAAGACTAATGTATCGTCATCTTTGATTTTTCCATTTTGCAATTCTTGATTAATACTTAATGGTATTGAGGCAGCCGAAGTATTACCATATTTATTTACTGAGACACTCATTTTTTCTCTTTCTATTCCTAATCTCTCTCTCGCAGATTCCATAATTCTAATATTAGCTTGATGTGGAACAAATAAGTCTATGTCTTCAGAAGATAAACCAGCTTTCTCAACTACACGCGTAGATGCATCACCCATAATTCTCACAGCAAATTTAAATACTTCTCTACCATTCATTTTGAGTTTGCCAGTTTCTCTATCTAAGTACAAGTATTTACCGCCACTACCGTCTGAACCCATTTCATAGCTAATGATGCCACGGCCTTCAGCAACTTCTCCCATGACAACAGCTCCAGCACCGTCGCCAAATAATACAGCAGTAGAACGGTCAGTCATATCGGTAATCTTAGATAATTTATCAGCACCCACAACTAAAATATGTTTGTAATCACCAGATTGTATATATTGTTTAGCAGTAATCATTGAATACATAAAGCCAGAACATGCAGCAAGTTGATCCATAGTAGCAACCTTACCTGTTCCTAGTCTTTCTTGTAAGATGTTAGCTACGCTTGGGAAAGGCATATCCCCAGTAGCTGTAGCAACGATAATCATGTCTATATCTTCTGGTTGAATGCCAGCATCCTCTATCGCTTTAATACTTGCATTGTATGCTAAATCAGATGTGTCTTGATTTTCGTCTGCCCAATGTCTTTCTTTAATACCAGTCATTTTAGAAATCCATTCATCTGAAGTTTCTAAAAACTGCTCAAAATAGGCATTGTCTATAATATTTTTAGGTGCATATGCACCAAAACCTTTAATACCCACATTCATGGTTGTACACCTTCTTAAAAATTTTTTAATACCAGGTATTAATTTAACATATTCATGTTTTTAAACTCAAGCAGAGAACCTCCCAATTAATACAAAACATTTCCATTAAGTATTTTAACAAACTTCACTAAATACATCTTTATAATTACAACATACTCTAATTTCTTATTTTGCTTTTAATTAAAAGTATGAGATAACAACGTCTTAGATTTATACTATACAAATAAGATATTATCACTTAAAATAGAGTTAACGAATAAACAAGTGGAGGTTATATAATATGAGATACCTCATGACATTCATTTGGGCAGTATTGTTACTTCAAATGGTTAATTTCGTATTGAATAGCTTAAATAGTGGACCGGCACTAAATGTAATTAATCCAATTATTATTGCTGTCATCTTCACTATTGTTGTAGCTATTTTAGATCCAATTCTTAAGCCGTCAAAAGGTTCAAGTCAATACGAATCTTAATCCTTTAAATAATAGTGTAGGAGGACATGAATGCTTGTCCTCCTATAACGTGTGTCGAAAAGATTAATATTAATGCATTTTTAATTCAATCATCAACTGCCTTTATATTATAAAAGAGCCCGGGACATAGTTTTATGACCCGGACTCTTTTTATTTTACAAATTAATATTGTTCTAGATTAAGACGTAGGTTTAACAACCTTAAAGTCAAGTTCTTTATTGTCATTTAAATCTACTTTAATGATTGTACCTTCAGGTAGACTTTCTTTAATCATCATACGTGCAATTGGAGTTTCTATTTGTCGTTGAACAAAGCGTTTTAATGGTCTTGCACCAAATTGTGGTTCATATGCTTCTTCACCTAGCCATTTTTTCGCTTCTTCTGTCACTTCAATTGAGATATGTTGATCTAATAATCTCATATTTAATTGTATTAAAATTTTATCTACAATCATACTCATATCGTTAACTGATAATGGTTTAAATAACACGATATCATCCATACGATTTAATATTTCAGGTTTGAAGTATGCATGTAGACTGTCCATAACTGCTTTCTCTGTATCATCACTAATTTCACCAGCATCTTTTACATTTTCAAGTAATACTTGTGAACCAATATTACTAGTCATGATGATAATAGTATTTTTAAAGTCAACACTTCTACCTTTAGAATCCGTAAGACGACCTTCATCTAGTATTTGAAGTAATACATTAAAAACATCGCTATGTGCTTTTTCAACTTCGTCTAACAAAATAACTGAGTATGGATTACGTCTAACTGCTTCAGTTAATTGACCACCTTCATCGTGACCTACATAGCCTGGAGGTGCACCAATTAAACGTGATACAGCATGTTTTTCCATATATTCACTCATATCAATTCTAATCATACGTTTTTCAGAATCGAAAAGTGATGAAGCAAGCGATTTTGCTAATTCAGTTTTACCTACTCCAGTAGGTCCTAAGAATAAGAAACTTCCGATTGGTCTATTCGGATCTTTAATTCCAGCACGTGCTCTAACTACTGCGTCAGATACTAAATCAACTGCTTTATCTTGACCTACTACACGTTTGTGTAAGATGTCACTTAAACTTAATAGCTTTTCTCTTTCTGTTTCCACAAGTTTAGACACAGGTATACCTGTCCATTGACTAACTATGTCGCCTATTTCTTCATCTGAAACGACTTCACGAATCATTCTTTCACTATCTTCGCCAGTTTCATCTTGAAAGGCTTCCTCAAATTCTTGCAATTCTTTTTCTAATTGCGGAATTGTGCCATATTGTAATTCTGCTGCTTTTTCAAGATTACCTTCTGTTTGTGCATCTTCAAGAGCTTGACGACTACTATCTAGTTCAGCACGTTTTTCTTGTACTTTAGCAATTTTTTCTTTTTCTTGTTCAACACGTGATTTTAAAGAGGCTTGTTTTTCTTTTTCATTAGATAATTCCTCTTGAAGTTCTTCTAAACGATGTTTACTTGCGTTATCAGATTCATTTTTCAAGGCACTTTCTTCAATCTCTAATTGCATTACTCTACGATTTACTTGGTCTAACTCTGTTGGATTTGATCCCATTTCTGTACGTATTGTCGCACACGCTTGGTCGACTAAATCTATAGCTTTATCTGGCAAAAATCTATCAGTAATATATCTATCAGATAACTCAGCCGCTGCAACAAGTGCACGGTCTTGTATACGTACACCATGGTAGACCTCATAACGTTCTTTTAGACCACGTAAAATTGATATTGTATCCTCAACATCAGGTTCACTGACACCAACTTTTTGGAAACGACGTTCTAATGCTGAATCTTTTTCAATATATTCACGATATTCATTTAATGTCGTAGCACCTATACAATGCAATTCACCACGCGCAAGCATTGGTTTCAACATGTTTCCTGCGTCCATAGCACCATCTGTTTTACCAGCACCTACTAACATATGAATTTCATCAATGAATAAAATGATCCGACCTTCAGATTCTTTTACTTCTTTCAACACTGCTTTTAAACGTTCTTCAAATTCACCTCTATATTTTGCACCTGCAACTAATGCACTTAAATCAAGCTCGAAAATCGTTTTATCGAGTAATGATTCTGGAACGTCTTTACGTACAATTCGTTGTGCTAAACCCTCAACAATTGCAGTTTTACCTACACCTGGTTCACCGATTAAAACCGGATTATTTTTTGTTTTTCGACTTAAAATACGAATTGTATTACGTATTTCTTCATCTCTACCGATAACAGGGTCCATTTTACCTTGACGTACTTCTTCTACAAGATCACGACCATATTTTTCTAAAGCTTCATAATTAACTTCTGGATTTTGAGATGTCACATGATTTCCCCCTCTAACTTTAGTTATAATTTCTTTAATGACTTCTGCTTTATTGCCGACCCATTTTTGAGTAGTCTCATCAGTATCTATGGCTGCACGTAATATATGCTCCATAGAAATAAACTCATCTTCATAGGACTTCATATATTTCTCGGCTTTGTCTAATAATTCATTTGTTTTAGAACTAATATACTGTCCATACTGAACATTATCTCCTTGTACTGTTGGATAATGACTTAATTGATTATCGTATACTTGTTCTAATTGATTAATATCAATATTTGCTCTTTCTAATATACTTTTAAATAAACTATCATTTTCATTCATCGCAGCTTTTAATAAAGCTTCAATTTCAATATTTTGTAATTCATATTCTTTACTGTACGCGACTGCTTTTTGTAAGGCACCTTGTACAGCATATGTCATTTGATTAATATCCAATTTATTTCACCTCTATCATTCAGAGTGGGTCAAAGTATAGAAAAATAAATTTGACTTTGACTTTCTTTGACCTTAATTATATTATAGACCCTTCTCATCATTAAATCAACATTAATTGCTCATGTTTTTCATTTTATTATGATAATCAAGTAAAAAAAGAGGAAGAACTCAATTCCAAATGAATAGAGTTCTTCCTCTTTAATTAATATATTATTTCTTTTTTATACTTTTCAATATTTCATCTGTCAATGCCTCTACACCATCATTTTCAAGATGGATGCCGTCTGGAGCAAAATACTCTGTATGCCCTTTTGAGCGACTATACCAATCAATTAGAGTTACATTCTTTTTATCTTTAGCCGCTTCTGCCATCAACGTATTAACATGGTTTTCATATGATCGTGGCACTCTCGTATTTACAAGATATACTTGTGCCTTTCCAAATTTGCCAATCAACTGATCTAATTGTTCTTTAGTAAAATCACCATTTGTACCTAGCTCAAGTATGACTTGATCTGTTGGTTTATGATATTGCTTATATTGTTGATTAACGAGGCTCTCAGCCTGATAGAGTTGACGACCGACTTTGCCATCGATTTTAGCTTTGGGTACTTTCGTTTTAAATTGTTCCCCTATATCAACCATAACTGAATCACCAATTAATAACGGCTTGATTTGCGTATATACATCATTATCTTTTGTATTCGCTTTAGTTTTACCATCGCTTGTTAACGAAATATTATCAATCGGTATCATGTGAATAAGATATTGATCAGCCTCATCGGTATTAAATGTTTGCGCTTTGTTCGATATGGTATCTTTTCCAAACTTATCGAAAACGCCTATTAAAATGAAAATAGTAGGTAAAAGTATAACAAGCGTTACAATAGTTCTAATAAATTGAGGTTTGTATGTTTTTTTAATTGCAAAAGCCTTAAAACCTTGCTTTCTCAATGGTGTTTCTACATATTTAAATGATAATTCTGCAAATAAAACTGTAAGAATGATGTCCAAAATATAAACATATGTTGGCATTTGACCATCAATAAAATAGCTATGAACAAAACTCATTATTGGGAAATGCCACAAGTACAAACTGTATGATCGCTTTCCAATATAAACAAATACAGGATTTCCTAATAACTTAGCTAAAATTGTAGTTGGATGAACAACACTTGCAATAATTAGCAAAGTCATTGTTGAAATAAGATAAAATCCACCGTTATAAATCCAATCACTTTCATCACTAACAGTAAAGAATAATAGAATTAAAAATGTAAGTCCTATGATACCCGCACTATTAATCACAGTTTTTAATCCTTTAGGTGGATTGGGATTTAATTTAAAAGGTGGCCAGATAAATGCTAGAAGTACACCTAAAAGCAGTGTCTGCAATCTTGTATCAGTTCCAAAATATACTCTTGAATGGTTCAAGTGAGGTTGAGAAATAACAACCATCATTAATAATGAAACCAAAGATATAATCCAAAACATCAGTATGACATTTTTCTTTTTCTTAACTATAGCCATAAATAATAAGAGTATTGCTGGGAAAAAGAGGTAAAACTGCTCTTCAATGGCTAGTGACCATAGATGCTTTAAAGGCATAAAAGAAAATTGCTCGAAATAATTGACATCTTTAGCAATATACCACCAATTAGATACGTAAAATATTGCTGCTATCATATCATGTTTAACTCTTACAATATGCTCAGGGTGGAATAATAAAGTTGCAATTCCAACAACTACTATTAATGCGAATACCGCTGGTAATAACCTTTTTATACGACGAATCCAGAAATTTTTAAGATTTATTGTTCCAGTATCTTCATACTCTTTGAGTAATAAGCTCGTAATCAAATAACCTGAAATAACAAAAAAAGTATCTACGCCTAAAAAACCACCTGTTAACCATTGTTTATTCAAGTGATAAATAATAATACCAATGACTGCAATTGCTCGCAAACCATCTAATCCAGGCATATATCGCATTTTTTTAGCAGAGCGATATTCATTATTTAATTTTTTTCTCATTGTTACATTCTTCCCTAATAATAATAAATTTTATAAGACGCGTATTTTTTAATCATTTTCATTAGACGCACGCTATTATTTCTAATCAATTTATTTAAACAAATCTTATCCTTATTAAATTAACAAGGTCATTCTTTAGATTACAACCATCCCTGCTATGTAATCAATGTTATTAATGAATATACTTTATAAGATATGCCTCGTTAAAAGGTTATAAGTCTTAAATATTGTAATACATTTGTAATACTAATTCAATTTTATTGTAGCGCTAATTTATAAAAATATTAAATGAAAATACAATATTGTATTTTGAATTTCCTTTTATAAAGATAAAAAGAATAGCTACATCATTTCTCAAAACAATGAGTAGCTATCCTTTCAATTATCCGATGCCTAAAGCTATTTTGGCATAACGAGACATCATATCTTTATTCCATGGTGGACTCCATACAATCATTACTTCTGTATCAGAAATTTCCGGTATCTCAGCTAGAACGCTCTTAACTTGTTCAATAATTTGTGGTCCTAATGGACATCCCATCGAAGTTAATGTCATTTCAACTGTACATAAACCTTCATCATCAACATCAACTTTATATACTAAACCTAAATTAACGATATCTATCCCTAACTCAGGATCTATTACCATTTCAAGAGCGCCTAAGATACTATCTTTTAGTGCTTCTTCCATCAGTATCACCTCTTTAAAATTTTCTTTACACCAATATATCAAATATCCGACAAAACGCCAATAAAATGCTATGATACTGTTACATGATAATTAACAACACAAGGAGTAATATATGCAACCTTATTTAATTTGTCTAGATCTAGATGGTACATTATTAAATGACAATAAAGAAATCTCACCTTACACTAAACAAGTATTAACCGAATTACAACAATGCGGACACTACGTTATGATTGCTACTGGAAGACCTTATCGTGCGAGCCAGATGTATTATCATGAACTCAATATGAACACACCTGTGGTTAATTTTAATGGCGCATTTGTACATCACCCAAAAGCAAATAATTTCGAAGTGATACATGAAGTACTAGATGTTGAAATTTCTAAAAATATTATTACAGGGCTTCAACAATCTCATATTACAAATATCATTGCCGAAGTAAAAGATTATGTCTTTATCAATAGTTATGATCCAAGACTTTTTGAAGGTTTTTCTATGGGGAATCCTAAAATTCAAACGGGGAATTTACTAGAAAATCTTAATGAGGCACCTACGTCACTACTTGTTGAAGCAGAAGAAGAAAATATTCCTGAAATTAAAGATATGTTAACCCATTTTTATGCAGAGAATATCGAACATCGCCGTTGGGGTGCCCCTTTCCCAGTCATAGAAATTGTGAAACGCGGAATCAACAAAGCACGTGGAATTAAACATGTTCAAAACTATTTAAATATCGCCGACGATCATATCATTGCGTTTGGTGATGAGGACAATGATATAGAAATGATAAAGTATGCGACCCATGGCATTGCAATGGATAATGGCTTAAAAGACTTAAAAGAAATAGCAAATAATATTACGTATAGTAATAATGAGGACGGCATAGGTCGTTATTTAAATGACTTTTTTAATTTAAAAATGCGTTATTATTAAGTTGAATAAACAATCCAAGTGATGATTAAAAAGGTATACGTTTTCTAATATCATACATATATAAAGGAGAGACAGCTATGAATAAAATTATAATAGTCGGTGCAGTTGCTGGTGGTGCGACTTGTGCAAGTCAAATTCGAAGATTAGATAAAGAGAGTGAAATCATTGTTTTTGAAAAAGATAGAGATATGAGCTTTGCCAATTGTGCATTACCTTATTATATTGGCAACGTTATCGAGGACCGTCGTAAAGTTTTGGCATATACGCCTAATCAATTTTATGACAAAAAGCATATCACAGTAAAAACATACCATGAAGTTATACAAATCAATGGTAAGAGACAAACAGTTACTGTCTTAAATCATCAAACTAATCAAACTTTTGAAGAAAGTTACGATACATTGATTTTAAGTCCTGGCGCATCTGCAAACCGATTAAACACTCATAGTGATATCTCATTTACTGTGCGAAATCTCGAAGATACTGAGGCAATTGATACCTTTATTACGAATACTAAAGCACAACGTGCACTTGTTGTTGGCGCGGGGTACATCTCTTTAGAAATTATTGAAAATTTACACCATAGAGGTTTGGATGTCACATGGATTCATCGCTCTACAAATATTAATAAACTGATGGATCAAGATATGAATCAACCCATCATTGAGGAAATAGAAAAAAGAAATATCACTTATAGATTTAACGAAGAAATTAGTCAAGTCAATGGACATGAAGTAACATTCACATCTGGTAAAGTTGAAAACTATGATCTTATTATCGAAGGTGTAGGTACGCATCCAAATTCACAATTTATTAAATCATCTAACGTCATACTAGATGATAAAGGTTATATCCCAGTAAATCATAATTTCCAAACAAATATATCAAATATTTATGCATTAGGTGATGTTATTACTTCACATTATCGTCATGTGAATTTACCGGCACAGGTTCCACTTGCTTGGGGAGCACACCGTGGTGCAAGTATTATAGCTGAACAACTTTCTGGAAATTCGTCTATTCACTTCAAAGGTTATCTAGGAAATAATATAGTGAAATTTTTTGACTATACATTAGCAAGTGTTGGCATCAAACCAAATGAACTTGAAAATTTCAATTATGATATGGTTGAAGTTAAGCAAGGCGCTCATGCAGGATATTACCCAGGAAATTCACCACTACATTTACGTGTTTATTTTGAAAAAGATTCGAGAAAACTTTTACGCGCAGCAGCAGTTGGTAAACAAGGTGCCGACAAAAGAATAGACGTATTATCAATGGCAATGATGAATCATGCTACTGTGGATGATTTAACAGAATTTGAAGTAGCATATGCCCCTCCCTATAGTCATCCAAAAGATTTAATTAATTTAATTGGGTATAAAGCACAATAACATTCCACACAATTCATAATTTATGATTAGTATGAGAGAAATAACAAGAGTGACTATTTAGGAAAAGAAAATAAACCTATCATTTTCATATAAAAAAACCAAAATGAATTTTAAAAGAATTCATTTTGGTCTTTCATTTAGGAATAATATGATGTTCATACTTCAATAAATATAAATCATACGCAATTGTATCCAAGCATGTTTAACTTATTCCAAATATTTTAGAAATTGGACCCCAAGGTAAAATAACACCAATAGCCATTGTAATTATGATTAAAATAATAGTAATCCAAAAGAATTTATGGCTAGTCTGTTGTTTTTTTCTTTTAGCAATGGAAATTTCCATAAATGCGATAACAGCTAAACCACATAACATTTTTAAAGTAAGTAGCATATGATTTCCACCTTCACCATTAGAGGCAGCCATAAACTCTTCGATTAATTCCCAAAAACCAGAAATTAATGTTAATAGCATGAATAATCTTAATGCCATATGTAAAGGTTTATAATAAGGTGATGCACCTTGCGTTTTTGAATAATTTAAATAAGTTGCGATAAATAAAATAATTGCTAATACCCAACTTAAAATATGGACATGTAACATGTTTGTCCCCCCATCTTTTTATTTCTAAATCATCATAACATATTTCTAAATTTTTGATGATGCCATAACTTTAATTTTTATCAATAATTAAAATAATAAATATTTTGATAAATATACAAGAAAGTCTAGGATACAAATAATATCCCAGACTTTCTTAACGAATAGTCATTCGATGACTGAATTAAAAATGTATTAATATCTATTTTTTGAACAGAAATTTCAAAATAAGCAAATTGAATTCCAACGCTCAACACATAGAATTACACTAAAATTTTACAGACAAAGCAAGTTAGGGCTTGGGGAGTAATATATTTACTCCACGCCCATTTAACTTTTTAAATCATTCTATAACTCTTAATTTTTAGATATATATGTTGTTAAAGTGCCAATATTATCTATAGTTACTTTGACTTCATCACCTGGTTGTAAAAATTGTGGTGGTTGTAAACCAGCACCCACACCAGCGGGTGTACCAGTTGCAATGATATCGCCTGGATGTAAAGCCACATATTTTGAAATCTTTTCGATGAGTTCATCTATTTTTAAAATCATCTCTCCAGTGTTACCATCTTGTCGAATTTCGTTATTCACTTTTGTTACGATATTTACATTCTCTGGCGTAGGTAATTCGTCTTTGGTTACTATATAAGGACCCATTGGGCATGCCCCAGTTAAACTTTTTGATAAGAATGCTTGATCATGTGAACTTTGCGCAGTGCGATCTGTAATATCATTGATAATTGTGTACCCATAAATATAATCTAAAGCTAATCCTCTAGGAATCTTTTCGCCTGATTTTCCAATTACAATTCCAAGTTCTCCCTCATAGTCCAATTGTTCTGTAATATCTTTATGATTAGGAATTGTTGCTTCATCACCAGTTAAAGATGAAGCCGCTTTGGTAAATACATATAAACTATCAACTTCATGATTTAATTCACTAGCATGATCTTCATAATTTCTACCAAATGCAATCACATTATTAGGAGGTGTCACTGGTGGTAGAAAATCAATATCAGTGAATAAAAATTTAAATTCCTCATCTCTTCCACTTTCTTCAGCTGCGACAACTGCTTTTCGAACTTGCTCTTGAAAGTCTAAAGTTTGATTTTGCTGTAGACCTGCAATTAAAGTTTTAGGATTAAAGTCTTTGTCCCCAAACTCAGCAAAAACCATTGGTAAATCCCAAACAGCATCTTCACGTTTTACTTTAACACCATATGAAGTTCTGTCATTATGTTTGAATGATAGAAATTTCATTCATAATCAACTCCTCATCTATATCTTATTACATATTATAACTATATCTAAGTTCAAATAACAAATATATAAGTAAGAAAATTAAGAAAGTTTATTTGTAATCTTAATAACAGACATATATACAGTAAAGCCGTGTTTTCTTTGTTAGGATGAAAGCACGGCCTATTGTTTCCCACTTTATCAAAGTAACTTTGAATTTTAATTATCTATTTCTAATGTACCAAATTTGAAAAAATATAAATAACCCTTAACAGGTCGTTTAAGTATTGTTTCTAAAGTATTTCGATAATATGTCATTTGTATCTGATATTTTTCTTTGAGCTGATTCCCTATTTCTTCATCACTCATACCTTTTCTTCTATTAAAGGCATCCGTTTTGTAATCAACAAAGTAAAATTGTCCGTCACTTTCATATATTAAATCAATCATACCTTGAATAATGGATACATCTTCATCTTCACTTGTAAGTCCATCAACTTTAATTTGATTTACCACAAAAGGTAATTCAGTATAAACATTGTCAGCTTGAGCTATTTCCATATAGAGAGGTCCATCAATGAAATGCATAATCTCATCTATTCTAATATCCTCTTTTGCATCTTCATCAATAAGTTGTTTGTCAATCAATCCATCGATATATTGAAGTAATTCGTCTTTTGTTAAACGTTGTTCTCTAAAAGGTAAATGTTGCATGACTGTATGCATTAAAGTTCCTATTTCATTTGCTTTTCTTTTTTTGGTTTGAGTAAGAAACTTGGGTCTTTCATAAGATGCAACACCAATACGATATTGACGTACTCTATCATAATTTGTATTACTTTCTTCAGTTTCTAACTGGCGTTTTAACTCTGATACCGACTGTTTAGATGGTTTCATCGTGTTAACTTTAAAAGGGTAGTCATAAGAAAGCTGTTGATGAATTTTAATTTTCACATCTTCATTACCAGTATTTATGGCCTTTAATTCTTCGATAGTTCTTATTTCATTATCATTAACTACTTCTTCAGTTGAAACATCCTCGTAATGATCAATCACTATTGATACACGTGGCTTCACTTCAGAATTTAATTGATCAATATCTCTTTCGAATCTTTGATCATTTGGCAATGAAGCCGATTGATGCTTAGCCAAAATACCATAAATAAGAACAAATGGATTTGTAGCAGTAAGGCGTTCATTAACTGCTATATGTGTGTCTGAAACAGCTAATTGTTCATATTTAATTAATGATTTTTCATCTTTGACTCTTCCAACTAAAATAAGTTGCTCTTTTGCTCGCGTCAACGCAACATAGACTAAGCGCATTTCTTCAGATATGAGTTCTTTTTCATTTATTGCTCTATATGCCACAGAAGCAAGCGAAGGAAAAGCCATATCTTTATTTACATCAAAATAATCCATACCTAAACCATATTGTTGATTTAGAATAACTGGTGCATTCAGGTCACCTTTGTTGAATTTTTTAGATAATCCTGAGTAAATTACAAATGGAAATTCTAATCCTTTACTACTATGAATCGTCATCATTCTAACCACATTATCGTTAGGACCTACGACATTTTCTTCACCAAAATCTTTCTTACGATCAATAAGCTCATCAATAAAACGAATAAATTGGAATAAACCTCTGAAACTTGAATTTTCAAATTCAACAGCTTTATTAAATAGCCCATATAGATTCGCTCTTCTACCTTTACCTCCAATGAGACCGCTAAAGTACTGAATTACAAAATGATCATTATAAAATTTATCAATTAATTGGTAGACCGGTTGACTTTGACTATAATTTTGATATTTTTGTATATCCTGAATAAAACGATTTAACTTGTCAACCAATCTAGAATCAGCTTTTTCATCAATCATATAATTTTTTATAGATTGATAAAAGTAATCATCATGAGGGCTTACAACTCTTATTTTGGCTAATTCTTCTTCAGTAAATTGATATATTACAGAACGCATCAATCCCACTAAATAAATGTCTTGAAGTGGATTATCTATTGTTCTTAAAAATGAAAGAACAAGACGTACTTCAGTTTGCTCAAAATACCCTTCCTTACTATTTACGTGAAAAGGGATATCATTATTTTTAAAAGCTTGTTGAAGATTACGAGCTTGACCAAAACTTCTCTCCAAAATTACGATATCTTTATAAGTTGCTTTTCTGTATTGACCTGTTTTCATATCGTATACGTTTTGATGATTAATAATATCTTTAACTTGTTCAACAATGTAATTCGCTTCTTGTTCACTTCCAGTTAAGTCACTATTTTCTGAACTTTCCTCAACAAGTGCTCGTAATTGAACGGGATGTGAAACTTTGTCATATGGTGCACCAAAATACAATTGCGCTGCATCATCATATGAAATTTCTCCTACTTGTTCATCCATCATATGTTTGAACAAATAATTGGTTGTAGATAACACTTCCTGTCTCGAACGAAAGTTTTGCGATAAGTCAATGCGCAAGCCACTGTCAGTTCCACTACTAGAAAAGCGATTATATTTTTCAATAAATAAACTGGGATCAGCTTGTCTAAATTTATAAATAGACTGCTTCACATCTCCAACCATGAACAAGTTACCGTCGTGTTCTTCACCAGTTTTAATACAAGATAATATTTTCTCTTGCACCCTATTAGTATCTTGATACTCATCAACTAGGATTTCTTTAAAATGTTCACGATACGTTTCAGCGATACGCGAAGGTGAGCCATCTTCGTTAGTAAGAATGCGTAATGCAAAATGTTCATAATCTGAGAAATCCAAAATATTACGACTTCGTTTTTGAACACCAAATGAATGTATCACATCTTGAACTATTTGCGCTAAATAAGCCACTCGAGGAGCAAGTTGTTGCATATCTCTTTTCAAATCATCTGCATTTCTAGAAAAGTAATCATTTTTTACTTTCATAACTAAAGATTTATATTTATCATAATGTTGTTTTGCTTCATTTAAAGCATCTTCCATGCCTTCATTTGCTTCTTTTATTTTGCTATTTATTGCGGGAAAACGACTCATAAATTCATGTTGTGTGATAACATCTGTATTTAATACTTTACCTTCAATGGCTTTAGTAATAAACATACGTTCAGTTTCAACAACTTCAAGTTGCTTATCAACACTTTCCATCATTGAGAATAAATCATAACTTTTTTGTAATTCTTCATATCCTGCTTTCATAAAAATCATTGCTAAATCATTGATAAGCTGCATTAATTGTTGCTGTTTATTCTCTTCTTTGTATGGTTGCGCTAATTGATTGAGCCATTCAAATGGTTGTGGATTAGCAATACTGAAAAAATATAACTGCTTAATAATACTTCTAAATTGATCATCATTCCTATCTGATGATAGTTGTTCGGTTAATTCTATAAAGTGAGGATCTAATTTATCATAGTGTTGTTCTAAAACATCATCAATAGTTTGTTCTAATAATAATATATTTTCCGCTTCACTACTTGTTCTAAAATTAGGGTCGATATCTAATACATCATAATGCTGTTGAATCAATTTCAAACAGAAACTGTGTAAAGTCGAAATCTGTGCTTGATGAATTTTGATGCGCTGATTCTTTAAATGTTCATTGTTGGGATCCTTAAAAGATGCTTCCTGTATACGTTTATCAACTCGGTGCTTCATCTCACGTGCGCTTAAATTCGTAAATGTTACAACTAGTAACCGATCTACATCTACATCATCTCTTAGTATACGTTGTATAATACGCTCAACTAGAACAGCTGTTTTACCGGAACCTGCTGCAGCAGCAACAAGAATGTCCTGACCTTTCGCATAAATACTTTGCCATTGTGCATCTGTCCAAATCACATCTTGTGGTTTAGTTGGAATCATGTCTTTTCACCACCTTCAGTTCTTAATTGTTGAATTAAATCTAATGGTTTTATCGATTCATCTACCGTTCTATAACGCTTACTGTCTATTAATCCGTCTACATGACAAACTGATTTATAATTACAAAATTGACAAGGTAATACTTGTTTGTACTTCAAGGGTGCCACTTCAGTATGTCCATCCATAATGTGGGTGGCTGTCTGGATAAAATTCTTCTTATTATGTTCTATCAATTGATAAATGATGTTTTCATCAGCTACTTTACTACTACGCTGATTTATAGCGCCTTTAGCTGTTAATGCTATTGGAACAATATCCGAATTATACTTTGGTTCAAGTCTAATATCAAAAGCATCTAACACTTCTTGATCACGATTAAGTAAACCGCTCATTTTAAAGTTTTTGATATAGTCTTTTTGAAATTCGTCTTCATCTATATCTGCCCAACTTTTAAATTTAATACGCGGTTCATGGACATGGAAATAAAGTAGACCCCCTGGTTTCACAATATCTGTAAGACCTAAACGTTCTTTGTTTTGTAAAACAATATCCATGTAGGTCATCATTTGCATTTGCAAACCATAATAAACTTTTGTTAAATCGAGTGTTGCACTACTTTCTGAAGATTTATAATCAATGATATTGACATAACTATAATCACCTTTTGTATATGTATCAATACGATCGATTTGACCTCTTATATTAATCGGAATTCCCTGATTGGTAATCAGTGGTTGTGCAACAAGTTCATCTTTGTTTTTAGGTGATTTTCTAAATCCTGTTTCAAATCGTTGGGGCACAAATTTAGAGTAATCCCCTTGATATTTAAGTGCCTTTAAAGTTGTTTCAACGATTGATCCAATCTTTTTAGATAAATATTTATAATACGCAGATGAATTTAACAAATTAAACTGTACTTTAGGTAAAATAAGTTCTAATGCTTCTTTAGTCAGTGATTGAATATTCTTTGTATCTAAATTCTTGAAGTTACCATAAATTCGATCGGAAATATATTTTAAAACTGAATGGAAAATATCTCCTAAGTCAAAATTTTGTAATTCATATTTAGTGCGTTCATTTAATCGTAAACCATGCGAAGCATAATGTTTAAAAGGACATTGTTGATAACCTTCAAAACGAGACACACTGGCGTTGATAGTTTTACCATAAAGTTGTTGTGATAAAGTTTCATTTAATTGGACAGTTTCGTTATCATATGTCAATGACGTAGTAAGATAATCTAAACCTTGATTTAATTGATCATCGTCTCGAATAGCTAAATATGCATCCAACCAACGAATATCGATGTCTTCATGGTCTAACCAACCTCTTAAATATTCAAAAAGCTGAATTTTTGTTTGATGTGAATGTTGCATCATTAATAAAGGTTGCGCTTCATGTAAATCTTGTAGATTGGTGATTTCTAAATCATAAAATAATTCTTTAATTTGCGTTAAAAAAGGACTAATTTCCTTCTCATCTCCAGAATTTCCCATTAAACTATAAGAAAAAGTAACGCTTTGTTGACTCCTTGTCATAGCGATGTAACAAACAAACGCTTCATCCATTTGCAGTATATCTGAAGTTGGACTTAACTCAACATGTGCATTGTCCTCAACATATTTCTTCTCTTCATCTGTAATCAAACTTGATGAAGATACAGTCTGTGGTAATATACCATCATTCATCCCAACCATATAAATATGTTTTTTATTATCAACTTTCGCTAAATCCATTGTACCTATACTAACTTGATCCAAAGTTTGAGGTATCATAACAAACTCTAATTGCTCTAAACCTATATCAAAAACATCTAAAAATTGTTGAAGTGTCATTTCCTGATCATCAAATACAGTAACTAAATCATCTAAAATTTGTATTAAACCGTTCCATACTTGGTCAATTTCTTCGGCTTTTTCTGTTAGACCCGCCAACTCTAATTCATCACGTTGAGTCATTAACTGACTCGGTAGTTCAAAATACTCTAAACTTTCATAAAATGACGTAGCATAATCTTTAACAGTATGTGCTTCATTCATAGCTTGTTCGAAATATAACACTTTATCTATAACATTCGTTTTAAGTTTAATTACTTTTTTGTATAATGCTTGATGTTCTTCAGTTAGTTGATGTGATTTACGTCCCATTCTACTAAACTGATCAATACTAAAGATATCTTCGTCTAACCAACGTTTACCATAAATACCACGTTCTAAAACGAAATTTTCCAGTAAATCAATTAAATAGCTACTTCTTTTAAATTGAGACGTTAATACATTCGTTTTAAATAATCGTAACATTGCATTAATATGCCAATTTGAACGTATCACTTCTAATAAAGAACGTAACATTTCCATGATGGGATGATGTGTCATAGATTTTTTAGTATCAATGTTAAATGGTATATCATATGAAGGAAGTATTGACTCGAATAGATATGCATACGATTCATCACGGTATAATATAGCAATGTCCCTGAATTTATAATCTGCTTCTCTGACATCTTTTAAAATACGTCGAGCTACTTCATTTATTTCTTCTCTCATACTTGAAGATTCAAATATTTTAACATGATTTTGATGATGTTTAGGCGTAAATTGTAATGCATCAAACCCATTTTCAAGATTCTTTAAATCATCATTTTTATAGCGATAAAATGTATTAAAATAAGTTTTATTTAGATTTATATTTAAACGATTAGCGATATCCTCCAAATGTGATAAAACTTCAGATGACTTTCTAAACAAACTAAATGGATGGTGGCTGCCATCAGTCGTTAATAACACAGTCACCTGTTTGGCGTGTTGAACAAGTGCTTCTATAATTCTATATTCCAATGTAGAAAAATTATGAAACCCATCAATAAATACTTCAGCCTTTTTTATCCACTGAGATTGAGATAGTATTTCAATGAATTGTTGCAAACTATCCTCTGTTGTTATAAATTCTCCATTCATTCGTGATTCTAATTGTTTATAAATAAGAGAAATGTCTTCTAATTTATGTTTTGTTCTCGTTTGCATTGAATGATTATCTATCAATTGATCTAAGTGCTCAGGAGTGACATTATATTTTTTAAAATCTTGAATTTGCTCAGCTAACTTTTCACTTAAACCATAGTATTGAGCTTGTGAAGCATACAATTTCAAATCAGACTCATTTTGTTGAACAATATGGAAAATCATCATTTCTAAAGCAGCCTTAGATAATCGTTGTTCTGTTAAACCACCAACTTCTTGAAAAACACGATGACTCAATCTTTCAAAGTGAAGTACTTCAGTTCTCAAACTACCATGAAGTTCGGAATCATTTACAAATGCTTGCTCTAATTGAAAAGTACTCTGAGTAGGTGCAATTAATACTATAGGATCACCCAGCGGGTCTTGCTTCATTTTATTTTTTATTTGAGTAAGCATGGCTGTTGACTTTCCTGTACCTGCTCGACCAATATATGTATTAAATTCCATAACATTCCCTCACTCCTTTAATATTAATCATATCACACAGGTGTATCTTCTAAGAAAAACAAAAAAGAGATTTCTATTTTTTAAAAAGCATGAATAGAAATCTCCAAAGTTGATTGATATTTAATTTTTAGTGTTATTTGGATTGAAGTTAGATTTAAATTCACTGAAAGGCCAATATCTAAGCGATACCTTTCCAACAATTTGGTCTTTGTCAATTAAACCAAATGAACGACTATCTTTACTTACCTCACGGTTATCTCCCAAAACTAAATATTTACCTTTAGGAATAATATTAGATTGAGGATTAGCATTTGGTAAATTTTTTGTTTTGAAACTACCTGTGATATACTCAGTTTGCTTACGTTTCTCGTTATAGTTCAAGTATGGTTCTGATTGCTTTTTACCATTAACATAGAGTGTATCATTTTTATATTCAACACTATCACCTGGAGTTCCAATAACTCTTTTAACATAATCATCTTTTTTATTAGCATGAAATACAATGACATTTCCTTTTTCAACGCCACCTAATTTATAGCCAATAATATTTACCACTACACGCTCTCCATCTTTTAATGTGGGATCCATTGAATCACCTTTAATAGAATATGACTTCCCAACAAATTTAGTGATTAAGGCTATAAGTGCAATGGCAACGGCTATGGCAACAACCCACTCTAAAATTTCTTTTTTCAAAATCTACACCTCTTCTGGTTATTTAAATTGATAGTTAAATTCTTTAAATGGATAATATTTCAAACTGACATCTCCAATGATATCTTTCTTATCTATTAAACCATAGGTTCTTGAATCAGAATGTTTGTTATTATTATCATTTAAAACAAAATATGTTCCCGGTGGAATCGTATCACCATCAGAATTTTTAATTTCTCTTAATGTAATGTCTTTAATATGCCTATCTTTCATATATGGTTCATTTACTTGTCTATCATCGATATAAATACGCTGTGATTTAATACTCACAGACTCACCAGGCTTTCCTATAATTCTGCTAAAATAAGTTTTGTTATTATGCCTGTACATGATTATATCACCACGTTGTATTAGGTCAAACGTGACTTTAATTTTATTAACTATTACTCTATCTCCCGTTTGCAAGGTAGGTGTCATGCTATTATTTGATATCACAGCGCCTACGATTATAAATGATTGAATGAATATTACAATAATAATTGCAAAAGTAAAGGAAATCAAATATTTAATCAATTGTTTCATGTTTTACTCCTTGGTAGAACCCATAAAATACTTTTCTACCTTTTTACTAATAAACCACAATACTACGAGTAACACTATCATAATAAGCGCTCTTAAAGGATTAGTAAATATGGTGAAAATTTCTTTTCCCATTACTCCTAGAATAGTAATTGAAATCAATTTAGAAATAACTAATACCAAAAAGTAATATTTTATTTTGATGTGAGATAAGCTCGCAATAATATTTATTAATGTATTGGGTGTAAATGGAAAGCATAATAATATGAATAAAGGGATAAGCCCTTGTCTATCTATGAAGCTAATAAGCCTTTGAACAGACTTTCTACTTTTTAATTTTTTCATTCTTATTGTATTCACAAATTTTTTACAAATAAGAAAAACAGTAAAAGTACCTGAGACGATACCTAGCCAACTGATAATTATACCTGGAAACAATCCATACGCATGTATTAATAGCACGACGTACAAAGTGAGAGGCAACACAGGTACAATGGCTCTTAAATAAAGCATAATGAACCCAGGAATATATCCGAATTGTCGAAATGCGTCAAACCATTCTTCTAATTGAGAAAGCGACAATACATCAAATCCTTTCTTAGGGTTGTATTACTTATTCATTATAGTTGTAAATGATATTTTTTGAAACATTAAAATTAGGTCAACAACATAAATCAGACTTAGGTAGGAATTAAGAATTTATATATTGATATCTAATTCATCAAATTTTGCTATTTCATTCTTTATCAAAAATCTAATGAAGTGAATATTTATTATTTCCTATCTGAATTTGACTTTTTATTAGTCTGACGTTACTCAATTTTCATTTTCTCTTATTAACACACATAATAAAAATGAGTCCGAGACATAAAGTTCTAGGATAAGTAAATAAAGACAATTTCTATTGAAATAATACAGAAATTGTCTTTATTATAAATTTTTTGATCATTTTCAGCTCGTTGAGCTGTTACTTTTCTCATATTAAGTGCCATTAGCACAAATCCTAGTTCTCTTTTGGCTTTATTTATCCCTCGAACGGACATTCGAGTGAAACCAAAAATAGCCTTCATAAATCAAAAAACAGGATCCACACTAAATTTTCTTTGACTGTAGATGGTTTTTGTTTTTGGTTCTGAAAGCTTTTTATTAATTTTGTCTTTAAAATATTCCCAATTATAATTCTTCATTATTTTTTTATTTGTTTTGAATTGAAGTTCATTCATTGATGTTTCAGAGGACATTCGGAACAATCATCACATTCATATTAATTTAAAGTCTCGTTTAAAACTATATTTATCATAGTGATAGGCATATCTTTTAAATTCTAGTCTTTGATTGTTCGGACAAATGAATTCATCGTTAATTTAGTTTAGTAATGTTTATTAAATTATACGAAAGTGCCTTATTTTTATAAGTATTTTAGTGTAAAATTACATATAAACACAAAGTATTTTGGCGAGACTCTTGAGGGAACAGGACAAGCTGAAGACTACAGGCTGAAGCTGTCCCCTAAGAAAGCGAGCCAACAATATGTAGTATTGTAAATAAAGAAGCCAGTAAATGAATTTATAAAAAACTCATTTACTGGCTATTTTGCTAGGAATTATGTCCTAAACTCATTTTTTAAGTTCAACTTGAAATTATAAACGATTTTCTAATTCTTTTTTCTTATCTTCAAAGCCTGGTTTACCTAATAGCGCAAACATGTTTTGTTTATAGGCTTCAACTCCAGGTTGATTAAATGGATTAACACCTAATTGATATCCACTCATTGCACAAGCTAATTCAAAGAAATAAACAACATACCCAAATGTTTCTTCATCTAACTGAGGAATATTTACAACGATATTTGGAACGCCACCATCAGTATGTGCAAGTAATGTACCTTCAAATGCTTTTGTATTCACTTCATCGATTGATTTGCCAGCAAGATAGTTCAGTCCGTCTAAATCATCTGCATCTTCTTCAATTTTGATATCATGTTTTGGATGGTTGACCTTAACCACTGTCTCGAATAAGAAACGACGGCCCTCTTGAACGTATTGTCCTAAGGAATGTAAATCAGTTGTGTAATTCGCACTTGATGGATAAATACCTTTGAAATCTTTCCCTTCTGATTCACCGTATAATTGTTTCCACCATTCGTTGAAATACTGCATAGACGGTTCGTAATTAATTAACATTTCAGTAGTATAACCTTTGCTATATAGAATATTTCGAATAGTTGCATATTGATATGCGATATTTTGATCTAGATCATCAGAAGATAACTCTTCACGTGCCTTAGCCGCACCAATCATGATTGATTCGATATTGATACCTGCAGTTGCAATTGGTAGTAATCCTACAGCTGTAAGAACAGAATAACGACCTCCCACATCATCAGGTACAACAAACGTTTCATAACCCTCATTGTCTGCTAATTGTTTAAGTGCACCTTTAGATTTATCTGTCGTTGCAAAAATACGTTTCTTAGCTTCATCTTTTCCATATTTTTCTTCAACCAATTGTTTAAATAATCTAAATGCAACTGCTGGTTCTGTCGTAGTACCTGATTTTGAAATAACGTTAACTGAAAAATCTTTTCCTTGTAAATAATCTAATAATTCTTTTGTATAACTTGAAGATAAATGATTACCTACAAATACAATTTCAGGGTATTCCGTATTTGTTCTAAATGAAGATGTAAGCATCTCAATTGCAGCACGTGCACCTAAGTATGAACCTCCAATACCGATAACAACAAGTACATCGGAATTTGATTTGATACGTTTAGATGCTTCGACGATTCTAGAAAATTCTTCTTTATCATAATCAACAGGTAAATCTAACCAACCTAAAAAGTCATTACCTGCTCCTGTACCTTTATGAATAGTTTGGTGGATAGTTTTAACAATATCCTTTTGCTGATCAAGTTCATGTTTGTCAAAAAATTCTAAAGTTTTGCCATAGTCTAATTGAATGTGAGTCATCTTATTGCCTCCTGTTATAAGTACTTATACTAATTCTACTAAGTTTAGATGCGCTATTCAATTCTGAAGGCTAACTTATCAAAGGAAATTGCTTTTTTATTTAACCTTTCCATTCATAAAAAAAGTTATTTTTAATATCAAAAGTCGCACCACCACTCCAAATATACAATTTACAGAAATTTTAAAATATACAAGAACGCCCTTATAACAGTGTTTAAAACTAAAAAGCCAAAGATAATTAGATTTAAAAATGAATATTTATGTATAAAAATGGTTTTATTTTCATTATCAATCTGCTATGATAGATGCATATTGATAATCATAAAAATTATTTGAGGTGTAAATATGAAAGATAAAATCGTTTTAGCATATTCAGGTGGTTTAGATACAAGTGTTGCAGTTCAATGGCTTATTGATAAAGGATATGACGTAGTTGCTTGCTGTCTTGACGTAGGCGAAGGTAAAGATTTAGACGTTGTATATCAAAAAGCTTTAGACATGGGTGCAGTCGAATGTCATATTATTGATGCAACTAAAGAATTTAGTGATGATTATGTAAGTTATGCTATTAAAGGAAATTTAATGTATGAAAATGCATATCCTCTAGTTTCAGCATTATCACGTCCACTCATCGCAAAAAAACTGGTTGAAATTGCTGAAAAAACAAATTCAATAGGTATAGCACACGGATGTACTGGTAAAGGGAATGACCAAGTGCGTTTCGAAGTGGCAATCAAAGCGTTAAATCCTAAGTTAAAAGCATTTGCACCTGTTCGTGAATGGGCTTGGAGCAGAGAAGAGGAAATTGATTATGCAATTAAACATAATATTCCTGTTTCAATCAATCATGACTCACCATACTCAATCGACCAAAACTTATGGGGTAGAGCTAATGAATGTGGTATTTTAGAAGATCCTTATGCCGCTCCTCCAGAAGATGCATTTGATTTAACTACACCTTTAGAAGAAACTCCAGATGAAGCAGACGAAATTATCCTTACATTTAAGCAAGGTATTCCAGTACAAGTTGATGGCAAAGAGTATCAATTAGATGATCTTATTCTTTACTTAAATCAACTTGCTGGTAAACACGGTATTGGTAGAATTGATCATGTTGAAAATAGAATGGTCGGAATAAAATCTAGAGAGATATATGAAACACCAGGTGCTGAAGTGATTTTAAAAGCACACAAAGCACTAGAAACGATTACATTAACAAAAGACGTAGCGCACTTTAAGCCTGTCATTGAAAAACAATTTTCAGAACAAATATACAATGGTTTGTGGTTCTCACCATTAACAGATAGCTTAAAACTCTTTATCGATAGTACTCAACAATATGTTGAGGGCGATGTGAGAATTAAATTATTTAAAGGAAACGCTATTGTCAATGGCAGACAATCTCCTTACACTTTATACGATGAAAAATTAGCTACTTATACAAAAGAAGATGCTTTCAATCAAGAGGCAGCAGTAGGTTTCATTGATATTTATGGTTTACCTACACAAGTTAATGCATTACTTCACGGGGGGTATAGTAATGAGCAATAAAGCTTGGGGTGGCAGATTTGAAACTCAACCCGAAGAATGGGTTGATGATTTCAATGCGTCAATTGATTTTGATAAAAATTTAATTAAACAAGATGTTCAAGGTAGTATTGCACATGCAACTATGCTCGCTAAACAACATATTATTACAGATGATGAAGCTCAATCCATCATTAATGAGCTTAAAAATATTCAACGTGACTTTGAAGAAGGTCAACTTGAATTTAAAGCTTCTCTCGAAGATATTCATCTTAATATTGAACACGAGCTTATTCAACGTATTGGCGAAGCTGGTGGAAAACTGCATACTGGTCGTAGTCGTAATGATCAAGTTGCCACAGATATGCATTTGTATACTAAAGAACAAGTTCAATACATTATTGAACTTATAACGTCGTTTCAACAAACGATTGTTCAATTAGCAGACCAGCATGTTGACACAATTATGCCTGGATATACGCATTTACAACGCGCACAACCCATCTCGTTCGCACATCATATTATGACTTACTTTTGGATGTTAGAAAGAGATAAAGGTAGATTCGTGGATAGTCTTAAACGTATAGATATCTCACCATTAGGTGCTGCAGCTTTAAGTGGAACTACACACCCTATAGATAGACATCTGACTCAAGAACTTCTAGGATTCGCAAATCTGTATGAAAATAGTTTAGATGCGGTCAGTGATCGTGACTATATCGTTGAAACATTGCATCATATTTCACTCACTATGGTTCATCTATCACGCTTTGCAGAAGAAATCATTTTTTGGTCGACTGATGAAGCAAAATTCATCACTTTATCAGACGCGTTTTCTACTGGCTCATCTATTATGCCACAAAAGAAAAACCCTGATATGGCAGAACTAATAAGAGGAAAAGTAGGACGTACTACAGGACACTTGATGAGTATGTTAGTAACACTTAAAGGCTTACCGTTAGCTTATAATAAGGACATGCAAGAAGATAAAGAAGGTTTATTTGATGCTGTACACACACTTAAAGGATCTCTTAGAATCTTCGAAGGTATGGTTGCATCTATGAAAGTTAATTCAAATCGTTTAAATCAAACAGTAAAAAATGACTTTTCAAATGCAACAGAATTAGCAGACTATTTAGTCAGTAAAAATATACCTTTTAGAACCGCTCACGAAATCGTTGGTAAAATCGTATTAAATTGTATTCATAAAGGTATTTACCTATTAGACGTACCTTTAAGCGAATATCAAGAACATCATGAAAATATTGAGGAAGATATATATGATTATTTAACACCAGAAAATTGTCTTAAGCGTCGTCAAAGCTATGGTTCAACTGGTCAAGAATCTGTAAAACATCAACTAAAAGTCGCAAAAGCATTATTAAAAGACAACGGATCAAAATAGTTATTAAAAATTATAGCTATCTAAAATTACAAAAATTTAATTTTGTATTAAGTTATCAAAGTTTATATAAAAAAATGGTAAAATTCCCTTTCATCCTTTCAAATTGATGTACGTTTAAGTAGACATACTATTTTTGAAAGGATGTTTTTATGTTTAAGTCTAAGAAAATGATCATTTCAACTTTATCTTCCGTTACTCTAGGTTTAGCTAGTTTAAGTTCCCCTACGATAGCTGAAACATCGAACCACTCCTCAGCACCAAACCAATCAGAGAAATCTATACAACAACAAACAAATATTCCATCTAATATGAATCAATCATCAGCTAAAACATTTAAACGACAAGCTGAATCAGACTCAGTAAGTGGTAAAACAAACGATACCCATAATCATTGGGTTAAAAATTTAACTGGGGAGAAATTTACAACCATTGCACATCGTGGCGCAAGTGGTTACGCCCCAGAACATACTTTTAAAGCATATGATAAAAGTCATAATGAATTAGGAGCATCTTACATAGAAATCGATTTACAACGTACTAAAGATGGTCACTTGGTTGCTATGCACGACGAAAAGGTCAATCGTACGACTAATGGCCATGGACGTGTCGACCAGTTTACTTTAAAAGAGTTAAAACAACTTGATGCAGGAAGCTGGTTTAATCGAAAGCATCCTGAATATGCCAAAAATAAATATAAAAATGCTAAAGTTCCTACTTTAGACGAAATTTTAAATCGCTACGGCAAAAATGCAAACTATTATATTGAAACTAAATCGCCAGATGTTTACCCTGGCATGGAAAAACAATTATTAGATACATTAGATAAACATGACTTGTTAACACAAAAATCACTTAAACATGGACATGTGATGATCCAATCATTTTCAGGGAGTAGTTTAGAAAAGGTACATCACATGAACGCCAATATACCACTTATTAGACTAATGAATAAATTTGAACTTAAAAAAGCTTCTAATCAAGATTTAAAAAATATTAAATCTTATGCCATTGGAGTAGGTCCTGAATACACAGATTTAAATATTAAGAACACAAGACATTTAAAAAATTTAGGATTTTTAGTTCATCCTTATACAGTTGATGATGAAAATCAAATGAGAAACTTAAATCAATATGGTGTTGATGGTGTATTCACTAATTATGCTGATAGATATAAAAAAGTTTCAGAAACACAACAATAAAATATTAGCGTTGAGTTGAACTGACTTCATATTGATTTTATCATCGCATTTTACTTAAGAACATTTGAGAAAGCATTACTTTTAACATTAACTTACTATTAATAAAGTTATCAATTGCATAAACATGATAAAAACCCTGGGACTATCATCTGATGTCTCAGGGTTTTCATCATATACTTATAATATTTTTCTTATGCCCAACCTCTATATCTTGCCGCTTCAGCAGTACGTTTAATACCTACTATATATGCTGCTAATCTCATATCAATTTTTCTATTTTGTGACAATTCATAAATCGTATCAAATGCTGTTACTAACTTTTCACGTAGTTTGTCATTGACTTCTTCTTCAGTCCAATAATAACCTTGATTATTTTGTACCCACTCGAAATAAGATACAGTCACACCCCCTGCACTTGCAAGTACATCCGGCACTAGTAATATATCTCTTTCTGTTAAAATACGTGTTGCTTCAGGTGTCGTAGGACCATTAGCAGCTTCAACAACAATGCTTGCTTTAATATCGTGCGCATTATCTTCAGTGATTTGATTGGAAATTGCAGCAGGAACAAGGATGTCACAATCCAATTCGAATAATTCTTTGTTAGAAATTGTATCTTCGAATAGATTTGTAACTGTACCGAAGCTATCACGTCGATCTAATAAATAATCTATATCAAGTCCATTAGGGTCATGTAAGGCTCCATATGCATCACTTATACCAACTACTTTAGCACCTAAATCGTATAAGAATTTAGCTAAGAAACTACCTGCATTGCCGAAACCTTGAATCACAATTTTGGCATCTTTAATATCCATGCCACGACGTTTTGCCGCTTGTTCAATTGCAATGACTACACCTAAAGCTGTAGAGCGATCACGTCCTTGAGATCCACCTAATACAATAGGTTTGCCTGTTATAAAACCTGGCGAATTAAATTTATCTAATGCACTATACTCATCCATCATCCAAGCCATAATTTGAGAGTTTGTAAAAACATCTGGTGCTGGAATATCTTTGTTAGGGCCAACAAATTGAGATATAGCCCTTACATATCCTCGAGATAAACGCTCAACTTCGTGTATACTCATTTGACGCGGATCACAAACAATACCGCCTTTACCCCCACCATAAGGTAAATTAACAATGCCACATTTTAAAGTCATCCACATTGATAATGCCTTCACTTCTTCTTCATCAACTTCTGGATGGAAACGAACGCCACCTTTAGTAGGGCCAACTGCATCATTATGTTGTGCACGGTATCCAGTAAATGTTTTAACTGTCCCATCGTCCATTCGTACTGGAATGCGCACTTGTAAAAATCTAATTGGTTCTTTTATAAGGTCATACATACCATCATCAAAGCCCAATTTGTGTAATGCTTCTTTAATAATCCCTTGAGTGGAAGTTACTAAATTATTATTCTCAGTCATGATCCTATTCGCCTCTTTTTACTAAATGATTTCGCTTTCATTCGTAATTGTAACACAATTGAAAGCATTTTAAAGATTTTCTAAATTAATTGTTACAACTATTTGAACCTATGCAAATACACTCTTAATCTTCTCTAAAGCCATGTCTAACTCTTCTTTCGTTATCACTAATGGAGGTGCAAATCTAATAACGGTGTCGTGAGTTTCTTTACATAATAATCCTTGTTCTTTCAAAGCTTCACAATATGGTCTGGCACTTTCATGTAATTCAATACCGATAAATAATCCTCGTCCCCTAACTTCTTTAATAGATGGATGCTCAATTTTTTTCAATTCAGACTTAAAATATTCTCCTAATTCTAATGAACGACCAGGTAAATCCTCGTCAATAATGACATCTATAGCTGCAATAGAAACTGCACACGCTAGTGGATTTCCACCAAATGTAGAACCATGTGAGCCAGGAGTAAATACATCTAATACCTCATTATCTGCAAGAACTACCGAGATAGGAAATACCCCTCCACCTAATGCTTTTCCTAAAATATAAACATCCGGTTTTACATGATCCCAATCCGTTGCAAATAATTTTCCTGAACGTCCTAATCCTGCTTGAATTTCATCAGCAATAAATAAAATTTGATGTTCATCACATAATTCTCTAATTGTTTTCAAATATCCTTCTGGTGGTACGTTAATCCCCGCTTCTCCCTGTATAGGTTCTACTAAAATTGCTGCTGTATTTTTATTAATTGCTGCTTTTAATTGATTAACGTCACCAAACTCAACTTTTCGAAAGCCATCTAACAATGGACCATAGCCTCGTTGATACTCAGCTTCTGAAGACAATGATACTGGTGCCATCGTACGTCCATGGAAATTACCATTAAAGGCGATAATTTCAGCTTTGTTCGGCTCAATACCCTTAACATCATAAGCCCAACGACGAGCAGCTTTTAAAGCTGTTTCAACCGCCTCTGCTCCTGTATTCATAGGCAATGCTTTGTCTTTACCTGCGAGTTTACATATTTTCTCATACCATTGACCCAAATTATCACTATGAAAAGCACGTGATACTAACGTGACTTTATCTGCTTGATCTTTCAATGCTTGAATAATTCTTGGGTGTCGATGACCTTGATTCACTGCCGAGTATGCCGAAAGCATATCCATATACGTGTTACCTTCCGGATCTTTCACCCATACACCCTCTGCTTCAGAAATAACAATTGGAAGTGGAACGTAGTTATGCGCCCCATAGTGATTTGTTAAGTTAATAATTTTTTCAGATTGAGTCATAAAATCTCCCCTTCGTTTTCGAATAAAAACTTATTAACAATATCATAACTGATTTCTATCGACTCTCAAACTTATTTTTTTAATATAACAATAAAATGAACCAATAGCGTCATAATCGACAAATTGAATTGTATGAAACAGACTAAATCTTGATGCAAAACATATATGTAAGCCCTTACATTTATAATGACATAACGACTCTATCATTGACAAGTTATATCGTTAATAAACAATTAATTTCAATAAAGTAAAAATGATAAAATGCTCTATAATAAAAACCCCTAATGTTGGTTTAACATTAGGGGGAATAGATACATTCAGATATACCATTCAATTATTTGTCTTTTCGAGGTAACGGGTAGAATCCTTGATTAAACTGTTCCCAAAGATTTGGTGTTAGATAATGTTGGTCTTCACGATTAGGATCAAAAGCATTTATAATTTCATCTTCTCGTCCTTCTTTAATTTTAGCAACAAAATCATAATCAAGTAGAATTTCACGACCTAACGCAACAAATTCAACTCCAATGTTCTCAACAGCATTTAGTGCATCTTCAGCTGTAAAGACAGAACCTATACCAATAAGTGGCATACGTCCATTTATCCATTGATGAATAAGTTTCAAGCGATTTTCACCTTTATATTTACCTTCTCGCGTCACTGAGTTAACATCCATTAATGACACATGAATATAATCAAGTGGTTTATTTGCGATTTGGTGAATTAATTCTTCAGTTATCTCCATTGAAATACCTGGTGATTCCGCTTCTTCAGGTGACAATCTATAACCAATAATAAAATCATCATTTGCATAAGCTTTTTTAGCTTTAATAACTTCATCTATAACAGCAACAGGGAATTTATAGTTATCAGCCCAAACATCATTTCTTCTATTATAGTAAGGAGAAACAAATTGGTGAATAAGATAATGGTTTGCGCCATGAATTTCAACGCCATCAAAACCTGCTTCAATTGCTCTTCTAGTTGCTTCACCAAAGTCTCTAATAGTTTGTTCAATTTCTTCAGCAGTCATCTCACGAGCATCATGTTCTTCTTGCTGACCAAAACTTTTAAGAGAAATAGCACTTGGTGCAACAACATCTCCATCAGGTGTTAACTCTGGTAAAGCTTGAGCACCTCCATGATGAATTTGGACTATTGCTTTCGCACCATTTTTCTTCATAACTTGAGCAAGTTCTTTTAACCCTTCGATATCTGAGTCATGTGCAACAGAAGGTTGACCAGGAAATGCTTTACCTACATCATTGACATTACTTGCGGCATTAATTGCAATCCCTACATCTTTGGAACGTTTCTCAATGTAAGGTAATTCTATATCCGAAATTGTTCCATCATCATTTGATGAAGTATGTGTAAGAGGAGCTAAAACAAAACGATTTCTTACCTCAACACCATTAGGTAGTGTTAAAGATTTAAATAAAGGTTCATATTTATTATTCATATTTTTAATACTCTCCTTGCTTAATGATGTTATGACTATAGCATGCTAGTTACATACTATTCTAATTATTTGCTTACAAATTATTTATTCCCCAATTATAAAAATGTTAAGCATAGTTAATTACATTCAACAAATAAATAATAATTGTCTAAAATTCTTTCATTTCCCCTTATTGAAATCATCGTTTATCCAAAATAATTGTTAAATTTAATTAATAAAAAACGACAATCCTAACAACACATTGTTGTTTAAAGATTGTCGTTATCATGTGATTGATTACATATATCGTAACATCACATGTTGGCACGAATTGACAGTCGTTTAGTCATTGTGAATTGCACGTTTTGACTGTTTGATCCAGACCGGTAAGCGTTCTTTAAGTGTTTGAAACCCATACTTTTCTGTTTCTCTAATTTCATCTAAGACAGACTGTTTTTCTTTTTTACGCTCATAATTTTTAAAGTAATCATTATCTTTTAAGGACAAATTTAATTTACCTTCATCATCAATTGATAATATTTTTGCTTTAACAACCTGTCCTTCAGATAGAAATTTCTTTAAGTTATGGACATAATCATCCATAATTTCTGAGATATGGATAAGCCCTTCAGTATGGTCAGGGGTCTCAACAAATGCGCCATACGGTTGAATACCAGTCACACGTACCTTGATATGTTGACCTACTTTGTAGTGATGATTCAACTTGATAACCCCTTATTTCGATTTTCTTAACACTCATATCATAGCATAAATCAAATATCTCGACTAACTATAACCATAATAAAATTCATTAAATTTTAAAAACTGGATCCTTATTGTATTGTTTTGCAAATGAATCTATAAACTAATGGATTGAAATTATCATTCAAATATATATTTTTTTATTAGATTTAATGAGTAAAGAGCATTGGAATTCGAATTGTGAAATATTACATCAAACCCTTTTACATTGTCTATAGCATTTTATTCTGAGAATCAAGGTAAAGTTAAAAATACTTGGGTATCATTCTCTAACCAAGTTATCAATTACCATTATATTAAAATACCTGAGACAAAATTTGCCTCAGGTTATATATTATTGATTGGATTTTATCTCTGAAAATAAATACTGACTTCATACATTTTATACAATACAACAAAACTTATAGTTGCAATTAATGAATAAATTATTCTTCTACATCTATCGATTCAATGACTACATCATAAACAGGTTTGTCTTGAGCACCAACTTTAGTATTTGCAATATCTTCTAAAGTTGATTCACCCTCAATCAGTTGACCAAATACTGTATGTTTTTGATCTAACCAAGGTGTACCACCTTTTTCACCATATGCTTCTACAATAGGTTGAGGCCATCCACCATCTGCTAATTGACTTAACATATTTTCAGGCACTTCCTTCATTTGGACTATAAAGAATTGAGATCCATTTGTATTAGGACCTGCATTAGCCATTGATAATGCACCGTAAAGGTTAAAAGCTTCTAGAGAAAATTCATCTTCAAAAGCACTACCATAAATGCTTTCTCCACCCATACCAGTTGCAGTTGGGTCCCCACCTTGTACCATAAAATCATTGATAACACGGTGGAACGTTACACCATCGTAGTACCCATTTTTTGAATGTGTCACAAAGTTTTCAACTGTCTTTGGAGCAATGTCGGGAAATAATTTAAATGTCATGTCACCTTTATTTGTATGCATAACTACTTTAATTTCGTTATCTTGAATCTCTTTATTTAACTGAGGATAGTTCGTCATTTCAATTCTCCATTCGTGTTATGATATAAACATATATTAACATATATGAAAGGAAGTAATATAGGATGTTATATCGATTTTCTCACAAGACAGGCGTTTATGGTGTAAGTATCAAAGAGGAAACTGGAAATCAAATACTCGTACAAGTTGAACAAGTAATCAAACATCCCAAACAAGATGATTTACACCATCCCAATGAAACAGAAGGCGTCTTTTTTCATGAACGTAAAGCTTTAAGCCATTTTGAGAAACGTTACGCAACACCTTCTCAACTTCGTGAGTTTAATGTCGAGGTCATACCTTATGAAGACTCACTTCAACATGCTATTACACATCTTGAGAATCAATTAAAAAAAGAGGAGACAACGTATTCACGATTGTCTTTAAATAATTTAAATCGTTTAAAAGAAGATTACGCTATTCAATATAAAAGACACTTCGACTAATCCATATTAAAACTTTAGTAATAAAGCGAAATAATTATTCATATAGTTAAAATTTTTGAATAAATATTGACGTGTTTCTTCTTATTTAAAAGAGTCTTTAATTCAAGAGCTTCAAGCAGTTACATAGTTTTTCAGAAGAAGCGCATTGATGTATAATATGTGTCGTAAATAAATTTTAAAGGAGGAAAACATAGTGAGTTTGTTACATATTGCGGTACTATTACCGTTAATATTTGCACTCATTATTCCATTCCTATACCGGTTCGTTAAACGTATACATTTAGGATGGTTTGTATTACCTGTTCCTATTGTCTTATTTATATATTTCATATCATTGATTTCAATGACGATGTCAGGTAATAACGTAATGAAAAACTTAAATTGGATGCCACATATTGGAATGAATTTCAATTTATATGTGGATGGTCTCGGATTATTATTCAGTTTGCTTATCACTGGCATAGGAAGTCTAGTGGTTTTATATTCTATCGGATATTTAAGCAAATCAGAACAACTCGGGAATTTTTACTGTTATTTATTACTATTTATGGGTGCAATGTTAGGAGTTGTACTCTCTGATAATTTTATTATTTTATATTTATTTTGGGAGTTAACTTCTTTCTCTAGCTTTTTATTAATTTCTTTCTGGAGAGAGAAAAAAGCTTCAATTTATGGTGCTCAAAAATCTTTAATCATTACCGTATTAGGTGGCTTGAGCATGCTAGGCGGTATCATTTTACTTTCCCTAGCTACTGATACTTTTAGTATTCAGGCTATGATTTCAAAAGCAAGTGACATTCAAAATAGTCCTTTCTTTATCTTAGCAATGATACTTTTTATGATTGGTGCATTTACAAAATCTGCACAAGTACCTTTTTATATTTGGTTGCCAGATGCTATGGAGGCGCCTACGCCAGTAAGTGCATACCTTCACTCTGCAACGATGGTAAAAGCAGGACTATATTTAATCGCAAGAATCACACCTATTTTTGCAATATCCGAAGGTTGGGTATGGACAATTACACTTATTGGTTTAATCACCCTATTCTGGGCATCACTTAATGCAACAAAACAACATGATTTAAAAGGTATTTTAGCTTTCTCAACTGTGTCTCAACTAGGGATGATTATGTCTATGCTTGGTATTGGTGCTGTAAGTTATCATTATCAAGGCGCTAATAGTCAACTTTATGTTGCTGGATTTGTTGCTGCCATATTTCATTTAATTAATCATGCCACATTTAAAGGTGCACTATTTATGATTACAGGTGGTATTGATCATTCAACTGGTACACGTGATGTTAAAAAGTTGGGCGGTTTACTTACAATTATGCCTATCTCATTCACGCTTACAGTTATTACAACATTAAGCATGGCTGGTGTACCGCCTTTTAATGGCTTTCTATCAAAAGAGAAATTCTTAGAGGCGATGATTAATGTTACACATTTAAATTTAATGAGTCTAAATACTTTAGGTATTCTTTTACCAATCATTGCCATTATTGGCAGTATTTTCACATTTGTATATTCAATTAAATTTATATTGCATATATTCTTTGGTTCTTATAAACCTGAAGCACTGCCAAAACAAGCGCATGAATCTTCAATGTTAATGCTTATTTCACCTATCATTTTAACATCACTAGTTATAGTATTCGGTTTATTCCCAAGTATATTAACGCAATCTATTATAGAGCCGGCATCTGAAGCAGTTAGTCAAACGTCAAATATCACTGCTGAGTTCCATTTATTCCATGGTATAACTCCAGCATTCTTATCAACAATAGGTATTTATATTATTGGTATTTTATTATTAATTTCATTTAGTTATTGGGTTCGTTTATTACAAGCACATCCATATCAGTTAACGTTGAATCATTGGTATGACACTTCAGGCCGTCGTATTCCAGGATATTCCGAAAATATAACAAACAGTTATGTTACAGGTTTTTCTAGAAATAATTTGGTGATTATCTTAGGTATTCTCATTGCTTTAACTTTTGTTACAGTCATCAGTGTACCCTTCAGTATTGACTTTAAAAACGTGAGTCATTTACGCGTATTTGAAGGTGCAACAGTATTGTTTTTACTGATTGCTTCAACTTTCATTATATTTGCAAAATCACGTTTGTTTAGCATTATTATGTTAAGCGCTGTGGGTTACGCTATATCAGTATTATTTATTTTCTTTAAAGCGCCCGACTTGGCATTAACACAATTTGTAGTGGAATCTATTTCTACAGCATTATTCTTACTATGCTTTTACCACCTACCTAATTTAAATCGCTACAATGAAAAACCTACTTTTAAACTGACAAATGCTGTAATTTCAATTGGAGTAGGATTATCAGTGATTATTTTAGGATTAATTGGCTATGGTAATAGACACTTTGAATCTATTACTAAATTCTACCAAGAACATGTTTTTGATTTAGCACATGGTAAAAATATGGTAAATGTCATTCTCGTAGATTTCCGTGGTATGGATACTTTATTCGAGTCATCTGTACTAGGTATTGCAGGTTTAGGCGTATATACAATGATTAAATTACGATTAAAACAAAAAAATCAATCAAGTGAGGTGAATGACCATGAATAGACAACAAAATAACCTTATGTTTCAATACGCTGCCGTGATTATTTTCTTCATGGTCATTGTGTTCGGCTTTTCACTATTTTTAGCCGGACATTATACACCAGGTGGCGGTTTCGTTGGTGGTTTGCTTTTCGCTAGTGCATTATTAGTTATTACAATTGCATATGATGTAAAAACTATGAGAAAGATTTTTCCTTTAGATTTTAAAATCTTAATTGGTATTGGTTTATTATTTTGCGTGGGTACACCATTAACAAGTTGGTTCATGTCTAAAAACTTTTTTACACATGTCACTTTTGACATCCCTTTGCCTTTACTTGAACCTATGCACATGACGACAGCGATGTTTTTTGATTTTGGTGTTTTATGTGCAGTTGTAGGAACTATTATGACTATAATTATTTCGATTGGAGAGAACGAATAGTGGAAATTATCATGATCTTTGTTAGTGGTATTCTCACATCTATAAGTGTCTATCTCGTTTTGTCTAAAAGTTTGATACGTATCATTATGGGGACTACACTACTAACTCATGCCGCAAATTTATTTTTAATTACTATGGGAGGTTTAAAACACGGAACTGTTCCAATATTTGAAAAAGGAACATCAAGCTATGTTGACCCTATCCCTCAAGCATTGATTTTAACAGCTATCGTTATCGCCTTTGCTACAACAGCCTTCTTCCTAGTTCTTGCATTTAGAACATATAAAGAACTAGGCACAGATAACGTTGAGCTAATGAAAGGAGCGCCAGAAGATGATAGAGAGTAACTTGCTTGTTTTAACTTTAGTCATACCTATCCTAACTGCAATTTTACTCATATTTATTGGAAAGCGCCCAATAATAAAAAGATATGTTGCACTTGTCGGTACATTGTTAACATTAGTCGTTGCATTGATTAACTTAAAGAATGTGCTACGAGACGGACCAATCAAGGTTGAACTGGGCTCTTGGAAAGCCCCATACAGTATTGTATTTGTAGTCGATATTTTTAGCGCTCTACTCATCATCACAAGTATTATTATTACCATTTTAGTCATTTTATACTCATATCGTTCTATCGGTTTAGATAGAGAACGCCATTATTATTATTTCTCTATCATGTTTATGTTGATTGGTATTATTGGCTCATTTACAACAGGAGATATTTTCAACTTGTTTGTGTTCTTTGAAGTCTTTTTAATGTCTTCATATTGTTTACTCGTTATTGGTACTACTAAAATACAATTACAAGAAACAATTAAGTATATTTTAGTCAATGTTGTTTCATCATCTTTCTTTGTCATGGGTGTTGCAGTTTTATATTCAGTAGTAGGAACTTTAAATCTCGCTCATATTAGTGAAAGATTATCACAACTTTCTGTGCATGACAGCGGCTTAGTCAATATTGTTTTTATTTTATTTATCTTTGTCTTTGCCACTAAAGCAGGCGTTTTTCCTATGTACGTATGGCTACCTGGTGCTTATTATGCTCCTCCAGTAGCGATCATCACGTTCTTTGGCGCACTATTGACTAAAGTGGGTGTATACGCAATTGCGAGAACTCTAAGTTTATTCTTTAATAACACAGTAAGCTTTTCTCATTATGTCATCCTTTTCTTAGCATTACTTACAATTATTTTTGGATGTGTAGGTGCAATAGCTTACTATGATACGAAGAAAATCATCCTTTATAATATTATGATTGCAGTCGGTGTCATATTAGTTGGTGTTGCTATGATGAACGAATCAGGCATGACTGGTGCAATATATTACACACTACATGATATGTTAGTTAAAGCTTCATTGTTCTTACTCATTGGCGTCATGTACAAAATCACTAAAACGACTGACTTACGTCATTTTGGTGGCTTGATTAAAGGATATCCTATTCTAGGTTGGACATTCTTTATTGCATCGCTAAGCTTAGCGGGTATACCACCTTTTAGTGGTTTTTATGGTAAATTCTACATTGTTCGAGCGACCTTTGAAAAAGGATTTTATCTAAGTGGTATCATTGTACTTTTATCAAGTTTAATCGTGTTATATTCAGTCATACGTATTTTCTTAAGAGGATTTTTCGGTGAAGTTGAAGGATATACTTTATCCAAAAAGGTAAATGTTAAATATCTAACAACTATCGCCGTCGCATCTACAGTGATTACTGTAGTCTTTGGATTATCTGCAGACGCATTATTCCCAATCATCAAAGATGGTGCTGAAACGTTTGTCGATCCAAGTCAATATATTCATAGTGTGTTAGGAGGTAAATAGTTTGGCTATACAGTTTGTAATTAATTTACTTGTTTCTGTCATATGGTTACTTGTAACAAATAGCTATACCTTAAATAACTTTGTATTGGGTTTTATACTAGGATTATTTCTAGTTTATCTCCTGCACCGTGTCTTGCCTGGTCAGTTTTATTTAGTGAGAATATATAGAATTGTGATGCTTATCATTACATTTTTAACTGAGTTAATAAAAGCAAACTTTGGTGTACTCAAAATTATTCTCAAACCACGAATTGAGAATAAACCCGGATTCTTTGTGTACGAGACGGAATTAGAAAGTGACTGGCAACTTGTTTTACTTTCCAATTTGATTACGTTAACACCCGGCACAGTCGTTTTAGGTATTAGTGATGACCGTAAAAAGATTTATATCCACTCAATTGATTTCAGTACAAAGGAAGAAGAGATTCAAAGTATCAAATCTTCATTAGAGAAGGTCGTTAGAAAGGTAGGCGAGAAATAATGCCTTTTAAAATATTTATTATTACAGCCTTAATTATTGTGGTCTTATCTATGTTAGCAATGTTAATACGTGTTATTTTAGGACCCTCTCTAGCAGACCGTGTCGTTGCACTTGATGCAATTGGTTTACAGTTAATGGCCGTGATAGCGCTATTTAGTATTTTACTGAATATTAAATACATGCTCGTCGTTATTTTAATGGTCGGTATTCTTGCTTTTCTAGGAACTGCAGTCTTTTCTAAATTTATGGATGAAGGTAAGGTGATCAAGCATGATAGCAACGATCGTCACTAGTGTCTCTATCATATTTGTTCTTCTTGGAGCTTTGATCAGTGCCTTTGCTGCAACGGGTCTCATTCGATTAAGGGATGTTTACTCAAGAGCACATGCAGCTGGTAAAGCAGCCACACTGGGTGCGATGTTTTTACTATTTGGAGCATTTTTATACTTTATTGGCACTGAAGGATATGTAAATATGCAATTAATTATCGGAATTATTTTCGTATTTATTACTGGTCCCCTTTCAAGTCATTTAATCATGAAAGCTGCCTATAACATTAAAACACCGTATACCAAAGATACTAAAATTGATGAAATTAAAGAGGATATGAAGCATACAAAGCTATAATTCATACTTTTAAGAGTTTTATACCAAAATCAAATTCAATATTTACTAATTTTTTTAAATCGATAATATGATTAATACTTGGGACATAATTCCTAGCAAAATAGCCAGTAAATGAGTTTTCATAAATTCATTTACTGGCTTCTTTATTTACAATACTTCGTATTGTTGGCTCGCTTTCTTAGGGGACAGCTTCAGCCTGTAGTCTTCAGCTTGTCCTGTTCCCTCAAGAGTCTCGCCAAAATACTTTGTATTCATATGTAATTTAACATTAAAATTGTTTTGCTCCTCTTTAAATAAAAATGACACTTTGTAACTCTTTGCAAGTTGTGGTATGATTTAAATCGTAATAATTACGTTTTGAAAGTAGAGGGGCGATTCAATGCATTGGACAATTATTGGTGGTGGCTTACAAGGAACCACCATTGCACTTAAATTAAAAAATGAAGGACTAAAAAATGAGGAGCTTACTATCATAGATCCTTACTCCTCATTATGTGAGCGTTTTAATATTTATACACAACGTATTAGTATGCCATACTTAAGATCGCCTTTCGTTCATCATATTCATCCTAAACCTTTTCATCTCAAACAATATGCTAGATATCATCAGTATACTTCAGCTTATTACGGCCCGTATAAACGTCCTCAAAGAGATATGTTTATGCATCATGTTCATGATTTGATACATCAATTTAAACTTAATGATTGTCATATACAAGGTAAAGTCGAAGCTATTAATAAATCAAGAGGTAAATGGTGTATAAAACTATCAACAGGCGATAAAATGGTTACCGATTGTGTTGTGATAGCAAATGGTTATACGCAAACGCCATTCATACCTGAAATTTTCAGAAATAAAGCGAATGTAAAACACATATTTGCTGATAATTATCATGCCTCTTTAGATAAAGATACTCAACATGTTGTTGGTTCAGGTATATCTGCTGCCCACCTCACTTTAAAATTATTAAATGAACACAATCACCAACTTGTTCATTTATGGATGAATAAAGATATTGAGATACACGATTTTGATGCTGATCCTGGTTGGTTAGGACCAAAGAAAATGAACCTTCTTGCATCTATATCCTCTTCAGATGCAAGAATGAAGTTAATTGAAGACGAGCGTCATAGCGGTTCAATGCCTATGGAATTATTTTTAAGGTTAAAGAAATATGTGCAAAGTGGTCGACTCGTCATACATATGAGTCAAATTGATGATGTAACAGAATCCTATATTATCGCTGCTGGAAAATATTTTGAATATAAGCATATTTTGTTAGCTACCGGATTTTATAATCAATTATTAACACAACCACTCATTAAAAACCTTATTCAAAACGAACAAGCACCACTCAATCATTCAGGTTATCCTTCTTTGTCAAACGAACTAGAATGGTTAAATCAATTATTCGTAGCTGGTGGACTTGCAGATTTAGAACTAGGTCCTTTTGCAAGAAATATAATGGGCGGTAAGGAAAGCGCTGAACGCATAAGTAAAGCATATAAACGTTTAAATAAGAAAATCTCATAAACAAACACCCCGATTAGATTGTGTAGAATTCACAATTTAATCGGGGTGTTCTGTTACATTATTGAATAGGTTTAATAGCAATCGTACCGCGCATGACACTGATTAATTGGTCATGGTCATCTTTGATATCAATATTCCAAACTTGTGTTGTTTTTCCTTGATGTATTAAAGAAGCAAACGCTCTCACATGTCCTTGTCGAGTTGAGCGAATATGATTTGCATTCATTTCTAAACCTAGTGGAATGAATTGCTGCGTATCAATCAAATGAGCAGCACCTATCGAACATGCTGTTTCACCTAAAGCTAAACTCGCACCACCATGTAAATAGCCAAAGGGTTGCTTTACTTTATCTGTCACAGGCATAGACACTACTACTTTACCATCTTCTTTTTGTTCAATCTTCATTTCAAATGTTTCTAAAAGATTGGTCATAGTTCACACCTCATTTCAGTAGTTATAGTACCATAGCTGCTATCGTACCAAAAACCATAAGGGGAACATTATAAAATAAGAAATTCGGGATACATGTATCACGAATATGATCATGTTGTCCATCCATATTCAAACCGGCTGTCGGTCCAAGTGTAGAATCACTTGCTGGAGAACCTGAATCACCTAAAGCACTTGCTGTACCAATTAAAGCAATAAGAGCCATTGTGTCTAAACCAATTGATACTCCAAAAGGTATAAATAATGAAGCAATAATAGGTATTGTTGCAAAAGAGGAACCAATACCTAATGTTACAATAAGTCCAATGAGGTACATGACGATAATACTAATCAATTTATGATCTCCAGTTAATCCTGTTAAACTCTTGACTAAGCTATCTATATCACCTGTTGCATTCATCACGCCAGCAAACCCGTTAGCTGTTAGTATCACTACACCAATATAAGCCATTAATTTGACTCCATCTACAAATTGTTCATCGAGTTCATACCAACGATAAGCTCTTGAAACAAAGAAAACAAGTACCCCAGCTAACGCACCAAAAATCATAGAATCTGTAAATGTCTGTACTAAAAACGTAGCTAGTATGGCAATGACAGTAACAATTAGCACATAAGGTTTGAGTTCCGAAATTGTTTCTCGATCATTTACATTACGTTGTTCATAAACGCGTGGCTTTCTATAAACAATAAATCCAAGTATGAGACCCACAACATATCCCATTGAAGGTATTAACATCGCCTTCCATATCATATTCATCTCAATTGGATGGTTTGCTTTTTGAAAACCACTTTGAATGATTTGATGGAAAATTTGACCGAAACCATAAGGTAATAGCACGTAAGGAAAACACAAACCAAATCCTATTACTAAAGCAATAAGTCTGCGATCAATTCTTAAATCGTTAAACAAACTCACAAGCGGAGGTATTACAATTGGAATAAAGGCAATATGTACAGGAATTAAGTTTTGACTCATGATACTCATTGCTAACAATGCAATGATAATAATTATTTTAACCTTAACTCGGGAAAGTCTACTATTCTCAGCATGAATACTTGCAATAATTTTACCGACAAGATAATCAGTTATACCACTATAGGAAATCAAAGCAGCAAAACCTCCGAGTAACGCATAACTTAATGCGACTTCTGCGCCATCTACTATATTTTTTCCAAAAACATTAATTACTTTTTCTAAATTCATACCTGATATTAATCCACCGACAAGTGCACTAATAAATAAGCTAATGACCACATTTAATCGACATAAACAGAGTATGATCATTAATATGACTGCGATTACAACAGCATTTATCATTCCGCCTCACCCTTTATCACTCTATCGAACTAAAGTATTTATAAAATACATACTAGCAAGACATATATTTAATGTCAATGTTAAAAAAGACTCAACGATTATATACATTTAGTTATATTTAGTTGATTATTTTCAATAACTGAAATATAACACCTAAAAATGTAATAAGTTGAGTCTATATAACTTTATTTATATTTTTGTTGTAACCACTCTACAACTGTAGGTATCATGTAACCTGTCGGACCCTTTGGACCTTTATATGTAGCACTTTTAATTGTTGCAGGGCCCGCGATATCAAAGTGAATGTGTGGGATGTCACCACTAAAATGCGAAATAAATGCTGCTGCAAACAATGCTTTTCCTTGACCGTTCGTATGATTGACTAAATCTGCTACATCTGATTGTTTAATTAAATGTCTTTCAGTCTCTGTAATAGGTAATTCGAATACTTTTTCGTCTACATGACGTGCGACTGTTAATAAGTTTTTAAGTTCATTTTCAGCATGAGATTGGAAAGCAGCCGCCTTGTCATCACCTAAAGCTACAATCGCTGCACCCGTTAATGTAGCAAAATCAAGAATTAGTTGTGGTTTAAATTGTGTTGCATAGAATACTGCGTCACCTAAAACCATTCTACCTTCAGCATCACTATTCAACATTTCTACCGTTTCACCATTAAGCGCAGTAAATACATCATCTGGTTTCATTGAAGATTCACCAATCATATTTTCAGCTGAAGCGATCACTCCTACAATATTTACAGGTAGCTTTTGCTTAGAGATCGCATCAACCATACCAATAACATTGGCCGCACCACACATATCATATTTCATAGTTTGCATACCTATCTTAGACTTAATACTATATCCACCGGAGTCATATGTAATGCCCTTACCCACTAATGAAATAGGTGGTTCATCAGCTTCTGCACCATAGTATGATACCGTAATTAATCTCGGACCATGATTAGAACCTTTACCTACTGCATGTATTAATCCAAATCCTTCATCTATAATTTGTCGGTGATCTTTGATATCTACACTAACGGAACTCCCTTCGAAATGCTTTTTTATTTCTTCGGCAAAATATTGGGGTGTTAAAATATTCGGAGGCATTTGACTTAGTTCACGAGCATAGTTTATAGATTCACCCAATTGTTGGCCTTCGTTAATCTTCGTTTCTATATTATGCTCTGTCGTTTGTATATAGACTCTACCTTGGTATGGAGGCTTTTTATCCGATTTATAATGGTCAAATTCAAAGATAGATTGTGCACTTTGTAAACCTAAAGTTTGACAAATTTCAATAATGTTACCATATTTAGATTTGAAAGTATCTAACAATAATTCACAATCCGTTACATGAACGTTTTTTAAATATTGAAACAACTGACCCCAAACTTTTAATAAACGTTGATATGATAAAATTTTTAAGTTTCCTAGTCCTACAGTTAATAATCTTTTGGGCTTTTCATCAATATAAATAAGCGTTGATGATATTTTGCCGATTGAGCTATTGATGACATGATATTGTTTTAATGTTTCTAATCGCTCTTTAATTAACGTCTTATGATATTTTATCTCACCTAATTGGTTGAGGTGATCTGGCACACCCACCACAATCGTTTCAATTGATGTTGGCGTATCTTGATTAATAAAAAATTGCATATAGATCCTCCGTTCCTCATTATGTATAACAATAATTATAAGTTATGAACACCACAATATTAAACAAAACCACTTTTTACTCTAACTCTAAATAAAAAGCATTTTTGTTTAATTAAGTGTGAAATTCTTCTTCATCATATTTTTTTGATAAAAAATAACCTGAGACAATCATTTTGTCCCAGGTATAATTAAAATATAAACAATCGATGACAAAATTAATTTGAGTTGTTTACATATTTTAACTCTAGTCATCTTTGCTAAGGGAGACAATAAATTATGTCTCGTACCTTTTTATTGTATTTTTAATGTCTATTACTTGATTAAAATTTCCCTTTTTTAAAGGCTAAACCTATGCCACCAAGTTTGTAAATCGCACGAGTATCAATAACTTTCTTCAAGAATGCTGCTTTTTTACCAGCGATATCTCTACCATATACAATTCCAACACCATCATTAGTACCTAATGAACATACAGTTCCACGGTTAACATATTGGAAATCTTGTGTTGATTCACCATTTAATAAACGTTTAATGTTGCTAGCAGTATGCTCACCTTGTTGCATAGCAATTTGAGCTGTTGTTGGTAATGGACGCTCTTCACCAGCTGGAATAAACGCTGAACAATCTCCTATAACGAAGATGTCATTATGACCTTCAATTGTTAAATCTTGTTTATTGATAATGCGTCCACGTTTAACACCTTCAAATGATTCTTCCATTAAATGACTTCCACGCACTCCAGCAGTCCATACAGAAGTTCCAGCTTCTAACTGTTGTTTTTCTCCATTGACTTCAACAACGAAACCTTTTTCATTACAAGCGACAATAGGTGTTGCAATTTTGAATTCTACTCCACGGTCTTCTAAGTATTTTACTGCATAACTAACTAAGTCGTCTGAGAACATCGGTAACATTTTAGGTGCTGCTTCAACACATGTTAACTTCACTTTACTTTGATCAACACCATATTTACTGCATAATTCAGGAATTCTATCAGTTAATTCACCTAGAAATTCAATACCTGTAAATCCAGCTCCCCCAACTAAAATAGATAAATCTTTATCATCTTTTTCTTTAGAAGCAGCATAATTTGCGAACTTATCTTCAATGTGACGAGACAACTTACGAGAAGTTAAAACGTTCTCAATTTGGAAAGCATGTTCTTTCATACCATCAATGCCAAATGTTTCACTAACAAAACCTAGTGCAACAACTAAGATATCAAAGTCATAAACACCCTTATCAGTTTCTACGCGTTTAGCATTACGATCAATTTTTGTTACCTCAGCAACAACAAAATTCACTTTATCTTTGTTGACAGTTTTCTCAACAGGATACAATAAATCTTCATAATTAATCGTACCGGCAGAAGCTTCATGCAACCAAGTTGATTCATAATGATATTCATTCTTATTAATTAAAGTAATTTCCGCTGCATCAGCAGAAAGTTCCTTTTGCAATTTAGTTACAGTTTGTAAACCAGCATAACCTGCACCTAATACGAGCACTTTCTTACGATCTTGAGCCATCTCTAATTCACCTAAGCTTTCATAATATTTTAACCAACCAACAATGTAGATAAAGGCTATAAACATATGACAAGCCAAATTGTCTCTTTCTTTATAGTCTTAGTCAACATTTAAAATTTTCAAGTCTTTTTTGGGTTTTGCTCTTCAGTTGTTCACATAAAAGACACTTTTAATCTAGTTTTAATTTTATAGCTTTTACCCTATATTTTCAAGCTACAATAGGGATAGTTTGTGAAAAGTTTAATTTAATTTCGGATGGCAATATGAAGTTAACATTGCTCTGGATTTCCAGCGACTTTAGCTGTTTTAAATGAACTTCCACAACCACATGAGGCAATAGCATTAGGATTGTCTATTTGAAATCCTCCACCCATAAGTGACTGTTTAAAATCAATTGTTGTTCCATTTAATACTGGAGCATCATTTTGGTCTACTAGAACTTTCAAACCATAATATTCGAGAATTTCATCATTTTCACCAGGTTCTGCTTCGGCTGACATACCATAGGTTAATCCTGTGCATCCTCCACCATTTACTTTAATTTTTAAATAACCATCAGACATGTCGTTATTTTTTAACATGTCTTTAACTTCAAATGCTGCCGCTTCAGTTAAAATGACTGTTGGCATATAAAAAACCTCCCATAATTTTTTAATCTCTATAGCAAATTCGTTATATCATTATCTTCGATATGTTGATATATGTTTTTTAATAAATCGTCTGGTGTGTTACCTTCAACAATATCACCATCTACAAGGGCATACAAGCTACTTGCGCATAGACCACAATTTTGTAGACAACCGTATTCAAGGACATCTATATTAGGATCATTTTCTAATTTTTCAAATACAACATCACTGCCTTTGGCCATATTTGAAATACAGAACTCCACTAATGGAAACATAAGTCACCTTCTTATCTTTATTAGTTTAAACATTATAACAAAGTATTCAATGTCCTGACTATCAGTCGGTATGACGATTTTAATTTTGTTTATCTTTTTAAATTTTATAATAATTAAATTGCATTCTACATTTATTTGTAGTCATTTTGAAAAATAGATATAATAGTCATGCATACAAGTATTTTATTATAACTATCAGGGACTAGGAATCATCTTCATTTAGAGTATTCTAGTAATTTTTGAAAAGGGTTTCAATAAAACAATTTTAACAAAGGGGTATAAATCAATGAAAAACTTAGTATTACTAGGCGGGGGCTATGGTAATATGCGAATTATGTCGCGCATTTTACCTCATTCAATTCCTGAGGGATATCACTTAACTTTAATCGACCGCATGCCATTCCACGGTTTAAAACCAGAATTTTATGCACTTGCAGCAGGAACTAAATCTGACAAAGAGGTGCGAATCCAATTTCCAGATAGCAGTAAAATTAATACGGTTTATGGGGAAATCAATGATATAGATTTGGACGAACAAATGATAACAGTTGGAAATTCAAAAATAGATTATGACGAACTTATCATTGGTCTAGGGTGTGAGGATAAATATCATAATGTCCCTGGTGCTGAAGCATATACTCATAGCATTCAAACATTATCTAAATCGCGTGATACGTACCATAGAATTAGCGAATTACCTAAAGGGGCGCGTGTAGGTATCGTTGGAGCAGGTTTAAGTGGCATTGAATTAGCGAGCGAACTACGTGAAAGTCGATCAGACTTGGAAATTTTATTATATGATAGAGGGCCTCGAATTTTAAGGAATTTTCCTGAGAAACTAAGTAAATACATATCCAATTGGTTTTCTAAACACAATGTTACTGTAGTACCCAATTCAGTCATCGACAAAGTTGAACCTGGAAAAATTTATAATAATGGTAAACCAGAGAATATTGATTTAGTCGTTTGGACAGCAGGCATACAACCTGTTGAAATTGTGCGTAATCTTCCTATCGATATGAGTACCACTGGACGCGTGATTATTAATCAGTACCATCAAGTCCCAACCTATAGAAATGTCTATGTCGTAGGTGACTGTGCTAATTTACCACATGCACCCAGCGCTCAACTAGCAGAACTACAGGGTGAACAGATTGCTGATGTGTTGAAGAAACAATGGAATAACGAACCACTTCCAGATAAAATGCCTGAAATTAAAGTACAAGGCTTTTTAGGCTCTTTAGGTGACAAACAAGGTTTTGCTTATATCATGGATCGAACAGTTACCGGACGACTGGCTTCTATTTTAAAATCAGGTGTTCTGTGGCGCTATAAATATCATAATGGTTAATAAACAAAGAACCTAGGACACTTACATTTTCCTAGGTTCTTTATTATTAATCACAAACAATGACAGAATTGAAAAGTTATTCTTCTCAATAAAAGATGTAGCCCGAAAATGAAGAATTTCACCGGAAAATAACACAGACAATGTCAATTGAGGCACATGGTTAGTATAAATATTGTCCCCCCTTCTTTTAATCTTACGTGGTAAAATATGATTCAATAAAACGGGTTATTTGTTTATATTGTATGTAACCATCTGCTACATATTCATCATTCATCGTAACTAATGGGTAAAACAACTCATCTTCATTAATTCTTTCTATAAATTGCATATCATGATCAGTTAAATTTTCAGTATCATTTCGTATGTCAATATATGTAAATTCAAAATGATGTTGAGGAAACTTTCTTAAAAGTAATGCTTGAAGCCATTGATAAGTATCTATAGAAGTAGGTGCATTTACACAACTCGCACAAACGACTTCTGCTCCATATACGACAACACTAATTTTAGTCATTAAAATCCCCTATCTTATTTTATAGATTTTTACTACTTTATCTATTATAATGTAATAATAATGATTATGAAATAATTGCTCTGAAAGGAGACATGTCACATGCCTACTGAGAATCCAACAATGTTTGATCAAGTAGCAGAAGTTATAGAACGTTTGCGTCCATTTTTATTACGAGATGGTGGCGATTGTACGCTTGTAGATGTTGAAGATGGTATAGTTAAGCTACAATTACATGGCGCTTGCGGAACATGTCCTAGTTCTACAATAACCTTAAAAGCTGGCATCGAGCGTGCGCTTCATGAAGAAGTTCCAGGTGTAATAGAAGTAGAACAAGTATTCTAATATATCCCTATATAATTATTTATAAACCTAGGACTCATAGTAACGTCCTAGGTTTTTTTAATTTGATAGAAATTAATAAATGAAATCATAGCGCACTAATATTAACCCTATGATGCTATATAAACAATAAAATGCTTAGGATACAAAACATTGTTCCTAAGCATTTTATATACTGGCTATCAAAGATGGAAATGAAAAATACTTTACATCGAGGTGTTTCCCTTATAAATCTCGTTACACGGGATGAACAACGAATTCTGTACCTAGTTCACCTAATTTTATTTCGGTTAATAATATTATTTGTTGCCTTGATGTTGATCATCTTGACGACCTTTGTGATGTTTGTACGGTGGTTTATTTTTAGAATAATCGACTTCATGATTTTTAGGTGCATGACCATCCATATGTCTTGCGATTTGCTGGTCGACGTAAACCCAACCTTTCCATCCAATATGAACAGCATCACTAATTACGTACTTTTCATAGTCCTTGTTTGTCAAATCATAAATTTTTCCACCATTATCAACTACTGTTGAATGAATCTTTTTATATACAGCTTCACGTCTATCTTTTTTGATACCTATATGATCATACCATCTTCCATTTGAAGGTATACTAACATATTGTACATCAGCTCCAGCAGCATGTAGCGTTTGCACTAATAGTTTTAAATCTTGGAACTCAGGTGAGTTAATGTTGAACTCATAATCCCTTTTGATTTTACGCTTGTTTTGTTTTATCAATTTCCAATATGGATCTCTTATATCATATTTATTAGATTGAGTATTTGCTTTGCCTATATCGACAGCTTTATGTTTCATTTCATCCCATGAAGCATCTTCTCTTGTTGCCGGTTTTACTTCTGCTAGAGGTGGCTTAGTGAATGAGAATAAGGATTTAATAGCTTCAATCTTAGTTAATTGATTTTCTTTAAATGAAGAAATGTAGTTTCCAGAGACATCATCAGGGCGTTTTGCTTGTTCTCTAAGGTATGACTTATTGTGTGCATGCGGAAACTGTAACAATCTTTGTGCATACCGTTTCTTCAAATTAGCTGGCATATCTTTTTGATTAAACATCTGATTGATTTGACTTTGTGACATACGAGCATCAAAGTTTTGATTTGTTAATCCATGATTCGTAAACCATTGTGGAGAAATAATAAATGTAAATTTCTTTCCTTTTAAATTGTCGTATTGCGCTGCAAGTTCAACTGCATTAATTAAATCTGTCGAACCTCCCGCACCAATAAGGAACGTTTCTTTACTAGCATTTTGTTTATTTAGCGCTATACCTGGATTAAAAGGATCATCCTTTTCCAGTTCACTGGAACCATAAATCGGGTAATACTTATTTGACTCGAATAATTTATTTTGAATGAGCGTGCCTTTTAAAACTTGATCAGTTAAAGAAATTCTATTATCAGCTAACGTCTTATTTGTCACAAGACCAGTAAACCAACTTGCTGGTAAAAATAAAAATATAATAAATATGACGCCACTGATTATAATGGGTAAGAATGGTTTCAGTTTCATCGTAACTCTTCTAAAGCTTCTACAATTTTATTAGGAGTTGCCCACTCATCTCTATCAAAGTCCATAATTGACACTTCAATATCCAATTTATTTTGAATTTCTAAAAGTAAACCTACAGTTTGAAATGAATCAATAATACCTTCTTCAAAGATTTCTACATCTGGGTTTTCCTTCACAATGTTATTTTCAGCTACTTCTGCTAATAAATCTAATACTTGTTCTCTAAATTCCATAATTAATTACTCCTTTATTAAATAAATTTACCTGAGAAAATTAAGAATCCGAAAGTTACAAAATGGAAGGTAATGATAATACTTATAGCTGTAGTGAAACCATTTTGCCAACGTGGTGGATGCTTTTTACGCCAACGCTCATAATAACCATAACCTATGAATAACGCTGCGTGGTATAATCCATATACAATGTAATATACTTCTAGACCATGCCATACTCCCATTATGAAAAAGTTTAAAAAGAACGCTACATTTGACATTGCAAATTGACTTTTTAATAACTTCTTACGTGACATGTAGAATAAAGATCTCATATAGATACAATCTCTAAACCAGAAAGATAAAGTCATATGCCATCTATTCCAGAAATCTTTAATATTTTTGGCTTTAAACGGTTGTTTAAAGTTAGGCGGCGTCTTAATACCATATAAATAACTCACTGCAATCGCGAATAAACTGTATCCTGCAAAATCAAAGAATAAATATAAGCTATAAGCGTACATATATAGCCACATATGAGTAAACCCATGTAGGTTAAGTTGTAAAGGATTAACAGCGTATGTCTGAATCAAATACGCAATAATATATTTATATAAGAACCCTAACATAATCATATGAATTGCTTTGATAACAAGCTCTCTGTACTCTGCACCACTAGGTACTTTCTTATCATCTTTCACAAAACGTTTATATCTATCAATAGGTCCAGATGAAATGGTTGGGAAGAAAGAAATGAATTGTATCAATTTCCCTACTTTGATTTCTTTAATAGAACCATCACGAATCTCCATAATTAATTGAACACTTTTGAAAGTGACGTATGAGATACCTAAAAATCCTACAAATTCAATTAATTTACTTTCATGGAAGTGAATTTGATGTCCACCTAACCATGAACTCTGTAATATTTTAACAATTGCTAGAGGGAGAATAGACAACACCATAATTGTTACAAATTTTGTAAATGTATTCTTCCTTTGTCGTGATTGATAGTAGTACATAATGAGGGCAACCTGCCATATGACATAAATAATAAAACAAAAAAGTTGTGCACTTAGATATTTTTGCCCTAATAGATTATGTTTATCTGATGCAAATATAATGACAATCATGATTGCTGTACTTATACCATTGTAAATATAACTTCGCTTACCTAAGAATCCAAGTATTATCACAGGTATAAGAACGATAAATGCAATTAAGAAAAATGTAAATGTGCCATAAGGTATCATCCGTTTACAACCTCGGCAATTTTCTTACGATCTAATTTACCATTTAATGTGAGTGGTAGTCGTTCCATCCATTCGAACTTTCTAGGAATCATATATTCTGGTAAGCGTGATTTAAGTTCGTGTTTAATTTGAGTTGTCATTGCTAAATTATCTTCTACAGATTCAGTAGGTACTACTGCTCCTATTAAATGTACGACCTTTCCATTTTTATAAACCGGCACAACAACAGCCTCTCTTACATGTTTTGACTGGCGTAATTGTGTTTCAATTTCCTCTAGTTCCATACGATAACCATTTAGTTTAATTTGGAAATCAATACGTCCTTGAATAAACCACAATCCATCTTCAATTTTAGCTTTATCCCCAGTATGATATGTTCTGACACCGTCTTCAAAATTAAATACTGCGGCTGTCTTTTCTTCATTCTTTAAATAACCTAAACTGACGCTTTGCCCCTCAATGACAAGTTCTCCTTCTTCAGTAGCAAATAATCTTGTACCAGGTCTAGCCACACCAACTGGTAAAGGATTATATTGATTTAAAATTTCTTCTGTGATTTGTATACTTGTGACTGCAACAGTAGCTTCAGTTGGTCCATATGTGTTATAAATCATTGAATTCGGAAATCTTTCGACTAAGGCTTTAGCTGTTTTATGCGGTAAGATTTCCCCACAGAAAAAGAATTGCTTTAAGCTATTATATTGTTGTTCATTTAAATTAGGTAATAATAAACACATTTCTATAAAAGAAGGCGTAGAAACCCAAACATTCATCGGTGTTTGAACTAACATTTCGTTCAATAGTTTAGGTTTTTTGATCATATCTTTATCAACAAGATTTAAGGTACCACCTGATGTTAAACAAGGATAGATTGCCATTACTGATAAATCAAACGAAAATGGCGCTTGATTTAACCATTCTTTACCAGTACCAGTTTTATTTAAAGATACCATCCATTCTGCGAATTCATTTAAACTTGCATATTCAATTTGTACACCTTTAGGTTCTCCCGTAGACCCTGAAGTAAAAATTGTATATACTACATCGTTTTGCTTCATTTGACTATCAAAGACAATTGGATATTGTGAATCCTGAATATCGCTAACCTTAAGCACTTGTGCATTTGTCTGTTCCAAAGTCTCATCTGAAGTATTGAAAATGATTTCCGGTTGTACTTTATCAATAATCATATTGACACGTTCTTTTGGAACAGAAGTATCGATAGGAACATAACCGCAACCGGATTTAATCGCTCCAATCATACCAACAATCATGTAAGGTGACATGTGACCATATAAAATCATTGGTTTTTTACTATCTTGTAATAGATGTGCTAACTTACTTGATTCTTCATCAAGTTGCTTATATGTTAGCTCATCATTTGTATGTCTAACCGCAACTGCTTCAGGTTGTTCCTGAACAAAGTGGTTTAGAATATTAATTAAGTCTGCCATAACTACTCTCCCTCATTAGAATTCATTATAAATGAAGTTGTTTTGTGTATCACCACTACCATAAATTAAATACAGCGCTATAAAAATAGCTAAATATAACAAAGTGATTAAGTAAGGCTTCATTTTATCAAAATATTTGTTAGAAGGCTCTTTTCCTTTCATTTTTAAATAGCACCTCTCAAACTCTAACTATTATTAATCGTAAATCTTCTCAATGTTCTTATATTAAATCATGTACTATGAACCTTAATCATTACTAATAGACATCAAGCAATACAATATACATTTTATAATTTAATTTTACAATTCATTATATCTATGTTTCAAATATAATTCAATTCAAATTTTATGTCTTCATTAAAATTGTATTGAGAATTTTACATATTCAAATCATATGTCAACGACTCAATTAGAAATGGTTATCTCTTTTTAAGAACAACATTATTTTAATTCTAAAGCCATGATTAGACAATTACAGTGGATATAACAAAATTGTTAGTTTTATCAAATAAAAAAATTCACGTTATCACATTCAATTGATGGAATATGACTAACGTGAATAAATTTTAAATGTGTAAAGGGGTTACAGGGGTTAGTGGTGCATCATTATTTAATACTGCTTTAATATTATCTATACAAAGTTGTACCATTCGATTTCTAGTGACTTGAGATGAACTTCCTATGTGAGGTAACACCACAGCGTTAGGTAATTTCAGTATTGGATGGTCAGGTTGAATAGGTTCTTGACGCATAACATCTAAACCACAGGCTTGTATCTCATGATTTTTTAATGCTTCTAAAAGTGCTTCCTCATCTACAATTGCACCTCTTCCAATATTAATGAAGACAGCATCATTTTTCATTTTATTAAAAGCTCGATTATCAAATTGATTCTCAGTTTCCTTTGTTAAAGGTGCTGTGCAAATAATAAAATCACTTTGTTCAAGTAAAGAGCTAAATGTTACATATGTAGCATTTAACTCTCTTTCAGCAATTAAATCACGTTTGCGGTTGTGATATATTATCCGTGCATCAAACCCTTGTAAGCGACGTGCAAACGCTTTTCCTATATCACCCATTCCAAAAATACCAACAGTTGCACCGTATACATCTTTTCCTGATAATAAGTATGGTCCCCAACTTTTCCACTTACCCTCTTGAATATATGAAGTCGCTTCTATGATTCTACGGGCTACAGTAAGCATCAATGTAAACCCTAGTTCGGCAGTTGTCTCTGTCAGTACGTGAGGTGTATTAGTAACAACTACACCATGTTTCTTTGCTAATGTAATATCAATATTATCAAAACCTACAGCCATATTAGCAATCACTTTAAGTTGTTGTGCCCTGAGAAATACTTCTTCATCAATATGCTCACTCAATGTGATCACACATGCTGTTGCATCTTCAACGTTAGCAAGAAATGACTCTCTAGACATGGGCGTTAAATCGTGTTCCCACATGACAACTTGTCCTATTTTTTTAAGTTGTTCAACGTAGTGTTGTGGAATTTGACGTGTAACGAGTATTTTATTCATATGCACACCTCTAATAATTTCAAAACAGATAGATGATAATTTTATTTTTCTAATTCTGCAATAGCTACATTTAAATCTTTAAATGAATACGTAGGCGGTATTTCTTTAGATTGAATATCTTCATACGTACTCACACCAGTTTGAACATGTATCGTATCAATACCCACGTTAATACCTGACATAATGTCTGTGTCATATAAATCTCCAACCATTGCAACTTCTGATTTTTCTAATCCAAGTATATCTAAAGACTTAGACATTATAATTGGTTCAGGTTTACCTATAAACTCTGGCTGAATGCCGGTAGAGACACTGACCACACTCGTAATAGCACCATTACCAGGTAAAAAACCTCTCTCTTTAGGTATGGATACATCTGGATTGGTAGATATAAATTTAGCTCCATTACGTACAGCTAATGTTGCAATTGATAATTTTTCATATGTGACCTTTTCGTCTAAACCAATAACTACATAATCAACATGTTCATCGTTTTTTATTGAAAGCCCTGCATCAGTTAATGCAGTTTTAAGTCCATGGCCACCAATCATATATACAGTTGCATTGGGATGCTGTTCAGAGATATAATCCGCTGTTGCCAATGCTGACGTTACAACTTCATCTGGTTTAGCATCAATATGCATCTCACGTAATTTCTCAGTAACTTGAACAGGTGTCTTTGTAGAATTATTAGTTACATATAAATGAGAGATACGATTATTATTTAAATAATCTATAAATTGTGCGGCACCGTCAATTTCCTCTGTGCCTTTATACATTGTCCCATCTAAATCGATTAAGTATGCCTGATAATGTTTCACTAGTTATTCTCTCCTTTTCCAAATGCGGTAATTGGTACATTTTCATTTTCTAAAAATTGTCCTACTTCTTGAATAAATTGCTTATAGTATGGTAGTGCATCATCAAATAACGGCTCAATTTTATTCATATTTAAATCGATATAGTGATGTGCAAACTGTTTTCTAACATCAATAGTTCGATTGATATGTGATTGTGTTTCTTTTGAAATAACATTTTCCAATTCTAAAATATCTATTACATCTTTATAATTACCAGGATCTCTTAAAATAAACCCATCTATAATCATATTGCCAATATCTACAGAAGATTCAATTAACATTTGGGCAATTCGTTCAAAAGCATATGGATTCCTTTTATTATCATTGTAATCTTCAGTGAGCTTTTGTAAGTAAGTGATTTTCTGAGTTAGTTTATCTTTATCTACGAAATACATTCGCTTGTCACCTCTTCATACATCTAATAAGTTAATCATACCATAGTTTTGCAGTCATCATCATTTGTCGTTATACTTAAATATAATAGTTTTCGCAATGTAAAGGAGCGTCAGAGATATGATAGATATGTATTTATATGATGATGAAGAACAAAGCCAAGTACAGTTCGTCGGCTTTGTTGGTGAGCATAGTCGCTACGACTTAATGCTTGTACAAACAGATAGACACTACGGTAAAACTTTAGTTTTAAATATGCAGACTAATCAATTTGGCATTATAGGTTCAGATGATATAGAAGAAGAAGGTTACATTTCTCATATATTAGGAGTATCAAAGGAAGAAGCGGATGAAATTATTGAATATTTAAATGAGGTTATTCAATAGAAGCGTTATGTTATAAAAGTCCACTTAAATTGAGATGACGCTCTTAGACTGACCCCAATTAGTGGGAATTATATAAAAACACTTTCATTGAATTCATATTAAAATGAATCATACGGAGGTGTTTTTTCTATGAAAAGAGTTTCTTATTCAGTAGAAACAAAGTATAAAGCAGTTGAAATGAAAGCAGCAGGATTTTCAACAAAAGAAATTATGAAAGAATTAAATATTAAAAATAGAACACAAGTGAAAACTTGGTGGCGATGGTATCGAAATGGGGAAAGTTATAGATTTTCACAACATGTGGGTAAACAATATACCTACGGTAAAGGATTAGAAGAGCTGTCAGAAGTAGAACAATTAAAATTAGAAAATAAGAGAAAAGATATAGAATTGGATATTTTAAAAAAGTACAAGGCATTGGAAAGGAAGTGGTACCAACAGTAGTCATAGATTTAGTGGATCAATTAAAAGTAAAATATTCAATCAAATTGATACTAGAAGTATTAAACATACCTAAATCAACATATTACCGATGGAAAAACAAAACTCATAAAGATGATGCCGTAACACAAAAAGTCATTGAATTATGTAAAGCTAACCACTATACCTACGGTTATCGCAAGATTACAGCATTGATTAATCAATGTTATACATCACCAATTAATCATAAGAGAGTACAGAGAATGATGCAGAAGCATCATTTGAACTGCCGAGTTAGAACGAAAAAGACGACAAGAATAGGTAAACCGTATTATAAAACGGACAATTTATTACAAAGACAATTTAAAGCGAGTTGTCCAATGGAAGTATTAACAACCGATATTACTTATTTACCATTTGGCCATTCTATGTTGTATTTATCTTCGATAATGGATATTTATAACGGAGAAATTGTGGCGTATAAAATAGATGATAAACAAGACCAAAGTTTAGTTAATGATACATTAAATCAAATCGATATACCTGAGGGTTGTATATTACATAGTGATCAAGGCAGCGTTTATACATCTTATGCTTATTATCAATTGTGCGAAGAAAAAGGCATTATCAGAAGTATGTCCCGAAAGGGAACACCTGCCGATAACGCCCCGATAGAAAGTTTCCATTCCTCGCTAAAGTCTGAAACTTTTTACATCAATAATGAGCTTAATCGCTCTAATCATATTGTAATAGATATTGTCGAAAAGTACATTAAAAACTATAATAATAATCGAATTCAACAAAAACTAGGCTACTTATCCCCTGTAAAATACAGAGAATTAATAGCCTAGAACATGGTGTTTTTATTAAGTTCCCGTTTTAAGGGTTCAGTGCCAGATGACGCTCTAAACTTAGTGGACTTTTATTGATCTATAGCTCGGGTATGTTTTTCTGTGTCTTGAATAGTAGGTTGAATCTTAACATCATGTAATTTATCAATGATATCTTCTTTATCATCCATTTCTTCAATAAATTCATTTGGTGACAAACGTCTGACAACAAAATAAGGACAACCAAAATTACAATATTCTAATATATAATCTTGTATACTTGAAAACCGTTTACTTATTTCTGCCTTTTTATTACTATCTTTATAAAATCCTTTTAAGCGTAATTGATCGTAACCATAATCACCTACGACATAATCATATTTATCTAATATATCCGAATACCTAGCAGAAAATATTTCCTCATCAAAACATTCTCTATATTCTTCTATCAATTCAAAATATTGTTGGTCGACTTTAATCATATTTTCACCTTACAAAAAATGAAATAGAGGCATTAAGCATCAAAAATACCATAAATCACTTACCGATATCTTCAATACACACATTTATTAAAAATATAATGAAATTTTATGTATCACATAAATTATAGATACTCGATAAGCGAGGCACTTATGCCTCTATTTTTAATAGTTTAAAAAATTATTACTTAATTGAGTTGTTCTTCACCTTGGCGTTGTTTCTCTTTAGCCGCTTCATTCACTTGTTCATCAGCATGATACGAACTTCTTACTAAAGGTCCTGCTTGACAATGTTTAAATCCTTTTTCCATTGCAATCTTTCTCATTTTACCAAATTCTAATGGCGTATAATATTTCTCAACTTTCAAATGTTTTCGAGACGGTTGTAAATATTGACCTATAGTTAAGATATCAACATCATTAGCGCGTAAATCATCCATCGTTTCATAAATTTCTTCCATCGTTTCACCTAGACCAACCATCAAACTAGATTTTGTTGGAATATCAGGTTGTAATTCTTTAGAACGACGTAAAAATTGTAAAGTTCTATCGTAAGTTGCTCGAGCTCTAACTCTTGGTGTTAAGCGACGAACCGTTTCAATGTTGTGATTAAGAATGTCTGGTCTAGAAGCCATTAATGTTTCAAGGGCTTCATAATCGCCACCCATGTCAGATGGTAAAATTTCTATTGTTGTAAATGGATTTCTTTCTCTTACTTTGCGTACTGTTTCTGCATACACATTTGAACCTTGATCTCTTAAATCATCACGTGCAACAGCAGTAATTACAACATGTTTTAAATTCATTAATTCTACTGATTCTGCAACTCGTTCTGGTTCATTTAAATCTAATTCATTAGGCAAACCCGTTTTTACTGCGCAGAATCGACATGCTCTTGTACATACTGCCCCTAAAATCATAAATGTAGCTGTACGACGCGCACCCCAACATTCGTGAATATTCGGACATTTAGCTTCTTCACACACTGTGTGTAAATTCTTCTCACGCATCATTTTCTTAAGACCAGTATAATTATCGTTTGTGTTAAGCTTAATCTTTAACCAATCCGGTTTACGTAAAATTTCTTCATTTCTAGTCGCCATAACAACGCATACCCTCCTGTTTAATATATCTTCGTTTATTATAACATATCGGTATTAACATTAAATTAAAATTCAATATACGTTTCTCTTATAATTTTAGTAATTTCTCTTTAAAAATATCACGTAAAAATTCAGGCATAATATAATCTGTAGATAATCCCTTTAACAGTGGGAAATATCTTCCAAAAGTATACATATCAACAGTACCTAACGTATATTGTTTATCATTTTTAATCTCTTCATTGCCTATAAAATAACGCTCTTCTGACTCAATAAAGCCAAGATTATATAAAATATATCCTCCAAAGATATCCCCTCTAAAACCAAGACCTTGTGCATGTTCATGCATATATTCTTGCTTTTGGCTTTTTTGAATCACTTGCTTTAATTGTTTGCCAGTTAATCGAACCCTTACAATATTGATTGGATGGGGTAACATGCGATGTATATCATATTCCGTCACTTTATCAGCTTCAATGCCATTAACTATAAGTCCAGCATTTACGATTGCACAATCAGCCCTTGAAAACTCATATACACTTTCAGCCAGTAAATAGGATGTTCTTGTAATAACATCTGTTCTTTTGACTAAGTTCACATGATGATTAACTACTGGTTTACTTAGAAGTGCTCTTCCTTCTTCTTCAAAATGTGTCTCGACTAAAGGAAGTGTTTCAATAGGATGAATTTTGGCGATTTTATCAACGATTTTTCCATTTTCAATCGTGATATTAACTTCACCTAAATAATAGCCATATTTTCCTGCAGCTGCCATCAAAACACCATTGTTTATTTCTCCATGTTCAAAATGATGGTGTGTATGACTACCAAAGATAACATCTATTTCCGGAATCTCTTGGCATAACTTTTCATCAAAAAAGATACCGACATGGCTCATAACCATCAAAAGATCATATTCACCTTGATGTGCATTGATTTCATCTTTGATTGCCGCTAGTGGATCCGTAACAATCCAATCCAGTGCCCGATAAAAAGGTGTGAACGGTGCCGTTGCTGCAACAAATAAAATACGCGTTCCTTTTATTTCTTTGATATACGAAGAGGCAATATGATGTGGAAGTTGTCCCTCTTCATCTATGACATTCGTGCAAATCACTTTAAAATTCGCATCGTTATATAGATTTTGTAAAGCATCATGAGAAATTGTCATTCCTTCATTATTTCCAATGGTTGCAATATCACAATGTGCTTCATTTAAAAGTTCTATATTTTTATGTCCTACCGTAGCTTCTGTCACAGGTGCTGATAAATCAACATGGTCACCTATATCTATATAGAGTGAGGGATGTTCAAGTTGCGGTCTATGTTTTGCCATATAAGCTTGAATACGAGCATATTCATTTAAATGACTATGAATATCATTCGTGTGATATATTGTTAATTCCATAACATGATCTCCCTCTTTAAAATTTATATACTTAATTGTACTTTAGCATTAAAGAACAAAGTCTCAAAGCATAACTACTTCACTTTTAAATAAAAGATTTAATGATTAAATATACCCCCATGATAAGCATTACTGTTCTCAATAACATCACAACTGTGTCGGATTTCATAGATCGATTGACCCTTACACCTATTTGTGCACCTATCACACTTGAAATAATGAGAATGATGGAATATCCCCAAGCCACATGTCCTTGAAGGATATGCCCTATCGAACTCATCACACTTGAAAAGAAAATCATCATCATACTTGTGCCTACTGCAACATGTGGTGGAAATCTAAAGACGATGAGCATAAGAGGGGTCATCAATGCACCTCCACCTATGCCAAACAGCCCTGTTAATATCCCAATAAATAACGTTGTTATAAAAGCAAACAGAGGAGGGACACTATAACGGTATGTTTTCCCTTCAGCATCAACATATGTACGCGCATACTTAGGTTTGTCAAAAATTTTAAAAGGTTTTATTTTGTGACGAATCATCAGTAATATCGACACAAATATCATAAACACGCCAAAGTATAAGTTAAATGAATCAAGTGTAAGGTATCTACTTAAAAAAGAACCAACCAAAGATCCAGGTAGTAGCCCAAATAGAAATATCGAGCCGTTTTTTATATCTACTTGTTTGGTTTTTAAATATCCTAATGAGGAAGATAGTCCAGTAACAATCAGAATAACTGAAGAAGTACCTATTGCAATTTGCGTCGTAATACCATGTAGAAGATGATGGTTTACGCCTAAATAAACAAGTGTGGGGACGATGATGATTCCACCACCAATACCAACGATAGATCCTAAAATCGCTGAAAATCCCCCTATTAATATTAATAAAATAATTGTTAATAACATGACATTCGCCTCTTAAAATAGTTTTAATTGTTGTGGTGCTAAACCTTCATAATCAATGTCTAAAATATTTTGATACTTTTTAGCATTATTAGCTGCATGACCGCCAGAATTATTATTAAAAATAACGTATACTTTCTTAGCCTTTTGATTAAGTATTTCGACTTTACGAGCCAAGTCAGCTAACTCTTCCTCGCTATAATCATATAAATATCTTACATCTCGCCATTCTTGATCAGTCATATCTTTTTTTGTCCAACCATAATGATTACGTCCATGATAACGTACAAAAGCAATATCACTAGTAATCCTATTTACTAGAGGAATGCTCCCCTCTTTAATTTGAGGTTCATCTACCACTGCATGAATGATTTGATGTTGTGTTAAGAAGGATAAAGTTTGTTCTTTATATTGATTGTCGAACCATGATTGATGTCTAAATTCAATGCTCATCGGAATATCACTTAATTGTTTTCTCACATATAAGATGTAATTTATATTTTGAACGTTACAATCAAACCAAGGTGGGAATTGTACAAGCACCATCGCCAATTTATTATGCTCTTTTAACGGATTGATCATTTCTTTAAACTGTTTAAATAATACATCTCTCGACTCTGCATAATCTCTATAGTCAGCATGTAATGTTAATGCTTGATGAATTTTAACGACGAATTGAAATCTATTCGGCGTTTCATTTATCCATTTAATTATATTTCGTTCTGGCTGTATCGCATAATACGAAGCATCCAATTCTACTATCGGGAAGTGACTAGCATAAGTTTTTAACTTATCTGTTTTACGCTCTAAATCCTCATATAATGTATCATGGTCACCCCAACCAGTAAGACCTATTTCTATCATATTTATCACCAACAACATGATACCACATTACAATTCATTGATTCACTTGAGTTAAATTAAATTTACATATTCTTTAATATACACATATCTGAAAGTTAAACAAAAACACCTCTTATGGTAAGAAGAAGATACAACCACTTTCAAATATCTTGTATAACCTTAGCAATAAAAACTAAGGTTAATAAAAATTATATTTATCGAGTTTTTCATTCTATTATTGCCTACTAAAATAGAAAAACACCTGGAACATTGTATCATGTCCCAGGTTTTCTACCTTTACAATTTATATCACAGCTAAATTATACAACATCTTAATTGCCCTGCAACTTGTTTGACATTCATAGCCACTATCATTTTACAACAAAATTAACGATGCATCATGCTTTGCGGAAATTTTTGATGTTTTAATTTATTTTCTTCTTCACGATCCATTTCATCCTCAATATCCATACCAAGTAGCTCTTCTATTAAATCTTCGTGCGATACAATAGCATCCGTACCGCCATATTCATCTAATACAATCGCTAGATGTTTTCGTGAAACCGTCATTTTACGCAATACCCATTCTGCCCTATTATGTTCATTTACAAATAAAGGGCTTGATGAATAATTTGTAATTGCGTCCTCTTTATGTTTACTCCAAGCTAATAAATATTTTGAGTGGAATACACCAATGATATCATCTATATCTTCATCATATACTGGATATCTAGTATATGGATTATTCATCACTGTATCATAAGCTTCGTCATATGTTACATCCTTTGAAAAAGCTACAACATTAATACGAGGCGTAGTATCAACATCCTTAACCTTCAATTGTCCAAAGTCCATAACGTTTTGAAGTCGAGTATTTTCTATCTCATTAAATGCACCTTCTCTACCCGCAATATTTAATAATGTGCGAATTTCTTCTTTAGAAAATCTTTTTTCAACAGGTTGGCCTCGAGATAGTAAATGATTAATACCATCTGTCATCTTGTTTAATAAAATTGTAATGGGCTTGAGTACAATGACACATATATGAATGATAGGATACACAAGTTTTGAAATTTTATCAGGAAATGTTGCAGCAATTGATTTAGGAATCACTTCAGAAATAAGTATAATCACAATTGTTACAATTGCTGATGCTATTCCCACGTTCACTCCAATATCAATCGCTAAGATTGTCACGAGTGTAGGTAAAATAATATTCGCTACATTGTTACCGATTAATATAGCAGTGATAAACTCACTTGGTTTATCTAATAACTTTGTTAAACCTTGCGCCTTACGATCACCCTTTTTAGCTTCAGTTTGAAACTTAGTGCGATTCGCGGCTGTTAATGCTGTCTCACTACCTGAAAAGAAAAATGAAACAAATATTAATAGTATAATTGCAATAATCATGATGCATTTCTCCTTAAGATTTAGTCCGTATTAATACATTATTTCCCGAGAAATGAGTTATCAAACTTATCATTTATATTGGATTAACACAACGCACGAATATGAAAGAACTAATGTAAAACATTTTTATAGTTTATCGTGGCTTACTCTCATAAAGTATATCAGTAACTTAACTATTCCTTTTGTTAAAAATTAAACGATTAGCTATGATAATTCATTTCATTTATTAAAGTAAAGAGTTCAGACTTCTAAAAACTTCCACTTTAAATACTTTGTAAAAATATAAGAAGTAAAAATCAGCTAAATATTTTGTAAAATGAAATTCATGTTGTAATTATTATTAAAATGTTAAATAACATAATGATAAAAAGTGGTTTAATAGTTCTTAAAGAAAATTTTTCCTTTTAATCCATAAAATGAAATCGATGATAAAGTTAGCAATAGAAACTAGCATAACAATTTTGATAATAGTTTCTATTCCTTGCAATTCTTTACATTTAATTTCTGGCACTGTTATAAATATATATTCTAGAAATAACATTATCAAGACAACTATTGATATGTACGACTTGACCCTGGATAATTGAATATTTACTGACATACTCTCGTATTGGTCAGGCGTCAATTTTTCATGTGGGTTATCTATAATCTTTTCTAACTTTTTCATTGCATTGATAATTTTATTACTCATCTTAAAATCTTTTTTAGTCATCAGGAATGTAGTAGCTTTACCACCACCCTATAAAGCATCGCTATATCCATCTAATTCTTTTTTCAATTGAACGAATTGTTTATTTTTCGAATAAGCAATGTATAACTGCTTTATAGGACCGATTTTCCTGCTATTGGTGATCAATCACTCGGTATACCTTTCACTTTTTTTGAAGCCATAGTAGCTACAGGTGTAATCATATCCAATAAATTTGCATCATCCAAATCATATTTAGCTTGAAAATCTTTGAAGTCACCCAAAGTAATTTTGATATGCTTATTCAAATCTTTACCATTAACTTCATTATTTGCAATAGCTAGTGTTTCTGTAATATCTTCAATGTTTTTACAGTAGAATCCATTTTATTTAATGAATTGAAATATTAAATGAGATACTAAAAAAATTTCATAAAATAGACTCATGACCGATACTCTTATATAAGATGTTATTAACCAATAAAAATAGATATTAGAGCCAATATGAGCTACAACAATCATAAATTAACTACTCGTGCAAGTATAAAGTATTATTAGAAAAGAAAATTATTCTTTTAGAGTTTTTACGAATCAGTAAAACCATTTTCTTTCAACTATTTATCATAAAATTAAAAGAAATATCATAATTATAATGTTTAAAAAGCTTAAATAAATTATGGAACTCGTAAAAAGAATTATGTTCACTTTTCTAAATTAACTAATATGAAATAAGTGGATAAGGTATTAACTTCTATTTAATTTTTTCAATGTCACCAACTGAGTTTGACATAAAAATAAAACAACCAGCGAATCACAAATGATTCGTTGGTTGTTAATCATATTATAGTTGATTTAATATTAACCAATTGAGCCTTCCATTTCAAACTTAATTAAACGGTTCATTTCTACTGCGTATTCCATTGGTAATTCTTTAGTGAACGGCTCAATGAATCCCATAACAATCATTTCTGTCGCTTCTTCTTCAGAAATACCACGACTCATAAGATAGAATAATTGCTCTTCTGATACTTTAGAAACTTTAGCTTCATGTTCTAATGAAATATTGTCATTGAACACTTCATTATAAGGGATAGTATCTGAAGTTGATTCATTATCTAAAATTAATGTATCACATTCGATGTTTGAACGTGCACCCTTAGCTTTACGTCCAAAATGAACGATACCACGATAAATGACTTTACCACCATTTTTGGAGATAGATTTAGAAACAATAGTTGAAGATGTATTAGGTGCTTTATGAATCATTTTAGCACCGGCATCTTGAACTTGGCCTTTACCAGCAAATGCAATGGATAGCGTGCTACCTTTAGCACCCTCACCTAAAAGTACACAGTTTGGATATTTCATCGTCAACTTAGAACCTAAGTTTCCATCTACCCATTCCATATTACCGTTCTCATGTACAAAGGTACGTTTAGTTACTAAATTATATACGTTGTTGGCCCAGTTTTGGATAGTAGTATATCTTACATGTGCATCTTTGTGTACAATAATTTCAACAACTGCCGAATGTAGTGAACTTGTGGAGTATACAGGTGCAGTACAACCTTCTACATAGTTTACTGATGCACCTTCATCAGCAATAATTAATGTACGTTCGAATTGTCCCATATTCTCAGAGTTAATACGGAAATATGCTTGTAGTGGTGTATCTAATTTAACATTCTTAGGAACATAAATGAATGAACCACCAGACCATACTGCTGAATTTAATGCAGCAAATTTATTATCTGCAGCAGGTACTACAGACGCAAAATATTCTCTGAATAACTCTTCATTTTCACGTAATGCACTATCAGTATCTTTGAAAATAATACCCTTTTCTTCCAATTCTTTCTCCATATTATGATAAACAACTTCTGATTCATATTGAGCAGAAACTCCAGCTAAGTATTTCTGCTCAGCTTCTGGAATACCTAATTTATCAAAAGTACGTTTGATTTCTTCAGGCACTTCATCCCATGAACGTTCAGTATGTTCAGAAGGTTTAACATAATACGTAATATCATCAAAATCTAATTCAGATAAATCTCCACCCCATTGTGGCATTGGCATTTTATAGAATAATTTCAATGCTTTCAAACGGAAATCTAACATCCATTGTGGCTCTTCTTTCATTTTAGAGATTTCTGTTACTATATTTTCCGTTAAACCACGCTCTGATCTAAAAATGGAAATATCTTCGTCATGGAATCCGTATTTATAATCCCCAACATCAGGTGCTTGTTTTGCCATTTTAATCACTCCTTGATTTTATAATTAATAAACGGCATGCGTATAAAAATTCATTTATATTTATGTTTACTCTATTTTGTTATGCTCTATCATTATAATTTAAACTTTTATGATGTAATACAATCACTGAATTAAACATATGAGGATGTTGATTCAGTATAACAATATATTTACATCATCAAAAGGTATTATAATGTATTGGTTTTAATCTTCTTCAGTTGTACCTTCTGATTTACCTTCTTTTTCGACTGTCCCTTTTTCTAATGCTTTCCATGCAAGCGTTGCACATTTAATTCGAGCTGGGAATTGTGAGACACCTTGAAGTGCCTCAATATCTCCCATTTCTTCAGTAATCTCGTAGTCTTCACCGAGCATCATTTTAGTAAATTCTTGGCTCATTTGCATTGCTTCACCAAGTGAATGACCTTTAACTGCTTCAGTCATCATAGATGCACTAGACATTGAAATTGAACATCCTTCACCTTCAAACTTAGCATCATTAATGATTCCGTCTTCAATATCAAATGTCAAACGTATGCGATCACCACATGTAGGATTATTCATATCAACAGTCATTGAGCCATTGTCTAAGACACCTTTGTTTCTAGGGTTTTTGTAATGATCCATAATTACAGATCGATATAATTGATCCAAATTATTAAAATTCATAAGAGAAAAACTCCTTCGTTTGTTTCAATGCTTGAACTAATTGATCTACATCTTCTTTCGTATTATAAACGTAAAAACTTGCACGTGCTGTTGAAGAGACACCCAACCATTTCATCAAAGGTTGCGCACAATGATGGCCTGCACGAACTGCAACACCTTCTGTATCAACGGCTGTAGCTACATCATGTGGATGTATATCTGCTAAATTAAAAGTAATGACCCCTGCACGTCTATCTTTTGGTGGACCGTAAATTTCAAGACCATCTATAGTTAACATTTGTTCATATGCATATTCTGTCAATTCTTTTTCATGTTGATGAATCGCATCAAAACCTAAATTCTCAATATAACGTATAGCTTCTGCTAGACCTATTGCTTGAGCAATAAGTGGTGTACCAGCCTCAAATTTAGTTGGTAGGTCAGCCCACGTGGCGTCATATTTACTTACGAAGTCTATCATATCTCCACCAAATTCAACGGGTTCCATATTTTGTAATAATTCTCTTTTTCCATATAAGACTCCAATGCCAGTAGGACCTAACATTTTATGTCCACTAAAACTATAAAAATCAGCATCAATATCTTGCATATCTAAAGCCATGTGTGGAGCTGATTGTGCACCATCCACACTTATAACTGCACCATGTTCGTGTGCAATTTTAGCGATAGTTTTAACATCATTAATTGTTCCTAAAACGTTGGAAACATGAGCGATAGCAACAATTTTAGTTTTATCATTGATGGTTGCTTTTATATCATCTAATTGCAATTCACCATCTTTTGTCATAGGAATAAATTTTAGTGTTGCATTCTTACGTTTAGCTAATTGTTGCCATGGAACAATATTAGCATGATGTTCCATTTCTGTTACAACAATTTCGTCACCCTCACTAATATGAGCATCACCATAACTATGTGCTACGATATTTATTGATGCAGTTGTTCCTCGAGTGAAAATAATTTCTTCAAAGTACTTCGCATTGATAAAACGTCTTACTGTTTCTCTCGCATTTTCATAGCCATCTGTAGCTAATGACCCCAATGTGTGTACACCACGATGGACATTAGAATTATAACGCTTGTAATAATCATCTAGTACATTTAAAACTTGTACAGGTGTTTGACTAGTCGCAGTTGAATCAAGGTATGCTAAACGTTTATTATTTACCTTTTGCTCAAGTATCGGAAAGTCTTTAATGACTGCCTTGACATCAAGAGAATGTTCGGCCATTATAGTCACGACCTTTCTATATATGAGTTTCCCCTCTAGGAGGTATCAATTGAATTAATCTTTGACTTTATTTTGAAACTTTACGCTCAATTACTTCTCTTAGTTGACGTTTTACATCATCAATCGGTAATTCACGTACTACTGGGTCTAAGAAACCATGTATAACTAAACGCTCTGCTTCAGCTCTTGAAATACCACGGCTCATTAAATAGTATAATTGCTCAGGATCGACACGACCAACTGAAGCTGCATGTCCTGCTTCAACATCATCTTCGTCTATTAAAAGAATAGGGTTAGCATCACCACGTGCATTTTCAGATAACATCAAAACACGTGACTCTTGGTTCGCAATAGATTTTGTACCACCATGTTTAATGTAGCCAATTCCATTAAATACAGAAGATGCATTTTCTTTCATAACACCATGTTTCAATATATACCCATCTGTTTCTTTACCGTATTGAACAATTTTGGAAGTTAAATTTATTTTTTGATCACCTGTACCAACAACAACTGATTTCAATGCACTTGTTGAACGATCACCGTTAAGATTTGTAGTATTATCTATAATTTGGCTACCTTCATTCATCAATCCTAATGCCCAATTGATAGAAGCATCTGCATCTGCAGAACCACGACGAATGATATGACCTGTAAATCCTTTATCTAAATAATCAACTGAACCATATGTGACGTTAGAGTTTGCGCCAGCGATAACCTCTGACACAATATTAAGTTGGTTATCTTCACCACTAGTAGTAGAAAGATAGTTCTCTACATAGGTAACCTCTGCACTTTCTTCTGTAACAATGATGACGTGATTGTAAAAGCTCGCTTGTTCATCATCATGTAAAACAACATACTGTATCGGATGTTCTACAACAGTATTTTTAGGTACATAAACAAAAATACCACCGTTCACTAATGCAGTATGTAATGCTGTTAAACGATGTTCATCAACATTTACTGCTTTAGTCATAAAGTACTTTTGAACTAAATCACTATGATTGACTAGTGCTTCAGATAGACCTTCAATAATCACACCATCATTTTTAGCTTGATCTGATACCTGTGTATATGCCAAATCATTATTATGTTGAATGATTAAATTTTCTGAGTTTTCAACATCAATGATTTCTTTAACAGATTTTGGTAAATCAGTTAATTGATGGTATGAATCTCCTGTTGTATGGTGTTGTTTAAACGTATCAAAATCCCATTTTCTTAATTTCGTTTTATCAGGTTTTGGCATTTCTAAAGTTTCTGTTAATTTCAACGCTTTTTTACGTAACTCTGTCATCCAAGAAGGTTCATTGTGCGCTTTAGAATAATCAACAAGTTGTTCTTCAGAAATGTTCAAAGTTTTAGTTGTCATCACTTTTTCCTCCTACTTGATGAAATAAATTTTACTTCGAATGTTCAGTTTCATCATTTTATGTGAACATCTCAATGCTAATTTTGGAATATGACTATTCAGCAGCACCAAATTCTTCTTTAACCCATTCATAGCCTTCTTCTTCAAGACGTTTAGCTAATTCTGGGCCTCCAGATTTCACAACTTTACCACCATACATCACATGTACTTGATCTGGTGTAATATAATTTAAAAGTCGTTGATAGTGCGTAATCATTAATGCACCAAACTCTTCACCACGCATTTGATTAATACCTTTAGAAACCACTTTTAAAGCATCGATATCCAAACCGGAGTCAATTTCATCTAAAATAGCGAATTTCGGTTCTAACATCATTAATTGTAAAATCTCATTTCGTTTTTTCTCTCCACCAGAGAAACCTTCATTTAAATAACGTTGAGCCATATCTTTATCGATATCTAAAAAGTCCATTTGTTTATCCAATTTCTTGATGAACTGCATTAAATTAATTTCTTGTCCCTCTTCACGTTTCGCATTGATTGCTGAGCGCATAAAATCTGCGTTTGTTACCCCTGTAATTTCTGATGGGTATTGCATAGCTAAAAATAAACCTGCTTTAGCTCTCTCATCTACGTCTAACTCTAAAATATTAACGCCATCTAATAATACTTCACCTTGTGTAACTTCATAACTTGGATGTCCCATAATTGCTGACGATAATGTTGATTTACCAGTACCATTAGGTCCCATAATTGCGTGTATTTCACCAGTATTAATTGTTAAGTTAACACCTTTTAAAATTTCTTTATCCTCGATAGACACATGTAGGTCCTTAATCTCTAATGTTGATGACATTTATATTCCCTCCGTAAAATATAAAGTTTTCTTAACTAGTTTATAATAATTTTAATCTATAGTCAAAAAGACTCATTGAATTTCAATCCACTTCATTATAACGTACTTAGTCGCTAATATAAACTTTTTAAAACACTTATTTAGATTTATTATTTAACAATAATTATTTTTATGTAATCATTCTGAAATTTTTTAAATGATAATGGCAAGCTCACTTTCTCAATAGCCAATCTTTAGACAAAAAGAAAAATATCCCAAGAAGTTCAAATAATGTGATATTATGCACTTTAACCTTTAAAATTTTCTTGAAAGGAGTTTTTTATGAAAAAATTCAAATGGATAAATATATTTAAAGGTTTTGGTATGGGCACAAGTGATCTCGTCCCAGGTGTAAGTGGAGGGACTATCGCTTTATTACTTGGAATTTATGAAGACTTTATTAGCTCAATTAGTGGTTTGTTTTCAAGACGATTTTGGCCTAGCTTAAAATTTTTACTACCTATTTTAATAGGAATGCTAATAGCTATAGGACTATTAAGTCAATTATTTAATTATTTGCTTAGTCAACATCATATTCCTACTATGTTATTTTTTACAGGTTTGATTCTCGGTATCATCCCTTATTTATTAACCGTCTCTAATTTCAAAAAAAATTTCAGTATAATACATTATTTTATTCTATTATTAGGTATTGCTATTATAGTCGTTTTCGCATTGCTTAATCATGGGGATAAGCATACAGGTGATACACTTACTTTATCTTTCAGTCTTATCATTAAATATTTTATCGCAGGTGTTTTCGCTTCAAGTGCTATGTTATTACCGGGCATTTCTGGATCATTTATGTTACTTGTCTTCGGAGTATATGGGACGCTAATGTATGCCATCTCTGAACTACTTCATTTTAATTTAAATGCATTACCTATCATATTAATAGTAGGTTTCGGTATTGTCACTGGATTTATGATTTCAAGTCGATTAATTCAATATTGTCTACATCAACACCCTACAATGACCTTTGCTTTGATAATAGGCTTTGTGATTGGATCGTTGTATGCAGTTTTCCCTGGATTCCCGAAAGACTTAATCCAATGGATCATATCATTTTTCCTATTGGTCACTGGCTTCTTAGTAAGCTATGTTCTTGGTAAAATTACAGCAAAAAATGAAGCATCATTTTGATATATACACAAACAAGCCCTCATATACCTTAGAGTACATGAGGGCTAAATTATAAGGACTATTATTAGTCACCTTTATTACCTTTAAATTTATCAATAACGTCATTTGCTTTTTCTTTAACGTTTTCTACAGCTTCTTTTGCTTTACCAGAAGCTTTGTCACCTTTACCATCTTTTTCTAATTCTTTATTATCAGTAGCATTACCTACTGTTTCTTTAATATTACCTTTAGCTTGTTCAAATTTATCTTCAGCCATTTAAAATTCCTCCTTATGCTTAACTTATTAATATTGTTACCCTCTTATTTATGAGCTAAACATCTTTTATGAATTTTTTTCACATACAGATGATTTTACGAAAGAAACTATAAATTTACAGTAGATTATAGTATATTGAATATAAAATAATTATAAGTTGGGTTGGTATATTTTATGAAATTTATTACTATTAAAGCGATTACTGAAAAAGGGTTAGATAAAAAAGTAAATCAATTTTTAAAATCACATCCACAAATTGAAATTATCAAATTTGATTACCAAATGGGATATAGCGGTGTAAGTGTTGGTATTTTATACCGTGATAATATTTAAATAATTATAGATATGTTGTGCGTATAAAGACCATTGGCTTTACCTCTTACAAAGCTTCCTATTCTAAAAATATGGCTAGTGAAAAATAGTCATTGTTAGATAACTATAATCACAGAAAAATGTTTATGGAAGTTAAAATGTCTAACAAAAGTGAGTTAAAAATTAAAGGTTCAATAGCAAAAAACACGTAAATGATTTTATATTAAATCATCTACGTGTTTTTGTATAATCATGTGACAAACGATTAAATATTATTAATTGTTTGCTATTTACTTAGCAGGTACGACAGCTCCATCATACTTATCTTTAATATAATCTTGAATTTCTTTAGATTGTAGCACTTCCATTAATACTTTGATATTTTCATCATTTTTATGACCTTTTTTAACTGCAATTAAATTTGCATATGGGTTATCTTTAGGAGATTCTAAAGCAATCGAATCTTTTTTAGGACTTAATTTTTGGTCAATCGCATAGTTAGAATTAATGATTACTGCGTCAGCGTCTTGATTTTGATAGATTTTTGGTAAATATTCTGCTGATTGTTTGTTGTTAAATTTAATATCTTTTTTGTTTTCAGTTATGTCATCAAATTTAGCATTTTCAATTTTAACGCCTTTTTTAAGTTTAATAAGACCTTCATCTACAAAGAATTTTAAGAAACGACCTTGTTCAGCTGGGTTATTTGATACATATACTGTTGCACCTTTAGGTAGATCTTTTAAGCTTTTATATTTTTTTGAGTATACAGCCATAGGTTCTAATTCAACATTCCCAGCCGATTCAATTTTATACCCTTTTTCTTTACTTTCAGTATTTAAATATGGTGTATGTTGGAAGAAGTTCGCATCGATTTCACCTTTGTCTAATAATTTATTAGGCGTTGTGTAATCGTTAATTGGTTTGATTTTTAAATCATAACCTTTTTTCTTCAATAATGGTTTTGCTTTTTCTAAAATTTCAGCGTGTGGTGCTGGAGATGCACCTACTGTGATAGTTTTTTCCTTATCTTTACCTCCACCACATGCAGCTAAGGCAATCGTTAAAGCCAATACTAAAATAATTCCGAATAATTTTTTCATAGAATATAATCCCCTTTTCTTTAGCGTTTATCGATTTTATTTGTAAGCCAATCCCCTAGGAACTGGATTATAAATACAATAATTAAAATAAATACTGTTGAAACTAAAATGACATCATTTTGATTTCGAGTAAATCCTGTTAAATATGCTAAATTACCTAAACCACCTGCGCCAATAACACCTGCAATAGCTGTAGAACCTACCAAAGCAATTGCAGTAACGGTAATACCTGAGACTAATGCAGGCATTGCTTCAGGAAGTAGTACTTTTCTCACAACTATCCAAGTGTTCGCTCCCATTGACCAAGCAGCTTCTATAACACCTTTATCAATTTCTTTAAAAGCAATCTCGACCAATCTAGCGTAGAATGGCGCTGCACCAATAATAAGTGCTGGTAATGCACCAGTTGGACCACTGATTGTTCCGAGAAGTACACTTGTAAATGGAATTAACAGTAAAATTAATATGATAAATGGAATTGCTCTAAATAAATTAACAATGAATGACACAATCGTGTAGAAAATCTTAGCAGCCAATGAGTTACTTTTCGCAGATAAAAAGAGTAATACCCCTAATATAAGTCCAAAGACAAATGCAAAAAGTGTCGAAACAACAGTCATATATAGAGTTTCTAAAATTGCTTGCCAAACCTCTGGCCACTGAACATTCGGCATTGTCACCATTTCATGAAATATTTCACCGTAAGATTTACCCATGTCTTAGCACCTCCACATTAACGTGTTGTTCGTGAAGATTATGTTTAAATTGCTTGAAATGTTCCTCACTTATATGTGGTATGTGAATAACTAAAAATCCAAGCGAACCGTTTTTAGTATTCTTAATATCCGCTTCAAGAATATTCACATCTATGTTATGTGTCTTCGTCATATAAGATATGATAGGCTCAGTCGTATTATCACCAGTAAAGTTTAACCTCACAATATATGCATCATGATCTAATGGCTCCAAATACTCTAAAGAATCTTCAAAATCATCGTTTAAATCATCTTTCACAAAACGTTTCGTTACTTCATGTTGTGGATTCTCAAATACTTTACTTACCGCTCCTTGTTCAATAACTTTACCGTTTTCCATTACAGCAACTTCATCACAAATTCTTCGTATAACATGCATTTCATGTGTTATAAGTACAATAGTTAGATTTTGTTGTTCCCTTACCTTCAATAATAAATCTAGAATTTCATCTGTAGTTTGTGGATCTAATGCACTTGTCGCCTCATCACATAACAATACATCTGGATCATTAGCTAATGCTCTCGCAATACCCACTCTTTGTTTTTGTCCGCCTGATAATTCAGACGGATACGCACTTTCTCGACCTTTTAGACCGACAAGTTCAATAAGTTCCAATGCTTTTTGTTTAGCTCGACCACTTGGAACGCCAGCAATTTCTAATGGAAATGTTACATTTTTCAATACATTTCTTGACCATAGCAAGTTAAAATGTTGAAAAATCATACTCACCTTTTGTCGTTTTTTTCGTAACTGTGATTTAGATAATTGACTTATATTGTCTCCATCTATAATGATTTCACCTGACGTTGGAGATTCTAAGTTGTTAAACATTCTTATGAGCGTACTTTTACCAGCTCCTGAGAAACCAATCACACCAAAAATAGAGCCGGATTCAATGTTTAAATCAACGTGATCAACAGCAAGAACATCTTTGTCCTTGGTATGATAGCGTTTAACAATTTGGTTTAGCTTAATCACGTTAATAGCCTCCTTATGTTGCTTAGTAATCAAATTAAAAATGCTTTCTCAATTTTTAGAAAATTTGAGAAAGCATTTGTTGAAATGTTCTTTCTCTCATCTTCTAAAGTTATACTTTATGTGAATTGGCACCATTTCTATTTTAGACGGTTGCCGGGCTTCTTAGGGCACATCCCTCCACCTCTCTCGATAAGAGTTAAAGCATTATTTAATTTGTATTAATCCTACCATCGTACTAATGTTTCGTCAATAATTATTTTAAATTTTCTAACAAATAAGTAACTGACTGAAATGCATAGATTCTTTTTATCTCTTCATCTCTACGCATAAGCAGCAATACAGGAACAGACATAATTTGTTTCTCTTTACTCCATTCAGGATAAAAATTAAGATCTATTTTTTTTATTGGCAATTGTAAGATTTCATTAGCAATATCCAACATCCTTTCAGAAATCTTACATGTTCCACACATTGGTGTATAACCAAATATGAGATGTTTATCTTTATTAAAATTAACAGTTATGTCTTCAATATCCTTCAATTTATTCATTTACTAAAACTAGCCTTTCAGTTTTTAAATTATTCATAAGTTTCTTTTCTTTTTTTACATTAAAACCATATCTACTTAATACATGTGCTAAATAATTTTTGGGGCACTTAGCAACTTCACAAAACGTTTTATCAACATAAATATGTTCACTTTCGCTTAAATAACGTTTAAACCATTTTCTAATTTTTTCACCCTCATCATCAGAATCGGCAAGAACATAAACTTGTTTGTCATAAAGTGTTTCTATCATGTTGTCTATCTTATCTATACTCATAGTGCCATGTGTACAAATGATATTTACAGGTTCAGCGATCACTTGTTGTACTCTCTTCTTATCCGATTTACCTTCGACAATAATAACCTTATTTACAATAGCCATGTCAATCCACCTTCTAAGCGTCAAAGTAACTGTCACTATCATCATTCACAAAATCCCCAAAACCTAAACATTTAGTGACACTGCAATTTTCAATTGATAGTGTCACTTATGCATGAGCTTTGCTCAGGCGTTCCTCTTTTTTCACTGCAATTTTCAATTGCTAGTGTCACTCATGCATGAACCTTGGCTTACGTTTCTGATTAAAGTTATTCCTTCTAAAAAAACTCCTTGATTAAATCTAATCGAGGAGTTTGTAATCATTATTCACCAATCATTTCTGAGTATTGATCTGCTGATAATAATTCTTCTAATTGACTATCGTCACTAATTTCAATTTTAACCATCCATGCTTTTTCGTATGGTGATTCATTTACAAATTCTGGGCTATCTTCCAATTCTTCATTAACTTCAACAATTTTCCCAGAAATTGGCGCATACAACTCTGATACTGTTTTTACTGATTCAACACTACCGAATGTGTCACCTTCATTTAATTCATCGTCAGTTTCAGGTAGCTCAACAAATACGATATCACCTAATTCGTTTTGTGCGTATTCTGTAATACCAATTGTTGCTACATTATTTTCAATTTTAACCCACTCATGCTCTTTAGAATATTTAAATTCGCTCGGTACTGCCACGAAAATCCCCTCCTGATTAATTTAATTACAATTTAATGATGCCACACACATATTATTCATTCAACTATTATTACAAAGAATAAATGAATTAAAATTCGTTTTTAAATATACAAAACACCATTTTAATTTATATTTTTTTATTAATGTTCACTTTCTCTAATTTAATATCACACCTATAACCATTGGTGTTGATACTCATTTTCTTTAAATCCTAAAGTCAAATGGTTACCAGAGATAGCTAATGGACGTTTAACCAACATTCCATCTGAAGCAAGTAGTTCTAGTTTTTCATCATCAGACATATTTTTAAGTTTCTCTTTTAAATTTAATTCGCGATATTTGATACCATGTGTATTAAACAACTTATTAATATTCACACCCGTTTTATCTACGATATCTTTGAATTCTTTTTTAGTCGGTGTATGTTGAACAATATCAATGGATTCATAATTCACATCGTGCTCATCTAAAAACTTTGCAGCTTTTTTGCACGTTGTGCATTTGGGATACTGATAAAATTTAATCAATTACCTTTTACCTCCTTCTCTCTATTAACTTAAATATATCATGATATTTAATTGAACGCTTTAATTTTCAAGCTAATATTTTTGTTAATGTGCAGTCATTCGTTATAATAAGTTTACCAAATTACAAAAAGGAGTAGATAGTGATGAAAAATATTCATCAAACTGAAGAATTTAATTCTACTATTGGTAGTACTGATCCTGTAATTATCAAGTTTGAAGCCGACTGGTGTCCAGATTGTAAAGCGATGGATATGTGGATAGATCCAATTGTTGAAAAATATAATAATTATCAATGGTATGTGGTCGATCGTGATGAATTAGAAGATGTGACAACTGAAAATGATGTTATGGGTATCCCAAGTATTTTAATATTCCAAAATGGTGAAAAATTAGCACACTTGCATTCAGCAAATGCTAAATCACCTGAACAAGTTGAATCATTCTTATCTGAACATTTAGATCAATAATATTTAACCAAAAAAACCTGAGACATTATCAAACGTCTCAGGTTTTTCTTGTATTATTCGTAAGTAACTAAAGTAAATACTTCTGTTTCCAACTCTGTTACTCGTTGTCACGGTGAAACAATAAACACAAATTACATCTCACCTATTTTTAATACACGCTCAATATCACGGATGATTTATTCAAATTCGGTAATAAGATTTTTATTTTTACGTTTAGCCTTAGTTGGTACTTCTTCTAAATCAGTAAGATACAAAAATCCTGCTAATATTTCATTATCTTTTACATCTAAGACTTTTCGTATTTTAGGATCAAAGATATATTGTGGCGACTTCCAACAAGTACCAATACCCGCTTCGTATAAAAGTAACATTAAATTTTGAGTAAACGCTCCAAATGCAAAATAATTTTCACGACTTTGACGTTGTCTTGGATCATCTTTTAAAATCAACAACAACATGCCACCCAAATTTGTTACTGCATGAAAGTGATCCTCTCGCTTTTCAGGACTATCTGGAAAAGCAAATCTTGTGATATCCCTACTAAAATCACCGAGTTTATCTTTTGAAATATGAACCAATCTCCATGGTTCTCTCATACCATGATTTGGAGCGTCAGCAGCTTTATATATTGCATCGTAAACCGTTTGATCATCAACCACCATATCGTGTTTAAATTTTTTGACGCTTCTACGATTAGATATAGCTTCTTGTAATTCCAATGTATTTCGCTCCCTTTATTTTATACATGATAACCATTATCAATTATAAGATACATTGTTATTGAATTCAAACTTACAAGTTAATCCTCATAAAATGAAACCAAGGATTTTAACTTAGAGACATGTATCTGTCCCGGTGCTTGTGGTTCTTCTATGCAACCATAAGACAGCGTTCCACCAAATACGCCTTGAGCAATTCGGCTGACTTTACCCAAACTAGACATCGATATACCGACAATTCGGCATGATGTGTGCTTCGCTGTCAGTGACATGGCTTCTAATAAATGTAACACGTCCTCTTGACTTTTAGGCATAACCGCAAGCTTTAAATAATCAGGATTGAGCTTTTGCATTTTAAAGTAAATAAATTTAAGTTCATCTAAAGCCGGTGTTTCTTGAAAATTATGATGCGAAAGAACAACTTCGAGCCCTTTTTGTTGTGCACGCTGAACAAGAAGCATATATTTTTCAATATTGATGGCACTACTCCACTCAATATCAATCATATCAAATTGTGGGCACTCAATTAATTCACCTAATATATTTAAATACTCTTGCTCATTTACAGCTCCTTTCCCCCCTTGAATTGAAGTTCTATATGTTACTAATATTTTCAAATGGAATATTTTTAATTGCTTAATCACTTCCTTTAATAATGCCTTATTAAAGGATGGCCATTGGTCAATGCGCAATTCAACGATATCTATTGATTTCTCGTTTATTTTTATATCATTGAGTAAAGTTTTAGAAAGCTTTTCTTCTGGTGCAATTGTCGCCGCGATATCTACATGGGTCATTCTATCCCTCATTTCGTACACTATAGTAATTTTATTTTATATGATTTTCTTTCATTCATACAAATATCTCTAAACTTATTATTAAAATTTCAAATGAATGATTAAGTTCACCTACTGTTGGGTATCAATAAAATACATACATTTTGAGGAGGTAATAATGATGGCAGTTCAATATGAAACTAAAGCAACTAACGTAGGTGGACGTAAAGGTCATGTCCATACTGACGATAACGCAATAAATGTAGATGTATTACCACCACAACAAGCTGATGGTAAAGCGACTAATCCAGAACAATTATTTGCTGCAGGTTACGCTTCATGCTTTAATGGTGCATTTGATTTAATTTTAAAACAAAATAAAGTGCGCGATGCTGAACCTGAAGTAACGTTAACAGTACGCTTGGAAGATGATCCAGATGCTGAAAGCCCAAAACTTAGCGTTGATATTCATGCAAAAGTTAAAAATGTTTTATCACAAGAAGATGCCGAAAAATATTTACAAGATGCGCACGACTTTTGTCCGTATTCTAAAGCTACACGTGGCAATATCGATGTAAACTTAAATGTTGAAGTAGTAGAATAATATTTTATCGATTAATTATATTCTTCACCCACAATTTGTGCTATCAAATTGTGGGTGTTTTTTATTACTTTTTAAATTTCTTATGTTATCAATCTTGCTTGTTTAATTAGTATTTATAACATACTTTTCAATAATTTTTTGTAAAGATTCAAAATATACCTTTCGTTTTTTCAAAATATTGATAAAATAAAATGTGATAAATTCATTTCAAAGTTATCATTTCTCAATTACCAAAAATATAAAATGAATTTTAAAAACGATTTTTAAATATATTGTCAATAATGTTTTTTATGGTAACAAAACGATTATTGCGTATTTTTAATAATTCTTTTATTATGTATTTAATAAGTCTTAATTTCAAAAATCATTTTTTATTTATGTTATTTCTTTTAATGGGAGGTCACCATGAACAATATCCGTTTATTGAATCAAAACGATTTGGATTCCTATATTGAATTAATGAAATTTGGTCACCATAACTATGAATGGGATCGTTACTATTTAGAAAATGTTGGCATTGATAGACTCAAAACTATCCTGTCTAATCATACTGATTATTGGAATATATTTGGTGCTTTTGAAGATGATGAACTTGTTGCAACATGTACTTTAAAACAAATGAATTATGTAGGTAAATGCCACAAAGCTATTCTTGAAAATAATTTTGTTAAAAATAATGATGAAATTGTTAACCGAGAATTAATTAATCATATTATTCAATACGCTAAAGAACATAACATTGAAACATTGATGATTGCTATTGCATCAAATAATATAAGTGCTAAAGTGTTTTTTAGTTCTATAGGTTTCGAAAATCTTGCTTTTGAAAAAAACGCTAGCAAAATTGGCAATGAATATTTTGACGAAAATTGGCTCATTTATTCTACAACTGAGTCATCAGAATAAAATACTTATATCTACCTTTTAAACATTTTCATTATTATGTACATACATTGAAATAGTACTTTTTAATGATGAGTTTATATGGATATTTAAAATGACTACTTCAAAAATCAGTAAATCAAAACATATATTATTTAAGTGATTCCCATATACAAAAAGTTTAAAAATTTAGCCTCAAATGAAATTACACAAATCATTTGAGGCTATGTTAATTTTTCTGTAGTTATTGAACAATTAACATACGCATATTATTAAAACTATCTTGTAAGTAAACTATTTTTTAATGGGATTAATTATATCTTTAAATATAAATTTTTCTCCATCGTATTCAAATTTTACAATGTTACAATTTCCTATTTCAAATTTACTTCCCTTGTCATACCCTAATATATTTCTTACAAACAAACCAATTGTGCTACCATGACTCACTGCTAGAATCATCTCTCCATCTGTTGTATCCATCATTTTATAGAGTGCTCGACTAACCCTTTGTTCAACTTCAGATCTTGATTCTCCACCAAACGGTACAACAGCATCACCATACAAATATTTAGGCTGTTTAATAGCTCTTAATAACTCGATATTTTCCCCTTCAAATAATCCAAATCCCCACTCTTTAAGATCTTTTACACACCAATATTGTTGGTTTGGTACAGCGTTCTCTAACGTTTCACATGCTCTTTGTTGTGGTGATGAATAAAGATAGTCAAAATGAATATTTTTCATTTTAAAATATTGTTGCGCTGCATTCGCTTGTTGTACACCTAAAACAGTCAAAGGGGAGTCACTAGCCCCTTGTATTTTACCTTTTAAGTTAAATACTGTTTGACCATGTCTCATTAAATATAATGTTTTAACCAATTGTAAACACCTCTTCACTCATTAATTAAGATATTCACCAAAGAATTCACCCATCATTGTTTATGACACTTTTATTTAATCACTGCCAAATTACAAAGTAAACCAATGATTTAAAAAGTTAGAAATCATACAATTTAAAAGCTGATTGTTTAATAAAATTTGTTTAGGGTATAACTTAACATTAGATTTACATGGAATAAAGGAGGATTAATAATGTCTACTCATAGTCAATGTAACTATGTCAATCCTAATTCAATTTCTTTAGATTGGGAATGTTTAATTATAAGCAAAACAGATATGCTACTTGATGGTGTCCCTAAAGAATTAATTAATACTTGGTTAGATCAAAATGTTATCGAGCCGTTTTGTGTTCGTAATAATGAAATAAACTTTAAAACTAAAGATGTTTGGAATGCGCTTAAGACCCATAACTGGTATTATTCAAATTAATTGATATAAACTAATTGCACGATTTGTACTTTCGATTAACTGACGATCATTATAATTAAGAAGCACATAAGTTCTTATAGAATTATTGTTTTTCTCTTCCTTTGGGAAACAAGCATCATTTAAAATGTATTGTGCTAAATGGCCTAGTGGTGTATCGTCATTGATAAATCCTAAAATAAAATCATAAAAAGACATTTAATTTCAGCCCCTTTTTAAAGTGTTAAAAACACTTGAGTCACCTACTTATATACTTTCACCTATTAATCATACCAGATTACTCGAGTTTTTATGTGCAAAAAGTTCTTTTTTGCACTATTTACATAAACTTTTTTGTTAATAATGATAATTTTCATTTATTATATCTCTTGTGATGAAATGACAATTGTTAAAGGTTTAAAAACAACTATAACATTATATCGATTCATATATATTAAAGTATTACTAATTTTTTCACCATAAGAACGTCGATAATGTGTATGTCTCAAATAAAATATTTTTTATTAAAGGTAATATATTTACCTGTATGAAATAAATGATATTATAGTATATAAATAACTTAGTTCTATCAAGCAGTATCTAATGAGGTGTAACACCTATGAAATTAAACAAAGCAAATGTATTCAACTTGATATTCACCATTTTATTTTTTACATTTAACATTCTCATAACCTATAACGCAAATATTGATTATAAGTTATGGTTAATACCTGGTTTAGCAATTTGTGGCTTTGCTCTTTTTTCAAGCTTGACCTTAGTAATTATCTATAGTGATTTATTCAGTGAAATATTATTTTTTATCAACATTATCTTAGCACTATATTATATTTATCCGATTTTTTATGAATTTGTCTAAATTTTTGATTAGGGAGGGGTATCAATGAGCTTACATTTCCAAATTTTGCTGTGGCTTTCTATCTTATTTATCATCGCAGGAACGATATTATTGGTAACAATGCTTAAAACTAAAAGAGAAGAACGAAAAGAATCTTATCTAGGTTTTACTGTAATTTTCTTAATCTTTGGTTTTGCCATCTTAATTTATACTTTTATATTCGGAATTTTATAATATGTAGAAATAGAATCACTTCTAGTGAAAAGGCATTATACTATATTATGCATCTCAAAAAGATAAACAATGTATTCTTTTTGAGATGCTTTTTAATAGCGTGATTATGATTTACTAAATTATATTTGATGTAAATCAATTATTTTTGTAACTAGCTTTATGAAACATTTAAGGAGCTTCTATAAATATATGAAATTAACATCTAAAAGCATATACTTATCATTTATATTTTTTATTTTTAGTCTCATGTTATTTACCAACCAAAGTTTTGCAAATGATAATAAAAGTTTTCAGCTAAAACCAGGTGATATTATTATTACAAAAGGTCCTGTTTTAAATGGTTTTTTTGGTCACTGTAGTTTGGCAATTGATCATGACACTGTACTTCAAATTGAAGGCCCCGGGGATAAACCATTAACGGAAGATTTTGAATCTTATCGTGACAGATATGGAAAAGGTAAAAATGAATGGATAAAAGTCTATCGATGTTCACACCCTAACGCTGGATCAAAAGCAGCTCAATGGGCAAAGAATCATTATGAAAACAGTGATAGCGAATATCTTGTTACACTCAACTTAAAAAGCGAAACATTTACATATTGCACTAAAATTATATATCAAGCATATAAATACGGCGTAGACAAAAATTCCGTAAGTGATCACGGTTTATATATTATTTCACCCTATGCGCTAACAGATAATTTTACAGATGAATATAAATTAAAATTAGTAAAAACATATTAAAAATCCCGATGGTAACGTGAACTTATTCCGTTTTTCACATTACCATTGGGATTTATAGTCATCCTTCTTTAAAAAAGTTAATAAATTGGTCTTGCTTATCAATAAGTTCTAAAAAGGAAATTGAACTAAACGGTATAATACGTGTACAATTTTTACATGGATAAATAATAACTTCGTTTTCATAATCAACATGAATATCATTCTCTAATACAATTCTCTTATTCCCAATAACAACAACAACTACTTTGAAACTATCATCATTCAAGTATTTTTTTAATAGATTTTTATTCATCACACCATCACATCCCTTTACTATAAATTACCACATTATTGTTAAAACAATGTGAAGATTTTGAATTCTTTTAATTCCTTTTGATTATAATCTTCCTTTTTAATGATTCATAAATCTTTCTTACTTTTATTATAAGAATTCTTTTATTTTATTAATTAGTTTCCATTCAAAATGGGTATAGAAAATATATAGTAAAAAGTTAGTATATAATAATTAAATGGAATTAAATTTATAAACTTATTAAATATTTAAGAACATTTATTGTTTGTATAAAAAAGGAGTTACTATGAGAAACAAAGACAATCAGCATTCGAGATTATATTATATTATTTTGACAATCGTTATTATCGCAATTTGTGTTGTTGTTGTAATACTTTTTAATACTTTAAAGACAAACCGTTCTCATTCTACCGATAGATACGCAGATTTTACTGAATTAAAAAAAGATACGATAAAAAATAAAGATTGGCGTATTAAAACAAAACACCGTAAAAATAAGGATATTTTAGTCACTGCAATTCACGGAGGAGGTATCGAACCAGGTACGACTGAAATTGCACGACGTATTTCCAATGTTGGAAAATATAATTTTTATACCTTTGAAGGTCTTCGAAAATCTAATAACGATCAACTACATGTAACATCCACTCATTTTAACGAACCTATATTAGATAAGTTACTTAAAAACACTAAAGAAACATTATCTATACATGGATTCTCTGGAGATGACCCTATTGTTTATATCGGAGGTAAAGATAAAGAGATGTCTCACTCTATCGCAAAAGAATTACGTAAAAAAGACTTTACTGTAAAAGAAAGTCCTAACAGAATCGATGCAAAGTCATCAGATAATATAGCTAATAAAAATGAATCTAATTCAGGTGTCCAATTAGAACTCACGACTGCATTGCGAAAACAGTTTTTCAAACATTATAAATTAGATCGACATACACGTAGTGATTCAGATAAATATACTAAAGATTTTTACAAATTTGCGAACGCAGTGCAAAAGGGTGTCGAAAAGGTAAATTAAATTTTAAAATAAATATTGTAATGCTTAAAAAAATTGCACTTACTTAAAATCTAATAAGTGGAATAATATTTATTTAATATAGTCGGAGGCAGATTTTGATGGAAAACCTTACAAAAGAACAAAAATATACAATAGCTAAATTTTATAAATTATATATGGAAAGATCTAATGCGGGGCAACCAGAAGAAGAAGCTAATCATTTTAAAGATTCTGTAACGGCACAAGATGATTATTTTTGTGATAGAAAATATGAAGATTTCATTCATAACTGTAAAGTCTTAATAAATGAAGGTTACTTAGATGGCGAGGTTGAAGATAACAAAATATATAATATTCAGGTTACAACAAAAGCTTTTACAGAAATTGAGCGTAGCTTTGGTTAAAAAATTACAAGTAAGGTGATGAATATGAAAGATTGGACAATTAACAATCACTCCAAACGACAATTGATTATTCAAAACAATCATAATGATATTTCGATTATAGAACCATTACGAAATGGTTCTTTTAAAATACTTGCTGAATTTAATGCCTTAAATACAGATTACATCCAAATTTATGACCACACACTTGTTGTTTCTATACATGAGAAAGAGATTAGTGTGTTTGATCGATCGTCACAGTCAACTTAAAGTAAGTAACTATTTAATTTATAATTATTTCAATTGTTATTTAGAAGATTTTTAAAAAGCACATCACTTTAGAGCAATTTAGTTAGATATAAATATATTTTTGTGATAACCTATACATGTTACACTCTGTGAGTGTTTAACATTACTTCTTGTTATCGCCGTGCAGACTTTAATTTTCGTCATTATTAAAGTAACTGCATTGGCGTTTTTTTATTTCAAAAAGGTTTTTACTACAAATATAATAGAATTAACATTTAAAATATAGTAATCGTTATAAAACAACTACACTTTTTATTGCTATCTTTTATTTAATTTTATGAACTTATGGTATACATCAATCATCATCATAGATAAACTTGCTCTCAAACAAAACCAAAAGAAAAGTATATTAATAAGTATAAATCAACAATAAAAAAAGAATTACACACAAGAAATTCTATAAAGTGCAACGTGGAAATCTATATAGAGAATTTTAATAGAGATGTTTTATAGACATAACAAATTGATATTCGAACTACCAGTTGAAGATCTGACTAAAGGGCTGAATATTAATTTAATGATCAACAAAAAAAGCCTAAGACAGTTATTTCTGTCCTAGACTTAGTAAAGATATATAATTATTACATCTTAACAACGTTTGCAGCTTGCTCTCCACGTTCACCTTCGACAATATCGAATTCAACGCTTTGGCCTTCTTCTAAAGATTTATAACCATCCTCAACGATTGCTGAGAAATGTACGAATACATCTCCGCCATTTTCTCTTTCGATGAAACCAAACCCTTTTTCTGCATTAAACCATTTAACTGTACCGTTATTCATATAGAATACCTCCACGTGCTTTTGCACTAAATATTTGTAACAAATCCATTAATTAAAAGAGAATATTCTATAAAAATAATTCCACAATCAACTTCACGTACTTTATTACTTAAACACTACTATACGCTTATTTTTGAAAAAGTAAAGGATTTTCTATATTTTATAAATTTTAGAACTCTCAATAATGTCAAAAGCTATATAAATAAGGTATTGTACAGATTAATAGTTTATTAAAACTCAGAATCAAAATGAGCTTTTCATAAAATCATAAATACATTTAACGATTAAGAACTATATTATTTTCTTACATTTATTTTTTTAACAGCGTGGCAATTAATATTACTATTTACGCAAACTTAAACTTTTAATCAAATAAATCAAATACAATGTAACTGTAATCAATTGAATTGGAGGTGTACTTCATGTTTATTTTTGATTTATTAAATAAAGGTGTTCAATTTTTTAAAGATGTTTTTAAAACTGATGAAAAATAATCAAAGCCTTTAAGAGAACAATTAATAATTAAACCTTTAGGCATTTTATCTCACACGACTACATTACAAACACATTTATATCAATCATTTTCAACTGTTAGGACATAACGTATAGAATTTTACTTGAATGTTCTACATGTTAAAAAGTTAGGGAAAGAAATACAATTCTTCAAGAATTATTTCTTTCCCTACTTTAAAACATTAATCCTTACCAAACATATAATAATTATAAAATAAATAAATTATATCATATTTTTCGAAACAGAAAAGAATTCAAAGTTATTTTGTTTTTGAAATTATTTTACACTTAAGAATATTTTTTGATTACTTTAGAACTAGAAACCCAATCACTTTAGTTCAATACTATAATTTAGTTAACAAATACATAGGAGGTGAGTCACATGTTCATCATTAACTTAGTTAAAAAAGTTATCTCTTTCATCAAAGGTTTATTCGGTAATAACGAAAACGAATAATATTAAACTATTCTCTACTCCGCCCCTCCTGTTAGAGGGGTTTTTTACGTTAATGATTGTCTGACGCTTAACATAGCTCAATCAATACTATTCAAAATTCAACTTCAAAAAGCACACTGAAAAATGAAGTAGAACTATTGTCATAACGGCAGAATTATTAATAGAATTAGTGAAAATATTTCTACAAACGTTATCAAGTTTCATCACAAAAAGACATAAATATAAAACTGGAATAATAAAATTTAGTATCCAATGGCTATAACATAACCCTCATCAAACTTTATTTGGGAATACTTTTAATTCATTAAGATAAAGTTATATAACTAGAGTGTAAGTAACTTTTTCATACACATTATTTATGCAAAACAACTCTTAATCAGTAAAATACTACTCCCCTATTCTTGAAGTTGTTTGAAATAATCCTCATCTAAATGATTGAGGTTTATATTTTCAATTTGAAGTGTTACATGTTCTAAACCGTATTGTGTTTTTAACAAATCCGAAACTTTATTTATTGTAGCATAAGGCGATTTAATGTAGTCATCACTTAGTACAACATGTGCACTTAAAGAACTTTGATTCGTTGTAACACTCCATAAATGGAATTCATGAATATCTATCACGCCTTCAACATCTTTCATTGCTCCCATAATTTCATCTGTATCAAATCGATCCGGCACACGCTCCATCAGAACTTTTGAAGCATTTTTAATAATTTTGTATCCTCCTCTTAAAATAATCAATGAAATGAGAATACTAATAATTGGGTCAACAATGTTCCATCCAGTAAAATGAATCAACACAAACGCCACAATAATACCTAAAGAATTTAATAAATCACCAATGAAATGCCATAATGCACTTTGAATATTAATATTATTCTCTTTTTTTAGAGAAATCATTAAAATGATGGTCAATACGATATTGGCAATTAAACCAATAAACGCAATTAGAATCATAATGCCACTTTCAACAGGTCTAGGGTGTATAATTCTCATGATACCCTCATACATAATTCCTAGTGAAATAACAATAAGTGCTAAGCCATTGAGAAAAGCTACGATAATTTCCAAGCGTAAAAAACCATATGTATAGTTCTTTGTAGGCGGCTTGCTCGAGAAATAAATCGCTACCATTGATAAACCTAATGCTAGAACATCACTTAGCATGTGAAATGAGTCAGAGAGTAACGCTAGTGAATTCGACACAATACCTCCTACAAACTCAACTACAGTGAATATCATAGTAATAACTAAAGATAACCATAATGTAATTTTTGAGCTACTTTGAAACTTTCTATGTTCAATGTGATGAAAATAATCAGGTTTATTTTCCATGTCTTTCCTCCATCTTTTTACATCTGTTTAATTTTAAAGTTATTATACCCTTAATCTCATTTAAATAACTTAAATGCGTATTCGTTTGTAACTTCTCTAACTTTTTATAACTCAATTTTTTTAATATGTCATAAAACTAACATATTCTGTAAATTAAAGTTCATTTTATTTAAACATTTAAAGGACATAAAAGTAATATAATTAGGTTGAATTATATTAAAGTTTCTCTTTTTAACAACGCTACTGGTATTTAAATATAAATGAGGAACATAAGGAGACATGCAAAATGAATCATCAAAAAAATCAGAGTAGGTTTAAACTACTAATAGCTGGCATAATAGCAGGACTTTTATCTGGTGTAGTCAAACTAGGTTGGGAGGTAATGTTCCCACCCCGAACACCTAGCAGAGATGCCACTAACCCACCTCAACAACTCTTACAATTACTAGGAATACCGTCAGATATTACCCATCTCACATACAATTTTTCTGAGCATGCATTACCTTGGATAAGTTTTATCGTACACTATAGTTTTTCTATCGCTATTGCAATCATCTATATTTATATCGCAAAGAAATATACAAAAATCACATTAGGTTATGGTGCTTTATTTGGTATAGTTATTTGGATCGTTTTTCATTTAATCTTAATGCCGATGATGCATGTCGTACCTAATGCTTTTAATCAACCATTTTCAGAACACCTATCAGAATTTTTCGGACACATTGTTTGGATGATGGTTATAGAAATGGTCAGAAGGTATTTCTATAATATTCAATTAAATAATTAATTAATGAGACACAAAGTTCCAAAAGAATTGCATTTTTGCATTCATTTGGAACTTTTTTATTTCCTAACGTTATAAACAATATAGTATTGATACTTTTATGATTTCAAATTCCCCTTATTACATAAAGCAATAAACAATCATACTATTTTTCAAATCATTTTAATAAATCATATGTTAATGACAACATTTTATATTCTCTATAATACAGTAGCAATTAGTCCTAATATTGTCGGTTATAAATTTACATTGTATACTGTATTTTATATAAGAATAATGTGGAATACGTTTGTTATTTTCGGTTCGCTGTTCAAATTAATAGTTATATAAATTTAATATTGGGAAAAATTACTAATGAAAGTTAAAATATTAGTTGTTTTTCTTATCAATATCACTATTCTTAACAGCATGTGGTCTAACCTCCAAATATAGCTCAGAAAAAATATTGAAATGAGAAGTCAAAGTAAAAACAAGGCATCTCAAGCATAAGAATTGCAATGAATAAGTTCATTGAACATTACTACAGTGACTTATGATTCTTAAAAGCTCTCAAAATGCAATTCAAACTCAAGAACAAGCTATTGATGAAAGTAATAATTCTAAAGATACTCAATATAATCAAAATTCAAATACCACTTCAACAATTTGCAATAACAACCTGAGTACACGCCAAATAACAAATATATGAACATGCCAAATCAAGAATGGATAAATAATACTAGGAATGGACTATCTTCTAGTAAGAGACAAATTCGTGACGAAATTCTCAATGGTAATTACGAAGGAGATGACGCACAGAAAGTTCTAGATGCAAATAATTATTACAAAAATTAAAAATTTACATTTAGTTCAACTAAATAGAAAGAGGTTTATATGTTATACGTAATTATAGGCTTTTTTATAATAGGAATCGGACTATATATTTTTAGTTTCTTTTTAGCACAAAATCAAGGATTATCTTATAAAAGTCATTGCAGAAATTTTTCTGCAGTTTTTATATCACTCGGTGTATTATGCTTAATGGGATATCTCGTTCATTATATATCTAAACACTATTTAGGCATATAGTTATCTCCACCAACTACACTTACCAACAAGCGTAATTTTTTTAATTGAGCGAAAGATAAAGGCCAACGTTTTATGTATAGACGGATAAAATCTATTATTTAATGTATAGCTCTTTTTTATTTAATCATCTCAACATACACGATATTATTTATTACTATTTTAGTCACTATATATGTCTTACCTTTAATACCAACTTTTAATGTTTAAAGATATAACCATCATGGTTTGCTCATAACTACATTTATTAAAATAATGGCATTGAAAATATCACTTAAGATACTTCAACAATGCCTTCTAGAATCAGACTAAAATTAACAGTTGATATTATCGACTTCATTTGTTTTATCGTCCTTGACATTGACGTTACGTTATAGATTAAAGTTGATCTTACCAATAAAGGAGGATTAACTATGGAATTATATAGTATGCCTATGTTTAATAAAATGTTAGTTAACGACATAGAGAAATCATCAGAATGGTATCAAGAGAATTTAGGTTTTAAAAGTATTTTTAAATTTAAAAATGAACAAAATCAAATTTTAATGGAACATTTACGATTAGCAAAATATCAAGATATAATGTTAATTTCTGGCAAGCAGTTTGAGGTCGGTAATGCAGTTTATACAAATATACTTGTACCAAATATACGAATTTTAAAACAACGAATATCTTCTCAATATATCGTGGAAGATCTTGAAGAAAAACCATGGAATTCTATTGAAATGACAATTAAAGATTTAGATAATCATTTAATTACGCTTACACAAAGTAACATAAGAAATGAAGAGTTTAATACCTTGATGCAACATACTTCAAAATCTTTTTAAACTATTAAGATAAATCCCCTAGACAATAATTATTGTTTAGGGGATTTTATTTATGAACAGTCATTAATTAAGTTAAAAGTATAATAATTTCACACTCTTCATTTCTAATTTAATGAAGTAATTCAAAGAATTTAATGATTACTCTCCATTACTGTATTATATTAAATCGTTAATACCATTGACTTGTATAACTTGAAATATCTATTCAGAAAACTATGATTATATCTTTTGTATTATCGTTTTATCAGTATCTGATGAATATTTAAGTCCGAAACCCATAGTTCTATCCATACTAATATGAGCTAACCATATTAAAGCAATCTGTAAAAGTAACTTTTCATCAATGTATAAATATAATAGCGCGATAATTATAGGTGTGATATACGTATGTCCAATATTGTAGACATAACTACCTGTTTTTCTATTAATCACATATCCTAACATAAAAATATCTGGAACTAATAGTAAAAGTAAAAACAGCCATATAGAAAATTCTAATTTAAAATAAACAGCGATTGTGATTATAAATATAAAGGCATTTTCCAACTTAATTACACTACGCATATTAACCCCCATTTTACTTTGATGTATTTTAATTGAATACTTACTACTACAATTTTAAAAATTATTACTTATTCAGGCTAAGCACCTTTTTAAAGCTGATATCGTGTTTATGCTCATTGTGAATAGTAAATATTTAAAAACTTTAACAAGTTATTACACTTTAAAATTCACTTATGATATTATCATCTTTGTTATATAACTCATATAAAGAATGGTGGAAATTTATGAGCAAAGTAAATAAACCTTTATATTTCTATCTTATGTTATTTCTGTTGACAACTTTAATTGGTGCTTTTCTACTCTATTTGCCCTATACAGGAAAGAAACCCATTAACTTTATTGACGCATTGTTTGTAGCTTCTAGTGCATTCACAGTAACTGGTCTATCACCAGTTGATGTCGGAACACAATTTAATATTTTTGGAGAAATCATTATCTTATTACTTATACAAATTGGTGGATTAGGTATTGTTACAGTAGCAATGCTAACTCTCATCTTTTTAAATAAGAAAATATCAATTAACAATAGAATTTTATTTATGATTACTTGGAATATTGACGAACCCGGTGGTGTAATTAAACTTATTAAACATCTAGCCATATACAGCATCGCCACTGAATTATTTGGTACACTTAGTCTATGTTTATCGTTTATTCCAAAATTTGGCATAGGTAAAGGTCTATTTTTAAGTCTATTCACTTCAGTTTCCGCATTTAACAACGCAGGATTCGCCCTTTTTAAAAACAACTTAATCGACTTTTCAAATGATCCGGTAATCATTATCACTATTCCAATACTTATCATTTTGGGAGGCTTGGGTCATTTAGTTGTGGTTGATTTGTGGAACGCCAAAAGTTTTAGAAAATTATCCCTACACTCTAAACTCGTGTTAACTACCACTGGTTTATTAATTTTGATAGGCACAGTTTTCTTCTTTTTACTAGAAAATAAAAACTCTATGTTACACATGGGATTAATTGAAAAAATAGGAAATGCATTTTTCCAATCGGTGACAACAAGGACTGCAGGATTTAACACAATTGACGTTGGAAACATTAAAACACCGACAGCTTTATTACTTATGGCTCTCATGTTTATTGGAGGTGCACCATTGAGTGCTGCAGGTGGTATAAAAGTTACAACTTTTGTTGTTGCAACAATCGCTATTTTTAATACAATACGCAAAGAAAAAAACAACGCTATATTTAATCGAGAAATATCAGAAAGATACATACAGTTGTCTTTCGTAACTATTCTCATTTCTATTGCATTTATCGGTATGGTTACGTTTATACTTACCATAATCAATTCCAATATACCTTTAATCAAAATACTCTTCGAAGTCGTATCAGCATTCGGTACAGTCGGTCTCACTATGGATTTAACTTCCGAATACTATAATTGGACTGAGTTTATTATTATTATCGTAATGTTATGTGGTAAAATTGGATTACTGAATATTAGTAGAGCGCTTGTTCCACCTAAAGACCCTAAAAACTATAGATATACAAAAGGACATATTCACTTATAATGAGTTCCAATTACTGTAGAGTTAATATTCAAGGGTTAAAAAATATGTACATAATTTCTAAGTTATTTAAAGCGTAATTGAAAGGATTTTAAGTTCTAAAATTTTAACTGTGAAAGGATATAGAAGCGCATTTGTTAAGTATAAAGCTACAAAAGCGCTTCTTTTTTATTGTATTTAGATTGTTCATTACTGTTTCAAAATATCTTTCTTTAAATCATATTTCATTTTTAAATAGATGCTTAAAAGTATTGTTACAATTACTAGTATTAATAAAATTAGAGTTTTAATTTTCATTTTGCTTATTTTTCTCTTCTTTTTTTTATTTCTGAAACGGACTTTATATTGTTATGATACAATACTTCAAGATTATTTGAACTTGTTATATCTCCATCAAACTGAAAATCTTCTGTAGATCTTATACCCGCAGTAAAAGATTTATCTTTATCACTATTTACATATCCACTAATATCATAACCATCCATTGGATTTCTTTCAATTTTTGTAAAATGTGTATTCTTATAACCCTTAACATTATATTTCATAAAAAGTTCTATTCTGTCTTTTTGTTGATTGTAATACTTTTCCTTTGCCACTTTCTTTTCATCATACTTCATTTTTAAATAGATACTTAAAAGTATTGTTACAATTACTAGTATTAATAAAACTAGAGTTTTAATTTTCATTTTGTTTATTTTTCTCTTCTTTTTTTTATTTCTGAAACTGTTTTAGGATTTTTAATAATTATTTTATCAAATTCTTCAGTACTTGAGTAATCTCCTTCAAATTGATTTTTTTCATCTAAATAAGCAGACGCAGTAAAGCTTAATTTTTTATTATTATTAATATAACCTTTAATTGCGTAACCTCCCATTGGATTTCTTTCGCAACTTGTAAAATCAATACTTTTGAAATCTTTAACATTATATTTCATATATAATGTTATCCTTTCTTTTTGTTCATCATAGTATTGTTGCTTTATTTCTTTTTCTTTGTCATTCTTCACTTTTAAATAGAAGACTCCAACAATTAATCCTATACTAATTAATATACTGAATATTAATATTACTTTTTTATTCAAAAAATCATTCCTTTGAGGTGAAATAACGGACAATCTTCATACTAAAAATAACACATATCACGAACTAGCTAGTAGTGTTTATAATATACATCAATCAGATAAAAAGATAGCAATTGAACCCCAAAATTGAACTCAACAAAATTTTAAAATTCAAGCTTCGCGGGTCAATAAAGTTAACGACTTCCAAGCAAAAGCAGTATATCCAAAAAGACAGTAAAGGAAATGTAGATAATTTAGACTGACCCCAATTAGTGGGAATTATATAAAAACACTTTCGTTGAATTCATATTAAAATGAATCATACGGAGGTGTTTTTTCTATGAAAAGAGTTTCTTATTCAGTAGAAACAAAGTATAAAGCAGTTGAAATGAAAGCAGCAGGATTTTCAACAAAAGAAATTATGAAAGAATTAAATATTAAAAATAGAACACAAGTGAAAACTTGGTGGCGATGGTATCGAAATGGGGAAAGTTATAGATTTTCACAACATGTGGGTAAACAATATACCTACGGTAAAGGATTAGAAGAGCTGTCAGAAGTAGAACAATTAAAATTAGAAAATAAGAGAAAAGATATAGAATTGGATATTTTAAAAAAGTACAAGGCATTGGAAAGGAAGTGGTACCAACAGTAGTCATAGATTTAGTGGATCAATTAAAAGTAAAATATTCAATCAAATTGATACTAGAAGTATTAAACATACCTAAATCAACATATTACCGATGGAAAAACAAAACTCATAAAGATGATGCCGTAACACAAAAAGTCATTGAATTATGTAAAGCTAACCACTATACCTACGGTTATCGCAAGATTACAGCATTGATTAATCAATGTTATACATCACCAATTAATCATAAGAGAGTACAGAGAATGATGCAGAAGCATCATTTGAACTGCCGAGTTAGAACGAAAAAGACGACAAGAATAGGTAAACCGTATTATAAAACGGACAATTTATTACAAAGACAATTTAAAGCGAGTTGTCCAATGGAAGTATTAACAACCGATATTACTTATTTACCATTTGGCCATTCTATGTTGTATTTATCTTCGATAATGGATATTTATAACGGAGAAATTGTGGCGTATAAAATAGATGATAAACAAGACCAAAGTTTAGTTAATGATACATTAAATCAAATCGATATACCTGAGGGTTGTATATTACATAGTGATCAAGGCAGCGTTTATACATCTTATGCTTATTATCAATTGTGCGAAGAAAAAGGCATTATCAGAAGTATGTCCCGAAAGGGAACACCTGCCGATAACGCCCCGATAGAAAGTTTCCATTCCTCGCTAAAGTCTGAAACTTTTTACATCAATAATGAGCTTAATCGCTCTAATCATATTGTAATAGATATTGTCGAAAAGTACATTAAAAACTATAATAATAATCGAATTCAACAAAAACTAGGCTACTTATCCCCTGTAAAATACAGAGAATTAATAGCCTAGAACATGGTGTTTTTATTAAGTTCCCGTTTTAAGGGTTCAGTGCCAATAATAGGTGGATTTTCTAGTAGGTTTCTAGAGGTTTTAAAAATTATCTTATCAAAAACCCATCAACACTTCTGCTGATGGGTGGACTTTGCTTAATATACTTCAAATGAGTCGACTAAGAATTCAAAATCTGTATTCATATCAATATTCTTACTTTTTAATTTCGTTACATTTGTTTGTGCAGCTTCACTTGCTTCGCCCTCAAATGCTTCATCTAATTCTTGCCCTGAACTGTTGATGACTTCAATGATTTGTTGAATGTCGTTTTTACGTGTTTCTACATCAGATTTGACTTGCTCTACCATACTTTCTGTTTCTGATCGCAGAGCTTGTTTTAATTGTTCCAGTCTCGCCAATTCTCTTTGTTTCTTTTCTGCATCTTTCGAACTCATCTATGTCACCCCTAACTAAATAGTCCAAATACATCGCTTTCCTCTAAATCTTTTTCTTCAAATTTATCTGCTGCATATTCTAGTTTTTCTGCAAATTGCACTAACGCTTTTTTATTTTGATGTATGTCTTGCGTCACTTGTTCCATTAAATGATTATCATAAAATTCTAAGTTCCCTACAGACCCTCCTTGTGCTAGAGTTTCCATATACTCGGCCAAATCATTCGGACTTATAAATTTATGGGAACCACTCAACAATTCAGATTCATATTTGTCTAGGATGCGTTGGGAGCTTTTCTTTGTCTCCCTTTCATATTCCTCAATGGTTCTTAGTACATCATCATATTTATGTATTCGATCACGTAGATTACTTACAATAGCACGTACAGCTTCCGGTTGTATCTTTATCTTCTTGCCCGAACCTCCAGAGCCACCATGTCCTTTTTTGGCAGAAGCATCTGAATCCCCTTTAACACTTTTCGATGATTTACTAGTAGATTTAGAGCCTTTTTTCGCTTTTGATGCTTTATCAGCTTTAGCTTTTTTATTAAGTTTTTTGATAAAAGCACTTATCGTATCATCAAGTCCTGTTAGATCTTTATCAGTAGTGAATATATTGAATTGATTAAACATCTTCTTCGCTTTTTTATATGCAGCCAACTCACCTTTTGACATTTCTTTTGCATTGCCCTTTTTATCAAAACTATCATAAGTTCCTATAAAATGTTGTCCTACAAAAGGTAACGATGTTAAAAATCCATCATACTTGGGTGCTGTAATTATGTTAGAACCTATTCTTGGCTTAAAAAAATCCAAACTATTAACGATGTCGTCTTCATGACCTACATTTTTGATTTTCCCATTATACTTTCCTTCATCAATTTGCTTCTTGATATCACCAGAAAATGCACCATAAGGGTTCGGAGCAGCATAGGTTGTCGTACTATCAAAGTTAAACTTCACAGCATTATATTGTGCTAGATAGCCTCCTAAACTATGTGCCCCACTATGAAATTTACTATTAGGATATTTATCTTTCACAGCTTGGGTGAAGGCTGCACTTTCATCTATTTGGCTCGGAGCACCTTTTGTATAGATATCATTAGGAACATTTGAATGCGTTACTTTTTTAATAATTGTTTCGCCAATCGTATCCATTGTATTTAGTACATCATTGTCGTCAGTCGGCTTGTTGTATTTTTCAGTTATAGTAATATTTTTTAGATCTTTATAACGTTCATCAATTTTTAAATCATCTGTGTTATTATGGTAAGGAAGAGATAAGTTTGTTTTCCAATCCTTCATACTAAGAGGGTCTGTACCAGCGTAACCCATAACAATATTACTTGTATCAGGTTTTCCATTAACAATTGGTGCATAAGCATAAGCCTTTAAACCATTTCTTGTGTCCTCTCTTTTTTCAAGGACTTTAAATTTACTCGCTGGCGTAGTTATTACACTATTCACATTGTGGTCGTTGTAACTTTCGGCAGAAAGTTTTCTTTTTGTTTCATCTGTTATTTTCATGCATCTCACCATTCTGTATAAATATTTGTGGAGGCAATTATGTTTAAAAAAAATATAATGTTAATTACATCTATAATTATAGTATCACTTATAATTGGAGGCTTCTATATGTTACATGAAAATAAACGCAATTATTACTTAGATATTCAAAAAAAGCGAATCGATTTATTTTTCAATGAAAACGTAAATCATTATAAACACTTTACGATTGTAAAAACCGAAAAAAACCCAATGGGAGATTATTTAATTAAAGGGTATGTAAATAATAATAAGGAATTATATTTTACAGCTACTATGAATGAAACAAGTGATTACCAATTTGATAATCAAATGAGTATGTCAGAAAATTTATCAAATATGTTCAAAACACAAAATGATCTTGATAAATTCCCTAGCCAAATCATCAAAGAAAAAAAATTAAATGAAAAAGACTACGAAGCAGATCCACCTCTAATTTGGGGCTTTTAATATCAGAAAAGCACTAATTACTCAACCTAATGAATAGTTAGTGCTTTTAAATTTCATTATTAGTCCTCCAACGATACATCATCATATTTATGTATTCGATCACGTAGATTACTTACAATAGCATGTACAGCTTACGTTTGTATCTTTATCTTTTTGCCCGAACCACCAGAGCCACCATTTCCTTTTTTGGCAGAAGCATCCGAATCCCCTTTAACACTTTTCGATGATTTACTTGTAGATTTAGAGCCTTTTTTCGTTTTGGACGCTTTATCAGCTTTAGCTTTTTTATTAAGTTTTTTAATAAAAGCACTTTTCGTATCATCAAGCCCTACTGGGTCTTTATCAGTATTAAATATATTGAATTGATTAAACATCTTCTTCGCTTTTTTATATGCAGCCAATTCACCTTTTGACATTTCTTTTGCATTACCTTTTTTTCAAAACTATCATAAGTGCCTACAAAATGTTGTCCTACAAAAGGTAACGATGTTAAAAATCCATCATACTTGGGTGCTGTAATTATGTTAGAACCTATTCTTGGCTTAAAAAAATCCAAACTATTAACGATGTCGTCTTCATGACCTACATTTTTGATTTTCCCATTATACTTTCCTTCATCAATTTGCTTCTTGATATCACCAGAAAATGCACCATAAGGGTTCGGAGCAGCATAGGTTGTCGTACTATCAAAGTTAAACTTCACAGCATTATATTGTGCTAGATAGCCTCCTAAACTATGTGCCCCACTATGAAATTTACTATTAGGATATTTATCTTTCACAGCTTGGGTGAAGGCTGCACTTTCATCTATTTGGCTCGGAGCACCTTTTGTATAGATATCATTAGGAACATTTGAATGCGTTACTTTTTTAATAATTGTTTCGCCAATCGTATCCATTGTATTTAGTACATCATTGTCGTCAGTTGGCTTGTTGTATTTTTCAGTTATAGTAGTATTTTTTAGATCTTTATAACGTTCATCAATTTTCAAATTAGTTGTGTTATTATGAAAGGGAAGATTTGCATTGGTTTTCCAGTCTTTCATACTGGTAAGTTCTGTACCAGCATAGCCCATATAAATGTGACTAGTCTACTTTACCATTCACAACTGGTGCAAATGCATAGGTTTTCAAGCCGTTTTGTGTATCATCGCGTTTTTCAATGACCTTAAAATTCTGACCATTCAAGTCATATTCATGACCCTTTTCAAATTGTTATAAGACTCATCAGCAACTTTAAATGACAATTCATCAGAAAATTTCATAATAAAATACTCCTTAATATTTCAAAAGTAAAAGGTGGACAATGAAAGCAAAAATTATAATTCTTATATTCATTATTATATTGATATTAACATTTATTGGATTAGGAGGGTATACTTTGAACAAAAATAAAAAAGAGACTTACATTACGACACAAGAAAAGCGTATAGATTTATACTTCAAACATAATCTAAAAAATTATCAAACTATGAAAATTAACAATTTCAAAAAGAGTCCTATGAAAGGATACTTTATCGATGGTTATATTAATGATGATAAAACTTTAGAGTTTGAGGCCTATATATCAAGTGCAGATAATCATCAGTTTACTGGAGACGTAGGATATGACACAGACGGCGTAGGTAAACTTTTTAAAGAAAAAAATGCTAAAGATAAATTAACACCAAATGATATTATAAAAAAAGAAAACCTTAATAAAAAAGACTACGAAGCAGACCCACCTCTAATTTGGGGCTTTTAATATCAGAAAAGCACTAACTATTCATTAGGTTGAGTAGTTAGTGCTTTTAAATTTCATTATTAGTCCTCCAACGATACATCATCAATTAAAAATGTTGCATTAGGATATTACTTTCACAACTCTTTTAAATCTTGCTCATTCTTCTCATCATCTTCTCCGATACCATCTATAAACACTGGTGTAGCTACATTTAAGTCTACCTTTTCTGTAAATAAGCTGTGGTATCTACCAAGCAAATCACGTGCTTTTAAACGATCACTAGGCTTAATAGGTACATCTACTGTTTCCACGTGTTCGTTATATACGAGGTTCATCCGTCCTGTGTCTGGGTTTTGTTCAAAAGTACCTTTCTTTACTACAGCTTCTTTGGTTTCAGTTTCGTCGCCTACTGCTGCTTGAGTTAATAGATACAGTAACTCTTTGGCTGATAAAATAGTATCGTCCATAATCTCGTCTTTCTTACTTTTAATATATTCGTTCACTTTTTCTTTCCGTAATAACCTACTACCAGTTACATGTGCACTATTCGGGCTATATCCTGCCTTTATAGCGCTTTGAGTAACATTGAGTGTCCTTAATATATTCATTCGCAAAACGTTCCTGTTTTGGCGTTAATTTATCCATATAAACAAAACGGACTATCATGGTGAAGTGGCAGCCCCTAAAACGAAATCAGCCATTCGTGATATCTACTTACCTACTCACATGATGGATGACATTAAAGATTATTTAATTTGGTATAAAGAGAATAACGTATATAAAGATGACTACGTGTTATTTGGTACATTCTATAAGGCTTATAGTGAATCAACCATTGATCGTTGGTTTACAACTGCATTAAAAGTATTAGATGACCAACTTCCAGATGGTCAGACGTTCCCTAGAATTGTAATCCACGAACTAAGACATAGCCATGCGTCTATGTTGGTCAATCATGGTGCTAGTATCATGGTAATAGCACAACGTTTAGGTCATGCAGATAGTAATGAAGTTTATAACAGATATGGACATTTGTATCCTAGTACACAAAAAGAAATCGTTAAATATTTGTAAGGAGAAGATATATGATAATTAACGGTTGGAAGCTTTATAATAATTCAAATATCAATTTAAATTTTATAAATAATAAAAATAGCATACAAGCTATTAGTCAAATGACACCAGCTTTTTGGGTTTACTTTGAATTTGATTTACAAAAAGAGGAAATAATAGATATTAATCCAAAGTTATGCTCAGAAATAAATAAAGATAATAAAACAATTAAACTATTTGATAAATAAGCACCCTAAATATGGGTGTCTTTTTTATGTGCTGTGCATTATCTGTGCACTTTTTGTGCACTCAAAAACAAAAAGCCCACAACCACATGGGTTGCAGGCTTAATAATGGAGACGGCGGGATTCGAACCCGCGTCCAGAGGTCCTGATACAAATCTTTCTACGTGTGTAGTTTATTGATAATTTTCGCATCATGCTAAGCAATAAACAACCAACATGATGCTAGCTTGATTATAGTTCATCTAAACAGACTTCAAGCGGCAGTGTTTAGCATATCCTACTAGGGTTGAATCGCGTTAACAGCACGTAGGAGATGCTGTTAGGCGATGCAGTGGCTATTACGCAGCTACTGCGAAATTATTGTTTGATTTGTCAGTTATATTTAACCGAAATGTGTTGATGACGGAGCCAACCCTCCGACACGCTTAATAAGCTCGGGGGACCCCTGTCGAATCCAAGAACGTCCCCTCAATTCAAATCAATCTAACAAAATATTGATTAAATCATCAATAAAACAATTTGACACTGCAATCAATCATATCAAAGATGGCCCGATTAAGCAATGATATTGCTTAATAACGGGCTTTAACTGCGCGATCAATATCTCGTTTTACCGCTTTTTCTTTAAGTGCTTGACGTTTGTCGTATTTCTTTTTACCTCTAGCAACGCCTAATAAAACTTTACATTGACCATGTTTTAAATATAACTTCAACGGAATAATAGAATAACCTATTTCTCGTGTACGCTCACCTAATTTTTGAATTTCTTTTTTGTGCAAGAGTAATTTACGTGTACGTAAAGGATCATGATTAAAACGATTCCCTTCTTCATATGGTGCAATATGCATATTATTCAGGTACATTTCGCCTCGTCTCACTTGCGCAAAGCTATCTTTTAAATTGGCACTACCACGACGTATGGATTTAATTTCAGTACCTCTTAAAGCAATACCCGCTTCAATTGTATCTTCAATATTGTAGTCATGTCTTGCTTTACGGTTTTCAGCTAACGTACCTGGTGATTTTGATTTTTTCTTAGCCACTATTACTCACCTCATCTTTGCTGACTATTTTTTCTTTCGACGTGATTTCTTCTTCACACTTTTATCTTTATAAAAAGGTTTGTGGTGCGTATTACCTTGTTTATCTTTTTTACGAGCATTTTTACCTTTACGTTGCTTACGCTTTTTCTTTTTACCTTTACCATTACGATCACTTTTAGTATGGTCTAAAGACTTGCCACGTGTTTTAGCTTGAATGGTTTTCTCACGAGCAGGTCGTTGTGATGATGTCTTTTTAGGTAATGGCATGCCAACAATTTGGAAATCTATCATGCGTTCTTCCACATCAACATGTGTCACTTTAACTTTGACCTCATCACCAATGCGAAAGACTTTTGCTTGACGTTCACCGATTAGTGCCATTTGTCGTTCATCAAAATGATAATAATCGTCTGTCATATTAGCGATATGAACCATACCCTCAATAGTATTAGGTAATTCTATAAACATACCAAAATTAGCAACCGAGCTAATGATACCTTCAAATTCATCACCAATATGTTGAATCATATACTCAGCTTTTTTCAATTCATCAGTATCACGTTCGGCTTCAATGGCACGACGTTCACGTTGTGATGTGTGCTCGGCTAATTCTGGCAACGTCTCTTCCCAATGACGTATTTCTTTCTTATCCATGGAATTCTCTATTAAATATTTACGTATTAATCTATGCACTGTTAAATCAGGATAACGGCGTATTGGAGACGTAAAGTGAGTATAGTACTCAGCAGACAAACCAAAATGCCCTAAATTAACATCATCATAATGTGCTTGTTGCATAGAACGTAACATCATGGTTGAAATAACCATTTGTTCTGGTCTACCTTCAACTTCTTCTTGAATGTTTTGTAATGTTGTCGGATGAATATCTTCACCTGTACCTTTAATCATAATACCAAAATTGGTAATAAAGTCGAAGAACTGTCTTAATCGGTCAGATTTTGGTTGTTCATGAACACGATAAATAAATGGTACTTCCAATTTATTGAAGTGTTCAGCTACTGTTTCATTGGCTGCTAACATGAACGATTCAATTAAACGTTCTCCTTCGCCGCGTTCTCTCATTAGCACTTCTGTTGGAATACCTTCGTCATTCACAAGTACTTTCGCTTCATTAATATCAAAATCAATTTCTCCACGACGTTTACGCATACGAATTAATCTATTTGATAAATCTTGCGCTAAATCTAACATAGGTGTTAAATCTTTATATTGTGAACGTATTTCAGAATCTTGATCAGTGATAATTTTGTTAACTGCATCATATGTCATTCTGTAGTTTGAATGTATTACACTATCAAAGATTTCATGCTTTACAACTTCGCCTCGTTCATTTATTTCCATTCGACAACTTAATGTTAAACGATCTTCTTCCGGATTTAATGAGCATATTCCATTACTTAGACGATGTGGAATCATCGGGATTACTCGATCGACAAGATACACACTTGTCGCACGATCATATGCTTCTTTATCTAAAGCTGAGCCTTCTTTTACATAGTAACTTACATCTGCAATACTAACTGTAAGCTCAGTGTTGCCATTTTTTAATTTTTTTACAGCAATGGCATCATCTAAATCTTTAGCATCTGCACCATCTATAGTGATTGTTAATTCATCTCTTAAATCACGACGCCCTTCGATTTCAGAGGGTTCTATTACATCTGGTACTTCTTCAGCTTCTTGTAATACAGCATCTGGAAACTCGATTTCTATTCCATGCTGGTAAATGATGGAAAGTATATCTACACCTGGATCATTTTTATGACCTAATATTGCTGAAACGTGGCCTTCTGGATTGTCTGTACTATCGGCATACTTCGTAATTTGTACTAATACTTTATGCCCATCTACAGCACCTAAATTTTGTCCTTTAGGTATAAAGATATCTTGCATGATACGTTTGTCATCCGGTAATACAAAGCCAAAATGCTTTGCTTCGCTATACGTTCCAACAACTTGTGTAACTGAATGCTTTTCAATAGATTTTACTTCACCTTCAATTTTACCTTTATGTTCTCCACGAGATTTTTGAATTTCCACGATGACGGTATCTCCATCTAATGCTCTATTGATTTTAGTTGGTGGAATAAAAATATCGTCCATCTCGTCATCTTCAGGTCTTAAAAAAGCAAAGCCTTTTTTGTTTTGACTTAACGTTCCTTTGATTAGTTTTGAATTTGTTTTGTTGGATTGTTTACGTTGATATCTGTCTGTTCTTGTACGTTCAATTAAACCAGACTGTTCTAATTCAACGAGTATTTTAATTAAATCTCTAAATGAGTCGGCACTGTTTAAACCTAACGCATCTTGAAAGTCAGATACTGACATGGGTTCATAGTCAGGTTGTTTTATCATTTCTTCGATGGATTGCTTTAAATTCATTATGCCCCTCCTTTCTCTCCTACATCTTTATTTTTTACTCTGTCCATTCCAATGATTCTAAAAATTGATATACATCTTCAAAGACTTTCTCTTTTTCTTTATCAATGGTAATCACATGACCTGAATGTTGATACCATTTGATTTCTTTCTCATCAGAATCGACATGATTATATATATAATTTGCTGATTGAGGATCAATCATTGTATCTTGTTCTGCTTGTACGACAAGTATTGGATCAATTACTTCATCGACATGTTCTTTAACTCCATTTAGTGTGTCACTCAGTTCTTTCAGTGTTTCAGTTGGATGAAATTGTTCCATTTCTTGATCAATCGTTTGTTGATCTTTGCCTTCATATTTTTTAAAGTTACGTGCATATTCAAGAAATCCTTCATAAATCGAACCTTCTGTTTTATTCTCCATAGGTGCACACATAGTTATAATCCCCTTCACATCACGATTTAAACTTAGTTTTAATGCGAAGGCGCCACCTAATGATAAACCAGCTACTGCTATTTCTTCGTAACCTTGGTCTACTAAATAATCATAACCATCTAAAACATCTTTAAACCAAACAAAAGGGCTAGATTTTAATATTTCTTCTGGAGGCGCTGCATGTCCTTCATATTGTGGAGCATAAGATGTATAGCCCTTTTTTTGAAGGTAACGCCCAAGTTGTCTTACATCAGCAGAGTTACCTGTGAAGCCGTGAAGAAGTAACACTGCACGTTTACCTTCTTCAAAAAAGAATGGTTTTGGTAGTTTAATTTGCATGATTAAAATCCCTCTCCCTTATGATAAGTACTCAATCTATCCTAAATAAGTTAAGTCTTTCATCATATTTGATATATTTAAAAACTTTTCATTATTATCAAAATGACTTGATAAATCATTATTCCCTTTAACATATGATTTAAAAACATGGTTGTCTTAATTATAAAATAAAAAAGTCCGACAAGTATATCGTCGGACTCAGGCTGATAATACTTAATAGCAAATGTGATTCATTTGCCCTATCATTTATCAGTCTTGGTTAAGATTCATTTACTTCATTAAAACAAATATAATATTCTCTACATACCTAAGTAACTAATACAAAACATAAGTACAAAGAATAAAATAGCTAAAATTATTGTTAATCTATGCAAGAATAAATCGACGCCACGTTGTTTTTGTTTACCAAACAATTGTTCAGCGCCACCACTAATAGCACCTGAAAGTCCATTACTTTTACCTTCTTGGAGTAATACAACAGTCACTAATGCAATACAATCTATAATTAATAAAACGATGATTAATGTATGCATAAAAATTGTCCTCCGTTCATTATATACGAAAGAAATTATAACACATCTTTATTGATGTAATCAAACTTCTATCTATTGAAAGTACTTTTACGTGTAATAGAAACAACTAGCATATAAATTGCTAGAATAATAGATCCAATCACTACAATTAAAATTGGTAAAACTGCAAGTACATTTTTTACATCTAAAATACCTTGAATAAATAAGTAAAGATTTACGAGTGTAAATAGTGCATTAGAAATATATACGGCAAACATAAACCACCATAAATATGGATGGCGATTCCAGAAAGCAACAGTACCTGCCAAATAAGCTAAAATATACATAATGCCAGTGTATCGGTCACTATTTAAAATGTTTTTTACTGCTGTATCTGATGTTTTTTGACCAGCTAAAGATAAAATTGATTTAGCTGTTGATTCATCTAATACAATAAAGTGGTGAAAGATAAGTAAAATACAAAACACTAATGAACTTATCGCAATTAAACGTCCAGTTCTTATTTCTTTAGCATTTGAGTCTGTCATAATTGTACTCCTTTTACAAAATTACTCACATTATTATATCAGTTTACATTAATAATTTAAAATGTACTTAACTAAAAAAGCCCGTTGCAGCCTCAACTCTGCAACGGACAATTCAATTAAGATATTAAATCATAAGCGTGAACTCTTATAAAAATTAAAGAGATATTATTTATCTAAATTGTAGAAAGATTTAATTCCTTCAAATTTAGCTGTTTCGTATAATTCATCTTCAATACGTAATAATTGATTGTATTTAGCAATACGGTCAGTTCTAGATAATGAACCTGTTTTAATTTGACCTGCATTTGTAGCAACTGCGATATCAGCAATTGTAGTATCTTCAGTTTCACCAGAACGGTGAGATACAACCGCAGTATATCCAGCTTTTTGAGCCATTTCAATAGCATCGAATGTTTCAGTTAATGTACCGATTTGGTTTACTTTGATTAAGATTGAGTTACCAATACCTTGTTCGATACCTTTAGATAGAATTTCAGTGTTAGTTACGAATAAATCATCACCAACTAATTGAACTTTATCACCGATACGATCAGTTAATTGTTTCCAACCTTCCCAATCGTTTTCATCCATACCATCTTCAATAGTGATGATTGGATATTTACCAATTAGTTCTTCTAAGTAGTCAACTTGCTCTGCTGCACTGCGTTTAGCGCCGTGTTCACCTTCGAATTTAGTGTAATCATAAACTCCATTTTCGTAGAATTCAGAAGAAGCACAGTCAAATCCTAAGAATACATCTTCACCTGGTTTGTATCCTGCTTTTTCGATAGCTTTAATAATAGTTTCAACAGCGTCTTCAGTACCTTCAAATCTAGGAGCGAAACCACCTTCATCACCTACTGCAGTTTCTAAACCGCGTTCACTTAAGATTGATTTAAGGTTATGGAAGATTTCCGCACCCCAACGTAATGATTCTTTGAATGATTCTGCACCTACAGGTAAAATCATGAACTCTTGGAAAGCAATTGGTGCATCTGAGTGAGAACCACCATTAACAATATTCATCATAGGTACTGGTAATTGTTTACCATTGAATCCACCTAAATATTTATATAATGGTTGACCTAATAAATCAGCAGCTGCACGAGCTACGGCAATAGAAACACCTAAAATTGCATTTGCACCTAATTTGCCTTTGTTGTGTGTACCGTCTAATTGAATCATCATTTTATCAATAGATACTTGATCTAAAACTGAAAATTCACCTTCAACGATTTCTGGTGCGATCATTTCGTTAACATTTTCTACCGCTTTAGTCACACCTTTACCTAAATAACGTGATTTGTCTCCATCACGTAATTCAACTGCTTCATGTTCACCAGTAGAAGCACCAGAAGGTACTAATGCACGTCCGAAAGCACCGCTTTCAGTTAATACTTCAACTTCAACTGTTGGGTTACCACGTGAGTCTAAGACTTCGCGAGCGTAAACATCTGTAATAATTGGCATGTTTAATATCTCCTTTAATTATATTATATGACTATTATAGCCTTTTTCTAAACTTTTATAAAATGATAATACATATAAAATTAAGAAAATTTGAACATCTATACGTTGCTGTAAATTCTTAACCTTAATGCATCTATACTAATGTTTAATCAATGATTCACCTGTCATTTCAGATGGTTGCTTAACGTTTAATAAATCTAATAATGTCGGCGCTAAATCTCCTAAGCGTCCAGTTTCTCTTAATGTAACACCGTCTTTAGTTACAATAACTGGAACAGGATTAGTTGTGTGTGTCGTCATAGGTTGGTCGTCATCAGTTAACACTTGATCTGAGTTACCGTGATCTGCAGTGATGATGGCATGACCACCCATATCAATAATTTTGTCAACGACTTCACCAAGACACTCATCTACTGCTTCGATTGCTTTAATTGTTGGTTCTAGCATACCACTATGTCCAACCATATCTGGATTAGCAAAGTTCAATAGAATTAAATCTAAGTCACCTTTATCTAACTCTTCTAATAATGCATCTTTAACTTCATATGCACTCATCTCAGGTTTCAAATCGTAAGTCGCTACTTTAGGAGAATCGATGAGTCTACGACGTTCTCCTTCAAATTCTTCATTTCGTCCACCACTCATAAAGTATGTTACATGTGGATACTTTTCAGTTTCAGCGATACGTAATTGTTTCAAGCCATTATCTTGAGCAACTTCACCGATTGTATTATTTAAGTCAACTTTTTCAAATACAATTTCAGCATCTACATTGTCATTATATTTCGTGAATGTAGCGTAGAATAAGTTGTCCACTTGTTCAACTTTAAATCCATCAAACGCTTTATTAGTAAAGATTTCTGAAAGTTGAGCTGCTCTATCTGGACGGAAATTATAGAAGATTACTGCGTCACCGTCGTTCACACCATCATTTTGGCCCTCAACTATAAACGGTTCGACGAATTCATCAGTCACATCATTTTTGTAATTAGCTTCAACGCCTGCTTTAGCTGAAGTAAATGTAGGACCTTCAAAGTTACGAATAGCATTATATGCACGTTCCTCACGATCCCAACGCTTGTCACGATCCATAGCATAATAACGTCCTGAAACCGAAGCGAATTGACCTACACCTAATTCCTTAAATTTATCTTCAGTTTCCTCTATATATTTTAAAGCAGATTTTTGATCAACATCACGACCATCTAAAAATGCGTGGACATATACTTTATCTATTCCTTGCTTTTTAGCTAATTCTAAAATAGCAAATAGATGCTTATAATGACTGTGTACACCACCATCAGAAAGCAATCCGAATACATGAAGTGCAGAGTCATTGTCTTTAACATGTTTAACAGCGTTATTTAATACAGTATTATCGAAGAATTCTCCGTCTTCAATCGATTTATTAATACGAGTTAAACTTTGATATACGATGCGTCCTGCACCAATATTCATATGTCCTACTTCAGAGTTACCCATTTGACCTTCAGGAAGACCTACATCTAAGCCACTTGCTTCTATTTGTGTTGTAGGATATTTTTCATAATATCGATCAAAATTAGGTTTGTGTGCTTGCTTAACTGCATTGCCATGTTCACTTTCACGATTTGCAAAACCATCTAAGATGATTAAGGCAGTTGGTTGTTTTGCCATAATTATTTTGCACCTTCTAACAATTGTACGAAATCTTCAACTTTTAATGATGCGCCACCTACTAAGGCACCATCGATATCTGATTGAGCCATATATTCTTTAATGTTATTAGGTTTAACACTACCACCATATTGAATACGTGTAGCGTCAGCAACCTCTTGGCTAGATAAGTCAGCTAATGTTTGACGTACGTGAGCACACATTTCATTTGCATCTTCAGATGTAGATGACTTACCAGTACCGATAGCCCAAATTGGTTCATATGCAATAACAACTTCTTTAAGTTGATCATCTGATAAACCTTCGACAGCTTTTTTCACTTGATTACCTACGATTTCATTTGCTTTACCAGCTTCACGTTCTTCATCAGATTCACCTACACAAATAATAGGTGTCATACCGTGATTGAAGATAGCATGCGCTTTTTTGTTTACTTCTTCGTCAGTTTCGTGGAAATAGTCACGACGCTCTGAGTGACCAATCACTACATATTTAACACCTAATTCAGATAATGCTACTGGTGAAGTTTCTCCAGTATAAGCACCACTTTCTTCAAAGTAAGCGTTTTGTGCTCCAATTTTTAACCCTTTTGCTTTACCATCTTTAACAGCTGTTACTAAAGCGTCTAATTGGATTGTTGGTGCACAAATAACTGATTCTACTTCTTTAGGATCAGGTAATGTTGGTAATTCGTTTACAAAGTCTTTAGCTTCTTGAACTGTTTTATTCATTTTCCAGTTTCCGGCTATAATTGGTGTTCTCATTCATTACACTCCTTAATTTTTAGTGTTAAATTTGTAAGCTTTTATCCAAATACTTGCTTATTTCGAAATAAACATTGAAAGCAAAAATAACTTTCTGTTGTTTTATTCCCACATCAAAGTATTTAAAAACTTATTTATCATTAATAGCTTTTATACCAGGTAATTCTTTACCTTCTAAGTATTCTAATGATGCTCCTCCACCAGTAGAGATATGTGTGAAGTCATCTTCGAAACCTAATGAAATTGCTGCTGCGGCAGAGTCACCACCACCAATAATAGTAGTAGCGTCTTCCAATTTAGCAATAGACTCACATACACCGATTGTACCTTTAGCAAAATTACTAAATTCAAATACACCCATAGGTCCATTCCATACTACAGTATGTGCACCTTGTAACTCTTTATTAAATAATTCTACTGTTTTAGGCCCAATATCCATTGCTTCTTGATCTGAAGGGATTTCATTGATAGATACTTCAGTGATTTTTGCATCATTAGAAAATTCTTTAGCGATTTTACAATCTACAGGCAATACTATTTGATCGCCATTATTTTCTAATAAGTCTTTAGCAAAATCAATTTTATCTTCTTCCAATAATGAAAGACCTATTTCCTTACCTTGCGCTTTAATAAACGTATAAGCCATACCGCCACCGATTAAGATTTTATCTGCGATATTAACTAAATTTTTGATAACATTAATTTTATCTGAAACTTTAGCGCCACCTAAAATAGCAACTACCGGTTTTTGTGGATCATTCACTACGCCACCAATAAATTTAATTTCTTTTTCCATTAAATAACCGGCTGCTGTTTCTAAATGAGTAGAAATACCTACATTTGACGCATGTTCACGATGCGCTGTACCGAATGCATCATTAACAAATACATCACCTAATGACGCCCAATATTTACCTAATTCAGGATCATTTTTAGATTCTTTTTTACCATCTAAATCTTCGAAACGTGTATTTTCAACTAATAAAACATCGCCTTCATTTAAGTTTTCAATTGCTGTTTCAAGTTTTTCGCCACGTGTTTCAGGAACGAATATAACTTCTTTACCTAATTGCTTAGATAAGTTTTCAGCAACAGGCTTAAGTGAAAGTCCTTCTTTATCACTTTCTTCTTTAACTTTACCTAAGTGAGAGAATAAAACTAATTTACCACCTTGTTCAATAATATATTTAATTGTTGGTAATGCTTGAACAATTCTGTTATCATTAGTGATTTCACCATCTTTAATTGGAACGTTAAAATCAGCACGCTCAAGAACAACTTTACCTTTTAAATCTAAGTCTGAAACGATTTTTTTAGCCATTATCTATTTCCTCCTTCGTATAGGAAAACTTTATATAAAAATAAGCGGAGAAGCGTATGTGCTCCCCGCTTACTCATAAGCTTATATATCTAATTAAAACAGTACAGAGCACTAGTCAAATTATGAACGTATAGAAGAGCATTTCACTCTTCACGCTATAACTTTAAATAACGTGCTTATCCGTTAAGCTTCAATTATTTAGAAAGTTCAGCTAAGTGAGCTAATGTACGTACTAATTGAGCAGTGTAAGACATTTCATTGTCGTACCAAGCTGCAACTTTAACTAATTGACGATCTCCAACAGTCATAACACGAGTTTGAGTCGCATCGAATAATGAACCGTAAGTCATACCTACGATATCAGAAGATACGATTTCGTCTTCAGTGTAACCGAATGATTCGTCAGAAGCTTGTTTCATAGCACTGTTAACTTGGTCAACAGTTACATCTTGTTTGTCTAATACTACAGTTAATTCAGTTAAAGAACCAGTAGCAACTGGAACACGTTGTGCTCCACCGTCTAATTTACCATCGATTTCTGGAATAACTTTACCGATAGCTTTAGCAGCACCTGTTGAGTTAGGGATAATATTTTCTGCTGCTGCACGTGCACGACGTTTGTCACCTTTTCTGTGAGGTGCGTCTTGTGTATTTTGGTCACCTGTGTAAGCATGAATAGTAGTCATGAAACCTTCAACTAAACCGAATTCGTCACTTAAAACTTTTGCAACTGGTGCTAATGAGTTAGTAGTACAAGAAGCACCTGAAACAACTGTTTCTGAACCATCTAATGTATCATGGTTAGTGTTGAATACGATTGTTTTTACATCACCTTTAGCTGGAGCTGAGATTAATACTTTTTTAGCACCTGCATCGATGTGAGCTTGTGCTTTTTCTTTATCAGTATAGAAACCAGTACATTCTAATACTACGTCGATATCTAAGTCGCCCCATGGTAATTTACCAGCATCTGGTTCATCGAATGATTTAATTTCTTTACCGTTCACACGGAAACCACCTTCGATAACTTCAACTTCTCCAGTGAAACGACCTTGCATAGTATCGTATTTTAATAAATGAGCTAACATATCGTCATCTGTTAAGTCGTTAACTGCTACTACTTCAAGACCTTCTACATCTTGAATTCTTCTGAATGCTAAACGACCAATTCTACCAAAACCATTAATTGCTACTTTAATTGCCATTATAATGGCCTCCTTTAAAAATGATATTTAAAAAGTATTAAACTTTTTATTACTATTGTAAAATGACTTTTGCTGCGGCTTCATCTGTAATCAATACAGTGTTTTCCGGTGCAATTGAAAGATAAGCTTTAATAGCTTCTCCTTTTGATTGTCCACCAGCAACCGCAAAGATAAACTCTTTGTTCTCAAGATCCTCTAGTTGAAGGCCAATCGTTTTGACCTTATGAACTATTTGACCCTGAGCATCAAAATAATACCCAAAAGCTTCACCAACGGCTTGATGATGTTGAAGGTTATCAATCACATCTTGAGATGATTGACGTCGATGCGCCATCTTCAGCGCATCACCAATGCCGTGTATTGTTATATTAGCTTGCTTGATTTTATCCAGTGTATGCATAACAGAAGGTTCCAACATTAACGTATCATATGTGGACTCACTCACGTTGTCTGGGACATAGAGTGTGGTATAATAACCGCCAGCTTGTTGGGCCATACTCGAAGCGATAGTATTCGCTTGATAAACGACATTTTCTCCAAGTCCACCTCTAGCTGGAACAAAAAATACGTTAAAAGGTAATAAATGTATCGACTCACTCACGCACGCCATTGTTGAACCACCAGTTACTGATACAATAGCATCTTCATAAAGTATGCCTTCTAAAAGTTGTCCAGCCTGTTGACCCATTTCACGTTTTACAGTTCGATTAGAATCGGAATCTCCTGGAATGACATGTACATCTTTAATATGAAATTTATCTTTGATAGCTCTGGCCAATTTATGATCATCGCTGTATACGTTAAAGTATTCACCTAGTTGTGCTAATACTTCAGTACCTTCATTAGTAATTTCCATTCCCGTAGGCTTGACACGAATTAATTCTTGCTTCTTTAACATGTCTGTTTCCGACCGTAATACTCTCTCAGTCATATCCATATGTTCACTTAGACTTCGTCTTCCTACAGGTTGATTTTGAGAGATAGTAGATAAAATATAAAAGCGTCTATACATCTTATCAATAAGATCAGGTATAAGCTTTTGTTGAACTTTAATTAAGTCTTTCACTACTACCTTCCTCCTTATATCTTTGTAACAAAGGTACCTGAGAGGCAATCATAACTAAGCTTTGACTTTTTAAGTCCCGCCCGGGACAAAATCTAACCTCTTTACACTTGCAATACTACTATTACGTATTATAAATTGCAAGTGAATTCACTCAATTTCTAAGTTAAATTATAAAAGTTTGTAGGAAAACGATTACAAACAAAGTATAGACCCCATTCTTGTATAGTAATTTAATCATTGTTCGCTTTCTAAATAACTCTACCCAAATTAAATTTTATTCATACATTTGTTTTATTTAGTTGTTATGATTAACTATAATTTGAATATGAATAAAACTAGAGTGAGGTAAAACAATGTCGAATCATAATTATTCTGACGAAAAAATCGAAGTTATAGATCCGAGTGATGATAGATATAAAGGAGATGATTATTTTAATAAAAATTCATCTCAAAACAATCAAAATTTAAAAACTTTTAATCAAACTTATTCTTATAGTTGCACGCATTCAGGATGCGGCTGTATGTTAGGCTGTTTAACTATTTCACTTATTTCATTCTTACTTTCATTACTAATTTTTTGGATTATATAAACATAAAAAGGGTGGGACTGAATTCATTTTGAATTCGAAGTCCCACCCTTTGGGCTAACTCGAGTTAATAAAGATTAAAATGAACGAATCATGGCTTACTCAAGTGACCTTAAACCTATTTTTAGGAATAGTCACAAGATGAACTTTCCAAAAATTTTTAAGTTCTTTCTTATTAATCCTTTTTTGAGCTTTGAGAATTTTGATTGTTATTATTTTGTTTTTGTGTATTTTGGCCCGAACTAGCATTTTGATTGCCACTATTTCCATTGTTTTGTGGTCTGGTTGGCTGTGTTTGATTTGATTTATTTTGGGTGCTTTGACGATTTGCTGATGACTGGTTAGATTTATTTTGTTGTGGCTTTTGTTGTGTTTGCGATTGATCTTTTTGACTTGGGCTTTCTTTAGAATTTGAACTGTCTTGTCTAGATTTTTTTCTTTCGTCAGTTTTTGGCTCTTTTGCTCTCTTTTCTCCTGTTTGTGGATTTTGTTTCACCGGAGTTTGAGTCGTAGGTCTTTGTGGCGTTTGAACAGTTTGCTGCGTTTGTTGAGTTTGTTGAGTTTGAGGAACTTGTTGCGTTTGTTGTGTATTATCCTTTTTTTCTTCCTCCGATTTTTTGTCTTTTTTTTCCTTTTTATCTTTATCGTCTTTTTTCTTTTCTTGCTGTGTTGTTTGATTACTGAGTCGTTCGTTGCCTTTTTTTGAACTATCGACAAATGAGTAAATACCAAATGCTAAACCTATTAATAATAGCAAAACTACAATCGCACTAATAAATTTGGAGATACCGCTCATCTTGTTTACCTCTCTTTCATTCTTAAACACGAATTTATCTTAAAAACAATACTATTGAATCATTGTAAAAAATCAAATCTCAACTATTTTCAATAATTAAAAGTAGTATTTCCCTAAAATTATTTTTAACAGATCCTTTGGGAATAATTAAATAACAAAGTTCAATGAGATTATATAACAGTAATATTTGAGTTTAATCAATCAATACAACTTTATATTTAATTATCTCATACATGATAACATCATACTGATTGATTAACATCATTTTTAAATAACTTAATCAAATCTTAACACGAGAGTTCTTAGATTTACCTATTACATTTACCTGTGCAAAATGATTCACAACATCTTTTAAAAAAGTTTAAAATAAATAGTGATATAAAATGAAACTATTTCACAAGTATAAAAAGTAGAATTAGTTTTAACTTCTTTTTTTACTGGTTTATAATTATTTTAAAAAACTTTTATAGTTAGAACATAGATACTTTATTTTATTACCACTTTAACCTTTTATTTTACGGAATAAACAATGTTAAAAATTAATCTTTTATACAGTATTTACTATTAAAAGGGGTATATGTATTTTAGAATAGAAAAAAGGATCCATACGTTGCTCGCACGGATCCACTACTAAAGGGAGTCAAAATTTACCTTCGTTAGTATATTATGGGGTATACTCATACTAATTAAGAGATGTTTAATTAATTATCGAAGGTACAATTTTATTATAACTAATCTGTTTTTATTTTAAATGCATATTAAAAAAAGTCTTTGACATCTTATTGGCTAAAAAATGTATAAAATATGAATAATAATAATAACTATCAATAAGATGACAGCTTTTTATTTTCAGACGAGGTGAAACTATGAAACGCTATTTAATCACTGGTGGAACTGGCATGGTCGGTTCACACTTAGTCAATGAAATTAAACAAACCGATGCACATATTACAATTTTAACCAGACAGGATAAAACTTCTAATCATCCAAAAATCACGTATATCAACTGGTCAAAAGAGGATTGGCAACATCAAGTACCAGATATAGATATTGTTATTAATTTAGCTGGTGCAACGTTGAATAAACGTTGGACATCTTCCCACAAACAAGCGATGATGCTTAGTCGTATTCAATCAACGCAAACACTATTTGAACTTTTTGAAACACGTGAACACAAACCAGAAGTTTTATTTAACGCAAGTGCAATGGGCTACTACCCTCCAGATTTATTTACAAGTTATACGGAGTTATATCAAACACTTCCATTTGATTTCTTATCAGAAATCGTATATCAATGGGAACGTTTTGCTAATAAATTTAAGCAATTCGGTACACGTGTCGTTTTAGGTCGATTCGGCCTTATTCTATCAGACGATGGTGGCGCTCTTGAAATGATGAAACTTCCGTATCGTTTATACGTTGGGGGAAAACTCGGCTCTGGAAGACAATGGTACTCATGGATTCATATAGATGACTTAATTAGAGGTATTTTATTTACTATCAATCACGATAACGCTGAAGGTCCATTTAATTTAACTGCACCTATTCCTGAAAGACAAAATTTATTCGGTTATACATTAGCACGTGCGATGCATAAACCACATGAAACGTGGGCACCTAAATTGATACTACGTACAGTGTTAGGTCAGATGTCTACTGTCATATTAGATACACAAAAAGTACTTCCAAATAAATTACATGCACTAGGTTTTGAGTTTAAGTATAATAATTTAAGAAATGCTTTAGATGATTTAATTAAAGCTTAAGAATTACACCATAAGAAGAAGGGGTATGAAATGAAAGATACTCAATTAACATATATATTATTAATCATTGCAAGTGTTTTACTAATTGCTAATGGTATATTTGCATTTGAACGTACGTTATCAATGATATTAATGTCGATATTGTTTATATTAGTTGGAATCATTTTATTATCAACAACATTGAATACCATGTATCAAACATCAAAACACTCTAAACGTTAAATTTCATCGGTTTAAAGAAAATAATCATTTCATTCTAAATCTACATTCATATATTTTTTAAAACAAAAACCCTAGTAGACTAATGATAAAATATAGACTGACCCCAATTAGTGGGAATTATATAAAAACACTTTCGTTGAATTCATATTAAAATGAATCATACGGAGGTGTTTTTTCTATGAAAAGAGTTTCTTATTCAGTAGAAACAAAGTATAAAGCAGTTGAAATGAAAGCAGCAGGATTTTCAACAAAAGAAATTATGAAAGAATTAAATATTAAAAATAGAACACAAGTGAAAACTTGGTGGCGATGGTATCGAAATGGGGAAAGTTATAGATTTTCACAACATGTGGGTAAACAATATACCTACGGTAAAGGATTAGAAGAGCTGTCAGAAGTAGAACAATTAAAATTAGAAAATAAGAGAAAAGATATAGAATTGGATATTTTAAAAAAGTACAAGGCATTGGAAAGGAAGTGGTACCAACAGTAGTCATAGATTTAGTGGATCAATTAAAAGTAAAATATTCAATCAAATTGATACTAGAAGTATTAAACATACCTAAATCAACATATTACCGATGGAAAAACAAAACTCATAAAGATGATGCCGTAACACAAAAAGTCATTGAATTATGTAAAGCTAACCACTATACCTACGGTTATCGCAAGATTACAGCATTGATTAATCAATGTTATACATCACCAATTAATCATAAGAGAGTACAGAGAATGATGCAGAAGCATCATTTGAACTGCCGAGTTAGAACGAAAAAGACGACAAGAATAGGTAAACCGTATTATAAAACGGACAATTTATTACAAAGACAATTTAAAGCGAGTTGTCCAATGGAAGTATTAACAACCGATATTACTTATTTACCATTTGGCCATTCTATGTTGTATTTATCTTCGATAATGGATATTTATAACGGAGAAATTGTGGCGTATAAAATAGATGATAAACAAGACCAAAGTTTAGTTAATGATACATTAAATCAAATCGATATACCTGAGGGTTGTATATTACATAGTGATCAAGGCAGCGTTTATACATCTTATGCTTATTATCAATTGTGCGAAGAAAAAGGCATTATCAGAAGTATGTCCCGAAAGGGAACACCTGCCGATAACGCCCCGATAGAAAGTTTCCATTCCTCGCTAAAGTCTGAAACTTTTTACATCAATAATGAGCTTAATCGCTCTAATCATATTGTAATAGATATTGTCGAAAAGTACATTAAAAACTATAATAATAATCGAATTCAACAAAAACTAGGCTACTTATCCCCTGTAAAATACAGAGAATTAATAGCCTAGAACATGGTGTTTTTATTAAGTTCCCGTTTTAAGGGTTCAGTGCCAATATACATTTTCGTCTACTAGGGTTTTGTGTATTAATCAATAATAATGAAACGTTTATTTTATTATTTTTCTGGCTCCATTACTTCATCAATTAATCCATATTCTTTAGCTTCTGCAGCTGTTAAGAAGTTGTCGCGATCAGTATCTTGTTGAATTTTTTCAATAGATTGACCTGTACGTTCTGATAAAATACGATTTAATTTTTCACGTGTTTTTAAAATATGATTTGCTGCAATCTCAATTTCAGTTGCTTGTCCTTGTGCACCACCTAAAGGTTGGTGAATCATAACTTCAGCATTAGGTAGTGCAAATCGTTTACCTTTTGCACCTGCTGCTAACAAGAATGAACCCATAGACGCTGCCATACCAATACAGATTGTTTGTACGTCTGGTTTGATATGCTGGATAGTATCATAAATAGCAAATCCAGCAGTTACACTGCCACCTGGTGAATTAATATATAAATAAATATCCTTTTCAGAATCTTGCGCTTGCAAGAATAATAATTGTGACACAATAGAGTTAGCTACGTTATCATCAATTTGAGAACCTAGCATGATAATACGGTCTTTCAATAAACGTGAATATATATCATACGCACGTTCACCGCGGTTAGTTGTTTCAATAACTGTAGGAATTAAATTCATTTATTTTTCCTCCTTATAATAACTGTTAAAATTATTTTACCTTAAAAGTCAAAAATGGTCAAAGATTAAGCTTATTAATCAAAAATTCAATTTGACGCTTAACCTTTTCATTTGTAAACTAGAATTATCGTTTTTATTGTACCGTCCTTATTGAATGACGTACAGAAATGTGATTATTTCACTATTTACCCCTCGTAGTGTAATGGATAACACATAAGATTCCGGTTCTTAAAATAGAGGTTCGATTCCTCTCGAGGGGGTTGCTTAATAATGTTGAGATTTTAATGTCTGAGATTATTTGTAATCTCAGTCTTAAAATCTCATTTTTTATAATTCAATTTGTTCACCATTTCTTATTTTATCCGCTAATTCATTCAACTTTCTTAAACGGTGATTCATACCTGATTTAGATATAGGCCCTGTAGAAACCATCTCACCCAATTCTTTTAAAGATATTTCTTGATGTTCTACTCTGAGCTTCGCTACTTCTCTCAAACGATCAGGTAAATTTTCAAGCCCAATCTCTTCATCAATTAATTGTATACTTTCTACCTGTTTCATTGCTGCGCTAACAGTTTTATTAAGATTTGCTGTTTCACAATTTACGAGACGGTTAACCGAATTACGCATATCACGGACAATTCTTACATCTTCAAACTTTAGTAATGCTTGATAGCCACCTATCAAACTAAGAAAGTCGGAAATTTTTTCAGCTTCTTTAAGATACGCAATACTCCCTTTTTTACGTTCTAAATGTTTCGCATTGAGTTCATAACTATTCATCAATTTAGTAAGACCTTCGGAATGATCTTCATATTGTGAAAAAATTTCGAGATGATATGAAGACGTTTCAGGGTTATTTACAGAACCACCTGCTAAGAAAGCCCCTCTTAAATAACTTCTTTTCATTTCATCATCTTTGATCATATCCGGATCAATATCGTGAGTAAAAACTCCCTCTTTTAAAATACCTAAATCATTTAGTATTTCTTTCGCTAACATCTTTGTTCGACATATATAAATATTGTTTTTTTTCAATTTCATCTTTTTTCTAACTAAAATTTCAACTTCAACATTAAATATACGTTTGATAAGAGAATATATTCGACGAGCTGTTGTTGCATTTTCTGTCTGTACATTAATTACAAACTGTTGATTTGATAGACTAAGTGCGCCATTCATGCGAATTAATGCACTGAGCTCTGCTTTAGCATTCGATTCGTCAACTTCTATGCGTGTTAGTTCATTTTTCATATCTGATGCAAAGCTCATTGAACACTCATCCTTCCTAATCCTTTTTTCTATTCTTATTTATAGTATCGCCAATGAGGTGTAAAGTTATTTTCTAATTCTAAACAAACACTTAAGTTATCATATCATAAACTACGATTTCGCTTATAATTATTTCTTTTTATCACTAGGAGTAAAGCGAATTGTACTTGTTAAATCTAAGGCAAGTTCATAAATCATTTTTGATAATACTTTTGTGTTATGTCTGACATAGTGTTCATTAGATATTTCAACTAAATTAGACGCCGTTAAAACTCTAATTCCACTATCTTTTAATTGTTCTTTATGTACTGCTACTGGTTTTGAATTCTTTTCTTCATATCGTTGTAAAACATCTTTACTATAGGATTCAGAGCTACATATGACAAAATCAATAAATGGTTCACCAACTTGTCGAGTAAGTGCATCAATATGCTCTTTAACATCATAATTATCTGTCTCGCCTGGTTGTGTCATAACATTAGATACATAAAGTTTTGGGGCAGAGGTACGTAATAATGCTTCTGAAATGCCTTTGACACATAAATTTGATATAACACTTGTATATAATGAACCTGGTCCTAAGACGATTAAATCTGCTTGTTCTAAAGCTTCTACCGCTTCATTCATTGGTTCAACATCACTTGGCTCTAAAAACACACGATTTATTTTTTTATGTGTTTTAGGTATATTGGTTTCTCCATGTACAATTTCACCGTCTTCCATCACCGCGTTGAGTTGCACACTTGTGTTTGTTGAAGGGATGACTTGGCCTTTAATATTTAAAACTTTACTTAATTCTTTAATAGCGTGCCCAAAGTCATTGGTAATGTTAGTCATTCCAGCAATAACTAAATTACCTAATGAATGTCCATCTACTTGATTTTCACCAAAACGGTACTGGAACAATTGAGTTAATATCGATTCCGAGTCACTTAAAGCAGCAATGACATTACGAATATCACCAGGCGCTGGAATATCCATGACATCTCTGATTTTCCCCGTGCTCCCACCATTGTCCGCTACAGTAACAATGGCAGTAATGTCTATTGGAAATTCTCTAAGGCCTCTAGCAAGGACAGAAAGTCCAGTGCCACCACCAATAAGTACTACATTCATTTGTTTCATTATCTCTCTCCACTTTCAATATGCGCATCTCTATGATGCACATAAACATTATATTCAAAAATCTCGTTAAGATATTCAGCTAAACGTTTAGCTAATGCAACTGATCGATGTTGTCCACCCGTACAACCTATAGCAATAACCAATTGCGATTTACCTTCTTTTTTGTAGCCAGGAATCATATATTTTAGTAAATCTGTTAATTTATCAAAAAATATTTGGGTTTCTTTCCACTTCATAACGTAATTGTACACTGGCTCATCTAAACCAGTAAATGGACGCAATTCCTCTACATAGTAAGGATTAGGTAGAAATCTGACATCAAAAACTAAATCAGCATCCATTTGTATACCATGCTTGAAACCAAAACTTGTCACGTTGATAGTAAATGTTTCAAAGTTTTCATCTAAATAAAACTTTGAAATGCGTTGCTTTAATTCTTTAGGTTTTAATTTTGTTGTATCAATTACGTAATTAGCGATACTTCGGATTTCTGATAGATGTTCACGTTCCTCATTTATTGCATCTATTAATGATCTTTGTCCTTGTTCATTTAGTGGGTGCGCTCTTCTTGATTCTTTATAACGCGAAATAATTTTTTCAGTTTTAGCTTCCAAAAACATAACATCTAAAATCACGTCATTGCGACTTTTAATAATATCAATTTCTTTAACTAGAGATTTAAATAATTCCTTACCTCTTAAATCTATTGCAATTGCTACTTTTTGCAATGAAGGATTTCCTTGAGCCATCAATTCTACAAATTTAGGTAACAGTACAGGTGGTAAATTATCTACACAGAAAAAGCCCATATCTTCGAGACTTTGAATCACCAATGATTTACCCGCTCCAGACATACCTGTAACAACTAACAATTCACTTTTACCCATTTCTTTTTCGTTGCTTGCCATTTTCTTAAGTCACCGCCAATTATAATCTTCAATCAATATCATTATATTAAATTCATCTTATCACACTCAAATATGCAAAGTAACATACTTATATTGTAATTAAAAAAGCTAGAATCATTGATGACGATACTTTGACGCAAACAATGTTCTAGCTATGTGTAAAATGAGTTAAATTTTAATTATCTTTTAATTCTGTAATATAATCAGCTGCACTTTGCGCCGCAATACTACCGTCTCCTGTAGCAGTAACAATTTGACGTAATCCTTTATCACGAACGTCACCTGCAGCAAAAATACCTCGTACTTTAGTACTCATGTCATCTTGTGTGACAATGTATCCTGCGTCATTTGTAATACCAAGATTTTCGAATGGCGCTGTGAGTGGTTTCATTCCAATATAAATGAATACACCATCGGCATCATAAGTTTGTTCAGCACCATCTTTAGTTGATTCAAGTGTAACTGAACCAACTTTACCATCTTTTTCATTAATTGTTTTAAGTGTATGACTCCAAATAAAGTCAACCTTATCATTTTTGAAAGCACGTTCTTGCAAGATGTTTTGTGCACGTAATTCATCTCTACGATGAACAATCGTTACTTTATCTGCAAATTTAGTTAAGAAAGTTCCTTCTTCTACCGCTGAATCTCCACCGCCAATTACGAAAAGACGTTTATTTTTAAAGAATGCTCCATCACAAACCGCACAATAACTTACTCCACGTCCTCCTAATTCTTGTTCACCAGGAACGCCAATCTTTTTATACTCTGCTCCAGTTGAGATAATAACTGCATGAGCTGTTACTTCTTTATTCCCTAAATTGATAACTTTATAGTCACCTTTATCTTCAACAGATTTAATATCGCCATATTGGTATTCCGCACCAAATTTTTTTGCATGTTCAAACATTTTCGTAGATAAATCAGGGCCTGTGATCATCTCAAATCCTGGAAAATTCTCTACTTCTTCAGTGTTTGCCATTTGACCGCCTGGCATACCGCGTTCAATCATGACAGTTTTTAAATTGGCACGTGATGCATATACTGCTGCTGTCATGCCGGCAGGACCTGCACCGATTATTGCTACGTCAAAATCTACTTCAGTCATTTTAAATGCCTCCTACTTATTAATCATTATGCGCATTATATATCATACTTTTCATTTCATAAATTTATATGCTCAATATAAATTCAATTGTTTTATTCAGTTTGTATCTAGAAACATTAAAATCGTCCATCAATTGTCTCTTAGTAAATGGTTGGCTAGAACGACGATATGATAGGTAAACAAATGCAGCGACATATCTATCGACATCTACTAAATCTACATTTTCAGCTATAATCATTTCTGCTTGATTAATCCAATCTGTAAATAAAGACGTGTTATATTTGAATTGCTTAAAATTATACAACCTTTGCATACCTCTGTGTATAAAATCTAATTTATTGAGTGTGAGGCCTTGTACCAAATATGTGAGATAAAGTTTCTCATAGTCATTCATTGATTCAAGAATTGACCAAATATCTTCAGTCATTAGTATTTCTTTTCCATTTAATTGATGAAGTAAAAAAATACCGTAAAGTCGATAATGATTATTATCATCTAGTAATAATGGTAACACTCGTGATTCAAATACCGTTTTACTTTCCTCAATTACCCAAGGTGCATAACCTACATCAACTTTAGAAATTTGAGTGAGCTTGTTCCACATCTCAATACTTTCGTCTTTATTTCCTAGGTAATAAAAATTGAAGCTCAATGCATTATACAGTTGAATAGAGACAAATTTACCTTTTTTATAAAGTGGATAAAGTAAATTTTGAGAAGCACGATACTGTTTTAAATAACTCAATACAATTCCTAATTTAAAGGTTTCGTCGTCATTTAGTGGTACTACTTTATTAAGTATTTTAAGATATTTTTGATATTTATCTGTTTCTTTTTTATTATAAAGTAATAATGTGTAGTGACAAAGTGCATGCACATCTGAATTATCTTCCTTTAAAAGTTCTTCAAACATTACTTTGGCACTATCATACTCACCTAGATACAAATAACACATTGCAAGTAAATTCCTAATCACCCTATGCTGTTGTATCTCGTAAGATTGATTCAAAATAAATGTTCGGGCTTCTTCTAACCTACCTTGCGAAAAGAGAAATTGAAATAAAAGTTGTGTTGAAAACAATTGTGCTTCTAATTCAATTTTTTGTTCACTTGTATACGTGACTTCGAATGTTTTTTCAAGCATTTCTCTAAAATCTTTATCATCTGACAATATTACATAATTAATACCAAACAAGAATGCCTTGTTTGGCTCGTTTAATTCTATATTTAATTGACTTAGTTCATAGAAGCTTTCTTCTACATGAAAGTCTTTAACAATATTCTCATAAAAAAGATGTTCTGCTTTTTTACCGATATTTAATTTAACTAAACATTGCGCATAGTGTTGTTGAATATCAAAATCCTCAGGTGACAACTCAAGCACTTTTTCATAATATTCTGCCGCTTTCTTGTAGTCCTGTTGTTGCCACTTTTGGTTAGCCATTTTACGGTAAAAAGCCTCATCAAAAATCATTGGAATGATGTTATTTTCTTTTTGTGCCATTCGTTGTCACCTCCTGAATCTAATTGTATTTGCATAGGGTTACCAAATGCAAAACTGTAATCGGGAACATCTTTAGACACAACCGTACCCGCACCAATTTTAACATGCTTTCCTATAGTTATTCCTGGCAATATTGTCGTATTTGCACCTATTAAAGTGTAATCGCCTATAATGACTTTCCCCACTCTCCACTCATCAACAAGTACTTCGTGAGTTAATATTGTTGTATTATAACCAATGACTGTATTCTTGCCAACCGAAATGTATTCTGGATAAAACAAATCAGGCAACACTTTATATGCAAATGAAGTATGATTCCCGACATCCATTTTTAAAAGCTTTTTATATATTTTATTTTTAAGTTTCATACTAGGAATAAATCTTGCAATTTCTATAATCAACGTTTGCTTTAGCACTTTTATGAATTTAATTTTTCTATATATATGCCATAAAGGATTCACTTGATGATACTTCTCTTTACTTAATCTTCTCAAAATAATCACTTAGCCTTTTTAATCGGCCATGTTAATGGTCCTGAATTTTTATATTTTATTGGTTGATATTTAACTCTTCTATAAATTACGAATATCACACTAATCATAATAAGCACGACAGAAACAAGTTGCGCTACACGTATATGACTCGTAAGCATCAAACTATCGGTTCTCATCGCCTCAACGAAGAAGCGTCCTATAGAATACCAAATAAGATAACCAAAGAATGTCTCTCCAAGTTTTAGACGTTTCCTTAAAGTAATTAAAATGACAAAACCTATCACATCCCAAATTGACTCATATAGAAATGTTGGGTGATAATATTGGCCTTCAATATACATATTTCTAATAATAAAGTCTGGCAAATGTAAATGTTCTAGAAAAGCTCTAGATACTGGTCCTCCATGCGCTTCATGATTCATAAAGTTTCCCCAGCGTCCTATCCCTTGAGCTAAAATAATACTTGGTGCCACAATATCTCCTATTTGAAATGGATGTAGATTTTTGATTTTACAAACAATAATCCCCGTGATAAGCCCACCAATTAAGCCGCCATGTATGGCTATACCACCATGCCAAATTTTTGGTATCTCACTCAAGTGATTCATGTAATATGGCCATTGAAATGTAACAAAATATATTCTCGCAACTATGAATCCAACAATCGCGCTATAAAATATAATATCGATTAAAGTGTCTTTATGTAATCCAACCTGTTTCAATGCTGCTTGTGCAATGAAGTATCCAAGTAAGATACCACAAGCAATAATAATTCCATACCATCGAACTTGGATTGGTCCCAAGCTAAAGGCAACAGGATCGATATATCCTAATGTAATATTCATGTGTGTTACTCCTCACTTTTATGACTATTTCGAACGATTTCTTCATTAAGTCTCTCATTAAATTCAACTGCTGTATTAATACCCATGATATTAAGACGATAATTCATAGCCGCTACTTCAATAATTACTGCTACATTGCGCCCTGGTCTAACTGGTATCGTTTTTTTAGTGATTTCCGTATCAAGAATTTTCAATGTTTCTTCATTAAGACCTACACGATCGTATAACTTATTCTTATTCCAATTTTCTAAATTAATGTTTAATCGAATTTGTTTTTCAGTTAATATTGATCCTGCTCCAAACAAAGTCATAACATTAATGATACCGAGACCACGAATCTCTAGCAAATGTTCGATAAGTTTAGGAGGTTTGCCTACAAGTTCATCCTTAGTAATTTCTTTGATTTCTACATTATCATCAGCCACTAATCTATGACCACGTTTGACTAATTCTAATGCAGTTTCACTTTTTCCAATGCCAGAATCTCCTGTAATTAGTACACCTACTCCGTAAACATCAACAAGTACACCGTGCAAAGAAGTGGTTTTCGCGAGTTCATGTTCGAGAAATGTCGTTAACCTACTCATTAAGCTCGTTGTGGCATCTTTCGCAACAATAATTGGTGTATGCGTTTCTTGAGATGCACGTATGAGTTCTTCTGGTGGTTCTAACCCACGTGTAACAATAATCGCTGGAGTTTCAGGTCGGCATAACTTTCTCATTCTTCCTTTTTTCTCTTCATCTGGAAGTAAATTATAAAATGATAACTCCGTTGTCCCTAATAATTGAATACGGTCTGAAGCATAATGTGAAAAATATCCAGCCATTTCTAAACCTGGACGTGAAATATCTGTGTTTTTAATTGGTCTATCTAAACCTTCTTCACCAGTAAGTAATTCTAAATTTAACGTATTAACTAATCTATCTGTTGTTAACATGCATTCACCTCAAATTTCATAAGCCATTCGTATCTTCCTTTTCTATTATCATATCAAAAATCAACTCATGTTTTATATTAAAATGATGATTTAAAATTTTAAAAGTTTCTTAAATCATTACTGTTTTGAGACAAACTAGATTTTTTCCATTATACAATTGAGTAGTTGATTGATTGAGTTAAAAAATATACCTTAAATAACAATCTAAATCGAAATTCAAATAACTATTTGATGATTTATGCTCAAATTAATGAAATTAATTTGATATATAAAGCTCTAAGATTCTTTGTGTAAAAGTCATCTTAGAGCTTTTTAAGTTAATCTATCATTTTATTACTAGTCATACATCTTACTATTCAACTCTGTCTCTCTCTAATACTGGTTTTAAATATTGACCAGTGTAAGATTCTTTATTTTGAGCGATTTCTTCAGGTGTACCAGTTGCGATGATTGTTCCTCCACCTTCACCGCCTTCTGGACCTAAATCAATAATATGATCTGCCGTTTTAATAACATCAAGATTGTGTTCGATAATAACGACCGTATCACCATTTTCCACTATACGATTCAATACCTTTAATAAACGACTTATATCATCAACATGTAATCCTGTAGTTGGTTCATCAAGAATATAAATAGAACGCCCCGTTGAACGCTTGTGCAATTCTGATGCGAGTTTTACACGTTGCGCTTCACCACCAGATAATGTAGTAGCTTGTTGACCTAAAGTAATGTACCCCAACCCAACATCTACAAGTGTTTGTAATTTACGCTTAATCTTAGGGATATTTTCAAAGAAATGCGTAGCTTCTTCAACAGTCATTTCTAACACATCCGCAATATTTTTTCCTTTGTATGTTACCTCTAGAGTCTCACGATTATAGCGTTTACCATCACACACTTCACAAGGTACATAGACATCTGGTAAAAAATGCATTTCAATTTTTATAATTCCATCACCTTTACAAGCTTCACATCGTCCACCTTTGACATTAAAACTAAATCTACCTTTTTGATAACCTCGTATTTTGGCTTCATTCGTTTGTGCAAAGACATCTCTTATGTCATCAAAGACACCCGTGTATGTGGCTGGGTTAGAACGTGGTGTTCTACCTATTGGCGATTGATCAATATCAATGATTTTATCTAATTGATCGATTCCTTTGATTTCATCAAAATTCCCAGGTTTCACTTTAGATTTATTAATTTTTTGAGCTAATGCTTTATATAAAATTTCATTGACGAGTGAACTTTTACCAGAACCTGACACACCTGTAACTACAGTTAAGACGGATAGTGGGAAGTCTACATTTACATTTTTTAAATTATTACTTTTAGCACCTTTAATTTGAATCTTTCTATCGGTGATTTCGCGTCTGTATTCAGGGACTTCTATTCGTTTTTTTCCACTTAAATATTGACCCGTTAAGGACTTTTTATCTTTCATTACTTTATTAGGGGTACCACTTGAGACAACCTCTCCACCGTGGTTACCGGCTCCCGGACCCACATCAACTAAATAATCAGCTGCTCTCATTGTATCATCATCATGTTCAACGACAATGAGTGTATTACCTAAATCACGCATTTCTTTTAAAGTGTTAATTAATCTATCATTATCTCTTTGATGTAATCCAATTGAAGGTTCATCTAAAACATACAGTACTCCGGTTAATCGTGAACCAATTTGTGTTGCTAAACGAATACGTTGTGCTTCCCCTCCAGATAAAGTTCCGGATGAACGATCTAAGGTCAAATATTCCAAACCAACATTATTTAAAAATGATAATCTTGAAATTATCTCTTTTAAAATTTGATCTGCAATTGATTTATCTTGATCGCTTAATTTTAAGTTTTCGAAATAATAAAGTGCATTTTTAATTGAATATTCAACGACTTCACCTATATTATAGTCGCCTACATATACAGATAACGCTTCTTTGCTTAAGCGTTTGCCATGACAAGTTTCACACGGTAACTCTGTCATGTATTTACTCATCATTTCGCGTGTATATTCAGAGGGAGATTCATGGTATCGACGGTCAATATTAGGTACCACACCTTCAAAAACCATTTTACGTTTACGAGTACCACCATTTCGTTGCGTAAATGTAAATTCAATTTCTTTTTCTCCAGAACCATTCATCAGTATGTTTTTTTGTCTATCAGTCAATTTTTTATATGGCTTATCCATATTAATTTTGTAGACTTCACATACACGTTTTAATAAAGTTGGATAAAAATCGGAACTTGTTGGTTCCCATGGTTCAATTGCGCCTTCATTTAAAGTTTTATTTTTATCTGGAATGACTAAATCTAGGTCTACTTTTAGTTTTTGACCTAAACCATCACAAGTTGGACACGCACCAAACGGACTATTGAAACTAAACATTCTAGGTTCTAATTCACCAATAGAGAAACCACAAATTGGACATGCGTGGTTCTCAGAGAATTTAAGTTCCTCTCCATCAATAACGTCAACTGTTAAATTACCTTCAGCAAGTTCAAGTGCTGTCTCAATAGAGTCCGCTAGACGCGTCTCAATGCCGTCTTTAACTACAAGTCTATCAACAACAACTTCAATTGTGTGATTTTTATTTTTATCCAATTGAGGCACTTCATTTACATCGACGATTTCATCATCAACACGTAAACGCACATATCCTTTCTTACCTATATCTTCAATTAACTTTTCATGACTTCCTTTTCTATGTGAAATGACTGGTGCAAGTAATTGAATTTTTGTACGTTCTTCTAATTCTAAAATACGATCAACCATTTGTTGAACAGTTTGTGATTCAATTTCTATACCGTGATAAGGACAGTACGGTTTACCGACACGCGCATATAATAATCGAATATAATCATAGATTTCAGTCACAGTGGCAACGGTAGAACGTGGGTTTTTACTTGTCGTCTTCTGATCAATAGATATTGCCGGTGACAAACCTTCAATGGTATCTACATCAGGTTTGTCCATTTGTCCTAAAAATTGTCGTGCATATGCACTTAACGATTCCACATAACGTCGTTGACCTTCAGCATAAATAGTATCAAACGCTAACGAAGACTTACCTGAGCCTGAAAGTCCAGTCATGACAATCAACTTGTTTTTAGGTAATTCAATATCTACTCCTTTTAAATTATGTGCTCGCGCACCTTTTACTACAATTGACGGTCCTTTCATTTAATCGTCACCCTTCTGCTTTTAATTCAAATAACATATCTCTTAACTCTGTAGCTTTTTCGAAATCTAAATCTTTGGCTGCTTTTTTCATTTCTTTTTCTATATTTTCTATTGTTTTTTGACGTTCTTTCTTTGTCATTTTCTTAGGTAATTCAGTTTGTTGTTGTTGATTTGTTTCATCGCTCTCCACAGTAGCACTAATGACGTCGTGAATCTTTTTATTAATTGTTTTCGGCGTGATGCCATGTTCTTTGTTATGGGCAATTTGTATTTCTCTACGTCTTTGTGTTTCATCAATCGCATATTGCATGGAATCTGTAATTTTATCCGCATACATAATGACTTCTCCTTTGTCATTACGTGCTGCACGCCCAATAGTTTGAATAAGAGATCTATCAGAACGTAAGAAGCCTTCCTTATCCGCATCTAAAATTACAACCAAAGATACTTCAGGTATATCTATTCCCTCTCTCAGCAGATTGATCCCAACTATTGCGTCGTAAGTACCCATACGTAAATCTCGAATAATTTCTATTCGTTCTAATGTTTTAATTTCTGAGTGTAAATAATTAACTTTAATCCCGGCTTCTTTCATATATGTAGTTAAATCTTCACTCATTTTTTTAGTAAGTGTTGTCACAAGTACACGCTCATCTTTGTCAACGCGATCTTGGATTTCACTTAAAAGATCATCGATTTGATTCTCAGTTGGACGCACATCAATTTTAGGATCAAGTAAACCAGTAGGTCGTATAATTTGTTCAACCATTTCATCTGTATGTTCTAACTCATATGGGCCTGGTGTAGCTGAAACATAAACAAGTTGTTTTGTTTTTTCTTCAAATTCTTCAAATTTTAATGGTCGGTTATCCAACGCACTTGGCAAACGAAATCCATGGTCTATTAATACTTGTTTACGAGCTCTATCCCCATTGTACATACCACGAATTTGAGGTAACGTAACGTGTGACTCATCAATCATGACAAGCCAATCGTCTCCAAAATAATCAAGTAATGTATATGGTGTTGAACCTAATGGTCTTAAAGTTAAGTGAACAGAATAGTTTTCAATACCTGAACAAAAGCCCATTTCTCTCATCATTTCTAAATCATAGTTAGTACGTTGTTCTAACCTTTGTGCTTCTAATAATTTATTCTCATCACGTAATTCTTTTAGTCTCTCTTCTAATTCTTTTTCGATTCGTTCAATAGCTACTTTCATTTTCTCTTCACGAGTAACGAAGTGCGAAGCTGGGAAAATTGTAAAATGCTCACGTTCTCGAATGACTTCCCCAGTTAAATAGTTAACCTCTCTGATACGATCAATTTCATCACCAAAAAATTCTACGCGAATACACATTTCTTCTCTAGAAGCCGGGAATATTTCAACAACATCCCCACGCACTCTAAATGTACCACGTTGAAAATCTATGTCATTACGTGAGTATTGTACATCAACTAACTTTCTCAACAATTCGCTTCGTTCCATCTCCATACCAACACGTACACTAACAACCAAATTTTTATATTCTTCAGGATTACCTAAACCATAGATACAACTAACACTTGCAATAATAATGACATCATCACGTTCAAATAAAGAACTTGTAGCAGAATGTCGTAGTTGGTCAATTTCATCGTTAATGGAGGCGTCTTTTTCAATAAAGGTATCTGTTGAAGGCACATATGCTTCAGGTTGATAGTAGTCGTAATAACTAACGAAATATTCAACTCTATTTTCTGGGAAAAATTCTTTAAATTCACTATATAGTTGACCTGCTAATGTCTTGTTATGTGCAATAATAAGTGTAGGTTTACCAACCTCTTTAATTACGTTACTCATAGTAAAAGTTTTACCTGTCCCAGTTGCACCTAATAAGGTTTGATGACGTTTCCCTTCATTTACGCCATCCACAATTTTTTGTATCGCTTGTGGCTGATCACCTTGTGGCTCAAATTCAGACTTTAACTTAAATGGAACATGTTCTACCATTCCAAAATACGCCTCCTATTATTGTTATCATTTATAAAGATTTTACACATCTCGTATCAATTACTTTTTCATGAATATCATTTTCTATTTTAACAAATTCTAAAAGAACAATACAAACATTTGTTCGCTTTTGAAATTTAACATTTTTAATGCTTATTCTAAAACAAGAGCTCTAAGATGATTTCTAATGCAAGAAATTGTCTTAGAGCTTTATTTATCAATAATGTATGCTGTGCGATATTTTTTCTTAAAAGTACAATCAAATACATAATTATATACACACTGTACTTTAAAATCTTTCGCTTTTATATTCACAATATATCAATTATTATGTTCTAGCCATCAAAATATTTACTACTTAATATTTAGTTATTAATGTTTACACCATGGATTACTTAATATTCAAAATAATATAAACATTAATTTAAAGTAAAAAATGAACAATAAATAATAATCCAACAATTTTTAAATTAAATCATAATCACTATAATTACAGTTTAAAGTAATAATAAATCAAAAAAACAAATACTTCAAAATTTTTGTTTGCATAAACACATCTTAAGAATCATTTTGGTTCTTATGAAATTCAAGTTGATCAATTATTAAATAACCAGCTAATAAACTTGTCACATCTATAAAAATAATCCATTCGTTGTGAAAGAATCCTTTATAAACTGATGCACCTATTATTATCAATGTGACTAATGTACCAATCCATTTACTTCTAGTCACCACACTAAACAGCACAACTAATATACAAGGAAAGAAGGCCGCACAAACATACCAAATCATTATCGTCACCCATTTCTTCTGCTTAGAATTGACATTGTTGTTTCACGTAATTCAGTTCGAGGAATAAAGTTTTCAGTGAGCATTTCAGGTATTACATTTTCAATAAAATCTTTTACAGATTCTAAGTGATCAAATTGTATAATAGTTTCTAAACTCATTTCATATATTTCAAAAAATAGTGGCTCAGGATTACGTTTTTGTATTTCTCCAAATGTTTCATACAATAAATCAATTTTATCAGCAACAGATAGAATTTGTCCTTCTAGAGAATCATCTTTACCTTCTTGTAAACGTTCACGATACACGTGCTGATATTGTGTTGGTATCTCCTCTTTGATAAACGTATCTACCATTTCTTCTTCAACTTGGGAGAATAAATGTTTTAATTCCTTACTTGCGTATTTTACCGGTGTTTTGATATCACCTGTAAACACTTCAGCAAAGTCGTGGTTGAGTGACTTTTCATAGAGACTCTTCCAATCGATTTTATTTCCATGATATTCTTCGACAGTAGCTAAATATTGCGCAATTTTAGTTACTTTAAAAGAATGAGCAGCAACATTATGTTCAAAATATTTAAATTTACCTGGTAATCTTATTAATTTTTCTAAATCTGATAGTCTTTTAAAATATTGATGCACTCCCATAATAAGACACCTCCTTAATATTAAAATTAGTCTATATTCTTATTGTTATTATATCAATCAATATTATTATTGAAAGTAAATTATCATGTAAATCATTTCTATTTTATTATAAAAGAAAAAGTAGAATAATGAATTCATTTTGAACTCACTATTCTACTCTAATACGTAACTTATGGATAAAACATGTTGATATATATGAAGAAGTTGTTCTACCAACATGATGTTCAATTTAATTGTCTAGAACGTTTATATAACATAAGAGACAGTTATACGCGAAGTTCATTCACACCTTGAATATAAATAGTCATTTAGTGAATGTAATTATATGAATTAGGATTGCTAATAGTTCTGTAAGATTTTACGTTAACGCCACCATTCCAGTTCATTTCCGAAACAGTTACAGAACCATTAGAATTGATTGATTCAACAACGCCAACATGTCCATAAGCGCCAGCCCCATTTTGACCCGAACCACTTTGGAATACAGCACCAACCTCAGGTGTGTGATTTACATTAAAGCCAGCCTGATTAGCTGAATATGCCCAGTTACTAGCGTTGCCCCATAGACTTCCAATTGGTCTCCCTAGCTCAGCGCGACGATCGAATGCATAATAAGTACATTGACCACTAGTGTATAAATTACCTGAGTTAGATACACTTCTTAGACCATTGTAGGCGTTTGGCACAGAGTATGTATCAGTTGATTTACTGTTATAATTATCATAAGTAGTGTTGAATGTATCAGTTGATACATTATTATATCCTACTGGAATATAGTTAGTTTCATAATTTACGAATGTGTTTGTGTTATTAAATTGTTCAAATGCAGTTTCAGATACTACAATTTCATCTCCTGGAAAAATAAGAGGTTCTATACCAGGATTTAAAGCATAAAGTTCTTCTAAAGTAAGATGATGTTCTAAAGCAATTTTATATAAACTATCTCCAGGTTTTACAGTGTAAATACCTAAGTTTGATTGATTTGTAATTACATCACTCGTTGCATATGAGTCTAGTTGCGACGTCTCAGATTCTTGTGCGTTAGCTGCAGTGTTAATTGCAATAAAAGCTGCAATCGAACTTAACGTTACAGTTAGCGTTTTTTTCATCTAGTTGTCATTCCTTTGCTAGTTGATTATTAATTCACAAATTTAATATAGCACAATCAAATGAGGCTAAGGGTATTGTTATATTGATGTAATATAATAGTTAAAAAGAGTGTTTTTACACTCGGAAATAATTATCTACTCTACTAGTTCCTAACCTTATGATGTACAGGTCAAATTTAAGTCCTTCTCGTCTGAGACTAAATTTACTTCGGTAACATTAGAAAATGCAGACTACATATAAAGTAAATATAGCTTTAAATATTAACTCCCTATTTTGTCTGTTTTCTGTTTAATGAAAAATACGCATAATCATCGATAAATCAAATAATGATTATGCGTGTATCAATTATATGTCTTGTCGATCCATTTCTTTTCTTAAATAAGCTTCTATGAATGGGCCTATTTCTCCATCCATAACAGCGTCTACTTTACCAGTTTCTTCATTCGTACGATGATCTTTAACCATTGAATATGGATGAAAGACGTAAGAACGAATCTGACTTCCCCATCCAATGTCTTTTTGTTCGCCACGAATTTCAGCCATTTCTTGCTCTTGCTCTTCTAACTTTAATTGATAAAGTTTGGACTTCAACATTTTCATTGCAGCTTCTCTATTTTTTATTTGAGATCGTTCATTTTGGTTGTTGACTACAATACCTGTAGGGTGATGTGTAATTCTAATTGCAGACTCAGTTTTGTTAATATGTTGTCCACCAGCGCCTGAAGCTCTAAAAGTATCCACTGTAATATCATCTGGGTTAATCTCAATTTCAATTTCATCATTATTAAAATCAGGAATAACATCACATGATGCAAAAGAAGTATGTCGTCTACCAGATGAATCGAAAGGTGAAATTCTAACTAAACGATGAACACCCTTTTCTGCCTTTAAATATCCATAAGCATTATGCCCTTTTATAAGTAATGTAACACTTTTAACGCCTGCTTCATCTCCTGGAAGATAATCAACTGTTTCAACTTTAAAGCCATTTTGTTCACAGTAACGTTGATACATCCTAAGAAGCATACTTGCCCAATCTTGTGATTCTGTACCACCAGCACCGGGATGAAGCTCTAATATAGCATTATTTGCATCATGTGGTCCGTCGAGGAGTAATTGTAACTCATATTGATCGATTTGTTCTTCAAATTGCTGAACTTCCTCTTCTAATTCTTTCTTCATACCCTCATCATATTCTTCTTGTAATAACTCTCTCGTCGCACTCATATCGTCGACAGCATTTGTCAGTTGATAATACCCATTTACTATAGACTTTAGTGCATTGTTCTTATCAATGATATCTTGTGCTTTAGTTTGATCATTCCAAAAATCAGGATCAGTCATCATTTCTTCATACTCTTGTATGTTGGTCTCTTTATTTTCTAAGTCAAAGAGACCCCCTAATTTGATTTAAGTGATTTTGATATTCTTCTAAATTTCGTTTAATCTCAGATAATTCCATTCATCTTCTCTCCTATTTAATCATACTATGTCATAATATTTATATCATACAGTATATGCCTATTTTTTAAAAATAAACGGCCATTTCATCTCTATATCATATTACTAAGCATTTAACTTACAAGCGATGTAAATAAAGACTGAGTCATTCATAATTAGATATGCCTCAGCCTTTAAATTTAAACTATTTTATTGATTACGCTTTTCCATGACAATTTTTATATTTTTTACCACTACCACATGGGCATGGATCATTTCTACCTACCTGATCACCTTTTACAATCGGTTGGGGCTTTGCTTTTTCTTTGCCATCTTCAGCAGTTACATGTTTTGCTTCACCAAAGCTTTTAGATTTTTCACGTTCTACATCATCTTCAAACTGAACCACTGATTTCAAGATATACTTACATGTATCTTCCTCGATATTTTGCATCATGATATCAAATAATTCATGACCTTCATTTTGATAATCACGAAGTGGGTTTTGTTGTGCATATGAACGTAAATGAATACCTTGACGCAATTGATCCATCGTATCAATATGATCAGTCCAATGTGTATCAATTGAACGTAATAAAATCATCCGCTCAAATTCACTCATTTGGTCTCCTAATGTTTCTTGTTGCTGTGCATACGCTTTTTCAATTTTAGACCATACAATTTCAAAAATATCTTCTGAATCTTTACCTTTAATTTCTGTATCTTGAAGATCTCCTTCTTGCAAGAACACATCATTAACGTAATTAATAAATGGCGTATAGTCCGGATTATCGTCTTCTTCATTAATAAAATGATTAATCGCACGTTGCAATGTAGAACGTAACATCGCGTTAACGACTTGAGAACTGTCTTCACTATCAATGATTTCATTACGCTCATTATAAATAATTTCACGTTGCTTACGTAAAACTTCATCATATTCTAGAATACGTTTACGCGCATCAAAGTTATTACCTTCTACTCGTTTTTGAGCTGATTCTACAGCACGAGATACCATTTTCGACTCGATTGGCGTCGAATCATCCATTCCTAAACGGTTCATCATTTTCTGTAAGCGTTCTGAACCAAAACGTACCATTAATTCATCTTGTAAAGATAGGTAAAAACGACTATCTCCTCTATCACCTTGGCGTCCTGAACGTCCACGTAATTGATCATCAATACGTCTTGATTCATGACGTTCAGTACCAATAACAGCAAGTCCACCTAACTCTTCAACACCATCACCAAGTTTAATATCTGTTCCACGTCCAGCCATATTTGTGGCAATTGTAACTGCACCTTTTTGCCCCGCATTTGAAACGATTTCCGCTTCTCTCTCATGATTTTTAGCGTTTAATACGTCATGTCTGACACCACGTTTTTTTAGTAAATTTGAAATATATTCAGAAGTCTCAACAGCAACAGTACCTAGTAAGACGGGTTGCCCTTTTTTATGTTTTTCTACAACATCTTCAACTACCGCATCAAACTTACCTTTTTGACTAATATAAATTAAATCTGAATTATCTTTACGTTGAACAGGTTTGTTAGTTGGAATTTGAGTAACTGTCATATTATAGATATTACGAAATTCTTCCTCTTCGGTTTTCGCTGTACCAGTCATCCCCGCTAACTTATTATACATTCTGAAATAATTTTGGAAAGTAATGGATGCCATCGTTTTAGACTCATTTTGAATTGCTACGCCTTCTTTAGCTTCAATTGCTTGGTGTAAACCTTCAGAAAAACGACGTCCAGGCATTGTACGTCCAGTAAATTGGTCAACTATTAATACTTCACCGTCAACGACCATGTAATCAACATCGCGTTGCAATGTAACATGAGCTCTTAAAGCTGTATTAATATGACTAATCACTTCCACATTTTGAACATCATAAAGATTATCTACCTTGAACATACGTTCAGCTTTATCTGCACCTTGTTCTGTAAGATGTACAGCTTTGGTTTTTTCGTCATAGTTATAGTCATCTTCAGCTTTAAGCATTTTTGCAAAAACATTTGCTTGAGTATATAAAGAAGTAGATTTTTCCGCTTCACCAGAAATAATTAAAGGTGTTCTTGCTTCGTCGATCAATATGGAATCGACCTCATCAATAATTGCAAAATGTAGAGGACGCATTACTCTCTCTTCAGCATAGTTCACCATATTATCTCTAAGATAATCAAACCCAAGTTCATTATTCGTACTATACGTGATGTCTTGTGCGTAAGCCTCGCGTTTTTCTTCAGTTGACTTACTATTTAAATTCAAACCTACAGTTAAGCCAAGATAGTTATATAGTTCAGCCATTTCTTCACTTTGTGAACTTGATAAATATTCATTGACTGTAATAACATGTACACCTCTACCGGCTAAAGCATTCAAATACGTCGGCATGGTTGCAGTCAGTGTTTTCCCTTCACCTGTTCTCATTTCTGCAATATCACCTTTATGTATAGCAATACCACCCATTACTTGTACTTTATAAGGAATCATATTAAATACTCTCTTTGACCCCTCACGTACAAGTGCATAAGCTTCAGGTAAAATTTTATCTAAATAATCATTTTGTTTTTTTACATCTTCAATTTCTGCTAACTCTTTTTGAAAAGATTTTGTTTTTTCACGTATTTCTTCATCGGTTAATATCGCAGTATCTTCCTCTAAAGCAAGTACTTTATCTGCTAACTTACCTAATCTTTTAATTTCTTTTTTATTGCCGTCAACAATTTTCGATAAAAATCCCATTGCACGCGTCGCTCCTTTAACTAAAAACTGTTTGGCTTACAACAATTTATCTTATCATTTATATCGCTAAATTTATACTTATATACTCATGAAGTAATGCGTGTTAACTCAATATTTCACAACACTTCACTTTGATTCAACTAGCAACAGCCTTATTTCTATAGACACTCATTTATATTGTAAAATGTCTATAGACACTTCAATTAACAACAATTTTATTTTAACACGTTGCAATCATTTTTTTCTCGCAATCAAACACGTTTTTAAAAAATAATGTAACGCAATATCTTTAACTAATATAGGAATTTAAAATCAAAGTTTAAATATAAATCGTCAAATCACACTAGCATATTTGTAAGCATACTGTCTATTAATTACTCATTTAGGTTATTAATTCAAAATTTAAGCAAACAAAATAAGCTGAGACACTTATTAAGAATACGAACTCCAAAGCTTGATTCATGTTATATCTACTTTGAAGTGAACATATCAAAACAATGCCCCAGCCTATGTTTATTAACTTCTATTTTGTAGTCAAGCAAACTAAGAATACATATGTGTATTGATAACCCTGATTCTATTAATCATTATTACCTTATTCAATAAACTGATAAGAATTCTTAATTCAACTTTGGCAATATTATAGTCTATAATATACAAGTCAATTTATTCAGTTGTTTCAATCAGACCATATTTGCCATCTTTTCGTCTATAAACAATGCTTGTACCATCAGTTTCTCTATCGGTAAAAATAAAGAAATCATGCCCCAATAAATTCATTTGCAATACTGCTTCCTCAGAATCCATTGGTTTTAAGCTGAATTGTTTAGAACGAATAATTTCAATATCATTTTCACTTTCTATATCATCTGCTTGATTGTTTGTTGTAGACTCTTGTACTTCAGCAACAAAGATATCTTGATCTCCACGATCTCTATGTTTACGATTTACACGAGTTTTGTATTTACGTACTTGTCTTTCCAATTTGTTAGTAATTAAATCAATACCTGCATATAAATCATCATGTCTTTCTTCAGCTCTAAGAGTGACATCTTTTAAAGGAATTGTAACTTCAATTTTAGTTGTAGAATTAGAATAAGTTTTAACTCTAACATGTGCTACAGCATTTGGCACATTGTTAAAATATCTTTCTAATTTACCTACTTTCTCCTCAATATAGTTGCGAATTGCATCTGTGATAGTGAGGTTATCTCCATGAATTTCAAATCTAATCATAGTAATCTCTCCTTAAACCTCTATATTGATACTTCTTACTTATATTTTACCATGTTTATGTTATCGTGCAAACGCAAACACTTTGAATTTTCTGACTTTTTTATCGTACAATTTACACCCCGCGTGATGAATCGTTAACCCTGTTGTATAAATATCATCTATGAGTAGTATTACTTTCCCTTCGATATTTATATCTTCATCTTTTATATAAAATGGATTAGAGGCTTTTGAACGTTCAACCTTTCCTAACTTTGACTGCTTAGGACGTATATGTGTACCTAATACATCTTGATATGAGATGCCCATTTTATCTAAGACAGTGGTCACCGGATTAAATGTACGTTCAATGTCGCGTTCAATTGGAGAAGGAATTGGAACTATATAATCATAGTGCGTTTGAGGTAAATCTAATCTTCTTGCCAATACTTCTGCTAAATAGAAGTCTCGCATAATCTTATACTGGTGTATGATTTCTTTCATCACACCATCATAACTATAATCACAAAACAATTGTTCCATTAAATAAAATGTTTTACTTAAAAATTGACAGTCATGACATTCGCCATCAGTAGAGATTTTGTTATTAAGACACTTAGGACACCTACCATCTTTATGAATTTTGGAGTTAAGCCATAATGTTTCACATCTTTCACAAAATATCTGAGGTGGTTTAAATAAGTTATAAATATGAATGGTCTCTTGAATAGTTTGATTGCACTGGATACATTTACGCATCAACCCATCCCCTTTTAATTGCCAAACGATTCATTGAAATAATGTTTCTTTTAGCTAAAATCATCGATAATGTAACACCTTCATGAAGAAATAAAACTAAGCCACTTGGAGACTGCTGTTTACGTCCTACGCGACCAGCAATTTGAACTAAAGCCTCTTGTTGAAAACTTCCTGCATCAACTACAACGACATCTAAGTGTGTCATGGTGAATCCTCTTTCTAAAATAGTTGTAGTGAATACAATTTTGTGTTGTCCTCGTCTTAAATCTTCAATTTTTTCAAAACGTAAATTATCTTCACTGTGAACGCAAATCAAATCAGCGATGTCCATTTTATACTGTTGATACGTTTTATTCATTATCTCTATATTATTAAAAAAGACCAAAGTAAAACGTTGTTGGTTAATTTGATTTCTAAATAAATTAAGTAATAAATTTTGTTTTCGTGTTGATTTTAATTTGAAATATTTGAACTTAGGAATAGGTAGAGGGTGTCGGTGAAAACGGGCTGGTAACTTAATTATTTTTTCTGGGGGGAATTGTTTTAAAAAATGACGCGGTGGTGTGGCCGTCATGAAAATATGTGAATGATTCAATTTTGAAGCAAGTTGTATTGCGTTTGATAATTGTGGATCCATAGACAACGGAAAAGCATCTACCTCATCGACAAATACAGTATCAAAATGCTGTTTAAACCTCAATAATTGATGGATAGTAGCAATAACAAAATGACCATTATATTGCTGTCTACTGGATTGATGTAGCACATCTATACGTTCATCGATAAAAGCATCTTTAATTCGATGACTTATCTCAATAATAACGTCTACACGAGGTGATACGATGGCAATATTATGTCCCATTTGACGAGCTATCCTTATACCCTCAAACATCATTTCAGTTTTCCCTGCTCCTGTGACGGCATATAACAAGAGATCATTCTTATTTTTTATAGCTTGAATGATAGCTTCTGAAGCGTATTGCTGTTGCTTTGATAATTCAAAGGGTAACTGATAATTCGCTTTTGTTGCTTTTTGAAAACTTTTTACGATACATATATCTGTAATACTATCCATTCTGCCTAATTGAATGCATCGCCTACAGTATGTGATTGTTTTATCCAATATCGTTGAATTGTAAGTCACAAAATATTGCAAAGAAGTGTTTCCACATTGAATACAATACCAACGCTCACTGTCTTTTATAACACCTTTTGAAACTTGAGATACTAATTCATCTTCAAGTTGATGCGTTGGAGAAATAAGTCTGCCGTAATATTTAATTTTATTTCACTACTTTCAAAAAAGTCTGAAATACTCAAATAAGCGAACACAAGTGATATCTAATGATATTACCACTGTGTTCTTTCCTATCAAGCTTTCAGACTTTTGATTATATATTAATTAATGTCTATTCTTCTTGGGAAGTAACCCAATCCTAAACCGCCTGATCCTAAATGTGATGCTATCACTGGTCCAAATTCACAATACTGAATATGAACATTAGGATGATCTTCCTTTAATTGCTGAAGAAATGACTTTCCATCTTCTGTTTTATCACCGTTTATTACAAATACAGTCACATCTTCCAAGCCTTCTATTTCTTTAAAAATGTTTGTTTCTAAAGATTTTAGCGCACGTTTTTTTGTACGTACTTTTTCATGTGGATGTATTTTACCATCTTCTTCAAAATGCAAGACAGGTTTCATTTTCAACAATGTACCTACCCAAGCTTGAGCTCCAGTGATACGACCACTTTTTTGTAAATTTTTTAAATCATCAACAATTAAGTATGCACCAATATGTTGTCTTATTTCAGTTAGTTCATTAATAATATCATCAGGTTTATATCCCTTTTGTACCAATTGAGCAGCGTAAATTGCAAAGCTACCTTCAATCATCGCAGCAAGACGGCTATCAAACGTATGTACTTGAATATCTTCAACCATTTCACCAGCTTGTGTTGCTGAAGGATAGCTTCCGCTTATACCACTTGATAAGTTAATCACGATGACATCAGTGTATCCTTGTTCTCTTAATCTTTCAAAATTCTCAATCCAATCGCCAATAGCAGGTTGGCTTGTTGTTGGTATAGTTTTAGATGAAGCCATTTTTTTATAAAAATCATCTACAGAAAAATCATCACTCTCAGTGAAATTCACTCCATCATCGAAAGTTACACTTAGTGAAGCGACTGGTATGTTATATTGATCTATTATATGTTGTGGTAAATAACTTGTAGAATCGGTCATAACTGCAATCTTCATCTTAATACTTATCCTCCTCAATTATACTCATAGTTATGATACAATAATTTTTAAAAAAAGAAAATATCATCGTAATAATTTAGAACCTATCTTGTTACGTGTATAATATTGTTAGAAAACTGAATTGTAGGTGGCAAAAATAAGATGGATAAATCCATAATTACTATTAAACAAGCACATTCAATTGAAAATGTGATAAGTAAATCACGCTTTATAGCATATATTAAGCCTGTTTCGACTGAAAATGAAGCAAAAGCTTTTATAGATGAAATTAAAATAAAACATAAAGATGCAACTCATAATTGCTCAGCCTATACTGTCGGACCGGAGATGAATATTCAAAAAGCAAACGACGATGGCGAACCAAGTGGAACAGCCGGCATCCCAATGCTTGAGATACTGAAAAAATTAGAGATACACAATGTTTGCGTCGTCGTGACACGTTACTTCGGTGGTATCAAATTAGGTGCAGGCGGTCTTATTAGGGCATATAGCGGCGCCGTGCGTGACGTGATATATGATATAGGTAGAGTCGAATTAAGAGAAGCTATTCCAGTAACCGTTACGTTAGATTATGATCAGACAGGAAAATTTGAATATGAACTTGCCTCTACCACATTCTTATTAAGAGAACAATTTTATACCGATAAAGTAAGTTATCAAATTGACGTAGTAAAAAATGAATATGATGCTTTTATAGACTTTTTAAATCGAATTACTTCTGGAAATTATGATTTGAAACAAGAAGACATTAAACTATTACCTTTTGATATTGAAACCAATTAAATAAAACACTATGTAAGTTAAAGCAACGCGTGCTTATGACCTACATAGTGTTTTTTATTGTGAACGATGATGTTCATCATAATGATGTGGCTTGCCATTCCCTTTTTTTGTAATTAAATTTAATATTGGTCGATAATTATCATCTATTAATCCAGTAAATTCAACAATCAACTCAATCGTAAAGACAATGAGAATGAACATCATAAGTGCACCCAACGGTTGGGACAAATAGAGGATAACACTAGATAAACTAAACATAATCGCTATTGAATAAATAAGTAAAACGGTTTGTCTATGGGTATATCCTAAAGCAAGTAATTTATGATGTAAATGTGACTTGTCTGCTTGCATTATATGTTGTCCTTTTTTCATTCGACGAATCATTGCAAACAATGTATCAATAAATGGCACTGCTAATATAACAATAGGAAAGAATAAAGCAATAAATGTGATGTTTTTAAAGCCGAGTAATGATAAGAAACCGATAATAAATCCTATCATTAATGCGCCACTATCACCTAGGAAAATTTTCGCTGGGTGAAAGTTATAAAACAAGAAACCAAGTAAAGACCCTAAAAGTACACAACAAATCATGATAATAAATATGTTCGCTTGTAAAATAGCGATGAATCCAATAGTCATTAATGCCAATGCTGAGACGCCTGAGGCAAGTCCATCAAGTCCGTCGATAAGATTAATAGCATTGGTAATTGCTACAATCCATATTACTGTAATAGGAATACTAAATATGCCAAAATGAATCGTTGGTCCAATTGGCAATGAAATAAAGTCTATTGTAATTCCATAAAACGTAACAATTAAAGCTGCAACAATTTGACCTGCTAACTTTAAATAAGGTCTTAGATCGTAAATATCATCAATCAATCCAACCATATACATTGTAATTGCACCTAATATAAGCGGTTTAACCTCACGTTCAATAGGGTGTCCGAGCCAAATCCCTATTAAGAAAGAAAATAAAATGACCGTTCCTCCCATCACTGAGATAGGTTTCGTATGTACTTTTCTGAAATTAGGACGATCTACTAAATCTAATTTTTTTGATATTACAATAATAATGGGTGTAATTATTAAACTGACTATCATAGTAAAAGCTATAAGTAATAGTGTATACATCAGTTCACCTTCATTGAATAAGTTGTACCTCACGCTATGTAAAATTTGTTATCTATCATTTTTAATGCAATATTTATATGCGCAAATATTTATCAACCATAAATGTCGTTTTCATTGAACTAAAATCATAAATATCCATGTTACATAGCTATTGTCTAAATTACAAAGATTAACCTTTACATTATCTTTGTATTGTCTATACATTTTTTTAATCATACCATTTAAGTGCTTATTTTAACATTAAATACCATTGTTTGTGTGTAATTTCTGTTGCTAGATGATGACAAATTGTAAGTTTTCACTTACAATAGCTAATGGTTAAAAAAGGAGTCGGTATGGAAATGTTTGAAGCTATCATATATAACATATCTGTCATGGTGGCAGGAATATATTTATTTCATAGGTTACAATATTCTGAAAATAAAAGAATGATTTTTTCTAAAGAATATGTAACAGTACTAATGACATTCGTTTCTTTACTTTTAGCGGCATACCCTATCCCGTTTCAGAACGAATACCTCGTTCATTTAACATTTGTACCTCTTTTGTTTTTAGGACGTTATACCAACATGATATATACACTCACGGCTGCTTTTATCGTATCTTTAGTCGATGTATTTATCTTTGGAAACTCAATTATTTATGGTATTACATTAATCGTTATTGCAGGTATTGTCAGTGCAGTTGGACCATTTTTAAAGCAAAACGATATCATTTCTTTACTTATTTTAAATTTGATTAGCATTGTCATTTTGTTATTTTTAGCATTATTAAGTCCTATTTATGAACTCGTAGAGATTTTAGTGCTTATCCCTATTTCATTTATTATTACAATTGCTTCAGCAATAACATTCGTTGATATATGGCACTTTTTCTCTTTAGTCAATCGTTATGAAAATGAAGATAAATACGATTATCTTACAGGTCTAGGTAATGTAAAAGAATTTGATAGACACTTAAATGAGGTCTCAAGTAAAGCTGAAGAAAAGAAACAAAGTTTAGCCTTACTTCTCATTGATATCGATGGCTTTAAAGATGTAAACGATCATTATTCACACCAATCAGGAGATGCTGTTCTCAAACAAATGTCTCAACTATTAAAAAACTATGTTCCAAACCAGTTCAAAATCTTTAGAAACGGTGGCGAAGAATTTTCTGTTGTAATCAGAGATTACACACTAGATCAAAGCGTGAAATTAGCAGAAAATATTCGAAGCGGTGTTGAAAAATCTTCTTTCCACCTACCAAACAAAGAAGTAATCAAGCTATCAGTTTCAATTGGTGTTGGATACTTAACTCAAGATGATCGTAAATCTCAACGTAAAGTATTTAAAGATGCTGATGATATGGTACATGTGGCTAAAAGTGAAGGAAGAAATAAAGTCATGTTTAATCCTATTGTCAAATTATAATCAATCTAAATGCTATGTTAACTGCTACGTAAAAAATCATTAAAGCGTATACAGTTATGCATAGCATTTTTTTACTATTTTTAATTAGTATTGAAAATGTTATTAAAATCAAGCTCTCTATTGAAACTTAAGTCTTCAAGTTGTAAACTTCAATTGTTCATAAAAATATTAAATAGCTTCGGAGGTGATGAGATATGTCAGATTCAATCACTATCATTGATGAAAATAAAGTAATTGATGTAGTCTTAATTGCTGGGCGAATCTTACTTGAAGCAGGCGCTGAAACATATCGAATTGAGGATACAATGAATCGTATTGCCCATAGTTATGGTTTACATGATACATACAGTTTTGTGACATCAACTGCAATTATTTTCTCATTAAATGATCGTACTAGTACAAGATTGATTCGTATTCGCGAGCGTACAACCGACCTTGAGAAAATTGCTTTAACCAATAGCCTATCTCGTAAAATTTCGAGTAAGCAACTTACAATTGACGAAGCAAAAAACGAGTTACTGCAACTTAAACGTGCGTCTCTTCAGTTTTCTTTCTTAACAAATCTCATTGCTGCCTTTGTAGCTTGTGGTTTTTTCTTATTCATGTTTGGTGGCGTAGCTTCCGACGCTTGGATTGCATGTCTAGCGGGTGGCATAGCTTTTTTAACGTTTAGTTTCGTGCAAAAGTATATACAAATTAAATTCTTTTCAGAGTTTGTGGCATCTGCTGTTGTTATTAGCATTGCAGCAATATTCACTAAACTAGGTATAGCTAAAAATCAAGACATTATTACTATTGCAAGTGTCATGCCTCTCGTTCCTGGTATTTTGATTACTAACGCTATTCGTGACTTACTTGCCGGAGAGTTACTTGCTGGTATGTCACGTGGTGTTGAAGCTGCTTTAACTGCATTTGCTATTGGTGCAGGCGTAGCTATTGTATTACTATTATTATAAGAAAGGCTGTTAGTTATGTTTATTTATCTGTTTCACTTTATCATTAGTTTCATTGCCACAGTCCTTTTTTCAATTATATTTAATGCACCTAAAAAATTACTGTTAGCTTGTGGATTTGTTGGAGCTGTTGCTTGGACAATATATCAGATGACAGTAGGTATGGATTTAGGTAAAGTTGGCGCTTCATTTTTAGGAAGTCTAATATTAGGATTAATGAGTCATACAATGAGTAGACGGTACAAGCAACCTGTTATTATATTTATCGTCCCCGGCATTATACCTCTCGTTCCAGGTGGCGCAGCATATGAAGCTACAAGATTTTTAGTATCAAATGATTACACGAATGCAGTTAATACTTTTTTAGAGGTAACACTCATTTCTGGTGCAATTGCATTCGGTATACTTGTATCTGAAATCGTCTATTACATTTATTCACGCATCAAGCAATATTATGGTAAAATCAAGGGTAAAACTTATAAAAAATCCTATAATATGAATAATAGAGTATAAATCTAAGGGGATGAACTCGTATGAAGAAACAAATTATCGAAAGATTAACGAGATATGTAAAAATTGATACACAATCTAATCCTGATTCCAAGACTACGCCATCTACGAATAAACAGTGGGATTTATTAAATCTATTGGAAGAAGAGCTTCAATCATTAGGGCTTAAAACAGACATGGATGAACATGGTTACTTATTTGCTACACTCGAAAGCAATATTAATTATAATGTACCTACTGTCGGTTTTTTAGCACATGTAGACACTTCACCAGATTTCAATGCTTCTCATGTAAATCCGCATATCATTGAAGCCTATAATGGGCAACCTATCAAACTTGGTGAATCTCAGCGTATCTTAGATCCTGATGTTTTTCCTGAATTAAATAAAGTTGTTGGGCATACACTAATGGTGACAGATGGTACATCTCTACTAGGCGCCGATGATAAAGCAGGTGTTGTGGAAATAATGGAAGGTATAAAGTATTTAATTGATCATCCTGAAATTAAACACGGTACAATTCGAGTAGGCTTTACACCTGATGAAGAAATTGGACGAGGCCCGCATCAATTTGATGTTAGTCGATTTAATGCAGATTTTGCATATACAATGGATGGCAGTCAATTAGGAGAACTACAATTCGAAAGTTTCAATGCAGCAGAAGTAACTGTCACTTGTCACGGTGTTAACGTTCATCCAGGTTCAGCTAAAAATGCCATGGTTAATGCAATTAGTTTAGGTCAACAGTTTAATACTTTACTTCCTTCACATGAAGTACCTGAAAGAACTGAAGGATACGAAGGGTTCTATCATTTAATGAATTTTACAGGTAATGTTGAAAAAGCAACTCTACAATATATTATTCGCGACCATGATAAAGAGCAGTTTGAGCTACGTAAAAAACGCATGATGGAAATTCGTGATGATATTAATGTTCATTATAATCATTTTCCAATTAAAGTAGATGTACATGACCAATATTTTAACATGGCCGAAAAAATTAAACCTTTGAAACACATCATAGATATACCTAAACGTGTCTTTGACGCTTTAGACATCGTACCTAACACTGAACCTATTCGAGGCGGTACAGATGGATCACAATTATCTTTTATGGGGTTACCTACACCTAATATTTTTACGGGGTGTGGCAATTTCCACGGTCCTTTTGAATACGCTTCTATCGATGTAATGGAAAAAGCTGTTCATGTTGTCGTTGGTATTGCTCAAGAAGTAGCAAACAGCCATCAATCTTATAAATAACATAAAAAGCCATTGTCAGTATGTAGCTCTAAAAGCTACTCTTACTGTCAATGGCTTTTAAATTGAATGTGTATGAAAACTTTTTCTAATATTAGGATGAAAGCGGTAAGTTTATTTGCGTTTTCAATAATTTTAGTGCTTGTACTGTGTAATGTCTGATTTGAATACCCATCTTAAAATCTGTATATGAATCAGGCATATCAATAAATGTATTAAACATTGCTGTAACATTCAACGATTCAAACAAATCAAATTTATCATTTGTAGCACAAATTGCAATAGCTGGCTTGTTGTATTGTTGGGTAAGTTCTGCTATACGTATTGTTGTAGTCTCTAGAATTTGATCTTCTTCTTTCAAACCTTCTCCGAAAATAATAAGATCTGCCTGTTGAATTAAGTTTTCTAAATGTGTGATTTGATTCACTAATTCATGGCTTGTTAAAATCTCAGCTTGATAGAGACTATTTAATACAGCTGCTATACCACCTCCAGCACCACCGCGCTCGATTGGTCCCATTGCTATTTTCAATTCATTCTTAAATAATTCACTAAAATACCAAATTAAATTATCTATCTCGGCTGCTTCATTTTGAGACAGATCTAATGATTCGTATGTTTGCATGATTTCACTTTTTGTCCCATACAACCGACTTGAGAAATCTGACATTAATTGAATGTTTACCTTCGCTAATTGTGGATGAACACCTGATAAATCAATACGTCTAATATATTTTATTAAATCTGCACCTTTCCTCATATCGACAATTTGTGCTTCATCATCATAAAATCTTGCACCCAATGCTTGCAACATGCCTGCACCGCCATCAAAACTTCCTATTCCACCTAAAGAGATAACAAGATGTTCTGTATGATTGTCCAATGCTGCTTTTATAACCTCTCCCAAACCGTAACTTGATCGATGTTGAATAGGTTTTTTGCCATTTAAAAATAAGTGCCCTTCGATAATAGTCATACCACTATCCGTTTGTCCATATATTGCTTCGGTTTCTTTCATGTCAGCATCATGCGCACTCACACGATATTTATTTCCTGATTGCCAAAGAAAGACTGAATCTAATAATTCGTGACGACCGTTGAATAGTGGAACTTGAACGATATCTGCATCTTCAATTTGACTTGCTACCGCTTCTTCAACATATCTATTAGCTTGGTAACTAGAAATAATTTCATTAAATTCGTCCATGGCTACTAAAACTTTCATTGTCTTAACCACCTTATTTTTCTCTTTTCCAAAAATTATTTTAAACATACTAAAGGATGTATGAGAATAATCTATAAATCTAAGTAACAATGATTTGACATTAAAGAAATAACATATCTTCTGCATGTTCTTTATTATGTCCATTAATTATACTTATTATCACATTATACATAACTATTTTAAAATTTTCATAACATAAGAATAGCTTGCCTGTATCTGTCTAACATTGACATTTGAGGCAAGCTACTTCATCATTTCATTCTTTTCTAATTATTCCTCAGCTTGAGCAAGTTGAGAAACGTTAATATCATCGTGATCTGCATTCCACTTCATTTCACCATCTACAAAATAAAAAGCTTGTGGTGATTCGTGTTTTACGTTTGTTTTCTCTGCGATATAATCAGATAGTTTACGCTCTTGTTGAACGATTAGATAATAACCATCTATGTCTCTTTCATATAAAAACTTATTAAATTGATCATACGCATTTGCAGAAATTGGACAAGTTTCACTGTGTTTTAATACAAAAACATATTTATTTTCTTCTAATACTTGTTCAAACTGGTCAATTGAACTCAGCTTAATAGCCATTCTATTCACCTCTAAAAATATTTATCACTTCATACTAAGCATATGCGTGAAATTTTTATCCCTAAAATCTTATCAATGGGTACAATTATACACACTCTGCTATGTAATGTTAACCATAAATTTTCAATTTTTTAAATTCAGATAGCATTTAATTTATACTTTCTTTTATTTTTTTAAATTCTCTTTTGAACGATTTATCCATTTCTGATATATCTTTTCCCTCTTTTGGCAATCGATCAACATCAATTTGAGCTAATTTTTCGCTAGTTTTAATCGTATCTACTCTCGTATCATAATAATTTTGCAAACTATAATACATCTCAATTGCATTTTTTCTAGCATTATCAACATGATTATCAGAAATATTTGTTTTATTAATATCCGTAATTTGTTTGTCAATAAGTGGTGAAATATGATCTTTGATTGCTTCTTTCGCTGAGTCAGAATCATTATTTGAAGAATTTAAATATTTTTTAGCAGTATCTTTTAATTGTTGATTATTCTCTTCTAATTTTGATTTAAGTTGACTTGCATCTTCTTTATTTTGTGCTTTATTAATGTCAGACTCCACTTCAGTTCTATTTTTCTCGAATAATTTAGTATAATCCAAAATATCTTCATTATCTTTAATTGAGCGATTACATAAATCTACAAATTCTTTTAAATCATATATAGATTTCTCTTTATTTTCAACAGTTTTTAGATAATCCTCTTTCAAGTGCTTAACTTCATTAGTATCTGCTGTTAAATGTTGAGTTGAATTTTTATATTTTTTAAACTCAGGTATCAAATAGTTATTAATATCCTGCTGAAGTGCACGAAATTCTTTTTTATTTTTATCAGTGGTATCAGTTTTACTTAAATTATCTAACTCTTTTAATGGTATTTTATCCATAACTTTTTCTACACTGTGTTGTTTTTGATGAATTTCTTTATATTGACTTTCAAATTGTTTAATATCTCTTTTTGTTTCATTTCCACAAGCAGATACAACTATGGTTAAAATGATAACTGTTATGATAAATAGTAGTTTTTTCATATTTGCACTCCTTATCACTAAACATTATACATAAACGTATTTATTATGAAAATGAATTGTGTTATAGTATGTCAGACTTTATTGTATATATTATTTTTATAAATGAGGAGTATTTCATGTACGCTAATGTTCAACCTTTTATTAAAAAAGAATCTATGAAACAATTTACATATGAATATAACAAAGTGAAAGACGTATTGTTTACAATTTTAGATTCTCCTATTAAATACACTCAGCATATCGGTGGTACCTGTCATTTTAATTATCAAACTGAACCCATTTTAGATATACTTGTTGGTGTAAATAACTTGCACGATATTACTTCACTAGATGAAAAGCGCTTAAATTATGCTGGATTTTATCGTTTGCACCATTCTTACAAGAAGAAAGTTGTCATGGCACGTTTTAATAATTTAAGTGAATTAAAACAAGAAGTAAGATTACATATTATTCAAATGGAAACTCCTCTTTTTAAACAATATCAAACAGTCAATCATTTATTACATAACGATAAAGCAATAGCAGAATGGTTTGCAAGTAAGAAAAATGAAATTGTGCAACATGCTAAAAAGATACGTGAATATGAGTCTCAAAAACAAAATTTGTTTGAGAAATTGTATAAGGAATCTAATTTGTTATCGTAAATACTCATAAAGTACGACATAACCATTTTATATTTATAATCAATTCATATATCCAAATTTCGCAAATAACTTTTATAATTGATATAATAATGTTGATATTAAGAAGATGAGAAAGGATGTTCAAAACATTGAATAAAAATGACATCTTACGCGGACTAGAGTCAATTCTTCCTAAAGATATTATTAAAGTGGATGAACCTCTCAAGCGTTATACATATACAGAAACAGGAGGAAAGGCAGATTTTTATTTATCCCCTACCAAAAATGAAGAAGTCCAAGCCATCGTAAAGTTTGCCCATGAGAACAGTATACCGGTAACTTATCTAGGAAATGGGTCGAACATCATCATTCGAGAAGGTGGAATTCGAGGAATCGTCCTCAGCTTACTATCTCTCAATCATATTGAAACCTCTGATGATGCAATTATAGCAGGTAGTGGCGCAGCAATTATTGACGTTTCAAATGTTGCACGTGACCATGTATTAACCGGTTTAGAATTTGCATGCGGTATCCCTGGGTCAATTGGTGGCGCTGTATTCATGAATGCTGGTGCTTATGGTGGAGAAGTTAAAGACTGTATTGACTATGCATTATGTGTCAATGAAAAAGGTGATTTATTAAAGCTCACTACAGCTGAACTGGAATTAGACTATAGAAATAGTGTGGTACAACAAAAACATTTAGTTGTATTAGAGGCTGCTTTCACCTTAGAACCAGGTAAATTAGATGAAATTCAGGCTAAAATGGATGATCTTACTGAAAGACGTGAATCTAAACAACCACTTGAATTCCCTTCTTGCGGAAGTGTCTTCCAAAGACCACCGGGTCATTTTGCAGGTAAACTCATTCAAGATTCAAATTTACAGGGCTATCGAATTGGTGGCGTTGAAGTTTCAACTAAGCATGCTGGATTTATGGTTAATGTAGACAACGGAACAGCAACTGATTATGAAGCACTTATACATCACGTACAAAAAACAGTTAAAGAAAAATTTGATGTTGAATTGAATACTGAGGTACGTATTATAGGTGAACATCCTACAGATTAATTCTTTAAGGAGGGCACATCATTGGCAAAGGTTTATGGATCACTCATAGATAATGAAACACGATGTACACATTATTACTCATCTTTAGATGTTATTGCCATTAAATTTAAATGTTGCAACAAATATTATCCGTGTTATAAATGTCATAATGAACACGTATCTCATACAATTGAAAGATGGGCTGAAAATGAGTTTGATGTAAAAGCTATTATGTGTGGTGTTTGTAAACATGAGATGCGTATCCGTGACTATATGATGGTTGAAATGTGTCCTCGTTGTAAAGCGCATTTTAACAGTCGTTGTAAATTTCATTATCATTTATATTTTGAAGTATAAATAACTTGTTACAAAGTTTTTGAAATATTTGAGCTCCTAAAGTGAATTTTATTTAAAAATTCGTTTTAGGAGCTCTTCTTATCTCAACATTCTATTCATGTATTTAAAGTTTTTTTCTTATACCTTGGTTGGTTTTTCTCTTATTATAAGATTATTTTTCAACTTTCTCTACTACTTCATTTAATTCATCAATTTGTTTGATAGTTGTCGTTGAAGACCCTGAAGAGAAATACCATAGTTTTGGATCTAATTCGTAAATATGATTACTTTTTACTGCTTTTACATTTTTTATAACTTTATTTTTTAAAACTTGATTTGTTGTTGCTTTGCCACCTACAACTGAACCACGATCCATAGCTAAAATAACATCTGGATTCTGCTTATTAATATATTCATTATTTATATTTTGACCATGTGGGCTTTTGCTAACCTTTTTGTCTGCAGGTTTAAATCCTAATGTATCAAACACTAAACCACCAAATCTTCCTCCTGGTCCAAACGTTGATAGTTCACCTTCGTTAACCAATAAATACATTACTTTCTTATTAAAGTCTTTAGTTTTATCTTTCATATCAGATATTTTTCTATCTAAATCTTTATTAATTTTTTTAGCTTTATCTTCTTTATCGTAGATTTTCCCTAAATTTTCTGTATTTCTTTTCATATCTTTAATTAAGTTGTCATCACTTGTACCTACATATACGACTTTAGCTTTTGGTGCAGCTTTTTTAAATTCATCTAAATTTTTCTGATTAGCTGTTCTTCCTGAAATAAAAATCACATCTGGTTTAGCTGATGCAACTTTATCAAAGTTCACTTCTTTTAAATTTCCAGTATTAATATACTTATCATCTTTAAATTCATCTAAAAAATTAGGTAAAGATTGGTTATTTTCACCTTTAGGTAAGCCTTTTACTTTATCAGCCACACCTAATTCTTTCAATACATCAAGTGCCCCATAATCTAACACAACGGCATTTTTAGGATTCTTTGGTACCTTGACAGTATTAGAGATTTTTTTCTTATCACTGCCATTATTTTCTTTACCACTTGTTTCAAAACTATTCTTGATTGTTACAGTTTCTTTAGAATCACTATTATTTTTTTTCGAAGTTGAATTATTATTCGAACTATTATTACAAGCCGTTAAAACTAAAACTAGAGACAATAATAAAAATAAAACTGTTTTTTTCATATGTGCAACTCCCTAATCAAATTTATAATTTCTTTTTCGTATGGATAACCTCTTTTACTATGAGTCTCAATTTTAATTATTAAACTGAGTCAAAAGTAGTTTCATCATAATATAGACAAATACGTTGTCCCCTTATCTCTTCTATACGTACTTCCATTTCATATAAACTTTTTAAAATGTCAGACTGAATAACATTATCTTTATCATCAGCTTTAACTAGCTCACCTTGTTTAAGCGCAATGATGTCGTCTGAATAACAAGAAGCAAAGTTGATATCATGTAATACGATAATGATTGTTTTATTTAACTGACGACATAAATCTCGTAACGTTTGCATAATCTGTACTGAATGTTTCATATCTAAATTATTTAAAGGCTCGTCTAATAATATATAATCAGTATCTTGTGCTATAGTCATAGCAATATATGCACGTTGTCGCTGACCTCCAGATAGTGTTTTAATATTACGATGCTTAATTTCATTAAGCTGTAATAAATCAAGAGCATATTCCACTTTGTCATAGTCTTCTTGCTTCATTCGACCTTTTGAATATGGAAAACGACCAAATTTAACTAGTTGCTCGATAGTTATGTTCATATCAGTGTGATTAGATTGTTTTAAAATACTTAATTTTTTAGCTAAATCGTCAGTTTTATATTCTGAAATTTCTTTGTCTTCAATCAAAATTGAACCATTCTCATAACTAAATAAGCGACTGATAGCAGATAATAATGTACTCTTACCAGCACCGTTAGGCCCTATGAGTGAAGTCAATTTTCCCTTTTTAATATCTACGCTAATATCTTTTAAAATAGGTTTATTGTCTATCGTTTTATCTAAATTTCGAATTTGAATCAATTTGCATTTCTCCTTTTGACAAGCAAATATATGAAGTAACTTCCACCAACTAAATCTACTATCAAACTGAATTCAGTTGTTGCTTCGAATAGATTTTCAACTACCCATTGCGCTATAAATAAACTAATCCAGCTGAATAATATTGTTGCTGGTAAAATAAATTTGTGTTCATAGGTCTTCATAAATTCGTGTGCTAAGTTGACTGTTAATAAGCCAAGAAATGTTACAGGACCTATTAATGCAGTAGATATCGAGACGAGTAGAGCAACCAGAATAAGAAACATGCGCGTCATATTTTCATAAGAAACACCTAGATTAATTGCTTGTGCTCTACCTAACAAAAGAACATCTAAATATGGTCGAAGTATTATTGTAACAATTATTAAGATAACTAATAATATGCCTGAAACAGTTACTAATTTAGAATTTGATGCTTCAAAGCTAGCAAACATAACATTTTGAACTGCTAAAAAAGATTCAGGATTCATTATAAGTTGGAGAAAACTTGTAATACTACGGAAGAAAGTTCCTAATATTACACCAACTAGTAATATGAAATAGACTGAAAAGTGACCTAATTTAAATATAACTTGAAATAGCAGCAATGAAAAAAACACCATTGCAATCAAAGTGATTAAAAAATTAAGGTAGATATTTGTAACCACGGTTGCTTGTTCACCTAAAATAAAAATAGGTAAGACTTTGACAAATAAATACACAGAATCAAGTCCCATAATAGAAGGAGTTAATAATCTATTTGTAGTAATAGATTGGAAAATAACTACAGACGTTCCTATCGCTGCTCCTACTAATAATATAAGAATAAATTTTTTGAAACGGCTTTGGAATTGATATTCAAATATATCAAAATCTAAACCTACCAATAAATAAAAAATTGACATACAAATTGCTATAACGACCAGTATACTTATTTTTTTACTAGTGCTCATTTGCATAATTTTTCCTACCTTTCATGAGCAAGATTAGGAAAATAATTGTGCCAAATACACCTATCGTCAATCCAATATTAATTTCGTAAGGGGAAACAATTATTCTACCAATAATATCAGCAATTAAAACAAAAATTGCACCGAGCATAAGCGTGTGTGGTAATGCGTTTTTCAAATGATCGCCTCTATAGATAGATATGATATTCGGTACGATTAAACCTAAAAATGGTAATGTTCCAACAGTAACAACAACTAATGCTGTTAGCGTTGCTGTTATGAATAACGCTATTTTAATAATTTTTTCATAACTTACACCTAAATTATGACTAAAGTCTTTTCCCATACCTGCAATAGTAAAATGATTTGCAAATACAAATGCCAAAATAAGTAATGGTATTGTAAGATACAACACCTCAAAACGACCACTCGTTATAACTGCAAAGTTACCAGTTAACCAGTTTCCAATACTTTGTAAAGCATTGGTTCTCAGTGCTACAAATGTAGTAAAACTGGATAAAATGCCACCAATCATAATGCCTAAAAGTGGAACAAAGATTACATCTTTTGCACGGATAAGATTAATTAATTGGACAAATAGAAACGTTCCAACAATACTTAGGACAACAGCAAATAATAATTTGATTAAAATGTGACCATTAGGAAAGAACAACAATGACAATAAAATACCTAATTTTGCCCACTCCATAGTACCAGCAGTCGTTGGGCTTACAAATTTATTTTGTATCATCTGTTGCATAATTAATCCTGATAAAGCTAGTGAACTACCTGAAAGTAGAATGCTAACTGTTCTGGGAATTCGGCTCGAATACAAAATGTTCATTTGTTCATCACTTAAATGGAAAATATCTATTAGAGAGAGCTGACTCACCCCTATAAATAAAGAGACAATAGTTAAAATCACTAATAAAATAAATAAGGTATAACCTTTAAAAATAAATTTCATTAGTTATTCTCCTTGCTAAATATTAAAGATGTATTAGGTCAATATACGAAAGTAATATTGATGTCAATGATAATGATTATCATTAACATCAATATTATAGACTCTATTTTCTTTTTTCAATAGTTTTTCATATTTTTTTAGAAATTTTATAAATGTTTTATCCAGCAGTAATAATTCATCAGAATATTTTATAATACCAACTTTCATAAAAAAAGAGATTCCTACTAATTTTAATAGGAATCTCTTTAAAAGTACTATACTAATTATCAAAAACAAAGTCTTCATCACGAAGAGGCTCAACATTTAAAGCCAATGTATAGCCATCACCTTTAACAGAGAAGAAATCGTGGTTCTTTGTAGATGTATCTAAGGCATTTTCAATAATAGGATTAAACTCTCTTTCTTCGAAATATGGTTCAAAACCTAAATTCGATAATGCTTTATTTCCATTATATCGAACATAATTTAATACATCATCAGCAAGGCCAATATCATCATATAATAAATGTGTATATGAAACTTCATTATCATAAAGTTCATTTAATAATTTATACATTTCTTGATCAGCTTTTTGTTTCTCACTTTCAGATAACTCATTACGCAGACTTTGTGCATCTAAACCTGTGAACACGCCATGTATAGATTCATCTAAAAGTATCTTACGTATAATTTCACCTGACGTAGTCATTTTTCCTTGTCCTGCGAGATATAATGGATAATAGAAGCCAGAATAGAATAGAAATGTTTCTAAGAACACACTAGAAACACGAGCAATATATTGATCATAAATCGATGCTTCTTTACCCCAAAGTTTGTGGTAATTTTCTACAATTTTATCTGATTTATATTTTAAATGTGGCTCCTCAATAACCCAAGTATCCAATAAATAATTGGTTTCGCTAGATGGTAATAATGTAGTGAAGATATGAGAATAACTTTTCGCATGGATTTGTTCCATCATAGCCATAAATGAATAAACAGCTTTCTTTCTTAAATCAGTAGTATGAAGCATGATTAATGGCATACCATCATCAGCTTGATGTGTATCTAAACCTGTTAAACCTGCAAGCGCTTTTTTAAAAGTATTTTTCTCTGAATCTGTTAATGTTTTCCAACTTGCTATATCTTTTGATACTTTAAATTCTGTTTCCACCCACATTTGTGAGATATTTTGCCGCCAGAACATATTAGTCATATCTTCTTGGGTGTTCCAATTTACCGCCTTCATTAAAATCCTCCTGTCATATTTATGTATAAAATAAAGAGTTTTGAACCAATGTAAATCTATAATTTAAAGAAATACATCGATTCATCACTCTACCCTAAAATATTTACAACTTAATTAATTAAATTGCACAACTTGTACATTCTTCCACACTTAATAATTTATTACGTGTATAGTATAAAGATTTAAGCCCTTTATGGTGTGCATAGACATATAATCTTGAAAGCTCACGTGTTGAAATTTCTGAATTAACGTAAAGTATCGTTGAAATACCTTGGTCGACGTGAGTTTGAATTGTAGCTACTAGATCAATAAGTTTCATTTGATCAGTATTAAATGCTGATTTGTAATACCACATTGTTTCTGGTGATAAAAATGGCATTGGATAAAATGTTTCCGCATTTCCATACGTACGACGTTCAATTTGGTCAACAATAGGCATAACAGAACTTGTCGCATTTTGAACATAAGAAATACTTTGAGTCGGAGCTATAGCTAATCTATAAGCGTGATAAAGTCCATATTGTTCTACTTTATTTTGCAATTCTTTCCAATCATTTGAAGTAGGTATATCGATACCATCAAAAAGTTGACGAACCTTTTCAAATTTTGGTTCAAATTCTTGAGATGTATAAAATTCAAAATATTTACCATTTGCATAGTCTGATTGTTCAAAGTCTTGATACTTTTCTCCACGCTCTTTCGCAATTTCCATTGAACGTTCGATGGAATAATAGTTCATAATCATAAAGAATATATTAGCAAAGTCTTTTGCTTCTTCAGATTCATAGCCAATTTTATTTTTAGCTAGATAACCATGTAAGTTCATTACTCCTAATCCAACAGAATGTAGTTCACTATTCGCTTTTTTTACGCCTGGTGCATTTTGAATATTTGCTTCATCACTTACAACTGTAAGAGCATCCATACCTGTGAACACAGAATCTCTGAATTTACCTGATTCCATAACATTCACGATATTCAACGAACCTAAGTTACATGAAATATCTCTTTTAATTTCATCTTCAGTTCCATAGTCGTTGATTACTGATGTCTCTTGTAATTGGAAAATTTCAGTACATAAATTACTCATTTTAATTTGCCCAATATTTGAATTTGCATGTACTTTGTTTGCATTATCTTTAAACATAAGATATGGATAACCAGATTGTAATTGTGTTTGAGCAATCATATTTAACATTTCACGCGCGTCTTTTTTCTTTTTCTCGATATTAGGGTTTGCAACCATATCATCGTAATATTTTTCTAAATCAATATCATCTAAAGTCACACCGTATTCTTGTTTAACTGTATGAGGTGCAAACATATAGAAATCTTTACCCTCTTTTGCCAAATCAAAGAATTTAGAAGGCACAATAAGACCAGTCGAAATTGTAGATAAACGTAAATCTTCATCAGCATTCACTTTCTTAGTATCTAAAAACTCTTCAACATCGTAATGGAAAATATTTAAGTACACTGCCCCAGCGCCAGGACGTTGTCCTAATTGATCTGCATAACTAAATCCACCTTCAAGTGCCTTAGCAACAGGTAAAACACCTTTAGCTACACCTTTAATTCCTTTAATTGCTTCTCCACGTGCACGAAGTTTAGATAAATTAATGGCCACACCACCACCAATTTTACTAAGTTGTTTTGCAGTTGAATCAATGAAATTGATAGAATTTAAGCTATCGTCTACTTCTAATAAGAAACATGAAACAAGTTCTCCACGTCTTGCTCTACCTGCATTCAAGAATGTTGGTGTCGCCGGTTGATAGCGTTGTTCCACCATTGCAGAAATAAATTGTTTAGCTTGTTTAACATTACCATTCGCTAAATAAAGTGCAACGATTGCGACGTGCTGATTATAATCCTCAAGGAACTTAGTTTTATCATTCGTTTTTAAAGCATAATCTTTATAAAACTTACTTGCCGACATATAACTAGCAAATTGGAAGTGAATTGATTTTGCGTATTCAGTAATTTCACTTAATTCTGCTTCGCTATATTTTTCGAAAACATTAAAATAAAAATTATTGTCAACAAGATAATGAAGTCTTTCGATTTCATCATCAAAGGAAATCATTTTATCATGGATTTCTTCAAGATACACCTTCAATGCTTCTTGATCTTTCTCTAAATTAAAGAAACCATTGTCTTTTCTCTTGGTCACTTCATTATTTAATTCAATATGATTGTATTTCTTTTCTTCCATGGTTTTCATTGAAATTGCCCACCTTATCCTTAAATTCAATAATGTCTTTATTTGTCCCTTGTACTTCAAACTTCATCATTAATGGAACTTTATATTCCTCAGAAATTGTATGGCCAGCTTTAGCGAAATTTTGTCCCCAATTTCGATTTCCACTCGCAGCAACAGCTTGTAACTGAGTATGATTTACATTTAAAAAAGATTGAACCGGCTGCGGCACCTCTCCAAATCCAATAGTGCCAGTAACTAAAATGTAAGGTTCATTAACTGATTCGTTACAATTATCTTGAGTAATTTCAAATGTATCTTTAATACCAGCACGACTAATAAATCGTCTAACATTACCAGAAAATGAATAATATACTACTTTCATTGGATCACCTTCTTTCGTCAACCTTTGATTCTGCTAAAAGTAGATTAGAAATGATCAAATATCTATAATATAATTTAAATCATCTACTTATAAAAACAGTTGAAAATAGTTACTTTTACGTAAAAATTTTTCAATCTGTAAATAGCCTTTAAAATATATAAATAACCACAATATATAGTGGTTAAAACTTAAATTTACACTACATGATAAATTATCTTTTTAGTAGGTTTTTACTATAATTGCAATATTTTCGAGATAAAAGTAGTGTCAAATTGCATTAAAATGATTAAATGCTACAACGTTATATTCTCAGTCAAACACTATATATAGTGTTTGTATTTTTGATTCAATACTATATTCTGTGTTTCATTATACATAACTCATATCACTAATGAAAGTTAAAAATTGATGGCAGAAATAACTTATCATTTGGAAAGTGCATCACTACGAGTTTAGTGTCATTATTTTAAAATAAAAAAATTTTTTTGAGTGTCTTTACTTGCTTTTCTATTGAAATTAGACATATAGAGTTAAATGAATAGTTACGTAAATTTCTACAATAACAGATATAAATTACATTTTTAAAAACATGATTCTAGCTTTTTATTAAATTGCACAACAGTTATAAAGACTTCGAATACGAACGTTTGTTCGCTTTTATTATAGCTCGTTTCCATTGAATTATCAAGAACTTATGCATAGTTAGAGTTTATATGCTAATATAATGTCGTTAATCATATAATATTGAGGCGATGATATTGAATCCGAAAGTTAAAGGTATTATTGCTATATTGATTTCAGCTGTGGGTTTTAGTTTTATGTCAGTCTTTTTTAGATTGGCCGGTGATTTACCAGTCTTTCAAAAATCTCTAGCTAGAAATTTTGTAGCCATGTTTATACCATTATTTTTTATTTATAAGTATAGACAACCTATGTTTGGGAAATTAAGTAGTCAACCTCTACTCATCTCACGTTCAACACTTGGGTTAATCGGTGTCTTACTTAATATCTATGCAATTGATCACATGGTATTAAGCGATGCTGATACATTAATGAAATTAAATCCTTTTTGGACAATTGTTCTTAGTTTAATTTTTTTACATGAAAAGGTACGAAAATATCAAATTACGGCGATGATTATTGCTATATTAGGGATGCTTTTAATTGTTAAACCAGAATTTTCATCATCAGTTATTCCTTCAATAGCAGGATTACTATCAGGTATTTTTGCAGCATCTGCCTATACATGTGTTAGAGCACTCAGCACTCGTGAAAAACCTTATACGATAGTGTTTTATTTTTCATTATTCTCAGTTGTAGTGCTTATACCTTTTTCAATATTTACTTATACACCTATGACAACAATTCAAATTCTTTTCTTACTCGGCGCTGGATTATCAGCAGCTGTAGGACAAATTGGTATAACATTAGCTTATAGTTTTGCTCCAGCAAAAGATATCTCCATCTTCACATATGCGTCTATAATATTTACTGCATTATTTGGATTTATTCTGTTTGGAGAATCACCTGATATGCTTGCAACAGTAGGATATATTGTCATTATCGGAGCAAGTTACTATATGTTTGATAAAGCAAGACGTGAAACAACTCTAAATCAAAATAATTAAAGGAGCTAGAAAATTGACACAAGGACGTCAAAAAGATGAATTAAAAGATATTACTTTATTAGGCAATCAAAATAACACTTATGAATTTGATTATAGACCGGAAGTTTTAGAAACTTTTGATAATAAGCATCAAGGTCGTGATTATTTTGTTAAGTTTAATTGTCCAGAATTCACATCACTATGTCCTATTACGGGTCAACCAGATTTTGCGACAATTTATATCTCGTATATCCCTAATATCAAGATGGTCGAATCTAAATCATTAAAGTTATATTTATTTAGTTTTAGAAACCACGGAGATTTTCACGAAGATTGTATGAATATTATTATGAATGATTTAATTAATTTAATGGACCCACATTATATTGAAGTCTGGGGTAAATTTACTCCAAGAGGTGGCATTTCCATAGATCCTTACACGAATTATGGTCGTCCTAATACAAAATATGAAAAAATAGCTGAACATCGATTAATGAATCATGACATGTATCCAGAAAAAATAGATAATCGTTAATATGTATTTCATAAAAATCTCTACTTTCATATTTGATGGTAGAGATTTTTGTTGCACTTTACTGCATTAAAGCGTATTTTATATATAGCGCGTCATTGAATAAATATAGTAATAAAATTATTGAAATTATATCATCGGATTAAATGTTACAAATTATATCAATTGATAGAATTTTCTTTTTTAAATTTTTTGAAAATTATTGAAATTTTTTTATCACAATAGTAAAATCACCTTAAAACAATTTAATAAGGTGATTTGGGCAAGAAAGGTTGGGATGATTTATGACTTCAAATAAGTCCCATGAACAAGAAGTTCAAGAAATACCGCAACATGGATTCTTCGGACATCCAAAAGGATTAGGCGTTCTCTTTTTCGTAGAATTTTGGGAGAGATTCAGCTATTACGGAATGAGAGCAATGCTTATTTTTTATATGTATTTTGCACTCCAGGAAAACGGACTTGGGATGGACAAAACAACAGCCATGTCTATCATGTCTGTATATGGATCATTAATTTATATGTCTTCAATTCCAGGTGGCTGGATAGCTGATAGAATTACAGGTACACGAGGTGCCACATTAATCGGAGCTATACTAATTATTATAGGTCACATATGTTTAAGCCTTCCTTTTGCAATGGTTGGTTTATTCACTTCTATGTTCTTTATTATTGTAGGATCAGGTTTAATGAAACCAAACATTTCAAATATTGTTGGTAGACTCTATCCCGAAAACGACGTACGTATGGATGCTGGATTTGTTATCTTCTATATGTCAGTGAACATGGGTGCACTCGTTTCACCAATTATTTTACAACACTATATCGATATTAGAAATTTCCATGGTGGCTTCTTGATTGCAGCAATAGGAATGGCTCTGGGATTAGTTTGGTACTTATTATTCAACCGTAAAACTTTAGGTAGTATCGGTATGAAACCGACGAACCCATTATCTTCTTCTGAAAAGAAAAAGTACGGAACAATCATCGGAATCGTTGTTATAGCAATAGTATTAATCCTTATGATTGCTTACTTTACACATACGCTATCATTTAATCTAATCAGTAATACTGTTTTAATTTTAGGTATTGCTTTACCAATCATTTACTTTACAACAATGATTAGAAGTAAAGAAGTTACTGATACTGAAAGATCAAGAGTAAAAGCATTTATTCCATTATTCATTTTAGGTATGTTATTTTGGTCAATTCAAGAACAGGGATCTAATGTATTAAATATCTATGGTATTGAAAACTCTGATATGAAATTAAATTTATTTGGTTGGAAAACACATTTTGGTGAAGCTATTTTCCAAACTATTAACCCATTATTTATTTTATTATTTGCACCCGTTGTTACTCTTTTATGGCAAAAGCTAGGAAAAAAACAACCTAGCCTACCTATTAAGTTTGCAATTGGTACTATTTTAGCAGGCGCATCTTACATACTGATGGGAGCAATCGGTTATATCTACGGGGATACACAATTCTCAGTTAACTGGGTTATTCTTTCATACGTTATCTGTGTTATTGGTGAGCTTTGTCTCTCTCCAACTGGTAGTAGTGCAGCAGTTAAATTAGCACCTAAGGCGTTTAACGCACAAATGATGAGTCTTTGGTTATTAACTAACGCTTCAGCTCAAGCCATTAACGGGACATTAGTTAAATTAATTAAACCACTTGGTCAAACCAATTACTTTATCTTCTTAGGTGTTGTTGCAACCGTGATTACGTTAATTATATTAGCGTTTATTCCTAAGATTTCTAAAGCAATGAAAGGTATTCGCTAATCATTTGACTAAAATGAGATAGAATGTAATTCCTAGAAAAATAGCCAGTAAATGAGTTTTTATAAATTCATTTACTGGCTTTTTATTTATAATACTTCGTATTGTTGGCCGGCTTTCTTAGAAGACAACTTCATCCTGTAGTCTTCAGCTTGTCCTGTTCTCTCAAGAGTCTCGCCAAAATACTTTGCGTTTATATGTAATTTTACATCGAAATACTTTAAAAATAAGGCCCTTTCGTATAATTTAATAAACATCACTAAACTAAATTAACGAGGTGTCTTATGTATAAAGAGGCTTAACTCACTCTACCAGATTGAAACTTCAGTCCTTATCCCCACAATGATATTGTTGAAACAATTCCCGATACTGAATTCAGACATCATCGTGGCGCAACATTATATCATCCCAAAATGAAATTAAAAATAGTGTTATATGCCTACACAAATTTTTTGCCAACCTTATATTCTTATTCTTAATTTTATGCTATTTTATTTTGAACATCTATCTCTATAGAACACTTAAGTTTCAATAACATAAATTTTAATTTATAATGTAAATCAAACATAAGTGGATATTCAAACAATCTAATTACATAGACTATTTATCGAAAGTAGGTATATATTTATGAAACAACCGTATAACCATGGTGTTCTTTTCTATCATGAACATAGCGGTTTGAAAGATATACATAATGGCATAGGAGAAGTTGCAAAATCTCTTAGTTCAATGTGTAAACACCTTTCTCTTCAACTCAGTGAAAATAAAGGCGATATTATTAAATATTGTAAAGCTATTAAAAATGAAAATTACAGTTCTGATGTAGACGTTTTATTTATTTTAGGTGGAGATGGTACACTTAATGAACTAGTAAATGGCGTTATGCAATATCAATTAGATTTACCAATCGGTGTAATACCAGGTGGTACCTTTAACGATTTTACAAAAACACTTCAACTGCACCCTAATTTTAAAATAGCTAGTGAGCAATTATTAACATCGCACGCTGAATCATATGATGTGTTAAAAGTGAACGATTTATATGTACTTAATTTCGTTGGACTAGGCTTAATAGTACAAAATGCAGAGAATGTTCAAGATGGTTCTAAAGATATATTCGGTAAATTCAGCTATATTGGATCAACTGTTAAAACATTATTAAATCCTGTTAAGTTTGATTTCTCATTGACTGTTGATGGTGAAACAAAAGAAGGAAATACTTCGATGATGTTAATAGCAAACGGTCCCAATATAGGTGGTGGACAAATTCCGCTAACCGACTTATCACCACAAGATGGAAGAGCAAACACATTTGTATTTAATGATCAAACACTAAATATATTGAATGATATATTAAAAAAACGTGATAGTATGAATTGGAATGAAATCACACAAGGTATTGATCACATATCTGGTAAGCACATCACACTCTCAACAAACCCTAGTATGAAAGTGGATATTGATGGCGAAATTAATTTAGAAACACCAATTGAGATTCAAGTATTACCCAAAGCGATACAACTTCTTACTGAAACTGAACAAAATAATTAATGTAAATTTCACTTATTCTTTATCAATTTATTTTTAAAGCATGAGCTACTGAGACATAAATGATTGTCTCAGTTTTTTATTTTATAAATTGATAACATCGTTAGTCGTGTGAGACGATAATTTCATTACAACACCCCTCATAATTTTTAGTATGAATACTTACAATAAATTTTTTAAAATTTACTTCTTTTAAAAATAGATTTTTTTAATTACCAAATACGTTTTGTTCCCTTTGTATCAAGTCTTACACATTAATCCCGACTAAATATACAGATTAACAACGTGTTCATATAAACATCACAATTGACTCTTTAATAGTCTGTATTTTCTTTTAATTTGAAAAAAGGTGTACTATAATGTTTGTGAATTATTTCACAATATCTAAGGAGTGGTTGTATATGTTATCTGTAACTAAAAAAAATACATATGAATCAAACAAAGATGAAGTCACACAAATGATTGATTCATTAGCAGAAAAAGGACAAGAAGCTCTAAAAGAATTATCTAAAAAATCTCAACAAGAGATTAATGACATTGTACATCAGATGAGCATGGCTGCTGTTGATCAGCATATGCATTTAGCTAAACTCGCTTACGACGAAACAGGTAGAGGTATTTATGAAGACAAAGCTATCAAAAATTTATATGCCTCAGAGTACATATGGAATTCAATCAAAGACAATAAAACAGTAGGTATCATAGGTGAAGATAAACAAAAAGGATTAACGTATGTAGCTGAACCTATAGGCGTTATTTGTGGAGTGACACCAACGACCAACCCTACATCTACAACTATTTTCAAAGCAATGATTGCTATTAAAACAGGTAATCCAATTATTTTCGCATTTCATCCAAGTGCGCAACAATCATCAAAACATGCTGCTAAAGTCATTTTGGAAGCAGCAATAAAAGCAGGTGCTCCTAAAGATTGTATTCAATGGATAGAAATACCATCAATTGAAGCAACTAAACAATTAATGAACCATAAAGACATTGCTTTAGTTCTAGCGACTGGAGGCTCTGGAATGGTAAAGTCCGCATATTCGACAGGTAAACCTGCATTAGGAGTCGGTCCAGGTAATGTTCCTACTTATATTGAAAAAACTGCACATACCAAACGTGCTGTTAATGATATCATTGGTTCTAAAACTTTTGATAATGGTATGATTTGTGCTTCTGAACAAGTCATGGTTGTTGATAAAGAAGTATACTCTGACGTCGTTAAAGAATTCAAATTACACCAAACATATTTTGTTAATAAAAATGAACTACAACAATTAGAAGATGCCATCATGAATGAAGATAAAACTGCAGTTAAACCTGATATAGTTGGTAAATCTGCTGTAGATATAGCGAAATTGTCAGGAATTAGTGTTCCAGAAAAAACAAAATTATTAGTCGCAGAAATTGATGGAATTGGAAATGATTATCCTTTATCACGTGAAAAATTATCACCTTTACTCGCAATGGTAACTGCAAAATCAACAAGACATGCACTACAAATTTGTGAAGACACATTAAAATTTGGTGGTTTAGGTCACACTGCTGTAATTCACACCGAGGATAGTCAATTACAACAAAAATTCGGTCTAAAAATGAAAGCTTGCCGTGTATTGGTAAATACACCTTCTGCTGTTGGAGGAATTGGAAATATGTATAATGAACTCATTCCTTCTCTTACGTTAGGTTGTGGTTCATATGGTAGAAATTCTATTTCTCATAATGTAAGCGCAGTAGACTTATTAAATATTAAAACAATAGCAAAACGTCGTAATAATATGCAATGGTTTAAACTCCCGCCTAAAGTTTATTTTGAAGAAAATTCAGTTATGTATTTGACAGAGATGGATAATGTTGAACGTGCAATGATAGTTTGTGATCCAGGGATGGTTAATATTGGTTATACTGATATAGTTGAACAAGTGTTGAGACGCCGAGAAAACCAACCTCAAATTAAAGTGTTTAACGAAGTTGAACCTAATCCATCAACTCATACAGTCTATAAGGGATTAGAAATGTTTATGAATTTCCAACCTGATACTATTATTGCACTCGGTGGTGGTTCGGCAATGGATGCAGCCAAAGCAATATGGATGTTCTTTGAGCATCCAGAAACTTCATTTTTTGGGGCAAAACAAAAGTTCTTAGATATTCGTAAACGTACTTATAAAATTAGCAAACCTAAAAACGCAAAATTTATATGTATACCAACGACATCTGGAACTGGTTCTGAAGTGACACCTTTTGCAGTAATTACTGATAGTGAGACGCACGTTAAATATCCACTAGCAGATTATGCGTTAACTCCCGATATTGCTATCGTCGATCCACAATTCGTATTAAGTGTACCTAAAGATGTTGTCGCAGATACAGGAATGGATGTTTTGACACATGCCATTGAATCTTACGTCTCTGTCATGGCTTCAGATTATACAAGGGGCTTAAGCTTACAAGCAATAAAGTTAACTTTTGACTATCTCAAATCATCAGTTCAAGAAAATGATAAACACTCACGAGAAAAAATGCATAACGCTTCAACAATGGCCGGTATGGCGTTTGCCAATGCTTTTTTAGGAATTTCTCATTCTATCGCACATAAAATTGGTGGTGAATACGGTATTCCCCACGGTAGAACAAATGCTATTTTATTACCACATGTCATTCGTTATAATGCCAAAGATCCACAAAAACATACACTGTTTCCTAAATATGATTTCTTTAGAGCAGATACAGACTATGCTGACATTGCAAAATTTTTAGGACTCAAAGGTAATACAACTGAAGAATTAGTGGATGCTCTAGCTAATGCGGTGTATGATTTAGGAAGTTCAATTGGTATTGACATGAATTTAAAATCGCAAGGCGTAACTGAAGAGCTTCTTCATTCTACTATAGACAGAATGGCTGAATTAGCATTTGAAGACCAATGTACAACTGCTAATCCAAAAGAACCGCTAATTAGTGAGCTTAAAGGCATTATCGAAAGAGCATATGATTATGAAAGATAACTTCAAAAATGTTTAACAAAAAAGTCATAGGCCATCAAATAAAGTGACCTATGACTTTTATCTTCTCTATTTTTCAATTGAATTAAAATAATTCTTTACATCTCTCCAACCACTTACGCGTTCAAATCTATGTTCATTAACATTATGAGAAGCAGTAAACATAATTGATTTCCCTTCAAAAATTTCCAATTGCTTTGGATTATCATCAATAAGATAATCTGCAAGAATAATATTCTTTCTACCACAAAATACAAAATGTTGTGGATCTAAAAAAGGAAAGAATTCTAATAACCATTCATATTTGTCATGAAAAGAGGTTGGTACATCCATCGCTGCTGTGGCTATGTATATGTCGTAATGCTCATTGAGTTGTTTTACAACTTCTTGAGCATGCGGCATTACATCTAAATTTCTAAAGAATCCAGGTTCTTTTAAAATATCCATGACTAACCCCTCATGTTCGGGTATCATATGTTTTAATTTTTTACCGTTTAATGATTCCATTTTGATATTTAAATCCGCTCGTTCATTGACCGCTTTAACAACAGCACCCAATGTATCAGCAAGCACTTCATCCATATCAATGGCGATTCTCTCTCGCGTCATGCGCTTACACTCCCTGTTCTTGATATACGTGTTTAGTATAGCAAAATTTTTTCCTTCTGTTTAATCTATTTAAGTGCGATATCACATCTTTTTAAATCAGAAGCTATCAAAGAGTGTTAGTTTAATACTCAAAATGTTTTAAAACTTCAATCATCTTATCATTTTGTTCTGGTAAACCAATAGTAATTCTAACACCGTTAGGGAATAAACGTGTAATACATCCTACGTTTAACAATGCATCATAAAGTGCTTGACTTCTTGAAGTTTTAACAAAGACAAAATTAGCTTGACTTGGTAAAAAATACTGACTTTGAGGAATTTGATAAAATCTATCTCGTTCAAAACTATTTTTTTCTGTCACTTCTTTCAAATACTCTTGATCTTCTAAGGCAGCGATTGCTGCATATTCTGAAATTCTAGTAACATTAAATGGTGGACGAATAATATTCCACTTTTCAATGGCGTCTTCAGAAGCTATAACATATCCTACTCTTAATCCAGCTAATCCATATGCCTTAGAAAAAGTACGTAATAAAAAGGCATTGTCAAAATCCTCCTGTAACTTTAGCGTATCAGGAAAATCATCAGCAGTAACAAATTCTACATATGCTTCGTCAATTAATACAGGAATATCACTTGGGACACGTTTTAAGAAGTTAAATAATTCATCGTGCGAAAAGTAAGTCCCAGTTGGATTGTTAGGATTGCATAACCAAATTAAAGACGTTTTATTATCAATCTGTTGTAATATACCATCTAAATCAAATCCACCATCTTTGAGAGGCACTTGGATAACATCAGCAGATTCCACAATTGCATTATGATAATATTGTCCGAAAGTAGATTCACTAGTGATAATCTTATCTCCTGGTGATAATACGGCTCTTGATATCATTAGAATGACCTCATCTAAACCCGCACCAAATAAAATACGAGATGCATCAACATTAAGTTGTTGACTTATTGCTTCCCTTAATTTTGGCGATCCAGATTCCGGATAATAATATAATTCATCTAAATGAGATTGAATAGCCGTTTTAACTTTTGGACTTGGACCATATACATTTTCATTTGAAGCAAGTTTATGTAATTCACCTTTAATACCATACTGTTTTTTTAAAGATTCTGGAGAAAGCCCTGGCGTATATGCTGTTAATTGGTCTAATTGTTTCTTCATACATAAATCACACCTTAAATTGACTGAAATTTTAAAAAACTTAGTACCTATTATAAACAAACTCATACCTTAAAATCAATCACACTTCTAAGATTACATTTTAAATTCGCTATATCGGTTGAAATAATTAAATTATAAATAGCTATTCGATGTTTAAATGGTACATCGAATAGCTATCAAATCAATCTAGAAACGCACAATTTTATTTTATTAATTTTTCTTTTTCTAAGTATTCTCTTGCTACTTTATAAGGATCCTCTTTCTTCACTGTTACCTTATAGTTCATTTCTTGCATTTCTTCATCTGTGATTCTATTCTCCAATTTATTGAGTGGTTTTTTAACTTCAGGATGATCATTTAAATATTTTTCTTTAAATAGCGGTGCTCCTTGGTATGGAGGAAATACATGTTGATCATCTTTTAATACTACCATGTTATATTGTTTTAATTCAGCATCTGTAGAATATGCGTCTATGAGATTAATATATCCCTTTTTAACTGCAGTATAACGTAATTTAGGTTCCATAGTTTTAACATTAGAAAGATTAAGATGGTACGTTTTTTTAACAGCTTTGTATCCATCTGGTCTATCATTAAATTCCAATGTAAAACCTGGTTTAAGTTTATCTTCCACCTTGCGTAAATCACCTATTGTTTTAATTTGATGTTTTTCCGCAAAGTCTCGTTTTACAGCTAATGCATACGTATTATTATATTTCATCGGTTTAAGCATTGTCATATGATATTTTTTTTCTAAACTAGACTTTGCTTGTTGATATACGTCTTTCTCTTTTTTAGACTTTAAATCTTCTTTCGTTAATTCACCTAATACGGTACCTGTAAATTCTAAATAACCATCAATTTCATCTGACTTAAGCGCATTAAATAAGAATGATGTTTTACCCATGCCATCTTTGACTTCTACAGTATCATCTGTGTCTTCTTCGATAAGTATTTTATACATATTAGTAATAATTGACGGTTCTGATCCCAGCTTACCTGCTAATGTGATTTTATCACCTTTTTGAGCTGCCATAGGTATAGCAATAGCTATGATAATCACAATTACAATTGTCCCTAAAGAAATGAGCAATTTTTTATATGATAAACGTTCCATGTATCTTAAAATAAAGTCAAAAATAATAGCTAGAAGTGCAGCTGGAATAGCACCTATTAAAATGAGTGCACTATTGTTACGATCTATACCTAATAATATTAAATCTCCTAGACCACCAGCGCCTATTAAAGCTGCGAGTGTAGCAGTACCAATGATTAATACCATAGCTGTGCGTATTCCTGCCATGATGACAGGCATTGCAATAGGGAGTTCGACTTTGGTCAATCTTCTAAGTGGTTTCATCCCAATACCTTTAGCCGCTTCAATAAGAGAGGGATCGACCTCCTTAATACCTGTGTATGTATTACGTAGAATAGGAAGTAACGCATATACAACTAAGGCGATAATTGCCGGAAGTCTCCCAATTCCGAAAATTGGTATCATCAAACCAAGTAGTGCCAGTGATGGAATTGTTTGTAGAACAGCTGCAATATTCATGACGATTTCTGAAAGTTTTTTTGTTTTAGTAAGCAAAATTGCAAGTGGTACTGCTATAAGAGTTGCAATGAAAAGGGCTATAAAAGAAAGTTGAATGTGTTCAATTATAGTAGAAAATAGCTGTCCTTTTCTATCACTTAATGTCGCAAAGAACTCATTCATGTGTCGCATCCTCCTTATTGAGAGATAAATAAGTAAACACATCTTCTCTATTTAACAAATATCGACGATGTTGTTCTTTATCGTTGACCACAACTGCATCATAATGAGACAAATCTTCATAAATATTATTTAAGTACAACTCAGCATCTACTTCAGGATAATGAATAACGCTTGTGTTGTCATCTACAGGTCGATTAATTCCTAAATCTTTAATCTTCACTTGATTCACAATATTATGCGTTGTATCCAAATGACTACCCATGAATTGCTTTACAAAATCACTTTTAGGTCGCGTTCTAAAACCTTCAGGTGTATCAATTTGTTCAACACGGCCTTCATTGAGTAAACAAATTCTGTCACCTAGTTTCATCGCTTCTTGGATATCATGCGTTACAAAAACTATTGTTTTCTTAATTTGCGTTTGTAAGTCAATTAAATCGTCCTGCAACTTCTCTCTGCTAATTGGGTCAAGCGCACTAAAAGGCTCATCCATGATAATAACGGGAGGATCTGCAGCTAATGCTCGCACTACACCAACCCTTTGTCGTTGTCCACCCGATAGTTCATCAGGTTTTCTATTTTTAAATTGCTCAGGGTTTAAACCTACCATTGTCAATAATTCATCCACACGTAAATTAATATCGTTATCTTTCCACTTTTTCATTTGGGGTACTTGTGCAATGTTTTCTTTGATGGTCATATGAGGAAATAATGCAATTTGTTGTAGTACATATCCAATATCCCAACGCATTTCGTAAACTGGATAATCACTAATTGGTTTATCTTTAAAATATATGTAACCTTCGCTTAAAGGAATTAAACGATTGATCATTTTAAGTGTTGTTGTCTTACCACAACCTGAAGGACCAATTAACACAAAAAATTCTCCTTCTTTAATATTAAAACTTACATTATCTACAGCAATATTATTACCATATCGCTTTGTGACATTTTTAAATTTAATCACTTTTTCACCTTCATTCCCTCTACAAAATAGTAGACCATTTTAATCTATATTCCCTATTAAATCATTTTTAATTGAAAATTAACATTTATTGTATTTCAAAATCCAAATTAACAAAAAGTATTATTAATACTTAAAATCTAACTTCATATAATTAAAAAACGACGAAATCAAAAGATAGGAGATTTCGTCGTTTAATCATTTATATACTAGTTTTATAGCTTTGTATGGTTTCGATAAACTTAGGACAATAATGCTTTAATTTATAACTTCCTACACCATCAATAGCAATCATTTCTTGTTTCGATTCAGGTTTACGCTTAGCAAATTCTTCGAGTGTGTAATCAGAAAATATACTTACAGGTGCTATTCCAAGTGTATCACTTAGCTGTTTACGTACATCAACAAGCTCACGATATAACGCTCTATCCACACCTTCAACAGTGTTGATAAATACCTTCTCTTTAGTTTTTTGTTTAAACGGAGTGGTATAAACCTTGGTATGATTATTTAGTAATTGCTTCACGGATGTATCACACATAAGAATTTCATCATTTTCATTTAAATATCCTTTGAAACGTAACTCATCAATTAAGTGTGATAACTCAGATGTTGTGTAATTTTTCATCAATCCATGTGTCGTTAATTCATTATAATGATGGTGTTTTATATAATCTGTCACTTCTCCACGTAAAACTTGTATAATAACACTATAACTTTCCTGTTGCTTCATTCGAGCAATACAGCTAATAATCATTTTAGCTTCACGTGTCATATCATACGTTTTATTTTCCTGTATACAATTACTGCATTGATTGCATTCCTCTAGATTTTCATTGGGTTCAAAATAATGAACAATTGTCGCTTCTAAACACTTTTTCGTTTTGGTATATTGAATCATTTTTGTTAATTTTTCGCCCATTTTATCTTTATAGTCATCATCAGCTTGGGATACAGTAATAAAATACTCATGTAATCCCTTATCTCGTTCACTAAACAAAAGGATGCATTCACTTTTTAAACCATCACGTCCCGCACGTCCAGCTTCCTGATAGTAAGATTCCAAATCTCCAGGCATGTTATAGTGAATGACATAACGTACATTTGATTTATCAATACCCATACCAAATGCATTTGTCGCAATGACAACCTCTACACGATCATACAAGAAATCATTTTGCGCCTCAATTCTCTCTTTATTCGTTAAACCAGCATGATAAATTGTGCTCTTAATTTTTTCACTATTTAGAGCTTCGTGTAATTCTTCAACCTGCTTACGAGTGGAACAATAAATGATTCCTGCCTGCCCTTCATGATTTGCAACATAATCCACAACAAATTTTTGGCGCTGATAAGTGGGATTGACTTTGAAGATTAAATTGCGTCTTTTAGTACTTGTTTTGACAACATCATTTTGTCCAATTGATAACTTAGACATGATATCTTGTTGAACTTCAGCCGTTGCCGTAGCTGTAAGTGCAACAATTGTGAAGTTTTGCGGTAATGTAAAAACTTTTTGTATGACACTTTGGTAACTAGGTCTAAAATCATGTCCCCACTTCGATATACAGTGTGCTTCATCAAAAGCGATAAGGGGTATTTTTATTTTACGTAATAAATTTAGAAAAAATGTATTTTCAAAGCGCTCTGGAGCTACATATAAAAACTGAATGGCGCCACGCTTTATTCGCTCTTCAATCTCTTTTTGTTGTTTATGAGTCAAACTACTATTCAAATATGCAGCTTGAATTCCCATTGCTTGTAGTTGATCAACTTGGTCTTTCATCAAAGAAATAAGTGGACTTATAACAATAGTTGTGCCACCCTGCATTAAACCCGATACTTGATAGCATATCGATTTACCGCCACCGGTAGGTAGTACACCCAGTGTATGCTGATGATTTAATATTTTAGTTATAATTTCTTCTTGTCCTGGTCGAAATGACTTATAACCAAAATAATGCGATAAAGTCTCTTGCATGATTACATTCCCCTTATTGTTCTTTAATTTCTTCAAGCTCACTCCATCTCGTGATGTCTGCTTCATAAGTTGCTTCAAGTTGCTCTTTTTCCTCATTAAGTTCTTTGATTCTTGCATAATTATCACTTGCATTAATCATTTCTTGTTCAAGCTCTTCTAAACGCGTTTCAGTCATTTCTATACGCGTCATAATTGTTTCGTATTCTAACTTCTCTTTATAGGAAAGTCCTGTTTTCTTTTTTGGTTGATGCTTATGTTTATTTTGTTGTTCAGTTTGTTTAGATAACATGGCTTGGCGTTCATGTTCCTTTTTAAAAGATTCATAATCTTCAAATGATCCAATAATTTTTTCGATTTTACCATCATGAATAAACCAATATTCTTGTACCACTTTATTTAAGAAATAACGATCATGACTGACAGTAATGACAGAACCACCAAAATCATCAATGTAATCTTCTAAAATCGTAAGTGTTTCAGTATCTAAATCATTAGTCGGTTCATCTAAAAGGAGTACATTAGGTTTATGAACAAGTAAACGCAATAAATACAGGCGCTTTTGTTCTCCACCTGAAAGTTTATAAACTTTTTTACCGTGTGTAGCGCTCGGAAATAAAAATCTTTCTAACAATTGTGTAACTGAAATTGAGGTACCATCTTTTTCTTTAGCCATTTCACTTTCTTCTCTTAGATAGTCAATCACTCTAATATCACGTTCAAGTGTCTCTTCGGTTTGCTTAAAATAAGCAACCTTAACAGTCTGACCGATTTTGAGCTCACCCTCATAGTCCTGATCTTCATTACTTAAAATATTAAGTAATGTTGTTTTCCCCGCTCCATTAGGTCCTACAATACCTATACGTCTACCACTTTGAATAATTTCAGTGACACCTTCAAATAAAACTTTATTATTAATTGATTTTGATAAATTCTTTAACTCATATACTTGTTTACCTAACCTTGAATATGCAAGATTAAGTTCACCCTTATCTTGTGTATGTTGCGTCTTAACATCTGATTCCAGTTGATTAAATCTATTGATACGTGCCTGTTGTTTAGTAGTTCTTGCCTTTGCTCCTGCTCGCATCCATGCTAGCTCTTGTTTATACAATGCTTTTTGTTTTTCTTGTTTCTTTTGTTCTACTAATTCATTTTCTGCACGCATTACTATGTAATCTTCATAATTACCTGGATATGTTTTTAACTTCCCTCTATCCAGTTCAATAATTCGCGTCGATACTTCATTTAAAAAGTAGCGATCATGTGTTACAAATAAAACTGTATGCGGATATTGCTTAACATAATTAATAAGCCAACGGATGGATTCAAAGTCAAGATGGTTCGTCGGTTCATCTAGCAAAAGTAAATCCGGTTGCTCTATTAGAGTTTTAGCCAATACAACTCTTTTTTGTTGACCACCCGAAAGTTCAACTATTTTCTTAGTTGTATCGTGAATCCCTAGTTTAGATAAAATCGTTTTAATTTCTGCATTATAATCCCATGCATCCTTTTGATCCATTTCTTCTTGTGCTTCCATCATTTTATTAAAATTAGAGTCACTTTGATCTAACGCATAGCGATTAACCGCTTCTTCATATTTTTTTATAATTCTTAATGTAGGGGTATCCGAACTTAAAACAGCTTCGAACACAGTCATATGACCATTGAGGTCTTGTTTTTGAGAGGAATAACGAATGCGATATTGATTAGGGTGGGTAATATCTGCAGTAAAATCTTCGTCTAGACCACCAATGACTTTTAATAGTGTACTTTTACCTGTTCCATTAATACCTACTAATCCAATTCTTTCATGCTCAGATATAGATAGGTTAAGATCATTAAAAATTTCTTTATCTGCATAGGATTTATTTAAATGTTCAATTTTGTATGCTTCCATGCTTATCTTCCTTTTCAAATACTGGAAATTGTCAACTATCGAATTTTCAAAAAAATTTTGTTAAGCTAAATTCAGTTCTATATATTATACACCTTTTTAGATTCAAAAGATATAAGGAGACTTAGATATGTCAGATTTATTCCAAAACGCACCACCCTACATTCAGGCGCTTATAGCCGGAATAATCACGTGGTTACTAACTGCTTTGGGTGCGGCAGCAGTTTTTATATTTAAGAAAGTGAATGATAAAGTCTTAAATTCGATGCAAGGTTTTGCAGCTGGAATCATGATAGCAGCAAGTTTTTGGTCATTATTACAACCCGCAATTGAATCAAGTGAAAATAGCGCTATGCCATGGCTTCCTGCAGCAATAGGTTTTATTCTCGGTGGCGTTTTTATCAGGGTTCTAGATTATATTATTCCCCATATTCACCAAAATGCCCAAGATAAAAACCAACAACAAGAGGGTGTGCCTACCTCTCTTGGAAAAAATGCACTACTTGTGTTAGCTATCACACTTCACAACATACCTGAAGGACTATCTATCGGAGTTGCATTCGGTGGTGTTGTATCTGGTAACAGTCACGCTACATTTTTAGGTGCGATTGGTCTAGCGATAGGTATCGGCATACAGAATATTCCTGAAGGTGCAGCACTATCGATGCCAATCCGTGCCGCAGGTGCAACACGTTGGAAAGCATTTAATTATGGACAAGCTTCAGCAATTGTTGAGCCTATTTTCGCTACTATCGGTGCTGCGGCAATTTTAGTGGTAAATCCTATATTGCCTTATGCACTGGCGTTTGCTGCAGGTGCAATGATTTTCGTTGTTGTTGAAGAACTGATACCTGATTCTCAATCAAGTAACAACACTGATTTGGCAACTTTAAGTCTAATGATTGGTTTTACAATTATGATGATTCTAGACGTTGCACTTGGATAATTCATATCATTAAAAAAGAATCATAATAGATTAATCAACTATATTGTTTTAGTTTATATTTAGCCTTATAACCCAATCATTTATAATCGGAGAACTTCATTGTCCTTAACATTAATCATAAAAAAATTTGAGATTTTGTTTTATAGTTAATAAAACAAATGACTTCAATTAATTCCAATATAAATAAAACATACTTATAAAGTTATATATTGATATTAATGTTTTTTTCTGAAAAAGGTGTGTCATTGAAAGTTTCAAAGTTACTTTATTTGTACAAAAATATATTAAATACAGAAGTCACTCTTAAAGATATTCTAATTTCAAAATGATTAGTAAAGACATTAACATAAAAATAAGAGCCTGGAACATAAAGTTCTAGGATAAGTAAATAAAGACAATTTCTATTGAATTAATATAGAAATTGTCTTTTTTATAATTTTTTTGATTATTTTCAGCTCGTTGAACTGTTACTTTTATTATATTAAGTGTCATCAGCACAAATCCTAGTTCTCTTTTGACTTTATTTCTCCTTCAAACGAACATACAAGTGGAACCCAAAATAAGCTTCATAAATACAAAAACAAGCTCTACATCAATTTTTCTTTGACTGTAGATGTTTTTTGGTTCTGAAAGCTTTTTATTAATTTGGCCTTTAAAATATTACCAACTATAATTCTTCATTATTTTTTTATTTGTTTTTGCATCGATTAATCGTTTTAAAAGAAAACTTTTGATTTTGTGATAGCCACATCATTCGGGTGCTAACATTGAGTAAATTTTCTATCTTACGTCCTGAAAACACAAATTTTGTGTAGGCATATAACACTATTTTCAACATCATATTGAGATGATATAATGTTGCACCTCGATGATGTCTGAATTCAGTATCGGGAATTATTTCAACAATATCATTCACATATTGTAACATATCATGTGTGGGGATAAGTACTGAAGTTTCTTTTAGTAAAGTAAGTTGAGTCATATTATAATCTTTATACATAAGGCACCTCGTTAATTTCGTTTAGTGGTATTTGTTAAATTATACGAAAGGGCCTTATTTTTGAAAGTATTTCATTGTTAAATTACATATAAATACAAAGTATTTTGGCGAAACTCTTGAGATAATAGGACAAGCTAAAGAATACAGGATGAAGCTATCCCCTAAGAAAGCCAGCCAACAATACGAAGTATTGTAAATAAAGAAGCCAGTAAATGAATTTATAAAAACTCATTTACTGGCTATTTTGCTAGGAATTATGTCCCAGCCTCTTAACAATTTCAACTCACTGAAAAAACTATTTTTTTTCGTTCCCTTTTGGACCTGATTTATATTCATATTTACCAGGATTTACTTTTTTAAAGTCAGGATTTTTGTAGAATCTGAACAAGTCACCATTTAACACGCTGTCACTCATTTCAAGATCTTTCTCAACTTGTTTTTTATTTTTATCGAAGTCTTTAGGTTTTTCAGTAAGCAATTCATTATCTTTATTTGAGTAAATTTTACCATTCACATACTTATAATCTTCAGTGATAAAATCACCATTTCTAAACGGTACTACGTTATTGTGTTGTTTAGAGAGCATGTCAGAGCCAAACATTAGGTAATTCTTGCTATCAATACCAACAAGATGCAGTAATGTAGGCATTACATCCATTTGTCCAGCATACTCTTTATTTACGCCCCCTGATTTACCTGGAACTTTTAACCAGAAACCAGTGCGGTTTAAATCTGTAAATTTAGCTGGTGTAATCTTCTCACCTAATAATTTTTCCATAGCATTATTATGATTTTCTGAAATACCATAATGGTCTCCATAAATCATAATGACTGAATTATCATATAGACCTTTTTTCTTAAGATCAGTAATATATTCCTCTAAAGCTTGGTCGAGATAATGTGCCGTTTGTATATAACCGTCTACTGTTGAGTCACCAGTATTAGGTTTATCAATAGAAGCATCCTCTTCATCTAATGTGAAAGGATAGTGGTTAGTTAAAGTAATTAAGTGTGAATAAAACGGCTTTTTCATTTTAGATTGATAATCTGCTGATGCTTTAAAGAATGGTTTATCTTTTAAACCAAGATTAACAATATTGTCGTCAGACATGTCATAGTAAGTGGCATCATAGAAATTGTCAATACCGAAATGTTTATAAACTTGATCTCGATTCCAAAATGTTTTGTAGTCACCATGCATTACATTAGATGTATAACCTTGCTTTTGATCTAGTATAGCAGGTAATGATTGATACGTATTATCTCCCTTCAGTGAATAGGCTGATCCTTGCGGCAAGCCATATAAACTGTTGTCCATTGTAAACTCTGAATCAGATGTTTTACCTTGCCCTGTTTGATGGAAAAAGTTTGGGAAATACGTAAAATCTTGGTTACCACTAGATAATTTATTTAAGAACGGTGTAACCTCTTTACCATTTACCTTTTTATTGATTAAGAAAGTCTGGAAACTTTCAAGGTGAATTTTAATTATATTTTTCTTTTTCGCTACACCATAATATTCAGGATTAGGTTCAGTACGTTTCTGCTTAGTGTAATTCAGCACTTTAGTTAAGTCGTCTTCAGAAGCTAGTGCTTTTTGCTGATTATTTTCGATTGTTTTTACACCGTCATAAACAGTGAAGTTATATGGTCCTAAGTATTTCACAAGATATTTATGATCAAAAGTTCTTGTTAATAATTCGGGACGGTCTGTTTCTGCAAACGCTAAATTTAAGAAAAATAATGCTACTGACGTAGCCATTACAACGGGTACAAATTTTTTACTGAATGCTCTATTATCTAACCATTTACGTTTAAATATTAAAATAGCAAGGTAGATAATAGTGTCAATGAAATAGACAAAGTCATACCATTTGAAAGAAGCACTTACTGCACCACCCATTGATTCAACGTTGCCTGCTTGGTTGAGTGTACTAAAAGTTAAGAAATCTGAGAAAAATCTGAAGTACACAACGTTTGCGTAAAGTAGAAACGTAAGTAAAAATCCTCCAATAAAGATGAACCAAAATGCCTTCTTACCTTTAAAAAATAGGAAAACACTTAGTACAAGTGCAATCAAACTATAAGGATTCATAAGCAATATTAAGTTTTGTACTAAACCCTTGACACCTAAAGAAAAGTCAACATAATATGAAAAATATGTCTTCAAAGTAATGGTGAATACCGTTAATAAGAAGAACGCAAAAATTCCTATTTTCTTCTTGGGTAAACTCATGTTTGTTTCCTCCGTTTTTAGTAATGAATCATTTTTACGTTAAATGATTCACTTTACCTTCAGTTAATTCAAATTATAACTATCTGCTTAAATTACTTTATATTCATTTGATCAAATCGATTATTTCTATTTATAAATTTAAAAATTTGATAAAAATCGTAAATGCGAATACGTCATTGTTTAGACTATGTAGTTGTTAACTTTTTATTAAGATTTTTAAATGTTTGTAATCTTATTGTAATAAAAATACATAGTTCAATTTATAAATATATAGTATTATGCCTTAAATATCAAGTAAAAGCACGCTATACAGGTAAATTGTCAACATAAAAGTGTTATTAAAATTTTAAATAATTGAGTTCTTTTACATATATAATGATCATTATAAACTCAGTATTTCTTATGTTCATCAGTCTCCAGGACGATTCAATTTAAGTTCCAAATCTGATGTACGTGCACAAGACTACTTCTTTTTTATTTATGGGAAAACAATTCCATAGTTATACGTCACTTTAACATTTCTAATTGCATACGATGTTCAATACCATGGAACAATTGATTTAACCAATTGCTATACTTTATTAAGTTTTTTTCTGCAGTTTCGATATCTATAAATTGAAATTTCAATTTTGAGCCTTGTGGTTTTTGTGCTAATTTTGTTAGATGATAGCTTGCGATTGTACCTATTTGAGGATAACTTCCTAATGTATAATGATCGTTTAATAATACAATCGGTGTGCCATCTCTCTTAACTTGAATGGTTCCTCTTTTTACTGATTGATGAGCCGGCATATCATCATAGTATGCTTTGATTTGGGGTCCATCAAGCACCATACCTACTCTATTTGTTTTACTGGACACACTATATTCAGCCATTGTAAAACGACGCGTCGCCTCTTTTTTAAAATCTTCCGTTCCCTTATTTCTAATAACATGAAAAACATCCGAAACATAATTAAAAGACAATGCGTAACCATCAATTCCCCAATCAGTTGTACGTTTGTCAGATAAGTTTTCAAATAGCTTAAGATGTCGTTGAGAATAATGGTGTTTTAATTCTATTTCATCACCTTTCTTAAGCTTTCTCCCCTCAAAACCACCAATCTCCACATTAAAATCTGTAGATGCTGAATGAAGCCATTTTTCTAGTTTAAAACCGCCACCAACTGCTAGATAAACGCGTGATGTTCGGCTGGTTTCATTAAATTTCAATGTCTCACCTTCATTGATGAGATATAATTTATTAGGATAAATTTTCATATGTTCAGTTTCAGCTTTAAAATTTCCACCTGTTAAAGCTATTAGTGCCGGCTCAGTGAAGCGAATTGTTGCCATTTTTTGAGTCATTTCAAGTGTTGCTTCATTCTTGTCATTTGCAACCAGACGGTTGGCTATTTCATGTGCTAATTCATCTAGTGCACCACTCGGGATGACACCTTCATGTTCATATCCCTTTCTGCCAAAATCTTGAAAGCTACTAAATAGACCACTATTTTCAATTATGATTGACATATTTTATAATCTCCTAGCTCTATTTCATTGATACCTTTAGACTCAAATGTGACATTGTCTCCTAGCTTTAATAATGTAAAGTTTTGTTGCTCAGGAAAGAAAAGTTGAACTGGTGTATATCCTATAACTAACCAATCATTATATGTATCAGTAGTCACTATTCCACATTTTTCCCCTTCAATAATAACTGATCCACAAGGGATGAATTTTTTCTTTTTACTTGTGTGGTTCACATGTAATTTTTTATTCATTCCGGTAAGATACGGAAATCCTGGTGAATACCCCATCATTGATACAAAATATTTTTCTTGAGTGTGTAATTTTACAAAATCCTCTAATTTGAGTTTAAGATGCTTTAACAAATGTTGTAAATCAGGCCCAAATTCTCCGCCATATATAACTGGAATATTAACAGATTGTTGTTTTTGAATATATTTCGCTTGAAGTTGTTGCCGATGATGTCTAATTTCTAATTTTATAGAATCAATTAAAGCTTTCATATATAAAAATGGTGACTGAATATGGTGATGTTTAATCATATCTCTTGCGTCATAGCAAATCATTAGGTCAGATTCTGTAGCTACAATTTCAGTAATAAATGGATACGATTTATCAATTAAATATGCTCTCAATGAAAGTAAATCTTCTGTCAGTCTTTGAGATACATTTTTCTCTATTGAAACAACAATGGCTTGGTCGCCTTGACTATATATTTTCATAATATCACCTCGTCAAAATTAATGATGATAAAACACATTCATCAATTTAATAATATGTGGCATTATAGATTGCATAAGCAAATAAACCAACACAAACGCACAAAATGTAGTTATAGTAGCTATTAACTTAGCAATAAGCACTTGATTGTTTTTAATGGCTTGGTTTGACATCTTTTTACCTAATACAGTAAGAAGTATTAATATAGCTAACCATAATAATGTCATAGGCTACCTCATTATTTTTTATCATTAAAATTCTTTTTCATAAATATATTATACATATACTTTAACACCGACAACCTCTCTTAAGCTATTGATTAAATAGACGTTGATTTGACTCGATTTGATTTTTTCTATAAATTCTTCGATATAAAAATCTTTTTCTATAACTTTCCCTTGATCTATAAGAGATTGTCTCATACAGCCGGGGAGCATGTCTTCTTTATATGTTGGTGTATACAATTTATCTCTTTCTTGTATCATTACGTTGCCAATGTCAAACTCTAAAATTTTACCTTCTTCATCATAGATCAGTATTAAATCTGTGAAATGATTATGTGTTAAATAATCACGTTCTGTTGTTTTATTAGTTATGATTACTTTATCAATATTCTTTTTTTGTTGAACTAGTCGTGCGGTAAAAAAAGGTTTATCGGCTATCGGAAATAACTCATAGTTGAGTTCCCCTTCTTTGTTTAACGTCACCTTCAAACGATATACGCCTTTTGAATGCAAGGTTTTTATATTATGAATAAACTGCTTCCAAAATAGATGATCAAATTGAAATCCTAGATGCTCACTAGAAGTTGAAATACGTTGATAATGGTAATCAAGCCGAGGAATGAATCCCCTATCCAATTTCATTGTTTCAAATAACTGCATATTATAACCGCTCCAAAATTTTAGTTTTATCGTGAAATTCTTGAACTTCATTTTCAGGTATTGAATCAATTGTTATACCAGCACCCACCCCATAAACCGCTTCTTCATGATTATACTCAATTGTCCGTATAGGTATATTAAATATCATCCTTTGGTTTGGAAGTAATAAGCCAATTGTTCCACAGTAAATGGATCTTGGCATGTCCTCCAACTGAGCTATATATTGCATTGTATTTATTTTTGGTGCACCTGTAATAGAACCACAAGGAAAGAGCGCTCGCATCATATCTATTAATTGAATGTCATCTTGTAATTGGCCACAAACTGTACTGGTCATTTGGAAAACTGTGTCATATTTCTCAATCGAAAACAGTTCAGGTACATCTATAGTTCCACTTTGAGCAATTCTTGTAATATCGTTACGTAATAAGTCTACAATCATCACATTCTCTGCCATATCTTTAGAGGAAGTTTTTAAATTATTATAATATAGCTCATCTTCTTTAATATTTTTTCCTCTAGGCATGGTTCCTTTCATCGGCTTGCTAACAATCATATTTGATTTACCTTTATAGTCACCTTTTTGAAAGAAAAGTTCAGGCGATATTGATGCTACTTTTATATCAGGTGTGTCCATTAAAACGGTATAATTACCATTTTGTGACATAGTAAGTTGATGATATAAGTGACTTATAGGACAGAAAATTTCTGCTTTTAAGCGCGTTGTGTAATTCACCTGATACGTTGCCCCTTCGATGATGGCTTTATGAATCGATTTAACCTTGTTAATCATCGCTTTATCACTTTCACAAAAATAAAATCCTTCAGTTTTTATATGATTTTTAGTAGACATTACTTTTTTTATATTTTTTATCGAATTGACCGATTTAAATGAATAAGCCGCAGCAAAAATATGGGATTGTTCCACGATATTGACCACCATTTCCTTATTAAAAAAAGGTGCTGCTTCATAAGTAACATAAAGTGCAACATAACTTCCGTTACGTTGTTCTTGTTCTGCAAAGTGAATGACATCCCCTACTTCATCAAGACGATATGCAATTTTAAAATCTTGAGCATTATCCATTTCTAATTGATAGTCTTCATAGTCCTTTTCATTCTCATAATAGCGATACTTAAATTCAATGTGCATATTTAACCCCTACCTCGGTTAAGAATAAATTTAATTGTTCGTGACCATATTCACTTAGTATTGATTCAGGATGATACTGTAAGCCATAAATAGGATACTTACGATGTGCAACAGCCATAATAACATTCTCGCGGTTCAGCGCTGTGACTTTTAATACGCTAGATATTGTAGAAGGGTCAGCCATAAGTGAATGGTATCTCATTACGTTAAAATATGATGGTAGACCTTTAAAAATACCCTCATTGCTATGGCTTATCTTGGTAATATGTCCATGAACAGGTTTATCATTATGGATAATGTTTCCTCCAAAGTATTCAATGATTAATTGAAAACCTAAACAGACACCCAAAATGGGAACGTGACGGTGAAATATTTCTAATACTGATGATAGTATTGGATAATCACTTGGTTTCCCAGGTCCAGGTGAAATGACAATCGCTCTCGGATTCAATTCATCGAGATGCTGTATCATCAAATCATTTACAGAAATGATTTTCACTTCTTCAGTAGTTTGTACCTTAATATAATCTATTAAGTTATATGTAAAAGAATCTTGATTATCTATCATTAAAATCATATTCATACCTCAATTATCGATAAAGATTGTTAATTATTATAGTTCTTACCCTCTATTATCACAGAACAGGACTTGATTTTATATAGCATTTCGTTTATTCTATGTTCCGTACAAAATAATAACAGAGGTTCCTAGCCGAAACCCTCTATAAAAAACTAGACATGAAAATTTCAATAATGAATTTCTTCATATTATAACGTTAAGACTATATATGTCTTTAATATTTCTGTCTATCTTTTTTATAGAGATAGACTTTTTTTTATGCAAAATTATCAAAATGATGAGGAGTCATATCAATGTCGCAAAATGACTTAAATAAAGAAAAAGCACTTGTCGTATTTAGTGGTGGTCAAGATAGTACGACATGTTTATTTTACGCTAAAAAACATTTTAAAGAAGTAGAACTCGTTACATTTAATTATGGACAACGACATGATACAGAAATTGAAGTTGCAAAAAAAATTGCAAAAGAGCAAAACTTGAAACATCATATTTTAGACATGTCATTACTATCTCAACTTACTCCCAATGCACTTACTCAACATGAGTTACAAATTGAAGATAATGATGATGGTATTCCTAATACTTTCGTACCAGCTAGAAATCTATTGTTTTTATCTTTTGCTGGCGCGTTGGCCTATCAAATTCATGCTAAACATATTATTACTGGTGTTTGTGAAACAGATTTTTCAGGTTATCCAGATTGTAGAGATAACTTTATCAAATCTATGAATGTAACTTTAAGTCTTTCAATGGATAAAGACTTTGTCATTCATACGCCATTAATGTGGTTAGACAAAGCACAGACATGGGCACTGAGCGATAAGCTAGGTGTGTTAGATTATATTCGCCACAACACATTAACATGTTATAACGGTATCATTGGTGATGGCTGTGGTGAATGTCCAGCATGTCACTTAAGAGCTAGAGGTTTAAAACATTATCTTGAACATAAAGGAGAAGAATAAGAAAATGCAACAAATTTATCCAAGTGTCACTCACCCATATCAATTCGAACTTAACAAAGATTTTAACTTTTCTGCTGCACATTATATTCCCTTTGAAGAAGCAGGAAAATGTATTCGTACACATGGTCATACATATTACGTCAACTTAACAATTGCTGGTAATACACTAGATAAATGTGGATTTTTAGTTAATTTTAGAGATTTAAAAAAGCTAGTTCACGAACAATTTGACCATTATTTGCTTAATGACTTGCCTGCTTTTAAGGATAAAAGTCCCTCAACAGAAATTGTCGCACAAACGATTTACCACATTGTTCAAAAAGAGTTAAATCAAAGAGAGAATCAACCGAAATGTGTTCAAGTTTATCTTAGAGAAACACCTTCAAGTTACGTAGTTTATAGACCAAAGGAAGATCAAGTGTAAATGGCTAAAATACCCGTTTTAGAAATTTTCGGACCAACAATTCAAGGTGAAGGTCGTGTAATAGGAAGAAAAACAATGTTTGTACGAACAGCTGGTTGTGATTATAGATGTAGCTGGTGTGATTCTGCATTTACTTGGGACGGTAGTGCTAAAGAAGATATCAAATTAATGACTGCTGAAGAAATTTATGAAGCGTTACTTGAAATAGGTGGTCATCGATTTAATCACGTGACTATATCTGGAGGTAACCCTGCTTTAATCAAAGGTATACAGGAATTAGTAGATTTATTTGAAGAGAAACATATTTATACAGCTTTAGAGACACAAGGTAGTCGTTTCCAATCATGGATGACACAAATTGACGATTTAACAATTAGTCCAAAACCCCCTAGTTCGGGAATGAAAACTAATCTAGAAGTATTAGATTCTGTTATAAATCAATGTACATTTCATTCACTTAATTTGAAAGTGGTGATTTTTGACGATGCAGACTATGATTTTGCAAAATTAATTCATCATCGTTATCCTAACATCCCATTCTATCTACAGGTAGGCAATCCTTATCTTGATGATAACGTTGACCAACATACAGATAAATTACTTGAAAGATATGAGAAATTAGTGGATCGTGTAATGCAAAGTAGTGATATGAATCATGTCTATGTACTACCACAATTACATACATTATTATGGAGTAATAAAAAAGGCGTCTAATATTGAAAATACGTTAAATATTTCTGAGTGTTATGAAATGATTAAGTTAATGTTAATTGGTATAATGAAGAGATGAAGAATTACGAATAGGAGTTCAACATGATTATATATATATTAATTAACATCGCCATCGTCTTGCTAATTCTTGGCATCGATTTATACCGACATCGTTTCAGACAGCTTAAGTTTAGCTCCATATTATTATCTATTTTAATCAATAGTGTGATTGATATTTTTGCGATTAATCAATTCAATTTTATTACGATGTTTACCGTCACGCTCTTTATGATATGGACACTTTTACAAATATATTTAAATTTCAAGCTATATCCTTTTGTAATTTCTGACCAAAAGTTTATTGCTATAATACTAGCTATTGTTATAAGCTTATTGCAATTTATTACAGATAAATCGAGCACACAATCGGTGTATATGTCCATCCCATATTTATCACCCACGATATTTATAATAGGCGCGATTTTACTTTTTGTAGGTACTTTCAAAATAGACGAAGTTGAACGTCTTTCACTATTTCGTAAAATTAAAAGACCAATGACAACAGGTACAATTATTATTATCCTATCTCTCATATCAACGATGATTTTAACGCCCTTTTGGTATGTCTTTTTAATCATTTATAGCTTACTCATTGGTTTTATATTATGGCAAGGTGTTTTCTTCATAAAAAATAAAAAATAATTATCCTTGCTACAGTTAAAATAATGCTTTCACATTAAAATACGATACATCATCCAAACTTTACATTGATTTATAAGATAGCACTATGAAATTACTTTTCAACAAAAGGTAATTTCATAGTGTTTTTTATTTGTAGACAATATATAAAGTGAAACATCTTTTGAGCTTAGGTCATAAGTGATTGGATTAGGCATATTTTTTAGACAGTCTAATACATAATTGAGAATATCTTTATAGCAATTTGTAATTTAAACACTTGATTCAATAAGAAAATGTCACTGAGAAATTTCACTTGTTATATAAGTTGTGTCGAACTCATATTAGGAAAAAGAATTCAAAATGAATACCCTCGTCCTCCAACTGTTAATTCATATTAATTTTCAATATTGACACCTTTTCTTCATTTTATCTCTTTTATTTATTTCATTTTTTATTTATCAAGCCTATTACATTCTAATAAAACTCTTTCATTTTTATAATTATAAATAAAAATCATTTTGATTTAATTCTTTTTTAAATGTAGTTAAGAAACAGTTAATGGTTATGTTCACGTATTCCGATTAAACTATTCTTAAATAAAAACAGAAAAGAGGAATACATTATGAATACAAAATATTTATTAGCAGTCGGAGCAATTGTTACATCACTTACGTTAGGCGCGTGTGGAAATTCTAACTCAGAAAGCGATCACGCTAATCACCAAGATAAACAACAAGAAGAAAGTAATGTAAAAACAGACACAACGAAAAAATTATCTGGTAATTTTGAATCTAAAAACGGAGAAAAAGTAGAAGGTAAAGCTAAAATTGAAAATGGCAAACTTATGTTAGAGAATTACAAATCTTCAAAAGGTCCAGACCTGTATGTTTACCTAACTAAAAACGGAGATATTAAATCCGGTAAAAAGATTTCAACAGTAGACTACAATAAATCCAAACAAACTTTTGACTTAAAAAATGTAGATTTAGAAAAATACAATGAAGTAACAATCTATTGCGAAAAAGCACATGTCATTTTTGGTGGCGCTAAATTAAAATAATTTAGCTATTAAATGTAGACGTTTTTAACTATAGAAAGAGAGTGTTAATCATGAAGAAAATAAGTTTATTTATAATATTTTTAATTCGTGTAATTTCAGGCATTGTTATTTTCAGACAAGGATGGGAGAAATTTACAGGTGATTTTACATTAAACGGGCTAGTTCCAGTAATTAGAGATAACACAGACTCTCCACAATGGTATAAATGGTTTTTTGAACATATTGTTGCACACACAACAGGATTATTTAATATAATCGTGCCTTTAGGGGAAATGGCAATTGGTTTAGGTTTAATTTTAGGTATATTTGCATACGCTGCAAGTTTCTTTGGAGCCTTCGTTATGATAAATTATATTTTAGCAGATATGATTTTTACGTACCCTCTACAATTAGCTTTCTTTATTATTTTACTCATGAGCCACTCTTTATTGGCTAAGGTATCACTTAAAGAAATCATCGCTTATTTTAGAGACCGTAATAACCGAGGTGAAGATAAGCATGACCCACTTACTAATCGTGGATGATGAAAAAGATATTGTAGACATTTGTCAAACGTATTTCGAATATGAAGGATATCAGGTTACGACAACAACATGTGGTAAAGAAGCACTAAAATTATTATCTTCAGATATTGATATTATGATTTTAGACATTATGATGCCTGAAGTTAATGGATACGATATTGTCAAAAAAATGAAAGATATGCAACTTGATATACCTTTCATATATCTAACAGCAAAAACTCAAGAACATGACACGATATACGCACTGACATTAGGTGCTGATGACTATATTAAAAAACCCTTTAGCCCAAGAGAACTAGTATTACGTACTAATAACCTTCTCGCTAGAATGAGTAAATCAAATTATTCTAATAAAATTGAACAATTAGAATTTGATGGTTTAGTTTTAAAAAATTTAAGCAAGACGCTTACCATTAACAATATAGAGATACCTATGCGCATAAAAGAATTTGAATTGCTATGGTATCTTGCTTCTAGAGAAGGTGACGTTATTTCTAAATCCGAACTTCTAGAAAAAGTATGGGGGTATGACTACTACGAAGATGCTAACACTGTCAATGTCCACATACATAGAATTCGCGAGAAATTAGAAAAATATGATTTTTTACCCTACACTATTACAACTGTATGGGGACTTGGTTATAAGTTTGAAAGGAGCCGATAACTATTTTTTCAATAAGAAGTCAAATCATTATCGGTGTCATTTCAAGCGTTATTTTAACAACAATTATACTGGTTATTGCATATAAGCTCATGTGGTTTAATGGTCACATGACACTCACTTTAGCCATCACTACTATGATAACAAGCTGTTTAACACTTTCGATTTGTAGTATTTTTATTAATCCTTTAATTCAGAAGATTAAGCAATTCAACATTAAGACTAAGCAATTTATAAATCACGAAAAATTCATCGATGATGAAACATTCCAGTCTCCTAGAGAAATTAAAGAGTTGAATGATTCATTTAATAAAATGGCGTATGAAATTAATAATCAAATGAATATGATAAAAAACGAGCAACAAGAAAAAACTGAAATTATACAAAACCTTGCACATGATTTAAAAACACCTTTAGCTGGTATTCGATCATATTCTGAAGGTCTACGAGATGGTGTCATTAGTAATCCTCAAGAAGTTCATGAAGCATATGAAACATTAATCAAACAAGCAAATCGTTTATCAATTTTATTTGATGACATTACACATGTGATTAATTTAAATACTGGACGTTCTTATCCTTTGGAATTAATACAGCTCGATCAATTACTTGTTAATATATTACAACCATACGAACAACACATAAAACAAGAAAATCGTACGCTTGAAGTTAATTTCTGCACAGATATTGATGCATTCTACCAGTATCGACCTCCAATCGAACGTATTTTGACTAATTTACTAGATAATGCATTAAAATTTTCTAATTCTGGTAGCCGTATTGATATTATTATTTCTGAGTGTAAAGAAAACGACGCTATTAGTATTGCAATAAAAGATGAGGGCATAGGTATCGTTCCAGAACTTCAATCACGTATCTTTGAAAGAACGTTTAGAGTTGAAGACTCTCGAAATACTAAGACTGGTGGTTCGGGGTTAGGGTTATACATTGCAAATGAGTTAGCACAACAAATTGACGCCTCTATCACAGTCCAAAGTGATTTAGACATTGGAACCACGATGACACTTACCTTAAAAAAATTTCAATTTAAAAAGTAATTTGTACTGTATAAAAAACCGAATGTAGCTGGAATGAGTTTGAACATTCTAGCTACATTCGGTTTTCATTAATGTACACGCTCTTTAAAGCCTTCTTCTTGAGAATAATTTGATGCATACGTATCACTATATGTTTTAACTTTATAAAAAGAACTTAATTTATATAAATCATTACTACGCTTGTTATTTCTATTTTTATTCAGGTTTAAAGCATTATATCTCATGTCGAGATTCTCAGTCTGAATATTAGAATTTTCAACAATATACTTCGGTCTATGTTTAACTTCATAATAAATACGACCGATATATTCTCCTACTACGCCAATAGACATTAATTGAATACCACCCAACAATAATATAGCAGCAATCGTAGTAAAATAACCAGGTATATTTATACCATTAATCAAAATATTTATTAACAAATAAATTATATATAAAATACTGATAGAAAACGTGAACATACCTAGGTAAATCATCATGCGTAAAGGCTTATTGTTAAAAGAGATGAGTCCATCTATACCATAGTTGAGTAACTTTCTAAAAGTCCACTTAGATTCTCCATCTTCTCGGGTCACATTTTCATACTGAAATACTTTTGTTTCATAACCTATCCATTCAAATAGACCTTTAGAGAAACGATTATATTCATCAAGGGTTGTTAAAGCTTGAACTGCACGTCGACTGAGTAATCTAAAATCACCAACGCCGTCTTCAAATTGGATATCCTCTACAAATGCATTAATTAACTTATAATAACATCGAGACAACGTTTTACGTACAAAATTCTCTCCCTGACGATTCCTCTTAGCAATCACTTGATCGTAACCTTCAATGTAACCCTCTATCATTTGTGGAATATATTCAGGCGGATGTTGTAAATCTCCATCAATCATAATCACCGCGTCGTGCATTGTGCTATGCTGATAGCCAGCAATCATTGCAGCTTCTTTGCCAAAGTTTCGACTGAACGAAAGATATTTAACATGGTTATCATACGCAACAATATTCTTGATATGATGTATTGTTGTATCTATACTACCATCGTTAATAAAGAGTAAATCGTATTCATAGTTTTTGATTAAACTATCTTTCTTCATTATTTCAGTTAATTTGTCATAAGTTTTCAAAACGACTTCGCCTTCATTATAGCAAGGGACGATGACTCTGATTTTCATTAAATGACATCCTTTTCTCTGAACTATTTGCTATCATTTTATCAATTTCCTTGTCATACATTCTAGTTAAATACTGTGTATTTACATAATCTTAAATTAAGCTTAATAGTTTTAAACATTATCATTTATGAGGAACACATTAACTTTTAGTAAAAAGTATTTAATTATCTTTTAAAAGTTAACGCTAACTGGTTAATTATATTTATTTCAAATCTCCAATACTGACATCATCAGGATCTTTTCCTTGTCTAGCATTTTTATTTAAACTATCTATTTCTGCAACATCTGTTAACTCAAGATTAAAATCAAAAATATCAAAATTTTCTTTAATACGTTGAGGTGTTTGTGATTTAGGAATGATAATACGATTATGTGCGAGATGCCAACGTAAGACAATTTGTGCAGGTGTTTTATCATAACGATGAGCAATATCTGTAATAACAGGATCATCAAGCAATCCTTTATTACGCATTAAAGGCATCCAAGCTGTTACTTTAATATCATGTTCATCACAAAAGTCTTGTACATCTTGTTGGTTAAAGTACGGATGCAACTCAATTTGATTCACCTGTGGTGTAATTTTAGTTTCTCTCATTAACTTTTCTAAATGATGTATCTTAAAGTTACATACACCAATGGCTTTTATTTTACCTTCTTCATATAAATGTTCTAAGGCTTTATATGATTCAATATACAATTGATCATTTTCGCAAGGCCAATGAATTAAAAATAAATCTAAATAGTCTAACCCTAAATTGTCCAATGATTTATTAAAGTACTCTATTGTTTGGTCATAACCTTGATAATCATTCCAAAGTTTAGATGTTATGAATAGCTCGTCCCTCTCAATATTTGATTGTTTTAATGCACTACCTAACGCTTTTTCATTTCCATAAAAGTAAGCCGTATCAAATGCGCGATATCCTGCATCTAAAGCTGTACGAACAACCTCTTCCATCTGGTCATCCGCTATCTTATAAACTCCTAACCCAACTGCAGGCATTGGATAACCGTTATTTAAAATTTGAACATCATTTGTCATAGTACATTAACTCTCCTTATTTACATAAATATTATTCGCTTATTATCATTTTAATACCTTTTTTATTTACTGATAAAACAAATTTGATCTATTCATTTTGTTATTTTAATACAAAGCAATTTATTGCTCCTTAAATGATGAATATCTTCGTTACCCTCTACATTTTAATTATCCTTTTTCAAAACAAAAAGTGGGATAGAACTCACTTGTATTCTATCCCACAACTTATCTTTTTAAGTATTAATCACGTTCGTCATCTTCTTGTTCTTCATCAACAGAAGGACGTCCACTATTAAATTCATAATTCAAATTGACCCAAATAATTTGATGATTGTCGATTTCTGTAATCGTCCAACGATCATATTCAGTATCAACGAAGTCATCTTTTTGCAAATTAGTATTTTGTGATTGTAACCAACCACCAATAGTATCAATATCCTCAGAATCTTCAAACTCTATGTCAAATTTTTCATTTAAATCATCAAGTAAAACACGACCATTAATTTGATAAGTATGATCATCAAGTTTAACTATATCGTTAACTTCATCATCATCAAATTCGTCTCTGATTTCACCAACAATTTCTTCTAAAATATCTTCCATTGTTAAAATACCTGCTGTCCCACCATATTCATCTATAATCAAACTAATATGTACATGCTCTCTTTGCATTCTTACAAGAGCATCACTTATTCTAGTTGTTTCTGAAATCATGGGTAATTCATGAATATAATTGGCGATTTTAATTGGTTTACCTGACGCATATTCTGTTAAAAACTCTTTGACATTTATAAATCCTTTTACATGGTCTTTATCACCATCTTCAGTGATTGGATATCTTGTAAACTGATGTTCTTTGATAGTATCTAATAATTCATCTACGTTAAATGGTTCGTTGAGCGTAACCATTTGTGTACGTGGCACCATAATATCTTTTGCATGACGTTCATCAAATGAAAAAATATTTTGCATATACGCAAGCTCGGTTTGGTTAATCTCCCCACCATTATAACTATTGTTTATAATAATTTTTATTTCTTCTTCTGACATTGCATCAGTTTGAGCATCTGGATCAAATCCAAACATTCTGACAATCACACGAGAAGAACCATTCATTAACCATATCAGTGGTTTCATAAAATTACCAAAATAAAATAATGGTCTTGAATATAAAAGTGCAAGTTGTTCTGTATGTTGAATAGCAAATGATTTAGGTGCCAATTCGCCTAATACAACATGTAAATATGTCACAACAATGAATGAAACAACAAACGAAATCGTCGTTGTTAAAGGACTCGGTAAATGTAAAAACTCGAATAGTGGGTGCATCATCTTTTCAAATGTAGGTTCACCTAACCAACCTAAGCCTAAAGATGTTACTGTGATACCTAATTGACAGGCCGATAAGTAATAGTCAAGATTATCTATCATCTTTTTGACAATTTTTGCGCTCTTATTACCCTCATCTACTAATTGTTCAATACGCGTTGATCTCACTTTTACTAATGCAAATTCTGACCCAACGAATACTGTTGTTAATGCAATCAAAAGAAAAAATATAACTAAACTAATTATGGTCGAAGTTTCCAATTAATTCCCTATTTCTAGGGATTCACCTCCATATATATTGTGTCACGCTTAGGTAACACGTATTTAAATCATCATGAATCAATAAGTGACAACTACATGCTAAGACCTTCCCATCGTGACACTCCCCGTAAAAAATGTGATTGGCTTCATTCTATCATAAATCTTTTGTTATATGTTAAACATATGCCAATGCTATATTGTAGACAAAATAATTTTTTTGTTCAACCAATGATAAATCATTTGAAAGCATGATATTTTCCATTTTTAATCGTCGTTTCAACATTACATGCATCATCTATGATAACAATATCTGCATCTTTCCCGATTTTAATACTACCTTTTACGTCATCTATGCCTAATGTCACCGCTTGATTTAAACTTGTTACTCTCCATAAATGCTCAATCGTGTCACCTGTAAATTGTATTAAGTTTTTAAGTCCTTCGTTCATTTTGAGTATACTTCCAGCTAAAGCCCCAGAAGACAGACGTGCTTCACTTCCCTTTACAATCACATCCTGACCACCTAAATCATAATGTCCTTCTGGCATTCCTTTAGCTCTCATCGCATCTGTAATTAAATAACAGCTTTGATTCCCCTTAAGTCTATATGCAAGTGCGATGGATGCCGGATGTGAATGAATACCGTCCACAATCATTTCAGTATGCAATCCTTGATTTAACCAGGCTGCACCAAATACGCCCGGTTCTCGATGTTGAAAGCCGGTCGCTGCATTATACAAATGAGTGATATGTTTGGCACCATGACTTACAGCTGCATTCGCTTGATCAAACGTTGCCATCGTATGTCCGATTGAAAAAATGATATCATTTTTCATTGTCTTTAAAGTTTCTGTTGCTCCATCAACTTCAGGAGCGTACGTAATAATCTTAATTAGTCCATTCGCTACTTTCTGAAACGACTTTATTTTATCAACCGTAGGACGTTGTACGAATTGAGGGTGTTGTGCGCCTACTTTATGTTCTGAAATAAATGGACCTTCAAGATGTACTCCGACAATTTCGGCAGCATTTGTAACATCTTGTTGTTGAGTATATTTAGCAATAGTTTGAAGAGCCCGCTCAATGTTGACAGTTGACTGTGTCATTGTTGTTGCTAAAAAAGATGTTGTCCCCTCAGAAAGGAGTGATTCTGCTAAATGTTGTAAACCCTGTTCAGATGCATCCATGGCATCTTCACCATACCCCCCATGAATGTGAATATCTATAAACCCAGGCAGTATATGTCGTTTTTTTACATCAATAATGTCAATTGTATTATGAGACGATGACGGATGAAAAGGACACTTACCAACGTCCAAAATTTTCCCATCTTTAATATGAACATATCCATTGTTAATCATTTCATTTTCTGTATATACGATGCCATTCGTTAAAACATATTCTGACATGATTGAACCCTTCTTTTCTTTAAATTATTAGTAGTTGATTGAACTATTTTATTATATCTTTCTTCGTACTGAATATCACTTTTTCAATATTTTAATGTTTAACAGATGAATTTTACTATATATTCTTAATTTAATAACTGTATTTTTAATTTAAGATATTATTTTCATACACAATAACTATTTAATTATTAAACTTCTTAGTCTTTATTACAACGATAACATTCAATCTAACCAATGCAACATAAGTTTCTATTAAAAAAACGGCAATTCCCATTTATTTTGAAATGGAAATCACCGTTTAATTCAATTAATTTTCTAAATATTTAAAGCATTGTTATTACTAATTATATGATTACTATTCATCCATGGCTTGAGATGCTTGAATTTCATTGTCTGTTACTTTTGGTTTCAAGAAACCATAAAGTAAAGCTGAAACTAACGTACCTACAACTAAAGCAATAAGAGTTTGAAGTATATGGCTAAAATCAGTACCAACAATGACGAAAATTCCACCGTGAGGGGCTTTGATACTTGAGCCTAAACCTAAAGCTATTGCTCCAGCCACACCTGAACCAACCATCATTGAAGGAATCACACGTAATGGATCGGCAGCTGCGAATGGGATGGCACCTTCAGTAATAAATGATAATCCCATAACATAGTTCGGTACAATTGAGCCTCTTTGCTCTTTAGTGAATTTTCTTCTAAAGATTAACATTGCTGTAGCGATAGCTAATGGAGGAATCATACCACCAATCATCGCTGCAGTAATAGGAGCTGCATTACCTTCAGTTAGTGCAGCAGTAGCAAATACATAAGCTGCTTTATTAAATGGACCGCCCATGTCAATTGCCATCATAGCTCCAATCACAAGACCAAGTAACATAATATTAGAGCCTGACAAACTATTTAAACCATTTAATAACAAATGATTTAACCAAGCTGCTGGCGGATTAAAGACATACACCATTAATAATCCAGTAATTGAAACAGAAAGCAATGGATAGATTAAAGTAGGTTTCAAGCCTTCAATTGCTTGTGGCAATTTACGTGTAATATATTTAATTCCTTGAGTTAAATAACCTGCTAAGAAACCTGCAATAATTCCACCAATAAATCCAGAACCTCCAGAAATAGCTAACATACCACCAACTAAACCAGCTGCAAAACCTGGTTTATCTGCAATACTACGTGCAATGAAACCAGCTAAAATCGGAATAATTAAAGCAAAGGCACTATTTTTACCGATATTCCATAATTGTTCAGCAAATGCATTATATTCTGAACTATCAGGTTTAAATGAGTTTGCGCCGAATAAGAATACAATTGCCATTAAGATACCACCCGAAATAACAAGTGGTAACATATTAGAAACACCATTCATTAAATGTTTATAGAATGCTTTTCCTGGACTTAACTTTTCATCATTATCGTCATGTTTTTTCGATCCACCTTGCGCTACGAATGGTTTACGATTTGTATCTAATGCTGTATTAATTAGTTCTTCGGGGCGTTTAATACCATCAGCAACAGGAACCTCAACCACATTTTTTCCATCAAAACGATCAGTTTCTACATGGACATCTGCTGCAACAATTATTCCAGTTGCACGTTCTATGTCTTGTTCAGTTAAATGATTTTTAATACCACTAGAACCATTTGTTTCAACTTTAATTTTGATGTTCATCTTCTCAGCTTGCTTTTTCAAAGCGTCACGTGCCATATATGTGTGGGCTATACCAGTTGGGCATGCTGTAACTGCTAAAACATATGGCTCATTATTATCTTGACTTGAGTTGTCAGTTGAAACAGTTGCATTTTCATTCGCTTCTGCTTCTTCTTCTTTTGTTGCCTCATCATCAGCTTCATCGATAATGTTTAACACTTCTTCAGGAGATTCAGCATGAATTAATTTTTCACGTATTTTCTCATCCATTAATATTCCGGAAAGTTTCGCAAGTGCATCTAAGTGCGTTTGTGCTCCACCTTCAGGCGCTGCAATCATAAAGAATAAGTGTGCAGGTTGCATGTCTAAACTCTGATAATCCACACCTTCTTTAGATTTACCGAATGCAATTGCAGGTGTTTTAACTGCTGCAACTTTAGCATGTGGTATAGCAATACCTTCACCAATCCCTGTTGTACTCTGAGATTCACGATTATGAATTGCCTCTTTAAACGATACAGGGTCACTTAACTTACCTGCTTTATCCAATTGATTAACTAGCTCAGTAATCACCCCACTCTTATGAGAAGCATCTAAATCCATCGCTATTGTTTCTTTAGTTAACAGTTCAGTAATTCTCATCTTTTTCACTCCCCATCAAGTACAGAAATTGTCACTTGAGATTTAATATTTTCTATAGCATCTCTTGTCGCTAAATCTTCTGAAAAAGCAGTCGCTGTTCCTGAAGCTACGGCCTGTTGAAAAGCTTCATCTAAATTAAGACCCATGGACAACCCTGCTACCATACCTGCCACTGTACTATCACCAGATCCTACTGTATTAACTACATGTCCTTGTGGATTCACAGCTTTAATACTTTGATGTTGATCAACATATATCGCTCCATCGCCACCAAGTGAAATGATGACTGATTGTGCCCCTTTTTTTAAAATTTCTTTACCATATTTTATAACATCTTCATCACTCTTGACTTTAGTGTTAAACATTACTTCTAATTCATCTTTGTTTGGTTTAATAAATAATGGTCGATATGGTAATACTGTTTCAACAAGATCTTTTTCCGCATCAACAACTAGTTGCGCACCAGTTTTTTCAGTGATTTGTGCTATTTGTGCATAAGCATCACTTGGAATACTGTTCGGTACACTTCCAGCTACAATAACAATATCGTCTTTTGTAGTGCGACGTATTTGTGATAAAAGTTGTTCAAATTGCGCGTGTGTCACTTTAGGTCCGGGTGCATTGATTTCTGTTTCTTGACCTGATTTTAGTTTCACATTAATACGCGTATCCTCATCTACTTGAACAAAATCTGACTGAATATTACTGTCCTCAAGTGTTTGAATAATAAAATCCCCAGGGAAACCTCCTGAAAATCCTAAGGCTGTAGAATCAACATCTAAAGTTTTAAGTACTCTTGATACATTGATCCCCTTACCTCCAGCAAATTTATACGTTGCTTTTGCCCGATTTAATCCTGCTATTTCAAATCCATCAGTAAAAATGATGTAATCGATTGAAGGATTGAAAGTAACTGTATATATCATGATTTCCCTCCTATAAAATTAAATTCATTCATGTAAGCTTCAGTCATCTTGCTTTGCATTGCCTTTTGCGAAGTTATGATGCTAAGCCCATCTAAAATTGGAACTCTTGCAAAATAAATTTGATTAAACTTTGATTGATCGACAAGCACATATTTATGATTTGATAGTTTCATAGCTGTTTCTTTAATCAAAGCTTCTTGTTCATCAGGGGTTGTTAATCCATATTTTAAATCAATACCGTTCATTCCTATAAAAGCGCGATCAAAACAATAACGTCTTAATGTTTCTAACGCGTTAGCACCAACTGTAGCCATTGTCGTAGGTTTAACTTGGCCACCAACCATTAAAGTTTTAATACCGTGCTTTAATAGTTCTTCAACATGTGTCATTCCGTTTGTTACAACAGTAATATCCTTTGCCTCAATATATTGAATTAACTCAAAAGTTGAGGAACCCGCATCTAGAAATATACATTCATGATCTTGTATATCACATGCAGCACGTTTAGCGATTTCTTGTTTTTCACGTAAATTCTGAGTTCTTTTTTCAGATAACTTAGGTTCCTTAACTCGATTTTGATGAATTGTAGCGCCACCATGTACACGTTGTAATTTACCCATATTTTGCAACTTGGATAAATCTCTTCGTATAGTTGATGCACTACATCCTGTTCTATCAACTAAATCTTGAAGTGTTAAAAAGTCCTTTTGAGTTAATTCTTGTAAAATTAAATTCTGTCGTTTTTCTGATATCACTGCTATACCTCCCCTAACTCACTTATATTGTAATGGCTACGCTTACATATTTCAATCAAAATCTTCCATTTTCAATCAAAAACAATCATTTTGTGACAAAAATAAAAACACCCTTCAGATTAGGTGTTTAAAATGAATTACATCATCACAATTTAAGTCGTACATTTTAATTTTCAGAAATCATTTTCTAAGTATTAAACAATGTCTTTACAAATTTATTCAAATAATGTTGAAACATTAAATGTCTATACACGATTAATTCTGTGTAATAGATTCTACTTGAGCCTTCGTCATGTCAATTAAATCATTCACATGAATGATAATTTGCATTCCTCTTTGACCTCCGCTAATATAAACTTTTTCTAAATTTCTAGCGGAAGCATCAATCGTCGTTTTAAAGGAATGTTTCATACCGATAGGTGAACATCCGCCTCTAACATACCCTGTTACTTGTTTTAATTGATCGAGAGGCATTAAGTTCAATTTCTTTTCATTAACAACATGAGCAGCCTTCTTCATATCTAACGTTTCATTAACTGGAATGACAAAAACATAGTGTTCATGATTAGAATTCTCTAGTACAAGTGTTTTAAAGACTTCTTCTATTTTAGCACCTACGAGTTGAGCAATTTCTTCTCCATGTTGATGCTTGTCAGTAACTTCGTAAGTATTCATTTGATAATTAATTTTAGCTCTATCTAAAATCCGCATAGCATTTGTTTTTTTTGTTTTAGACATATACTCACCCTTTATAATGATCATTCACATTTCATTTTAACATGAAAACTTTATTTCATTTACTCTAACACTATTAAAAAACACCCTTTCTTATATAGTAGAAAGCGTGTTAATTAATGATATTTGATGTTTGATGCATGTACAGTCCCACTTTTATTGACTTTAACCTTAGTTTGATGAAGTTTATTTTCACTAGAAAATACATATACTGAATGAAGCGACTCGTTAAAGGTACGCTCTATATTATATTTTTTACTTAAATGATTCTCAGCGTAATTCAAAGCAATTACTTTACATTCTTGTGGATTGAAATCATAAGATGTTTGCGTTCTTACACTTTGTTGATTTGTTTTATTAACATTCTTTTGATAATCAGAGTTTTTTTCTGAAGCTTCAGCAACATGATTCATATTTAAGTTAGGGAATATATTGTTATGAGAAACTGTTTTTACTTTAGTAAAAGTGCAAATTGTTTTATGGACTTTCGCTAATGCATTTTGGTTTGTAGCTAAAAATAATAAAAGTACTAAACAAATTGACAAAATAACTGCAACAGAACTTAAAAATAAGTTTTTCAATTTCATCTCCTTACCCACATTTCTCTTAAGATTTATTCTATCTTAACACAACAACTTTTAATAAAAGATATGTAGATTACAATTTAAATAGATTGTAATATTTGTAACAATAACATTAATGTGGTTGTTATTTTTGTTACATAAACCACTAATAATTCATAATCTTTTAAAACTTGTATTTGAGATAACAACAACTTTACTTTACAAGTTATAAAACAAAAGAAGTGGAACACAGAATTCGTCTTGAACACTGTGTCCCACCTCGTCCGCCCAAACTTGCCTTATCCGTGGAATTTTTCGGTGAAATTCTTTTTGTTGGGGCCCGAACCCCAACTTGCTCTGTCCGTAGAATTTCTCGGTGAAATTCTTTTTGTTGAGGCCCCACATATCATATTGAGTATTAATTTGCTTCTTTACGACGTGACTTAAGTCCTTTTTCAATAAAAATAATGATAATTCCACTTAATGAAACCGCAATAGCCATATATAAAGGAAACTCTAAATTAACATCGAATAATGCACCAGCTACAAGAGGACCTATAAAGTTACCCATACTGGTAAAAGTTGAATTCAATCCACCTGCAAAACCTTGTCGTTTACCTGCTATATTCGAGAAGTAATTGGTTAAAGCCGGTCTAATCATATCAAAACCTATAAAAACAACAAAGCTAATCATCATAATCGTCCAATAACCGTTTGCAAGCACTAACATAACGAGAACAATAGCTGAATATAGTAATGACCATGCAATAAAATTAAGTTCACTCATATGTTTCATAAATTTATCAAAGAAGAATACCTGGAATAATGCGCCAAACACGCCTCCACCGATAATAGCTATCGAAATATCTTTAGGAGTATAATTTACTTTGTCAGCTGTATATAAAGAAAACAATGTTTCAAAAGCAGATAAACCAAATGCTAATACAAGTGTTAATATAACTGGCGTAATAAATACTTTCCAATTAATTTTAGTTAATAATTCTGGTTGATATTGGTGGAATCCATCTGTGGTTGCTTTCTGAGGATTATGAATTAATAAAACAGACATAATGAATGCAACAACACCTAATGTTCCAGCAACATAGAAAGGTAATCTATGTGAAATTTCAGCTAAAAACCCTCCAAATCCAGGTCCTAATATAAAACCTGAATTAATTATTGCCGACATATAACCAAAGTTTTTAGCTTTATCAGCTCCTGGAGAAATATCTGCAATCATACCTGTTACACCAGGCATGACCATGCCTGCACTAAAACCACCTAAAATACGTGAAATGATTAAAATGGTAAAACTTTGACCGGCTGCGAACATAAATTCAGAGACAGCAAAGAATACTAAACCGATACATATAATTAATTTTTTCCCCAATTTATCAGCTAATGTCCCACCAAATGGTGAAATAATCATTTGTGATAATGCAAAGGCAGCAACTAGCATTCCTAAGTCACTACCTTTTAATCCTAAATCCTTTAAATATACAGGAAGTACAGGAATAACTAACCCAATTCCTAAAAATATAAGAAATATATTAAAATAAAGAATAAATAATTGCTTTTTCATAGGCCCCCCCTTTTTTCTAATATAGTAAGCATACCAATCATTTTGAATTTTATCGCAAGTTTATTTTTTAATTTTAATGTCCCGCATAAAAACTTTACTTTACTAAAAGTTTCTACATTGTATAACAATTTAACGTGGCATGACAATCATTTTGAAAAACTTTAATATTTAAATTTCACTAAACTCTATTTTTAGTTAAAAATTTAACATATAATTAAACGAAACTGTATCTTCCTAAACTTTCGACAAAATCTTAATCAAATTTACCAAAGTCTAATGAATGTACGGAGTAATTTTTCTTCGCTTTCTCATCTGTATAAACAGAAAGCACCTCAAATTGTTTGAAATGCCTCACTGTAAAAGTTATCATTAACTCTCGACTATCAAACTCTATAGAAAGTAGTGCGTGGTTATGCAATCTCGTTACTTTGCAAGAATATATTTCATTATCTTATTTGCTATATCTATGACTGAATCACATATTTTTAACTTTATGACATTAAATTTATTTTTAGCATACGTGCCTTTTGAACTTTGTCTACTTTTAAAATTATTCAAACCAGTCAAAGCTTTTGAATGGCCCTTATTTATTGTTTTCGGACTCATATTTCTATTATTAGTTCCAAACACATTTTATATGATTACCGATCTCATACACTTAAACCAATTTCAATTTAACTTTTTAGCTGGATTAAACATCACAGAATGGATTTATTTCACCTATCTAATACTTGGCGTACTCTTAGCAATATACCTCACAATTCTTATATTTTTAGAAATTGCACATTTTACGTCTTATGTATGGTTAAATCGACTATTGATAGTTATATTAATGTTCTTAAATGGATTAGGTATTTACATCGGTCGATTCTTAAGATTACATACTGTCTATTTATTAAATGCACCTTTAAAAATTGTGAAAGAGGTTTTTTTAATCATAGATGTTAAAGCGTTACTATTTGTCATTCTAATGGTGCTCATACAAGCAACAGTCATATTGTTTGTTAAAGGGGTGAGATTTTACCAATGATGATTGAAGTAATATTAATGGTATGTCTCATCATGATTCAACTCATGATAGGTCATTTATGGCATCAAATAGGATGGAGCTATACTAAAGCTATTTTATTAATGTGTTTACCGTTGGGGATAGGATTATATTTGATGCAATTATTTTATTATGAGACCCGTTATACAAATTGGGAAGTCCCTTTTAAAACTAAATTAAACCTTAAATATATGTATATTTTAACTTTGTTAGAATATATTTTAATCTATGTTTGTTTTTTTATGTAACTAGATAAAGATCTGAACACACGTATACTGTTGTTCAGATCTTTTTTCTTTAATCTAATGCTTTGAATTCTGACATTACACGTTGTCTACTTTCTTTGTGATCAATCATTTGTTTAGGATAGTCTTTACCTATTTCAACACCTTGACCCTTTATTTGTTGCTCGAATTTATGGGTATCGTGTAAATACTTAGCATCTATCTGATTTAATTTTGGAATGTAAGTTTTAATATATCGAGCATTATTATCAAAACGCTCGCTTTGTCTTATAGGATTAAACATTCTAAAGTATGGTACAGCATCTGTTCCAGTAGAAGCCGACCATTGCCATCCGTGAACATTTGAAGCTGCATCATAATCTATTAATTTTTGTTTGAAAAATGACTCACCCCAAATCCAGTCAATAAACAAATCCTTAGTTAAAAATTGCGAAACTACCATTCTCATGCGATTATGCATAAATCCAGTTGTTTTAAGTTCCTCCATTGCTGCATCAATAATGGGAAAACCAGTATTCCCATCTTTCCACAATTTAAAATTCTCTTCATTATAAGACCATTTCAATTGTTGGTATTTTTCTTTAAAAGCAACATGAGCTGTTTCGGGATAATTGGTCATTAATACATAATAAAACTCTCTAAAAATCAATTCACGTATAAAAGCTTCGTAATTTTGTTCATTTTTATCATAATTTTGAAGTAAATCGTTGAAAACTTGTATAATATCTATCATTCCATAAGCTAAGTAAATACTTAGTTGGCTTGTTAATACTTCAGGCAAATATTCCCTGTTTTCTTTATAATTTTCGATATCTTGAGATAAAAATTCAGACCAACGATTTTGAACATCACGTTCACTTATGCCATATGAATGATAATCTTCTTTAATTTTATGTTGAGATTTCACTGCAACCTTTGTAATATCTTCTAAATGATAGTCATATTCATCTCTAATCATTAAGTAAGGACGCCATTTTCTATAAAAACTGGTAAATACCTTATATGGTTCCCCTTGTTTATTATGTGTTTTGCAAGGGTTAAAATAATGATTTGCCCTTAATGATATTACTTGAATATCAGCTTGTTTAAACCGTTTTCTTTGATGTAAAATATCATATTCTTCGTGATGATAACTCATAATATCACCCGCAACAACAACTTTGTCTATAGCTTGTTTTTTACAAAAATCTATTAATTTATCATAAGGCATCAAAAAGGGTTCTATATCATATCGTTGTAGTTCATGCATAAACTTCTGTATGGACCCATAATAGTATTGTGCTTTCTTTTTTGCTTCTTCTTCAAACTCTTCAGTTGGAATAATAAAATAACATTGATTTATAGATTCTTTATTTCTATATATATAATTAAATAATGGATTATTATTTATCCTAAAAACTCTATTTAATATGACACCTATAGCCATTAGATATTACCACCTAACATTAATTTTTCCTAATACTAAATTCTATTTACATTCATATATTTTTATACGATTCATTTCAACTATTAAGATTAACTTGCCACGAATTTATAAAATATGTCTCGTAAAGTTAAAATATTAAACTTTACGAGACATTTATAATTATCATTTAAATACCTAAATCTTTTACTTACACTAAACCAAGCCATTTCCAATACGTCAAACTAAATACGATAACTAAAATATAACCTACTATCGTTAAAGGTATACCTGTCTTTAAAAAATCCTTTACAGTAAAAGTCCCAGTACCATATGCAAGCATATTTTGTGGTGCACTAACAGGTAGCAGGAAACCAAAACTAATCACAAATTGTTGTATTAATACAAAACCAATAGCATGATCACCTAAATTTAGCGTTGAAGTCAAAGAAATAAATACAGGTATTAACGCAGAGGCTAAGCTCGTTGCACTTGCAAAACCTAAATGTATTAATATATTAAATAAGGTAATTAACGCAATAGTTGCTATGATTGGTAAATGTTTAAGCCCCATTAAACCAAATGTTTGATCGCTTAACCATTGAGCGGCTCCTGTTTTAAGTAATACATTACCAAGTGAGATTCCTACACCAAATACTATAATCGTTCCCCACGGAATCTTCTTTTCAACACCTTTCCAAGTAATAACACCAATCTTTGGCATCAGCATAATACCTAGAGCAACTAGTGTAATCGAAGCTGAATCAATCGGATGTAATACTTTCTCAGTCGACCAGAAGAATAATAAAAGCACTGAAATCACAATTAGTCGCCATTCTCTATGACTGACTGGTCCTAATTTATTAAGTTCCTTTTTAATTAACTCTTTGCCACCTTCAATTTTATCGTGTTCAGGTGGCATAAACTTAATCATTATAAAATAAAGAGCTATAGACATAATGATTGACCACGGCGCAGCATATAAAAACCACTCTCCCCATGATACATCATGTCCTAAATTTTGGTTAATAAAATTGATGGCTACAATATTTTGTGCTGCAGCCGTTTTAATACCTATATTCCATATCGAAACTGCTTGTACAGCAGTAATAATTAATAATGAAGCAAGTCTACTATCCTTACTCACATTAAATGCAGCAATCATTCCCAGTAATATTGGGACAACTGCACCAGCACGCGCTGTAGCTGATGGTACAAAAAATGCTAGAACAATAGATACTAAAATAGCACCAATGACTATATTTCTAGTTTTATTTCCTACAATTGATAGCACAAGTAATGCAAGTCGTTTATGTAAATTGGTTTCCTGCATTGCTGCTGCTAAAAATAATGCTGCAGCTACAAGTGCTACGGCTGAGGTTGAAAAACCACTGAAAGCGTGACTAAGCGCGTTATTCGTTCCTAAAATATCGCTACCTTTTAGTATTATGTCGCCACTTTTAGGGTTTCCAAGTTTTTCGGATAAATCTTGAACTGGACTTAAACCTAGTAAAAGTATCATTAATCCTAAAATTAATGTTGCAGAAACTGGATAAGTAACTGCTTCTGTAACCCACATAACTACAGCGAAAGCTAGAATAGCTAATGCTGCTTTAGCCATTACAGGCAATCCTGCTGGTGTGGGTAATAACAAGATAGTAATTAAAATAATAAAACTAATGATAATCCACACAGGTTTATAATTTTTTTTAGACTTTTTATCATGATATTTTTCAGTGTGTGCTTGATATTGGTCCCCTTTAGCCATTATCATCGTCTCCTTATTCTATGAATATATGTTCATTATATCAAGAAAGCGCTTTTATATTTCAACGACAAATACCCTTCACACAATTTTCACAAAAATCTAACAACTTCCGATGAAGGATTTCCTAGTTATTTATTTGAATTTTAATGAGTTTTTGACTTCACTCACAGCTTGCGCAGAGTGTTGTAGTTGTTGATATTCATCATTATTCATATCTACCTCTATAATCTTTTCTATTCCTTGATATCCTATTATAGTAGGAACACCAAAACAAATATCTGAGCATCCGTATTCTCCTTCTAGATAAGCAATACTTGGTAATAAACGTTTCCGATCATTAAAAATTGCATCTATAGTTTCATATATGGCAGTTGCTGGTGCATAATAAGCTGAGCCTTGACCTAATAATTCAACAATTTCTGCACCACCCTTACGTGTACGTTCAACAATTTGATCAATCTTTTCTTTAGAAATAAGATGTTTAACGGGAATCCCATTAATGTGTGTTGTATTTACCAAAGGTAACATCGTATCACCGTGTCCTCCTAACACAAACCCATTTACATCTTTGACAGACACGTTAAGTTCTTGAGCGATAAAAGTTCGATATCTTGCAGCGTCTAAAATTCCAGATTGACCAATAATACGTTCTTTAGGAAAACCTGATGCTTTAAATGCTGTATATGTCATAACATCAACCGGATTAGTCAGTACAATAATTATTGACTGAGGTGCATACGTTGCAATTTGTAGTGCAGTTTCTCGTACTATTTGTTCATTAGTTTGAACTAAGTCTTCTCTTGTCATTCCTGATTTCCTAGGTATACCTGCAGTCATCACCACTACGTCTGAGTCTTTAATATCTTCTATATTTACTGAACCATGTATAGGTTTGTCAAACCCCCAAATGGGTCCGCTTTCTAAAATATCTAACGCCTTTCCTTTAGCCATCCCCTCTGATTGCTGGCGTTCAATCAACACAATTTCTGCTAATTCCTTTTGTGCAAGAATGAATGCTAGAGTCCCTCCTGTATGTCCCGCACCAATAATTGATATCTTTCTTCTATTGACCATAAGCAATGCCCCCTTGTTTAATTTTCTCTTTAAAAATCAAAAAGCTTTGCCAATTCATGTTAATTATAACATTGAAATGACAAAGCGCTTGAAGACTTATGTGAAATAAATATTTATATAATGATTGACTATCCAAAAATATCATGATTTAATCCAAAAACATAAAGCAGTACAAAAAATGCTATACCACTTAATATTGTTAGTATTAAGGTTAATATAAGTGTACGTTTAAAATGTCTTATGAAGGCTATAAAAAGCATTCCTAAATTGTAAGCAAAGAATAGACCAAATAAGACCATTGTAATTTTTACATCGGTATAAAAGATATTAAATAATAAAACAACAAAGGCAAAACCTAAATATGGAAAAGTGATTAGGTTTCTTTCAAATTTAATTTGTTTGTTACGGTTATCTTCATTCATTTTTATCATACTCTCCTTATTTATGAGAATTGCAACATATCGAGTTTATTTTTTAATCTGTTAACATCAAGTTGTTCACCAATCAATACTATCGTTAACGGATAATTCCCATTAATAACTTCATAATCTGGCATACCAAATGAATATTGAAACTCATATGTCACATTGGGTTCATCTTTAAATTGTACATATCCCTTTAATCTTAAAACATTATCAGGCATACGCAAAATAAATTGGTAAAATAATTGTCGATCAATGGCTGTTGTAAATGTGTATTGCATACTATTTATACCATGGTGATGAGAATGTGTGTGTGTCATTACTAATTGATCACGAAATTGTGACATCTCATCGATATTAACTTGTCCATAAGTAGTATATATTTTTGAACTATATTTGTTTACTTCGTTAAGTTGTTTTTTTAAAGTATCTCTGTCTTCAACAGTTATTAAATCTAATTTATTAACGACGAGCACATCGCTTACCTCGAGTTGTTCTTCCATGAGACGCTTTGTGGAGTCAGTATACTGTTGTCTTTGTAAAAAGCGAAGTGCATCAACAATACTAACAACATGAGGGCGTTCAACAAACTGAACTATGCGAGGATCTTGACACGCCATGATCAATTCAATAGGATGCGCGATACCAGTTGCTTCTATTATAATATGGTCCGTTTCATGGTTGTGACTGAGCATCTCAATTTGTTGAACTAAATCTGATTTCATATCACAACAAACACAACCATTCAATAATGGATACACTTTGACTAATTCACTCAAATGGTTACCATCTACATCAAATGATCCAAATTCGTTCATAATTACTGTTATTTTCTCATCAATTCTTAATAATTCATTAATATAATGTGTCAGGAACGTAGTTTTACCACTGCCTAAGAAACCGCTAACGATTGTGATTTTCAACTTTTCATTTTTATTATTTTTCATTTTAATATATCCTTTACTATTACAAACATTTTAATATATGATAACATAAATATTTAATTATCTTTTTACTTGATTTAATGTAAGATATCTTCTAAACTTTAAACATACTTTAATTTTAGCATGACATTGAATCATAGTGTTGTATATAAAACAAGCAACATAGATGGATTCCAATCCGAAAAAAAAAGAGAATACGGATAGAATGTCTGGAGGAGAACTTTAATGTCTGAACAACATAATTTAAAAGAGCAGCTATGCTTTAGTTTGTACAACGCTCAAAGACAAGTTAATCGCTACTATTCAAACAAAGTCTTTAAAAAGTACAATCTAACATACCCACAATTTCTTGTTTTAACAATATTATGGGATGAATCACCTGTTAACGTCAAAAAGGTCGTTACAGAATTAGCACTTGATACTGGAACTGTATCACCATTACTCAAGAGAATGGAACAAGTTGATTTAATCAAACGTGAACGTTCTGAAGTAGATCAACGTGAAGTATTTATTCACTTAACAGACAAAAGTGAAATGATTAGGCCCGAATTAAGCAACGCATCTGAGAAAGTTGCAACTGCTTCTTCTTTATCTAAAGATGAGGTCAAAGAACTTAATCGTTTATTAGGTAAAGTCATCGATGCATTTATCGAAACAAAAGAAAAGTAATGTGTTGCTGTCATGAAACTAAAGTTAAAGGTTAAGTTTTAAATACATTGTACACTCAAACATATTATATAATAAAGGTGTGGACAGAATTTGAATTAAATTCATGTTCTTCCTGTGGTAACGAAAACTATGACTGAGAAGACTGAATACAAGTTCTTTTTCATCTTAGTCATCGACTACCAATATATAACAAAATCCTGAGACAAAACTTAGTGTCTCAGGATTTTGTTATATATGATTTAATTAAAAAATTTCATTTCGTTTCTATTCATTTCTATTACTTTTTTTAAATAACCGTCATGCTGCATTAATTCTTGATATGAGCCATTTTCTATTATTTCTCCATCATTCATGACTATAATTTTATTAAATCTTGGAAGTATTTCTAAATCATGTGTAGCTATGATGAGTGTTTGGGATAAGGATTCAATCAAATTTATAATTTTTTGGGTATTATTAATATCTAGTGCTGTAGTAGGTTCATCTAATATCCAAAAATCGGTCGAAGGTCTTAATAGCAATCTCGCTAAACTTAGACGTTGAGCTTCCCCACCTGATAAATTATGACCGTCTAACGTAACTATTCTATCTAAATTTAAATATTCTAATCCAACATCTCCGAGAACCTTTTTGAGGTTATCATCTGATTGCTCAGAAAATAAATTATCACGAATTGTACCATCAAAAATATATTGAGATTGAAGCATTGCATTAAATGTTTGATATTTTTCATTGTCATTGATACTGTTCATATCTTTACCATTTAATCTCACTTTCCCCTCTTCTATTTGATATAGCCCAAGTAATACTTGAAGTAAAGTACTTTTACCTGATCCAGAAGGACCGATGATCGCTACCTTATCACCATATTCAATGGTTAGATTAATCTGTTTTAGAATAGAGTGATATTGATGTTCATATTTAAATGTGACATTTTTAATTTCTAATAAAACATTTTGCGAACGCTTTAAGTTTGTATGTTCTGAAGGAATTTTATACTTAGGTACAATAACCTGGTGTATCTCTTCAAGTGCCTGGTCTGTATCCGCTTTATAATATGCCACATTGCTCATAGGTACTGCTTGTTCAAATAAAGTTAATATCATCAATATAATACTTGTAATATAAATAGCATTGAGCTGACCATCATGAATCTGTTGCGCGCCTAACACTAAACACATAAATATTGAGAACATTGCAATTAAGTTTAACAAGTAGTCATAAATTGAAAGAAATCGGCGTTCCTTAAGTTGCATATCATCAAATTGTCGTAAAGCATGGGAAACTGTATTTTTGAAGTCATCACTACGATTGAAACGTTTTAATTCTTCATGACCCTCTTTATAATCATAATATCTTTTAAGAAATATTTTTTGCGTTTGAGTCACTTGTTGCTTTAATTTACGTGCTTTCTTAGCGCTTAACCAAGGAACAATCCATAAAGTTAATAACATACTTAAAGTAATCACTAATGCATGTAGAGGAGATAAAAACAACATAGTCATTACTGAAACAATTGCAGTTAATCCGATTACAATCGGTGGGTAATATACTCTCAGATATATGTTTTGTAAAGCTTCTACACGGCTTATCATTTTTGTAATAAGATCACTTGAATTAAATTTTCTATAGATATCTGGAACGACTGGATATAGCATTTTTAAAAATTGAACTCGTACATTACGTAACATTGTAAATGTCGTCTTGTGTGAAAGTAATCTTTCTATATAGCGTGTGATTGCTCTTAAAAATCCAAACAATTTAACAGATACAACTAAAATCATTAATGCATAGAGTGGCGCACCTAGCGCACTTTGAGTAATCATATAACCACTTAAAAAGAACATTGCTAATGCTATAATTCCACCTAAAACACCTACCATGATAGCGCATATTAAATCTCTATCTATACTAAAATGAATACGTGAATTCATTGATCTATCGTCACCTCACTACGCGAAACAGAAATGATCGAGTCATCTTTTATAAGATGACCACTTTCGAGATATATACGCCGTGCTGAACTTCGAATGGTTGAATCACGGTGTGCAATAATAAACACTGTCGTTGTAGAAAAATGATGCTCTAATACTTGTTGTATGACCTTTTCAGTTTCAATATCTAATCCTATCGCTGGTTCATCAAAAATAACAATATCAGGTTTCAATAATAATAAACGACTTAACTCAATACGTCTCATTTGTCCACCTGATAACATTTCCCCACCTTCACCAATAGAAGTATAGATACCATATTTCAATGAAAGTACTTTCTCTTTTAACCCCACTTCATCAAGCACTTGAATCACTTGCGCATCACATATCTCATCATCATACATTGCAATATTATTTTTGATAGAATCTGAAAATATATATGGGCGCTGACTTAGAAATCCAATATTTAATGATACTTGGTTAAATGAAAGTGTTCCATGTGTGGGTGTTACTGATTGACTAAGCAACTTAGCTAAAGTGGATTTCCCTGCACCACTCGGTCCCACAATAGCGACCTTTTCTCCTTTATTTACCGAAAATGAAATGTTTTTCAATGCCATATGATTACTATTAGCGTATTGAAAATCAACATGTTTGATTAAAACTTGTTCAAACTGTTTCTCATCCACTTTTAATGTAGGAGAGTCAGCTTTATCTTCAGATTCTAAAAATGAAAACACCACATCGCTAGAACCTTCACTTTGCTTACCTGTATGAAATGCTTGACCTAAGTCTTTAATCGCATTATAAAATTCAGGAGCTAAAATAATCGCAATCGCTGCAGTCACAAAGTTGATATGGTTAAACACAACTAAGCTTAAAGCCACTTCCAATGCGACCAATCCAATCCCTAACATACTTATGAATTCAAGCATAAGTCCTGATAAAAAGGCACTTTTCAAAATACGCATTGTTAAATCTCTAAAACGTGTACTGTCTTTATAAAGTTGTTGCTCAGAATGTTTCGTTTGATTTAAAAGTTTAAATGTAATAAGACCTTTAGCTGTATTTAAAAAACGTTGACTAAACTGGTTTAAATATGTCATTTGATCCTTCGACTCATCTCTTGTTTTAAGTCCAAAAATAACATAAAACAATGGAATAAAAGGTGCGGTAACTATCATAATAATAGCAGTAGGTAAATGAACAAAACACATGGTAATAATAATAACGATGGGAATTAACATTGATTTAAAGACTTGAGGTAAATAACTCTGAAAGAACGGACCGATACCATCAATACTTTCAGTTAAAATATTTATTTCTTCACCAATTGAACGGACACTTTTCTTCAAAATCATTTGTTCTCTAAGCATATGTTTTATTTTAAATGCCAAATGATCTCCTAAAACTTGAATCAGCATATTAAATGTTGCCCTTAAAATAAAGGAGAGAAAAATAACTGATAACAATAATAATAAAGATTGTTGTTGGTAATACAGTAAGTGATTTAAAAAGTGTGAAATTGAAATGTTTTGCACAACGACCGCAAAAGATAAAAAAACGCTCATGATTAACATGAGTGCGGGGTATAATTTATAACTTAAAACCATTTTTGTTAGTTTTTTCACAATAATCTCACCTACATATATTATAGAGTGTTTACAAAAAATTAAAATCATTTCGCTCACAAAATAATTCTAGTCATAACTTAATACATTTATAAGACTTTGGTCTAGTATTTAGATTGTAAACACCATCAATATGATTTTCTATGCTATGATAATATGGTATTTTGAGTACTAGTAATAAATTAATAGAGATAAGAAAGTGGGTAAAGTATGTTTTTACTTGAATTAATAAAAGGCATCATCTTAGGTATCGTAGAAGGACTTACCGAATTCGCCCCTGTTTCTTCTACTGGGCACATGATACTTGTCGATGATATGTGGTTAAAGTCAACTAATTTTCTCGGTTCTCAATCAGCATTCACATTTAAAGTTGTTATACAGTTAGGTTCGGTATTTGCGGCTGCTTGGGTATTTAGAGACCGCTTCTTAGAAATTTTACACATTGGTCAACATAAACCTGAACCTTCCACTGCGGGAGATAGACGTTCAAAACCACGACGTCTGAATTTAATACATGTATTAGTAGGTATGGTCCCAGCAGGGATTTTAGGATTTTTATTTGATGATTTAATTGAAAAATACTTATTTAGTGTACCAACAGTCTTAATTGGTTTATTTATAGGTGCCATTTATATGATTATAGCTGATAAATATTCTAAAACTGTTCAGCATCCTCAAACAGTAGATCAAATTAATTATTTCCAAGCATTTGTCATTGGTATCTCTCAAGCAATAGCTATGTGGCCTGGATTTAGTAGATCTGGTTCAACGATTTCAACTGGTGTTCTTATGAAATTGAATCATAAAGCTGCATCTGATTTCACTTTTATTATGTCGGTACCTATTATGTTAGCTGCAAGTGGGTTATCTTTACTAAAACATTATGAGTACATTCATTTAGCACATATACCATTCTACATTTTAGGTTTTTTAGCGGCATTTATTGTTGGATTAATTGCAATTAAAACATTTTTACACTTAATTAATAAAGTTAAGTTAGTCCCTTTTGCCATTTATAGAATTGTCTTAGTTATTTTTATAGCAATCCTATACTTCGGATTCGGTATTGGCAAAGGAATTTAATAAAACACACGTATGAAATATATTAGTCTATTTCAATAATATAGAAATGGTTGTATATCAACTTATTTTCAGTATGTTTACCATCATTACGTATAAAATTGAAATATTGTAAGATGTTTCAGGTTTTACTAGGTAATGAAAGTTACCAATCATTAAACTCTCGCCAGACAGGTGGGAGTTTTTTATTAAACTTATTGTTCCTTATATTTTCTTTATTATAAATAAAATGTACTTTGTTGCTATAAAGGTTTTTTAGTATGAGTACTAAAAAATATCGAATTTGTCTATTTTTTTAATTTACTTCATAGATAGGCACTAACATTTCACACACTTTATCTGTTCCCTCTTCCTCAATGTATCTCTCTATAATTGGTTCATTTCTCATACGCAAATGAGTTTCATTTAAAATATTTTCTAAATGACTAAAGAAATTCTCTATATTTCTTTTTGTATGACTAATTTTAAACACAGCATAGATGCCACCTATAAAATTTCTTTTAGATATTGTCTGATCATTTACTGTTTCATCTATTCTCAAAACAACGTCATATCTACATTGATTACTTTGAACGTGAAGAGGATTATCTAATGCTATACCTAACACACCGTATTTCTCAACATATTTCCAATAATGATTAGTATGAATCCAATGCTTAAAGTTCTTCATCATTTCAAAGTTTTCATCACTTTGATAAGTACCTATCATTCTCATATAAACGACGCTACTGTCATCCAATTTTTCAATCTTATATTTCATATTATCGCCTCCACTGAGAAAGTAACCCGAGTTAAAATTTTTTGCAATATGAATTTTAAAATTTTGTTATACAAAAAACACTTTATGATGTTAATATGAAAAATTTATTTTCAACCATACAACTAGTATCAATCGTTTATTTTCATGTATCATAGGGTATGAAAAAGAATAGTAAAAGTTATGGAGGCAACGTGTATGGACAAAAAGAAACTCATTAAAACACTTATCAATGTATTACCAATCGTTATCGTACCATTAGTAACTGAACGTAAGCGTATTAAAAAACATCCAGATGTACAGAAAGTAACTAATGCTACATCTAAAGCAACTTCAAAAACAACATCTGCAATTTCAAATAAAGCTTCAGACGTCAAAGAGTACGTAGGAGATAAAAAGCAAGAATTTGATAATAAGCGTGAATTGAAGAAAATTGCGAAGGAAAATGATCCAGCTTACATTGAGAAAAAAGGCGAAAAATTAGCTAAACAAAATCGTAAAGAAGCAGACAAAATGGACAAAAAGCTTCAAAAGAATATTGAAAAACGTCATAAAGAAGAACAAAAACAGCGTGAAGAAGCAGAAAAAGCTAGAAAAAAAGAATTTAAAAAATATGAAAATTACGTGGCTGACAGTGTCGTAAAACAACATAAGGAATCAAATCATTCTTAACCATGAAGACTAACGTAATTATAGATGGAGATGCTTGTCCTGTTGTTAATTCTGTCATTGAATTGACGAAAGGGACAGGCATTTTTGTTACAATTTTAAGAAGTTTTAGCCATTTTTCACAACAAATACAACCCGAACATGTAAAAACTGTATATGTTGATGACGGTCCCGATGCGGTAGACTATAAAATAGTCGAACTTGCTAGCAATAATGATATCGTCATCACACAAGATTATGGACTTGCCAGTCTACTGATAGATAAAGTACATACCGTCATGCATCATAAAGGAAATATTTATCACTCAGACAACATCCAAAGCTTATTAGATCAAAGATATCTAAATGCTCAAACAAGAAGACGAGGTGGTCGTCACAAAGGCCCTCCTCCCTTCACAACAGAAGATAGACTTAAATTCGAGCAGGCTTTTAGAAAAATCATTAATCAAATCTAGGAGGCATATTATGAAAAGAATTGCTGTTTATTGTGGTGCAAGTAAAGGAAAAGACCCGTCTTACGTTAAAGAGGCATACGAATTAGGAAAATATATGGCTGAACAAGGATACGAGCTTGTATTCGGAGCAGGATCAGTCGGCATTATGGGAGCGATTCAAGATGGCGTACTTGAGCATGGTGGTAAAGCTATCGGCGTCATGCCTAAAATGTTAGATGAACGAGAAATAACAAGTCAAAAAGTAAGTGAGCTTATATTAGTAGATTCTATGCATGAGCGAAAAAATAAAATGACTGAGCTTGCCGATGCTTTTATTATGGCTCCAGGTGGCGCTGGTTCATTAGAAGAATTTTTTGAAATGTATAGTTGGGCTCAAATTGGTATACACCAAAAGCCTATTGGTGTATTTAATTTAAATGGATTCTTTGAGCCACTACAACACTTAATCGACCATATGATTAAAGAAGGATTTATTGATGAGAAATATCAAAAACTTGCCCCATTATATGATACTAAAGAATCACTCATCGAAGGACTTAAACATTACAAACCGTTAGGTGTACGTACATACGATTAATAACGTAAAAAGTAAAGAACCCACAAATGATTTCCTCTAAAGAAACATTTGTGGGTATTTTTCAATAAAATTATCAAACTCTTTCATCTTTATTAAAATTTATCTTAAAATTAAGTATCAAATAAACATAATCATATCTTATTTAAGTAGAAATTTAGCATTTAATAACTTTGTATTTTATATTATTGACTTATTATTTTACAGTTCTTTATTATATGGATGATCATTTTCAATTATACAAAAACTACAAATCCCATTTCATGTAGGCGCTTTTATGAGTCATAATTTTCATTTGTACAAGAACTACTAACTTTCCTTTCAAGAAGGAAGTAGCTCTTTATAATATCTTACATGACGTTTAAGGGGATGGTATTTACTAAGATTCGGATATTCAAAATTGTCTAAAAAAGTCATTCCTAATTTTTCCATGACTTTTCTAGAGGGCAAATTATTTTCAGAAGTAAAACTATATAATTCTTTAATTCCTTTATCTCTAGCATATTTCATTACGGCTTCCGCCCCTTCTGTAGCTAGACCATTTCCCCATACTTCTGGAATTAGCCTCCACCCTATTTCATAAAACGGTAACTCTTTAAAAGGGTAATGGCTATCTTTTGATACGTAGTTCACACCTATAAAACCTAACCATTCTCCCGTCTCTTTCAACTCGACAGCAAATAAACCTAGGCCACTTTCTTGTATTATGCTATCCATATTTTCCATGTCTATCTCAGAACGACGATAACTAAGTAAACTAGGGAAGTATCTGCGCACTTGCGTATTAGCATTCATTTTTTGAAAGGGAAATAAATCTTCGGTTTTCCAATCTCTTAAGTTTAAACGTTCAGTTTCAATATAAATAACCATCTTAAACACTCCATTTAATCGAAAATGTTTATTTTTCCTATATTTTAATATAAAATTAACGCGTTATGAAGTTTTTAACTCTACTCATATCGCGTTATTTAAACATATATTCTTTTTTATATTTATTAGTTTTTAGAAATATAACTAATCAGTTTAATGTGTACCGGTATTTCTTTCAAATGATCACTTTGATTTTTAGGTGCAACAAACGTCGCATCAATAAAATCATTTTGGTGATTAAGGTGGTATGTTGCCACAAATGTATCTGTATCTGATTCAAAGTTAGGCAAATGTGCAATGACTCGTTTAATATCACCTGTTGTATCTTTAATAGTTCGACCAGTCAGATTCTCTAACTCACGACCTAACTCTACTAATGTCATCTTTTTACCTTCTAAAATATTAAAATCTTGTTCATGCATCGTTCTTCTCTCCTCTTAAAGCTATCAACTATTCGCTATCTTGCAATCTAAATGTTTGTTAAACTCACTAATACCTATTCGCCACATATAATACCCTTCTCATTTCGTATTCAAACGTTAGGAATAACTACAATCATTCTTTTCGATGATTATTTTTTCTATTATCCTCTGATGGCTTCTGCTGTGTATGTGGTTTAGAGGATTGACCGTCATGTTCATCTTGATTGCTTTTTATTTTGTTAGTTTGATCATCATGATTAGCAGATGTTGATTGATTATTTGAAGACTTTTCTTTTGCATCATGATTATCTTTATTTTTCTTATCTCGGGATGTGCTTTTAGCAGGTAATTCGTTTACATCTTCTTGGAGACTATCCTGTTTGTGTTTAAGCTTATCCTTTTGCTCTTGTAACTTTTTCTTCTGCTTTTTTAAATCTTTATTTTCTTTTTTTAATTGGTCAATGCTTTTTTCTAAAGAAGCTTTTTCGTTACTTTTACCACATGCAGTTAACACCAATGTTGTAATTAATAGTAAGGTTAACCATTTTCTCATGATAGACTCCTTTGTAGTTACTTATCGATACACTTTATTTTAACATGGTTTTTTGATTTAATCATTTTTTAACATAAAATATCAATTCATTTCATTACATTTAATTTCACAAAGTAACATATATATTTAATGGGAAATTATTTACTCTTTATTTATAAAAGTTTACTTTTATTAAAGCTATATTTTTAGTTATGATATCATTCGCGCTTTTTTATCAAAATTAAACGATATTTGTGTGAAATAGAAAAAAGATTTACAATTCTTATCATTTTGTGCAATAGCCGTTTGAACTTGTAATAAGAGTAATGATATACAGGTAATAATTATGATATGATTGTGTTTATCATACTAATCATCATGTTTTTAAATGATAATTTAGCTTAGTTATCCTTTTTAAAGTAGTATTTATTTATGAATTTAAAATTTAAGGGAGTATTTTATTATGAAATCCACTGCGCAATTAACAAAGGAGAATAATGTCAAAGCTTTACGACTGAACAATACCGATCGTGAAATATTTGAAAATTACATGACATATGTGCGTGCTGACTTACGTGTTAACCCTCATGATTCAGAATTAATGTTAAACCGTACTTTGAAACACTTAATTCGTGCAGGTGACACTGGAATGCTTGCGATGGAGTTTTTCAACCATGATCCTAAAGCACATGCTAAAAAAGAGATAAGAGAACTCCCAAATGAAACATTTAAAAACATTTTTAAATATATAAGTCATAACTTCATTCTTTTAATAGGTATTTTTTGTTTTCTCAAAGGATTGATTGGCTTTTTTATAGGGGGCGATAGTAATTTACTATATTTTTATACGTTTCCCCTAACTGTCATTATTGGTTTAGTAATTATATTTTTATTTATTTGGATGAACTTTAAAACGGTACAATTACAGTGCTTTAACAACTCTTATTGGACCTGGTGGCTCACCTATGGTGTCATTGCATTATTATTAATCACTCTTTTTTATGTTTTTTTTATACCACAATCCTTTTTAGCGTTTGGACCATATATTAAAGTTAGTAATTGGACTTTCATCATTATTGCAATAATAATCATCCCTATTTCATTTTATGTGAATCATCACTTTTATAATAAAGAAGCAAATACACGCATATAAAAAGACTTACACTCAAAACGTTTATTTTGAGTGTAAGTCTTTATTTAATCTCAATTTAATTTATTAGAAAGACATCTAAAAAGAACCAAATAACCATCACAATCATTATTAGACCTTGAGCAACTGTAATCGCTAAAAATGCAATCACTGAGCCAAAACTCACCTTTATAGCTTGTTGAAAGTTAAATCCTTGAACCAATTCAACAATGAACACAGCAACAAAAGGAATAATGATAATACCAAAGGGAGGAAAAACGAAACATCCTACAATCACACCTATGAGCGCTGTGTATTCACCTATTTTACTTCCTCCAAAGCGATTGACGAAATATTTATTCATCACAAAATCGGCTACTAATATCATAATGGTAAAGAAGATCATTGCAACATAAAAAATCCACGATAATCTTCCATCATGAAAACCAAATTGATAAATTAAAAACCCAATCCATAGCATTAAAAGTGATGGTATCACCGGTTTAATTAAACCAATAAATGCTAATGCAAAGGCTATAATAATTAAAATCCATAATATCGCTGTCATCTCTATCTACTCCACATCTTCTATTGTAATTTTTTGATCTTTCGTAAACAAGATGAGTATCATCCCTACGAAGATAGAACTTGCTGAGACAAAGAATACATTTTCCAAACCAACCCAATGACTCATCACACCACCTAGCAAATTACCACCAAGTTGTCCTATTACCATGGCATTGGCAAAAAGTGTTGATGCATAACCAGGAAAATCAGGAAGAATATCTTGAAAATAACTAATCCCAAGACCTAGTAATATTGCTAGAAAGATGGCTAAACATATTTGCCCAACAAGCATCATATGAAAATTTTTAAATACACCAATACTAAAGTAAAATGCGCCACCAAATACAGAGCCAATGATCAATAAAGTTCGAGTTGGCAATTTAGCTGATAATATACCTAAAATAACCATAAACGGCACTTCTAAACCCGCACATAAACTTGCTAAATAGCCTACATACCTTTCCTTTTCATTTAAATAATCTGTCACAAAAAGTGGCATATTCATCGTGTACATCCATTGTCCAATATGAAGTAATATAAACGCTATAAATGGAATAAATAATGATTTATCTTTAAACATATTTGGTGCGATTTTCTCAATATGCTGTTGTTCAGAAATTTGATTTTTCACCGGTAAATTTTTATAAAAAAACACTTGTAAAATTAAAGTAAATAAAATAATAGCTATTGTGCCACCAAATAATCCAGAATAACCTTTTAACTCAATAAGTTGTGCACCTATAAATGGCCCAAATAAAAAACCAAGTGAAAACATTGAACGTAAAACAGTATTAGCAAACTTAGCACGATCACGTGAACTTGAAGCATTGATTGATTCCCTAGCAGAGGCATACAATTGTGGCATTGCTGGTGCAAATAAACCTTGAAACAGCGCATATAGCACGATGAACAACCATATTCGATGAACGTAGAAATAAATTGAAAAGCTCACTGCCCCCATAAACAAAGCAGTGATGATTAGAATCTTTCTATTAAGATGATGTGTATCAGAAAACCTTGCAATAATGGAATTGACTATAAACTGACTTATCGCAGCAAGTGCAAGTAGCAGTCCATATTGTGTCGTCGTCATCCCCAAATCTTTTGTAGCAAATAAAATTAAATAAGGTACAGTCACTGCTATTCCCATACCCAGTAACAACATATTGACCACAAACAATTTATAATTCTTTATTTGCAATAATGCTGTAAACATCTTCTCGACCTCTATCCTATTTTTAGATTGCAGTTACTCAACAAAATTTAGCCTCAATTACCTAATAAAGTTCAACATTAAATTTACGAATGCGTCTACTTGAGGAAGTTGTAGCATACTTGCGTCATAACTCATGTATGTTGACCGAATAAGCGGCTTTTTATCAATAGTGACTTTTTCAAATTCAAACATGTTCTTGTCGATATTTTTTATCATAATTTTTGGTAGTATTGTTACCCCTACACCACTAAGCAACATTTCTTTACATGTGGCAACTTGATCAACTGTGATCGTCGCGTGATAATCATGTCCCAAATGATCGTTATACCATTGTTTAATTTGGTTAATATAAATTGGATCTGCTTGAAATTCAATAAAAGGCAGTTTAGTTACATCTTCCTTACGATCCTTAGGATATATAAAATAATGCTCATCGTTAAATAAATGTGTATTCGATAAATTCATTACTTTATTTCCACGTATAATCATCACATGGTAGTCTCGATGATGCGCTTTTATTTGTTCAGTAGATCCTACTTGAACCTGAATCTCCACATTAGGAAATTGCGAATTATAAAGACTCAATACTTCAGGAAGTAATGTTTGTCCAATAAGCGAAGAGCAACCGATTGAAATTGTACCGTTCACTTCACCGATATGTGCTTGTATTTTATCAAAAAATAAACGCTCACGTTTGAGCATATCACGCGCATGTTCAATAATCATTGAACCTTCAGTCGTAGTAATGAGCTGTTTTTTTGTACGAATAAAAATCTCAACTCCAAATGCTGCCTCAATTGCTTTTAAACGTTGAGTAACTGCAGGTTGAGATATATATAGAATTTCTGCTGCTTTGCGCAAAGTTTTTGTCTCATCTAAAGTAATGAGCAAACGATAATCATCTATTTTCATAGCGTCCCCCTACATATGTTTATACTTTAATCTTAGTGAAACGACTCAACTTACCATCATCGATAAATTGATTAAAATAGTTAATGTCGTCGGTGTGATTTCTTTTTAGCTTTATAGGGACGTTTATGTTTCATTTTCTGTGCTTTATGATTGATTTTATGATAACAACGTATAACCTTATCTTGTATTTCTGAAAAATTATCTTCTATTTCAATCATTAATTGATGGGCTATAATATAAGCCTCATGATATTGCTTCTTTGAAATTTGTTTATTTTGTAGTGCGTACATTAAATCATCTTCATCTACAAGTTCATACTCACCATTAGGTAGAACGAGAACGTCTAAACATAAATCGATGGTACGTGCATTTCCTTTTTGAGTAATGTTCTTTATATTAATGTCAAAGTAGTATTCTAATGGATTCCCTTTATTATCAAACATGACAGTTATACTATACCGCTTCTTATCCGGTAGTATCTGTAACCATTTATAATTGTCATCTGCAACTATTATGTTTTGTCCAACTACCGTCACCTCTAAAGGCTCACGAACCTTTTTCATCGTGACCAAGCCTATAATACCTTTAAATCTATTATTATTAACTTTAACCTCTGTATATTCTCTCTCTACCAGGCGACGCCAGTGACGTTTGTCTATATATTTTACTTTCACAGTCACCAACTCCTTGCTTTTATTATATTAAACTAGGGTGTCAATGTCATCTTAAGTCTCAGATAAATGCTGTTTACATAAATGTTCTTATTAAATCATTAAGACTATTTTACTATAAATAGATGTATTTTACTTAAAATAGATAGAAATACTAGGTTTTATCACATGAATATTGAAATTAAAAAACAAATGTGAACATAAAAATAAGCAACGAGTGACAGAGTCATAAACACTGTTACTCGTTGCTTGATATAATACCTATTTTATATAATGGTAAAACAATCATTAAAATTCTATTGCGCTTGATGTTGTTTTTTCTTAATAGTTAAATACTTTAACCCTAATGCAAATAAACCATAACCTAAAATGCCTTGCATTAATGTTTTGCACAAAGATTTCTTCGTTGTTAAGCGATCAGAAATAAATGTACTTACTAAATAAAGAAAAAACACTTTGACATATCTTGGATTCATTTTCATTATATGACCTTCTTTAAAACTATACTTGAACACTTAAACGAGGAATAAATGTTTCAAAATGAACATGATTCATATCATAATTTAATTCTTTAAGAGAATTTATAATTGAATGTAAGAATTTCGTACCACCACAAATATAAATTTCAGGCTGTTCACTTAAATATTGTTCTAATTCTTTAGCTTCTAAATAACCTTCTTTATCTTTCACGTGTAAATGTAGCTGTGCTTGCTCATATTTATCTGTAATGCTATCAAGTTTTTGAGCAAATGGTCGTTCATCTTCTGTCACAACCGCTTGAATCATTTGAGTTGGAACGTTTAATGATGCAGCTTTTTTAAACATTGAAACTAATGGTGTCATACCTACGCCAGAACCAATAAACAATTGCGGTCTTTCAGTATTTTCTATTGAAAAACCACCTACAGGAGCAGATAAATTAATCATGTCACCTTCTGATATTTCATCATGTAAAATTGTTGAAACTTCACCTTCATGTTCAGTAGTCACATCACGTTTGACACCAAATACTAAGTGATTTTCATCCCCATCTATGATTGAATAATGACGTTTAGCTCTATATGGTAACTTTTCACTAGAAACATCTACGGTAATGTATTGACCTGGTTCGAATTGACTTAAATCATATTCTTCAGATTCAACTGTGAAAGATTTGATGTCACTTGTTTCTTGTGTAATGTTTGTGATTTTAAATGGTTTAAAACCTTTCCATAACATATGGTTGTAAATTTCTTGCTCTAATTTAATAAATACATCTGCAATTTCTCCATACGCTTTTGCCCATGTTTGAATTACAGGGTCGTCACTGTCTAATCCTGTCACATCTTGAATTGCAGCAAGTAAATTTTCACCTACAATTGGATAATGTTCGGGATAAACTTGTAAAGCACAGTGCTTATGTGCCACAGGCATAATTGCTGGCTTAATTGCACCTAAATTATTAATATTCATTGCTGCAGCTAGTACTGCTTGTGCTAATGCAGCAGATTGCATACCTTTCTTTTGGTTTGTTTGGTTAAACATGTTTAATAATTCTGGGTTAGCCTCAAACATCTTAGGATAAAAAATTGAAGTAATTTCAGTTCCTTTATCTTGTAATAATGGCACAGTTTGTTTGATAATATCTTGCTCTTTTTCAGTTAGCATAATTCATTCCTCCCTCTCTTCTAATTATGATAGCTATTTTGCTATTTTTCAAAGGATAAATTTATGAATTGTAAACTTTTTATTATTATTTGAATATTTTATGAAGTTTATCTTTATGATTGATTCAATTTTTTACTTTTCATTTATACTAAATATTAAGGAGGAATTTTTATGATTACAAAAGAAGATATTGTTGCAGATGTTGTAACAGATTATCCTAAAAGTGCAGATATATTTAGAAATGTTGGAATAGATTTTTGTTGTGGCGGGCAAGAGAGTATCGCTTCAGCTGTCAATCATAAACCAAATATTGACTTAAATTCCTTGTTAAATAAGTTGAATCATATTGATAATACAGAAGGTAACAGTACCATTAATCCTAAATTTTTAAATGTTGAATCACTTATACAATATATACAATCAGCTTATCACGAAACGCTTAAAGAAGAATTTAAGAACCTTACACCTTACGTGACTAAATTAGCAAAAGTACATGGTCCTAGTCACCCATACTTATTAAAATTACAAGACTTATATCGCGAGTTTCGTGATAGTATGTTGGATCATATACGTAAAGAAGATGAGGAGGACTTTCCTAAACTCATTCAATATAGTCAAGGACAAGATGTACAAAATATTAAAATCATATTAGAAGATTTAATTAATGACCACGAAGATACTGGACAATTATTAAATGTTATGAATCAATTAACCTCTGATTATCAAGCACCAGAAGAAGCATGTGGAACATGGAAGCTTGTTTACCAAAGATTACAAAATATCGAACATCAAACACACCAACATGTACATCTTGAAAACCATGTGTTATTTAAAAAGGTAAGTTAATTAATTAAGACTTAGGCTCCATTTAATTAACTGCGTGTACATGTCAAAATTCAATTTGAATTCGTTGCCACACGTAGAAAATCCCGAACCCCAACCTGCTTTGCATGTTGAATTTCCCGGTGAAATTCTCTGTGTTGGGGCCCCGAACCCCAACTTGCTTTGCTTGTTGAATTTCTCGGTGAAATTCTCTGTGTTGGGGCCCCGAACCCCAACTTGCTTTGCTTGTTGAAT